>Ga0302320_10000005_pt1 | contig 450013 bp, 375 predicted proteins | sample Bog_T0_3_FD_202130 | JGI IMG/M metagenome (GOLD analysis project Ga0302320, IMG submission 202130) | Peat permafrost microbial communities from Stordalen Mire near Abisko, Sweden - Bog_T0_3 | ecosystem: Environmental > Terrestrial > Soil > Wetlands > Peat | place: Sweden: Abisko, Stordalen... | reverse complement strand
CCGGATGATACTGAATTGGCGGAGCGGGGTAGACAACAACTGACTTCCGCAGCCGAGGCTTCCATCGCCTTTGAGCGGCACTTCTTGGTTGAGGGCAACCGTCCGAATACGGGAGGAGCCACCGTCGCCCAGGCTCTTGATGCCTACGAAGCCTATGTGAAGGCGACGATGCTGGTCGCTCCCGATTTGGAGGAAGGTCTCGAAGGACGACGGCTCTCTGATAGCGGTCAATCCTACCTCAAGCAGATTGGGCAGGTTCGTGTCCATAATGCCGAGCAGCTACCGTGGTCCATCTCCCGGCTGACCTTCCAGGGCTGCGATGCGATGCTGGAAGTGTGGCGGCAGCGACCGCCGAAGAAGGACGGTTCCGGCATGATGCAAATAAAGACTTGCGAGGAGCATGCCAAGCTGCTCAAGCGATTCTTCCGCTGGCTTTCCAAGAGCGACGATTTCGACTGGACAAAGCCCAATGACTTCGATGAACTTTCGCTGGCGATTCATCGCACCAATCTGGACAAGTCAGCCCGCATCACGGTAGGGGCGCGCAAGGTCAAGACGTACACGGTTGAGGAACTGAAGGTTCTCAATCAATATGCCATTCCCGTTGAGCGGTTCCTTCTGCTATGCGGACTGAACTTGGGGTTCAAGCGGATGGAGTGTGCCACCCTCCGTGTCGGGGAAATCCACCTCCACACGATTCACGACAATGCCAAGTACATTGACTTCGTGTTCTCTGAGGAAGATTCCTTTGTACGGCGATTGCGTACCAAAACCGAGGTTTACGGCGAGTGGATCCTGTGGTCATTGACAGTGCAAGCCTTGCAGTGGGTACTGAACCGGCGACGGAATCAGACGCATATCACGAAAGGCGACGGCACGGGTAGGGAGATCCCTATCTCTCCAACGTCACTTGTTCTGCTCAACGACTCCGGGCATTCGTTCACAAAGCCGACCGAGAGTGGCAACCCGAATCATCAGATTACCGCAGCGTGGACTCGCCTGTTGAAGCGTATTCGGAAGGACAAAGACAACGAGAACTTCCCTTGGCTCCCTCACGAGTCGCTCCGTGACACCGCCTCGGACTGGATCCGCGAGGAATTTAGCGGGGAAATTGCAGAGTTGTTCCTCGCCCACGGCTCGCCGTTGGGAGCCAAGAGTCTCGTCGAGTGCTACACCAACAAGCCGTTTGGCAAACTTTTCAAGGCATTGCGGTGGCTTGAGGCAAAGCTGAAACCGATGTTCGATGCGACCCCGCCCAACCCGTTCCCAGAGGAGCGGAAGAAGCGCATCGGCGGGCTGAGCGTTCGGCAGAAGACCATAATCCGTGAACTCTCTCGGAAGAACGTCTCTGTCCAGGAGATCGCCGCGAAGGCGGGTTGCTCGGTGATGAGCGTGTATCGCAACCGGGACAACGATGCTGGGAATGGCAGTGCAAGCCCTTCCGAGCAGCCTGACACGGAAGAGTAGGTGGCTAAGCGTACTCTATCGATGATCAGTTGTCGGCGGCTCAGGACCGTTGCCCGTTCCGGGTCCCTTGTAATCGAGGACGACCGAAAATCTCTTCTGGCGGCAACACTCTGGATACTCCGACCAACTTGGAGCGTTCGTTATGATCGCACACACTTGGTGTATATCCGGGAGAAGCTGTTCAAGAATGTCTCCTGAGGTGTATGGGGGGAACTCAATAACATCACACCAAAAGTACATCTGCTGGAAGTCCGCTTTCGTCAGATTGTTCGTCTTCCCTTTTGGCTGCTGATGGTATTTCGCGTCCCACATCGCTACTACCGCTCCAGCATTCTTCGCTAATAGCGCGCCCATGCGTTGTAAGGTAATGTCCGGACACTCCTTCTTGTTCGTATCATATTTCTGTTCGACCTCGGTTCCGCCACAAAGGTCATATGTCACCCCATTCCTGTCAAAACGCAGAAACATGAATTGATCTTTCTTTCCGGGCTTCTTTGCCAATCGGTGACCATTTGCCCCATTTCCCGGAATACAGGTCATTGAGACAGTCTCGGCAAGTTTGTCCGCAATTGAGAAATAACAGAGGATCTCGTAAATCGTATCGATCTCGCGTTCTTTCCCGTCCTCATACACGTCGTTATAGACATCAGTAAGCCATCCTGAACTTGCCGGATCGAGGAAAGGCTTTACATTCGCTTGCGCATCATTCCGCAGAGCTTTCAAAAAATCGTCTCGGTCCATTTGCCACTCCCAAAATCTCCCTGGACATCGGATTCAAGCTGATGTTCACATTCGTCAAGCAACGTCTTGCCTTCGTTATCTGGATTAGGACGGAAGAGGATGCTGGTATTCAAGAACTTCTGAACGGAAGGAATTAGCTGCCCGAAGCTGATGTCATCCGCCTCCAAATCGCCACCCAACCTCAATGCGTGAACCGGTGGAAGATTACTGTCTGCCGCATTTGGACGGTTCGACATCTTCTCGTAGACGCTACCGATGTCATTAGTCAGACGAATTGGAGGTTCAACAACTTCTCGAAGGAACCGAACGATTTCTCTCGCGGGTTGCTCGTAGGCAGTAATCTGGAACTGCTCCGTGAGTCCCAAACGTGAAAAATGCCTTTGCACGAATGTTACTTTCAGTCTGGGCGGGAAGGTGCTGTATAGGTACCAGAACACAGACCGTGCAACAGCTCTTCGGTCGTTTTCAATCGTTATGAAGTCCATTTCTGGTATCTCAGTCACCTCATTGGTGAAATGGTCCCACGGTGTGAGGAACTGCCCAACAAGAACCAGGCTACCCGATAACGTCACCAGGTCACGAGGTACATCGAAAGGCTCGACGCGAGCCAAAGTGATGACGACTTGGTCTTCACCCGAAACCGATTGTGTGTACGCTCTATCTACAATGCCAGAATGTGTGAACCGGATGTCTTGATCGAAGCCATCAAAAAGAACAACACGATCCCCGTTGGTGGGTCTGGAAGTGTCGCGCGCGATGGACAACGTGAACGTCCGGTCGCGTAGAATGTTGCTTTTCACCGCAAAGTAGTGTCCAGCCATGACCTGCCTCACTCTTGAGGGAAGACGATGGGGGAACCCACGCCTCGTTCCATGCAATGTTGTGGAGTATATGCCAGTAAGGGAGTTGCGCCAACTACCGGGCGACGGGCTGTTCCCCGCCGGAGTCCGGATATAAGGGACATGGCATGACCATGAACGCTCATCGTTTCATGGCAAACATCCTTCAATCCGTGTAGCCGACCGGAATCGCGGGCGACGGCTCCTTCCCGTCCGTGAGAGCCTTCTTCACCTTACGGCGACTGGATCGGACTGCCCTCTTCACCCTCGCCCTTCTGCACGCCGAATAGTGCATTCCCCGGCGGCAAACGTCGCAACCGCAGAACTTCAGGTCGTTCGGCATAAAGTCCCCTGCGATAGTCCCGAGGAAATTAGCGTGGCAACTCCTGCTCATCGGCTTCTCCACTCTTTCGCAGATCCCAGTTGAACTGCGCGCCACCGCCTTGCCATGCGGCGTAGCCGTGGACGGACTTGCCATCCGGCTCCAAGACCGCCGTGCGGGTCTGTGGAAGATATTTGTTACGCGGGTGGGGCTGGGTGTGGACCAGGCTGGCGGTGATATGACCGCTTTTGCTGATCTTCCCCTCCATGCGCCAAGTCACGGTCTGGTAACCTTCCTTGTAGGTCATCGTGGCGACGAACTCGCTGCCGTGCTGGCGCACGTCCACGAACATCCCCTTCTCCTCCCATTCACTCCAGCGACCGGCAATGAGCGGATATTCGCCGGTCGTCCGCCAAGTCGGTTTCACGGGGAGGTCGAGGGGCTTCTGCTGTGCGGGCGGAGATACGGAATCCCTGTGAAAATGGGTCACCAACCATGCGCCCCATGCCCCGACAACCAGCACCACCGTAAGCACAATCCAAAGCCACCGCCAATTCCGAGGCGCAGCGTGCCGCTCCAAGTCGGAGATCAATGCGGTCACCGACTGGTAGCGGTCTTCGGGCTTCTTTGCCACCATCTTGCGGAAGATGCCGTCCAGCCAGGGCGGCGTAGCAGGACATGCCTTCCGCAGCGAGGGAGCGGCATGTTCCCGGTGGGCGACGATCCGCTCCATCACGGTGTCGCCGCCATGTACAGGTTGCCCGGTGAGCAGGAAGTACAATGTGCAGCCCAAGGAATAGATGTCGGCACGGTGGTCGGCACGCCGGGTGTTCAGGGCTTGTTCCGGCGGCATGTAATCCACGGTGCCAAGGACGCAGCCGGTCTTCGTCAGGTCTTGATCGGCGGATTCGTCCGAAGGCATCGGCTTGAACCGGGCGATGCCCAGATCGAGTATCTTCGCCGTGCCATCGTGGTCAAGGATGAGGTTCGACGGCTTGATGTCGCGGTGGACGATGCCTTGTGCATGGGCGTATTCCAAGCCACGTGCAGCCTGGAGGATGCAGTCAAGAGCCAGTTCTACGGGAAGTGTTCCTCTCTCCTTCACCAGCCGTGCCAAATCATCGCCGTCGACCAAATCCATGACGTAGAAATGCGTGCCATCCGCCGCACCTGCATCGTGGACGGCGACGATGTTCGGGTGGGAAAGTCGGGCGAGTGCATGGACTTCTCGCTGGAATCGCTCCACCGACTCCGGAGAATTGCCGAGCGACTGGGGCAGCAATTTCACGGCGACGGTGCGGTTGAGCTTCCGGTGGGTTGCCTTGAAGACCCGTCCCATTCCGCCGCCACCGAGTTCTTCCAGCAAGATGTACTCGCCGAGGGTGTGATGATGGTCTTTTTCCTCGGCGGTCAAGATGCCCACTTCGCCGATGGTTTCATCAGCAACTTCATCCGCTCGCCGGTTGAGCCAGTCGCCGCTCTTGAGCACCCGCACCCAGTCCCGCACCTTTTCCACAAGATAAGGGGCATCCTGACACAGTTCTTCCACCGAGGGTTCCTGCCCCTGCCCGCGCAGATCCTCCCAACGGTCAAGGAGGTCTTGGAACTGGTCATCGGCGTCGGGAGTCATGGTCATTCTTCGGGCAACGGTTCGCCAAGCCGAGCTTTTTGGAATCGGTAACGGGCATTTCGCCACCAGCGTCGGACGGTCCTGATATTCACGCCCAACACGTCGGCTGCTTCTTCCTGCGTCATCTCCTCGTACCAGACGAGATTGAAGACTTCGCGTTCCTCGTCGGGCAAAGCCTCGACCTGTTCGTGGAACTCCGTCCATTCAGCGAGGTTTGAGGGTTCGCCCGAAGAGTCCGCCTTTTCGTATCGCGGCTGCACTTTGCCGTCCGGGGTTCTTGCCGCCGTGTCGTGATGGCTGCCGAGTCCTTCCGATCCGCAGTACCGGCGTGAAAGGTCGATGAGTACACGGCGAATCTGGGTCGCCGCCAGGTTGTAGAAATGCCTGGGCGAATCAGGCTGGACGGTCGCCAAGGCGTGGTGCAGCCGGGTGACCGCCGCCACGAACACGTCGTCGGTCTCTTCCCAGCGGTGAACCTTGGGGTAGCGGCGTAACATTTTCCTTGCCAACCCACGCAGACGCTCGCAGGCATGTTCGATGAGCCGCTGCCGGGCGGTCTGGTCGCCTGCCCGCATGAGGTCGAGCAGACCGATGAGCTGCGTGGTGTGACCGAAGGACTCTGACATTGGGGCAAGGCAAGAGGGTGGTGAAATCCTGTTTCCACCACCATCCTACTCTCCCCCCGCACGAGTCGCAATTCGGTGTTGTTCTGCGCCACTGCCGTCGCCTCCATTACTTGTGCCGTCCATGACCGGACGAAGAATGTGCCTGGGCAACGTGTTGCGGCTGTGGATGAGCAGCATGTTGGGCATGCGGCTGGGCGTGTGCGACGTGCTGCTGATGTGGCTGTGCATGGGCGACGTGCTGCTGATGCGGACGCGGCGCTGCATGAGCCTGTGCATGGGCTTTCGGGTGAGCCGCAGGTTTCGGGTTATTGTGCGTCACGGCATGGGGCTGGGAGTGGTTTGCCTTCTTCGCGCCGCTGGCGTGGGCATGGTTCTTCGCCACCGCTGCCGGGTCGTGGAGTTTCGGGGCGTTGTGTCGGGCGACGGCATTGGGAGCGTGGTTTGCCCTCGGATTTGGGTTGTTATGCTTCAGCACCGGCGGCGCATTGTGATTCACGGTCGCGGTGCCGATGGGATGCGGATGCCGGATTCCGGTGACCACCGGGCTTCCATGATGTCCGATCCGCACGGTGTTGTTGTGGATATACGTCCTGCTGTTCCAGTAGTTGTAATGGCTGCCCCGGTTGTAGAAGGTCTGGTAGACCGGCACGGCGTATCCGCCGCAGTAGTTCGCGGAGAAAACCGGACCGACGTAGCAGCCGTTGTTGTAATACCAATCCGGGATGGCGTACTGGTTGTAGGCGCACCAGCCGGGGACCGAGGCGTAGGCGACTTGGCACAAGGTCTCGCAGCCGGGGTTGATGGTCGCCAGTTCGGAGTAGGTCTGCTCGATTTGGTTGTGCAGTTGGGTGAGCAGGTCGGCGACCTGGGCTTTTGCCTGGGCGAGTGCATCCCCGCTTTCGGTCTGTTGCACGGCGTAGAGCTGGGCATCCTGCTCGGTCTTCTCACGGGTGAGGAAGTAGAAGCGGGCGAGCAGGTTCACCTGGTCGTCGGTGAGAGAGTTCACGAGGGTGACCATCTGGGCGATGTCGTTGCTGGTGAATCTGCCGACGCTCTGCATGTCGGTGACCAAGTGGCTCGTCAACCATGCCCGCTGCTGGGGAGCGGTGTCCGGCGGCTGGTCCATTGCCACGGCAGTTCCGGTCATTCCGAAGGCGAGCAGGATCGCTACGAAGACCATGGCGGCGAATTCTGCCGGTCGTCGCTGCCGGATCTTCCCGGTGTGGAGGAGGGTGTTCATCGCATTTCCTTTCCGTGCAATAGGTTGCGATGCCTGGAGGTGGGCGGGGGTGTCCTTGGAGCAGGCGTTTCGCCGTTGTTCTCTCCACTATTCCCTGCGTAGGCGGCGGCGACCGGCGGACACGATTTCCAAGATTTTTCCAGAATCCGTGTCCTCTTCCCGCCCTGGCATCCGCACCAACGAACAACGGGCTTCTCTGAACGCCCTGCGACACCAGTTGGGAGCTGACCGGAAGGCGGCTCCCGACTGCGTTCGACGGCGGTTCGGAATGGAACACGCCCTGAGTCCGGGGGGAGAATACGTGGTTGGAAATCGGTGTGGGTCGATTGACGGCACGCCAGCCCGTCCTCACAATGTGGGGGTGGAGCGGTGGTTGCTGGGAATCGCAGCCGCCGAGACTTCGACCGAGCCATCAGGAGAATTGTGCCAGGCATCACGATGCCTGTATGAAAACAGCCCGAATCCGCCGCACGTCTCTGAAAACCTGCGACATTTTCAAAACTGCAAGTCGGCGCACGGACCAGGGCTCCCGCAAGGGAGCACCTGGACGTTGCCTACTTGCAAGCGCCTGTCGCAGGGCGTTCAGAGGGGGTCGCGTTTCAGCGTGCTCCCTGTTTTTTCTTGCCTGCCAATGTTCGTCCAAATAGATCCTCCAGAGGAACCATCCATGAAAACGAAGCCCACCGTGATGCTTCTGGTCGGCATGCTCCTGCTGCTGTTCGCCTCGTCCGCGAATGCCGAGATGCGGAAATGGACGTGCGTGGACGGAACGACGTTCGAGGCTGAGTTTGTTGGTTGGGAGCCGCACAAAGGTGTTCACTTGAAGGGAGCAGATGGCAAGGAAATCAGAGTTACCATCGACAATCTCATCCCGCAGGACCGGAAGTACGTCCGCGAGCATGCCGAACCCGGCAAGAGCGAGGCTGAGAAGAAGCCAGCCACGAAAGAAACGCCAGTTAGATCCGACCAACCAAACGCCGAAATGCGGAAGTGGACCCACAAGAACGGAAAGCAGTTTGATGCTGAGTTCGTCAAGTTTGAGCGGCATGATGACGGCGCGAAAATCGTCACAGTTCGGAAACCGGATGGCACCGAGATGGACGTGCATGTGCTCGGGCTGAGTGAGGATGACCAAAAGTACGTCAACCAGATGACCAAGGGAAAAAAGCAGTCGACAGAACAACCCGTCGCGTCAAGCGGGCAAAAGGTGGGCGAGGTTCCCTCGGTGGCTGGCAACTGGAAGGACGAGTGGGGCGCGCTCGTCACGATCAAGCAACACGAGAACACATTGAACGTCCACGGACACTTCAAGGATGAAAGCCATTGGCACGGCAATGGCTCTGTCTCCAAAGATGGTGAAATCACCGTCAATGTGGTCTATACGCTTCCAGCCGACAAAAAGTCCGAGTCCTTCACTGCACACATCTCACCCGATGGAAAGACGCTTCAAGGGGTTTGGAAGTGGGATGGTGGCGAGAAGAAGTTCGCTTTGACGCTCGATACGGGCGGCGGAGATGTGGTTGCAAAGCCTCATCGGAAGAAGCCGCGCGCTGAAAAGCCGGATGTGGCGAACACGGTCAGCACAAATCCCTCAACTTCGCCATCAAGCAAGCCCGCTGAATCTCCCGAAGAAAGTCTGCCACCGCCACGTTTTTCACCGCAACTCGCCGCTGCACTAGAAAAAGTGTCACAGCCACGTTATGCCGAAATACACTTCTCCCCGCGAGGGAACTTCCTGCAAGGTGGTCTGATGTCCGTCAACTATACTGTTCGGTTCGCGGACCTATGGCAGGTTTCCACTGGAGAAAAAAAGAATCCCAAAAACACGGACTGTGATTACTTCTCCCTGCCATTAGCATTTTCGCCGGACGAGAAGAGTTTAGCGTGTGTCGATGGGCAATTGCTGAGGATTTGGGATCTAACTGCAACTCCGGCATCCCTTGTATGCAGTGTTGCGATTCCGCCGAAAGGCATATCAGATAGATTTGGGTGGCTCGACAACGACACGATTCTTTCAGTTCTTGAAACGTGCGCCATCTTCCACAGAGAGGCTTCGGGAAGATTCGCTGCTCAGCCGGAACTGATTGAGTTACCACATCACCGAGACATCATCGGTTTTTCGGCGGCGCGCAAGTGCGTGCTACTGGCTAATGGTAATGACAAGAGGGTTTTCGATCTCTTCACTAAGGCGACAGTTGCTGAACCCGCATTTGAACAAAAAAGCGTTTGGTTGCAATTCTCACCCGACGGTGCGGTACTTACAGAGTTCGGAGTCAACCGGCATGACGCAAGGAATCTTTCTTTAGGAGTAGGAACTGACGGCATTACCTTCTGGGACACAAAGACGTGGCAGAAGATTGCAATGGTGCCGGAAGCGGACCAAGGAGCTGCGGGGGTAACCACAGTGGCACGTGCCTGTTTCTCACCGAATAGTCAGTTCGTCGCCACGACTCGAACCACAGCGGTTCAGACCGCGACACGCCGATTGCAGAACTCCATTATTGGCATCTGGGACCTACGCCGTGGAAGACTGCTGCATGAGATTTCCGTCCCTGGCTACCTACCCGAAGAGGATGGCAAGGATATGTGGTTTGATCTCGCGGGCAAGACGCTTTACGTCAGAGGCGGAGGGCATGTGTTGCAATCGTGGGACGTTGCCAGTGGCGAAGCTCGTTTGCGTTTCTCGTGGAAGGCTTCTGTGAACCAGTTGCAGAGTGAAGCGGAAGGACCTCACTTCGCGGCTTTATCTCCCGATGGGCAGACGATGGTGGTTGAATCTCGGCTGGCGGGACAACCGAATTGGACTCTAACCGCTTGGAATATGGGCGAGTTCGCACGAATGCAAGAAGTCATCGCCGAAGGTGACCGCCAGTGGGAAGCAGGGAATAAGTCAAAAGCTGCGGAGAAGTACCAATCTGTTATGAGCAATTCGCTTGCCGCTAGAATCAGATTTGGCGGGCAGCAAGAACCGGCAAGTCCTCGCCTACACGGCGATCACAACCTACATCGCCAATCATCCACAATACCGCAGGCTACTCCAAACTCGGCGACACGCCTGTGGTCTAGGTGCATCGATGCCTATGCGGAAAAGGGGGATTCCGAAAAAGCAAGGAAAGTGCTCGAGGATGCGGCTGGAAAACAACTTGGAGTTCCCTCTCCGGAAACCGAACCCGGAAAGAAGTTCCTCGCCGACTACCAGAACGCGATTGCGGAAGCGAACCGACACCAATCTGCCGAGAGGAACGCCGCGCTACAGAAGCAGGCAGAGGAGGAGCGAGCGCAAAACAAGAAGGACCGGGTTCCGGCAATTACACTGACGAGAAAACAGTTCATCGAGAAGATACAGCGAAAGATGAGCCGAGGTGTCATCAACGAGATGGTCGCCAACGCGGTGTTCGAGAACAATTCTTTCCAGGATAGTTTTGGGGACCCGGACAAGGACCTGGCGTTGGATAACATTTACCATCTCATCAGCTACCGATGTTCAGACGGTGTGATTGTGTTGAAGGTCACCTCCGTAGAAGGTACTCTAGTCGTGACTGAGATAAACCAGTTGTAAGGTCTGCCCTTTGCGAATGCCTGTCCTTTGGGTCCGCCGAGCGAATTGCCCGCACAAGCGAAACAACCACACGGAGTTGAGCCATGCCCGACCTATGGTACTACGGCAGCGAAGGACAGCAACGCGGTCCGGTTCCGATGGAGGAACTGAAAACACTTGCCTCTTCGGGGCAATTCCAACCAACCGATCCGGTTTGGTCGCCGGGCATGGCGGAATGGACGCCCGCATCGCAAATCAAAGGCTTGCTCTTCTCTGAATCCGAGCCTGCCTCTCAACTCGCAAGCGAAGTACCCGATGCCTGGTACTACGGTGATGGTGAGCAGCGGCATGGTCCGGTGTCCATGAACGAACTTCGGGAACTTGCCTCCTCGGGGAAGATTCAGCCGACCGATTTGGTCTGGTCACGTGGCATGGCGGAGTGGACGGCGGCGAGCGAGGTGAAAGGACTTTTTTCCAGCCAGGCGCGACCCAGCCTGCCATCAAGTCCACCGGATTCCCCGCCGCTGGACAAAGCTGCCGTCCCGCCGGTTTCCACCCCTTCATTGAAAGAACGAGTGGAGAGGATTCGGGACGCTGCCGCGCCACATTTGTCACAGGCTGCAAAAGCGAGCCGCGACAACCTGGAACGATCCTGGAAGTTCATCGAACGCCAGCACTTGGGTACACGTCTTCGGCTGCTTATGAGCCGCCTGGCTGACGGCGTGGTGTGGTGTTACAACGCTGCTCGTCCCCACGCAGTGAAGATTTGCAGCAAGAGACCGTGCAAGCAGGAAATGAAAGACGCATCGGCGGCAGGGGTGCAAAAAGCCGTTGGAATCTGGAACGGAATGGGAGCATCGAGAAAACCGGTGCTCATTGGAGCAGTCCTCCTTGGTCTTGCCGTTGTCGTGCTGCTGTTCTTGAACCGCCCACGGGTAAAGGATGAACCCATCGAATCACATGCGGGTGTCGCAGACAACCCATTGGCTGTTACCGGACACAACTCTGAGAATCCCAAAGACCAACAGACAGGTCTCTGGTCGGGGTGGGAGCTAAGCAACAATGCAGCACCAGTTCGGTTGCATTTCGGGACGGATCATTATGTCAGATTCGTTGGCAATAACAAAAGGCTGCATACAGGACATTCGTTGAACACTGGCATCTGGAAATACGAAATCGACCGCAGTAAGTCGCCCGCCACATTGTTCCTGAACTTTGCCGACCAAGAAACGCACGCCAATCTCCGTGTTGAGGGATTCGTCGCGTTCCTGAGCGACGACCGGATTGAAGTCCGGTTGAAAGGCGGTGACCAACCAAAGGCATTCAAAAACTCCCAGCGTGACAACGAACCAAGTAAGGGCGAAGACGTTTTCGTGTTGCGCCGCGCGCCTCGTGCAGATGTGGAATGGTTCAACGAAGCTCACGGCGGAGGACTGCGTGAACCCGCGACAGGCAAGGATGCCGCGACCGCCGCGTTCAACCGAGGAGTTGAGTTCCAGCAGAAGGGTGATCTCGCTACCACTTTCTCCTGCTATGACGAAGCCATCCGGCTCGACGGGAATCTCGCCGACGCCTATTTCAACCGGGCAATGGTGTGGGAGACGCAGGGTGACATCGCAAAGGCGATTGTAGACTGCTCCGAATCTATCCGAATCAGCCCCGACGATGCACGTTATTATCGCTACCGCAGCAGCCTCTACGAGAGTGCGGGCGAGATGGAAAAGTCAATCGCTGATTGCAGCAGCGGGATCCGAATACTGCCACAGGTTGCTTCTGGTTACTACATCCGAGGATATGCCTATCTCCACCAGGGAGACAACCAGTCGGCGATCAACGATTTCAACGAAGCCATCCGTCTCGATGCCAAGTGTTTCCAGGCTTGCTATGGGCGGGGACTTGCCCACCGAGCGACAGGTGACCAGGAGAGGGCGATTACCGATTTCAACGCCACACTTGCTCTCTGTCCTGACTTGGTGGATGCTTACTTGACTCGTACCGCTGTGAACGCCACGAGGACGGAGATTGGCAAAGTATTGGAGGACCTGAAGCAGATCAGAAAACTCGCACCCGAACTGCAAATGTGCGTTCTTGCACCGCTTCTTGTAGATAAGAATGAACGATATCGGAAAGCGGTAATCCAATCTGTGGTAAGGGTCGGGAATGCCGCCATCCCCACCCTCATTGCGTTGGCACGTGCGCATGGGGATCAGGGTGACGCCATAGGGCGTGTATTTTTACAGATCATTTGGAGGCAAGGACCGTCTGACATACCGGCATTGAGGGAATTGCTGCGAAATGAAGATGCTATGGTTCGCTCGGCTGCCGCCTATGCTTTGTGTACGATGGGACCGGCTGCCAAGGATGTCGTTCCCGAAGTAACGGAACTGCTGCGGGACAAGGAAGAGAATGTCCGGGCGGCTGTCGCCGATGCTTTGAAAGAAATTGGACCGGCTGCCATTCCGGCACTGAGGAATCTCTTGCGGGACAAGGAAAGGGCTGTCCGGGTAGCTGCCGCCGAGGTTTTGGGGAAAATTGGATTGGCAGCCAAGGATGCTATCCCCGAACTGACGGAAATGCTGCGGGATAATAAGGAAGATTGTGTCCGGACCGCTGCTGCCGAGGCTTTGGGAAAAATCGGACCGGCAGCCAAGGATGCTATCCCCGAACTGACGGAAATGCTGCGGGATAAGGCGCGGTTTACTCCAGTTCCAGCCGCCGGTCATCCAACTCCCGCAGGGGGGAATGTTTGTTCGTTTGCTGCTGAAGCTTTGGGGCATATTGGACCTGCTGCCAAGGCTGCTATCCCCAAACTAACGGAACTCTTGCGGGATAAAGACTGGTTCGTCCGACGCGCTGCCGTCACTGCTTTGGGGGGAATCGGACCTGCTGCCATTCCAGCGTTGATAGAACTGACGCACGATGAAGATGCAGATGTCCGGATTGCTGCCTATTGTGCTTTGGGTGAGACCGGACTTGCTGCCAAGGATATTATCCCCGAACTGATGAGATTTCTTCGGGATGAACGGTTATTGTCCCGGACCGCTGCCGCCCAGGCTTTAGGGAACATTGGACCGGCTGCCAAGGCTGCTATCCCCGAACTGACGGAGCTCTTGCGGGATAAAGATGTCCGGAGAGCCGCCGCTGAGGCTTTAGGGAAAATCGGACCGGCTGCCAAGGCTGCAATTCCCAAACTAACGGAACTCTTGCGGGATAACGGGTTGCTTGTCCGGACCGTTGCCGCCGAGGCTTTGGGGAAAATTGGACCGGCTGCCGCTATCCCCGAACTGACGGAACTGCTGGGGGATGAAACAGAGTTTGTCCGGACCGCTGCCGCCGAGGCTTTGGGGAAAATTGGACCGGCTGCCATTCCGGCATTGACAGAACTTACGCACGATAAGAATGACAATATCCAACAGGCTGCCGTTATTGCTTTGGGTGAGATTGGACCGGCTGCCATTCCGGTACTGACCAAGCTACTGCAAGAGGAGATTGATGTCCGGGTAGCTGCCGCCGAAGCTTTGGGGAAGATTGGACGGGCTGCCATTCCGGCATTGACGGAACTGACGCACGATAACGATCAGGATGTCCGAGATTGTGCCGCCAAGGCTTTGGGCAAGGTCAGAATGGCGAACGAGATGAAGCCAGCAGCGCAGCCGGGACCAACGAAGGCAGTGGAGCCCGAAGCGGGGACGGTAGTGCCAGTGGCGGCGAAGCCAGTAAAGACGAACGCGGCGGAGAAGCCGGTAGAGCCAAGAATGCCAAAGCCAGTGCCGCCAACGGTGCCGAAGCCGGTGGAGCCAGTACCGCCTACCCAACCCAAACCTGCGCACACGATGCCGACTGATCCAGAAACGAGCCTAAAGGTCGGCACGCAGCTTTGTTTCATGGAAAACAAATGGACCGAAGGGCTGCCGATGCTTGCGCAGGGCAATGACGCCCAGCTCAAGGAACTGGCGGCAGCGGACCTGAAGGGAGAATCTTCGGCAGATGGGCAGAAGAAACTCGGCGATTCGTGGTGGGATTTCGCCAGCGACAAGACGGACATCGTCTGGAAAGCCTCACACCAGAGGGCGGTCTTCTGGTATCGGAAGGTGGTTGCCGCAGATCCGAGCATGAAGAAGGAACTTGACCAGAGGATTGCCACCGTTGAGCATCTTCCGGACGGATTCGCAGTCATCAAACGGCAGGTAGGTTCCCATCCTGATAAGGACAGTTACGAGGCGAGATGCACCCATCTTGCCCTGGAGGTAACGAAGGCTGGCAAAGCGGATCCCCAAAAGTCGCTCGCAATGGGTTCGGGAGTCGCCGGACTGGAACTCAAGGGTGTTCGTCTCTTGGAACTCAAAGTAAAAGCCTCGCCTGACCTGGAAAGTGCAAACGAGAACATAAGGAACAAGAACGTCTTTGCGGGATTCATGGTCGACTACCAGACGGCAGAAGGCTATGCCAAGCGCGTGGCTCTATGCCTGACGGCGTTCAGCAAGGAACGGGACGTAAATGCGCCCGGCTGGGGCAAAAAGTCGGTCCCGGACGATTACGTGGACTTGGGCAGGAGAGATTCCTACCAGTTGGACCTTCAGAAGTGGTCTCCACCGGGGTGGACGGGTCAGGTTTGGTTTGGCATTGCACTCCATCAGCGGAAACCCAACATGTTCGTGAAGGCTGAGATCATTCCGCAGACGGCGCGGTAACCGAGTTGTGGGCGGCAAGAACAACGCAAGACACACTTATGAACGACAACTGGTATTACGGGCGAAGAGAAGAACGACTCGGTCCGGTGTCCATCGAGGAACTCCGCGAACTCATTGCTTCGGACCAACTGCGTGCCGATGACTTGGTGTGCCGGGAAGGGCTGGACGAATGGACCCCGGCGGGACAGGTACGGGGGTTGTTCCTGCCGCCGCCGTTCCCACCAATGAGTACAACAAAGGCTGCTCTGCCGTCTCGCAGGAACGTAGCTGGCATTGCGGCAGTGTGTGTCGTCGTACTCATCGTCGTAGGCTGCACTATCAAATTGGTCCAATTGTACGAGGCTGCTGAGGCAGAAAAGGCGAAGCTCGAACTGAAGCACAATAATGATGTGGCAGCCCTACGAGCGAAAGCGGAGGCAGAAAACAAGAGAATTTCGGGCATAACAAACGCGGCAGATGACCGGAACGCTTCCAAAGACGAGGGACGGGCGACTCAGAATGAACAGCCGTCTGCCGATTCGGTCCTGGAGGTTCGGGTGCTGAAGGTCTACCAGTTGTCTTCGTTTACGTGCATGGATATCGAGGTACGGAACAAATCGAACAGGTTTCTTTCTTATCTTTTAACGGGAGTCAGCCTCTATGGCAAGGATCACAGTTATTTGGGACATAGCTCCGGTGGAGTAAGTAACCTTCGACCTGGTAAAACGGCGATTGACCAGATCTTTCTTAACGATATTCGGGCATCCGAAGTTGCGTCGTGGGATCTATCTCTTGAAGACGTGACGATTGACTTAGGCGGCAGCAACACGAAATACGACGCAATCCAGGCGTTTTCATTGAAAGAAGTTCGATGACTATACATTTGCGCAAAACGAACCCACTACATAGTGTTGCCTCTCACAACGTATGAAGCGGAACGCACCTCCTCCTCCAGTTCCACCGCCATGTCGAGCAGCCGGACCAGCCGATTCTTCCGTCGCCACAACACACGCCGCCATTCATGCGGTAGGTGACACGGCTCAAATCGGCAACGCCACTTCATGGTGACAATAGCAACGGAAGACATGGTTATGAGCGACCAATGGTATTACGGGCGCGGCGAAGAACGGCTTGGTCCGGTGTCCACCGAGGAACTCCGCCATCTCATTACTTCCGACCGGCTGTGCGCCAATGACCTCGTGTGCCGGGAAGGGCTGAACGAATTGACTCCAGCGGGCGACGTAGAAGGACTCTTCCTGCCACCGCCGATTCCGTCTCGTTTTGCATCCACATCGCTGCCATCACCTGAAACACATCGTACCCCGCCTGTATCGTCTCCTGGTCCTCAAGCGGACCGGTTGCAGACCGAGGCGATTCATCCCGAATCACCCCAACAGCCCCCGCCCGATCCTGCCCTAACGCCATTGAGTATTCCCAAGTCTGTAGCCATTACGATGACTGTGTTGGCGTTCTTGCCGTTCATTATCAGTATTGTCGGCGTATCTGGGGCGGCGCACGACGCGGGACTTGTGTACGCCGGAAGATATGCAATGGCACTCTGGCTCACCTTTCTCCAAAATGGCATCGCGATCTTCGCCTGCGTAGCGACTCTGCGCAGGACGCCGTTGGCAAGCAGGGATGCCACGACGTTGGACACAATAAGAGAGCGACCCCAAAAGGTTGGCACAGCCGTTATACTCCTCTACATCGCTCTTGGAATTTCATTCCTGGTAATCGTCAGGACTTTACAAGTGATGGTGATCTTGCAAACGGCATCTCTAGTCACTGCCGCGCCCGTGTTCTCTGGACCTCTCGTCATTTGGTTTTTCATTTACATGATTGGAAAAGGCTACAACTGGGCGCGCATCACACTCTTAGTGCTGTTCGTTATCGGGATTGTTGTGTTCATTCCAACTTTATTGATGCAATTGGCTAAGAATCCCCTTGTCGGATTATTGAACCTAGGGCAAACGACGATCCAGAGCACCGCATTGCTGCTTCTCTTCCAGAATCCTGCTTCCAAGTGGTTCAGAGAGAAGAGGTCGTTTTCTTCGGTTGTGCAGCCGTCGCTTCAGGAACCTATGCCCGTGTCATACACCGCCGGTGCAGGAGGTTCTTGTGATGAGCCGCTACCGATCCTGCCAAAGTGTGCAAAACAATCTACTCTTTCCCCTCGCATGAAGATAATCGGCATTGCGGCGCTCTGTATCGGCGCACTCATCGTGTTGGCTTCGTTCTACTTCATTCCAACTATGCTCTATCCCAGAATGGCATACGATTTCGCGGAGGCGCAGAACTACCTTCTGGGACACGGGGACGTGGATGCTTTTCTTCGTAATGTGAACGAAAGTCGCCTCGTAGAATGGGAAGCAGCAGCCGAGAAGGGAATACCGGAAGCCGAATGGCTTTATGGTAATGTCCTTTTGAGGGGAGTCGGATGTCAGAAAGCCCCAGAAGAAGCAGTGAAGTGCTTCCGCAAGGCTGCCGACCAGGGGAATGCCGCAGCGCAGACGTTCTTGGGCAATTGCTACCGCGAAGGTCAGGGCGTGTCGAAGAACGATGCGGAAGCAGTGAAGTGGTATCGGAAGGCTGCCGATCAAGGATTTCCCGTTGCCCAGTTGTGCATGGCATGGTGTTACCACGATGGTTACGGCGTGTCTAAGGACGATGTGGAGGGACTGAAATGTATTCGCAAGGCTGCCGAAGGAGGATACTCCGTTGCACAAGAGAAAATGGGCGACTTTTACGCGGCAGGTGTCTTAGTGCCGAGGAACGATGCGGAAGCGGTGAAGTGGTACCGGAAGGCTGCCGAACAGGGTAATCCTAATGCACAGTACGCCATGGGATATTGCTACCAGAACGGTCAGGGTGTATCTAAGAATGGGGTGGAGGCAGTAAAGTGGTACCGCAAGGCTGCCGAACAGGAGGATTCCAGTGCCTACTACAGTTTGGGCGAGTGCTACCGGAACGGTCTCGGTGTGGTGAAGGACGATGTGGAAGCAGTTACGTGGTACCGCAAGGCTGCCGAGTGCGGGAATCGCCTTGGGCAGTCGGAATTGGGCGAGTGCTACCAAAAAGGTCTCGGTATATCCAAGGACGATGCGGAAGCGGTGAAGTGGTATCGGAAGGCGGCTGAGCAGGGATGGGGCATTGCACAGTGCGCCATGGGCGATTGCTACCACGAAGGTATCGGCGTGGTGAAGAACGATGCGGAAGCGGCAAGATGGTATAGAATGGCGGCTAAGCAGGGATACATCCAAGCGCAGACAAAGTTGGCTGAGTGCCGCGAGAATGGTCTCAGTGTATCCAAAGATGAGAATGCGGCTGACCGGAACGTCTCCAAAGACGAGGAACGGGCGACTCAGAATGAACAGCCGCCTTTCGATTCCGTCCTGGAGGTTCGGGTACTGAAAATCCATCAGGCTTCGGTGTATACATGCATGGATGTTGAGATACGAAACACATCAAATAGATTCGTTTCCGCTATTTCCATTGGAGCCAGTCTTTATGGCAAAAACCACGACTACTTAGGGTGCAGCAGCGGCTTTTCAAGCAACCTCCGCCCCGGCAAAACGACAATTCAGACGATTTACTTTCATGAGATACAAGCATCCGGAGTTGTGTCGTGGGAACTGTCTATTCAAATGATTGGAGACGACAAGGGCTTGAACGTCGTTGAAGACAACCCTTGGTCGTTGAAGGAAGTTCGGTGAAAGCCGTCCGTTCGAGTTTTGGACGTTCGCCACTGGCTGCCATCTCATTCTCCCAAGAATCGCACCTCCTCCTTCAGCTCCGTCGCCCTCTGCAACAGCCCGACCAGCCGCTCCTTCCGTTGCCACAACACCCGCCGCCACTCGTGCGGCAGGTGACACGGTTCGCACCCCGAAGCTGCCAATTCCCACGCTTCCCCATCGGTCGGCATGACCTGCTCGGTTGTGCGGAGGATGTTGAGTAGCCACAGGACATCCGCGACCGGCAGCCGCTCATTCGCCGCGCACCGCTCCTGTACCATGTCCCACGTCAGCCCCACGGTTTCCAACACGGAAACCGGCGTGGGCGACTCGTGGAACGAACACTCAGGCGCGCGGATGTTCTTCCAAACAGTTGTGACGTTCCGTATCAGCGTCTTCAGCGTGGCGACCGCAGCCTCGCCCTCCTCGGTCAGGTCCATCACGTCCACCCGTCCGAAAATCATATCTTCGGTCCAATGAGTCTGCTGCCAGATGGCATCCGCCGTGACCTTGCCGAAGCGAACGACGAGGCTTTCCTTGAACTCCGCCAGATCCGCACGGGCTTGGGCGAGTTCAGGGGCAAAGTGCCGTTTCCGGGCGTTATAGATGGACGTGATTTTCAGCGTGGGCATGGCAAAACCTCAGCGGGTAGGAGTCCCTTTGTATGTATTAGAAGAGCGATGGGTTTGTTATTCCCTAAGGGGACCCGTCCTGGGAACCAATCCCCAGGATTCTTGCCAATAATCTTTCTATCTTCAGAAAGGTAAGTCCGGGCAGGCGCACAAGACTCGCCACCGGGCTATACAGCTTTGCCGAAATGGCGGCGACCATCTCCATCACGAGGAGCTGCTCAGGTCTTCGGCATCACGAGGACAACCTCGCAGGTCGGCAGCCGCCAGGCTCGCCGGACGGCACAACGGCAAAGCTGTATAGCAGGGGCATGGACGCCGAGGTGGATCCGCCGGATCGTCGACGGATCTCGATATTACGATCAAAGCCCCACGTACCATGGTCGTCGGTAGGACGCGGATGGCGGCGACGTTCGCCTGGGTTGCCTTGGAGGATGGGGGCTGGTTCGTCGAAGTTCTCACCAGTGACAGGGGGTATCCCCCAGTTGTAGCACCGTATCCTGCCGCCTATACTGGCGCGTGTGGAAATCAAATGACAAGGCAGGTCGCCCTTGTCGTTAGCTGAATCACTCCAAGACCCAAAAGGCGAACGACCATGAACGACGAAAAGAAGGAATTGACGACCAACGCCGGGGCTCCCGTCGCCGATAACCAGAACGTCTTGACCGCTGGACCGCGTGGACCGATGCTGCTTCAGGATGTCTGGTTCCTGGAAAAGCTCGCCCACTTCGACCGGGAGGTCATCCCCGAGCGGAGAATGCACGCCAAGGGTTCTGGGGCATACGGCACATTCACCGTCACCCACGACATCACCCGTTACACCAAAGCGAAGATTTTTTCCGCAATCGGCAAGCAGACCGATCTCTTCGTCCGCTTCTCCACGGTGGCAGGGGAACGAGGCGCGGCGGATGCGGAGCGGGACATCCGGGGCTTTGCCTTCAAGTTCTACACTGAGGAAGGCAACTGGGACTTGGTGGGCAACAACACGCCGGTATTCTTCCTGCGCGACCCGCTGAAATTCCCCGACCTCAACCACGCCGTCAAGCGAGACCCTCGCACCAACTTGCGCAGCGCCAAGAACAACTGGGATTTCTGGACATCGCTGCCGGAAGCGTTGCACCAGGTCACCATCGTTATGAGCGACCGGGGCATTCCAGCCACCTACCGGCACATGCACGGGTTCGGCAGCCATACCTTCAGCCTGATTAGCGCCAAGAACGAACGGTACTGGGTGAAGTTCCACTTCGAGACGCAGCAGGGCATCAAGAACCTGACGGATGCCGAAGCCGAGGCAATCGTCGCCAAGGACCGCGAGAGCCACCAACGCGATCTCTACGAGAGCATCGAAAGGAAGGACTTCCCGAAGTGGAAGCTCTTCATCCAAGTGATGCCGGAAAAGGACGCTGCCACATGCCCGTACAATCCCTTCGACCTTACCAAGGTCTGGTTCCACAAGGATTATCCCCTGATCGAAGTGGGCATCGTGGAGCTGAACCGGAACCCCGAGAACTATTTCGCCGAGGTCGAACAATCCGCATTCAACCCAGCCAACATCGTGCCTGGTATTGGTTTTTCTCCGGACAAGATGTTGCAGGGACGGCTGTTCTCCTACGGCGATGCCCAACGCTATCGGCTGGGCGTGAACCATCACCTGATCCCGGTCAATGCGTCCCGCTGCCCCGTCAACAGCTACCACCGTGACGGCGCGATGCGGGTGGACGGCAATCACGGCAGTACCCTTGGCTACGAGCCCAACAGCTACGGTGAGTGGCAGCAGCAGCCGAAATTCGCCGAACCACCCCTCAGCCTGGAAGGTGCCGCTGATCACTGGAACCATCGCACGGACGAAGATTACTACTCTCAGCCTGGCAAGCTCTTCCGCCTGATGAATGCCGAGCAGCAGAAGTCGCTGTTTGGGAACACTGCTCGTGGCATGGGAGATGCTCCCAAGGAAATCAAGATCCGCCACATCGGCAACTGCCTCAAAGCCGATCCGGCTTATGGCGAAGGAGTAGCCAAGGCAATGGGCATCCCTCTGAACGAAGTTCCAAAATAGGCTACGGTCAGCCAACAGCGGTTATCGCTGCTCAGCGTCAAGGGAATCAGATACCGACATGCCTAGTTACAGCCCTACGTCCTTCATCGCCGCCTGGTAGCGGTCGGCGAGCTGCCCGTCCACGGCGATGTGCTGGATCTGGTTGTGGAGTTGGGTCAACAGGTCGGCGACCTGGGCTTTTGCCTGGGCGAGCGCATCTCCGGTTTCGGTCTGCTGGACGGCGTAGAGCTGGGCATCCTGCTCGGTCTTCTCACGGGTGAGGAAGTAGAAGCGGGCGAGCAGGTTCACCTGGTCATCGGTCAGGGTGTTCACCAGCGTGACCATCTGGGCGATGTCGTTGCTCTGGAACGTGCCGACGCTCTGCATGTCGGTGACTAGGTGGCTCAGCAGCCATGCCCGCTGCTGGGGAGCGGTGTCCGGCGGCTGGTCCATTGCCACGGCACTTCCGGTCATTCCGAAGGCAAGGGCGAACGTCACAATGAGTTTCACGGCGATTTTCGTCAGCATTCGCTGGCAAATACCCGGAGCGGACGGACTTCCGGCGGTCGAGATGTGGATTGCAGCGTTCATCTTACCCCCTCCTCAGTATTCGATTTCGTGTCCTTGCCGTGACCTTTTCGCCTCTCCGCTATTCCCTGCGTAGGCGGCGGCGACCGGCGGACACGATTTCTGGGTTTTTTCCAGAATCCATGTCCGCCTCCCGCCCCGGCGTCCGCACCCAGAAATAAGTGGCGATTCCCTGCCGTGGCTTTGGCTACTGGACTGCCGGTGGTAATTGACGGCGGGTTGCCACGTCCTTACAGTGAGGGATACACCGGGAGCGGGGATGCCCAGCCCCAATCGCAATCGCAAGCCCAAGGAGGGCTTTGGTGATGAGCGCAACAAACGTCATCCGTTTCTTGTCGGCTTCCCACGGAGCCTCACGGCATTTCCGCGATGGAGTTGCCGGGGTCTGCTGTTCCATGAGTCTGTCACAGGGATCTCAAGGAAAGCAGTCTCGGTGTGCTCCCTGTTTCTTCTTGCTGTCTATCTCAAAGAGCCGTTTCGGAATTTCTGTTGCACCCTGTTCTTGGAGGAATGATCCATGAGAGCGAAGTCTATTGTCATGTGTCTCGTCGGGCTGCTCCTATTGTTCGCTTCATCCTCAAACGCCGAGATGCGGAAGTGGACGCGCAAGAACGGCAAGGAGTTCGAGGCTGAATTCGTCAATCGGGAAGGTCCGGTCGTCACCCTGAAGAAGTCGGACGGCTCCAAGATGACAATCAAGATGCCGGGGCTCAGCGAGGAAGACCGCAAGTACGTGAGGCAACAGGGTAAATCTCAGAACACGGAGAAGCCCGAGGGGCAGGTTGTAGCATCGTCAGGGATTTCTGCTCAACCGCAGGCAGACGAGCGGAAGGTCGAAGCGGCAGGAAAGGACAGCGGCATGGCGGTCGTTCAGAAAGCGACAAACTCGCCTGGCGTGAAGTTTGAGCTGGGTATGACTGCCAACGAGCAACTTAACCATTACATGGAAGCCAATGGTTGGAACGAAGGTTGGGTGGCGAACGGCAGTGCCGTTCTCCAAAAAGGACAACACACTTTCAATACTAACGATCCAGCCAAGGATCGAGACTTTTTTGTCAATCGGGACGTTGCAGCGCGCCTGGCTGTCCTCGATGCCAAGGGTCGCATCATCGAGTTCGTCGCAAGTAAGATGAGCGGCTGGGAACTATCGCATATACCTGGAACTCCATCATTCGACAAACTGGCTGTCCAGATTCAAAAGGAAGAAGATGCGGTGGCAGCCGAGAAACCCGCCGTGGCTCAGTTACTTCGGAACCTCGACGCTGACCAGGCTGACGCACTTGAACGCGCAACGGGAAAAGACCTTGTTGTCGCGATGGATAAGGCGATCAAACGACTAGACAAGGAGGCTAGCGCCCAGAATGGCGAGAAGGTTGGTAAACTTGAAAACGTGAAGGCTCGTTACCTGGAAGCAACCGCCAACCTGGCACGGTTGGAACAAGAAGCGGATTCGCTGAAGCAAACCAGCCTCCAAGCAGGCATCGGCGCTGAACGGCACGCCAAAATGGTGCTCGTGGGCGCAACGGTGATTCAACAGGCTGAATCCTGGAATCCAGACCTTCATCAGTATGACGTGGCGGTCTTGGTTTGTTGGAGTGTCGCTTTGCAGAAGAGTGCTTACGCCACAATGACGGCGACGGCTCTCACGGTTCCGTCACAGATTGAAGGGAAGAAAACCGTCCATGAGTGGCTGAACGAGCAGGATTTAGGAGCGATGACCGGACCCCGCCAATATCTTGATCCGAGCGGTCAGCGGTATTTCCTAGGTATTTGTGCCCGTCCAGTAAGCGAGAATGCCGCCATTGATCGCAAGGCACATGTCATTGCTGATCTGTATGCCGCCCAAACAGCCGTGTTCTGCTTGTACGCCGATGTGGAGAGCTATACGTGGGCACAAACAAAGACTACCGAAAAAAACATAGGCGCGACGGCAAAGCAATCAAGCGACGAGGATGTCGAGGAACAAATCAGCCAACATTTCAAGGACATGACTATTCGGGGGTTGGCACAGATGGTCGACAAGGTGGCAGTCCATCCCATCACGAACCAGAAGATCCACGTGTGCGTGTACGGTATTTCACCGGAATCCGCTCAGGCGGCGCTCAAGGTTCAATGGGAAAACGTACTGGCAGCACGGGGAATTGCCAAGGACCAACAACGCACTGTAGAAGAGAAGATCGCGCCCGTCCCCGCTCCAAAGCCACACCACCCGAAGCGTCCGCCCCAAGAGAAACCCGTACAGCAAACTCCGGGATCGAAAGCTGGTTCCGCAATTTCAGGGCAAGCAGACCACGAATTCAAGTAAACCTTCTCATTCGTCCGTGATGTTCTGGCATGGATGATGTGTTCGGGTTCCCACCCCCGTGCTATTAGCCGGGGGTGGGAATCTTCGGCGCAACCTATACCGCACCGAGTAGCCCATGAAGATGACTCGCCGAGTGGCACTTTATGCCGTAGTCGCCTGCATGCTGATTTCAAGTCGCTGTTATGGTGGACTCGAAGATGCCCACACGATTTATCAGCAGCGGCTCCGCAACGCATCGGCAGGAATCCACGCAGTTAACGATCTACTATTTGCTATTGTTGAGATTCCTGATGTAACGGGGCTGAGTTCAGGCAGGATACAGGCAAAATGCCTCTTACACTCTGTCGCCCTTCTACGGGAGTTTGCCAGCGGTCAGCCAACAAAGGGATGTGAGGTCAGGACTAATGCCCTATTGCAGAGATATCCTCTTCTGTCGGAAGAATGTCGCAAGGCACGCCCGACCTTTGAAAGACCCGATTTTCAGTTCAGGTTGCCATCGCGCGTGTTAGAAAACCAAATGGTCGGCGGGGTTTGGCGGTACGTCGTCGCCCTTCCTCGCAAGGAGTTCGACTCTCAGGTGTCCCTATTGTGGCAGGAGACCTGTTCTCTACAAACCACGATCATGTGCCTGAAGCAACGGGTTGAGTCGCTCCAGATTGCGGGGAATGACGAGGATCTTATCGCCTTCTGGCTTCGCCTTGGCGCGATGGAGGAGGCAGTGGACGCTGCCAATTCGGCAACCTGCCGTCGCTACCCGTTGGCAAGTTATGCGATATCGCCTCTCGATACTCTGGACTTGTACACGGCATGGGATTCTGCCAACGATAAGTTGACGGCGAATGATGTGGCTGAGGGCGATGTGCGTATCATCCTCAGGCAGATTCCCGGCTTTCCGCCAGCCTTGCGATGGATTGCAGAGAAAAGTGTCGCATCGAAGCATCCTATCCCCGCACTTAATCTAGACCTGATGGTACTGGTCGATGGGACCGAGCACCGCCAGGACTGCGAGCGCCTTCTGGGGCTGCTTGAGAAGTGCAGCCGCGATTCGCAGCCAGGTGGTGTGGAAAAGGAATACCGGGAACTGGTAAAGTCACTCCTTAACACGAAAACGCCGACGTTGCTTTTCCAAGACGGGACTGTGGCGAAGGTCGTCGAGAGGGTCTGGCGAACGCAGGGGCACGTCAACTTCCCTGGATCGGCAGCAGATCACGCGACGAAGCAAATCAAAACTGCCGAGAGAGAGTCCGATAACCTGCAAGAGAAGTCTTCTCCAGTATTGAAGATGGTCTTGGAATCGGTCAGGAACGACCCAGGGTCCGGTACCTCTTGGAAAGGTGTGGGGCATATCTTAATGGACAGCAAGATGTATCTTGCGGCGATCCCCTTCCTTGTTCAGGCAACACGGCAGGATCGTGGGGATGCAGACGCTCGAATGAAGTTAGCGGTCTGCTACCAAAAGATGGATTATACGCAACTGTGCCACGGTGCGGCGTTCGCAGCCCTAATCGCCTTGAAGAACCCGGAAAGTGACCGAAATCGGTTCCAGACATGCTTGGATTTGCTAGATGTGGTCATCAAAGAGTCGCGAAGCACCGGACAAAAGGCGTCCCCTGGAAATCCCGAGCCAAGCCGGAAGGAGTCCACGAAGGAGATTATGGCAGTTCCACGTGCCGTGAAACGCTGATTGATCCGCCCGGCGATACGAATTCGTGTCACGGGCAATAGAACTCCATTTGCTTACGGAGAGTCTGATGTTGCCCCGACTGATCTTGGTCCGAGGACTTGCCGTGTTTCTGCTAGCTAGTACCGTCGTCGTACCCCGCGGCAAGCACTGCCTCGGGGATGAATTCGACGATGCCCACCTTGAAAAGGTGGTGATTACGGAGGGATTCAAACCTTACTTGGAAAAGGCACCGAACCTTCTTCAAGGCGGATCGCACATTTTCGTCGATGGAAACGACTGGGTCGCGATTGCCGTTGGCGTGGCTCCCCTTGAGAATGAAAGCGGAAAACGCATCGTCGTTCGTGACGCGAAGAAGGCTGCACGTTCAATTGCACAAAAGGACTTGGTAGGAGCACTTTCAGGCGTTAAGAGGTCGGCTGAGGAGCATAGTTCGATGATTTCAGACCAATCGGGAGGTTCAGCTCGCATACGAGAGTATTTTCTCACTCTTTCTCGACAAGAAATCAAAGCCACCTTACAGCGCGCCGAGGTAACAGGCACGTGGTTCATGGAAAGGAACAAGTTCGTGGCAATCATGGTCGCTGTGGGCAATCCGGGGAATCCGCTCCTTGAAGCATCATCTACGAAGCAAACGAAAGACCCCGGATTCAGCAACGTCACCGTGGAATCACCGTGGCGTGAGGTATTCTGGTCTCACACCGGTATCCTTACGGGTGGCGCATCCCTCTACCAGCAGGGCAACGGTGTCATTATTATGGCTGTGGGATCAGCCAGAATGACAGGCGATCCCGTAAATGCTATTCAACGAGAGCGCGTGGCGCGAGCGATGGCGAGCAGAGAGGTATTGCAGTTCGTGCAAGGGCTGCAAATCAGGGCGCAAGACGAAGCCCGTCTCACGCAGGTGCGTCTCACCGCGGAAGAGAAGACCATCTTCGAGTCAACACGCGAGGCGTTCAAATCGCTGGTGCAGGAAAAGGTTCACGGAATCGTCCGCATGCTGAAACCGGTAGGCAGTTGGCATTCCAAGAAGGGAGACTACTTCTACCAGGCGTTCGTGGTGCGGCTTGCAGAATTACAGTAGGCGGCTGCGTTTTGGTCCGGTTCGTCATGGGTTTCGCTGAATTGCACCGTCTGAAACCTTTTGGAGAGAATCAACGATGAGTTGCCGACTTCTCGCACGACTTTCGTTGCTGACCTCGCTTTTCCTTCTCGGCAGTCAGCAGGTAATGGCTGGCACCTGGAGGCTCGCTACGGGAGGATTCATCGTTGGCGATTTTGTTTCTTTACAGATCACACAAGTGCAGCTCAAGGTATATACCGCGCGATGCGAGGAGAAGATTCTCCCGGTTCCGCTGGAGCAATTCTCATCCAGCGACCAATTTATGATACGGGCACTTGCCAAACTGCAACCAGCTCCAAAGCAGGTGGAAGGCTCTGGCATCGGATCCACCCCTGATGAAGCCAGGCACGCTGCCATACATGATGCCGCTGAAAGGGCGAGCACGTGGGCGAGCAGCAAAACGGTAATTCGCAATGACGTGCTTGACACGAAGAAGAGTTTCGATCTCACTTTCAGTGAGGGCTTTGTCAAAGAGTACAAAGTGCTGGATCAACACAGGGAGGGCAACGACTTTCGCTGCACGATCTCCGCGATTGTGCAAACCCGCGACCTTCCCTTAGAGCCTCCGTCCCGAACGGGCAAGGTCGATGCTGGGTCGGTGTTCGCCGAAGCCGAAGGCAAGGTGCTGAGGCGTATCGGTGGAATGGCTATCATCCAGAAAGCCATCAACGGTTTTGCACCCAGGCTGCTCGATACCCAGTTTTCAGTAGGTAGTGTGCAGCTCATCCCCGGCGACAACGAGCATTTTGACTTGCCCTATACCGTCACGATAACAACCAACCAGAAGCGATACGATGATTTGCGGCAGCAACTGATTATGGCGTTAGAAGCCCTATCCAAGTATAGCGGGTCCGTGGCGGCGAATTCACGTATGTTCTCAGATCAGCCCCAGTTGTCCTCCGAGCAGATTCAGCGCAAATCCTTTGACAATATGCTAAGCAAGTATTTCTTTTCCGCCAGTAACGGCGAGCATACGCAGACATCGTTCGGTCGTATTGAATTATTTGACGACTGGCAGGTTACAGGCAATCTGCCGGTGCCCATGGGTCCCCGTCTTTTTAGCTACAAACCCCAATATCCGTCAACAATGTTGATGATCAACGTTCCCTCCGAGGATACCCGCAGGTCGTATTGGCGATGGTTTGAAATCGAGGAGCAGCCACAAATTCCTGGCATCAAGCTTGATCTGGTGCTCAGATGCCGCAATAAAGGTCGAGTACGCCATCGGGCTACCATCTTGTCGATCGGACCGAGTTTTCCCGGAATATCGTTGGCTGAACCTTCAGAGAACCTTCAGACGGCGATCATCGGACCGTTCTTTGTCCATCACCGGGGCAGTGGGTATAGGCTTGCGGACCGCCTTTTCCCCTTCGCACGCTCGCTTACTGTCCAGGGTACCACTCGGTTGAGCATGGAGGACAAAGACCTCGTAAAAACGATCGACGTTGTCGTGCGAGGACACCGTGTGGTCGAGACGCCCGCGCCGAATCCGCCGAAAAACGAGGAACCTCCGCATGTCGCCGAGCAGCCTGCCCCTCCCGGTAACGCCGAGATGCGAAAGTGGACGCGGAAGAACGGCAAGCAGTTCGAGGCTGTGTTCGTCAAGGCGGAAAAAAATACTGACGGCAAATTCGTCATTACGCTCCGTCAGCCGAACGGCAGCGAGATGACCGTCCATCCGCCGGGTCTCAGTGACGATGACCGGAAGTACGTCAGGGAACGGCTCAAAGATCCGGGGAAGGCGCAGCCTAAGGAAGACAATGACCAGAAGCCTGCCGACGCGACGTGGAGAATGGCGGGCGAGTACCCTCTGATTGCCGGAAAGTGGGCAGAATGGGAAGAGGGCGGAATCTTTGTCACAATCCAGCAGACCAACGGCAAGTTCGTCACCAATTGCACATACAATAATGACCAAGGTGTAGAGGTCCATTGGCGTGCCATCGGGACGATATCCAAGGACGGCGAGATCACGGCGAACCTTGACCATACCAAACCAGAAGGTTACGCATCCCAGGTACGGACAGGTAAGCTGGACCTGGACGGCAATACGATCCACGGTCATGCCAATTGGGACGGGGGCGAGCATGACTTCGCATGGACACTGAAGGAACCTCACGACGCAGCACCCAAGCATCACAAGGGGAAGAAGCATCCAAAGTCGAAAGATTCGCCAGCCGGGTAGACCCGAACTTTCAGCCCGCCGCTGAATGCGGAGGTTCATGTGCCACGACCGCCCAGACTGGGCTCGGGAGTTGATGGGCGGGCATTGCGAGCGTGTTAGCGTCGGTTGGTGTTACCAGAATAGGTCATAAGGGCTGGCTTTTTTGGGCAGTTACGAGCCAACAATGACGCTGTGTTCTGACCTATCGTCACCGTGCTCCGGGGAGAGATGTGCTGTGAGAACTACTTCTCTTTCTATTTGCCTCATCGGGCTGTTCCTACTGTCCGCTTTGTCGTCGACTGCCGCCGCGGAGCCTGCTGGGAAAGACGAGAAGCCTGTCGATGCGACGTGGCGAATGACGGGCGAGTACCCCTCCCTCGTGGGCGAATGGGCGGAGGACGAAGGCAAGAAGATTTACGCCACGATTACCCAGGAAGGGAATAAGTTCGTCGCCAAGTCCAACGTCTTCAAGTTGGACGGCGACGCCGACCATCAGTACCAGGTAGAAGGCACGATTTTCGTAGGTGGTTGCATCTCAGGAAAGATCACTTCCGATGGTCATGCGGGAACCATGACGGGGCAACTGGATATCGATGGAAAGACGGTCCGTGCGCATGCCAAAGAGGATTGGGGCGAAAGCGACTTCACCTGGACATTCAAGGAGACTTCGGAAGAACCGACGACCGGAGCCCGCCGAACAACCGGCAAGTATCCCCTCATCGCCGGAACATGGTGGGAGTGCCAAGAGAAGAACATCCTCGTCACCATCACCCAGCACCACGACAAGTTCGTTGCCACCTGCACCTACCGCAACGACGACAACGTGGAAGTCCATTGGCGAGCCGAGGGAACGATCTCCGAGGACGGGGACATCACGGCAAGCCTTGTCCATAGCAGACCCGAGGGCTACAAGTCCCAGACCCGGACTGCGAAACTCGACCCTGAGGGGGGAACGATTAGCGGACACGCTGCGTGGGACGACGGCGGGCATGGCAATCGGCAATGAGATGCTGGAGATCGAAAAGCAAATCAGGGTGGTGCAGGCGAAGTTGACGCAGCACGCTGTAGCTATAGCGAAGCTGGAATCCAGCTTGCGCCGGTTGGAACGCCGAAAGTTGCTCCAGGAGGCGGGCATTACGGACAAGGAGATGAATGACCTTGTGGCCACAACGCTGGAGTTGGACGAGAAGCTGAAGAGTGAGTCAGGGCATGACGTGACTGCTGATATTGAGTTGGACGGCGTGGTAAAGGATGCACTGAAGAAGTCTGACGCAAAGTGAAATGGACGTATGTGTCGTCATCCAGGTTCCGCAATCCTCGTCGGCGAGGTTCAAGATGGCTCAGCTACTTATTTGTGATTGGTGTGGTCGAGACTTCGATTTTGATAGGCGCGGTCTCGCTTTCGTTCCTTGTCGTCCAGGTGCCGGATTCTTTGTCGGCAGGTGTAGCGATGAGTTCTATAGGAAGGATTTCTGTAGTGAAAAGTGCTTGCGAGAGTGGTTTGATGCAAATGGTCTGAAAATAATCGGTCGGGTGGGTGGGCAAATGGCAGAAGGCGAGGATTATTCAGGAGGTCTGCCAGGCAATCCTGAAATCCTTGTCGGAGCATGACAAGGCGCGCTTCGCTCCGCACAATGGCTGCTTTTCAATTGCGCCCATTGGCTGGGTTTTGACCGCCCGCTGACACTCTCGGTAAACCTCAGCGGGTAGCAGTCCCGACCGTATCTATTGAAGAAAGACGGACTTTGCTATCCCAAAGGGGACCCGTCCGGGGCTCCAACTCCAGGGAGATTTCATAATAATCTTTTTGATTATCGAAAGGTAAGTCCCAGCAGCTTCATGGATCTCGCCGCTCGCCGCCTATACAGCTTGGGCGAAATGGCGGCGACCATCTCCGCCACGGGGATCTGCTCAGGTCTTCACCGCCTCTACGAATGTGGAGAGGCAGGGAGTCCAAGTCTTCCATACGGAGGAATCCAAGGATAAGACGGTCATCGTGAACGTGGATGGCAAGGAAGATGGAACAAACGTCTCGGAACTCCTCGAACTCACGAAGACAAAGGTGGAGGGCATTGCCAAGGACATGCCCGTCGTAGGATACTGGAAGTCCAAGGAAGGTGACGTGCTCTACCTTGCCATCGGTGGCATCCGGAACGTGAATGGAGTTCCTGTGCAGGACGACCAGAGGTAATGGCGAGATGGCTGCCGCCATGCGGGTTGTTGCCGCCGCGACTGGAGGAAAATGCTTCCCATGACCGAACATTTCGATCCCTACCACGTCTGGCTGGGCATTCCGTCCGAAGAACAGCCACCCAACCACTACCGGCTCCTCGGCGTCACGCAGTTCGAGGAAAGCCTCGACGTGATCGAGAACGCTGCCGACCAGAAGGTCATCCATCTCCGCACCTTTCAACTCAGCAAGCACAGTGGGCTGGCGGAGAGGCTGCTCAACGAGGTCAACGTCGCCAAGGTCTGCCTGCTGAACCCGGCGAAGAAAGCCACCTACGACCAGAATCTCCACCAGCAGTCGTCCTCGCCGAAGAACCAACTCGGGGAGTACAAGTTACTTTCCAAACTGGGACAGGGCGGGATGGGCACGGTCTACAAGGCGCAGCATACGAAACTGGGCAAGACGGTCGCCATCAAGGTGCTCTCCAAGGCGAACCTGAAGAACCCCGAGGCGATCAGCCGCTTCGACCGGGAGATGAAAGCCATCGGGCAGCTCGACCATCCGAACATCGTCCAGTCGCACGATGCCCGCGAGATCGGCGGCACGCGCTTCCTGGTGATGGACTTCGTGGACGGCAAGGACCTGGGTGCCGTCGTCAAGGAGAGGGGACCTTTGCCCATTGCCCAGGCGGCGGATTACGTCCTCCAGGCAGCCCGAGGACTCCAGTATGCCCACGAGCAGGGAGTAGTCCATCGGGACATCAAACCCGGCAACCTCTTGCTCGACAAGAAGGGCACGGTCAAAATCCTCGACATGGGGCTGGCAAGCATCGGTGGGCGGTCGGACGAGGAGCCGCTGACCGCCACTGGTCAGGTCATGGGCACCTGCGACTACATGGCTCCCGAACAGGCGCTCGACACCCACCATGCCGACCGCCGTGCCGACATCTACTCGCTGGGCTGCACTCTCTACCGGCTCCTGACTGGCGAAGTGCCGTACAAGAGGGACACGTTGATGAACACGCTCCTGGCACATCGTGACGCCCCGATCCCGTCACTCCGCAAGGCACGCCCCGATATGCCGCCGCCGCTGGATGCCGTGTTCCGCAAGATGGTCGCCAAGCGCCCCGAGGACCGCCAGCAGTCCATGGAGGAAGTAATTGCGGACTTGGAAAAGTGCATGGGCGGCATGGCGACAGCCACGCCAGTTGGTCAGGAATCCGCTGGGTCTGCGGTTCATGGAAAGCTGGTCTCGGGGGGCACGGCGACGGCTGCCAGGAAGAAAGCCGGGCGTGTCGCCGAAGCGACCTTTTCGCAACAGGCAGCGGCAGCGGAGACCAGCAGGCAACTTGGGAGCAACGAGCAACTCCTTGCGGCTTCACGGAAAAAGAAGATCATCGCCGCGTCCATCGGCGCGGGGTTGGTGGGGGTGATCGGGATCATTTTCCTGATGGTGACCATCCGCGTCCGGCATCCGGACGGCAAAGAGACGGTGGTAACCGTGCCCAACGGCAGCAAGATCGCTGTCAACGAGAAAGGCGACGTGGAGGTGGCGGTCAGGGAAGCCAGCGTGAAGAAGCCTGCGCCGCCCGCTGCCAAAGCGGAGCGACCGACGAACGAGCATGCCTCGGTCGCCACCCCCACGAAGACCGTGCCGTTGACCTACACGAAGGAGCAGCAGGAATGCGCCAATCGGCTCACAGTGCCGGTCGAGATGACCAATTCGGTGGGCATGAAATTCGTTCTCGTCCCGCCGGGCGAGTTCGAGATGGGCTCGACCGAGGAGGAAGTCGCCCGGACGCTGAGCCAAGATACCACCCATGCTCGCCAGTTCATCCTTGAGACCAAGAGCGAGATGCCACGGCACCACCTCAAGATCACCAAGCCGTTCTACATCGCAATCTACACGGTCACGCAGGGGGAATACGAGAAGGTGATGGGAGTGAACCCAAGTGCATTCATCACGAAGCCGATGGATTCCTCAAACTTCCAGCCACCATTACCGGAAAAAGACAGACAGGGGTTTGCCGCGAGAATAGTGGGCAAGGACACCAGCCGCCACCCCGTCGATACGGTCTCGTGGGACGACAGCGCCGAGTTCTGCCGCAGGCTTTCGGCACAGCCCGAGGAGCGGACCGCCGGAAGGACGTACCGCCTGCCGACCGAGGCGGAATGGGAGTATTCTTGCCGTGCGGGAACGACAACCCGTTGGTACTGCGGCGACGACGAGGCGGGCGTACTGAATTGCGGCTGGATCAGAGACAACGGCGGTCTCACGACTCATCCCGTGGGCGAGAAATGCTCGAATGCCTGGGGGCTGTTCGACATGCACGGGAACGTGCTCCAGTGGTGCGCCGACCGTTTCACATCCGACTACTACCAACAGAGTCCTCCGGAGGACCCGGTGGGAGCAACGGTCGGAGCCGGACGGGTGTTACGGGGAAGCCATTGGGGATGCACTACTCCCCAACCTGGCAGCGCTTTTCGTCACAACGGCGGACCAGGCATTCGTGTCTCCACCGTCGGGTTCCGCGTGGCGCTCGACATCGCATCCAAGCCCGCCTCAACCTCAACCTATGCGAAGGAACAGCAGGAATGCGCCCAGCGGCTCGGCGTGCCGGTCGAGACGACCAATTCGGTGGGCATGAAGTTCGCGCTGATCCCATCCGGCGAGTTCGAGATGGGTTCCACGCCGGAAGAAATCAAATGGGCATTACAGCAAGACACCACGGTGTTTTATGTCCGGGATGTCAACAGCGAAGCACCCCGCCACCGTGTGAAGATTTCCAAGCCGCTTTTCCTGGGAACATACACGATCACGCAGGGCGAATATGAGAAGGTGATGGGGGTGAACCCCAGCAACTTTACCGAGAAGCAGTGCGACATATCGGTGTTCAAGCCGCCGCTTGACTCGATTCATAAGCAGTGGCGGGAGCAGGCTGCCCAGAGAGCGGCGGGCAAGGATACCAGCCGCCATCCCGTCGAGATGGTCTCACGTGACGACTGCATGGAGTTCTGCCGCAGATTGTCAGCACTTTCCGAGGAACGATCTGCCGGAAGGACGTACCGGCTGCCGACCGAGGCGGAATGGGAGTATGCCTGCCGTGCGGGAACGACGACCCGGTGGTGTTGCGGCGACGATGAGGCGGACTTGGTGGAATATGGCTGGTTCGGCAAGAACTCGGGCGGTATGAAGCATCCGGTCGGGCAAAAGCGTCCCAATGCCTGGGGGCTGTTCGATATGTTCGGGAACATCTGGCAATGGTGCAACGATTGGTACAGCATCGACTACTACAAGCAGAGTCCTTCGAACAATCCCGCCGGACCAACCGCTGGCTCGTCCGGTGTGCTGCGCGGGAGCCACTCGGGTTGTGCTGCAAGTTCGTGCCGGTGCGCCTATCGCCACGCCGGTCCGCCCGCTGTCTATAGCAGCGCGTACGGTTTCCGCATCGTTCTTGACATTGCACAGGCAAACGGTGGGCAGGTGGCAACGCCGGGCGTTCCCATCGTGAACAGCCAGGCATCTTCGCCATCGCCGCCGCCCAAGGCTGTGCCGCCGAAAGAACTCCTTGAGACGGCGCGCAAGGCGGTCAAGGAACTTTACGGACAAGACCTGGAACAGCGCACCCCGATCCGCGAGAAGCAGGCGCTCGCCAGGAAGCTCCTCCAGGACGCAGCGGTCGGGAAAAATCCCGCCGAGCAGTACGCCCTGCTGGAGGCGGCGCAAGAGGCGGCAGTCCAGGGAGGCGACGGCTCGCTCGCCTTCGAGGTCATCGGAAGAACGGCGGAACTGTTCGAGATAGACTCCCTCACCATGAAGGAGGAAGCCCTGACGGCGTTCTCCAAGGGGTCGCACTCCTTGAACGTCCGCCAGGCGATTGCCGAGAAAGCCGTGGAGGTGATGGAGGAAGCACTCGGGCAGGACAAGTTCGAGGCAGCCACTCGGCTTGGCAAATTCGCTCTGGCGGAATCGCTGAAGGTTCGCAACCGGGAGTTGATGACCCATATCCGCAATCACTTGAAGGACGTGGAACAGGCAGCCAAAGCGTTCGTGGAGGTCGAGGCGGCAGCCAACAAGCTCAAGACGAACCCCGACGACCCTGGTGCCAACGCCATCGTCGGCAGGTACACCTGCCTTTCCAAAGGCGACTGGGACACCGGGCTGCCGATGCTGGCGAAATCCGACGACGAATCCCTGAAAGCACTGGCTGCCAAGGAATTGAACAACCCGGCGAACGCGGGCGAACAGGCAGAATTGGCGGAAGCGTGGTACGACCTGGCTGAGAGCGAAAAAGGCACGGCGAAGAAGAATCTCCAACTCCGGGCTGCCCACTGGTACTGGCGTGCCGAACCGGAACTTTCGGGCTTGGAGAAGGTCAAGGTCGAGAAGCGGATGAAGGCGCTCGCCCCCCTCGTCGCCCAGATGCCGGTGCCGAAGCAGGTCGTCAACAAGACGGATGGGAGCGTGCTGGTGCTGATTCCGGCGGGAAAGTTCCTGGGCGGCAACCATTGGGGCGATCCGCCGAGCAGCCAGAACATACCCATCGAACTGCCTTCCTACTATCTCGGGATGTATCTCGTCACCAACGCTCAGTACGGGAAGTTCGTGGACGCAACGAATCGTCCCTGGACGTACAAGGGGTTCCCGCGCGAAAGGGCGGACTTTCCGGCGACCGGCACCACCTGGGAAGACGCACAGGCTTACTGTAAGTGGGCGGGGCTGCGGCTCCCGACTGAACTGGAATGGGAGAAGGGCGCTCGCGGTACCGATGGTCGCAAGTACCCTTGGGGCAACATCTGGGACGCGACGAAGATAAGGGTGAAGACGAAGGAGAACCCGGACACCTATCCGGTATCGCTCTATCCAGAGGGCAGGAGCCCTTACGGTCTTTACCAGATGGTCGGGAATTCCTGGCAGTGGTGCGCCGACTGGTTCCAGCACCAGCCGGTGCTTCGTGAAGCCTATAAGCGTGGAGTCTTCGTGCCTCCGCAGTCTTCGCCCGACAACACTCGCGTGGTGAGGGGGTGCGCCTACCTCTACATTTCCCAGAGTGATCCAGCGTTCCTGTATAGTTGCGATTCCCGCGAGCACGGACAACCGAACCGTCCCAACGAGGGCTTCCGGGTGGCAAAGGACGTAATGCCGTAGCAGTCCCGACCGTATCTATTGAAGAAAGACGGACTTTGCTATCCCAAAGGGGACCCGTCCGGGGCTCCAACTCCAGGGAGATTTCATAATAATCTTTTTGATTATCGAAAGGTAAGTCCCAGCAGATTCACGAGCCTCGCCGCCCGCCACCCGCCACCTATACAGCTTGGGTGAAAATGGCGCGAGACATCTCCACATCACGAGGAGCTGCTCAACTCATCTGCGACGACCTCCTCGCAGGTCGGCAGTTCCTCGGGCTCGCCGGACTGCACAACGGCAAAGCTGTATAGTGGGATGTGGCGAGGGTCCTCTTCCCGTCAGCGACCGATCCGGAGGTCACTACCAAGGCTTCTCCCAGCACCGGTGAGGCGGACTTCTTTGAGGCTTGACGCAGGGACCTATAATGCCTGTGCGGGTTGATGCCTGATCGCGTGGACCGATTCCGGAGCCACATGCCATGGATTGTTCTTGTCCTTTCCGCCGATGGGTATTGTCGGTCGCGGTTTCGGTTATGATGCAGATTGCCGCATCACCTGCCGTTGCCGATGACGATGAGCTGGGGCTACACCGGAAACCGTGTCGACGCCGATGGCTTCGCTTTGGAGAATTGCGATAAGCGAACGAAGAACGCGAAGGACATCCTCAACTTCTGCACTAACGGCGTGGAACACTGAGCCATGCCGAAGTGGGCGGAACTGCCGATGTGAAAGGAACGGAGGGATACAAAATGAAGTGGTTCTGGCAAAACCGAGCGACGTGGGGCTCACGATTGTTGGCTATCTGGCTGATCGCCAGCGGCGCGTTGGCACTTTCCGGAACAGTTCTTCCGCACGCCAACCAGATTCTTTCTGTCCTGGCTATCGTCGCCGGAATCATGCTCCTCTTGCAGCGATGAGGAGAACTGGAGGGGCTCCCATGAGGCTCTGGAAGCGCTTCACGTATGTCGCGCTGGTGGTGGCAGTCTTGTTTGTTGCCCTGGTTGGCTTCGTCGCGTTCACCTTTCCTTGGGAAGTGGCGTGGATCAAGAGTGCCACGTCGTTGACCTTGGGTGAACCCGAGGAAACGCTGACTGCCGCGAATTTGCATAGGTTCCTGGAAGGCTTTGAAAGCGACAACTTGGGGCAATTCGGATTGAGATATACGCTGAGTGCGCGAAAGGGGCACTTTCGCATTGCTGGCGAGACCTATCCCATTGAATTGGTTGAAGACAAGTGGCTCGGTGACGTTCTTCTGGTACGCTGCCGGTGGAAGACTTTGCTGGTCCACCGGCGATGGAAAGCCCCTTCCCGGCTTCGGCAGCCCGACCACCGCCAGTCGGTGATGACGACCGGGAAAGGCAGGTGGCTCGGCACCGAAGCCGAGGTGAAAAAACCGTGCCCGCCGGGGATCAAGGTCTGTTCTTGTCTTGAGTTCAGTTGCCGAGTCGGCACCGAGCATTTGAAGCGCCGCACCCGAGCACCGCCTATACAGCTTGGGCGGAAATGCGGCGACCATCACCAGGGCAGCTTCCGGTCATCTCCTTTACGAGGACCTCCTCCGGTCTTCAGCCACCTGGCTGCCCGGATCTGGCTTCGGCAAAGCTGTATAGTGGGCGTGGACGCCGAGGTGGATCCGCTCGATCATCGACCTCTGCATGGTGGCGAAAGAAGACATCGGGCTCACGTTGCCAAGTACCGCTGCACCGTCCGATTGCTGGTCCCCATCGCCTGGGCGATTTCCGAGACCTTGAGCCCTTTCGCCCGCAGTTCCCGCGCCCGGTCGGGCTCGCCCTTCGTCGTCCCCAGCTTCCGCCCCTTGTAGATGCCTTTCTTCTTGGCGACCTCAATGCCCGCCGCCTGCCGCTCGGCACGATACTCCAGTTCGATCTCCGCCAGACCAAGGAGCAGGGCGGCAATCATCCTGCCGACCGCGCCGTTGAGTTCGATGCTCTGGGTGATGACGACGATTTTCAACCCACGCTCGCACCAATCCGCCAGCACATTGACCCCATCCCGAAGGCGACGTGAGAGCCGGTCCAACTTCCACACGATGACCGTGGTGACCTGACCGGCGAAAATGGCTTTCTGCAACCGCTCGAACTCCGGTCGCCGCAGGGTTTTGCCGGTCACCTTGTCGATGAACCACTCCACCTGCTCCTGGTCGTAGCCGTGGGCAGCCAGCCACTTGGTAATCTCGGAAACCTGACTGTCCGCCTTCTGGTGACGGCTGCTGACCCTGCAATACGCGGCGATGGTCATGGGCGGTTCCTTCGTCTTCTGATGCGACATATAGACTACAGTCGTTTTGTCGCTTGGTTATCTCAGTTCACACCTTGAAAAACACGGCGATTTTGGGGGTTCATGGGCGGAAGCCCTATTTGTCACCTTGAGAGACAGCACCATAGGATGAAGGCTCAGTCCTCTTCCACCGGCTGGATGTCCTTCTCCTGCCAGACCTCAATGCCCTCGTCGGTCATCACCTCGTAGGCATCCGGGCTGACGCGGTTGAGAATTGTCCCCGGCTCGCCGTCCAAGCGGCTGAACACCTTGGTCTCGGGAGCGAGCGGATCCTTGTCGGTCGGCTGGTTGTAGTTGTCGTCGGTCATCGGTCTTTCTTCCCCAGGAAGTATGCCGTCCACACGAGGAAGGCGAAAATGGCAAAGCCGACCGGCGGCAGCATGAACACCACCGGCAGCACCACGAGGAACACCAACACCCTTGCCAGGCAGCCGCCGATGTTCATGGCTGTTCCTCCACGACCTCCTGCGCCTTTTCCAATGCCGTCCGGCACGCTTCGTGGCTCAGGGCAACCTGCTTCAGCCGCAACTCTTGCAACCGTGCATTCAGGTCCGCCGCCTCCCTCATTTCCGCCCCCTTGAGCTTCCCTGCCAATGCCAGCCCGACGAGCCGGAACTCTTCGGGGGTCAGGTGGAGCAGGTAAGTCGTCTTCACGTCAATGTGAGCCATGGGGCGATTTCCTTCTGTTTTGCCGTCAATCTGTCTTGCCCGCCGGTTTGCAGTAGAGCACGTCGACCTGGGGACCGTACTGCTGCTGTACCAATGCCTTCGCCTGGGAGGCGTTGTTGGCATCGACCTCGATCCAGGATACATGCCCTTGGAAACGGATTTTGACCTGGTAACGCATGAAAGGACTCCTCTTTTCACAGTGAAAAGCCTGGTCAATACTCGGAAGGCAGGAGACAGCAAGTTGAGCTACGGTCGGCTTCGGTGATGATCCACAACCGCACGCCCTTGAGGGTCCGGTACGCCGACAGCAACCGGCTGCCATCGACCAACGCCTGGTCATTTGCCGCCCAATCCCCAGACCCAACCTCGCCCCAATCCCCGGCAAGGTGCTTTTCCAGGAAGAAAGCCGGATTCTGCCCTGCCTCTTCCAATGCCCGGAGCGCACCGGGAGTGGCGACCAACTGACCGAGGGAGAACTTTGCCTTCATACGCTACCTCTCACTCAGGATTGACCCTAGCAACCTGGAGCCCGTTGGGCTGCATCAGCAAGACAAACCCCGGCTCCGAGCCGAAGTCGAAACTCACCGACCGCATCAGCGAAGAGTAGTCAATCTCGCTGACGAGTTTGGCGACCGCCTCGGCAACCACCTTCCTCGGTGCCGTGAGCTGGAATCGGTAACCTTTGTCCGTGGTCGCCTGGATTTCGTGCTGGTGACCGGTGACTTCCTTCAGCACGGCGGCGAACCCATCGATGTCCACGTGGGTCTGGGACTGGACGAGGAGATTGTCGCCCTGCTGCACGATGTTGAAATGACCCATGATCGTGAAAAGCCACATGAAAAACTGCCTTTCTTGTTGACTGCCCTCGGCACTTATCTTTGGGCAAGCTGCTTATTCCTTCTTCCGCCGCGTGCCGCGTGCTTCCAAATGTTCAAAATCCGGATACTGCGTGATCGGGGCTTCCACCCCGCCACCGAGCAGGTCCTTCATCTGACCCACCAGCCCGGCGATCTGTTCGTTCCAATCTCCGACCTCCTGGACGAGCGCCTTCACGTCCCGCCGCTCCCAGTAGTCGCCCTCATCGGTGACCGACTCAAGGATGCCCAGTTCTTTGGCATGGTCGAGCATTCGGATTACGCTCAGGTGGCATCGGACAAAGTGGTCGATGCCATGCTGGGTGGCGTACTGTGTCTTGCAGAAGCTCGACCAGCACCAGCCCTTCAATCCCGTGTCCACTTTGTGCCCTCGCCCAGTGATCGGGTCGCCGGGGAAAACGGCGGGCGGGTACGTCGCCAACCCGAAATGTGCCTGTTCGGATCCTTCGCCGGGGTAGGTACTGAAGGCGACGAGGTGCTTCGGCTTCACCTGGTAGTGGATTCCGCCGTGTTCGACATACTGTCCCGCCTGGATGACAAGCCATCGCAGCGGGTCGTTGCCCTGGTAGTTCCGATGGTCGCAGTTCTTTCCCTTCAGTTCCACGATGTTGCCGACCTTAGCGAAGGGCAGGTCCAGGGCACGCCTCCGCAACTGCTCAGTGAGCTGCCGTGCCTCATTGGGGCTGCGGGTGTCGGAGCGCAACGTGAAGTGTATTGTCAAACCCATTTTGGTCATTCTCCTTCCAACTCCTTGCACAATCTCGGTTGCAACCAGTTGTTCCGTCTCTCCACCCTCACTACATACAGCTTCGGCAGATATGCCGAATCGGTGTCCATCACCTCGGCATGGTCGCACTGGTGTGGATCACCGTCCCGTCCACAACCAATGCTGCGGCGAGCATGGTGTCGTCGTGGGCGCGGAACTGTTCACCCAGACCGACCGGCTCAGCCTGGAACCACGGGAGGTGGTGCGTCATGTGGTTCACCTTGGCGGCGATCTCTGTTACGCCGATGTCTTCTGCCGGACCACTGAACTCCAGCAGGTCGACCAGCAAACCCTCCCGAAAACGCCCCCAGATTTTCTCAAGGGTTGCTGCCTTGTCCAGGATGTCGATGCAGATGAGCGAATCGCCGAGCACCAAGGCGATCCCATTTGCCGGTGTCGGGTAGGCGAACTGCTCCTGCATTTCCTCCACCTGCTTGCGGCGTGCTTCAAGTGCCGCCCCCATGTCCTCAGTCTCCGAGGACACGTTCAAGGTAGCATGCTTCCGCCGGATTTCCGCCCACACGGCGGACTGTCGGTGTCCCAGTTTCCGTCTGCCAGGAATCCACCCTTCCTTGAGCACGTGTCGCAGCGACGGCGGGGAATGCGAGCCGGGGCGGAAGTGCCCGCACGATTCAGTCCACCTGCGCCGCTCGACGCACGACACCGGGATGACGGTCTCACTCCTCCCCGCGACCAACATGGTGGTGTTGATTGCCCGGTTCTGCCTCGCCCCTCGCAGTTCCGAACCCTCAAGGAAAAGCACGGGCTCACCATCATTCCGGACCAACAGTTCAGACACCACGCCCTTTTCGGATGCCTCCGTGACGGTGACCGTGCCGCGCTCCATCGCTTCGTGGGACAACACGTAATCCACGTTGCGTCCGGGAAAGAGAGAAGCCCCGGAAGACAGGGGAAACAACGAGATTCCTCCGAACCGGATCGGCTCGCCCACTCGGACATCAGGTAACTGCACCATCGATAATCTCCTTTTGATCGACCAATGTTCTTCGACTTGCTCGCCCCTATACAGCTTCGCCGAAATCAACCGAGTAGCGTGAGGAATCGATCCAGCCCCACCTGCCCCACGCCCATCTCCACCTGGTCGTTCAGCCGATGCTGAAATCCTTCCTGCTCGGCTTTGCGAACAGCATGATCGACCGCTTCCACGGCTGCCTGGGAAAGTGCCTTGGCAGTGATGTTCTTTGCGGTCGGGATGATTTGGACGGTCACCATCACCTCCACGAGCATGGCGTCGGAGGTGCGGACGATGTTGTTGCCCAACAACTTCTCTGCCATCAACTTCGCTTCGGCTTCGTCGGCATAAATCCCCGCGATGTCGTGTTCGTGCAGTCCGCCGCGAACCTGGAGCATGAGCTGCGTGAGGGTGCAGGCAAAGCAGATGTCGCCCAATTCCGAAGCCCGGTTCGGCTTGGTCACGAGCCAGAAGGTTTCCGGTAGACCGTGGATCTTCATGTCATTCCTCGCTCATTCCGGACAATCATCCTCTTCCAACGCGCCCCAGTGGATAGTGACCCTGATTTCTCGCGTGTCGTGATTCCGCAGCATCACGAACCGCCCCCAGCGCTTCAGGTACTTGACCAACTCCTCAAGCGTCCATGCCCCCCTGCCCACGCTGACCTCGACAGTCGCCCTGAAAACCTGCGGTGCCTGGTCGCCCTCATGGAGCCGAAGTCCTGCTCGCATGGCGTCGGATTCCCGCAGATAGAGCTTGGCATCATCCGAGTCGTCGCTCCACTCCCGACCGGTCCAGTAATGCCCGCCACCGTCCCGGACGACAAACCGACGCCAGCCAGGGTCGCCCACTTGGCGGACTGAAACAGGAGGCGTAAAGTTCATGTCACGGTCGATCCTACGGGGATATGTCCTGTCACTGCGGCTCCATACAGCTTCTCCGGAAACTCAGCCCACACCCTTCTCGACACACCACAGCTCAATAAACTGCCCCGCCTGGGTACGATCCAGGACGAACGGAGTCAAAGTCCGTCATGCTAGCCAGTTACATCACGGGGCAAATGAACCGCTGATTCATGGTAAGTGCGGAAGCCGAGCCCAAATGCGGACACGGATTCCGGCGATTTTCTTCAGAACGGTTGTACGTGGGCTTGGGATACATCCTGACGACCCTCCTCACGACCCCACTTCCATCGCCGCCACTGCGTCGACCTGGTCGCCGGTCTTCACTAATGCCCTCTTCATGCGGAAGAACGTCGCCCTGGAACGCCGGGTCATGGTCCGGAATGCCGCCTCCTGGTCGGCAACGCTGTCGGGATACTCGTCCACGACCTGGCGGAGGCACTCAACGTCGTAAATCCTGGAGTCCGACACCTTCGGGACGGCGGTCCTGCCGATCTCGTGAAGCTGGCTGGCAACGAGCTGCCGCCAGTCCGCACCCTCGCTCCTGGCGTACAGGACCTTTCGCAGGCTCGGATCCAAGAGCCGCAGGCTCAGTTCCCTTGTCGCCGAGAACTCGGCGATGTAATCCACGACCTCCATGCACTCGCCGGGGGTCAGCCCATCAAATCCCTCCGCCGCCAATTCCCGCATCAGGTCCAACACCTCGTCGTTCGTCGCCGTCAGTTCGTACTGATCCACCCGGCTCAATACGGCGTTGAAGGCGTGATTTTTCAAGGGCAGCGTATTGATGGCGAAGATGATTCTGCCGGTGAAGTAAAACGACGACGGCAACTTGAGCTGGGAGGAGTTGTACGTCACCAGTCGCTTCTCATTTGTTTCACCCCACAAGGCACTCCGCAGGATGCCCAAAGCTGCCAAATTGCGATAAAGCGAATCTGAGTCGTCCAGGAACAATACGGCATCCGGACGCTCGTAGAGGTTGGAATAGAGCGACAAAGGCGTTATGTGTCCGTTCAATACGACCGGATTTTTCCCCTCTTCTTTCAGCGTCTCCAGCACGACCTTCGTTTTCCCCAAACCACCACGGGAACCGTACACGGCGAGTCCGTTGGACATGCCCCTTGCCACCAGGCGGACATGGTGAGCGAGAAGCTGCTGCCGCAGTTCCAGGGTGGTGGGCGAGCGGTGGACGACGACGGGTGCAGGCACCATGAGGTCGTTCTTCTTCCACAGTGAACTTACGAGGTTCACCAAGTCCATGATCCATCTCCACAGGCTACTCGGTTTTGTGCAAGTCATCCCAGTGCGTCTCAATGACAACGCCACGTTTTTCCTGGTTCTTGTGGATGACTGTGGCGGCGAAGCGTGTGAGGTACTCGACCAGTTCTTCCCGAGTCCATGCGTCCCGGTCGGTGATTAGCACAATCTTCACGGTATAGGTGTCGCGGAGTTGTTCGCCATCTACGAAACGCATCTTGTCGGCAACGGCATCAGCCATTGTGTAGTAAAGGGCAGCCTCGCCGGGGTACGCACTCCACGTTCCGCTTGGCGTGAAATACTGTCCGCCCGAATCACGGAATACCCAACGCGGGAATTCGGGGTCACCGACCGGTTCGAGATAGGCAGGAGGGATATAGCCCATGCCGTGACTCTCCATTCCTTACACCGAGTCAGTCGAGAGACTTCCGCAGGTTCGCTTTCGGCGTGAGATATTCCTGCCCGCAAAAAGCCGTGCCGACCTCGGTGCAGCGCACCACGATGTACCGTCCGCGCCGCCCCACGACTTCCCCAGGACGACCGGCAAGCATGTTGTGTTCGCCGCGCCGGACGTGGAACTTCGCCTTGTCGCCCTTACTGAACTTCATGTCATGCCTCCAACGGCAGGTCGTTGAGTACGGCGACCAGCAATTCCATGTGCGCCGCGTTGGTCGTCAGCCGCTCGGATGCTTTGAGCAGGTCGCGGTAGTTGCTGTGTTTCCTCGCCCACTTGAACACCTGCTCCGCACGCAAGCAGCACGCCCGTGCCAGGCAGTCACAGAGGACCGCCAACAGATTCTCTTCGTTTCGGGTGCGACCCCAACCTTCTTTCGGGGTCTTCATGGCTTCCTTGAACGTCATCGGTCACCTCCCTCACGGCAAAAAGCCGACACGACCTGGGATTCACCCTCCACCGGACAGTTCTCAACCCGCTGCGGGCATTCCACGCCCTGGATGCTGCACCAGTCGGGTTCGCCATTCACCAGCGGCACCTTGACGACCTGTCCGGTGTGCCAGGGGTACAAGTAGATACGATGCACCTTCCACGCGCTGCCGTCCTGGGCGACCATCACGTACTGCCGGTGTCCGAATGCCCCAATGTTGTTGCTCTTCGCCACCACGGTGAACGCCTGGTGGGTCCAAGACAGGAGCGCGGCACGGCGGGCGTTTTCAGCCTCGGTCGCTTCCGCAGACTTCCGCTCGCTTGCGGTCAACACCGCTTCAATGGCGGTGGCTTCCTTGTTCGCCCACGATTTCAATTCCCGCTCCACGTCGACCCAGCAGAAGTGCGGATCGCCGACCGGCACCCACTCGTGGATCCGCCGGAAGAACTGCCGCTGCCGGTCCGGACTGGAGAACCACACCTCCCAGAAGCCGGTGTCATCGTAGTTGGCGATGTGTCCGAAGATGTTGGACACCCGCCGGTAGAAGTTGTGCCGGAACAGCCTGCGGGCGAACCCGCTGAGGACGAACTTGGCAAAGGCGGCGCAGAAACGGGCTTTTTCCTCGGCGGTGGAGTGCTGAGTCGCAGTGAAACGGTTGGCGGTGAAGATGGTCTTGGTCATGTTGGGATTCCTTTCAACTCCACTACATACAGCTCCGCCGAAACCCTCACACCCGCTTGAACGCCGACACAACGACCTGGCATTCGCCCTCTTCGGTGATTGCGAAGCCGTGGTCGGGGTGGCTGAGGATATATCCCGCAAGGCGCTGACGGAACTGCCGCCAGGTCAGGGCGAGTTCGCTTTCAAGACCATGTCCAGTCTTGTCCGCAAACCACGTCTGCCCCGTCTTTCTCCAGCCGCGAGGCTTCAACGAGCCAATGTTCGGGAAGGCGAACGGCGTATCCACCTCGTCGGCGCTGGCAGGGACGTAGGGGACCAGCCCTTCCCGTGCTGCCTGGCGGGCGATTTCGTTGTTCACGGCGATGATGACTTCAACGGACATCATGGTGTCTCTATCCTTTCCGATTCGGACTGGAGTTTCTCCTCCTCAACCTTGCGCTGGCAGGCATCGTGGGCGCGGACATAGGTGGCATGGCTGTCGCACGTACCCGCCCCCGTCAGCCAGGCAATCTGTTCGGCGTAGAGTCGGCAGACCGGATGTTTGTTCACCTGTTCGGTGCCGCCGCCGCTGGCACGGACTTCTTCGTTGATGCGCTTCATATCGCGTGCGAACTGGAAGACGACACCGGACAGGTTGCTGGCGGACTGCACATCCAATGCGTTCTGATAGATGTTGCTCATGGCTATTCCTGGTGCGGCTCAAAGCCGAAGTAGAACCTGGGATTGTGCTGGAACATCAGGCTTCCACGCTGTCCATCGGACTTGCGCCGGACGACCACGTATGGTGCCGCGAATCCCTCAACCTGGAAGTCCTGACCAAGTTCCTGCGTATTCCAGACCTGCCCGTGTTCGGCTTCCAGGGCTTCACGGCTGCCGGGCTGTGCGTTGATTTCCAAAAACTGCTGGCGACGGATGGCTTCGGTGTCGTCGTTCATGCGTGAATCTCCTCGGGCTGGCATCGCCATTCCGCCGCGATTCGGCGGCGACGTTCGTGCATGTCGGGCGTGGCTCGCTGGCGGACCACCAGGTTGTAGCCCCGGCTTTCCAATTCATTGAACAGGTCTCGGTACTCGGCGGGCGTAGCCGGGTCGCTCTGGGCAATGCAGCCGTGATAATCCGCTGCGCAGTGCTGACCGATATGCTGGAAAGCCGTGCAGAGATTGCCGTACTCGTCGCTGGGCAACTCGGGGAAGAGGGCAAAACAATCCTTCCACCCGGTTCGGTCCTTGCGGAAGATGACGACAGTTTCACTCATGACACGGTCTCCTGCGCCACCGCCACCGGATCGGGCTTCTTGACGAATCCCAGCAGGAAGTCCGTCACCTTGGATGCCTGCTTCGCCGCCTTGAAGATGAAGTTCCGGTCGCCCTTCAGCCCGTCCAGCCAGGACCGCAGGTACGCGGCGTGATTGCCCAGGTCCTCGCCCATCGGGATGCCGAGTTCGGCGGAGACGTAGCAGCTCGCAATTTCGGCGACCATCTCGCCGAGTGCGTAGCTGTTCTTCTCGTGGTCAAAGCCGGTGCGAACCTCACTCCAGTGTGCCAACTCATGCACCGCCGTTTCGTAAAAAGCCCCCGGCGGGTCAAACGTCGCCTTGGGCGGGATGCAAAGGAAGTCGCCCTCGGTGTGGTGTGGGAAGGTGCCTTCCGGCGTCGGGCGGCGGTAATATGCCCGGCTGCCGCCGAAGCGGATGTCGGCTTTGGTGGCGAGGATCAATTCCTCGGCGGGGGCGAAGTCGGGCTGGGCATCCGGCTGCCCCTCGTGGTCCATGGCGCGCAGATTGTCCGCGATCTCGCCTTCAACCTGGTCGGCGGAGAACACGGTGAACGTCCGCAGGACGAACCTCTTTTCGTCTTCTTCCTCGCCGGTCTGGCTGTCCACGACCGTCTTGGTCACCGGCTTCCAAAACACGAGCTGGCATCCCCAATGCCCTTCTTCAACGTGGGACGGTCGGCGACAGATCCGACAACCGAGATCACGCCACTGGGCAAACGTCCCCCACCAACGCGAGAGCAGTCCATGCCGGATGGCATGGATCTCCAGCAACATGGGGTTCAGCCCGGTATAGGGCTTCTTGCTGGCGATGTTGCTGTGTCGACCGGGCTGGGTAGAGCCGGTTTTCCAGGGACGACGCCAAGGCAAGTGGCTGGACTCCAATGCCTGGATGATTTTCTGCGTCACCTCGGTACGGATGTCGTGGCTGGGCATGGCTTTGGTCTCCACACCCACTACATACAGCTTTGCCGAAAAGGCTCGTTTTCCCGGCGAGACCGACTCCGACGCCCCGCACCTTATATATAAGGAGAGCGGATCCGGCGGTGACCTGCGGACAAAGTCGCAAATGCGACCGGCGGCGGGTCTCAATCTCACGAGACTTTTGTGCGCCGGGCGAGACAGGGGAGGACCGCCTGATAGTGAAGTATGCCCACCGCGCGAACTTCGGTCCGTGCTTCGTCCTTATCCGCGATCTCGCCCGTTTTTGTTGCCACCCGCGAACATCGCGCCGTCGATCCTTGGTGGACTCAGTGAATATGCGATCTGGGTATTTCGGTGGCTGGGGTGTGGCGGCGGAGCAACTTTGTTCTGGATTGCACCGAATCCAAGCCGCCATCAGCGGGTATGTCGTCGTCTGAACACCGGCTGGTCCAGCCGTCCTGTTGCAGTTCATCTCAACCCCCGCTTGAGGAATAGTGTTCCCGTCGATACACTGGGGCTTGGATTTGCGCCGATGGGCGGAACCGTCCGCCTGTCTGGGGCGAGACGAGGCGGGCGGTGTCAAGAACGAGCTACCCTACGGACGCCCAAGGCTACAGGATGTGTGTCGAATAACCCGACTGAGGGAATGCCAATCTCGCCATGCCGACATTGAACTGGATAGGGAAAGAGGCGGTGGTCACCCACCACCGAAAAGTCCCCTTTCGCCTCCTCAAGGATGTACCCGACCTCGCCTGCGGTGAACCAGGCGACGGCAATCTCATCGTGCAGGGGGATAACCTCGTCGCGTTGAAAGCACTTCTCCCCTACTACGCCGGGCAGGTGAAGTGCATCTACATTGACCCGCCATACAACACGGGCAACGAAGGGTGGGTCTATAACGACAACGTGAACAGCCCGATCATCCGCGAGTGGCTGGGGAAGACGGTGGGCAAGGAGGGGGAGACGCTCGACCGGCACGACCGCTGGCTGTGCATGATGTATCCGCGTCTGGTGCTGTTGAAACGATTTCTTCGTCCTGACGGGTCGATTTGGGTCTCTATGGACGACTCGGAAATCGCCCTCCTCCGCATGTTGATGGACGAGATTTTCGGTCGCGAACGGTTCATCGCCTGTAACGTATGGCAAAAACGCTATTCCCGTGAGAATCGTGAAGCCATCGGTGATGTTCACGAGTATCTCCTCGTGTATGCGATGGACCCAGAGCGGTTCAAGGCTACGCGGAATCGCGTCGGACTCGAAGAGAAGCAGCGAAAGAACTACAAGAATCCGAACAACGACCCCAAAGGACCGTGGCAGTCAATTTCCATGACTGCACAAGGGTGGCGACCAAATCAGATGTATGAAATCATCGCCCCAAACGGCAATCGCCACAAGCCGCCAGAAGGTCGGTGTTGGTCGATGATTGAACCTGAGTATCTGAAACTTCGCGAGGCAGGGCTGCTTTGGTGGGGAAAGGATGGCAATGGCGTACCGCGCGAGATTCGCTACCTTAGCGATGTAACTGGGCTTGTTCCCTGGACATGGTGGACGCACGAGGAAGTTGGGCATACAGATGAAGCCAAGAAGGAAATCCAGGGATTGTTCAATACCCAAACCGCCTTCGACACGCCAAAACCCACACGTCTGGTCGAACGTGTTCTGCAAATCGCGACCAATCCCGGCGACCTCGTTCTTGACTCCTTCGCCGGATCAGGAACGACCGGGCATGCAGTCTTGAAGCTCAATCAAGCTGCGCCCGACAAAGAGCCTCGTCGTTTTATCCTCGTTGAAATTGACGAGAAGATCGCGCGCGAGGTAACAGCCCAGCGTGTCCGGCGCGCCGCGGAAGGCTACACAAGGGTCAAAGGTGGAGGGGTGGAGGGCGTGGGCGGCTGCTACCGTTTCTGCGAATTGGGCGATCCGTTGTTTGACGAAGGCGGGAAGATCCGCGAGACGGTTAGTTTTGCTGACCTTGCAAGGCATGTTTATTTCACCGAGACCGGCGAGCCGCTGCCGCGCGAGCGAGTGAAAAGGTCGCCCTTTCTTGGCGTGTGCCGGGGTGTGGGAATCTATCTGCTGTACAACGGTGTTCTGGGCGACAAGACCGCGAACGGCGGCAACGTGCTCACACGCGCGGTACTCGCCCAGATTCCACCCTTCGATGGGTCAAAGGTTATCTACTGTGCGGGTTGCCTGCTGGGGCGTGATCGATTGCACGCGGAACGTATCATCGTTCGGCAGACCCCTTACGAGATCAAGGCGTTATGATTACCCTCAAGGACTACCAGACGCGGGCGATTGACTCCCTACGAGGCTTCCTTCGACAGTGCTCAAAGGACGGTCGCCCCGAAGGTGCGTTCCAGGAAGCGCAGCTTCGTAATGGTCGTTCCCCCGTGCCTTACATCCCGGTGCATTTGCCAGGGCTGAGACCGGAAATGCCCTATGTGTGCCTACGATTCCCAACGGGCGGTGGCAAGACCTTACTTGCCTGCCATGCCGCAGGCATTGCGATGAGCGAACTGCTGCACGCGGAACGGGCTGTGGTGCTCTGGCTCGTGCCGAGCAATACGATCCTCGATCAGACCGCTGACGCCCTGCGTGACCCGCGCCATCCCTACCGCCGCGCATTGGAACTGGCATGCGGTCCGGTGGAGGTGGTAACCATCGAGGAGGCGCTGCATCTCTCACGTGCGTCCGTAGAGGGGCAAACGGTCGTTATCGTCGCGACAATACAGTGCTTCCGTGTTGAGGATACCACAGGGCGTAAAGTCTATGACCAGAACGACACCTTTGCCGAACATCTGCTCAACGTGCCTGCCGACCGGCTCGCCGATCTGTTACCCGGTGCAGACGGGAAACCCAAGCCGTCGCTAGTGAACATGCTGCGTCTGCGGCGTCCCATCGTCATCGTGGACGAGGCGCACAACGCCCGCACGGATCTTTCCTTTGCGGCTCTCGGCAATGTTCTTCCGTCGTGCATCATCGAGTTCACCGCCACCCCGGCACGATCCAAGAACCCGTCCAACGTGCTGCATCATGCGTCGGCAGCGGAATTGAAGGCAGCAGACATGATCAAGCTGCCATTACGTGTCATCACGCGGCATCCGAGCCAGCGTGACCAGCTACTCTCCGAAGCCATCACGCTCCGTGCAGACCTTGAGAAGGTCGCAGCCACAGAGGCACAGAATACGGGCGAATACATACGACCCATCCTGCTTCTCCAGGCGGAAAGGGTGGATTCCTGCGAGCCGCTGCGCGACCGGTTGATGACCGAGTTTCATGTCACCAAGGACGAAGTGAAGATTTCTGTGGGCAAGCTCGATGAGCTGAAGAGCGTGAAGGACATCGCCGAGCCGAAATGCCCGGTGAAGTTCATAATCACCGTCGAGAAGCTTCGTGAGGGATGGGACTGCCCGTTCGCCTATGTGCTGTGCAGCCTCAAGGAGACGAGGTCAGCCACGGCTATCGAGCAAATCGTCGGGCGAATTCTCCGACTTCCGCGAGCCCAGGCGAAGCAGCATCCCGATCTCAACTGTGCCTACGTCTTCTCTGTGTCGGATTCCATGTCGGAAGTGCTTGCCGAGTTGCGGGACGCACTGGAAAGCAACGGATTCACGCGGACAGAAGCGGAGCGGATCATAGTCCCCATGACCCAAGGCATTCTGCCGCTTGGCGTGCAGCCACAAACGGTGAAAGTGTCGCCAGACGAGATCGACCCTGCCGAGGCAATGGCGCAGGTAGCAAGACTCTTTGGCAAGGTGCGCATCGACGTCGCGAAGGGCGAAATCACGGTAATCGTCCCTCTGGACCGGGAGGAGACGGAAGGACTGAAGGGCTGCGTCACGACGACCGAAGCAAAAGCCAAGGTGGAGGAAGGTGTCGAGACCGTCCGAGCGGCGGAAATGGCTTTCGGCGGGAGCGGACAGACACGGCTGCCGTCGCCCTACGAACGGCAGATTGACTTCAGGGTGCCGCTGCTCTGTGTACGTGAGGACGGGATGTTGTTCGAGTTCGAGAGCACATTCCTGCTGGAACACCCCTGGAAGCTCAGTGCAAAGGAAGCATCACTTTCCGAGAAATACAACCCCCTTGTGCGCCCACATGGCAGATCTGGTTTTGTGGATGTCGGTGCGAAAGGTGAAGTGCTGACAGCCGTTCTTCAGGAAACGCCCGAAACTGATTTCGTCGCCACACTCCACCAGCAAGTCCTTGCTCTCGGTAGTCCAGATGACTGGTCGCTGGAAAGTCTGGTCGGATGGCTCGACCGGCAGATCGACCACGGGGACATCCCCGTTGGCGAGTCGGCTGAGTTCCTGCGGAAGGTCATCCGTGGGCTTATGGCGAAGTTCGGCATTGCGGACATCGGGATACTCGCGCTCGACCGTTTCCGCCTGCGCGACGAAATTGAGACTCGGATCCAGCAGCACCGGGACAGCGAGCGGAAGACCGCTTTTCAGATGTTCCTGCTTCCCGATTCCTCGCTTGCGGTCAGCGACGAGCGCACGATCAATTTCAAGACGATAGTTTATGAACCGAGCTGGGTCTATGAAGGCGGCTTTCAGTTCAAGAAGCATTACTTTGGGTCAAAACCGGGGGAGCTGTCCGAGAAGAGGGCTGACGGCAAGACCACCGAGGAATTTCAGTGTGCGCAGTTCCTCGACGGCGAGTTACAAGGAGTGGAGTTCTGGGTGCGGAACCTTGCCCGGAAGACCACGTCGTTCCGGCTCCAGACATCGAAGGATTGGTTCTACCCAGACTTCCTCTGCCAACTGACTGATGGGCGTGTTCTTGCGGTGGAGTACAAGGGAGAACACCTCTTCATTGGCGCGGAGGAGAAGCGTGCGGTTGGAGCAGTCTGGGAATCGCGGAGCGGCGGACATTGTCTCTTCGTGATGCCATCTGAGGGAAACTTTTCCAGCATAACCGCGAAGATCAGCAGGAAATGAAGGCTGCTACATGGACAAACTCGCAGACCGGTTCATCACCGTTTACAACGAAATCGACAAATGGCTGCGGAAGATTGTCAAGGCTGATGGAAGAGTGACGTTCGCCTCCCTGGTCGACGCCGTATCCGATCCGAAGAAGTGTCCTCACCGGCACAACAGCGTAGTCGCATGTTACGCACGAGACCTGAAGGAGTTTGGCGACCTCCGGAACGCCATCGTCCACCATTACCGCGACGATGAAATCATCGCCACACCGCACGCAAAGGCGGTGAAGGAACTGGAGGCGATCCGAGACCGTCTCCTGAATCCGCCGCATGTCCACCCTCTCTTCGCTAGGGATGTCCTGCAATGTTGCCCAGAGGACCCCGTTGGGGCGGTCGCCCGGCAGATGCGCAAGAAAAAGTTCTCCCAGGTGCCGGTGTATTCAGAAACACTGTTGTTTGCCTTGCTGACCACCGACACCATCGCACGCTGGGTTGCCTGCTTCCTAGGAAACGACCAAAGAATCATGGAAGAAGCCCCGGTCAAGGAGGTCCTGAACCAAGCGGAGTTCACAGACAACTTCCAACTGCTTGCTCCCGACGCCCCCGTTGTTGATGCCATCGACCGTTTTGACCATTACATGCGTGCTGGTCGGCGGCTGGATGCCATCTTGATTACCGAAGGCGGGAAGAAGACCAACACGCCGATGGGCATTATCAGCGTCTCCGATATTCCGAAGCTGCACGCTGCCCTGGAGTAGGGTGACGAATACGTTAGCGAAGAGGAGATTTGTCGTGAAACCCACGGGCATCGTCGCCTTGTTCTTCACCCCTTTGCTTCTGGTCTCGCCGACCACGGTCGTCGCTGCTGATGGAGCCAAGAACACCAACGCGACCAGACGCGAAGAGCGTCATTTCACGGCGAACGAGGTCTTCGAATACCGACAGCCTGTGTTTTTCAAGGACGATTTCCAGTTTGGGCAGTTCGGCAAATGGAACTTCTCGGAAGATGATCGCTACGGGATTGCCCACGAGAATCCCGAGCGGCTCGCAATTCTGGAAGTGCCAGGCTTGCGCACCGGTGGCAAAGCAGCGAGGTTTGCCGTGCCACGCGCGCCCGACTCCTTTCGTTCCGAGATTTCCCTTCCCAGCGAGAAGGGCTTCAACGAGCGGTGGTACGCCGAGCGAATGCTGGTGCCGCTCGACTGGGTTTTCGATCCGGCGAAAGGCAACGACATCGTAATGCAATGGCACGCCGTTCCGGGGAACTGGAAGGCGACCTTTCCCAACCTGGAAATTTCCGTCGGGAACGCCAACTGGTTCATTCGGCAGAGTTATGGCTCCGCCAAGATGAAACCAACCCGCACGAATGGGAAGCTCGATGATACGGTGCGACCGGGCGCATGGGTGTCTTGGGTGATTCACGCCAAGTGGTCCGCCGGTTCGGACGGTCTGCTGGAAATCTGGAAAGATGGCAAAAAGGTCATGGAACGCCAAGGAGCCAACGTCTATTCGGACATTGGCGTGGAGTACACGCCCTATCTCAAGACGGGCATCTATCATCCCGAATGGCACCTGGACAAGGATGCCAAGCGCGAAGCGTTCGAGAAGGAACATCCCATGGCAACGAACAAAGTCATCTTCGTGACAGACGTCAAGGTGGGCAGCGAACGAGCCACGTATGCCGACGTGTCGCCCACTCCGTGAACCTGTTCAAGGCGCGCCCATGAAACCCCTGCTGTCATTTGCATTGGTGGCGCTGCTGATCGGCTCAGCCGTCCAAGCAGCTACCACCACTTCTCGTCCCAACGTGTTGTTCGTCGTGGTGGATGACATGAACACGGATCTCGGCTGCTACGGCAGCCGCGTAGTCAAGTCGCCCAACATCGACCGGCTGGCTGCGCGCGGCGTGAGGTTCGACCGTGCTTACTGCCAGTATTCGCTGTGCAATCCGAGTCGCACTTCCTTCCTCAGCGGTCGGCGACCGGAAACGGACGGCGTGTATGACCTCAAGACCACGGCGCGGACGGCGATGCCCGATGCCGTGATGTTGCCGCAGCTCTTCCGCCTGAACGGCTACTTCTGTGCCGGTGCCGGAAAGGTACATCACAACGCGAATCACCGCGAGCCCGAGTCGTGGGATTTCTATTCGGACGGCAAGGGAGAAGACCCCGGCGAAATCGCCGCCATCGAAGCACGCTATACCAAGGGTGCCAGTGGAACCCCGAAGTCTTACGTGCTCGACAGCGATGGCTCGAAGACCCGCGACGGTCTCAATACACGGACGATCAACGCCTATCTGGAGGAACATGCCCGCACGGGCAGACCGTTCTTCCTTGCCGCCGGTTTCCACAAGCCGCACCTTCCGTGGACTGCACCTCGCCGGTTCTTCGACTTATATCCTGTCGGCAGCATGCCCGAGCCGCCCTCGCCGCCGATGCACAACGTGCCGCAGGTCGCACTCCAGACCGAACTTTCGGGCTTCCCGCGCCCCGAATCACGGGTAGCCGCCATCACCGGCTACTACGCCTGCATCTCGTTCACCGATGCAAACCTTGGAATACTGCTGGATACCTTGGATCGTACCGACCTCTGGGAGACCACGGTGGTTGTGTTCCTCAGCGACAACGGCTGGCATCTTGGCGATCACGGTGGGCTCTGGTCGAAACTCACCATCTTCGAGGCTGGCACTCGCGTACCCTTGATTTTCGCGGGTGCAGGCGTGCCTCGTGGCAAAGTGGTGACGCATCCGGTCGAACTGCTGGACATCTATCCCACGCTCGCGGAACTCGCCGGTCTGAAGCCGCCACCGGGACTCGAAGGCAAGAGTCTGGTGCCTGCGATGAGATCGAACTCGCCCGACCCCGGTGCGCACGTCTTCAGCATGATATATCACTACGACACCGCCACCGGCACCGACATCCTCGGTCGCTCGGTAAGGACCACCACCTACCGCTACAACGAGTGGTCTAACTCAAGCCGTGATCGTGAGCTGTACCTTGCTAGCCAAGCGGACGACGACTATGAAAACCTCGCGGACGACAACAGCACCACTGCAATGCAACGTGAGGGGCAACGACTGCTCGGTGGTCTTAGACAACCCAAGCCCGGTCCAGCCGAACGCCCGAGAGCCATGCTCAACAACAGTAAATCCGGAAAGAACAAGAAGCCTCGGCAAAGGGGCTGAGCAAGCCTTGGTCGCTCTCGTCCGGTTCTTGACGAACCGAGGCTTGCGACCGACTTGTATGGCAGCCATTGCAGGACAATGGATCATTTTGGTCGCGTGAGGCGGGAGTCCCAAGAAGGAAGCACGCGGCGTTTCCTCCGCCCGCCCTCCATACCACCCTTACCGGAAAACTTCTTGCCGATAATTTTTCTGTTCTTTTTCTCGAAAGTCTGTCCGCCTGGTGTGCCATCGTCCGCAATACCATAATGGACGACACCAGGAGGCGACTCCCATGCCACGCCAGTTTTCCCGCCGCCAATTCCTCGCTGCCGGGGCAGCCGCATTGCCGTTTTTCATCCCCGCCGAAGTCCTCGGCAAACCCCGCCGCCCTGGAGCAAATGACCAGGTCGGACTGGGATTCATCGGCGTCGGCAGGCGGGGACAGCAAATCCTCGGTGCGTTCGAGGGTGCCAAGGTGGTCGCCGTGTGCGACGTTTACAAGCCTCGTGCCGAGAAGGTGGGGGCGGACACGGGAGCCAAGGTCTTCCACAATTTCCGGCGGCTCCTGGACCGCAAGGACGTGGATGCCGTCGTCATCGCCACCCCGGACCATTGGCATGCCCTACCTGCCATTCTGGCATGCCAGGCTGGGAAGGACGTGTACTGTGAGAAGCCGCTGGCGTTGACCATCAGCGAAGGGCGGATGATGGTGCGGGCTGCCCGGAAGTACGACCGTGTCTTCCAGGTCGGCACCCAGCAGCGGTCCCTGCGCCCCAACCGGATCGCCTGCAAGTTGGTTCGCAGCGGTGCGATGGGGAAGGTCCACAAGGTCATCGTCAACAACAACTGGGGACCTTCAGGCAAGTGGTTGGACCGGGAGGATGTTGCCGAAGGTCTGGACTGGAACTTCTGGCTGGGACAGGCACCTGGCGATTTGCCCTACAACAACGGCTACATTTTCCCCGAGAATGAGCCAGGCTGGAGCGGGTATTACGCCTTTTCCGGCGGCGAGATGTGCGGGTGGGGTGCGCACGGCTACGACCAACTCCAGTGGGCTTTGGGAATGGATGGCAGCGGTCCCGTGGAAGTCCATGCGGGCGACGAGCCAGACGAACCCGACAACACGCCCGTGCGGTGGCGATATGCCAATGGCGTCGTCGTGGAAACCGGCGATGCGCCCAAGCCCGGCGGGCATTTCTTCTGCGAACGGGGGCAAATCAACATCGACCGCAATCGCTTCAACATCATGCCCGAAGAACTGAAGCGGGAACTGCTCCACGGCATCGACTTTGCCGAAACCCCCGAAGAGAACCACATGCGGAACTTCCTGGATTGTATCCGCACCCGCCGCCGCCCCAATGCCGACGTGGAAATCGGTCAGCGCTCGGTGACCGTGGCGCACTTGGCGAACATTGCCCGGTGGACCGGTGGGAGGTTGGAATGGGACCCGGTCGCCGAGCGGTTCACCAACAGCGACCGGGCGAACGGGCATCTGTGTCGGAAGCGGAGGAAGGGATTCGAGTTGCCGGAACTCTGACCTGTGAGTAAGATCTCGCGTCAGACGCAAGCGACACAAGCAGGGGCGATTGTGATGGGCGCGGGTTATTGGCTGAATCCGGACACCGGCATGTGCGTGCAGGTCGCCACGACCCACGACGAGTTCGTGCGCGACCGAACCAACGCCAAGAGCATCGGGCTGTCCGAAGACTGCTATACCCAAATCATGCAGTATCCGGCGACGGCGGTGGACGAAATCCGGCTGCTGGCGTTGCACGAGGGGCTGGTTCGGATGCGGGAACATCCCCGTTATCTGTCGGTCCAGTTCACCGCCGAGCCGCAGAGAGTCAGACTCAACCTCGAATCCGTAGTGGTCGCACTCACGGAACGGAAGATTCACCTGGACACTATGTTGGTCGTCGACAACCTGCTGTCCCACGAATCGGCGTCCATCACGCTACGGGAGTTGCAAGGGAAGGTGGAGAGCGACTCAGCGGTAATGGGTGAAACGGGCGTGTTGCCGTAATCTGTCGGTTCAGGCAGCCAACAGCATACATACCTCCATGCCCATCCCCTCGTTCCATGAATGGCTGGCAACTCGTCCTGACGATGCCCTCGCTGCCGACCGCCTGGCAACGGTGATAGCCAGCGCCGGGGCGGAGGGGGTGCCTGCGGACCGACTGCGGAGGCTCTGCGGGCTTCCGCCGGAGACCTTGGCGGACGTGCTGAAGGCACTGGTGGCGACGGGGCAGGTCATGGTCGTGAAGGTCAACGGCGAATTCAGGTATCGGGCGACGGCGTGAGACATCAGCCTACTCCTTGCAAAATGACCGTTTGCAAGGAGTCCCTGGATGACGATCAGCCGCTTTCCTCATGTTCCAGGTGAGCCTTGGCGAAGGGGTAGATTCACAGGGCGGCTATCCCCCCGTGACCCTCTTCGTCGCCATCTTCAGGTATTTGGCTTCCTTGTCGATGCCGAGGACCTTGGATGCCCCGCAGTCCAACGCCGCCGCCAGCATCGTCCCAGAGCCACAGAACGGGTCCAGAAGAACGCCACCGGGAGGCAACAGGTATCTTGCCCACCACGCCGCCAACTCGTATGGCGTGGATGCAGGATGCCCACGATGCTCGTTGGGGTGGGCGGCGGCAACCGGCAAGAGGTTGAACGGCGTGGAGCCACCGCGCTCAAAAGCTGCTTCGGCTGCACGCCCGTTGCGGATGTGTTGTCCACCGGGGCGATGGCGAAGGCATCGGTCTTCCCATTTCGCCGTGGCAGTGGAGTCCGAAATCTCCCAAAGGACAGCATCTTGATTGCGGTAGCAGTCCGACGATCCCAGCCACACGCACATCTTCACGGATTGGCGAAGAAGTCCGACCTTGCGTTGGGAAGCCCTGGTCGGCGGCGTATTAGTCGTCCACCAGTACACGTCCTGGACCACATTCCATGTTCTGGATGCCCATGCCAGGAACTCCCAAAGCCAAGGACGCATGCAACCGAGTTTCTGGAAATTCGGTTGAAGGATGAAGACGGCGGATCCCTTTGGCTTCAGCACCCGGCGGCATTCCATGACGACCGCCTGCATCATCCTGTGCCAAGCCGACTCGGTCATCCGCCCATAATCCCGGTCAATGCAGGGATAGGGCGGATCGGTGACGATGGCATCGACGCTGCCGGTGGCAATCTTCTTCAGTTCTTTCCGGCAATCGCCGCGAATCAGGGTCGTGGCGTCTTTCCGGCACTCCCCATCCGAACCGGAGAGCCGAGCAGGACCATGGGGACGACCGTTCGTTCGTACCATGTAGGCAGCCGCGTGGACCGACTTCACGCCGTTCAAGACGCTCTGGAGCAAATCGCCGTCGCCGCTCTCCACCACGGATTTCATTGCGCTTACGGTGCCTTCGGAGATTCCAGCCCGCTCGGCGGCGGCATGGCGGGCATCCACCTTCGTCAATTTTGACGAAGGTTGAAGGTCGGTCCTGCGACCCTTGCCGACCGCGAGAAGTTCCTGGTATTGGTATGCCAAGTACGCCCGTTGCCCGGTGGAAAGCTGCCTCCGGGCGAGATTGTCGGTTACGGCGAACATTTTGGCGGCGTTCTTGTCGGCGAACTCCCGGACGATGACAGGGACCGTCTTCAGCCCCAGTTCCTTGGCGACCAGGAGGCGGTTTGAGCCAGACAGCACGACGAGCTTCGTGCCACGTTTCCAGGCGATGAGCGGGATTTGGATGCCGTTCCGCTCGATGCTCAGCCTGAGGGTCTCGTAGTCCTCGGTGGACAGCGGCGGACCGACCTCAGATCCCCAAGGATTCGGATGTAGCCGTTCAACAGCGACGTGCCGGACTATTTCCTTGGTGGCGGGCATCGGGATGCAACTCCTGTGGGTGCTATTGTCGGTCAGATTGTCCGGCGGATCAAGGACACCGCCCTGTGAAGAGATTTCAGGCTGGTGATCATGGGAAGTGAAAAGTCTCCAACCGGTCCGGGAACTCGGCTGCAAAGTTTCCAATCGCCGCAGACGGACCATGCCCATGCCGTCCCAAAGTCCCACGGCGTTCCCACGACCGAACCCGATCCCCGTTGCTGCCAACAACTTCGACGGGGGAACACTGGCTTGGCTGGCGAAAGTGGATGCCGTCCGAACCGCCATATTCAAGTCGTGACTGCGCACCGAGTTATTAGGGGGAACAATTGGACGCAAGGATAACGAAGCCGCCCTGGAAGTTCATGTTCGTCATGCCGCACACCTCACAATTTCGTCCACCCGCCTGGCAATTTCCTCGTCGTCCATGCCTTCAATCGTCCTGACCCAGGAGAAAATGGGTCTCTGACCGCTTCCGGGGACGACTTGGAAGGCGAAATCCAGGTTGCTGCCGGAAATGTTCCTGCAAAGATCGTCTTGTTGTGTGTTATCTAATATCTCCACTGCCGCCCAGAACCGGGCGGACGCCTTCCATTTCGCCGCTCTTCCGGTCGTATAGGTCGGATCAATCCATTCAACGAGACCGGCATCCGACAATAGGTTTCGGACGAAGGCAAAGACCTTGTCGTTCCAGGCGTGGCTGACAAGCTGCTTCTCGTACATGGAATCCCACACCGACTTGAACCTTTTGGTCGGCATGCTGCCATCGGCGTTGGGGTGTAAAGAGAAAAACTCTAATAACGCCAGTACGACCGAGACTTCTTCCGGTCCGGCGGTGACCCTGGACTTGGGGCTGATTGTCTGCCGTTTTGGCAGTAGTTGTTGAGCCAGCGGCAGCATTTCTTCTGCCCGTGCTGCCATCTTCTCCCAGGAGACCGAACCGGCTTGGCGCATTGTCTCCAGCTTTTGTGGTTCAGGCTCAGCCAACGGCGTATTGGTCATCATGTCCTTGAGCATCTGGACCGTGAGGACCGTCGTGTCTTTCCACTCTTCGTACCGGCTGGCATCCCTCGGCATCTTGGCATAGACGCCAGCCTTATAAGAAACGACCTCGCCCTTGACCTTTCCCCACTGGATGACCGGACAGGTGCCTTTGATTTCCACGTTCTCTACGTCGAACGCCGTTGAAGCCAAGACCCGGCGCAACCATTCGCCCCAGTCCAGGGCTATGCGGTTGTAGGCGGCGTTGGTGTAGCCGGTCTTGTCGATAATAACGTAGCCGTGACCGCCGTTGCCGTGAGTCGAGACCTCGTAATAAAGGTCCGGCAGGTAGTGGTCGCGGAGGTGTTGGAGGAACTCCATCGCGCCGCCGACCGTCCCGCAGCCGTGGCAGTCTACGTCAATCATCAGCAGCGTGTAGCGGTGTCCCTCCTCACTGCCCGTGAAATACAGGGTCTCCCGCCCCTCAAAATGTTCCCTGAGCAGTTTCAGAGAAAGTCGCTGGGGAGCTGACCATCTCATTCCTTGGAGGAAATTGACGGTCTTGGCGTTGCAGTTCACATGGACGGGATGGTACGCCTGGTCAAGATCGTCCCACTCCTTGCTGCCCCAGTCGATGCCGTTCACGAGCAGTTGAAGCCATTTGGCAGGCTCAACGATAGGGTCTTTGCGGCGAACTGCCGGAAGAAAGATGACCCGTTGTGCTACTCGTGTTCCTCGCATTCCCAAAACAGAACGACCGCAGGGCTGATGTATATTCGGCTGGGGAGCGGAACAACGCGGCAACCTGCGGTCGTTTGTGTTTTGTGTAGCGTTGTTCTCCCCCAACCGCTATCTAATATAGCAAATCTGCACCAGCATTTTCAAGGATTTCCAGCACATTATTATCGGATTCGCGGCGGTTGCGAATCGACCGGCGGAATCTCAATGCCCACAAATCCAAGATGGTCGTCTGCGAGCTGGCGCACGATGTACTTGCACACCATGTCCGACATCGTGGCGTGGATCTCGCCGTCCGACAAATACCGCATGACCAGGCTGCGGACCTGTTCGGACGGCGGATCATCGTCGGGAAACGTCCAAGTGAATTGAAACTCATGGTCAGCCAGGTATTCGATGGCTCTCCGGGCGACTGGCTCCAAGTCCACGTCCGGCTGCGGATCAACCAACGCGGAATCTGGTGTCCGGCTTGCCGTTTGGTATTCGGAGGGAGCTTCATTCATCGCCGCCACCATGACCGCCGCCCAGTAGCCGTCGACGGTCCAGGCGACGACTGTGCCGTTGGGGGCAAGGATCTCATGTCCCGTGGTGCCAACCCGACGTGTGGTGAAAGCCGACCTATCGTCCATCAGCCGCCTTGCCCCTTCTTCGCCATTAGGTCAACCTTGAAATGCGCGGCAAGCCGGTCAATGTCCTCAGCTTGGAAAATTCTCTTGTTGGATATGCGGCTTTTCGGCTCGGCAACCAGTCCGACGCTCATGGGGCTGATCGTGATGTGATGTATTATCCAGGACGAGAGCAGCGTATAAGCACAAAACTGGTCGATAGTCATCTTACCACCATGCCCCATACACGACGACCTTGTGTTTCTTGACAAGTGTGAGGGCTTTCTCCAAGATTGTGAGGTCCTCCGCCTTCTGCTCGTCGGTGTATTCCTCGCCGTCGCCGTCGTTGTCGGGGAAGCCCGCTTGGGCGGCTTCGATGCACTCCTCAATGTCCTCCTCGGACAACTCCATGTCCTGGCAGTTGGGCAGGCATGTGCCGTGCTTGGCGCAAGCCAAGTCGTTCATCCAATCATGGAGGCGATGACAATTCCGCCACCTCCCGATGTCGGTGTCCTGGCGTTTCACGAGCCATTGGTCCATTCCCATTTTCCTACTCCTTGTCAATCCATTCCAAAGCGAGCTTGCCTTTACCCTCACCCCGCCATATGAAATGAATGCGAATAAATCCTGAATCGGTCTCCAAGACATCACACCAGACAGAGCCGAGAACGCCGACCACCCATCGCGGCGGGTTTTCTGCGCAGGGGAACATGGCGGAGGATTTGGGCGGCTCGTCGTACCTGCCGACGACCACGCTGCGGTCCAGGAGGTCGGTCATTTTCTCGGTGGCTTCGTAGCCCGCCTCCATGTTCGCAAAGCGATATTGGTGGGTCCGCTTCATCGTCCGCAACATCTTGTTGATTTTGAGATGTTGGTCGTTGGTGATGCATTTCGCTCGATATTCCTCGGGTGAAAAAGTTTCTACATTCATTAGTCTTCGTCCTTCTCCTTGTTTTGTCTCCCCGTCGTCGCACCCACCATGAGCGCGCATCATCAGCCGGGAAGGTCAATCACCAGAAGCGACCGAGCGTTGGTCCGGGCAGCTCTGCTTCTCGGGCAGTTGCCACGGACGCCGTTCGCTTTAGATAGTGCCGAGAGGCACCCGCCGAATTACGCTCGGCGAATCCTGCTGCGGTAGCAGCGGGCAAGTTGCGGGTCGACTTTACCGGTTCAGAAGCCGGTCAGCGTCATGCAGATTTGGCTCGACCAACGCCGTTGTCGTGAAGCTACCAGGATTCCGTAGAAGATGTCAACTCGACTTTTCACGAACCCTGTTTTGCTTTTTTGTTCTCGCTCCTCCAGTCTTTCTTGGTTGTCCTCACCGGCGACCACCGCATGGCTGTTTCGACGTTACCAGGTTTCGTAGAAAGAAGTCAACTCGATTTCTCGGCATCCGTCGCCATCGTGTCGGTCGTCCCTTTTGGTTGCACGCATCGCCTCGTTGTTTCGCTCTGCCGATGAGGAACATGGTCCACCATGAGTGCTGGATATATTCGCGGCGGCGGGGAGTGGAGAGGGAATAAAGGACGAAGCGGGCATTTATTCCTTACGCACGTCGAGGCGACGGTTTCATTTCGTGGCTGCCGAACGAACATGTCATTCAGGCTACCGAGCATTTCTCCGCAGGCGATTTCTATTTGGACTTCCGGAGAGAAGCATGGTGTTCAATCTGGCTGAATCTCCAGTGCATGATGCGCCGTTCGGCGATGTGAACGTATTTGTCCTCACGCTCAATCCCGACGACCTCATCCCAACCCGCCATCAGCGCACCGATGATTTCGCTGCCGCTTCCCGAAAACGGGACCAGAAGGCGTCGGGGCGTGTCCCGCGCGGGAGGCAGGATGAGCGTTGCGAGGTATCGGCACAGCGCCAGCGGTTTCACGCATGGATGGTCGTTTACCACACCGGGCGGCAATCCGGCATTTCTTTCCCCGGTTGTCGCCCGCGAGCAATAGAAGAAGCGACTCGCGCCTGCCTGCTGCTCTTCGAGAATCTGAGCCGCCGTCTCATCCAGGATGATGTTCGTCGGACACCGGCTGTCGGGATTGGCGTCTTCCCCATTTCGATTGCCTCCGACACTGAAGATTCCGGGATTGGCATATTCGCCTTTTGGGAACTTCGCCTTCGATGTGCAGGGAATCCGGCAGGCATCCAGGTTCAGCAGTCCGCACCCGAATTCCATCGCGTTGCGAACGGTCGTGCCGTCGCAGGGGTTTCTCGCCAAGATGATGGGATCGTGTCCGGGCTTTAGGGAATCACCATATCCCTTCCACGCTGCGCCCAGCGTGTTCGTCCGGTCGCTGTTCTTCGGGACGCCGTTGCCCCGGAGCCACTGGAGGCAATCTCGCACATCCCACCCCGCCTCCTCAATCGCCGACGCAACACGATGGTAGGTCCGTGTGCCGCCGAATGCCAGGAGCGGCGCGCCGGGCTTGCAGACTCGGCGTAATTCCTCCCAGGTCTCTCTCTGGAACGCAACTCCGCTCGTGTCCCATTTGTGTCCGAGGAATCCAAGTTCATACGGCGGGTCGGTGAGGACCGCGTCGACGGTGGCTTCGCCCAGGTCCTTCACGACCGCTCTCACATCGCCGCAATATAGCTTCGTAGTCTTCCGCATGCTCAATCCCTTGGCTCATCCCATTCGATGGTGTACAGAGGCAGCAGTGTGCGGCTGGCGGTCCTGCGTGTGACCGCACTGTCTACGTCCAGCATCGGGTGCTGGATCTGGGTGTTTGGCGACGGCACCGCTTCCCGTGCCTCCCGTATCCGACGTTTGGCAATCTCCACATACGTCGGGTTCAACTCTATTCCGAGGAATGAACGCCCCAACTGTTCGCAGACGATGCCCGTGGTTCCCGCTCCGCAGAACGGATCAAGCACGGTTCCGCCTACGGGACATCCAGCCATGATCGGTGTCTTGATCAGTTCCTCGGGATAGACGGCGAAATGCGCGTCCATGCAACGAGCCACCGGAATCGTCCACACGCACCGCATGTTCCTGAATTCACCAGTGACGATGTTTCTCGCCATGTAAGTCGGGTTCACGGTTCGCTTGATCAGTTCCCCCTTGCTGCCGAGTCGCTTATCACTGTTCCTGCTACCCGGACACAACGACTTTTCAACCTGGCGGTCAAAGTAGTACCGGCGGTTCTTCACGAAGAAGAAGAGAAACTCATAATCAATCGTGAAACGGTCTTTTACGCTGGACGGAATTGCGTTGGGTTTGTGCCAGATGACGACATTGCGCAACAACCATCCTCTATCCGTCATGGCGATGGCGAAACGTGATGGGATAAGTGCGAGCGATTTAGCCATCCCCCCGAACTCCTTCGGCTTCTTTTGGAACCTGAAGGTCTCCTTGTGTGGACCACAACTGCCTGCCCCCTTGCCGCTGCCAAAGAAGGTGTCACCCATCACGACCCAACAGGTGCCATTGCTGCGCAGCTTCCGCCACACCTGGTCAAACACCCGGCACAAGGCGTCGATATATTCCTCAGGTGTCGGCTCTAAGCCGATCTGCCCAGCGCATTCGTAATCACGCAGTAGCCAGTAGGGCGGACTGCTGACGCAGGAGTGGACGGACTCGTTGGGAAGCTGTTTCAGCACAGCAGTCGCATCGCCGGTAGCGATTCTGGTGTAGCTCATATATCCTCAAATACTTCGGGGATGTGATGGGGTGTAAGAGACTGCCCTGCCTCGGCGGGCAAGTGTCTGTTCCTCCTGTTATCCTGCCGAGTGCGCCGTGGACGAGGCGTGGACCGTTTTGTCTGCGCCACCGCTCGCCATTTCCGTGCCTCCAAGATATTTTCCTTCGCCAGCTCCAGGTATTCCGGATTCAGGTCAATCCCGATGCCTGCGCAACCAAGCTCCTCGGCGACGATCAGCGTCGTGCCGCTGCCGACGAAGGGGTCAAGTGCCGTGCCACCCACCGGGCAGCCCGCCAGAATCATCCTGCGGGCTAGTTCCGGTGGCCATGTTGCAAAATGCCCTTTCCGGTACCGTCCGACAGCCACCGACCACACGGACCGCATCCGCCGTCCACGACTGTCATAAATGTCCCGCCCTTCTCCCGCAGCGCGGGCGGCGTGCATACCATTGGGTGTCTGTTCAGGGATGCACAGATTCTTAGCCATCCCTGTGGCGATGCGTTTGGTAATGTTCATCGCAGCCTGCCGCACGTTTGCGGGGTCATGTTTGTGCCGCTGAGGGTCAAACGCCTCGCCGTTCTCTACAAATCGCTTGCATCGCTCAATGGACGACCGTGCATACGGCTCGTACTGCGGGGCAAAGTAGTGGTCCTCCGACTTCACGAAGAAGAAGATGGATTCCCAATCGTTGGGGAATCGTGACCGGGTGCTTTCGGGCTTCGGATTCTTCTTGTGCCAAATAATCTCGTTCCGTAGAATCCATCCCCGCCTCTTCATCCCTTTGGCAAAGTCTTCCGGAATCATCATGCGGTCTTTGCCGACATACTTGTCACCGAGGTTCAGGAAAAGAGTTCCTTCGGGCTTCAACTTCCCTTTCACTACGTCAAACACAGCCCAGAGCCGCTCCAGGTACTCCTGAATCGTCTCTTCACGCCCGATCTGGCCAACGACTTCGTAATCGCGCTGCCAAAAGTACGGCGGCGACGTGATGACCGTATCCACCGATTCACTGGGCATAAGTTCCAGCGTGTCGTGGGCATCGCCGAGAATTAGAAGGCTCATATTTCCTCCACCTTTGCACCTTTCGTCTTCAATTCCGCCGCAAAAACCAACTCTCGGATTTCCGCCCACTTCAACTTGGTGCGGGCGGCTGCAAGAGCTTTTGCCAGGGTATTCCTGGCATCCATGGCACTCATCACAGACTGCGCGTCGGGAGCCAATGCCGCCTCAATGTCCGGCATGAGCGCCGCCAAGTGACGCACTTTCGCACGAAGTTCAGTTTCTTCCCGCCGTGACCAGCCAAAGTCCCTGACGAGAGGAAGCGAGTCACGAAAGTGATTCGCAATGTCGGTCAAGTCCTGGTAGAATGCGTCGGCATACTCGCCCCATGCTTCGGGGTCATCGCCGTCCTGGTCGCATGCCGCCCTGCACGCAGCGACCTGCGCATCGACGGTCTTTCCCCCATTTTCGGCAGGACTGTCTCCGTGCCGCGATTTCCGGCTGTCTTTAGTCATATTCCGATTCCTTTATTCCTACGATTCCCCAACTCCTTGCAAACGCCGTCTGCAACCAGTTGTCCAACTCCTTGCAGACGGCGTTTGCAAGGAGTCACAGGCTCCAATAAACCTTGTGGTTATGCCCCTTGCCCTCGCGGACGGTCTTGATCTTCAGGCTCCGCTTGGCTTCATCCAACGTCCGTTTGCTACAAAGTCCCCTCGCCTGCTCAAGCAGCCAGTTGACCTCCTTGCGACCGTCTGCCAGATTGTCCAGAAGAAACTGCTCGGCGGCGTCCAGCGTCGGGCTGCCTTTATGCTTCTGCTCCAGGTCTTCGACCGTCAGGCTGGTCTCCCCTTTGCACTCCAGGTGGAAGGACTTGCCGCCACTGCCCTGCACGACCTCAAACACGAGCGACGGAGAGCGCGGGGCGATGTTGCACTTATCGTGGACCAACACTCGGAGATGCTCGTCGTCGGGATGGCGAAACAGCTTCAACTGTGACCGTGCCATGGCTGTAATTCCGACGCTTCCCCCGCCACGGAGCAGGGAGCGTCCGCTGCTGCTCTTGACGAAATGGCGCAAAAGCACCACAGCAACATTGCACTTCTCGGCGAGTTTCCGGAGCGGACGCAGGGCGCGCCGAATCTGCTGGTTTCCCAGCACATTGCAGTTCACAAAGTCAGGCAGAGTGTCCACCACAATTAGGCGAGCGCCAATCAATCTGACAGCTTTACGGATCGTGGACATGTCTTCGGGAATGGAAACGTCGTCCAGGACAGCGACCCGGCTGAGGTCCGCACCAGCCGCCTTCAGCCGTCCGACAACGGTTTTGGGAATTGAATCCTCCCCGACAAGGAACAGTGCGCCGCCGGTCAGCGGCGCGGCGGTAGGCGTGTTGGGCATCGGACGCCCGGTGGTCACCCTCGCGGCGATGTCGTAGGTGAGCGATGTTTTGTTGTTGTCGGGGTCGCCCTCCAGAATGTGCAACTCGCCCAGAGCCAAATAGCCGCCCCAGAACCACTCCACGGGCTTCACGGTGACATCCGACAGCAGCCGCAGTCCTTTGACTTTCATCGTCTTGGGCTTCGGTTCGTAGCGCTGCTTGCCGTTTCCATTCGTGTTCCGTCCGTCGCCTCTGCTCTCACATTCGGGCGAGCTGCCCGCCGCCTCCGCCGGGGTCATGCCGGACAAAGCATCCATTTCGTCGTCGCGGTCGCGGATGGACCTCGCCAATTCCAAGGTCTCGCCGTTGAACCCAAAAGCCTGAGTCACGTAGTCGCGCCCTTCCGAGGGCATAAGCCCCATTGTGTCTGCCAGTGCGCGCACACATTCGTCCAATAGCCAGTAATCACCGGCAAGTGCTGCCGCCGCCGTCACCATGGAATACTGATTCCTCGCAAACTCCTCCAACCCCTCAAGCGTGTAGCCCCGGAAGAGGTTGTCGCGTCCATTATTCTCTGCGTTCACTGTCGCACCTCTCTTGCCCGTTTCACTAAAGCCTCTACTGCTGCCCGGCGGGTAGCGGGGCAGTCAATAGCGTCCTCGTCGTAAGGACTGCCTGTCGGGGGCAATACCGCACGCCAATACTGCCATACTCTTCCCCGGCTGCTGTTCTCGTCCTCCCACGTGTGATCCTGATGCACGCTGCCTACCAGGACACCATCCAGCCACACCTCGTAATGCCCCGCCTGGAGTTTTTTCAACCGCACATCGCCGGACCTCTTCGCCTCGCTACGTTCCAATTCAAGAGCCAACTGCACAACGTCAATCGCCATGATTTGTCCTTTCGTGTTGTTGTCTGACGGATTATAGCCAGCTTTCCGGATTTCGTATTACAACATTCTTTCCAGATCACACCCACTCCGCAGTGTGACGGATTCACTGCGGGGCGAATCCCAAACGGACACGCTCCCTGAACTACTCCTTACACCTCACTCCCGTGAGCTGCCGCCCGTGCCGTGTTGTCTTCTCCACAGTGCCGCTGATGCCACTCACAGTCGCCCATCTCGTTTTACCCTCGTTGTCTGCGGCGAAAAGCCCATTTCTTGTGGTAATACAAAGCAATACAAAATAGTCCGTTGCCCTTCGTCCGTTCATTCCCGCGCTCGTTTATTACCCTCGTAAAATCCAGTGGTTTCCGACAGACACGGACAGACCTTCTATTCCCGGACATAGAGAAAAAAGTCTTCAGCATACGAGGGAATACAAGTTAGCCAACCAATTCATTACCAGTTCGTTCTGAATATGTCTGGTGCATTACCAAGCGTCAGAACTACAACCGGACATTGACCCGGACGTATTCGCCGATTCTTACCGCACATATTCGGCGTCCAAGTCGCCAAGGTCTTGGACTGCCGACAAACGTGGCTGTGCCTCGCCCATCGTGCATCGCAATAAATACGGACTCTCAGCGCTCGGCGGCGGGCGGAGTGCCATTCACGGCACCAATGCGCGCAGCGCGACCGCAAATCAGGTTCGGGGTTAGGGCAGGAAGGGGAGACCGACCGGTCTGCACCGGAGCATGTGCAGATACCAGCAGGCTCCTCGCCCCGTAGCGATGCTCCCGCTACGGAATGCCCACTGGATCAACTTGATTCGTGACTCTTCTCGGCGTCGGAACGGCGTAATGGCTGCCGTTCCATCTGCTTTGGTTGTCGTGATGCAGGATTATAGCCAGGATTTCCGAGGCGTAAACTTCCTGATCAGCAATCTGATCCTCGGCACTGGCTGGCACCGCAACGCTTAGCCCCAGGAAGTCCGCCTCGGCGTGATCAAGCCCAACCGAATTGCGGCGGACCCATTATAATTATGATTACAGTTACGCTTTGGCTTGCCGAGTCGCTGATGTGCCTGCCGGATAATGGATCATCGCGGGTCATCGGCATCGACAAGGAGCCGAAATACCTGAGGATGGCGGCAAAGATTACGCGGCAAGGTCAAAGTGTTGCCCAAAGTCGCGTGGGTCTTTTCACGCAACGCCTGGATGGTGGCTTTCATGCGCCACGTCCAGTTGCCATGGCTGAGGTAAGCCTTGCCGAGGGTCTCCAACTGGTCGCTTTCATCGTGGGCAATCGTGAAGCCCATTTCCCGCAAGCCCAGCCGCGCTAATTCGGCAGCATGTCCGCCCATCTTGGCGACCCGGTCGTGGGCGGTCTGGTATTCGCCCAACAGCCGGGCATGGTCGGCTTCAATTCTGTCCGCCGCAGCAGCCAACCGGTCCACCCATCCCGACGGGTCTGCCAAAAGCTCCGCCCGCTGGTCCGGCTTGACCATCGGCAACACGCCGCTCAGTTTCTCCCGCAATTCCGCCTTAGCGCCCGCCCGTTCCGCCGTCCGCTTGATGAGATTGGCCATTGCCTATCCCCTTTTCTGGTTAGTGGTGTTTGTTGCTGCTCCGGACATCACCACTACATACAGCTTGGGATAGTAGCCCATTATAATGGACCAAGAAACGAAAATGCCCACGCGGAGTCCGTTTCCACGTGGGCTTTTTCGTTTCTTGGCGGTCTATTCCGTCTTGCCGCTCACCCCACGACCATCATGGCGACAACCGCCGTCGCCAGCACTGCCGCGCCCAGGAAGACGCGAACCAGCCACTTGGGTTCGGGAACGCGGAGCCGTTTGAACGTCACCGCGACCGCCGCAAAGGTGACCGCCAACGCCGCCCAGAGTCCCATGAACATCCGCACCATCATCTCCCCGCCGGGGGCGACGGTGACCGCCGACGCGGCTGCCAGTGCGACGACGAACAGGACGCACAGATACCAGGAGATACTGGTGACGGTCACGGCGACCCCTCCTGAGCCGCCCTGAGGGCGTGCGTTTCGACGAGCAGCCGGTAGACCAGGGGGTTCGGGAAGTAATGTTCCAGCCACAGCCCGTCGTCGCCGTAGTGGATACGGGACAACGCCGCAGCGATGGCGGGAGACCGGGACAGCCCAACCTCGCAGTGGATCAGGAATACTTCGACCTGGTCCCACATCCTCTCCACGAAGTCGAGGATCTGCATGGCGTCGGCGGCGGTGAAAGAGCCGGGCTTGCCCACATCCGTAATGTCCTGGAAGCTGAGCCGCAGCAAGCCCAACCGGTTCTTCTCGTCCAGCATGGGGAAATCATTGGAAGAACTGATCGAGATTGCCGCCCAAGGGCGGTCGGACCGGAAGAACTCAGCGTTCCGCGCCGACCGCACCTCGAAGCGTTTGCATTCAATGTCCAGCTTCATGACGGCGTTTCGTTGGGTGGCTCCAAAGGGTCCACATTCAACGCCTTGAACGCCTCCCTCGGATGTTTATGTTCCAAATACGACATTGGCATCTCATTCACGCTGGATGCCGCCTCAAACGGGGACATGTCTCGCTGGACCAACTGAAACGTGGCGCACGAAATCATGTCGTTCATCGAGCCGGTCACGCCCCGATTCAACGCCTTGGAGAATCGCACCTCCCCGCTCGCCGGGGCAATGACTTTGCGGAAGATGAACTCGTTGCCGTCCGGGGGTAGGAACTCACGCATGTGGGTCAATGCCGCATCGATGAACTCACCGTCGTCGGAAATCCCCTTGCCGTACATTATCACCGAGTACAACGAGGCGGTGTTGGTCAAGATGATGTACTGGGTGCGTTGAGCCGTGAAGAGATGTGCGGACCAGTCCGCAAAAGGGTTGGCGTCGAGCGGGGCGCAGACCTTCGGCACGACCTTGATCTTCTGGGCGAGATTTTGAGAGAGGCGGAATATCATTTCGTTGCCACCAGGTTCAGCCCTTCAACCATTTCATTACGTCATCATGTGACACCTGCTCCGATTCCATCTCCAGTTGCTCTTCCTGGATGGGCGAGCTTGGATGAGTTGTGAGGGACGTGAGCATCCCCGAATCTCCTTCAAGGGCTTGATAGACCGCTTTCGAGAGATTCACGGCATTATCAACCATGTCATGCATGGCAAACGATGCCACTAAGGGCGCATTCTCAAGGGTGAATACATTCTTGCGATTGGTTTTGTACTGTTCAGTGTTGAGTAGTTGAAGCGCCCATGTAAATAGGTCTTTCGTGTCAGTTGCACGCAACCGCTCTACTTGTCCCTCCAGGTCCATAAGCGCCTTCTGCAATGGTCCCACTTCATGTGTTCCGTTTGTCTTGTTGTAGTCGAGAAACTCGCCGGAAATTATTGCCTCGTTGATTGCGGTCAGTTTCAACCTTTTCCCTACATTACCCCACAACATTACGAACATGCCGAGCCAGATCAGATGGTCTCCTTTATACTGGGACGACTCAGAGAACCCGCCCTTGAAACACGACCTTGCGTGTGCGGACCACGAAGGTGCCGGTCTAACTTCCTGCCCGAAGCGAGCCAAGAGTTCCTTGAGATTCTGTGCCAATTCGTACTTCAGATTCGCTATGATCGCCTTGCGCCGCAGATTACCAGAAAGGTTGAGAACGATCCGACACGCATCTGCAATGTCTTTGAACGATGAGAACTGATAAACCCAGTTGCCGACAGGATACTCGCCTCCCCCTGTAACAGCCTTCTTCATCTCCGGGATTCGGGCTACCTCATCTACAAAGGCGGTGATGAATGTGGCATCATTCACAAACTTACTGGGGTGGCTGACCAATTTCTCCTTCTGTTGAGCGGTCAACTCCTTGTCAAGCTCCGCGTCAACCTCAAGGTGCTTCTTCAAGGCGTTACGATCCTCTCGAATGTCCCATACTTCCTTCCGCACGAATACGAGCAGCCTCAACTTGCCTTCCTTGAGCCTGTCGTAGGCGCGGCGATATTCCATCTGTGTAATGCTGACGCGGTTTGCCTTGTCGTACCACCCACCGACTCGCCCGCCGATCAATAGGATGAAGTAGTCGCATTCATCAATTGCTTGCAGGCAGGAGAGATACGAGTTTTGATCGGGTATCTGCCGGAAATCGTTCATCTCCGACATCAGGACTTGAAAGCCATACTCCTCCAGCCATATTTTTAGGGCTGAACGGAGATCACGGAAATCGTAGATGGTTGACGAGACAAATACTCGTGGGGTGGATTGGTTCATGCTGATCTACTGCGCCTCACGCCTTATACCCGATTTGCCGCAGGAAACTCTTCCGCCACTTGATGTCCTCGTCGCCCTCGATGCCCTTGGGCGAGAATCCGTCGACGACGCCCAGGATGCCGCGTCCCTGGTCGGTCTCGGCGATGATCACCTCGGTCAGGTTGGCGGTGGCGCAGAAAATGCGGCACACTTCCGGCACCATCTTGATCGTGTTCAGCACGTTGACCGGGTAGAATCCTTCTCCAAGGAAGACGATGAAGGTATGCCCGGCGGCGATTGCCTGGGCGTTCTTCTGGGCAATCTCTATCATGGCGGGATCGGTGCCTGACCACCGCACCAGGCATTTGCCCGATGCCTCGCAGAACGCCAAGCCGAACTTGATGCCCGGCACGGCACCGACGAGGGCTTCGTGGAGATCCTCGACGGACTTGATGAAATGGGTCTGCCCAAGGATGAAGTTGACATCTTCGGGCTTGTCGATTTTCACGGTGACGAGTTGCATGGGGAACCGCTCCTTTCCTTCAAGTCATCCGCATGATGGATCGCTACGCCGTATTGTACCAAACTCCCTTGCAAGGAGGAGGAGATTGCAGGGCAAAGACAACGGCGTATAATCGGTGCCTCATGACGGGAAGGTACAAGACATGAAGATCGTTCAGCCCTTGAAATGGTGGGGTGGGAAGCACTACTTGGCAAAGGATTTCATCGCGCTCATGCCGCGCCACCTGCACTATGTTGAGCCATACGCAGGAGGATTGGCGGTCTTGTTGGAAAAGGACCCGTTCGACCAGTCGAAATACTGGGGGAAGGTTGGCTACGAGCAAGGCGTCAGCGAGGTCGTCAACGACATCAATCGAGAGCTGACCAACTTCTGGCAGGTCTTGCAGCGCGAGGATACTTTCGCCGCCTTCCGGCGACTGATCGAGGTAACGCCGTTCTCTCAGGTCGAGTGGGCGAATGCCGAGGCGCGGCAACACCCCATCACGGATCTGGATGTCGAAGCCGCCGTGGCATTCTTCGTCCGGTGCCGTCAGAGCCGGGCGGGTAGCTTCAAGGTTTTTGCCACCCTATCCCGGAATCGCACTCGCAGGAAAATGAATGAGCAAGCGTCGGCATGGTTGACCTGCGTTGAGGGACTACCGGCGGTCTCAGCCCGACTGCGGCGTGTGGTAATCCTCAACCAGCCCGCTATCGAAGTCATTCGTCAACAGGATGGAGAAGCAACCTTGTTCTACCTGGATCCACCGTATTTGCATGAGACTCGTGCGACCCCCGGCACGTACAAGCATGAAATGGGCGAAGAAGACCACCGGGAACTGCTTGCCGTCATCAAGCAATGCCAGGGCAAGGTCATGCTGTCGGGCTATCCCAATCCGCTGTACGACCAAGAGCTGGCGGGCTGGAAACGCCAGGATTTCGTGATCGACAACAAGGCTGCGGGCGGCAAGACGAAGCGGCAAATGACCGAGGCAGTGTGGATGAACTTCTGAAGCCCACGACCTCCCCAGCCCCCGGCGATTGCCGTGGGACGCGAGACCTTGGCGGCGAGCGGATCGCCTTGGAGGGGATTTGGTGGCAGCGGGGATGCCTTGGGGTTGGCAGAGCGAAGGGGGGCGGGGTGGATGGCGGGCAGAACGGCTTGCGGTCCCCGGCAGCTTATCCCACGACCATCATGGCGACAACCGCCGTCGCCGCCAGCGCCACGCCAGCCACCGGAACATCACGGCGACCGCACCGCCGAGGTGATCGCCCGTGTTGCCTGCGCACCCATGAGATTCCACACCGTAGCCTCCCCGCCAGGGGCGATGGTGATTGCGGTTGCCCCTTCGTGCGGAGGGGCTGAATGAGAACAACGAACTTGGTTGCAAAGGGGGGTATCGGCGTTGAGGTCGACCGCCAATATGGTGACTGGCGGTGGTCGGAGGGGGTCCGTTGGCTCTGGATCTGTGGAGTCGGCAAAGGCATCTAGTGACAGCAGATGTCGCTGAACACAGGTTGGAGTCTCTTAGCCTCCACTTTTCTTGGGACGGTGGAGGCTCTGTCCCGTAGACCCACCGAAATATGTCCCATAGAGGCGGGATCCGCCGGAGGAATCTGTGAAACCGATTGCGACGTAACCATCAGAGCCACAAGGAGATCAGGTGAGTCGGCTCGGCATGGTGTGGATGCGATTCTAGGCAACCCGCCGCCTCCATAAAAACACCACTTACGACAATACGTTGTAAGTGGTGTTTTTTATTGGCTTTACGTCAATAGTTACATGTGTAGCAATCTCCAGTTTTTTGCCTGAAACACGCCATTTGTATGATTTTTAGCGGGTTCTTTGTATGGTTTTCGTGGGCTTGATGTATGATAATCCCTGTCGTATCATGGGATCATACACACGACACCAACCCGTGATTCGGTTACATCTCTCGTGGCTACCAAGCGTCAGGAACTGCGTCCAAACAAGGCGACGGGCAACTACGAACGGTTGCTAGGCTGGAAAGACGACCCCCAAACGAGGAAATCGCTCCAGCACAAGTTCTACCTCGGCAAGGACGCTACAGCGGCGGCGATGGCGAACCAGCGGCTTGAACGGCTCTGGGCGATCATCGAATCTGAAGCTGGAGACTCGCTCGCCCTGTGGACTCACCTGACCCTGGACATCGGCAAGGCAATAGCCAAGGGGAAGTCGGAGTTCGCCGTGCCGCGACCTCCAATGATTGCCCCCCAGAACTACGTTGGTCATCTGCAAGACCTCGCCCGCCGATTCCCCATCATCGCCTTCGTCCCAGCCGATCCTGACTACTTCGCCCTCGGCGTGAAGGCGATGGCGACCATGAAGGTCAACGCCATAACCGATGCCAAGGCAACGATCATCGAGGCGACCGGATACCTGAAGGCGTTGGACGAGCCCGTGCCAGAATCAGAGGCGACCCTCCACCAGGCTCTCGACGCTTTCGTGGATCACGTCCGCAGGACGGCACTGACACCAGCCGTTGAAGGCGAGATACAGGTCACGAGCCCCTACGGGAACACGCAAATCCGGACGGCGCAGCGGCTCAAGGAGCGGCACCAGAACGTGCCGCTTTCGGCGCTGACCCTGAACGCGATCCAGGCGATGGTGGACTACTGGCGTGCCCGCCCGGTCGTGAAAGGGACGAACAGACCCATCACGGTGCGGACGGCTCAGAACCACATCAAGCAGATCAAGGAGTTCTTCCGGTGGCTGCACAAGAACAGCGACTACGGGTGGAGGAAGCCGGAGGACTTCGATGACCTCGTGGTGTCGGTCAAGAGCAACCTGCGGGAGAAGGCAGCCAAGGTCAGCCCGGTCGCCGTAGACACCTACGGGCTCGACGAGCTGTGCGTCCTTTACAAGTACGCCACACCGCTTGAGCGGCTCTTCTTCATACTGGGGCTCAACTGCGGTTTCGGCCAGGCGGAAATCGCGACCGTCCTGGTCAAGGAGGTGGAACTGCTCAAACGGCATTCGCACGAGACGCTGCTGGGCTTCGTGAGCACAGAGAAGGATTCCTTCATCAAGAAAATCCGACCCAAGACAGAGGTGTACGGCGAATGGCTGCTCTGGCCAGAGACCGTTGACGCATTGCATTGGGCTGCCCGCAGGCGGCAGGGGCAGACGGTGGTGACGCGGGGAGGGAACAAGGGAAAGGACATTCGTGTTAGTCCTGACAGCCTTCTGATTCTCAGCGAAGATGGAACTTCCCTCGTGAAGCAAACTGCCAGCGGCAACCGAGCCAGTCGCATTGCCAACCTCTGGAACGCCGACTTGACCCGCAGGATCAGGAAGGACAAGACCGGATTCCGCGTCCTCAGCTTCAACAAGATCAGGAAGACGGCGGGAAACATGATACGTGACCTCTCTGATGGCGAGGTTGCGGGCGTGTTCCTCTGCCACGGCGAGCCGGTGCGAACCGACACCTTGATCGACATCTACACCAACCGACCCTTCGCCAAGGTCTTCAAGGCGATCCGCATGGCTCGGGAACGACTCCAACCGGTATTCGAGTTCCATGCCGAGTGGCCCGAGGAGCGGAAGAAAGGCGGGCTGAACATTTCGCTGGCAAAGGTCGAGCAGATACAGCGATTGCACTCAGCAGGCGTGCGTGTTGCAGAGATCGCCAAGCAGGTTGGAGTCCACCAGATGACCGTCTACCGCCATATCAAGCGATGCCCACCTCCTCCCGAAAATCAAGCCGGGAATTCGACAGTCGGCTGAAGTCCCAACCTTCCTGCTCGGATTCGGCAGCCGCGCCCGATCGCCTTCCCACGACATCCCCCGGCGCTTCCGCATCCCCGACCAGGCGGTCAGGTTGCCACCGCGGTCGCACAACCTTCGGGAAGCCTTGGTGGGCGTGCCGGTGCCGTGTGGGGGCGACGATGCTGAGCCGCGATCTCCTCGGATGATTACGGCCACGACTCCAATGAATCTCGCTTTCGTCTCAGGTGCGTCTGGTCAGGTCGCCCAGTGAGACTCCTGCCGCCGCTAGCCCCGAGTCCGTTCTGCTCGGTTGGTTCGTTCCCGAGTTTTCAGCTATACTGACGGAAGCCCTTCGCATGGCAATGCCCTACATCCGATTTCCGAGGTTGTCTTGGCCAGAATTCCAGCAGACCCTTCCTGGCCACGCGCATTTTGGCGTTGAAGAATATGAAAACACGAGCGAGGTGGCTTTATGACTCTTGACCTCAAGGATGCGATACAGAACTTGCATGAACTTCCCGACCTGCCTACCTTTGATTGCTCAGACGGCCTTCTCGGCGTGGAAAAACATGCGGAGACATGTATTGCGCTAGCCGCGAGATTCGTGACTGCGATTGAGGAATCTGTCGCCGGCAAGGAACTACATGAACGAGTTGTGCTTTTCGCCAACCTCACTGGGGCAGGCAGCGAGTATGGCGACCTTCGTACGGCGGCCCATGAGTCGATGATCCAGTTGTTCAAGGAGGCATCACCCGACCGGGAAGTCGATCGCATCGGTATCTCGCCGCCGTATGAAGGGTTCAAGCCCAGGTCGGAACGTCTTGCGCATGGCTATCTCAGGCGTTGGGATGTGAACTTCTTCCTTGGCGATACCCAGTCCGTCCTCTGGTCTCCTTACGAACTTTTGGAGTTCTGTGACGACCTTTTGGAGTTGTTCGATGGGCAGTTACTGTGTTCGTTGGTTGAGAACCTGGGCGCACTCCATGGACGGATGAAAGCCAAACATTTGTGGGGGGCATACTTGCTGGCTGCCTCACACGATGCGGCTTCTGCCCCGACACCTGACCGATACAGGAGGTTACGCATAGCGATCATGCAATCGAGGGGCTCTGTCGCGGCGATCAAGGCCGCAGCAGAAGACATCGTGGCAACCTTGCCGGTCGATGACGGACAAACGCCGATGGCGACTGAAAAGCCCCTCGCTCAACCGAAAGCCAAGAATGACTATATCAGCCTCGAAGAAGCCGGAAAGATGATAGGTAAACACCGCACGACCGCCACAAACAAAGCAGACAAGGCGGGCATCCTAGAAGAACTGGCTGGGCACCCCGTCGTATCAAGAAAGAAATGGTGTGAAATCAATGGCATCGACCCGGACAAGCAGGTGCGCCGAAAGCGCCACGTCGCTAAGCCAAAGGCGGCACCCAAGGGGGGCGTGTCTAGTCACGACGATGTTCTCTATGACGAAATCGAAGACCTTATCACGGACTTGTTTGACGAACACTCCGGGAAGCACCTCTCCATCAACGAAATCGTCGCAACGACAGTAAAGAAATATCCGGATACGAAACAGGTAGATGTCGTACACGTCTTGCATGCTGCCAAGAAACGCGGCGATTACGATCAGGACGATGACCGCAACTGGTTCCGCTGCAAGTCCGAATGACCGCACGCAAAATGCGCGCAACGACGCGGAAAGCCCGGTAAATCCGGGCTTTTTTTATGCGCGCAAAATGCGCGCACAGGAGTGTTCGTGATTTCGCTTTATACTCAGCCGCATGCCAGGATGATTGATCGCGGCAGCCGAAGGATTGCCGGATCGAGGTCGAGCAGGAGCAAGCCATGTAGGCGAGGTTCGTGACATCGTCGGGCAGCGAGGGTTACTCGACGAGTTGAAGGTAGCAGCAGGCTTGGCAGACGAGGAGATCGTACAGATGAGAACTGATACGGGAAGTAGTAGCAACGACAATATGTTCGGCAACCTGACGCTCAAGGAACTGAAGGAGGCCATGTATGCCAAGTGGTGCGAGATCATCAAGGCAGAGCCAGGTGGAGAGCCGGGGCCAGCCGCTGCCTATTGGGATCTTGGGGAGTACGAGCATGAATTCCGAAGGAGAAAGCGGCTATCACCCGAGCAGTGCATCGACTACCTGTGCGAGGCCCTGGGATTCGACGAGGATCGACCATTTTACGCCAAGTCGATACGTGACAAGTACGAACAGCGGCGAGATGTCGCCGGGATGACCGTGCAAAAGGCTTACGACAGCCCCGCTAATTCCAAGACAAGGAAGAAGAGCAAGGCAAAGGCGCGACCAAGCCGCGATGCTCGACCGCCTGAACCTACGGCTACCCCCTCGTCGAACGTGACCGTCCATACGCCGCAAACGATCACGGCACTAGCGCCATGGAACACGCAGGACGATGCCGGAAGGTACGTGACGACCAGCAGCGACAACAGCGGCAAGCCCCTGAATCCTCTTGAGGAGTGGAACCGACAGATCGACGTGGTTCGCACCCTGATCATCAGTGCGGCGAAGGGCTACCGAAACGGCCTGGGCCTATACGGCCCATCAGGCGGAGGCAAAACCCACATCGTGGAGGAAACCCTCAAGCAACTCAAAATGAAATGGGCAGAAGCGCCGAAAGGGCTCACGCCCCAGGGGCTCCTGGAGTTCTTCGAGGAATTCGGGAGCGGCATCATGCTCTTCGACGACGTGGCGGAACTGTTCCTCAAGGAACGGGCTCGGAAGTACATGATGGCGGCCTTCGGCACGCGACCGGACTACACCCAGCCTCGGGTCGTCCCGTACAGGAAGGAGGGGCAGCAGATGAGCGTCACGGTCACGGGGTGCTGCTTCATCATGACGAACGAGGAGCGGTTCCCGGCAGGGTTCGCCTCCAGGATCACGACGTTGGAATATGCCCCGACGCAGGAGCAGATAGCGGCGTTGATGCGCGACATCGCAAGCCGAGGCGTAAAACGTGAGAAGTGGGAACTGTGCCCTCGTGAATGCGCCGAGGTTGCCGACTTCCTCATTCCCGAGGCCGAGTCGCTGAAAGTGCGGCTCGACCTTCGGGACTTGATCGAGAAGTCCCTGCCGGACTATGCCGTGTTCAAGGCGGGGCTGGCTAAGGCGGACTGGCGAGACGTGGTGCGGGCGCATCTCCTCGGTAAGGTCAGCGAGTTGAAACATCCTCGCCCCAAGCCGCAGTCTCGGGCATCCCGGCTCGATAAGGAACGGGAAGCGGTGCGGGATATACTGCGGACGTTCCCGAAGTCGCGGGCCGACCAGTTGGAAGCTTGGCGGGCGAAGACTGGGCAAGCGGATCGGAAGTTCGACCGCAGGAAGCGTGAGGTGCTCGCCGGATTGTGAAACCGGCAAAGTGGCAAACTGGCAATACGTGTACGTCACTTTGCCAGTTTGCCGGTTCTGGAAAACGGCAAGAGCAGCACGAGGGAGCAAGGACACGGAACATGAAGTCGAATCGGAAACACGAAGGAAACGGCGAGTCCGGCGCAGCGGAACCGGACAACGATGACGTGTGTTGCAGCGAAGAGTGTAAGGCGACGTTCGACGAGCTGACGAAGGCCGGGCGCTACTTCAGCGCCTTGGCGGTCGTCCTGGCCGAGGGCGATTGGTCGAAGATGGAACGGGATCTCCTTTCCGTCGCGCTGCGGGGCGTGATGAGCGATATCGCCGACTGCGCGTCGGCGCTGGGCGACGAAGATGTCCTGCAACGACTCGCCTTGCTGATGGGAATGGCGGCAAGGGACGACAAGCAGGAAGCCAAGAACGTGCTGACCAAGACGGTCGCGGCAGCCCGCACCGTCCTGGAATGGGGCGAGGTACAAGAGATCGTAACCACGTCGAAACTCAAAGGAAATGGAGTGAAGGTGAAACTGGTATGAGCTCGCTGATCAATGATGATGCTGAACACGCCATGGGACTTATGGACGACAAGACGGTGAACGAGTTGGTTACGTCCCCTCCGTACTATTGGCAGCGCGACTATGAGGTCGCCGGGCAGATCGGGCGAGAACGGTTGGTACGAGAGTACCTGGAACGCCTGTGGGCCGTGTTCGACCAGGGGCGGCGAGTCCTGACGAAGGACGGGATCTGTGTCGTGAACCTCGGCGACAAGCGGCTGAAGGGTTGCCTCCAACTGATCCCGCACGAGTTCGCTTTGGGCATGAAGAACCGCGGTTGGATCGTGTTGAACGATGTGACCTGGCACAAAACAAACTGCAAGCCGGAAAGCGCCCGATCGAGGTTCGGTTGCGATAGCGAATACATATTCGTCTTCGCCAAGTCCAGGAAGCACTACTTCAACAAGCAGTACGAGCCGTACTCACCGAAGACCATCGAGCGGTGCAAGCAGTTCGTTCAGCGCAACGAGAAGTTCGACCCGTCGCGCCACAAGCAGGACAAGCACAGCCCAAGTCAAGCTCCGATGCTCATTCTCGGACGGATTGCCAAGAACCTCATCGTTCCGGGGCAGTCCCCAAATGGAATGCACATTGCCCGCGCCAACGGCATCAATCGTGACCTGTTCGACTCGCGTGGCCGTGGTGTTCGCTCCGTGTGGGCTCTGCCGACGGCCCAGTACCGGAAGGCCCACTTTGCCGCTTGGCCTCCCAAACTTGTGCGGCGTGTGCTGCTCGCAGGCTGCCCACCGGGCGGTCTCGTCGTCGACCCGTTCGTCGGCAGCGGAACGACCGTCGTCGTCGCCGAGGATCTCACGGCGGAAGACCTGCTTCGGTGTACCGTGATCGGCATAGACCTCAATGCCGATTACCTGGAACTCGCCCGCCAAGAGATCGTGATGGCGAGGGAGAAGCGAAATGCGGCCCAAGCTCGTCAAAGCAAGCGGGACGAAGAGATCTACCGCCGAATGTGCATCGTGAAGGCGGCAGCAGCCCTTACTATCAACCAACTGCCCAAGGAATTCGAGGAAGTATGACTACCAGAATTGCAACCGGCGATGCCTTGACCGTGACAAGACTGCTCCCCAACGAGTCGATCCACTCCTGCGTCACGAGTCCGCCCTACTGGATGCTCCGGGACTACGAGGTCGCCGGTCAGATCGGTCGTGAGCCGACACCAGAGGAGTACGTCGACAATCTGTGCCTGGTGTTCGACGAGGTGCGGCGAGCGCTCCGCGCGGACGGCACGTGCTGGGTCGTGCTCGGCGACACATATCTCGGCAGAGAAAAAAGAGCGGGGCGCGGGAGAGTTGGAAAGGAGCGGTTTGGCTCCCGCCGAAAGCCGGCTGGCATCGACATGTCAAAATCCCTGGCGCAGATCCCGTCACGGTTCGCGATTGCCATGGCCGCCAGGGGATGGATATTGAGGAACGCGGTCATCTGGCATAAGCCGAATGCGATCCCCACCTCCGTCAAGGATCGCTTCACTATCGACTATGAAGTCCTTTTCTTCTTCGCCAAGAGCGGCAGATATTACTTCCACCGCCAACTGGAGAGGTCTCTGTGTCCTGGCAGCAAGCACGTCGCCAAACATCCCGGCAGCAAGGGGGAAGCAATCCAACGTACGGTAAATCGAACATATTTCAGCAGGAACATCGTCACCGGCGAGTACCGGAACAAGCGTTGCGTCTGGACGATCCCGACTGCCCGTTGCATGGACAGTCATTTCGCCGTATATCCCGAGGCGCTCATCGAGATACCTATCCTGGCTGGCTGTCCCGAGGGCGGCATCGTGCTCGACCCGTTCGCGGGCGCGGGAACCACCGGCATCGTGTGCGAACGGCTCGGGCGTTCGTTCCTTGGGATCGAATTGAACGCCGACTACTCGGATCTTGCCAAACGGAGGATACGGGAAGCGAGGGATGTTCCCGCCGGCGTGCCAGCCAACCACAGGCATCAACTGCGGGCGAACGACTTCCCATGACATCGGCAATGGAGCACCTAGCAATGATCGACCTTTCCCTTATCGAAGAAACCCAGTGCATGCTGCACGCCAAGCGGCTGGTCGATGCCTGGGTCGAAGACCCGACCTCCGTGGCGGGCTGGTGCTGCGTCGTGGCGCAGTGCAAGGCGTACCGGAACAGCACCCACTGCTGGCTGGAGCAGGGCGACAAGGTGTTCGACCTGACGCGTTCCACGAAGCCCCGTGACCGGGATCGCCATTACCGCCGGGTGGGCATGGTCAAGAGCGAGCAGTTCGATGCTCTTACGCTGCTGAAGGAAATCTGGCAGGCGCAATGGGCATATACCGGGATCGGCGACGTGATGGACACGGTGCTCTACCCGCTGGACGCATGGATCTTCAGGAAGTACTTCGGCGACCACGCCTGCGACCACATGTTCCAGTGCGCCGATGCCGGCACGGAGACCGAATGAGGATGGAGCCGCTTCCGCACCGCCGCTTGGGCGCTGAAGCGGCCGAAAGTTCAACTTGAATCGTTGCATCGGATTTCAGTAGGCTCGGTCTTGTCGGGCAAAGAACGCCCCAGGACAACTTGAAGGAGAGGTATTTTATGAACATCGAAACGGACGGCACGATGGTGAACATGAACGCCATAGTTGAGCGTATCCGGGAGATGACCAAGAACCGCGAGTATGACGACGTGTTCGTCGTCGCCGGCATAGGAGAACTGTGGGAAGCATGCCGTGCCTACCTGATGCGGTTCGAGATCGTAAGCCTGGACAGGGACGACCCCGGTACGCACGTCGACCGGGATACCGGAGAGCCGGTCGATTGGGACGAGCACGTGCGACATCGGCTCGCCGTGGCGGGACGGCAGTACGGTTACGCCGAAGTGAATGCCGTTGTGAAGGGCGTGGAGTACCGCCTCGGCGAGACTGGCGAAATTCGATCGTCTCTCGACAAGAACCAAGAACCGGACGGACGTGCCGTGACGACAAAAAGTGACGGCGAACCGTGGCGGTGTCCGCACTGTGGTGCTGGCACCGCGGTGCTGATGCGGAGCGGATACTGCACGGTGATCACGCCCCTGACCGGACTTGACAGTGACGGCAGCTGGGACGAGTGCGACGAGAAGGCGGAGTGGGAGTTCGAGGACGAGCCCCAGATTGAGTTTCGGTGCGACAGTTGCGACACGGAACTCGACCTTGGCGGCGAAGAGGAGGACGAGGGGGAGGATGAAGATGAACATGAAGACCATTGAAGACAGGGCCCGCACGGCTTACTTCCGGCGGGCTGTGCCTCTGGCACTTCTACATGACTGCCGGCAGCAAACACGGTAACGACACCATCAAACCGAAGAAAGGGAGAACGAGAGATGACAGATAGCCACGACCGAAAGAAGAACAAACGGTATCTCGACAAAGCCACGGCATCTCGGGTCAGCGAACTGGTCGCCGAACTGGAACGAGTGCTGCCCTGCGAAGTATGCACGGACGATTACGGCCAAATCCTAATCTACGCCGGTATTTGCGAAGACGAACAGGGATTCTACTACTTCGATGGCGAAGACGAGGAAGAGGAGATGGACGACGACGAGGAAGAGGAAACGGAGGAAGACGACCAATGACCCTTTTGAACGCCAAGCAAATTGACTTGCTGCCCTCGGTGTTTGCGGCATTGAAAAACGCCAACACCGAACAAATCTATCTGCATTTTCTTCTGGCAGAGTTTACGGGACAACTTGCCGCAGCTCCCATGACCCGGCACGACAAGGATCGTGAATTCAAGGCGTTCACCGCCGAATGGGAACGGCGATGGAACGAAGCGGCTAGCCCGGCGGGAATTTTACAAAATGAGGAATCCCAATGAAAGAATTCGCCTTGAAGGATTATGTTGCCAACGTCACGTGTCCATACTGCAAAAGCGAGGGCAACGTCGCCGCCCTGCTGAACCGGGTCGAAGCAGAGGGGCTGCCTGCTTCCATGAGAACCACATCAGCGGCATGTCCACCATGCCGGTGTGGTCGTCCCCAATCTGCTGCGACGGCCGCCGAGGGATGAAACTCCAGCTCGTGACGGATAAATAGGTCATGGACAACGACCAGATCAGCGACCAAGCAGGCAACGCCGCCGAAGTCGCCATCATAACCACCACGACGACTGGCGAGGACACGGAACTGACCGCTAGGCGGGCGATCGAGTGGCTTTCGGATCACGCCCTCATCGTCGCCGTGGGCTTCCCCGTGGACGACCCGCCGTCACCGGAAGTAATCCGCATGCTCGCTCCGAACATGGCCGGTATCGAGTCCGAAATCGGCGACCTCGTAAGCCGATACCTGATGCAAAGGGCTTCGATCGAACTGGGGCTGTCGGGCATCGACATCAGCCCCGACACGGGTCGATAGAGCTGCGGTCGGCAACGACCGCCGAAAGCGTTTGAATTATTCGTCCCGGAAGGACTACTATACGTTACGTTGGATCGTGACGGTCTGGACAACTCGCGAGCACCCACAAGAGAAAGCGAACTCCGTAGCAGAGTTTTCGTAACGAAGGGACTTGGCGTGGCCCAGACCGTCCGCCAAGTCCCTTTTGTTTTCCAAACACTTACATGTTCATCTGCGAACGGAGCACAAAAAACTCGACGGGCGTGCATGTGGTCGCTCCCGCCGGCATCGACCCGCCCAAGGACATCCGGGACGGCGTACGCTACTACCTCCACACCATCCTCCAAGGCTTCTACGCCCGGAAGCACGACTCGGACGGGACGACGCGCATCTACTCGCAGCTGATGCGAGACCTGCTGGGTGAACGGCGGGAGTCCGCCGTCCGGCACTGGCTGCTCGACAACCGCGTGGTCTACACCGACCACGTCTACTCCGACAGCCTGGGCTTCTCGAAGTCCTACGGCATCTATCCCGGCCTCGCCGACAAGGTGAAGTGGTTCGAGCTCTCCGACCGCCGGCTCGCCGCCAAGATCCGCTTGGCTCGCTCCCGACGCACCGACCTGTCGAAGGACAGACGGCAGAAGTCAGGGGAAATACTCGCCTACCTCGAAAAGTGGGCGAATTCCCTTGAATTCAACCGCCAAGGCTGCGTGTCCTACCTCGGGGACGAGAACTCCATCCACATGTGGCCGGTGAAAGTCATCTGCGCCAAGCAGGCGGAGATCACCGAGGACGAGTACGGCAGATTGCATTCGCCTTACACCAGGCTCTTTACGCCTTTGCGTCAGTTCATCTCTTATCGGGGGGAGAATCTCCACAACAACGACATCCGCAATTCCCAGTTGGTCTTCGCCTTCAAGGTGTTTCGGGAGTACAAGCTCGGGAAACTCATCGAAAGACCTCTTCGGAGACAACTTCCAAGCAACAAGGGAGGAGAGGGGGAGGCGCACCCCGCCCTATGTAGTGAAAACAACATTGAAAGTGTTGTGGTACAAGAGGATAAGCTGCGTGAGTGGATAGAGAAGGGACTCCTCTACGACAACCTTTTGGATCAGGCGCATGGAGACGACAACGTCAAGGCTTACGTCCTAAGGAAGAGGATCAGGACGCAGCAGAAGAAGCTCTGGCACGCAAGGTTCCTGGAGTACACCAAGAAGTTCGACCTAAGGACGGCGGACGACTGGAAGCAGGCGAAAAGGCGTTTCGGCAGGGACAACAGGCTCAAGGACATCCCCATGGACGTGGCCGGGGACGTGTCCCGAGACGACTTCAAGCGGCTGGTGTTCTCGGACATCCTCTTCGGACGCTGCTGCGTCTCGTCGCCCGTGACCCGGATGTTCGCCGAGCAGTTCCCCGACTTCTACGCCTTCATCCTGGAGATGAAGCGGGAGGACTACGCCGATCTCGCCCGTTCCATGCAGCGTGCGGAGTCGGGCTTCGTCTACGACTGCGTGGTGCGCCGGCTGATGGAACACCATCGGGAAATCCCGGTCATCGTGATCCACGACAGCATCATGACGACCGAGGAACACTGCCCCTTGGTGCGCCGGGTATTCAAGGAGGAGTTCGAGCGGATCGGGCTGCGACCGACCATCAAGACGGAGTGACGGTGATGATGGAAATTATTAGCAACCGGCGTTGTCCCCAGTGTGATTCGACGGAGCTGGAGGACTGGGAGGAGGACGGGCTGGTCTTCTGCCCGGAATGCGGGTGGACGGGACTCGCATGGCTGCCATGCCCTGCGGCAATCGAGGCGTGGGGCGTTGACGGTGGTCGCCCTGGAAGGCTTTGCCGGCGGAAGGCGAGCCCCGGCTCGGAATGCCCCTCCAGGCGCTCCCAGGCGTTGCTGGAGCCGAGATCTTGGTTCGGAGGGAGATCAACCAGGATGCCGATATGAACGTCAGAGCGGAGCCTGGCTTCCCGGCGTTATTAAGCTGATTCCGGTCGAGGAGCGGCGGCAAAGGGACATCTGTTGGTGCGTATGGGGAAGTGTTGTGGCAGCTGGCAGCTTGCTCCGCAGGTTATGGGATGCGGAGGGGGAAACTGAGCAAGGGGTATCGCCCCTTCTCGTTGCGTGCGTAGGGTGAAGTCGTGGCTGTGACCAGTCTTGACCGGCGCTCGTGGGACTGCCGCACATGGACTGCATACGTCGAATCCTCTGGGCGAAAGGTCTTCCGTGGCATCCGTGCCGACCGGACGGCGGCTGGAAGCCTTTCCGCAGGTTGACCTGCTCGGCTGGAACCTTTTCAGCAGATTGACCTGCTCGGCTGGAACCCTTTCAGCAACGCAACTCGTCCGTCTGGAACTCTTTCCGTAGCCCCAGCCTGCCGTTGATCCGACCGGCATCCTGATTGATAATAATGCCCACAGGAGATGGAGTCATGCCCGCGACCGCCAGAGAGACCGTCACGCAGGTTCCGCTCAAACAACTGCGTCCCAATCCTTGGGGCACGGAGGTCGGGCCGCCGTTGAGCGATGGGGACTACAGGGTGCTCAAGGCGAGCATCCGGAGGAACGGCATCCAGATCCCGCTTATCGCGTGGCGACGGGGCAAAGGGCTGGTCGTGTTGTCCGGATCGAACCGCCTTCGGGTCGCCAGGGAGTTGGGCCTGAAGGCCGTCCCTGTCATCGTCCGTGAGTTCGCCGACAAGCACGCAGCCAAGATGTTCGCAGTCTCGGACAATCTCGCCCGACGACAACTCACCACGGGGCAACGTGCCTACCTTGCCTACCATTACCAGCAGTTGATACGTGTCGGGGCGGGAAGACCGTCCAAGGACGAAATTTCGTCAAGATTGACGAAAATAGATGCCCGCCAGTCCGCTGCCGAGAAGGCAGGCGTGTCCGAAGGCAGCGTGTCCGCCATGAAGCGAATCGTCGATGGCGGCGACGACGATCTGCTCCAGAGCATCGTGCGCGGCAGGATCACCGTCCATGAGGCGAAGGAACTCGCTGCTGCGCCCGCATCAATACGCAAGAAGGTGCTGGATGCGGTCAACAACGGCGGGGCGAAGCGGAAGGTATCGAGGCTCATACGGGAGGCGATCATCGCCGCCCGGAAGGCATCAGCGAGGCGATATGCCAGCGCCAACGGTGAAGCCGACAAGCAGGGCATCATCCACGGCGACATGAAGATCCTCCAGAACCGGTTGGAGGACGGTTCGGTCAAGATGTTCTTGTGCGACCCGCCGTACGCCGAGGTCGATCTCTACGCCCGGCTGGCGGAACTTGCTGCTAAGAAGCTACTTCCAGGCGGTCTGTGCTTGGCGTACGCCGACCCCGGCAGGTTGCCCGAGGTGCTGGATTCGATGAGGGAGCACCTGGACTGGTGGTGGTGCTTCGGGATCTCGCATACCGGGAAACCTCGCTATATCAACCATCTGCACATCCAGAGCCGCTGGAAGCCAATCGTCGCTTTTGGCCGGATGCCCGTCCCACTTCCGCCCGAGTGGTTGGGCGATTTCGTCGAGGGTGGTGGTCGGGACAAGGAGCATCATCGCTGGGGGCAGCCTGAGTCCGAGGCACGCTACCTGGTCACCCGGCTGACAGAAGCCGGCGACCTTATCGTAGATCCCTTCTGCGGCGGCGGAACGGTTCCGGCGGTCTGCAAGGTCTTGGGCAGGAAGTGGCTTGCGACGGAGATCGACAAGCAGACCGTCGCCATCGCCCGGAAGCGGCTGGCTGACGTGGGGAAGAAGGAATCCGGAAAATAGATCCCGATTCCCTTGGGGCGAAGGCGGTTGTGCGAGCCTCTTCGGGTTGACATTTTGCCACTTTGCCACTCTTGAAATGTGTCGGGGAGCGACGACGGGCTAATGCCCGAGGGGATTCTCCTGCGACCACCATCAAGGAGGGCCGACATCCGTCACCCTGCCCCAACCGGCTCCAGCGTTCCAAGATACCTCGAATACTCCACCCCCGGCACATACCTCGCCCCCTGCTTCGCCAGCACGCCGTCCGACACCATCCTCGCCAGCACATCTGCCAAGCGATTTGGATACACGGAAGCAGGGTCTCGTGGCGGTCGTTCGAGCCACCGCCGTCGCAGCTTGCCGAGGATCGCCATGGAGACGCTCCTCCCGCTCCGCTCCAGCACGTCCACGACGCTCCGGTAGTCCTGCTCGTCGGGCGGGTAGATGGGCTTTGACGGCTTCGGCGGTCGGGGCTGTCGGCAGGCAGAGTCGGGGCGGGTTGCGTCGAAACCCCTGAACCTGTCGAGCAGCCGCAGCAGGTGCCAGTTCTGGGTTCGCTGGGCGTACTGCTCGATAACGCCCACGACGATCTTCCGCATCATGTCCGCCTTGGCGTGTCCGAAGCGGCTGCGCTGCGCCTGGGTGCCCTCGCCCCGCAGGATGGACATGAACAGGTCGGCGAGCGGCATCTCCGGGGTGGATCGCCGTCGCAGCAGCTCAATGATGTCGCCGAGCATCTCCTGCTCGCCGCTCGGCATCCGTTCCGGGATCTCGTCGGGGGAGACCTCGCCCGGACTGTCGTAGCCGATAGACAACGTGCCGGTCTTCTGTCGCGTCCGCAGCGCCGGAATCCTGCCGCCGAGGATGTTCCTGATTTCGTTCGCCAAGTAGACCTTGAACAGAACCTCGATCGGGTTGCCCAGGCGCAAATCGAAGGGGCGCGACTCGTCGAAGTCGAAGATGGTTTTCCGCTGCCTGCCTGATTCGCCCACGGGCGACAACATCCTGAAGACGATTCGCTGAAGGGCATCCTCCACATCATACTCGTAGTGGCAGCCGTTGCGGAGCAGCGCACCGAGGATGTAGTCCGTGAACCGGCTGCACCCGCCGTTCGTGTTTCGGACTGGGCAACGGCGCATTCCCACGAATGTCCGCCGCAGCTCCGGGTCGTGCGTCCGTTGGATCAACGCCTCCAGCCCATGCTGGAACGCCCGCTCGTAAGAGTCCAGCACCGCCGGATCGACCAGGCTCCGCTCGACGAGAAGAAGCCACTCCCTGAACCCCATACGGATAGGTAGGGAGTGAAGGGCGGAGTTTTCGGTGGCGGCTTACATCGTCGCCCGGTACGTCATCTGCCCGTTGACCTTCAGCGTCACGACCTGCCCGGCCGCTACCAAAGACTTCAAGATGTCCGCCAACGTCTCGGGCGGGAGTCCACAGAGCCTTCGCAGGCGATCAACGGACACCCCCGCCGCCCCGGCGCTGGCGATTATCGTCGCTAGCTTGTCGGCGGCTGGGGCTTCATCGGGGCGGCTTGCGAGCCAGTCATGGAAGGTGGGGGTGGGCATGGGGTATTTATGGGGATTCGCGGGGATCCAACGCCGACAATCCGCCCAGTCCGCAACGGAGGGCTGTCGGCGCGGCATACGGTGGTGTACGATACGGCGAAGGAGAACCCGCGATGTCGCCCACGAGACACACTGGGCGACGAGGTGATGAAGGTGTACAAGGTGGAGTGATGACGGTTTTTCGGCGGCGCGGCTACCAACGGACAAGCAAGCACGGCCACCAATATTGGGTGTCGGGCACCACTGTGGCTCGCGACGACTGGAGTCGGCGTTCCTCCTACTACACGCCTCCTCCTCCGCCGCACGACGGTTTTCTGGCTCGGTATCCTGAATTCAGGAATGTGTACCGGAATTCAGCGTCCTTCGTGAACTCAAATGCGCGATGCCCGGTCTGCGGCGAAATCGTCTACTATTATCAAAATGAGCATGGCAGCCGTGTCTTCTTCGACGAATTGGGGCCACCCTGGCCAAAACACCCATGTACGGATTCGGGATCGGTCGCCATCACGTTTACGAAACTCGACATCCGCAGCCAGGCAGCATTGGCTGAAATTGTGCAATGGCAGAAAGAACGTGGCATCGACCGTGTGGCCGAGTTCAAGGCGAAATACGGAAGCAGCCCATGGCCCTTGGCGACAATCGTGATGCGACGGAAGAGCGGAAAGCTCGTGTTCCTTGTTCTGAATCAGATTGGAGAGGGGCGTAGAAAGATACTCTACACGTCATGCAAGTCACTGCCAAGGTGTTGCGTCGAGGGATTCGTGGTGGCCATCCGCAAACAGACGATCAGCTTCTTCGATACGGCAGTGATGACTCCAAAGGAAGTTGGCATCAAGCGATACCGCGGGCCTTTGGCATTTTTTGGCGCGATGAGCGAGCGCGAGGCATGTGAAGTGTAGACCGTATTACTTTGTCCTCTCCACCGAAACATCGGCCTGTTTATGCTGCTCTGCGATCCGAACTCCGCTGGCCCAATGCCACACCCAAGCGCCCGCCCATTTGATGCCATCCCCCTTTCGCCATGCGAACTCCTTGGAAGTCTCGCATACCAGTTGTGATGGGTGGAATTTGCGGATGTTCCGCACCACCTGGCCGCGTTTCACGTCGGACTCCGATATGGGGTCGAAGTCGAAGAAACCGACAAGCAGGAAGTATCGTTCCGATGCGACCGGCACTTTCCGGAGCTTGTCAACGTCGGCCCGCCAGCCACAGAGCTGCGCCTTCGGCTTGTTATTCCAGCCTTTTGCGCACCAACACCGCTTAAACTCCAGCCACGCGGGCGCTCCATCCGACGACCGCGCCCATAGGTCACATTCGACTCGACTCCCGTCGTCGATAGACCCGTAACCGTGCTCGGCACAGACGACTGCGAAGAGCGGGCGGATGGCGGCATAGATGCAGCAACGGGTCTGCTCCTCCTTGGGAAGCCGCTCGTTCGGCTCAAAGGAGGCCACGAGTACCAAATCGTCGAGAACCGCACTTACGATACAGGACATGTCCATCGAAGATGCCTCGTGTGGTGGAGTGAGGAGGTTGACCGAGTCGAGCAGGCCCAAAGGTTCGGCGTTCGATGACATCAACCAGAACTCTTGCCTCCCACGACCTCAGTTGTCGTTAAGGCCGAACTCACGGGTGTGCAGACGGTCTTTCCAGTTGGCTTCCAACGCCTGCACCTCGTCGGGCTCCATGTCGTGCGCCACGATTTGCAGGATGCTGAAGACGAAGTTCTGTGGCTTGCGTTTGAGGAAATTCTTGTTTCCGCCATGCCCCGAGTGTGCGTAACTGCGCCACCGCCCCAGCAGGTTGTCCTTTCCGTAGGCTGCTCCCACGTAGCCTTTCCCGTTCTTCGTGTCCAGGATGAAGTATATCCCTCGCCATTGTGAAAGCGCTGCACACCATTTCTTCGGCAGGACTTCCAGCTCGCTCCAGCTCAATACAAGCCGATCCCACCTGGGCATCTCGCGAACGAGGATGGAGTCTTCCGTGATCGCATAAACCTGGAAGTCGTTCCGGTCAGCCCAGCGCCACCACGAGACCTCCTTTCCCGGCCAGCACACGATGAGCTTGCCTTTCCATTCCTTGCGGAACGGCATCGGCACAAGGTCGAACCAGAGCGTCGGGCTGTCGTTGTCGGTCTTTCCTTCCAGCCCGTACTTGGCCTTCAGTTCCACGTTCAGCGGTTTCTTACAGTACTGGCCGTAGGAAAGCGGCGTATGACCGTTGACCTTGTACAGCCCGACGAAGACCGCCTTGCCCGCCTCGTGACCGATGAACGAAGCCACGAACTTGGCTCGCAGCATCGCCTTCTCCACGACCTTCCCTTGCGTCTGTTGGTAGGCGTTGAAGAGATCGTGATTCTCGTCGACGAGCCACGAGAAGACCTTGCGGAGCTTGCGTTCCTTCGGGCGATGCCGAAACACCATGACATCCTTGGGGGCAATGCCTACCTCGCTGAGCAGATCGGTGAATTGCATTCCTCACTCTCCACTACCATCAGAAGCTGTTTCCCCGATTCGTTTTTCATTCAAACGACTTTGGATAGAACATCACCTTCGTGCGTTGAGAGTCCCTCTGGTAGGACTTAACGCATGAGCAACCAGGCGGACACTTGCGTCTTCTCACATTGGCAGATACCTCTCCTTCGGTCTTGGCGAGCGTCAATGCACCATAGGCCATGCTGTAGTAGTCGATATTGCCTGGCGTTTTCCTCTGGGGATCATCGAGAATGATCTCCTGAAGATAGCCGTCGAAGGGCAGCTCGCCTCCACAGTGGCGAAACACCACCATGTGATCAAACTCCCCCTTGACGAAGTTACGCTTCAGGTCGTCGGCGGAGACAAACCATCTTGCCTCGTGTCTCTTGCCAGCCCATTTCGTCGGATTCAGTTTGGTGACCCACACCTTGCCGGTGTAGGCTCGCTTGATGAGCTGTATGTCGAGCACGAACAATACGGGGCCGTACACATTCACTCGCCTTGCACGATGGTGGATGTCCACTGAATCCGTGAAGATGTCAAACCAGATTCCATGATTCTGGTCGATGACATCGGACTCCTGCGGTGTCTGATAGAGACGTTGTCTGTCAACGGTGCCCCGTGAAAGCAACGAGCTGGCGCGAAGAAACTGGCACGCAGTTATAACGCTGTTGGCGTGGTAAATAGACTCCACGCCATTTGCCTTGAGCACGTCGAAGACACGCTTTGAGGGGATCTCCACGTGATACTCCCTTGCGATAAGCGTTTCCAGGTGATAGACAATGAGCTCTGGAATTGGTGTCCTGTTCTACCTCTGCGAGCATAAACGGACTCGGGCCTCATCGCAAGCAAAAGTTGGCGCACCTAATCCGCCCGTAGTCCCGTCACTTCCTCTTCCCGTCCACAATGTCCACGTAATTCAGCCGCTTGAACACCCGCTCGAACTTGAAGGCGAGAAAGGCGAACTGCCCCCAATGCCCGTACCGTTTCACTGCCGCCCGCTCGACCTCCTTCTGCGCCGCCTTGGGCGACATCCCCAGGTACTCCCGCACCTCGCTGTCGCAGGGGATCTGGTCGTAGTGTCCCAGGAGCATCAAGAGATGGTTGGCGGCGTAGGAGCCGACTCCCTTCACGCCCAGGAGCGAAGACCGCAGGGCTTCCGAGTCCCTCTCCCGGCACCAAACGTCGAGGTCGAGGTCGCCATCGACGACCCGGCGGACGAACTCCAGGATGTATCTTGCCCGGAACCCGAGCTTCGCCGCCTTCAGGTCGTCCACGGTGACCACCGCCAGCCGCTCCGGGGTCGGGAACGTGAACGCCTCGCCGTCGCCAGCGCACGGCTCCCCGAACATCCGACACAGGTTCGTCACCATGAGCTTCGTGTTTGTCCACGAGCAGTTCACGGTGGTCATCGTCTTGACCACGTCCTCGAAGACCGTGGCGCACCGCAGCAATGCCCCAGTCCTCTCCGACCGGCAGTGCCGCAGGACAGCGTGCCCCCGGCACAGTTCCCAGAACTCGCCGAAGTCCTCGTCCGCCCGAAACATCCACTGCACTCGGCTCCGCAGGAACTCCCGGTCTGACTCGCCGATCTGCCGACCAGGGACGACGATTCGCACGGCATCCGACCTGTCCGACCAGCGGATGCTGACCCGGCGGGCACCGCCCTTCGGCAGCCGCACCGCCCAGTCCATGCGGTCGCCGTCAAGCGAGAACGGCGCGAGTCTACACCAGCCGTGGGACTGGGCGGCGAATGACGGGCTGTGGCGGAGGCGGATGGTCAGGGGAGGGTTGGGCATGGTGAGGGATGGGGAAAAAACTGAGTGGTCTTTCTCCCATTCTATGCGGAATGATTGTCCCAACCTAACGCCATGGTGCATAACAAGATGCAGCGGTCGTTCTTGACAGCCAGCCGTTCTGCGATCGAGATCCTTGATTCAAGACTTGCCGTGTCATGGACGGCGGCGCAAGTTTTTCATCACGAGAAGCCGCTGTTTCTCCAATAATCCGCGCCAAGAATCGAACACCTTTAGGGGCTCCACTGGCCTGGCACAGGTTCGGGGGAAGGCTTGACACGACGGGTTTCGCCAATCAAAATCACAGTCGTCGCCCTACCGTCGAGGGGGTTCGTGAGGCGCAACGATGGCAATGTCAGCCGAAAGGAGACGTTCCTATGCCTGAAATGGAGGAAAAGGCCAAGCGAGGTCTGGCGGTGTTCGCTAGCGGATACGCGAAAAGAATGATGGAGCCTCAGTATAACCGGCTCATGGAATCAGAGCTCGGGCAAAAACTTCTAGGCTTGGATAAAAGATACCGCTACGGAATCGAGGCCGGGCTGCATGCCCTCGGTGCGGTTATCGAGCAGGTTCTCCCCGAAGACAAGCCTGCGGTCATGTTTTTCAAGCAGGTTCTGGAAGATGCGCCCGCGGAAATTGCAAGACGGTTGATTACCGGTGTCAGGGGTGACCTCCGATTGGCAGTGCAAAACGCCAAGTCGCCAGAAGAGAGGATGGCAATTACGTCCCTCTTAGAACTCGACGATAAAGCCCTGCAAGAGCTACTCTGCTGGTTCGGAAGCATGGATCCCAGCGAGAGAACGCGCGTCGTGGGCGTAGTCTCCAACCTCGCTCCTGGTGACGTACAACGTATGGCTGCCCTGTCGCCTGAGGCGAGAACAATCTTGGTTGATATTGAAAATCCTCCTCCGCCCTCTAAATCGCCGCCTAAGGAGAGCGAGCTGCTCAAGAAAGTGATGAGCGGCATGAAGACAGCTCGGCAGAGCTTGCAGCAAAGACGCGACGAGCTTCGAGAAAAACGGAAGGCGAAATCCAATGAATGATATTGGCAACTTTGTCGGCACGTTTTTTGGGCTTATTGGCGATGCCGTTTCAGTGGGGGCGGAACACGTTCGCCAATACGTCGATTTTCTTACGAGGATCACCAAACGGTTTGCCTTGTTTGCTGCCATCCCCATCCCAGTTCTCCTGATATGCCTCAGTTCTGGGCCGTCCGTTAATTGGCTCTATAGCGCCTACTTCATTTTTGTCGGGGCCGAAGCTGTCATCCTGATGGTATTGGCTTTTCCTATAATTGCGGCGACACAGATCATATCCGACAAGCTTCCGGGGCTTGCGGGTAGTATCAGGAAAAGCGTCCAGAAGATTGCCGCTGTCGCGTTCTGGGCCTTGATGCTTGCCGTTTATTTCTATGTCGTCCCTGTTCGGGACAACCCGGCCATGATTCCGCTGGTTCTGGTGGCTGCCGCAGCATTGGCCTTGGGAACCTATGCGGGCTGGGTTCGATTACCCGCTGGCTCTGTTAAGGCAACTGCCACGTTATTTCTTGTCGCCACTCTTGTAATCGCAACGCTTGCCTTCAGTTTCCCAAACAGGACGCGGCAACTTACCGGATTGCTGCACAAGATTGACGAGGAAGCATCTTTCACGCCGAAACAGGTAAAGGTCGAGTCGCCCGATCAAATCGAATTCGTGAATTCAAAGGGCATTCCCCAGATCTGGTATTACCGCTCGCCCACCGGCGAGTATGAATTGTACGACCACGAAGGCTTCCACCGATCGGGCGCGGCTTTGAAACTCGCAGAGTCCAACGAGGAGCGTAATCAGATCATTGCTTGGCTTCGCGATCGCCTTCAGCAAAAAGCCCAGGAGCAATCGCGTCAGGAACGCGATACTTCACAGTCAACGGAACGCCGGTTCCACGAGACCTATGTGAACGATTCCGTCGTTTCATCGTCGGTCGCCGCAGCCGACCGCGTCATACTCGCCGTGAAGAGCGATCCGCCGAATTCCCAAGAGGACGTTCTTCAAGGGCTGCTTGCCGACCTGATTGCAAGGAAGAACAAGCATCCCGTGACCGGTGCCTTCAAGTCCTCCTTCTACGCGGGCGGCTTGTTCGATGAGCTTTGGAGCGGTGACCAGTCGGTTCTGGAGCGGCTTCGAGTACTTGACGGTGGCCCCGGTTGCCTGCTCTTGTGCAGGGCGACTTCTTCGGAAGCCCAAAAGACCACCTTTGAAGGGCTCGTATCCGTGCAAGGCACGCTTTCGCTCATCCTGGTGACCAAGGAAGGAAGAAGCGGCCCTTGGGCGTTCAAGGCATCCGGGGCGGGCGGCGATCGGGCGGAGGCGAGTGCGAATTGTGCCAAACGGTTGGCGGCGGCAATCGACATGGACGTGGTCTTCCGGAAATAGCGGATGTCGGGAAGCGGTGTCGGGTAGAGGGGAGACGGGGAGAACGAGTGATGTGCAAGACGCGGGTCGTGTTTGTGTTCATCCTGTTAGGGATTCTTTGGATGCCTGGGCAGGATCTTGCGAGGGCTCAGGAAAGTGGGGCTGCCTCAGGTTTCCGCACCTGGACAACCCGCAGTGGTGGCTATACGACGAAGGCCATTTTCCATAAGTTCGACGATGGGCTGGTACAGTTGCAGAAGTACGACGGCACAATCATATCGCTCCGCATTGAGAAGCTGAGCACCGCAGACCAAGACTATGTCAGAAGGCGTGCTAGCAGCGGCACGATGCCTAAGGATGTTCCCCCGGCGAGAAAGGGGAGCAGGCGCGAACCATCCGAACTAGAGTTAAACTGCCAGGATTTGTGCGAGGCGATAACGGCGGGGTACAAGGGGAAAGACGAGGGTGCCAAGGCTACCATCGCGGTCGTAGAGTTCTCCGATTTGTCTGGTGGAGTGAACGACTTCGGTCGGCTTCTGTCAGAGGAGCTGATCACCAAGCTCTTTTCCACAGGGAAGTATAAGGTCATTGAGCGGCTCCTCTTGAATAAGGCGATCGCCGAACATAAGCTCCAGTTGCAGGGCTTGATAGACCCGAAGTCAGCCAAGGAGTTGGGTAAGATTCTCGGCGTAGATGCAATCGTCTCCGGCACAATCGCCGACCTGCGAGGTTCGCTCCGAGTCAACGCCCGACTCATTTCGGCAGAAACTGGCGAAGTATTCTCCGTTGCCGCCGCTACGATCATCAAGGACGATGATATCATGGGACTGCTGTCAGGAGATGGTTCGAATCTTCCTGCACGCAGATCTGCTGAAGCGGATGGCGACGAACATGAACCAGCCAAGGTGGGCGACCTCGATACCCGCGATGGCGCAGAAAATGGCCGCAAAGGCCAGCCAAGGCCACGTCGCAGCACCGTGCCTCGCTCCTCTGACCCCTTTGGGGCTCCAGTGGCACCAGGGCCGCATCCTGCTGATGACCCCTTTGGGGCTCCGGTGGCACCAGGGCCGCGTCCTGCTGATGACCCCTTTGCAATTCCGTCACAGCGCCAACGCTGATGTCGCCGGGGAGACAGAGCTGAGGGATAAGGGCGAGACTTTAGATAGATATTTGCTGTAGAGGACGGAAATATTCTGTCGTGCAATGGGTGCGGAGGATGACACTGCCACTTGGCGTAGGAGAAGCTGCCATGCGGAGAACACAGGCCATATTCGCGTTCGTGTCTTGGGGATGTCTGGCGATAGCCGGCCAGGAAGTCGCCCGGGCTCAGGAAGGCTCGGCTGATCCCGGCTACCGAATCTGGAAGACCCAATCTGGCGGCTACACGACGAAAGCCACCCTCCTCAAATTCGAGGACGGGGTGGTGCAGTTGGAGAAGCAGGATGGCAAAGTTGTATCGCTTCCGATCGAGAAGCTCAGCAACGCTGACCAAGAGTATGTCAAGAACCGGAGTGGTGGTGGCAGGACGGCTCAGGATACACTCCAACCGGAGGCGCGCAGTGGGGACGAAACGTCGGAGCTCGAAGTAAAATGTCAACGATTGTGCGAGTATCTCACGAAGGGCTACAAGGGCAAAGACGTGGGTGGCAAAGCCACGATCGCCGTAGTGGAGTTTTCCGACCTGGCAGGCGGCGTGACAGAGTTCGGGCGGCTGCTGTCAGAGGAGCTGATCACGAAATTGTTCGCCACGGGAAGGTACAAGGTAGTTGAGCGCCTTCTTCTGAACAAGGCGATCGCCGAACACAACCTCCAGTTGCAGGGCCTGATCGACCCAAAGTCAGCCAAGGAGCTGGGGAAGATCCTTGGTGTCGATGCAATCGTTTCCGGCACCATTGCCGACCAGGGAGATTCGCTTCGGGTCAATGCCCGTTTGATCTCGACGGAAACCGCCGAAGTGCTCTCCGTCGCCGCCGTGACAATTATCAAAGACGATGCGGTCACGAAGCTGTTGAAGCAGCAAGGCAGACAAGACACGGTGGCCGGCACAGAGCAAACGTCAGCCCCGCCAACCGAACGGCAGCCAGTTCAACTCCCGTTTCACGAGGACTTCTCGGGCTACGAAGACGGCAAGGAAACCGCTTGGGGCCCGGGTGGCAAGGTAAGGATAGGGGCAGACGGCAGGCGTTGGTTGATGGCTTCGGAGTCCGGTCAGAAGACGGTCGGACGAGACGTGCGGCTACCAGACAATGCTTACCTGGAGATTGACTACGACGCGAGAAAACTCGAAAGCAGGGAGGGCACGGAGAAGGTCTTGAGCTGCATTTCGCTGGTTGATGAAACGGGTGCGAAGTATCGAATCGACCTTGCAATCGAAGTCCATAGCAACGATTTTGCAAAGGTTGCGATCACCCTTCCGGGCGGCGCGGGGTTTTCTGAGAGCTACGTTCATGGCAAGGCCAATACAAACACGCTAATCATGAAGAAGATGGGGGACAGCATCAGTCTGCGACTCAAGGATATAGAGCCTTTTTGGATGCGGGATCTGACTGGAAACCTGAGCGATTTCAAGAAGTTTGTTCGTGTCGAACTTGAGCTGTACAAGGGCGCGAACTCCCTGATTGCCTTCACAAATGTCAACATTGGCAGCCTGGGTGGCCCCCGAGGTGCTGCACCCGGACTTGGAACCAATCGTCGGAGCCGTGGGCATCGTTGAATCTTTCCCACCCACCGATGATTTGAACCAAAGGCATGATCGTGTCGCATGGGTACAGGAGGAAGTGCGATGTGGCAAAGATGCGTCGTATCGGCGTTCGTCTTTTCGGGTCTCATGTTGGCTGTAGGACAGGATGTCGTTACGGCTCAGGAGGGGACGGCGGACTCGTCCGCCCGAATCTGGAAGTCCCGTAGCGGCAGCTATGCGACGAAGGCCACGTTCCTCAAGTTCGAGGAGGGGGTGGTGCAGTTGGAGAAGCAGGACGGCACGGTAGTGTCGCTGCCCATCGAGAAACTCAGTGATGCCGACCAGGAATTCGTCAAGAAAACGGCTGGCGGCGGCAGGACGACCGATGATGCTCCCTCGACAAAGTCGGGCGAAGGAGGCAAGACATCCGAACTGGAGATCAAATGCCAACGCCTGTGTGAGGAGATCACGAAGGGCTACAAGGGGAACGATGCAGGCGGCAAAGCCACGATTGCGGTAGTGGAATTCTCCGATTTATCGGGTGCCGTGACCGACTTTGGACGACTCCTGTCGGAGGAGTTGATCACGAAGCTGTTTGCCACAGGGAAGTACAAGGTCATCGAACGGCTTCTCTTGAATAAGGCGATCGCCGAACACAAGCTTCAGTTGCAGGGGCTGATAGACCCGAAGTCAGCGAAGGAATTGGGAAAGATACTCGGCGTGGACGCAATCGTTTCCGGCACCATCGCAGAGCTGGGAGACTCCATCCGTGTCAATTCTCGCCTCATTTCGACGGAAACGGGTGAAGTGTTCTCCGTCGCTGCCGCCACAATCGTCAAGGACGATTCGATCAAGGGACTGTTGGCAGGAACAGGTGGGAAGTCGCCTGAGTCGAGTCCTACTGACGCTAGCGGCGGTAAAGGTGGCAAATTGCAACTGCCCTTCCGCGAGGACTTCTCAACGTATGAGGAAGGTGCCCGTACGGAATGGGGGCGGGGTGCGCAGGTTAGAACCAGGGCGGATGGAAGAAAGTGGTTGGTACCGACTGGGAGCGGGCAGAATGCGGTGGGACGGGATTCGCCGCATGTGGGCTACGTGCCATATTCTGCGCGACGAGGAGCCGACAAGACGGGCCGAAGAAACTCGCCGATGGTAGCGTCTGCGGGCGGGCAGACGCCGATCGGACGCGATGTGGAGCTGCCGGTCAACGCCTATATCGAGTTTGACTACGACACCGAAGCGTTCGACATGGGAGGCACAGATCAAGAGAGAGAGTGGCCAGGAAAAGTCATCAGTGGCATTTCTATGATCGACGAAGTGGGCGCTGAGTATCGGATCGAATGGATCATCCAACCCGATAGCCATCAGAGTTTTGCTGGACAGACTATGACGCTACCAGGCGGATCCAGCATCGACATCTCCTGCTCCACGAGCGGCTCCAAGACCGGAACGGTCAAGATTCGCATAATGGGGGATAAGGTCGCTATCGTGTTGGCAGGAAAGGAGCTGATTGGGAATCTTGGGGACTTCAAGCGATTCACGCGCTTTCAGGTCGATCTCTACAAGAGTCGTTGTACTTCAATTGCTTTCACGAACTTCAAGATCGGCAAGTTGCAGTAGACCGGGGAGGATGTGTTATGCGCCGGCTCATGGTCGTATTCGTCTTGGCCTTTTCGGGACTCCTGCTGATTACCGGACAAGGACTCGTTCGAGGTCAGCAGGGCACGAGTGACTCAGCCCCGCGAATTTGGAAGACCCGCACCGGCAGCTACTCGACGAAAGCCACGCTCCTCAAATTCGAGGATGGGGTGGTGCAGCTAGAGAAGCAGGATGGCAAAGTTGTATCGCTTCCGATCGAGAAGCTGAGCGAAGCCGACCAGGAATATGTCAAGTCTCGCGCCAGCGGTGCTAAGCCGGCTGACCCCTCCCCGACAAAGCCTAGCGGCGGGGACGAAACATCAGAGTTCCTGGTCAAATCCCAACAGCTGTCCGAGGAGATTGCAAAACGGTATAAGGGGAAGGAGACAGGTGGCAAGGCGAAAATCGCCGTCGTGGAGTTCTCCGACCTGTCCGGTGGCGTGACGGAGTTCGGGCGGCTCCTGTCGGAAGAACTGATTACGAAGCTCTCCGATGCAGGGAGCTATACGCTCGTTGAGCGGCTCCTGCTGAACAAGGCGATCGAGGAACACAAGCTCCAGTTGCAGGGTCTGATAGACCCGAAATCAGCCAAAGAACTGGGAAAGATACTCGGTGTCGATGCCATCGTTTCCGGCACCATCGCCGATATGGGAGGCTCGCTCCGCGTCAACGCCCGCCTCATTTCGACGGAAACCGGCGAAGTGCTCTGTGGCGCTGCCGTTTCGATCATCAAGGACGACAGCATCGGCGGACTGATGACCGGCAACGGGAAATCCGCAAGAACCGTTCCGGGTGGATCAAGTTCTTCTCTGCATCCCGAGGCGCAGCCAGTTCAGCTTCCATTTCGGGAGGACTTCTCGGGATATGAGATTGGCGACGAGACCGATTGGGGGCCGGGTGGCAAGGTGAGGACGGGGACAGACGGCAGGCGGTGGTTGGTGCCTTCGGGGAACGGACAAATTGCCGTTGGGCGGGATGTGCGGCTGCCGGTGAATGCTTATATCGAGTTTGACTATGAAGCGAGACAACTTGAAAGCAAGGACGTCGGGGAAAAGGCTTTAAGCGGCATTTCCCTCGTTGATGAAACGGGCGCACGATTCAGGATGGAATTCGTTGCCAACGTGGGGAATCGCAGTTGGGACGACAAATACGAGCTAACAGCGCCCGGTGGCACCAGCATAACCGATCGAGGAATATCGACCAATTATGGTTCTGCTATCCATACGATCATCATTCGTAGATCAGGAGACAAAATCAACGCGCGGATGAAAGATGACAATTGGAATAGGGACGGAGTGACTGGAGACTTGAGCAACCTAAAAAGAATTACGCGATTTGAACTCGATTTGTATAAGGGGCCGAACTCGACGATCAGCTTCACCAATATCAAGATCACCGGCGAGGTGAATCGCGACAGGTTGGGAAACGGCCCAAAACCACGGAGTGGCAAGCATCGTTGAGATGGTTGGCCGGGCTGCATGTCGTCCATCACTGACTGCTTTCCTTCCGGAACCCAGGCTCCGGTAGTAGCGAACCTGTCCCTAGTATCAGGCGGGGACTGACCGTCCAGCCACTCCTGTTGGTTCTTGGTGTCGCTCATGCCGGTGCCTCACAGTCCAGCCAGCTCCGCTCCCGACGCTTCGGGAACCCGCCTTGCCGAACGGCGACGATTCTACCACACCCGCCTGACCTGCACGACAGGGGGGAACGCTGCCGAGTGATGTGCTATTGGGCTTGGTGGAGGCACGACCGACTTGGTCTAGGATACATCCTGGACGTGGCTGACGGAGTAGGAACGCCGAACATGCCGGTCAGATGTAGCAGCACCCGGCGAACCAGTGGAGAACGGCATACGCAGCCACCGCCCCCTCGATTCCTCCCGCCGCCAGCAATGCCCATCGTGATGCCCGGCTGGGCGCAATCACTCCGCCGAGCACGAAAGCGGCAGCCAGGGGAGGCGAGGCGAGCATCCGCATGACCGCCAGAGCCGCCCAGACCATCAACGGGGACTCGCGGGGGAGCGTCAGGCAGCCCGCAACGGCGTAGACCGATGCAGCCAGAATCGCCGTGACAGCGATCGTCAGCGCCGCCATGGACAGCACCACCCAGAACCAGCGGAACGGTCGGAGGAAATAGAGCGCCAAGCCGGTCGGGAAGAGCGCTACGGCGCTGAAGACGGCGACAAACAGCAGCCCGTCGCCGAAGGCGTACATCCCCGCCGATGCCTGAGCGTCCGGGCCGCTGGTATTGGCGACCCGGACGGCGACAGCCGCACTGGCTGCCAGCACCGCCGCCACGTAGCCAACCAGCACCACGCCGAACTTGACGAAAGCGTTCATGTCCACGCCGGGGGCAGATCTACCAGATGCGCTTTGGGATGACGACCGTCCTACTTCAAGCATACGTCAGGATGTCATCCCAAGTGCGGCAGGAAGTGTCCCCTGCCAGGTCTGCCGCCCCTTCTTCAAGCCAACCCGACCGGACTTCGCAGCTGACCGGCACGGCACCCGAATCACCCTGCCCGCATGTCGAGAGGGGCGGCGAAGCCCGGTCACACCCGCTGTGGCCTCGCCCGGCGCACAAGAGTCTCATGCGACTTTGAGGCCAAACCCGGTCTCGAATGCGACTTTCTCCGCGGGCCGTCGGCTGTTCCGCCCCTCTTGATATAGATGATGCCAGGCAGCTCCAGGGGATCTTGATAAAGGGTTGCAGCCAGCGGATCGGGCATACCAGTTAGGTTGTATAAGGGAGCGGCATCGCAAGGAGACGAACGATGCCCAGCCAAACCGAAATCCGAGACGACGTGACCCGTAAGATCGTCCAGGCGTTGGAGTCCAACCTGCTTCCCTGGCGGCGGCCGTGGCGGGCGACCGTGGGCGGCTCGCAGCCGGGCAGGCACAGCAACGTCGCCAGCCGGAAGCCGTACCAAGGCGTGAACCCTTTACTGATCGAACTTCACGCCCTGCACCTGGGTCTTGTTTCCCGGTGGTGGGGCACGTTCAACCAATGGCACGCCCTCGGCTGCCGCATCCGGAAGCGCCCGTCGAATGTCGAGGAAGGGCATTGGGGCTGCCGGGTGGTGTTCTGGAAGCCGCTGACCAAGACCGTCGTGGACGACGAAGGCAACGAGGAGGACGAGAAGCTGTTCTGCCTCCGGACGTTCACCGTCTTCAACGCCGACCAAGTGGAGGGGGACAGGGCGGGCGAGTTCCAGGTGCAGGAAGAGGCAGGTCAGCCCGAAGCCCAGCCGGACTTCCAGCCTGCCGAGGATCTCATCTCGGTGACGGGCGCGGACATCCGGCACGGCGGCAACCGAGCATATTACGCCCGTCCGCTGCCGGTGGGCTCGTTCCCGCATCACAGTGGCGGCGACTTCATCGTCCTGCCGCCCAAGGCGACCTTCGACCCGCCGGGGGCGTTCTTTGAGACCGCCGGGCACGAATTAGCGCATTGGTCGGAACCTCGCACCGGCTGGGATCACGACAAGCAGGGCTACGCCCTGGGCGAGCTGGCGGCGGAGATCGCCTCGTGCTACGTCGCCGCCGAGCTCGGCATCCCGCAGGGCGAGGGACTGGGCAACCATGCCGCCTACCTGCGGTCGTGGCTTGAGGCGTTGAGGAACGACCGGAACTACATCTTCAAGGCGGCAAAACAGGCATCCAAGGTGACCGACTTCCTGCTCGGGTTCGTGAAGAAGCTGGAGCCCGAACCCGTGGCAGTGGGGGCAGTCCAATGAGCGAGGTTGTCGTCATCTTCCGCAAAGACCGGACAGGCTGGCGGGACTGCTTCGCCCTCTTCCCGGAGCTGCCCAGCGACCAGCACGGTCACTATTGCACCGCTTTCCAGCACGTCGGCCAGCACTGCGCCGCCGACTACCACGGCTGCATCGCCCACAGCGATCCCGCCTCGCCCGCCGCCTACAAAGACCTCTACGAGGAGCTGGAGCGGCGGGGCTACAACCTCACCGTCCGCAGCCGAGCCACCCCGGAGATGCACGAACGTCGTCGCCGGATCGCCGCTGAGTGGAGATGCAAGCCCCAGGAGACCCGGACATGAGCGACCCTACCGAATCCATCCGTCGTCAGCAGTTGGTGGAGATCAACGCCCAGCCCGGCAGTCGTGAAGCCTTGGAGGCTCAACACGGGCAGGTCTGGGACACGCAGGAACTCAGTCGGGACTTCACGGTGGAAGGGTTCATGGCACCCTACGTCGTCGTCAGCCGGAAAGCGGACGGGCAACGGGGCAGCCTCATGTTCCAGCACAGCCCAAGGTTCTACTTCGGCTTCCAACCGCACCACGAATGACCCAAGGAGACCGCCATGCCCCCGCTCAGCAGCAGGTTGCATCCAAAACGCTTTCCCGGCATGTCCGGCAGGATGGCAGCCATCGTCGGATACATCCTGGGCGAGGAGTGGAGCAAGCCACGCATCGTCGAGCTGGTCGTCACTTCGGACGGCTGGCTGTTGGCGAGGAACGCGGGGCATGTCGGGTTCAACGTCATCGTCGGCACTGCCACGGACTTGGAACGCAACTGGAACAACCTCATGCGTGCGGCCGGACTGACGGGCGAGCAACGGCGGAAAGCGGACGAGCGTTACCGGAAGGCCATGCGGGACTACCGGAGGCAGCCATGAGCAGCATCTACCAGAACGCACTGGACGTGCAATCCGCCAGCAACCTGTCCGGTGTCGTCCTCCAGTTCGCCCGCGACATGAAGCGGATCAACGAGGAAGTCCGTGCCAGTGACGGCGGCACCGAGCAGGTCAACAAGCATCCCGTCTGTCGCCTCTACGCCGAGCAGATCGCCTGGCTGACGGGAGCGGGCGGCTGCCTCGATTCCGACACCTACCGAGCGGCGCACGATGCCTGCGAGCGGAAGGTCGAGGAAGAACGAGATCCCCAACCCGACACGAAAAGGATCGAAACGCCATGATGTCCCTTGAAGTCCTTGAAGCCGTCAACAACGAGATCGCCCGGCGAGCGGCACGGGAAGGGCTCGTCCCATACGTCCCTTCCAGCGCCGACGAAGCGGTCACGCCGTTCTTCTGTCCGAACATCGGCTCCCTGAAGCCTCGTGGCTGGCGGAAGACCGGAACGACCTGGTTTGTGGACAAGACGGGGCACGGGGAGCCTTGGGAACCCGCCCTGACCTGGGCTCAGTTCCGCCGTCAGCTCGCAGGACACCTCCTGCGCCATCCCGACCACGGGTTCGCCGTAACCGAAGAAGGTGAGTGTCAGGTTGTCGTGTCGGCGTTCCGGCGTGAGGGAGGTGACCGATGAGGTTCAAGGAAGCAGTCAAGACTCCAAAGGAAGGCTGGGGGCGGACGGAAGACGAGGAGAAGCTGCTGGCGGCGCTCTGCGACTGCCTGGCACGGGCGTGCTGCCTGCGTGCCGAGCAGGTGTTCAAGTGGGCGAAGCGGCACAGCAGCTACCGTGACCTGCTCAAGGCATCCGAGCGTCTGACCGCCAACGCAACGGACATGGAACTGCTGGTCGCCGTGCTCAACGACCTGCCGTTGGGCGAGCGGCAGGTTGCCGAGTCAAAACGCCGAAAGCAGTCAGGATGTATAAGGACAAAACGGACTGGGAGGTCAATCCGATGCGGAGACCAGGCATGAGCAAGTTCTCTGACGACGGCGTGGAACTGAGCGACGGCGGGGTTATAGAGTTCCCCGACAGCGAAGGTATCATCCGCCGCAAGGACAAAGACGGCAACAGCGAGGAAGTCCGGGAGCCGGAGGATGACAACTGGAAGGAATGGGCGGAACTGTTCCGGGATGCCGACTGCGATACCGAACACTTCTGCCCGTGGTCGCCCAACTTCAAGCATCTTCCCGACCCCACCAGCGTCAAGGCTGCTGACGGTGCCGGTTGCAACCGGGGCACGGACTGGATAGTGGACGTGATCTGCCTGCACTGCGGGCGCTCCGGCTCGACCCGCATTAACCCCGAGGACGTGGAGTTCTGAGGCACCAAATGACAGATCGCCGCAACACCTCCGGGAAGGTCTGCGTCCGCAAGGGATCGCTGACCGAGGAGCTGTACCTCACTCGGCAAGGCACCTGGGACGTGTGGGAAAAACGGGCGAGGTTTGGCTCCGACGAGATGGCGGAACGGTTTGTCCGGCGGCACGTCGAGGGCGAGAACTGGGGCATCTTTCCGGGATGAACGGATCGAGGAGCGACACGATGGACTACATGCCGCCAGGATACATCCAACGCACCGGCGACGAGCGGTTCCCCCGCTTCGTTATCCGCGACGGACTCGGACAATTTTGGGCTGGGGAGGAACGACGTTGGCGAGACAAGCCGTCCGAAGCGATGCTGTTTCACGCCGAGGCAGCCGCCGTCGAGGAACGGAACCGCCATTGCCTCGGCGGCGACGAGGCTGACACGTTCGCCGTGACTCTCCTAGTGACCGTCCACGCCCGCCGCTGGTCAGAGGAGGACATTGTTCGCTACCTGAAGCGACACCGGAAGTTCTTCCTGCGGGGAACCGCCGGGAGGGAAGGGTTGCTGTTGGAGATCGTTCCCGACACGTTGAAGAAGGTCGAACCATGATGAGCTTGTTGAGCCTGTTCACCGGCGGTTGGAAGAAGAGCGAGGCTGCCGTGCCGGAACCTGCCGCGCCGACACCCGCACCGTCAATCCCGCACCGCACGCCGACCAGCCTTGAAGAGCGGCAGCGGCTTCTGGCCCACCACGTCCGGCTCGTGGCCCGAGGGATGGCGAACGGCCTGTGCGTCTACGGCAGCCGTGGCGGATTGGGGAAAACGAAGGTCGTGCTGGAGACGCTGAAGGAAGAGGGAGTCGCTCCGGTGACCCTCACGGGGCACTGTACTCCGCTGGCGATGTACCTGGCGCTCTACCAACACCCCGAGTCGGTCGTGTTTTTGGACGACTGCGACGCGATGTTCCGCAACCTGCCCGCTCTCGGCATCCTGCGGAGTGCCCTGTGGGAGGGCGAGAAGGGCAACCGGCTGGTGAACTACAACAGCAGCCAGCTCAAGGTTCCCTCGTCCTTCCACTTCAACGGGCGGGTGATCTTCGCCGTCAACACCCTGCCTCGCCAGAACCACGCATTCGATGCCGTCCTCAGCCGGGTAGACCAGTACGAGCTCGACGCTTCCAACGAGGAGGTGCTCGACCTGATGCGGCAGCTGGCGGCGCAGGGTTTCGATGGGCTGAGCCCCGAGGACTGCTTGGAGGTCGTGAATTTCATCGGCGAGTTCTCGGCGACGAGGGATCTGTCCTTGCGGCTGCTGGAGCCGTCGTTTCACAAGGTGATCTACGCACGGGAAGCGGGCGTGGACTGGCGGCAGCTTGTCGCCAGCCAGCTCCACGAGATCGGACGCACGGCGGCACCAAGGGTGTCGGACTCCCGGAATTACGATTTGGACTGCCTGCGTCAGGTCTTGGACGACTATCCTGACAGCGTTGTTGAGCAGGAAGCGGCATTCCGGTCACTGACGAGGAGATCGAGGGCGACCTTCTTCCGCATGAAGAAGGCACTGGGGAAGAACGTCGACCAGGTCGACACGGCGCAGGCTGCAATGGGAGTCGGCGGTTAAGTTGTATTGGAACTGCCAGGATGTATCCGGGATGACCACGCACATGGCGCGACACTTCCAGAAGCGAAGGGTCGAGATGCACCTCTCCTTGGCGCAGCTCGCCCGGACGCTTGGCTACGCCAACGTGTCGAAGGCATTCCGAAAGATCGACCTGTTCGAGAGGACGGGGCAGTGCCATCCGGTATTGTTCGGCAGGCTGTCGGCGGCGCTGGGGATCGACGAGCGGACACGGAACCTGCTCGCCTACGAGGACTACAAGGACTGGCTCCGTACCCCCGCCAACCCTCCGACACCGTATTTGCTTCGGACAGGGCTCCGGGGCTGCATCGGGCTGCCCCAGGAGGTGACGACCGTGGCGGAGATGGAGGCGTATGCCGCCGACTACGCCCGGCAGCACCGCACAGCGGTGTGCCTCGTCCTCGACAAGCGGATCCACGTGCGGTTCGGTGCGGACGGATCGCTGCTGGACATCGGCGAAGCGTTGCCGCCCGAGAACCTCAGAGGAAAACCGTCATGTTGATCCACGGTCTGTCGGAAAGGTTCTTCGTTGTCACCAAGCCGTCGCCGGTGTCGGGGCTGGAGGACATCCTCTTCCCGTGTACGTTCGAGCGGCTGATGCTGCAAGTCCGTGGCGGTCTGCAAGAGGACGAGATCGTCGGCATCTTCGCCGACGAAGATGAGGCTCGGCTGACGGCGGCGGAACTGCTGGGCGAACATCCTGTCCGGCCGCAGGACGCGCTGTTCGCCGAAGTGGTCGTGAACGTGATGGCCAAGCCGAACGACAAGGAGATGACCGCCAGGACGCTGGCGAACGCGGCCGTCGAGGCGGTCAGGAATGCCGTCCGCCAGGGCGAGAAAGCCGGCTTCCGGCACGGCCTGCAAGGGCAGGTCTCCCTGGGCGCTGGGACGGTGGAGCTGCGGAACCAGACCATGGCCGTAGGCGGTTAGGCTGTACTGTCGAGCGTCCAAGCCAGGCAATATCGAAAAGGAGCTTTGCGATGTACGTGGAAATCCCTCATGTCCGGGTCGGCGAGCCGATGCAATGCGGCGGGATGACGGTGTTCCCGTTGGCTACGGGACTGCCCATGTTCCAGTACGACGAGGGCCTGCCCGAGTACGTTCTCGCCCACGAGGCGATGGCAGCCGGGACGCTGATCGTCCGGGAGGTTTCCGAGGAAGGCTCGGTGTGCGAGCTGCTCGCCGACAACCTGGGCGACCAGCGGGTCTTGTTCGTCGAGGGCGAGGAGCTGAAGGGGGCGAAGCAGAACCGTGCCGTCGCCACGTCCGTTATGGTCGCAGGCAGGAGCTGCGCCCGCCTCCCCGTCTGCTGCATCCAGCGAGGGAAGTGGGAGTATTCGTCCCGGCAGTTCAGCCCCGGCTCGTACTGCCCGCCGACCTTGCGGCATCTCTTGAAACGAGGCGCAGACGGGATCGCCGTCGTCCAACGCCAGCAAGCCGTATGGCAGGAGGTCAGGCGGAAGCATCAGGCGACGGCAACCCGCTCCGAGAAGGAGAACCTTTCCGACGCTCTGGAGACGCACCGGGACAGGGTGGACAACATGCGGTGCAGGCTGCGGTATCCAGAGGGCAAGTCGGGGATCGCCGTCGCCCTCGGCGGCAGGTTCGTCGAAATCGACCTGTTCCACAAGCCTTCGACCCTGGAGCATCTTTGGGATCGGCTGGTGGAGGGAGTCGCCCTGGATGCCCTGGAGTTCGGTGACACGGGATGCCAGGCGGACGGAAACGAAATAGCAGTTAGGCTGTATAGGTTGAAGGATGTGGAGTGGAAGCGGATCGAGCCAGCCATCGGGCTCGGCGAGGCATATCGCGTCCGAGAAGACGACGGCAGCTTGGCGACGGCGCTGTTCGTGGACGGCGTTCCGGTTCACATGAGCGTGTCCGTGTCGGCCATCGGCTAAAAGAGGGGTCAGACCATGGCATTATCATCCGGGTACAAGGCGAACTTCGACACGCTCCAGCAGGCGTTCCGGAACGGCGATGTCGCCCTGATGGAGTGCCAGCTTGTGGCGACCGGCGAACCGGTGGCTGTGGTGTGCGCTGCAAACCGGCAAGAGGACGGCAGCGTCGAGTTCGCCCCGTTCGCTATGCTTTTCAACGACAACCCTTACGAACTTCTAAACCCGCCGAAGCCCGAGGGCGGGTTCCACCGACAAGGAGATTGAAACACATGGGACTGACCATCCACTACGCCCTGCACTCCGACACCCGCAGCGCCAAGGAGGCGTGCCGCCTCGTGGAGGAACTGCGGAAGGGAGCCCTCGATCTGCCCTTTGCCGAGGTCGGCGATGTCGCGGAATTGAAGGGCGATGCCTGCCAATTCGACCGCTACGGCCAGGATCATCCGCATCGGTGGCTGCTGGTGCAGGCTGGACAGTACGTCGAGCGTGAACACATCCACTACTCGGTCATGCCCAAGCACGTCGTCGCCTTCAGCGCCTGGCCCGGCGAGGGATGCGAGGAAGCGAATTTCGGGCTGTGCGTCTACCCCGGAGTCCTGAACGTCACCGACCCGAGGACGGGACTTGCTCGCAAGCTGCGGACGGGGCTGGCCGGGTGGTGTTGGAGTTCCTTCTGTAAGACTCAGTATGCCTCCAACGCCGAGGCGGGAGGAGTCCCGAACTTCCTTCGCTGCCACCTGTCCGTCATCCGGATGCTCGATCACGCCAAGCAGCTCGGCATCCTCGCCAAGGTCAACGACGAAGGCGACTTCTGGGAAAAGCGGGACGTGCAGGCGCTGGCTCGGGAAGTCGGGGATTGGAACGAAGGCATGGCGGGGCTGGTCGGTCAGCTCAAGGACATGTTCGGCGGCGGCTTCGACGCTCCCATCGCCCAATTTCCGGACTTCGAGCATCTTGAGGCGAAAGGACGGAAGCAGAAGTAGTTGCAATTTCACGCAGGAAAGGCGGACACGATGTGGATCTTCGGAAAACACGGTCATCTCAGCATCGGACAGTATCCGTTCGACCATGAGCTCTTGGTCGTTCACGCCCAGCTTCGGGAGGAAATGGATTCGTTCGTCGCCCTGCTCGACGAGATCGCCGGTCAGAAGCACGAGGTTCAGGAACGGACGGAGGAGGACTACCGCTTCGAGATCATGGCGAAGCGTGCCATCGTCGCCGAATCGGTCGCGCGGATGGTCGCCGCCATCGACGACTACAAGTTCCTCCATTCGTTCCACGTCGATTTCGGCAAGATGCCCGGATACCTCCTGTGGCTGAACCGCACCGGTTTGCAAGTCGCCACGGTGAGGGAGTGAGGTGCCGCATGAAACCCAAGTTCCAGCTCGGTCAACTGGTCGCCACCCCCGGCGCGCTCCGTGCCTTGGAGGAAGCAGGGCAAAGCCCGGCTTTCTTCCTAGAGAAGCACATGAGCGGCGATTGGGGCGAGGTGAACAACGAGGACAAGCGGCTCAACGACGAGGCGCTGGTCACCGGGGAACGGCTGCTGTCGGCGTACCGCACGCTGAAGGGCGTGAAGATATGGGTCATCACGGAAGCAGACCGTAGCAGTACTTGCTGCCTCTTGCCTTCCGAATACTGACGGTTCTTTTCACGGCGAGAATCGCCCCATGACATGGAAACCCTGCAAGAACTCCCAGCTCGTCGGCTCCCCTACCGAGATCCATTTGCCCGGCGGGAACGTCATCACGGAACAGGAGTTCGTGTTCACCCCCGGCTAAGGCTATCCGGAAGTAACCATCGTCCCGGATGATACTGAATTGGCGGAGCGGGGTAGACAACAACTGACTTCCGCAGCCGAGGCTTCCATCGCCTTTGAGCGGCACTTCTTGGTTGAGGGCAACCGTCCGAATACGGGAGGACCCACCGTCGCCCAGGCTCTTGATGCCTACGAAGCCTACGTGAAGGCGACGATGCTGGTCGCTCCCGATTTGGAGGAAGGTCTCGAAGGACGGCGGCTCTCCGATAGCGGTCGAGCCTGCCTCAAGCAGATCGGGCAGGTTCGCATCCATAATGCCGAGCATCTATCGTGGTCCATCTCCCGGCTGACCTTCCAAGGCTGCGATGCGATGCTGGAAGTGTGGCGGCAACGACCGCCGAAGAAGGACGGATCTGGCATGATGACAATCAAGACCTGCCAAGAGCATGCCAAATTGGTCAAACGGTTCTTCCGCTGGCTTTCCAAGAGCGACGGTTTCGACTGGACGAAGCCCCGTGACTTCGATGAGCTTTTGTTGGGGATGCGCCGAACCAACTTGGAAAAGTCGGCTCGGATCACGGTAGGGGCGCGCAAGATCAAAACCTACACGGTTGACGAGCTGGCGGTTCTCAACCAATATGCCATCCCCATTGAGCGGTTTCTTCTGTTGTGCGGGCTGAACCTGGGATTCAAGCGGATGGAGTGTGCGACATTGCGGGTCGGCGAAATCCACCTTCACGAGATGCATGATCACGCCAAGTATATCTCCTTCGATTTCTCGGCGGCAGATTCCTTTGTCCGGCGGCTCCGCACCAAGACCGAGGTCTATGGCGAATGGATTCTGTGGAAGTTGACAGTACAAGCCTTGCAGTGGGTGCTGAACCGGCGACGGAATCAGACGCATATCACGAAAGGCGACGGCAAGGGTAGGGAGATCCCTATCTCTCCAACGTCACTTGTTCTGCTCAACGACTCCGGGCATTCGTTCACAAAGCCGACCGAGAGTGGCAACCCAAATCACCAAATTACCGCAGCGTGGACTCGCCTGTTGAAGCGTATTCGGAAGGACAAAGACAACGAGAACTTCCCTTGGCTCCCTCACGAGTCGCTCCGTGACACCGCCTCGGACTGGATCCGCGAGGAATTTAGCGGGGAAATTGCAGAGTTGTTCCTCGCCCACGGCTCGCCGTTGGGAGCCAAGAGTCTTGTCGAGTGCTACACCAACAAGCCGTTTGGCAAACTTTTCAAGGCATTGCGGTGGCTTGAGGCAAAGCTGAAGCCGATGTTCGATGCGACCCCGCCCAACCCGTTCCCAGAGGAGCGGAAGAAGCGCATCGGCGGGCTGAGCGTTCGGCAGAAGACCATAATCCGTGAACTCTCTCGGAAGAACGTCTCTGTCCATGAGATCGCCGCGAAGGCGGGTTGTTCGGTGATGAGCGTGTATCGCAACCGGGACAACGATGCTGGGAATGGCAGTGCAAGCCCTTCCGAGCAGCCTGGCACGGAAAAGTAGGCGGCTGCCGGTTCGCCAAGGAATATCACTGTTGCAGGTTGAGTACGCTGGAGTTCTGCCGCCGTCCTCTTTGGGCTGCCCGTGCCGTCCACCGTTCACACTCCTCCTCATCGAGAAATCCGCCAACCGGGATGCCGAAGGAGTCCCACCCTGACCACCTCAGCACCAGGGAAATTTGGAAATGATCTTTCCATTCGCGGAGTTACAGCTCGCCCGTCAAGCCTGCCGCCCGAACAATTCTCGTGGGCAAGGGGTGTTGTTCCAATGGACGACTCCAGGTGATCGCCATGTCACCATTGATTTCCATGTCCCAAGCTGCCGCGTACTTGGACATGACCGCCTCTGGACTTCGTAAGATTGTCCGTCGCGGCGAGATCCAGTATTTCCAGCGAGGGCGAGGTCGCATCAAGTTCCGGACTGAGTGGCTTGACGAGTTCGTAGCCACCCATACCCACCAACCCCGGCATTTCATCCTGAAGGTGGGCAGACAACGCAAGCCGAAGCCGCCGCAGCCGACAGGTAACGGCGATCTATTGGGATTCAGGGATGACTTGTACAAGCGGTAAGACTTGATTTCAGGGCAACTCCCAGCCCGCATTTTGCCGCCACTCCCCAATCCCTTAGCCACTGCCCCGCGCCGCTCCTTCGCATCCCCTCCCGAAGGACTCCGGAACCTTACGATTCCCACATTGTTTCGGCTGTTACCCCAAAAGTATCTCCAGATACCCGGTTTGTCCTCCATCGCCTTCAGTGAGTCCCAGATGTTCCGCCAGTGATGACGGCTGGAGACTCAAGCTGCCTCGTGCAGCCAACCCTGAAGTGGAGGAATTGTCATGTCTCATCGTAAGGAACTGTCGTGTGAGCTGCTCATGGAAAAGTACATTGCCCACCCGTACTGGCAGGAGCGGGAGGAGGTCAGGCACCCGACGAAGAACTGATGCACGTCGGCCCATGTTCGCACTTGGCATCGTGCGTGATATCGCGAATCCACCTGTAACTTCTGAAGGTGGCAGTCCATCTGCTCTGACTTGAGTGGCGCATTCCCTACCTTGCTCTCCAACAAAACCACGAAGTCCTCACCATAAAGCCATGCGTCAGGGCGACTGTCACCGTTTGTTTGGCCTTCGCTCTCGGAGACAACAGGAACACCATCCGGCACTGGCACGGCGACAAGGCCGAGCAATAACCGTTGCGAGGCACGACGTATTTTCTCTTTTCCAATGGTAGATTTCTGTAACGCGACCGTGACCGTTGCGGTCGTTGTGATTCCGAGCCATCCCAAGAACTTCAATGCGACGGCTGGATCGCAGTGTTGAAGCGTATTGACCAGAGCCTTGGTAGTGTTGTCTTCCAGTTGTTGGTCATACAGCTTGTGCTGCGCCTGGGTAGCACCTCGGTAATAATAGAAGATGTTGTGATGAAAATCGGTCATGCTTGTTTCCGACGCACACACGATTCTCGTTGTTTGCGATGCCGACATGTTCTCTTGGAAGTATGAGCCGGATCAGGGGCACAAGGCTCACCGATCTTGCCGCCTCGACGCTGCTTCTTCACCCAGCGAGCAAGCTGCTGGATGAATGGTTTGGGAAAGTCTCTCCGATACCCAGGCCCATTTTTCTCAAGCGGGTGGTCCAGCAATTCCATCGTTGGGAGTCGGTCTACCGCAATCGCGTCTCTCCCAAAGTACAGAAACGTTTCGGAGATTAGGGCGTAAGTGTTCCCATGCCCCAAATCCTTACAGTCAGAACGGCCCCGGAATCTTGGATCGTGAAGGAATTGGGCAAAAGGAAGCTTCTCGTCCACTCGCATGATGTAAATGACCAGCCCGTTTTTTCCGCAGCTTTTCTTGCTCTTGCCGCTAGTTCCAACAATCCAATCGCCTTCCTCTGCCAACTCCACGATATTCCGCTTCTTGGTCTTGTGCTTGCAGTGGACCAGCGTGCAGAAGTTTCCATTAGGGTTTGGAGCGAAGCCGGTATCGTGGTCAACCACGTAGGAGAAAAGTCTCATGGCATTCACCTTCTTGCGAGGTTATGCGTTCGATGCTGTGACGGTCCCGACCGGGACTCTTGCCCTAGCGACTTCACGAATCCAGCAGCTTTCGCGGTGAAATCGGCCTCGACCCATCGCGGCGGCGACCGCTGTATCGAGACTTTGCCACCGAAACTACCGAAGACTTCACGCATTGCTGGGGATAGAATCTTCAAGGGCTTTCCGTTACAGTCTTTGCCCTCGCTGCTCAGTCTAATCGCCTTGTGCAACAGACGGCTACTCCTTGTGCCTTTTACCAGGACAAGCGAGTCGCGCTGTTGGGCGAACACCCGGCGATGCCGAACATGGAAGTTGCCGGAAAACAGCCGCTCCAACTCAGTCTTTGTGAATTCGGTGGCCCTACCCGCTCGCTCGACCTCAAAGTACCCCATCAGATAAAGCGCCGGATCGCACTCAAAGTCCCATCCCTGCAACCCGCAGTAGAAGACGAGCAAATCGCCGGGCTGTAGGTGCCGGAGCCCTGCCTTTGGCGTAGTGGGATCGCCGTAGGTGAATGATTCAAACTCCGGGTCAACGTGTATGGATTGATTGGCCATTCGATCCCGCCTGGCCACGGGAAAGTAGTCGATCAGCTTCCGCCTGTGCCTCCCGGCCAAGTTGCCATAGGTTCGCTCGTCAACGGCTTGCCCATCAGGAATTGGGATATATTCGAACGTCCCGTTAGCAAACAAAGGTCCGTGAATGCCGCCTGCGCCGGTGTCGATGCCGATCCGCAAAAGGACAACGTTCATTGGGCTGCATCCGTCAGGAACGATGAATGGCAACTCCGCTTGTAACGAAATCAGCATACTCGCTGTGGAGGTGGTAGCCAAGTCCCGAAGTTTCCGCACGGACATTTCGGGGCGGTTCGTTTGCTGTGGAAGGGCAATTCCAGAAGTGGATCAGCGTCTACGGACGGTAGCGGCGCGGAAAAAGATCGCGAATTGTACCCCATGCTGCATGACCATCAACCTTCAGCCCGGCGACTGCGGCACCTATCTCCTGGTGGCTGACGATGGCCGGGAAGCCCTTGTCCAAACGGATTGGGACTTTCCCGGCGTGGCCAGCACCTTCGGTTGGGTGCCATGCGAGTGCGGCCACACCGATGGCACCGTCGATTGCCGGCACAAGACCGCCTCAAAAATGATCGCGGAGGCGGCAGAATACCTTGGCGACCATGTTGGCGACAGCGTGGATGGCGCCTACTCAATGTGTCCGGCAACTGTTCATTCCCCGCTTCTCCAGGTACCGCTGGTGATACTCCTCGGCCCGCCAAAAGGTCGTGGCGGGCACGATCGCGGTAACAATCGGCCGCTGGTACTTTCCGCTCGTTTCAAGCTTTTCTTTGGACGCGACGGCCACCGCCTGTTGCTCGGGGCCGTGGTAGAAGATGACCGAGCGGTACTGGGTGCCAACGTCCGGCCCCTGCCGGTTCGGCGTCGTCGGGTCGTGGTTGTTCCAGAATATGTCGAGCAGTTTTTCATACGAAACCTGGGCAGGATCGTACTCGACCTGGACTGCTTCGGCATGCCCGGTTCGATCCGTGCAAACGTCTTCGTAGGTCGGGTTTTCCAGAGTTCCTCCCGAATATCCCACCGCGGTCGCGGTGACGCCCTTCGTCTGGCGGAACGTCTCTTCCACTCCCCAGAAACAGCCGGCGGCAAAGGTCGCCATTTCCATTTTGACACTCCCTGTTTTGTGTTCGTTCAGAACGCGAGCCTGATCTGCCGGGCCCGGCGTGGTTTCCACCGGGCTGTGGGAGCAAGACGCCAGTCCGGCGACACAGGCAACGGCAACGAGGCAGAGCAAAATCGCTTTCATGGTTCCCCCTGTGCTATTCTAGGCGGCGGCGACCGGGGGACAGAGGAACAGGTGTCAGGGACTAGGCCCAGGGGACGGGGACCGGGGGCCGATGGAAACCATCCGCCAACTTCCAGAGTTCGGCCGTAAGTCCAATCATGAATGGGATTTATGGATGTGCGCGCCGCGATCCGAAAAAGTCGTCTGACGCTCGTGCGATATTCTATTAGGGTCCGAATTTTTGCCGTGACGGGGATCGCCGCGTGAAAATGCGCGAGTTTGGAAGAACGTGAACGTGCCGGAACGGTTGTTGAAACATGGCGCCCACCAATTAGGTTGATGGGAAGTTACATGGGATCCAGCGAAAGGAAGCCCATGTGCAAGGCATCCGCGCTGTGGTTATGGTGACCCGATTATGCGAAACAAGTAACACGTTCAACACACGAACGTCGTTCGTCATTTGTGCGATCGCGTACTACCGCCGATCTATGGCGGGCGCAGACTCTTGCAAGTGTTACAGCTATGCGTTGACCACTCCGGGCTGTGTTTGTAGTTGACGCTGTCACGGCAGAGCGTGAAGATTCACGTAGACGCGATGCCGATCGGACCCGAAGGGCTGATACCACAGTTCAAAGCCTTCCGCTTCCAGACGATCAAAGTCGATCGGGTTGTGGTGCGACTCAATGATTAACAGCCGTATCGCGCGCAGAACATCGCTCGGCGCACTATCAAGGATTGTGGCTTCGAACCCTTCAAGATCCAGTTTCATAAGGGCCACATCGCCGATCTCTCGGACGCATGCAAATAGATCGACCACATCCACTTCGATATTGCTACCAAAAGCGCTGTCACTCGGGACCATCGACCACCGACCCGGGTTGCCGTGGCCGAACAGTCTCATCCGGCAATTCGCGGTTCCCACCGCCCTATTTATGGGCACGATGGTCGGTTTCTGTGCGGTGTTCAACGACAATAATCGGTAATTATCCGGTTCGGGCTCGAATGCCAGGATTGAGTTTCTGATGCGGCTGGCAGCCAGAAGGCACGAAAAAGCCCCGATGTGGGCGCCGCAATCCAGGATAACCCCCGGAGCATCTTGGAGTGCCGAAGCAAGGCGTTCCACGCAGTACATATCTCTTTCAAGCAATTCTGGAATCACGTAAATCGTATCGTCGGTTCCTGGCCGAAAGTGCCTTAGCTTCATCGCGATTCCGTGCAAATCGGAAAATGGACACGTCCTCACCTGTCTATCCGGGATTCATCGGGAGCATGAATTCCGTGCCACGACGAGGACTTTGCCGTCCTCCGCCGTACCGCCGCACAGCTCCTTGACAGCGCACCGGCGCGGATGCTATTAGTAGGGGCAGCGCTGTAAGGGCGGAAATGCCCGCTTATGGCCAGACGGTTTGCCCGGCATAGATGGTTTTGACCTATAGGAAAGGCCCCCGCAATGATCGAAGCATCGCGTCGTGATTTTCTCAAACGGGCGGCGGCGATGGGTGCCGCGGCTTGGGGGGCCGGCCAGCTCCTCCCCGACATGGCCCGGGCGGCCGGCCAGCAGGCCTGCGACATCCGCCTGGGACTGGTGACCTACCAGTGGGGCCGCGATTGGGACCTGCCCACGCTGATCGCCAACCTTGCCAAGACCAAGGTGCTGGGCGTCGAGTTGCGAACCAGCCACGCCCATAAGGTCGAGCCGAACCTCGACGCCGGGCAGCGGATCGAGGTCAAGCGGCGGTTTGCCGACAGCCCGGTCACTCTGGTCGGACTCGGCAGCACCGAAGAGTTCCATTCACCGGACCCGCTGAAACTGCAAAAGGCCATCGAGGCCACCAAAGCCTTCATCAAGCTCAGCCACGACGTGGGCGGGTCGGGGGTGAAAGTGCGGCCCAACGCGCTGCCCAAGGGCGTGCCGGTCGAAAAGACCATCGAGCAGATCGGCAAGTCGCTCAACGTGGTGGGCGCGTTCGGGGCCGACTACGGCCAGCAGATTCGCCTGGAGATCCATGGCGGCTGCGCGCGGATCCCGATCATCAAGCAGATCATCGACGTGGCCTCGCATCCCAACGTGGCCTTATGCTGGAACACCAACGCACAGGACTTGGAAAAACCGGGACTGGAGCACAACTTCAACCTCCTCAAGGCCCGGCTGGGCGCTACCACGCACTGCAAGACAGTGGACTTCAAGGACTACCCGATGCAGGAGCTGCTCAACCTGTTCGTGGCTGCGAAGTATCACGGTTGGTGGCTGATCGAGGCCGGCAACGATCCGCCCGACCGCGTCAAGGCGTTGGCCCAGCAGCGGGTGTTGTTCGACGCGATGTTGGAAACAGCGGTCAGCGGTCGGCGGTCCGCGATCAGATAGCAGAAAGCTGACTGCTGAAAGCTGAGCGCCGAGTCATTAAGGAGATCGTCGTCGTGCAACGGCATCGCTTCCTGGGAATCTCGCTCGGTCGCCTCGCGGCGGCGTTCCTCGCACTGGCGGCAACCGCGGCCGCGAACGCGCCGGCCAACGACTGGCCGCAATGGTGCGGGTCGGACGGGAAGAACATGGTCTCCGCGGAAAAGGGCCTGCCCGAGTCGTTTGCACCGGGCTCTAAGCGCAATGACGGAACGATCGACGTAGCCACGGCGACCAACGTGAAATGGGGCGTGAAGCTGGGCGACGCCTTCTACTCCACTCCCACCGTGACCGGCGGAAAAGTGTTCGTCGGCGGCCTGGACGACAAGAACGGGACCTTCCTGTGTTTCGACGCGGCGACGGGCAAGCGCCTTTGGCAATGGAAGGCCGCGCCGCGCGACGCGCCGCACCGCATCGACGGCTTTTCCATCGGCATCTCCTCGATTCCGCAACAGATCGGGGTTTGCTCGTCGGCCGCGGTCGAAGGCGATCGCGTGTATTTCGTTTCCAACCGTTTCGACGCGATGTGCCTGGACGCGGCCGGCTCCCGCAGCGGCGACGCGCGGGTGGTGTGGAAGTACGACATGTGGGAGAAGCTGGGCGTATTTCCCTGCGATACGGCGAATAGCTCGCCGCTGATCGTCGGTGACCTGCTCTACGTGGGCACCTGCAACGGCGTGGATCGCAACACGTTCCACGATCCGGCCCGGGAAAGGAAGCGGAAGATACCCGCTCCCCAGGCGCCCAACCTGATCGTGCTCGACAAGCACGACGGTCGGCTGGTGGCCATCGACGACGCGCCCATCATGCCGCACATCCTCCACGGGCAGTGGTCTTCGCCTTCGCTGGGCGTAGTGGACGGCCGGAAGCTGGTGTTCTTCGGGGGCGGCGACGGGAAGTGCTACGCCTTCGAGGCCCTGGCGTCGGTCCCCGAAAAGCCGGTACGGCTGAAGACCGTCTGGTGGTGCGACTGCATTCCCGCGGAATACAAAGCCACCGGCACGTGGGACCCGATCACGCACTATTGCCTGGGCGACAAGCGGGTCCACGGGGCGCTGAACAAGAACGACGGCCATTACGTCGGCCGCAGCGAAATCATCGCCACCCCGGTGTTGACGAACAATCGTCTGTACATCGCCATCGGCCGCGATCCGGCCCATGGGCGCGGCCGCGGCGCCTTGCATTGCATCGATCCGCGGGGAAGCGGCGATATCAGCCGCACCGGCAAGCTCTGGACCTACCAGGGCCTGGACCGGACGCTATCCACGGTCTCGGTGGCCGATGGGCTGCTGTACGTCTGCGACGTGGGGGGCCGGCTGCACTGTCTGGACGCCGCCACGGGCCGGTGCCTGTGGATCCACGACACCAAGTGCGAAGTGTGGGGATCGACGCTCGTGGCGGACGGCAAGGTCTACATGCCCACCTCCAAGGGTCTCTGGGTGCTGGCGGCCGGCACGGAGTTGAAGATCCTCGCGCACATCACTCTCGGGGGAAAAGTGTACGCCTCGCCCGTCGTGGCCAACGGCACGTTATACGTCGCCACCAACGCCGGTTGGCTTTGGGCGATCCGTGGGAAATGAGGAGCAGTCAGGGACGACCGACCTGCCCCGGCCATTGACGGCTGCCGTATACTTCAATGCGTTGATCGCATTTAGAAGAATTCGGAGGTAATCCCATGACCCATGCATGGCACGACGTGGCGCCTGGCCTGCACTTGCCCTTGGAGTTCACGGCCGTTGTGGAAATTCCGATGGGCTCGTCGGTCAAGTATGAGTTGGACAAGACAACCGGTTTGCTGCGCGTGGATCGTGTTCTGTATTCCGCCGTCTACTATCCGGCGAACTACGGGTTTATTCCCCAGACATTGGCCGAAGACAACGACCCGCTCGACGTGCTCGTGCTTTGCCAGGCGGCGGTGGCCCCGCTGACCCTGATGGGCGCCCGCGCCATCGGACTGATGACCATGCTCGACAGCGGCAAGCGCGACCACAAGATTCTTGCGGTGTGCGTGGACGACCGGGAGTACGACAGTTATCGCGAGGCCGAAGAGTTGCCCGCCCCGCGGCTGGCCATGTTGCGACGCTTTTTCCAGGACTACAAGATCTTGGAGGGCAAGGCGGTCGAAGTGGATGAGATTCAACACACGGCCGCGGCGCTCGAGGTCATCCAAGACGCCCTGGACAACTACACCACTTGTCGCCGCCGCGGCATCTTCCCGCATGGCGACGAGGCGGTCGAACCGCCCGCGGCGACCGTCGGCCGGAAAAAATCGGGAAAGAAATGACGAAACAAATCGTCCGCCGCGCCTTGCAGGGGCAAACCAACCCGCACGTCGCGACGGGCCCCTTGGCGGTACACTCTTGGATCGCTGCGCCGACTACGCGCTGGCCTACGCGAAGGCGCTGGCCGCGGCCGGCGCCGACATGCTCAGCGGCGGCGATTCGCCGGCCGGCCTGATCGGCCCCCGGCTCTACCGAGAAGTCGCGCTGCCGGCCGAGCAACGGGTGATCGCGGGCCTGAAAGCCCACGCCTCGCTGCTCATCTCGCTGCACATTTGCGGTCGGGCGACAACGACTGCCCTCTGGGGCAACCTCGACCCGGTCGTCGTTTTGGCCCGCGGTAGCCGCGAACAGGTTTGCGCGGCAACCGACCGCGTGCTGCGGACCGTGGCGGCCCACGGGCGGCTGCGGTTCGTGCTCAGTTCGGGATGTACGCTCTCCGTCGACACGCCATCGGCAAACCTCGCGGCCATGCGCCAGCGGGCCCGCCATTGGCCGCCGCTCGGGCCGGAATCCCCGCTATCGGGAGGCGCAGTCGCGGGCGGGGGTTGACGCGGCCCGGGCGTAAGCGGTAAGGTGGACGCGTGGATTGAGCCACCGATCTATGCCGTGTTTTCACGGCCCAGCGGAAGGCGCGAAGCGTAAGCGAGGGAACCATTGGGAGTTTGCCTCGCTTACGCGTCGGGCTTTGATTGCACGCACTGCGCCCGCCCGTCCAAGGCCATGAACAATCCGGACTTTCGCCAGCTCAACGAGGCCCCCGCGGCCGAAAGCTGGAACCGCTTGCACACCTACGAAAAACCGGGAGAACGTTGGCATGTTTGACATCGGAGTTGCCGTCGTTGGCGCGGGATTCATCGGACCGGTGCACGTCGAGGCGTTGCGGCGGCTCGGGCTGCCGGTCCGCGGTATCTTGGGCTGCGACCAGGCCGAATCGGATCGGGCCGCCAGGGACCTCGGCTTGCCCAAGGCCTATACGAATCTCGACGAGGTGCTGGCCGATCCGGGTGTCCAGTCGGTCCACCTGGCCGTGCCAAACGTCTTGCACTACGATTTCGCCAAGCGGGCGATCAACGCCGGAAAGCACGTCCTGTGCGAGAAACCGCTGGCCATGAACGCCACGCAGTCGGCCGAACTGGTCGAACTGGCCAAGGGTCGACGGCGGGCGGCGGGCGTCTGCTACAACGTGCGTTTCTATCCGCTGAACCTCGATGCCCGCGACCGCATCGCCCGCGGCGACCTGGGACGGATCTTCTCCGTCAACGGCAGCTACGTGCAGGATTGGCTGCACAAGGAGACCGACTACAACTGGCGAGTGCTGGCCGACCAAGGCGGCGAGCTTCGCGCCGTGGCCGACATCGGTACCCACTGGATGGACCTCGTGGGCTCGATCACCGGCCTGGAAATCGAGGCCGTGCTGGCCGACTTGAGCACCGTACACCCAATCCGCAAGCGGCCCAAGGGCGAAGTGGAAACGTTCAGCGGCAAGCTGGGTGGTCCGCGAGAGACCGAGCCGGTGGCGGTCACCACCGAGGATTACGGCTGCATCCTGTTTCGTTTCACGGGCGGCGCCCGCGGCAGCCTCTGGGTGTCGCAGGTCACGGCGGGCCGGAAAAATTGCATCCGCTATGAGATCGCCGGTTCCCGAAGCGCGCTGGCTTGGGACAGCCAGTCGCCCAACGAGCTGTGGATCGGCCACCGCGATCAGCCCAACGAGGTCCTCATCCGCGACCCGGCCCTCGTCGGTCCATTGGCCCGCGGCTACATCAACTACCCCGGCGGCCACAACGAAGGATTTCCCGACGCCTTCAAGCAATGCTTCCGCTCGTTCTACAATTACATTGCCGCGGACGACTACGCCGCGCAGCCCTTGTTCCCCACGTTCGCCCAGGGACACCGCGAGGTCGTGCTCTGCGATGCGATCCTGAAAAGTCACCGCCAGCAAGCGTGGGTCAAGATCTAGGAGCCCTCCCGTGCAGTTGGGATTCGTCAGCGCCATTCTGCCCGAGCTGAGCCTGGAAGAGGTCGTTCGCTTCGCGGCGGACGAGGGATTCCCGTGCGTGGAATTGATGTGCTGGCCGCGTGGCAAGGCCGAGCGGCGTTACGCGGGCGTCACCCACCTCGACATGGCCGGCTTCGACCGCAACCAGGCCAGCCGCGTCTGCGCCTTGATGCAATCGTCGGGCGTCGCCATCAGCGGGCTGGGGTATTACCCCAATCCGCTTGTGCCCGACCTGGCCGAGGCGCAGGTCTACATCGACCAGCTTCGGCGGATCATCGTCGCGGCCGGGCTTTTGGGCGTCGGCGTGGTCAACACGTTCGTCGGGCGCGACCCGGCGAAGAGCGTAGCCAATAACTGGCCTCGATTCCTCGAGGTCTGGCCGCCGCTGGTCCGCTTCGCGGAGGAACACGGCGTGCGGATCGGCGTCGAGAACTGCCCCATGTTTTTCACGGGCGACGAATGGCCCGGGGGCAAAAACCTGGCCCACTCGCCGGCCGTGTGGCGGCGGATGTTCGCCGAGATCCCCAGCCCGTCGTTCGGGCTGAACTACGACCCGTCGCACCTGGTCTGGCAGCAGATGGATTATCTGCGGCCGCTGGCGGAGTTTGCGCCGCGGATCTTCCACGTGCACCTCAAGGACGCCCTCGTCGACCGGGAGCGGCTCCGCGACGTGGGAATACTGGCCACACCGCTGGAGTATCACACGCCACGGCTGCCGGGGCGCGGCGCAATCGATTGGCCGCGGTTCCTCGCCGAATTGAAGGCTGTGGGCTACAAGGGACCGGCCTGCATCGAGGTCGAGGACCGCGATTTCGAAGGCTCGCTGGAAACTCGCCGGCTGGCGTTGCGGCAAAGCGGCGCATTTTTGCGGCAGTGCCAAGCGAATGTCGAAGGGAGTAAGATGTAGGAGCTTTCAGCCGTCAGCGATCAGCTTTCACGTGTGGTTCTTTCCGGCTGACTGCTGACCACTATGGCAGGGCTCGCGCTGCTCGAACTATCCCATGAAGGCGGAACTCGCCGCTGGACTATCAAAAGGAGAATATTCTCAGCCATGGATTACACCACGCACGACATCGCCAAGATGATCGATCACAGCCTGTTGCGGCCCACCATGACCCGCGACGAGCTGGAACAAGGGATTTGCCTGGCCCGCCGCTACGACGTGGCCAGCGTCTGCATTCTGCCGTATTACCTGCGGCGCTGCGCGGAACTGCTGGCCGGGTCGGACGTCCGGCCGAGCACGACGATCGGTTTTCCCCACGGGGGACACGCAACGGCGATCAAGCTCGCCGAGGCCCGGCAGGCCCTCGACGACGGCGGCGTCGAGCTTGATATGGTCGTCAACCTGAGCAAGGTGCTCAGCACCGACTGGAGTTATGTTCGCGACGAGATCGCGGCCATCGTCGACTTGACGCACGCTCGCGGCGGCAAGGTGAAAGTGATATTCGAAAACTGTTTTCTCCAGGATGAGCACAAGATCCGGCTGTGCGAGATCTGCGGCGAAGTCCGCGCCGATTGGGTGAAGACGTCGACCGGCTACGGCAGCGGCGGCGCCACGCTTGAGGACTTGCGGCTGATGCGCGCGCACTCGCCGGCGCACGTCCAGGTCAAGGCGGCCGGCGGAGTGCGCGACCTCGACATGGCCTTGGCGGTGCGCGCGATCGGCGTAACGCGTTTCGGCTGCACCCGGACTGCGGAAATCCTGGAAGATTGCCAGCGGCGTCTGGCATCCGGTTCATAACCGATTCCTTCTCCTCTGGCGAGAGAGGGGACAGCGTAAAGGAGCTGGTATGAAGACTTCAGACGGCGTCTCACGGCGGTGGTTCCTGCAAAGCACGGGCGCGGCGGCCGGATTGGCCGCCATGGGCGGTTGGTCGCCGGCGCGGCTGCTGGCGTCGCAGGCCAACACACCCCATGCCGACATGGCGGCCCTGCGACGGGCCGTCGTCGCCACCCCGGTTGGCGTCGCGCTGCATCGCGCCCGCGTGTTTACCAAGGTCTTTCAAGAGACCGAAGGCCAGCCGTGGATCGTCCGGAAAGCCCGCGCGCTGCGGGAATATCTGGAAACGGTCCCGCTCTACGTGCGGCCGCACGACCGCATCGCCGGCTCCATCAGCGAGCGGCCCGGCGCGATGCCGGTGACGGTCGAGCTGGGCATCGGCGAAAACAACATCTATCTCAGCGAGCGGCCCGACCGCCGAGGTTACCTCAAGGGCCAGGTGCCGGAGGAGATCCGCGACTACTGGAAGAATCGGAACCTGTGGGGCCGTTACCGCAGCGAGATCCTCGGCCGGCCGCCGGTCAACAGCCACGATGAGCTGCCCGCCGTGTGCCCGAACTACAAGTTCCTCGCCAACCAGGGCCATCTCTGCCCCAGCTACAAGGAGCTGCTGTCGGCCGGTATCGGCGGACTGCGGCGCAAGGTGCTCTCGCGGCGGCAGGGCGAAAACGACGCCGAGAAGCTGGCCTTCCTCACGGCCGCGGACCACGCGCTCGCGGGCCTGAGCGCCTGGGCCGGCCGTTACGCCGAGTTTCTTCATGACGAATCGCGTCGCTGCGACCATGCCGGCCGCGCGGCCGAACTGGGCGAAATGGCGCGGATTTGCGCGAAGGTCGCCGACAACCGGCCCGACACGTTCCGCGAGGCCCTGCAACTCGTGTGGTTCGCACAGCAGGCGATCCACGTCGAGGGGCACGGCTACTCCTGCACGCCCGACCGGCTCGACCAGTTGCTGCTGCCGCTGTACGAAGCCGACCGCAAGGCGGGCCGGCTCGACGACGCCGAGGCCGTACGGCTCGTCGAGAACTTCGTGCTCAAGATGTATGACAACAGCTACTGGGGGCCCGAGCACCATTTGACGCAGGGTTTCGTCGTAGGCGGCTCGACGCCCGACGGCCGCGACCTTACCAACCGGCTGAGCTGGCTGATGATCGAGGGCGCCACGAACATGGCCCTGCCGGAACCGCTGGTCTGGACGCGCTGGCACCCGGCGATCGACCAGCCGTTCTTCGACTTCTGCCTCACGCGTCTGCGGCGCACCACTTGCTTCCCGATGTTGTGGAACGACACGGTCGTGTCCGCCGGGCTGATGGAGTTGGGCGTCTCCCGCGAGGACGCAATGAACTACGTGCCGGTCGGCTGCAACGAGTTGGGAATTCCGGGCCAGTTCTATTTCAATCCGGGCGCGTGGGTCGGTTATCTGCCCGCCATCGAGGCGACGCTCAGCGGCGGCCGCGGCTACAAGAAGCAGTGGAAGTGGAAGGGCGTCGCGCCGGCGGTGAGCGAGTTGCACACGTTCGACCAGTTCGCCGCCGCGGTCGGCGCCTACATGCGCGCCGAGATCCGGCAGTCGTACGAGTCCGAGATGCGGGTCCTCAAGGTCCAGATGCTCTGGGGCCAGACGCCGCTGACGTCCTGCTTCTTCGACGGCTGCGTGGAAAAGGCCCGCGATCTGACGCAGGGCACCAAGTACAACATCCTCTCCTGCGGCGGCACGGCGTTTGCCAACGCGGTCGATTGCCTGGGCGCGGTCCGCGAGGTCGTTTACGAGAAGCACCAGGCCACGCTCGACGAAGTGGCCGCGGCTTGCGCCGCGAACTTCCAGGGCTACGAGCGGCTGCGTGCGAAGCTCGGCGCCGTGCCGAAACACGGCAACGACGACCCGCGGCTGGACGACGTCATCCGGCTCCTCGAGCGGCTCCGCGACGAGCCGATGAAAGAAATCTGCCGCGAACCCCGCGGCGGGCGATTCGGCAACTGCCACGTGGTCCGCAGCAGTGCGGTGACGATGGGCCTGGCCACGCCCGCCACGCCCGACGGGCGGCTCTCCGGCACGCCCGTGGCCAACTCGGTGGCCGTCTCGGCGGGCTGCGAGCGCAGCGGTCCGACCGCCACGCTGAACTCCGTCTGCAAGCTCGACGCGGCCCATAGCTGGCAGTGCGCCTACCAGGTCAACATCCGTTTTCACGCCGGCATGATCGCCGACGACGGCCAGCGCGAAAAGCTCCGCGCGATGCTTAACGTCTATTTCCGAAGCGGCGGCCAGGAGCTGCAGATCAACGTGGTGGACTCGGCCGCGATGCGGGCCGCCCAGAAGAACCCGGAGCAATACTGCGACCTCGTCGTCCGCGTCGCCGGCTTCAGCGAGTTCTTCGTAAACCTCACGCCCGAAATGCAGAACGAGATTATCGCCCGCACGGAACATATGTGAGGGGACCGTTGTTCGTAACGGCCGCCTCTTTCGCCGGCCCGGCCCGCACGGTATTATTGGGGTAGACAACGGTCGCCAACTCCGCCAACCGCATTTGTCACGCCTCGCGCCGAACGTCTCCCAGGGCCGACCACCCGGTCTCGGCGAGACTTTCTCGATCAAGAAAGGCTCAACCCCGCAATGACCTGGACGAGACCTGTACTGGTGTCGATTGGTTTGTGGGTTTCCTGCGCTTCCGCGTTGGCGCAATCGGGATCGGTCACGTTTGACGGAGCCTATTGGATCTGGTCTTTTCCCGATCCCGGGCAGAATTCGGTGAGCTTTCCGGGGGGGGCTTGGTACTTTCGCGCGGCGCTGGCCGTTCCCGAAAAATCGCCGCTGCCGGCCGCCGACATGTTCGTCACTGCCGACAATCTTTTCACGCTCTACATCAACGGCAAACTCGTCGGCCAAAGCTACGCGAATCCCAACTTATGGCATCGGCTGAAGCGTTTCGACGTGTCCAAGTTCCTGCTGCCGGGACGAAACGTGATCGCCATCGAAGCGATCAACACGGTGCCCGGCCCGGCCGGCCTGCTGGTGAAGCTCGTGGGACGAAGGGCCGGCGGACAGCCGCTGGTCTGCGTCAGCGACGCCGCGTGGAAGAGCAGCGACAGGGAAGAAAAGAACTGGCGGCAGCCCGCCTTTAACGACAACTCTTGGCATTCGGCCTACGTGGTCGGCGATTACGGCTGCGCCCCCTGGGGCCGCTTTGCCCGCGACCTGACGAAGATCCCCGTCGAACGCTTGTGGCCGGCGGGGCACCCGCCGGTCAATTATCAGCCGATGATCTCGAACCAGGCCGGACAGGCCGGGCCGGCCCCGAGCAGCGTTGCGGAAGCCGCGCCGCCGGCCGACTATCCCTGGCCAGAAGCAGTGGTTTTCTTGGGCGACGATTGCAGCTTGTATCGGGGGACGAAACCGGGCACCAGCCACGACAGCCTGGGGGTAACGATGTTCACCGCCCGCCAATCGCGGTCCTATCCCGAGCATGACCTGCCGTCGCCGCTGAAGATGGGCCGCAAGTTATACCTGCTCAAGCCGGCCCGGCCCGGCGCGGAGCCGCGGCTCATGCTCGACGCCGGCCGGGGGGCCATCGGCCCGCCCAGCGTCTCCTTCGACGGGCGTTGGATCTACCTGGCCATGGCCCGCGACGGCGAGCAATTCTTCCACGTTTACCGACTGCCCGCCGCTGGGGGCTCACCGCGGCGATTGACCGAGGGTCCGTTCCACGACATCGACCCGGCCGAAATGCCCGACGGCCGCATCGTGTTCACTTCCACGCGAATCGGCACCTTCGAGGAATACCATTCGCCGCCGTCGCGGGCGTTGTTCGTGATGAACGCCGACGGCAGCGACATTCGCCCGTTGAGCAATACGTTCATTTTCGACAACGAGCCGCGGCCCATGGCGGATGGGCGGATCTTGTTCATCCGCTCCGATAATTTCTTCGGCCGCGGCAAGGTCGAAACGCTGTTGCACGCCGTACACCCGGACGGGACCGAGGGTTACACCGAGTTCGGGCTGGACGCCGGGCCGGAATACGGCGGTCGGCTGCGGGCCTTCTACTGCGGCAGCCCCGCGCCGATGCCCGACGGCCGCGTGGCTTTCGTTTCCGCCTCGGGATTGACCATCGCGCGGCCGGGCGCCGCGGCACGCAATTGGCAAAACCTGCAACTGCCTGCCGGCGACGTCACGGCATTGCCCGACGGCCGGTTGCTCTGCTCGATTGCCCGGTCGACGGCCCACGAAACGCGGGTCGGGAAGCAAAAACGCGTGGTTTACGATTTCAGTTACGAGAAGATCGCCATTCTCGATCCGCGCAGCAAGGCCGTCACGCAAACCCTGCTGTACGACTCGCACGGCGCAGCCCTGCACTCGCCGGTCTATTTGGGCGCCCGGCCGCCGCCGCCCATCTTGGCGCAGACGATGGATGCGCGCAGCGAAGGCAGCGTCGAGGCCACCGGTTTTTTCTTCTGCCAGAATGCGCGGTTCACCAAGAACACGGCGGCCGGCTGGTCCAACGTGCGGGCGATTCGCGTGCTCGGCGGCAAGGGATTGACCAATCGCTCTTCGCACTCCTACATCGTCCATGCCGGCGCCGAGGTGACCGAATTGGGCACCGTGCCGCTAGCGCCGGACGGGTCGTTCTACATCGAAGTTCCGGCCGATCGCGCCATCGCCTTCCAGGCCGTCGATGCCGAGGGGCGCTCGGAACTCAACGAAATGTCGTGGATCTACGTGCGCCCCGGCGAACAACGGTCCTGCCTGGGATGTCATCAGCCGCGCCAAGCGGCGCCGGCCTGTGCAACATTGCCGGGCCTGGCCCTGCAAGCCCGGCCGCTGAAACTGCTGGGCCAAGGGCAACCGCATCGTTTTCGCGGCAACAACGCCGCGGTGACCGGCCTGATGGAAATGCAGGCCGACCGATTCCGCGAAGTCGCCAGCATCAACCGGCATAGCGAGACGAGCGATCCGCTCTCTACCAGCGGGCAAGAGGTGGCCGCCTTGGTTGCCCAGTTGAAAAGCGACGACGAAGGCCTGCGGATTTCCGCGGCGCAGCGGCTGGCGATCTTCCGTAACCGCGCGGCCGCGGGGGCCTTGGCCGAACGGTTGGGCGACGAGAGTTACGAGGTCCGCGTGGCGGCCGCCATGGCTCTGGCAGCCTGTGGCACGCGGCAATCGGTGCCGCCGCTGTTGGCCGCGTTGGCCGATCGGCAGCCCCTGGTGGCGCAAGCGGCCGCCGTGGCCTTGGAGAACCTGACCGGGCACGCGGAACCTTTCGATGCGTTTGCCGATCAGCACGAGCCGGCCGCGCAGATCGCAAAATGGCAGACCTGGTTCCAAGCGACGAATTGGGACGCGATCGAGCACGATCTCGTGCGGCAATTGGAAAGCGACAACCGCGACGTGATCCGCCGCACGGCCGTGACCCTGGGACACGTCGGCGGCGGGGCGGCGCGGGCCGCATTGCGGGCGTACGTCACTCGTCAGCGGGAAGACAATCCTTATCCCGAATGGATGAAAACGCACCGCGGCGACGGCGCCCGCTTCAATGCGGCTTCGCCCGCCAATCCCCGCACTTTGCAGGCAGCCACGCGGGCGTTGGGCGATCTGGGCGACGCGGACAGCGTGCCCCTGCTGGCGGAGGCCATCGCCCACAACAGCGATCCGGCGACGGCCAACCTGTTCCTTGCCGAGGCGGCGGTCGAAGCCCTGGGACGGATCGGCACTCCCCAGGCGGAAAACGCCTTGATCCGCGCGATGGCCGGATTGAAAGACTATTTCTACTTCACCGGCTGGTATGGCGATCACGGCGCGCTGTATGCATGTCATGCCTCGCCGGTGCACTATTTCATCGTCGAAGCGCTCGATGCGATTGGATCGAAGCGGGCGGGGCCTATCGTTCCGCACATGATCCGCTCGGTGCCGACCGATCCCGACCGGGCGCTGCTGCTGGGGAACGATGACTGCGAAACCCTGGTCGGCCGGGTCATTCGCCGCAGCGGCGCCGAGGGGACCGTCGTGGAAACTTGCTTGGCCATGCTAGGCGACGACCGGGCGACGCTCGATCACGATATTCAGCAGGCGATTTCCACAACCTACCAGGCCTGGGGTGGAAAACCGGATCCTGAGAATCGCGCAGCGCATATCCTATCGCTGGTGTGCCGCGCTCCGAGCTACGAACCGCGGATCCGCGCCGCGCTGGATCGTTACCGCGCTAAGCCGGCGGGCGACTTCGTCCGCGCGTTCGGCGGCAGCGGCTTGCCGCGCAGTTTACCGGTCAAGCATTGGGTCTGTTTCTTCCTTGCGCGGTCCTTGGGCAACCTGGCCGATCCGCGTTCGCTGGACGCGCTGCTGGCCGTGTTGCGGCAGTGCCCGAAAGAGGCTTCCAGCGGCCGGCCCGACCCCAGCGATGCGGCCGTCTTGTTCCTGCACAACGAGCTCACGCCTTGTTACCGCGCGGCCGCGGCGTGGGCCTTGGGCCGCATCGGTCAGCGACGTGCCGTGCCCACGTTATTGGCCGTCATCGGCGACCTGGACAACGCGATCGATACGCGTTACACGGCCGCCGAAGCGTTGCAGCGACTTCACGACCCGGCCTCCATGGAGGCGATTCGCAAGTTGGCGGCCGATTATCCGGAAATCTCCACCCGCCGTGCCCTGTTGCGGGCTTGCTCGGAACGTGCGCCCTGAAGCGGAACGCCCTGTTCCCCACCCGGCCCCAAGCGGGGCTATGGTTCCAGGACAACCAGGCTGTAGAAATCGAGCCGCGGCACGACGAACGTCGCCTTGCCTTCCCGCAGATGCAAATCGATGCGACGAGGGCCTGGGGCGTCAGGCGAAAGGACCGTCGCTCGCGTCGGCGCCGGCGCGGCCGGCAGCGAGACGGTCACCGCCAGTTGCTCGACCGGTTCCGCACGATCGATCGACCACTGCGATAATTCGCTCGTAAGGTAACGATCGCCGAAGAGCCGCCACGGTTTGAGGTTCAGCAGGTGCATGAAAAGCCGATCCCCTTTTCTGAGCACGTTGACGTCGCCTTCGAGCGACAATCCGTCGCACCTGACGGGGAAGTCGTCGCGGAGCAGCCAGCGGACCAGACTCCCGGCCAATTGGCCGCGCTGCGGCGAGGGGCAGAACTGGAGAAACGCGCCGCTGTAGACGCAACGGCCCTTGCCAAACTCGTGGGCGACGATGGCCGGCGACCCGTCGGCCCAGCGGGCAAGGGTCCGGACGTCCGCCCGGGGCTCGATCGCATAGCCGTCGTCGCAGCGTTGGTACTTGAAATGCCAGTACATGAACAGGTCCGAGCCGTAATCGAACGCACCGCTGACAAGGTCTTTGCCGAGGGCCGGCTCACGAAGAAGCTGAAGGCGGCCGGCCGCCGAAAGCCGCCGGCTCTTGCCGCCGACGCCCAACACGCCGGCCAGCGGGTAAGCGGCGCGCGCCCGCTCGTACAGATCGCAGCCGGAGACGTCGCCGAGGGCCAGCAGCGATCCGCCCCCGGCGACCCAGTCGCGCACCGCAGCCGCCTCCTGGTCGGTCATGCAGCGCAGTTCGTCGAGCACGAGCAGGCGATAGCGTTTGAGGTTTTCGGGAGTCAGCGCGACGATATAGTCGGCCGGCACGTGCAAATCCGACAGGGCATGAAACATGGCGCGAACGTGCTCGGTGAAGTACAGCTCGGCCCGGTTGTCCCGGTAATGCGTATCGAAAAACTCGTAGGTGGTCTGGTCGTAGTTGTAGGCAATGGCAACCTGCGCACAGGACTCGACGCCCGCGAGAAAATCCATATGGTCGGCCGCAAAGCCCAATGCGCGGCGGATTCCCGGAAAGACCTCTGCGTCGTTTTCGGCCGGCGGCGGCCAGAGGATGAAACCGTCCAGGCCGGCCAGCAGCGAATCGTAGACCGCGGCTTCGAACCACCACGGCTCGACGCGGCGCGTGCTGCTCTTGCTGACGATGTAGAACCAGACCGGCTTGCCCAGCGACTGCCCTTTGCACCAGGCCGTTTGCAAGTGATAGTCCTTGAAGCTGTCCACCGTCACCTTGTCGCCGCAGTGCCAATACAGAGCGTTGAGCATTCCCGAGACCTGCGGATCGGCCAGAAAGTCGGTGTGCCGTGCGGCGGCCATGGGCGAGACGACCCCCGAGTAGCCGATGCTGGTCATGGTCATCGGCTCCCGGTCCCACGTCCGCCTTCCCGCCGAGCGGGCCGCATCGAACAGCGAGCTATAGTAGTCCCGGTAGGATCGCAGCGAAAACCAGAACCAGTGCCACCACAGGTCGCGCCGAGTGAAACGCTCCGCCGGCGTGGGGGCCCGCAGCGTTTCCAGTGGCTCGGTGAAGACGTATTGCTGCGGATGCCGGCCGCGCTCTTCGGCCACGTAGCGGCGGAATGCGGCCTGGCAACGCGGACAATAGCACATCATCGTGCCCGGCTCTTCGATATGAAACCCGTCCAACGGCACGTTGCGGAGCAGTTTCGCAACCACCTGCCGCTGCAATTCCGACTGCCGCGGGCAGAACGCTCCGCCGCTCCGCCGGCCGTTTTCCAGGACCAGCCGTTGCTCCGGATAACGAAAGCCTTCGTCGCCCAACCACCGCCCCAGGATGGGCTGGCTGGCGGCGATGCCCGCCTCGTTCAACACCGCCTGCCAGGCATGGATGTTGCGGCACGCGGCGGGCCAGTCGCCCTTCCAAGGGTACGCGTCGTGCGGATAGAAGTTGTAGATGAAGTTCAGATGGAACGTGCGATAGAAGTCGACCAGTCGCTTCATCGCATCGCGCGATGGACCGCCATCGCGACCGATGTCGATCTTCGAGCCGCACGCGCCCAGCAGCAGCCGTTTCCGGGAAACCAGTTCCCGCGTCAACTCGAACCGCGGGCCGGGCGGACCCGCGGGTACATCCGGCTCCGCCAGCCAGCGGTCGACCGGCAAAGGCGGCAGCTCCACCCGCAGCCGGCCGTCCTGGTCGGTGGCGATGGCAAGGCGGAAGGTCGGTCCGTCGCTGGAGAGCTCGACGCTGTGCGCGGTGCTGTCCTGCCCGACGATCGCGCGCTCCTTGGGTTCGGTCGCCACGTCGAGGAGCACGTGGAACGACGTGGCCGGGGCCGGGCCACAATAGCAACTGAGCAACAAGCGTTGCGTCTGCCCGGCAACGGGCGCGGGCAGGGAAATCCACGGAGCAGTCTGGCCCGGCCGGAGCCAACGGTCTTTGGCCGGCGGTTTGGAGCCGATTCCGTCCAGCGCTAGGTAGCCCAGCAATCGGCCCTTGCCCGCCGCATCCTCTCGCTCCAATCGCAAGTACAGCGCGGCTCCATGCGAACGAGACGACGTGTAGCGCAGATACATTTCCGCCGCGCCGACACGCCCCGCGGCGCCCAGCACCGCCGCGGCTATGGCCGCGGCAAACATCAGCGCCCGGGACGCGGTTCTCGCCAAATCGTTCATCGGTGGCTCCGTCGTCCAATAGGCTGCGGCGGGCATCGTAAGCGCGGCAGTGGAAACGCACGGAAGGAGCAACCGCCATTTCGGCCCACGACCGGCATCGTGCCTTGTATGATGAATATCAGCAGTGCCACTGTCAACGATCGTGCGCAGAATCGTCCCGAATTGCGCAAAAGGGTCCATGCCGGCCCATGGCACCGTTCCTCCAGCACTCTTCGGCCGGGCCGTTGACCTGACACCACCGCCGTAATACCATGAAACGTGCCGCGATCGTCCTCCGTAATTCCCCAAACGGCGATCCAGTAACCACACCTCTAGGATTCCTGTCCATTAACCATGAACGCGTAAGAACGGACCAAGTATGACCAACGCATCGCACCTTTCCCGCCGCGATTTCCTGGCCGGCACGCTTGCCGCCGGCGCGTCGACCACGCTGCTTGAAACCGCGTCGGCCGCCGTGGCCGAAACGCGGGCGGAACCAGCGAAACCGCGGGAGTTTCCCCGCAAGCTCAAGCTGGGCCTCATCGGCTGCGGGGGGCGTGGCTCGTGGCTCGCCGAACTGTTCCGCAAGCACGGCGGCTACGAGTTCCACGCCGTGGCAGATTACTTCCCCGAGCGCGCCGAGAAGGCCGGCGACAAGTTCGCGGTGGACAAGTCGCGGCGGTTCTCCGGCCTCAACGGCTATCGGCGGTTGCTCGAGAGCGGGGTCGAGGCGGTCGTGGTGGTCAATGTGCCCCATTTCCACGCCCAGCACGGCTACGCGGCGGTCGAGGCCGGCTGTCACGTGTATGCGGCCAAACCGCTGGCCATCGACGTGCCCGGCGCGTTGCGGGCCCAGGCCGCCGGCAAGCTGGCCACGCAAAAGAAGCTCTGCTACCTGGTGGACTACCAGATGCCCACCGACCCGGTGAACATCGAGGTCGTCAAACGCATTCATGAAGGAGGCCTGGGCCGCCTCGGGCACATCGACAGCGTCGGCTTCTCGCCGCCCTGGCGGGAGCCACCGGTGCGCACCGTCGAGGACCGCTTGCGCTGGTGGCTGACCACCATCGCGCTGTCCGGCGACGTGATCACCGAAAACACGATTCACTCCATCAACGCCGTGCTCTGGGTTGTGGGCCGCCGGCCGGTTCGCGCGATCGGCCGCACCCGCGTCTGCCGGCCCAATCCCCGCGACGACTACCGCGAAATCTACCTGGTGACCTACGAGTTCGACGACGGGTTGCTGTGGACGCACCGCTGCCAGTCGTTGCACAACCAGTTGGAATGGGCCCTCAACCTCAACGCCTATGGCGACCAGGCCACCGCGCTGGTGAGCTATCGGGGCAAGTCGTATCTGCGCGGCGGCCCCAAGCATTTCGGCGGCGGAAACGTCGAGAGCCTCTACGACCAGGGCGCCATTCGCAATATCGCCACGTTTTATCAAAACGTCATCGAGCGGCGCTGCGACAACGCGAGCGTGCAGCAGGCGGCCGACGATGCCTTGACGGCCGTGCTCGGCCGCGAGGCGGCCGCACGACGGCGCGAACTGACGATGGAAGAATTGATCCAGGAGAACCAGGAGCTCCATTTCGACCTGAGCGGCCTGAAGTCGTGAGCAGAACGTCTTTCCGCGACCGCTGTCACCGGCTCGTCGACAGCAGGTCGCGGCGGGGGTTCGACCAGGCCTTCTCGACGCAATCCGCAACCAGCTTCAGCACGGCCTGATAGTCGGCGTCGTCGGTGTTGCGGTAGACGTTTCCGCCGCATTTCCCCGTGCCGCCGGCGGATCGCGCTAAGGGCGCGGTCAGAAAGAGGCTGCCACGGGCGTTGTGGATGTCGATCCAGTCGAGCCGAGTGACGTCGGCCGGCCGGTGACAACCCGCACAGCGCCGCGCATGCCGTGCCAGCAAAGCATCGCGCAGCGACCGGTCGGCGGCCAGGTCGTAAGCCGGCCGCGCCGCGCGCTTGTTCACGAACCGGTCGTGATAGGGCGCATTGGCGTCGATCCACATCGCCAGCCGCAGCCGCTCGTCGGCGTCGAGGCGGACTTGTTCGCGGTGGTGGTCGTCGCCCAGGGCCGCGAGCAACTTGCTGTTGTGCGAGCCGTAGGCCATGGGAGGCGTGATGGCGGCGTCCTGGCGATTGGGTTCCGAGACCGACAGGAGCTTCTTGCCGTTGATCGTCTCGAAGGCGCGATTGAAGCCGTAGCCGGGAACCAGGCCGCCCGACCAGTCGGTCAAGCCGCCGAAGAAATCCAGGCCGCCGGCCGCCTTGAGCCCGCTATGGCAGGAAGCGCAGCGGCGATCGAGGATCGGCTGAATGTCGCGCAGGAAGCTTACCGGGCGGTCGCCCCAGGGAGGCAAAATGTAGTCGGATGGCTCGCGGGCCAGGGCCAACGTATTGGCGCCGGGGCACTGTAGCGGGGCCACCGTCCGCGACTCGTGGCAACCGACGCAGGCCCGCGATTCGCCCGGCTGGAAACTGATGAACGAACGCATCCGCCGCAACTCCATGCGGTGCTCGTCCAGCAGTTGGAAATAGACGGCCGTATCCGGGGGCACGCGAAAATGCGCACTGCCGTCGCGCTCGACCGGCACGTCGCCCAAGATGCGGATGGGCGTCCAATTGATCAGCTTGGAACCCTTCTCGCCGTAGCGCTGACCGCCGCGCTGATTGTCGTAGGGCCAGCCCACCGGCTCGGCGATGCGGAGATAGCGAACGCGTCCCGGCGCGATCCCCTCGCAACCGTAGGTCACGTCGCTCAGCGAGCAAGTGGCATAGTCGGCCGCGAGATCCGCCATCTCGGCAAGAACGGGCGGGCGCGGACGGGCACGGAGCGGCATGGGCAGGAAACACGAGATCGCCGGGTCGCGATAGACCAGTTCCTTGGTTCCGAACACGTCGATCAGATAGATTCCGTAGCCGGCCGGGTTGATTTCGCTGTTGCCGAACGTGTAAGAGACGAGAAAGGTCTTCTCCGAGAGCGGCCAGGGCTGCATATAATAGCCGCCCGGGTCGCGCACGCCCCCTTCGGCTACGGGCACGCCGTCCATGCCGCCTTCCGGCGGCAGCACGTCGGGAGTGACGATCCGCATACCACGCCGATCGTTGATGCCCCCATGGGGCGTCACAACCACCACCGGACCGGCCGGCAAGGTGTGGTGGCCCGTGGCCACGCAGACGAGTTTCTGGTTCCCCGTCCCGGGAATCGACCGCACGTCCTCCAGGGCCCACGGATTCACGAAATGCTGCTTGAAGATCGCGTCGGCCTGCGTGCCGTCGGGCCGCACCGTCCATAACGATTGGATAAAGGCCCAACTCCGCTCGTGATACTCCCAGCGGGTGTAGCCGATCGTGCCGTCGTCGAGCGCGTGCGGCAGGTAGTCGCCGTCCTTGTTCGCGCTCATGCGGCGGATGCCGCCGCCGTCGGCATGCATCACGTACAGGTTGCAGCTCGTCTCGTCCTTGTCGTACTCGTTGCATTGCAACGACGTGCCGCAGCGTTCCGACACGAACACGATGTCGCCGTTGGGCGCGTAGGTCGGGTCGAGATCGCTCCATTGGCCCCGGGTAAGCTGACGCAGGCCGCCGCCGTCCGCGCCGATCTCGAAGATATGAATCGGCTCCTCGCTCCGCCTCAGCCGGTAGCTTTCCTTACGATCGAGCCAGCCCGCGGGCGGCTGGTCGCTTTTGGCCTTCGCGTAGCCGAAGAGGATCCGCCGGCCGTCCCAGCTCAGATCCATGCCGTGCACGTGGCCCGGTCCGAGTGCGCCGTTGAGCAGCGGCCGCACCAGCGGAGCGTACTCGGCTCCGCGGAGCGCGAGGATGCAAATGTCGCCGCCCGGGCGCGATACCCAGGGCATGTGATTCAAACAAACGTCGGGATAGGTCTGCTGGCCGAATCGCTTGGCAACCAGCAGTCGATCGAAGTTCAGCAGCGGGTTGCGGAAGGCCAGGCGGCGCACCGCCCAGCGGATCCGAAAATAGACCGCCCGGATGCGATCCGGCGGGGCATCGGCGGGGAGCAACCGCAGCGCCGCCGCTGCTTCGTCGAACTCTCGATCGAAAGGCGCGGTTTCCACGCCGGCCCGCGCCAATTCTCTCGACAGAAGCCTCCCCCGCGCGAGAAAATGCCCGCCGGCCGCCTGAAAGGCCGAGACGTCGAGAGTGCGTTTTCCTTTGCGAACGCCGTCGGCCGCGTCGACCGATTTGTCACACGGACCCCACGCCGCGGCTTGCTCGAGCCAGTCCTCTTCGACCTGCTCGCGCAAGGCACTCGCCGCGAGTGGATCGCCGGCGGATGCCTTCACCGGGGGAGAGCAACGATGGTCACGGTCGGCTTCGGCCGTATGCGCCGACCGGCCCGCGAGCAGTACCAGGATTACGATCCCCCAGCGCGTCGGCAGTTGCTTGGAGACCGGCGAAAACCCGCTGCAAGGCTTGCCCATGAGATCGGTCCTCGATCTGAATAGTGTATTGTGAAGACCACCCGGCCGCAAGCCCCGGTAAACTCCCCAGCACCTGTTGCAGCCGATTGCGGAACCGGCTTGCACCCGGATCGATCTTCAGGGTAAATTGCTGTTCTCCGCAGCATCGAGCGATTGCTGCCAGCCAGAACGGAGGACAGCAATTTGGCCGTAGGAAAGTTGGCCCCAGCGCTGATTTGTCTCGTTGGACTGATCGCCCCAGCCTTAGGCGGGGAGATTCAGTACCCTGCGCTGGACGATGCGCCGAGGGTCACGCGAACGATGACGGGGATTCATGGCGATCCCGTCAATCTGGGATTGATTGGCACAAGAGAGGAGATCGTCGCGGCGATGCTTGCGGCCAAATGGCAGCCGGCCGACCCGATCACGTTTACCAGTTGCGTCAAACTCGTGCAGAGCTTCGTGCTGCACCGTCCCGACGAAACGGCCCCCGTCAGCAATCTCTACCTCTGGAAGCGAAAAGAGGATTTGGCGTTTGAGCGGGAAGTCGGCAAGGGCGCAAGTCGTCGTCACCACGTCCGCTTCTGGGAGTCTGCAAAGCAAGTCGAAGGGCGCCCACTCTGGCTGGGAGCGGCGACTTTCGACACCAAGATCGGCTTCAGCCACATGACGGGCATGATCACGCATCATATCGGTATGGACATTGACGCCGAGCGCGACACGCTGATGAGGGAATTGTCGGCGGCCGGGCGGCTTTCGTCCGCGGAAGCGGTCAAAGGATTCCAGCCCAAGCATGATGGCCGCAACGGCGGCGGCGATCCGTACCGCACCGACGGCCGGCTGTTGCTGGGGGTTCTCAAGAGCGGAGCAGAGCAAGGCCAATTACGCCAACCACTCTGGAAATGAAAAAGCAGCTTTCCCTCTGCATCGCTTTGCTATATTCCGGCTAGGATGGCGACCGATCTGTTCCAACCGATGGAGTCTTCCATGATGTTGCGTATTCCCCGAATTCTGCTGGTGTTTACAGCCTTGCTGTGTGGCTGGTGCGGACCGGCCGGAGCGGAGCCGCACGCGGACCGCTGCGTGATCCTGGTGACCATTGACGGCCTGGCGAACTTCTACTTCGACGATCCGCTGGCCGATATGCCCAGTATCCATAAATTGGCCCGCGACGGGGCGCGGGCCCAGGGAATGGTCTCGGTCTTCCCCACCGTCACCTGGCCGAATCACGTCGCTTTGACCACCGGCGCCACCACGGCCAAGACCGGCGTGGTGGGCAATAGTTATCTCGATCGCGAGACGGGCAAGCCCGTCGCGCTCATCTGCGACCCGGTGTTCGACAAGGACCAGACCGTGAAGGTGCCCACGGTGTTCGACGCGGCCCACGCGGCGGGGCTGAAAACGGCCGCCATTTCCTGGCCGGCCACGCGCAATGCCTCGGCCATCGACTGGAACGCGCCCGACATGTTCGGCGACGGCTGGGACCGCTTCGGCACCAGGTCCTGGCTGGCCGAACTGCGCGGGGAGGGCATCCCTGTCGACCGGCAGGCCCGCTGGTGCGGCGAGGCCACCGGCGGGTGCATGCGAGACTGGCTCTACACGCGGATGGCAGCCCAGGTGATCCAGAAGCACGCCCCCAATTTGCTGCTTTTGCACCTGGTGGAGATGGATCACGTCGAGCATCGTACCGGGCCGCGTTCGCCCGAGGCTTATTGGTGCGCACGCTACAGCGACGACCGCATCCGCGACCTGGTCGAGGCCGTGGGCCGTTCCAAGTTCGCCGGCAGGACCACGCTCTTCGTGTGCAGCGACCACGGCTTCCAGCCCGTCCGCCACAACATCCACCCCAACGTGGTGCTGCGGAAACTGGGGCTGCTGGACGTGCAGAAGGAGAAACCGGCAAAGCAGGCGGCCTACTGCTTGTCGCAGGGGGGCGCCAGTGCGGTCTACGTGTTGGACCGGGGCCGCCGCGCGGAGATCCTTAAGCAACTCCAGGAAGAATTGGCGAAGATCGAGGGGGTCGAGGCCGTGCTCGACGCCCGGCAATTCACCCAGCTCGGCCAGCCCACGCCCGAGCAGGACCCCCGCGGAGCGGACCTGTGGCTGGCGGCCAGGTGCGGATACGGTTTCGACGACGCGGTCAAGGGCGAAGACGCGGTCAGCCATCTCAAGACCACGATCGGAACCCACGGCCACTTGCCCGACCAGCCCGCGCTGCTGGCCACCTGCGTGGTCTGGGGGGCGGGCGTCAAGCCCGGCACCGAGTTGGGCAAGGTCAGCAATCTGAGCATTGCGCCCACGATTGCGCGGATCCTGGGCGTCGAACTGCCCACGGCCGACGGAAAGCCACTGCAGAAACTGCTTGCCGAGTAGAGGGTCGCAATGAGCGCCCGGGCCGCCGCTATGCCGACTTCGGCCGTTGGAACTGGGGAATCTTCAGCATTTCGCCCCCTTTGAGCGCGGACTGGTGCGCGACGATGCCCGCCACGGTCAGATTGAGCGCCGTGGCGACGTCGACCAGCGGCTGCCGATCTTCGAGAATCGCGCGAAGGAACTCCTCGGTCAGGTGGCCGTGAGAGCCGCCGTGGCCGCCCGGCGCCACCGAGGGGGGCAAGGCGGGCATGTCGAGCGTGGGCAAGTTCTTTTCCTCTCCGTCGTAGGCCGTGCCCCACATCGAGCCGCGTTGGCCCCGCACGCGGCCGACCTCGCCGCCCGGCTCGTGGGAGTCCCAACTCACGGCCATCCGCGACATGCCGCCTTCGCTGGTCCGCAGCAGGGCGATCTCCGTGCCGAACGGATTCCGGTAGCGGTTGTTCTCGGGGCGCAACTGCGGAATGATGCTGGGCATGCCCAGGCACGTCACCTCGGTGAAGCTGCCCCCGGTCACGCAGATATAGTAGGCGTTGGAGTGCGTGGGATACCATTGCGGCGGAAGCCCCACGCGCCACTCGTGAAACGACGGGATCGGCCGCGCCATGTGGTGGAAGTATTCGCCTTCGGAGTAGATCAACTTGCCGAAGCCGCCCGAGCGATAGATCTGCCGCATGGCATGGCAATCGGCACGGAAGGCCGAGGTCTCGAACATCATGTACTTGCGGCCGCTGGATCGTACGGCTTCCTCCAGCCGGTAAGCGTCGTCGAGCGCGCCGAACACTGCCGGCACGGCCGAGGCCACGTGCTTGCCGTGCTGGAGCACCTCGATGCAATGCCGGGCGTGGCTGGGGGCGTCGGTGGCCACGAATACCGCTTCGAGGGTGTCGTCTTTGACCAGTTCTTCCAGCGACGGATACGTTTTTCCGCAACGGCACGCTTTCGCCAACTCTGCGCAGCGATCCGGCAGCAAGTCGCTCACGGCGGCCACGGTCACGTTGGGATGGTCCTGGAAGCCAAACGCCGCACCGAACCGGCACACGCCGTAACCCACGATGCCCACGCGGACCTTCCGCTGGGCGGCCGCCCGCCATACTCCCATGGGGCGCGCCGAGGTTTTCACGCCTGCGGCCCCAAAGATCTTGGCATCCGGCGCCTGGGCCTCGGCTCCATCGAGCACTCCGCCCGCCGCCAACGCGCCCAACGAACCGAGCGTCGCATGTTGCAGAAAGGAACGTCGCGAGGCACGGTGATTCATCGTGAGGCTCCTGGAAGAGATGCCTGGGCCGCGGTCAGACTGTAGCAACTGATGCCCTTCCGCCCCCGCAGCAGAAGCTTGCCGTCGGCGATGGCCGGCGACGGGCACCACAACGCCCGGACGTTGGCCTTGCCGAGCTGAATGCGTTTCTCCGGCGACGGTTTCAGCATGATGATTTTCGAGCCCCCGCCGATCGTGAGAAATATCTTGCCGTCGGCCAACACCGGCGAGGAAATGGCCGAGGAGCCGACTTTCTCCTTCCATAGTTCGCGGCCGGTCGCCAGGTCGAAACAAAAGTGGAAGTTGTCGTCCATCAGATAGACGTGGCCGTCGACAACGAGCGGGCTGGACTGCGAACGCAGCGGGTCATAGGGAATGTTCCAGAGCCGGGTGAAACCGGCCGCGGTCAACTTACCCGCCAGGATGCCCACCTTCGGGTTGTTGGTCTGTACGGCCAGCACGTTGTCGACGATTGCGGGCGTGCAGTCGCCGCCGCCCGGTGTCGTCCAGAGTATTTTTCCCGACTTGAGGTCGACGCCGGCGACCACACCGCGGCCGTTGCAGATGACCACGGTCGAACCGCCGGATTTCCAGGCCACGGGCGAGGAATTACCGCCGCCCACCTTCGGCTGCGTCCAGAGCGGCTTGCCCGTCGCGGCATCGAATGCGGAGAGTTTTCCGGCAGTGACGAGCAGCACTCCGTCGACGACCAGCGGCGACGACGCGGGCCCCTTGACCGCCAACGGCACCGACCAGAGCAGCTTGCCGCTGCTGGCATCCACGGCGTGGAAGTGCGCGCTGCCCAGCGCGTAGACCCGCCCATTGGCCACGCAGGGCGTGCTGGAAGCCATGCGGCCGGTGGCTTCGCCGGGCGATTTGCACTTCCACAGCGTCCGCCCATTGGCCAGGTCGAGGCAGATCACCACGTCCTCCGCCACCTTCATCGTGGGCGGCACCGCGGCCATGATCTCCTTCTTGATCTTCTCGCTGAAGCCCTGCTCGTTGAGCCACTGGACCAGCGCCGCTTCGTTGGCGAAACGCTTCTTCGAGACGGTGAGCAGCTTGTCGTAGACCTCCAGCGGGAAGGCGTCGCCGCGCCGCTGGAACCGGTTGCGCACGAAGCCCGCAGTGGTTTGCCGCCTCTTGGGGTCGAGGTTCTTCTCGACCCAGTCGGCGACGACCTTGTCGAACTCCGGGCCCATCAGGTGCGGATCGAGCGCGAGCCGCGTCTGCTCCATGTTCCGCACCGTTTCCTTGGGCCAGCCGGCAACCGACTGATAACCAAGCTCCCGCATCACCAGGTCGTCGATCGCGCGGGTCTCGGTCGGCACATCGGTGTGCCACACGATGGCCGCATACACGCGTCCGCCCGCCGCCACAACGCTGCCGTGGCCGCCGTCGTCATCCGAGGGAATCGTCTCGCTCTCCCACAGCTTCTTCAGCCCTTTGGCGGGCCACTGGTTGGCCAGTGGCGGGCCGTCGGGCTGGATGCCGTTGCGCAATGGACCCCGCCACTGCGGCCAGTCGCTCGCCGCCCCGCCTGTGGCGACGGCAAGGCAGGCCAACAGAGAAACGGCGGCCAACACAAGCGAGCGCGGGCGAATCGATATCATCGGCGGGATCTCTTTTGGTGGTCGGGGCGGACGACGGGCGGAAGCCGCGCCGGGAAGGTCTGTCGTTTTCAACGATACTGTCTCAGCCGGGCGGACGCAAGCCCCGGGCCGCGAAAGCGTTGACACCGGCCCCCCGGCCGATTATTTTCAGCATACCGGGCCCAAGCGAAGGCCGGACGTTCAATCACTGGCGGTCAGGAGCTGTCCCATGCGTCGTCGCACAATCTGGCTGGCCGCGGGCTTTATCGGTATTCTGCTTCCCGGCTTACGCGTGTCCGGCGAGGAGTCTCACGGCATGATTGCAGACAAGACCGGCGTGACGATCGGTTCACGAACGCTGCCGATAGCTCCGCTGGGACCGCCGAATCTTTGGCCGCGGTTCCGCTTTCAGCTTCGCGACGAGCCCATTCTCGCCGCGGAGAGCCTGAGCGCGGAAGATCGGGCGGGGATGTTCCGCAGCGTTGCCGTATCGCCGCTGCCGTATCTGGTGCAGGAGAACTACACACGGCGGCGCCAGCCCGGTTCGCTGCCCACCATTTTCGTCGAAAACGCGGCGCTCCGCGCGACCTTCTATCCTTCGCTCGGCGGACGGATGATCTCGCTCTACGACAAGCATGCACAGCGCGAGTTGCTCTTCGACAACCCGGTGTTGCAGTTCGCCAATCTGGCGGCCCGCAATGCGTGGTTCTCCGGCGGCGTGGAGTGGAACGGCCCGCCCTACGGCCACAGCCTGTTGACCTGCAGCCCCGTCTTCGCCGCCGTGGTGGAAACGCCGCGCGGGCCGCTGTTGCGACTTTACGAATTCGAGCGGGTGACGGAAACCACCTGGCAGGTCGACGTGTTCCTCCCGGCCGGCGACGACCGCCTTTGGCTGCACGTCAAGGCCATCAATCCCAACGCGCACGAGATTCCTTTCTATTGGTGGACCAACATCGCCGTGCCGCTAACGGGGAAGACGCGTGTGCTGTCGCCGCTGGACTACGCGCTCGACCATCTTGCCAGCGGCAACGCGCACACACCGTTCCCGATTTTCGAGGGCCGCGACGGCAGCTACCCCATCAACTACACCTGCGCCAAGTCGGTGTTCTTCCGCAAACCGGGGAGCCAGCGGCCGTGGTTGGCCTGCGTGGACGGCCAGGGGCGCGGCATCAGCCACGTTTCCACGCCGACGCTCTTCGGCCGGAAGCTCTTCACCTGGGGAACCGGCCGCGGCGGCAAACACTGGATGGACTACCTCTCCGCGGAGGGCCAGGGCGACTACATCGAGATCCAGGGGGGCGTGACGCCAACCCAGCTGCAAACCCGTCCGCTCCCGGCTGGCGCGAGCATCGAGTGGACCGAGTGCATCAGTCCCCTGGCGATGGATGTCCAGGCGGCGCACCTTCCGGACTATTCGGCCGCCTGCGCGACGGCCGCGCTGGCGGTGGAGCGGCGCGTGCCCACCGCCACGCTGCGGGAAGTACATGCTTTCCTCCTCGCCGCGGCCGACGCGCCGGTGCGAACGGTGCTCCATCGCGGGTCCGGCTGGGGCGCGCTCGAAGAACAACGTAGCGGTAAGCGGCTCAGCCCCGGCCTGGCACTGGCTTGCGAGCCCACGGCGGACGAACGACCTTGGGCGGAATTGCTCTCTACGGGCCGGTTCTCCGAGGAATCGTTGAACGATCGGCCCACGAGTTTCAATGTCTCGCCCGGTTGGGTTGCCGTGCTGCGTGCATCGGCCGTTACGCACGGCGCAACGTGGTTGCACCACGTCCACTTGGGAATTGCGCAACTGCAAGGCGGGGACTGGGACAGCGCCCGAGCAGAACTCAAGGCGTCGCTGACGCTGCGGCAGAACGCTCTGGCCCACCGCTGCCTGGCTTTGCTCGAAGAGCATGACGGCCATCTCGACGAGGCCCAGGCGGCGTACCATCGGGCGTGGGCGCTCTGCGGCGGCGACGCGAACCTCGCCGTGGAAATCTGCGATTTCCTCATCCGTCACCGGCGGCATGCAGCGCTGGACGCGATGTTCAAGTCGTTGCCGCCGCCGCTCGCGGAGCACGAGCGAATCGTATTGATCAAGGCGCAATTGGCGCTCGCCCGCGGCGACGATCCCTTGGTTCGCAAGCTGTTGCGGCGGGAGTTTTGCACGATCCGCGAGGGCGAGGTCGGCCCCAGCGATCTCTGGTTCGCTTCGTACGTCCAGGAAGCCGAGAGCCGCAAGGGCCGCGCGCTGACCTCCGGCGAAAAGGAGGAACTCATGCGAGAATTTCCGCCGCCGCGGCAGATCGATTTCCGCATGCGCTGACGGCGGCCGCCGCGCGTCGTTCCTTATCCCGGAAAGAACGCATGGCTCGCCCACATCAGCAGCGCCAGCAGCACGATCCCCAGGCCGATGCTCCAGGCGATGAGCCGCTTCTCCACGGGCAGCAGCGGTTCGTACTCCATCTTCTTCAGCTCGTCGGCGATCTTGACCGGTTGGTCCATGTCAGCCTCCCAGGATTGGCGGTTTCACGCCGTAAAAGAAGACCCACGAGATCGCCAGCCCGATCCAGATCACGAATCCGAACAGGCAGACGACATACACGGCGGCCAGCCTCCCGATGCCCTCTTCCCATAGCTTCTTGAAGTTCGACACGGCGCCGATGGTGAAGAACGTCATCACGAAGAAGATGCTGCGAAAGGCATTGGCCTCGCCCATCGCCGCCTTGACTTTGTCCTTCAAGCTCGGCGCAACCAGCACCACGAGCAAGATCGCCGCGAAGCTCAGCATGTAGCCGAGCACGAACTTGGGGAACCGCTGCCAAATCTGGGCCAGGGGCACTTTCTCGCCGGGGCGGCCTTCGATCCTGGTGCACCAGATCACCGCCAGGATGAACGACCAGACGCCGATCATCACGTCGATGAACACCTTCACGGTCGCGGCCGCGCCCATAATCCAGCCGGGCTGGTAGCACACGCCGTCCACGGCTTGCGCCTTGGCGCAGATCAGCGCGTCGGCGATCGTGCCGGCGGCCACGGCGGCCCCGTCAGTTTTCACGGCCAACCCCATCCACGCGCCCGCCACCATCGGCTGGTGATAGAGAAAATGCTGCGCGGCGAACGGCAGGATCAACAATTCCACCACTGCGAAGATCACCACCAGCGACGAGACCATGATCGGCACGATGGGGCGGGCCTTGATCGCCGCGCCGGTGGCGATGGCCGCCGAGACGCCGCAGATCGATATCCCCGAGGCCAGCGGCACGGCCCATTCCCGGCTGAACTTGAAATACTTCCGCGCCACGAAATAGACCACCGCCCAATAGATCAGGTAGGCTTCCACAATGGCGCACAAGCCGCGGAACATCACCGCCTTGGCCAATCCCACCTGTTCCGCCGCCTGAATGCCCAGGAATCCGCCGAGGATCACGATGCCGGTCTTGATATACCATTCCGGGCGAATCGCGGTGCGGATCGCCTCCACCGTCCGGGGGAAGAAGTTGCCCAGGATCAACCCGGCCAACAGCGCGACGATGAACCCGGCTTCCGCGGTGAGATTCAACGCCCAGGGAATGCCGAGGCTCTTCACCTTGTCGGGCGTGGCCGCGATATAGGCGTAGCTGCCGAGGATCCAGCAGAAGTAGCTGATCCAGAAAATCACGGTGAAACCCAACGCGAACTGTCCGATCTTCAGCCGCAGCGCCATCGCGCCCAGGCTGGTGACGACCAGCAGGAAAGCGTACGTGGCCAATAGCGACACCGCGCCGGGCATCGCGGCGAAGGCCTTGGAGTTGGGCGCAAGAATCTTCGACACTTCCAGCCAAACCTGCGTCTTCACGGTCCAGCCCAGCAGGTCGGCCCCTCCGAGCACGCCCAACGAGAGCGCGACGATCCCCAATCCGATCCACACTGCCAGCCAGTCTTCGCTCAGCCTGGGTTTCTGTTCCGCCATGATCTACCTCTCGGGCCCACCGGCAAAAACGTCGATTCTAACAGCGTCCGCGGCGGAAAGCAACGATGTACCGCCGGGTGTTGTACACAGGTAGAAATGTTCCCTTGGTGAGAGGTTAGGAACAACTCAGGGTGAGGCCGGTGATCGCCAGCGCCGGGGCGGCGGGCATGGCGGTCAACTCGCAGACGATTGACTGTCCTCTGCTACCTTTCCGCCTGCTCCGCCGCTTGCAGCAGCGTAGCCAAATCGCCCAGCCCGCGATACATGCCGGGGTTTCCCAGCTTCATTGGGGCGTTCCGCAGGTACTCCGGCTTGATTGCCTTGTGGTACAGATCGGGCATTGCTGACGGGAAGTCGGTGCGGCCACCCAGCCAGGCCAGCACCGGTGGTGCGACATTGCAGAACAAGCCGATATCATGATGGCGGCTGCCGTAGGTGCCGTTCAATATCAAGGTCTGCGCATCAAAGTGCGGCAGTTCCGCGTTGACGAGCAAGTTCATTACCCGCAACACGCGGAGGTCGTGCGACTTGACGTAGAGGCGGCCGAGGACACTCAACTGCAAGGTCGTGTAGTAGATGTCAAAGCCGGGGTCGCCCTCGCCCTTTTCCGTAACGAACCCCGCGCCGTTGCTGCCATCCCGCCTGGTGGGCATCTTCAGGTAGAACAGGCCAAAACCCTTCCAACGCTTCTGGCTGGGGCTGAGCGTGTGCCGCCACTCCAGCTCGAAAAGACGTTTGTACTGCGGTTCGCCCGTGGCTAAGTAGATCGAGTAAAGCGTCTCCGCCTGATACAGATTGACGTTGCCGTTGATGTACCAGCCGTCGCTGGCTTTCCACGTGGTGGCCAACCAGCCGGTCAAATCGGGATTGGGAATGTCGCCGTTCCGCTTGAACCATTCCACTTCCTTCTTCATGGCGCCGAGCCAGCGCGTGCGGGTGGGCCGGTCGAGCGACTCTTTCAGCAAGAGATACGTATTGGCGAAATCCGACATCACAAACCACGCGTGCGAGCCAGGATTCTTGATCTCGCCATCGGGCGCTTGGTTGTCGCGGATCAGATGCTCGAACGTGTCGACGGCCAGTTGGTGCAACCACGGCTGGCGCGCCTTGGCTTCATCGTCCATCGCTTGCGGATGCCTCTGCCGCCAACGCCAGAGCTCTGCCGCCATCAGCGCCGGGCCGCCCTGGCAGGCGATCAGGTTGTTGCTGAAATGCCACTGCCCCTTGTCGTAATAAGACGGGTCGGTGGCGGAGGTGTTCGTGGCCACAACACCAAGCAGTCGGTCCATGAGCGCGGTCAAATCCTTCACCATCGCCGGATCGGACCGCACCGCCGGCGGAATGCCCTCGCTGATCGCATCCGGGGCAAGGCAAAGATCGTCGCCGGCAACCATCACCGCCACGCCATCAGGCGTCTTCCAGATCGGAGGCATGGGTCGAGATTCCGCCATCTTCTCCGCGGCCAACATCGCGCTGGCATAAAGCAATGCCACGCCGATTACCGTCAGACTTGTGATTCTTATGGTTCTCATGTGATGTGCCCTGGGTCATAAGTTGGGGGGGGTATTCCATGTCGGGATCCACCAAGCAGAATCCGACATAGTTTACCGCGGCTTCTCGACGCGGAGGACTGCTGGTACCGCGGTAATCTTCAGCCTGGGAACGGTAACACACCCCGTGCCGTCAGCCCGAATCTCTCCCGCAGCCGTGGCGAACGCCCAGCGAACCGTTTCGCCCGGGGCCACGCGCAACGTCTGGAGCCTGCGCAGGCTGACGTCCGCCATCGCTTCGGCCGGGATGGTGAACGTCGTCTTGAGTTCTGAAGGTTTGACCAGGAAAAGCGACATCTCGACCGTGTGGGGCGTGTCGCGCAGGAGCTTCCATCGGAAGAAGGCATTGACCTGGCCCGACATTTTGTCGGCGATCCGGTCCGGCCAGGGCAGCGGATCGTTGGTCGAGGCGTTGGTGAACACCGGGTAGGCTTCGTTCTTCCTGACGTTCAGCCAGTCGAACGAGTTGATCAGGTCGTTGACCTTCATGATCTTCTCGTGGTTGTTCGCATGCCCGAACGGCCCCCAATAGAAGAAGAGCGCGTATTTCCGCTCGTTCATGGCCTTGACGAAGCCATCGTGGCCTTGGGACCACCTGTCGTTCTGGGCGGAATAGTCGATTACAACCGGAGGGTCGGGGAGGGTGATGTCTGCGGGCACCGTCCGCGGTGGGAAGTACATCCGGCTGGAAACATGCTCGACCTTGGCGGGGACGTTCGCCTTGACGGCGGCAAACACGTCCCCGAAGCGCATGCCGATACCGAGGGTGCCGCTGCCGCCCATGGAGTTGCCGCACAGGTAGACCCGGTTCTCGTCGATGCCGTAATGCTGGATCACCCACTTCACCGTGTCGATCACCCGCTTCTCCGTGGGACCGATTTCCGGCCCCTTGTACCTCTCGCTGCCCCACCACCAGTCGCCGTGATTGGCGCGGCAGTCGAGGTATAGCGCATAGAAGGCATCCGGCGAACGGTAGATGTCGTGGTTGCCGACCCTGGTCGTGCAGGCCAGGCAGGAGTGGACATCATGCCCGGCGGAATGCAGGACGACGTACAATGGCGCATTTGCGCGTGCTTGCTTCGGATGGAGCACCAAGAACGTATCCTGCTGGGGCACTGCATAGCCCCATTCCTTCTTGATCCCGTGCTGGAAGGTCTCCAGTTTCCGTCCGGTAAATACCGACTCTTCCTTCTTCTCCGGACTCCACTCCGTCGTTTGGGCGTGCGCCACCACCGCGAACACCAGGACCAGACCTGTCGCAATCATCATCTTCTTCATGTCATTCTCCCGCTGGACTGGAGCCGATCACCCAGATCTCGTTGGCAAGGCAGATCCCATGCTATGTCGGGGGAACGTGGTAGTCAACGCAGCCGCCGGCGATTCGTGATCCTGCCTCAGAACGACAATGGAAACCATAGGCCAGGGTATTGCCCTTTGCTTTCACTAGTTCGCCTGGTGGACTTCGGCCGCCATTTCCACCAGCGTGTCGAGAATCTCCTCCGCGGCGTGAGGCTCGAACGCGCTGAGAAGCAGCGGGCGGAAGATGGGGCCGCGACGCTCGGCGTCGGCTGTTTTCAGCAAGAACTCCGCAAAGTCGGAGGTGATGGGGAGCATACGGCCCCGGTTGCCTTTTTCGCATTCCGCGGGAATCGCCAACATCGGGCGCCGGCCCCCGAGTTCCACGCGGAGGCCATTCCCACGGTCCCAATGAAGAACGAACGACTCCGTAAGCCGCAGCCCGGACAACCACATTCCGTGGAGGTAATGCTGCCAGCTTTCAATTCCAATCTCATCGTTTTCCTCGGCTATTTCGCCCCGATACAGTATAGGTGGGCTTTGCTGCGGAGAAACATCGCGTCGCCGACGAATGCCGGTGTGGCCACCGCTTCTTCGCCCAGTTTCGAATCCGCGATGGAGGCGTACGCCTTGGATGCCTGGAAGGCATGGAGCGTGCCGCCATTGTCCATGGCATAGATGTGGCCAGCCGCGAAGACTGGTGAAGGATAGAAGGATTCGTCGAACTCATGCGTCCATAGCTTTCGCCCCGTGCCGATTGCATAGCAGCTCACCAGGCCGGACGAATCGGCGACGAGAACGAAGTCCTGCGTTGCCAGTGGGCTGGCCACATTCGGAAGATCGTCCTCACTGCTCCAGGCAACCGTGCCCGAAGCCAACGATATTGCTGAGAGCTTGGCACGCTCATTGGCGACGATGATCGTGCCGTGCGCATAGGCTGGCGACGGCGTGACTTCGCCGCTGAGGCATTTTCTGGAGAGAAGCACTTCGCCGGTGTTCACGTCGTAGGCGGTGGCGGTGGGATTCTCGGCAAGCACGACCATCTCGCGATCGCCGGAGACGGCGATGATGGGCGACGCCCACGATTCCCGAACCGGGCGCTGCTTCTGCCAGACCGTCTTGCCGGTGGCAGGGTCGAGCGCGTAGAGAACCGCCTTGTCGCTGTCGTCCATCTGCACGAAAAGGTGCTTATAGGCGATGAGCGACGAAGCATAGCCGTAGCTGCTCCGGGGGGCGCCGAATGTCCGCGTCCACGCGATCGCACCCTGCATGTCCACCGCCACAAGATCGCCGGTCGAGAAAATCGCAAAGAAGAGTTTCCCGTCGGTGGCCCCGGTCGAAGCCGCATGGCCGAATTCTTCGGATACCTTGGGCAGATCGGCCGGCTGCCGGGCCGCCTGCCGCCAGAGCATCTTTCCGGTGGCCGCGTCGAAACAGTAGATTTCGCGAGCGCTCTGGTCGGCGCCGGTCAAGAACACTCGCCCTTCCCAGACAACCGGCGAACTTGCGCCCGGTTTCGGGACGGGCGTCTTCCACCGCACATTTTTCCCGCTGGCGACGTCGAAGCCGGTCGGGGGTTTAACGTCATGGGCGATGCCCTGGCCCAGCGGTCCCCGCAGATTCGGCCAGTTTCTCAGGATCGCGTCTTTGGCAGATGCCGGCATGACGGTCGCCTGCCGCGAGGCACGAACGCCGCCCGAACGCTCCGGGCCGATGGCCAGGCGGGACGCCGTGGCGGAGGCACTGGTGCGGTTCGGTGGCCGATCGCCCTTGTTGGTCAGGGCCCACAGTCGCTCGCCGATCACGGTAAACACCGTTCCATTGGCCGCGCAATGGCTGCTGTAGGCCGTGTCCTGGTCATTCTTGATGCCGGCGTGCAGCCGAAGCGTCTTGCTGGCTGCCAAAATGGTCTTCCCGAGATACACCTTCCCATCTGTCACAAGCGGCGAACTGAAACACGTCGCGCCTTTTCGAGTGGCGTACGTCCAGTAGCAACGGCCGCTGTCCGCATCCAGGCAATGGATCGTGCCCGCATTGTCCGCAACGAACACCAGACCGTCCGCCACTGCCGCGGTGGCGACGCTTTGATTCAGGGCATTGTACGACCAGATCTTGCCCTTCTCCGTGAGGTCGCCGGTCCGGGTGGCGTCGATACAGACTACGCTCCCCTTGCTGTCTCTTCCGCCGTGATTCGGATCGCCGCCGATCGCCAAGTAGATCCGATTGTTCCACGAGACCGGCGTGCCGATGATGTCGCACGGATGCCCACGGCCATCTCCCTTGACGTGCCGCGGGTAGAAGGGGAGCTTCTTGTAATCCGGCGGAATGCAATCGCACCACCAGATTTTCTTCAGGACGGGCACGTCGGGAATCGTTGCCGTGGGAATCGTATCGAGGGGCGTCATCTCCGGCACCTTTCGCGAGAAGCGAAACTCCAGGGGCAGATGCGGCTTGGGCAGATTGGAAAGCAGGTTGATGGAACGGGCGTATTCCGAGGCGGTAAGCCCGCCGGTTTCCTTTCCTTCGACGTCGATGAAATACACGATGGGACCGCGCAAGCTCGTGGTCGTCCAACGGTCTGGGGCGACCGGGACCGCCGGATCAACCGGTTCGAAGGCGTAACAGACGCCGTTTCCCGTGGCAAACACGATTTGAGCACGTCCGTTGACCAAGCCCAAAGACGGCGATGCATATTGCCCGCGGTAGAGGCTCTCTCCGATCTGCTCATCGTCGCGCGCCACCAGTTGCCCCGTCATCTTGTTGAAAACGACCAGGCTGGGGGTCAAGGGGCTGTAGGGGATTTTGCCTGGAACCCAAGAGCGTCCGTTACCGGTGCAGACGTAGATATAGTCTCCGTGCACCAGGACCGACGAGCTGGCCGTATGGTGATAATACGCCTTGAGCTTTTCGAGCATGTCGTAGCGCCACAGGATGCTCCGCGAGGATGCTTGTTCGACAACAGTTGTGTCGCTCTTCGCCGCTGGCAGTGCGCCCTCGTCATCGCCATGACTGCCCTGGCTCAGAAGCACTTTCAATTCCACACACAGGACTTCCTCATACGGGCTTACAAAATACAGCCGATCGCCGTCCAGCGTCGGAGTTGAACTGATCGCCCAGTTTTCCCGTTTGTCCCCGGGCGGCCTGGGGCAAATGAACACCCCCAGCCGCCTTCCCGTCTGTTCGTCCAGGCATAAGAAACAGGCCTCCTTTCCTTTTTCCCACGTTGTCCCGATAAACACCTTACCCCGGCTTACCACGGGGCTGCCGGTCGTGAGATGGCCGAGCCTGGCGACCCACTTGACATTCTGTGTGGACTGCGGATCCACCTGGCCTGCGTCGTTCTCGGAGCCGCAATCCGCCCCATCCGGCAGCCTCTGATCGCTCGGGGCTGCCATATTACGCGAGGGTTGTCCGCACCACTCCGGCCAGTCTCTGCCGCTGACCGCGCCGGCCGCGGCCGCGAGAATTGCGCCGGCGCATAAGATCATCATCTTCTCACAGGTCATCGTCTCACCACAAAGCGGCACAAGACACGCTGACTATCTTGCCGCATCGTTGTTACCGTTTGGATTCGCTGTGCCCAGCCAGGAATGGTTGCCCGCCAGTTGTGGTTGCGGGTGCAAGATTGTTGTATCATCGGGAGATCGGCATTTCAAGCTTCGTGCCGTTCCTGCCCACCGCTCACCGGCGAATCGCATCGCGAAGAAAGAGCTGACATGGAAATGGCGAACCACGTTGGTGTTAACCTCGATCCCGATGAAGTTGACGGCCAAGCCGGAGCAAAACTGGATTGAGGGCCGACTCTACGGGCAGGCGTGGCAAAAGACGTTATAAAACCACTCAACATCCAACCTGCAATTAGAACCCTCGTGGGAGGCCGCTCCACAATGAAGCGCCGTTTTTTGAACATCCTGGTTTCTCTGGCGGCCTGCCTTCTTTTCGCCCCCGCCGCAGCCGCGGATGATGCGATCGCGAAGCCGAAGCCGGAGGATCTGTTCGTTCTGCGTAGCGGCCAGTTTGCCGTGGTGCTCGACGGTCAGAGCGGTGGGTTGGCAGAATTGCGTTGGCAGGACAAACGGATTACCGAGCCGCTCGGAACCGTGCCTGCGTTGGATTGGAAGCAGGACGAGGTTTGGGTCGTTGCCCAGCGCCTCGCGAAGCTCAAACTGGTGGGTCTCAAGCCGCTGGGGCCGCGCGCGGCCTTGGCCACGGCCGTCGCAGGTGATTGGCAAATCGAAATCCGCTACGAGTTGGACGCCATCTGGCCAATGCTCACGCAATCGGCCCGCCTGACCTGGAAGGGGACGTCGCCCACCAAGCTCAAAGGCTTCTGGCTCGGCACGCCGCCGCTGGCCGTATCGAAGGACGGTTATTACTTCGCACCGGGGGTTTATCCGCCGCACCGCTACACGGCCGACAAGTTTCGGACCAACGCCGAGCAGGCATTCTCTCCCAGCCTGGCTCCGCTGATCGCCCAGCTTTCGCCAACGAAAAGCATGCTCTGGATCAGCGATGAATCGACGCCGGCCTCGGACCGCACAACGGTGACGGTCCGGGAGTTGCCGGCCGCTGTCCGTGTTGCCCAGGGCTTCGAGGCGATGGCTCGCATGAACCCCGGCGTCGCCCAGGAGATCGGCAGCGCGTACCTGTGGCTGATCGAAGGCGACGGCGAAGCGGCGCTGCGGCGAATCCACGACTGGATGCGTCGCCGCGGGATCGTGCCCCCGGCCGACCGGCCCGACTGGTTTCGCGATGCGGCCATCTATGGCTTTCATCCCGGCGGAACGTTCACCAGCTACTGCACCGACCTGGGCGGCTTCCGCCCGGCGATGAAACTGCTGGAGCATATTGCCGGGTTGGGCGTCAACACCGTCTGGATCCAGCCCATCCAGGATGTGAGTTCGTATAGTCCCCGCGATTATTATGGCATTCAGGAGGGTTTGGGCACCGCCGAGGAGTATCGGGCTCTGGTCGACCGGGCCCATCAGTTGCGGCTGCGCGTGCTTCAAGACTGCGTGCCCCATGGTGGACGATCCGACTATCCCCGGGCCAAACAGCATCCCGAGTGGCTGGCCTACAAAGAGGACGGATCGACGCTCGTCTACTGGTGCTTCGACTTCAATTGGCCCACCTGGCGCGACTACATGGCCGGCGTGGTGCGGCATTACGTGCGCGATTTCGGCGTGGACGGCTATCGCGTCGATGCGATCGAAGGGAGCCTCATTCCCAACTGGAATCCCCGGATTCCTTACGCCCGTGCCAGCTTCGCCCGGCTGCAAGGCGGCCTGAACATGCTCCGTGCGATGCGGGCGACCGCCAAGCAAGAGAAGCCGGATGCCGGGATGCTCGGCGAGACCGAACGATCGATTTACGCAACGATAGGCGATGCGGTGTACGATTTCCGCCTCAACTATGACGTGTTCCACGACGCTTGCCGGATGCCCGCCGACGAATTCGTAACCCGCCTCCGCCGCTATTTGCACGAACAGCATTACGCGCAGATGCCCGACTTGTTGCGAATGCGATATTGCCAGTCGCACAGCACCGGGTCTGCGGAACTCTGGTACGGCATCAAGCCGATGCGGGCGATCGTGGCGTTGACCGCCTGGATTGATGGCATGCCCATGGTCTACCACGAAATGGAGAGTGGGCATGCCGACGTCTTTCGCTGGATTTTCGCCATTCGGCGGGAAATCCCCGAGCTGCGGCGGGGCGACGCCGACTATCAGTGCGTGGAAGCGCCGCCAGGCGTATTTGCCTGCCTGCGATCGGACGGCCGGTGGGCCTCGGTCGTGCTGGTGAACTTCGACTCGAAGCCGGTCGCCGGTGAGATTCGCATGCGGCTAGATTGTTTGCCGAAAGACCTGCGGTTGAAACCGGCCGTCACGGCCATCTTTCCGTCAGGCAAGATCGCCATGTCTACGACCGCTGTCGGCGAGGGATCGCTTCGCGTGCCAATCAACTTGGAACCGTTCGATTTCGGAGTGTGTGTCGTCCGTTCGCCGAATGTTCCATGGCCAAACGTGGAATCGCTTTCGTCGCCTCGCGTTGCGGCGATTCCCCCGCCGGCCGCGAGTGGACCGGCCACAACGTCTACCCCGCCCGGGATTCTCAAGCTCTCGGGCCCGACCGGCGTTGCCGTTCAACCGTCGGGCGGCACCGCACGAAAACGGTCGTGGGAGGCCTGGATCGATGCAGACAGCGGTTTGCTGAAGCGGCTGACAGTCGACGGTTGTGAAGAGCTGGGACCCGCCGAGTTGTACCTGCCCGAAACCTGTCGAGCGGCGGCCCAGCGTGCCTCGTGCCGGCACGACGGCATCGCGGTGATTGTCCAACGCACGTTCGGCTCAGCGCGGCTCGATCTGCGCTACGAACCCACCGGCTCGGGTCTGCGCGTGCGAAGCCGCTGGAGCGGGAAGATGATGCCAAGGCAGGCGGCTTTGTATCTGCCCGTGGTACAGGCCGCACGATGGTGGGCGATGCCTGCTGAAGGCCGTGTGGAAGACCGCTACGAGGTCCGCCACCTGGCGTCCAGCGGTATTCTCAGCAGTTTTTGCTGGCGTCCCCAAGGAACGAACACCGTGTGGGACTCGCTCCTGCAGCCGCTCGAGCCCGGATCGGCGTTTGCCCTGGGCGCTTCGGCACGCGGCGAGGTTGCATTGGGTTTTCGCGGTGGTGTGATCCCGGCGCGGGTGCGATGGTTGGACCGCATCGGCAACCGCCACGAACTGGCCGCGCTAATTGCCTGGAGCGATGCCGAGGCCCCCGTCGACTCAATGGCCCCAGCCCTGGACATGGAAATCCGCCTGGACGCCAGGGAAAACGCGACGCCGCTTGCCGCCCATCCGCTGCGGCCCGCGCCGGGTGGTTGGATTTACGAAAACGAACACTACCTATTGCGGCTCTCGCGCTCCGGGATGATCGCGCAACTTTCGACGAAGGGGCCTCAACCGCGGCGGATCGTCGATCAATCCGAACTCTATACCGACCATGGTTTCGCCAAAGAAGAGGCTGTCAAGTTCACCGACTTCGGTCTGGACCCGGGCAGTGTGCGTTTCCTGACCGCCACGGAACTCGAGGCCGCCTCGCGGATCTGGCGCGACGCGAACGGAGCTTTGCGGATACGCTTCGAAGGCCGCTTGCGCGGAGACAATCGCGATCTGTTGTATCCTCCTGTGGAATACTTTACTGATTACACGCTGGACCAGTCGCCCAGTTTCCGGGTGTCGCTGGGAGTGCATCCGCTCGGGGCGCCGGCTGCCAGGTATGCGTTCTTGGGTTGGAAGGCCCACGTGCCGGAGCTTCGCAAGGTGTCTTACTCGCGCGACGGTGTGCTCACAGCGGCGGCCGGCAGCAACGACAGCGGTAGCCCGCTGCTCCGGTTTGGCCGCGACGCGTGCCCCGATCGCATCGACCTGTTTGACGGCCGGCTCCCCTTGGCGCAGCTCACCGAGTTGCGCAGCGGCGGTCTGCCGATACCGAGCACATACAGCCGGGGAAAGGATTTCCTCTTGACCTTCTATGACGGCCCGCCAGCGACGGGCATATCGTCGCAATGGTCCTGGGCCACGATGGTCTGGACCCCCGGCGCGGCGAGGCCGACGACGACCGGCCGACTGCCGACGATCGCGCCGGTCGAAACGTCGATTGTGAAAGACCCCGGCTTTGAAGAGGGTATGGCGACGTTGCCGGTCTCGCTACAGACCGGAGAGCCGCTTCCCGGCGCATCGCTCGGTCGGGCCTGGTCGATTCCGGTCGGCGGCCGCCTGGTCCATACGCCTGTCCACAGCGGCCAGGCAGCGGCCGAAGTGTACAACACCACGGGCCAGTATCTGCTCTGGCAACAGCGATTGCCGGCCGCACGGTTCGTGCCGGGCTCACGTTGGCGGCTCAGCGCCTGGGTGAAGGGGGAAGGAATCACCGCCGGTGACGGAAATTGGAAGAAGGGCCTGCTCTCGATTGGGTTGACGACCGACAAATGGGCCGGTTTCTCGACCAAGTTTCAGGGCACGTTCGACTGGCGGCCGGTGAGCGTGGAGGTGCGGATTCCCTCCGGCCTGCGTGATGTGCGGATAGAAACCGGCCTCAACGGCGCCACCGGCAAGATGTGGATCGACGATGTCGACCTGAAACCCCTGCCTGAGTCTACTGCGGCGAAATAGCACCATCACGAAGCCAGCATAATACGAATGGTGCGTATTATGAAAGCGGCACGGCTCTCTGGACGCCTTCTTGAGGGCGATCGCGCGCGAGGTCGAAATGCGCCGGTTCACGCGGCACGACGGCAGCGGGCTCTCCTGGGAACAGCGCATCGCGGGTCTCGCGCAATTCCTTGGCGATATGTGCATCTGATAAGAAGATCGTCGCGCTGGTCGCTTCGTGCCTATTTCGGCGGAACGATGATTTTCCGATCGGCAGTGGACCGGGGCGAGTCCGGCACGAGATCGGCCAACATCCGAGCGGCCGCCACAACCAACATCTCTCCCGAGCCCTCGGCGCAGCGGGCGCTGACAACTTCGTAGTTCCCCTCCGCATACGCGGAACGGTTGGGGATATAGCCGAACGATCCGTTGGCAAGCTCGACGATCTGCGTCTGCCGAAAACGCGATACCGCCTTGACGTTCAGGCCCAGCTCGACAAACACCTCGCCGGGCAACGCGACCCAGGCCAATTCCTTGCCCAAGGCGATGATCTGGACCTCCGCTTCCCACGGCTGGCCCTGGCGGGCGGCCGCGTCGATCGCCTTGTAAGCTTGCACCTGTTCGAGGAACTTCGCGCGCGGGCCGCGTTGGACGATCTTTCGCGCCTGGGCCAGCTCTTCCTCGGTGACTTTGGCCGGAGGAAGTTGCACGATCTGCCGGCGCACCCGCAGCGAAACGTCGCTGGCGGGCTTCAGATCCATGTACGCCTTGAGCACGTCGCCGGCGAGGATCGTGCCCAGACGGACGGCCTCCGTGGGACCATGCTGCCGATTCGACCACTCGACGTTCACGTGATTGAGGTTCCCGCACGCGCCGTTGCCGAAAATCGTAAGCATCTCCGGGCCTTCATACTCGGCCAGCCGGCGGGCCAGAACGCCCGGATAATCGGCCGAGAATGCCAGCCCGCCCGTCGTATCCGGATGCATTGCATAGTTCACGTAGGTCAGCGACGGTTTGCCGCCGGCGGCCTCGAAATAGACGACGCCGATCTCCGGGTCGACAGGGCCCACGGGCCGGATGGTGTGGGGATTGTGCTTGCCGGGATTCCAGCCCACCGTGCCGTCATCCATCCAGAAGCGGCGATTGAAAGCCAGGCGGTCCTCGCGGCCGCGGGCGTACGACACCCGCACCGGCGTCAACCGCTGCTGCGCCTCGACGACGGCCTGCGCGATCCGCTCCGGCAAGTCCGCCGTGTACTTCTTGACCGGTTCGCGCGCTCCGCCGGTCAGTTCGTCGTACGACGACCCACAGGTCAGCACCGGGCCGGTATGCGTGTGGGTTGCGGAGATCATCACGTGCTCGCCGGGAATCCCGGTCTTCCGCTCCACCGGCTTGCGCGCCGCGAGCACCGTATTCCGCGGCAGCGTGATCAGATCGCAAACGACCATCGCCGCTCGGGTTTGCCCGTCGTCCAGCACTGCCGCCTTGGCGTAAAGCTCGTCGAGCACCCCGTCGCTTCCACGCAGGCTGTAGTATCCGGCCAAGGGGATCCCCAACGGCGGCGTGATCTTGACTGCGGCGGTGCCCAGCCGCAACTCGGCGGCAATCGCAGGCGCGGCGGCCAGCACCGCCAGGATCAGCACAACGGCGGTCGAAACACGCGTTGCAGGACGGCTCGCGGAGCGGTCGGCTCGCCGTCGCCAGGTCGTTGATGGTCGCATCATGAGGGAACCTGCCTTTCGTTGGAGGATTGCCACGGCCGATAGCACACTGTAGCATCAGGTCCCGCCACCCCCTTGTCAAGCGGCGGCTTGGCCGCCTTTCGGAGCCTTCAGTGACGAACACTTGCGGCGACTCCTTGGAGTGCGACGATTTGTCGCCGCTTTTGTTTCAGGGTGATCGCCTGTTTCCACCCTAGGGACCGTGTGGCAGACCGTCCGCACTTCAAAGACGGGCAGACCCTGAACGGGCCTCGTTGTTATCGTCCCACCCCCGCCAGTAAAACGCGCCACACTCGGAGAGTCGAACGGACGCGGCGATTGGAACGTTGTGGGCCGCCGTGGTAACATGGAAAGCCGTTGCCGCCCGGACGTATGCGGGAGGATTGGAGACGGGAAATACCAGTTCAAAGGAGTTGCTGCATGAGCGCTGTCGGAAAATTGTTCGCCTTGATCTTGTCGTTGATCGGACCGTCCCCGGCCGACACCCCAAAGGATCTGTAACTGAAGCCGGGTGACAAGATCGTTGCCATCGGCGAGTCGATCACGGCCGGCGGGGGCTACCTCCGCGACATCGACGCCGTGCTCGCTCAGCATTACCGCGACCGATTCAGCCAGATGACGCAAGTCGTTGCCTTGTAAGGCGGATAGAGTTTTTGCGAGGGACAAGTTGTTTATTGCCCGCGGGTTCGCGCACTCTATGATTGTTTGACGTGGCACGGTGATTGCAACATCCTGTCCTGGACAGGATTGCCGCGGGACCGATTGGGGGGGGCAGTTGCGGGCCCGTCGGCGCGGTAATCTGGGAAACGCCGAACCTTGGCTCTGATTGGTTTCTCGATATCTGGGCGGCGTAGGCTCGGTTGCGGAAAAGCCATTGCAGGTTGGGGTGAGCACGGCGAGCCATGAAAACATCCGTTGAACGTCGGATCGCGTCATGAGATCTTTCGGCCCTCTCCGCATTGCGATTCAATTGCTCAGAAAAACGATCGAGGGATTTATCACCGGCAATTGCATGCGGATGGCGGCCGCGTTGTCGTATTACGCGGTCTTCTCGCTGCCGGCGGTGCTGGCGATCGCCGTAACCGTGGTTGGTTTCTTTTACAGCTCTCATGACGTTCGCGGTGAAGTGGGCAGGCAGGCTGCCCATGCCGTTGGCGCAAGCGGAGCCCGGCAGATCCAGGCCCTCTTGGCGGATGCGAGCAAGCCACGGCACGGACTCATCGAGTCGATCGTCGGCTCCTGTATCATTCTGATCGCTGCCACCGGAGTCATGGTGGAGCTCCAAGCGGCGATGAATGATATCTGGGAAGTGAAACAGGATGCTAATCGCAGCGGTATGAAACTCTTTTTCCTCAAGAGGCTCTTTTCCCTGATCATGGTCATGGCGATCGCGATCTTATTGCTGTTATCTTTGATCATGAATACGCTGCTTGCGGCCTTCACCGAGCCCATCGCGGCCCAGTTGCCGGCGGGCATTTCGGGGGGGCTTTTGAATTGGATGCACACCCTCGTTACGCTAGCATTGATTGCCGGGCTCTTTGCCGCGATGTTCAAGCTTCTTCCCGACGCGCCCGTGCGGTGGAGCGATGTGTGGCTGGGGGCGCTGCTCACCGCGCTCTTGTTCGCCCTGGGTAACTTTCTCGTCGGGCTGTATCTCGGCCACAGCAACCTCACGTCAGTCTTCGGAGCCGGCAGTTCGCTGGCGGTGATCTTGGTCTGGATCTATTATGCGGCGATGGTTGTTCTGTTTGGCGCCAAATTCACCTTTGTCTGGTCACAACGGCGGGAAAAGGCCGCGTCGGACGCCACCACCACCGCGGGCGCTGCCGACGACCGCCCACGCGATACGTCGCGGCCGCGGGCTTAACGTGCTCTTCAACCAACCGGCCTGATCGTGATGCAGCCGCTTGCTGCCTTGTCGCCTGGACGGGGCGCGCAGGGGAAGCACGCGGTCTCTGCTTTGGAAGATTTGGCACGCGAATAGCACAACTCCTTTCACTAATGCGCGGTTGTTCTTCATCATTTCAGCCTGATACGAGGATAATCTTAATGGCTACTCAGCAGATATTGGAAGGCAATTGGAACGAGATCAAGGGCAAGCTTCGTCAAAAATGGGGGCAATTGTCCGACAACGATCTCACCCAAGCTCGCGGGAATATTGATGAGCTCATAGGCCTTATTCAAAATAAGACCGGCGAAGGGCGAGCAGCGGTCGAAGCGTTCTTGCAGGAAATGAGCGACCATGGCGGTTCGCTTCTGGGCACGGCCGCCGAGCGGTTACAGGATGTTACGAAGCATGCCACCGAAAGCGTTCAGCAGACCGCCAAAGCAGCCGGCGATCAAGTGCGCGCCGGTTATATCGAGACCGAACGTATTATCCGGGAACGTCCAGCTCAATCGCTGGCCGTCTCCTTTGGTGTAGGGTTTGTCACCGGGGTGCTGGTGGGACTGCTTATGCGTTCCGAATGAAGAAGGCCCAGAAGTTTCCGATCGATCGATCGATCGATAACGCGGTGTAACATCGCGTGGATCAAGCGCGGTTCGAAGCAGCCGCTACCGATCGAATCGTAATAGCCTGCTCCTTTGTCGGCCCCGAGTCGCAGGATTGCCCGGCAAGAAGACTGCCACAACTGCCATGGCCGTTACCGGCGCGCTTCATTGTGCTTGACTCGTTGCCGACTCTACAACTTGGACATCAATGGTCATGGTTTCCTGGGCGGGAGAGTAGAGCGTTCCCGTGGTGGGCGTGGCGTCGCGATAATTCCGGCCGTAAGCCACGCGGATGTGGTCGGTGCTTGCCAGCACGCCATTGGTCGGATCGAATCCTTTCCAACCCACCTCGGGGATGTAGAGTTGCAGCCAGGCATGCGAGGCGTCCGACTGCGCACGGGCAGCGCCCGTGTTGCCTGTGTAAATGTAGCCGCAGACATAACGGGCGGGAATGCCGAGCAGGCGGGCGAGGCAGATGAACAAATTGGCGAAATCCTGACAGACCCCTTTCTTGCCGGCAAACACCTCGTACGGCGTCGTTTCCAACCAAGTGCTGCCAGGGACGTACTTGTACTCGCGAAACAGCGCCAGGTTGATGGCAAAGAGCGTTTCCATCAGGTCGTGGTTATTGCGCTCCACGAACGACATGGCGTAATCATACAACTCGCGCAGCTGCGTGTCGGGCAACTCGACGGGCGTAAGATAGGGGACCAGCATCAGATGTTCCCACGGCATCCACACCAGCGGAAAGGAAGGGCGGATCGGCGTCCGGGTGAACGCGAACGGGTCGACGTCGGACAGAGCCACCGTGGACTCGGCCGTAAGCGTGAGCTCCGTGTAGGGCCCGTGGATCTCGAAGCGGCTGGCCCAGTTGCCGAAGACATCTTCAAATTCGACGATCCCCGTGGCGGGAACGACCTGCAAGCGGTAGTTTGCCACGCGCTGATAGACGTCGTCGATCGGCCGCAGGTGGACACAGTGCTTACTATGCTGAATCGGCTGATTGTAAGTAAAGCGGGTAGTGTGCGTGACGGTCAATCGCCGGCTGTTCACCAGCGGTGGAACCGCCGCCGCCATGATGGGCGTGGTTATTACGGGTGTGATCATTGTTTGCCTTGCGACTTTGGGCCGGCGGTGTGCTCGCCTTTTTGCGCGTACCGCTCAGGATGTTGCTCGAACTCTCGCTTGCACTCGTCGGAGCAGAAGTGATACTCCCGACCGTGCAATTCCGTTTTCGGCATCTTCGCGTCGTTCTTCACGCTCATTCCACAAACGGGGTCCTTTTCTTTCGTTGCGGCCATGGCCGTTTCTCCTTGACTGGTTGGTTCATTATAGATATTGCAATCTCGACCGCCGTTCATTCGATCGGCGGAGAGCATAACCGGTCCTAGGAGGGTGTAAAAGGTGCGCCGCTCAACGAGAGTGTCCCACGGAAAACGCCCCGAACCGGCCGCACCCTTTGCACCCCCCGTTCTACCACTCCCAACTTCCTGACCAATCCTGATCCTTCTTCGGTCCATTCCGCCTACCGGCGGTGGATTTCGGCCCGCTTGAATTCGCCGCGGACTCGCGGGGCGGCAGCACGAGCGGCGGTTACTTGCCCGAATCCGTTCCGCGCTGCGTATCCGGAGTCCTGCCCGAGGACGGCTGATTTCCACGGGGAACAGATTGCGGTGAACCGGCCGGCGGCGAAAGTTGCGGCCGCCGAATGGCATCCGGCTCACGCCTGGTGTCAGGACCCGCGGCGGAAGGTGCTTGCGATCCAGGCGTGGCGGGCGTTTGCCGTTGCCGTTCGGAAGGCTGTCGCATTTCCCGCTCGTCGCGCCCACGGCCTTCGCGGCCGGCGCCAAAATCCTCCGGCCGCGCAGCGGTCCGTTCCACGCGCCGATAGAACTGCTGCGAATCGGCGAAGAATTGCGGGTCCCGCAACGAGTTCCAACGATCGATGCCCAGATGCGGCGCTCGCCGCAAGTTATCGATGGCGACGCCCAGAACAAAATAGCCCATCCGCTGCCGCTGATCATAACCGAGTTGGAACGCATCGAAGGGGATAATCACGTAGTCCCCGCTCCATCCGGAGATGTCCGGCGCCATGGCGAAGAACAAAGTGGGGCAACCCCCCTGCGTGTCGACAATAAAGTCTCTCACCGTTCCCAACCGCTCGCGGTTGCGACCCCAAACGGACATGCCGATCATGTCGCGTCCTCGAAGCAATTGACGCTGTTCTCCGCCTTGCGTTTGTGCGGCCGCGGCTTGCTCGCCGCCGGGCGCAGGGGCAGGGGAAGCGATGGGGGCCTGCGGAGGCTGCGGCGCCGGCTGCGCTGTCATCGGCGCTGCGTAACCCCGCGGCCCGCGAAGCAATTGCGCGCTGGCGTCGTAGGCGGCAAAGCACCCCGCCAGGAACACTCCGCACGTAAAAACGACTCTTACGAAACGACGAGCGACCATAATTCTTATCTCCTTCTTTCCCAAGCCGAGTATGGTCACGCTCGCGAGAATCGCATGCACGAGATTCCCGGAGCATAAACACCTGGACCAACGAGGTCTCATCAAGTCTTTTGCAATCCGCATGCCAAACTCCCCAATGTGCTTGAGGGCGCGGCGTGGTGTATAGATCGCGTGCCGGTGGCGGTACGATCGCCCTGCTCTCGTTGGCCCTTTGGCACGACAATTGCGAAAGGGGCGAAGTGCGGACCCGATGATTGAAGCAAGTGATAGGAAAAGGAACAAGCTATGAGCGACGGTTGGGGACTCTGCAAAGACTGCAAATGGTGGCAGATCGAGCCTGACGCGAGCGTGGCGGGCACGACAATGGGGGTGTGCATCGATGAAGATCTGCAACGCTTCACGCTTCGCGTGTCGGGCAATAGCGGTTGCAATCGATTCATTTCCGGCAAGCCGGCGCGTGCCGAAGCTTCCAGCGGACGTCCACCGACCGCCCAGCCGACACGCTGATCGCGGCGGCACCACGACCAATTCGTCAAGTGGTGAATGATCACCGCCCTTTCTTCGTCTTCTCTTCGCGAGCGTTGGCTTGCAGCAGCCGCTTAGCTTTCTCGAGCTCTCGCTTTTGCGGAGCGGGCATGTTCTTGCCGGCTCAGTTAATGAAATATTGGACCATGCGGATTCCCGAGCCGATGCCTTTCGGACTGACCTCCCTGCTAGCCATACGCCTGGCGATGGTTTCGGCGTCCTTGGTGAAAAGCAACTTGGGCGGAAAGGTGGAAACCGTCTTCACCTTCTGCACCCACCGTTTTCGGCCATCATTCTTCTTCACCATGTCGTTCACCCTTCAAGCGGCCCTTGTTCGCGGCAATGGTCATCCTTGCCACACGGGAGCCGCGTCAGTTCCCGGAATCGGCAGGGGCGGCGATACCGGCCGCATGTAGTAGAGATCGACAAGATCGCGGATACGGGCACGGCTCTCGTCGGCCGACAATTCGGTCTGCTGTTCGACACGCTCGGTGTCTGCCGCCAAGCGGTCATCTTTGATGTGCGCGCGGAACCAATGGGAGTAATCGCCCTGTCGCAGATGATGCAGCCAGGTGTCCGTGTCCACCCCTTCCGCCAACTGCAGGAACATGTGCAGGTTCTGCGCGCGGAGATTCAGCTTGCCGGCGGCCCCGCGAAAATAGAAGCTGCGGTCGGGCGGCAGTTCGCCGACGGCATATTTCCGCGCATGACGTTGACGCTCGATATGCGAAGGAGCGATCCGCACGGGATATGGCTTGCCCCCTTCTGACAGCGGCCAGAGCACGGCCACGTCCGGCCCAAGCTGGTCGCTCTCCAGCGGCGGCGGCGAAAGCCGCAGGGACTTGGCAAACAGATCGAGCGTTTGCCGCGGGTCGGAGCCGACGGCAAGAACGATGCCTACCGATCGCGACGCGGCAGGTACAATCTGATCGGGATGTACGGTGATGAATAGCGTTCGCTGGAGTTCTCCCACGGCGGCCGCCTGGTTCGGCTCCCACGACACCGGCAAGAGGTGGTGCGCCTCGTCCACGACGAGCCAGTGCGGGCGGCCGGTGTGAGCCCGCATTTCCTGCAATCGCGGCAGCAACTCCAGGAAGAAAGGGGGCCGCTCCGTCACCGGCAGGCCAAGCAGGTTCACGACCACGTTATGCTGCGGCTTGGCAAGCACCTCGACGACTTCTTCGGCCATCGGTCCGCGGCCGCCCCGGCCCAGGGTGACCGCCCCCGGCAGCCCTTCATAATCGCCTTCCGGATCGACGATGCAAAACTGGTACTGCCGCTCCGCGAGCCGTTCGAGAAAACTGGTGGCGGCGGTCGACTTGCCGCTGCCGGAGGGACCGGCGATGAGAATATTGGGACCGCGGGGCGAGAGCCACACTTCGCCGCCATCGGCGCGGGAACCCAACGGCAGGCGGTGCCGCGCGACGTCGGCATCGCGCGACTCCAGATCGTTGGCGATCAATTCCTCGATCAATTCACCGATTCCGGCGCCGTCCGCGGCAGCGGTCACCCAATCGGCATGCTCCCTGAGCGCCGGCAGCGCGTTGGCCACGGCCACGGAGAACTCGCACAACGTGAGGAAGGCGTGGTCGTTTTCGGCGTCGCCGACGCCGACCACTTCGTGCGCCGACAGGCTTAGCGAATCGAGCGCGGCCGTTATTCCGCTGGCTTTATTGACACCTGCCGGGAGGACCATGACGGCCCCGCGGCTAAAAATCGTTTGCAATTCGAGGCCCATGTCGCGGATCACCGCCAACACCTTGTGCTCCTCGGGCCGTTGCGTGGAAACGATCACCCGACCCGCGGAACAATTTCGAATTCCTCGTTCCCACAAGGCCTGCACGAACGCCTGAGGAATGGAGGGGGCCAAGGCCTTTTCCCCGCGCGTGGCGGGATCGTACAACAGGGCCCCGTTCTCGGCGACCACCCGATGAAATAGATGGATTTCAGGAAAGACGTTCAGCAGGTCATCCAGTTCACGCCCGGTAACCAAGATCAGTTTGCGACCGGTTGCCAAAAGTCTTTCCAGCAGGGCCAGCGTTTCGCCAGCCACCATGCCCTCGCCGGCCAGCGTGTTGTCGTAATCGCAGGCGAAGGCATGGTAGCGCATGGACCATCTTCTTACGGCACGAGGGACGCCCGTCACGTCGTGGTGCGGCCGCCGTGAGTGGCTTTGACGTTGACGCGCTCTTCGGCCAATTGCGTCAACCGCTGGTCGGTCTCCTTTTCTTCGTCGAGCGTCATTTGCAGCAGGCGGACCACATTCGAGTGGCCGAGATGCTCGGCGAACGCGCGGGCCGAGCCGTAACCGGCGATTTCGTAATGCTCGACGCGCTGGGCAGCGCTGATCAGGGCGGCGTCCTTGACGTCGGGATGGCCTTCGGCGTCAACGATCTCGGAACCTTCCTTAATCAGCCCCTTCATCGCATCGCATGTTTCGCGACTGGCCGAGCGGCCCAGGTCGACGAAGATTTGTTCCAACCGGGAAACGTGGCGATTGGTCTGCTCCAGGTGGGTCTGAAACAACTGTCTCAGCGTTGGCGACGACGCCGCTTCGGCCATATCCGGCAGCGCGTCGCAGAGGCGCTTTTCGGCATCGTAAAGGTCCGCCAGTTCCAAGATCAGCAGATCGTCCAGCGAATTCAACTGCACGTTGAAGAACATCCCCATGGTCGCGCTCCTTTTAAGGTCTTAGGAAGGGTTGTTTTCTGTCGCCCGAGAAAGGTGTTTAGCACATATTGTGCCAATCCCCATGTCTATGACGATTCCCGTCGATCGAAGCCGAACGCCATTTGCCAAAGTCAATCGAGCGGACACACACGGGACTTTCCGCGGTTGCCCGGGTACCCTGTACGGGCAGTCGCCGTGGTTGGAGATTGACCGGCGCGACCGTTGCAGGGCCATAGAAACGAGCCACTTTCATTCGGCTCACAACGCTGCGTCCGTCGTCGCTGTCGGCCGCTTCGCGGGTGTGGGCTCGACATCCTCATCGCGATCTCCGGCCACCTCTCGGGCCTGCGCGATCAAGGCCGCCAGCCGGTCGACAATACTCACCCATTCTTGCGGAAGCTCGGCGCTGGCGGCCGCGCCGGCCCGCAGCTCCGCGACACGGGCATCGAGGGCCGCCAGGTCGGAGGCCGGACGGCGCGCGGCGACGCGCTCGCGCTCGGAATGCTCCAGCGCGGCCTGGATCGTCACGGCGGCCATGGGGCCCAAGAGCAACCCCAGGATTCCGAAAGTCTCGGCCAGTGCGATCGCGGCCAGCACGATGAAGAGCGAATTGTACCGCCGGCGGTTGAACAACCTCGGCTCCACGACGGACTCAAGTATTACGAATACCAGCACCGTGAATGAGGCAGCCGCGGCAACAGGCAATAGCGCACCGGGCCATTTGAGAACCAGGGCCGGCAGTTCGATCGCCGCCAGCGCCGTCAAAGCGATGATGGTGCCGAGCCATGGAACCAGCCAGCCCACCGCGGCGACCGTCGCCACCAGGGCGGGGTGGTCGAGTCTGAGCAGGTAAAAACCGGCCGCGAGCACCATTCCGGCCAGAAGGCTCTGGGTGATCTCGCTGCGGGCGTACGCGCCCAATTCGGCTTCGAGCATGCGCCATAGCGTCCGCGCCGAGACGCGCCGTGGCAACGGCAACAGCGAGAACCAGAGCCGCTCGAAATATGCGCGGTCGATCGTCCAATAGATACTCAGCACGACCACGAGCACGACATCGATCGCCGCGCTGAGAACGCCGAAGGCCGTGCCCAGGACGAGACGAGCGGCTTGCTCGCCGTGGCGGCCAACCAGCGCGGTCAGCAATTCGTCGGCGGGAGGCAAGCGATGACTGACGGCTCGCTCGATCCAGGGCAGCGACGCCGCGTGGTCGGCCATATAATCGTAGAACCGTTTGAAGTCCGCGGTGGCCCGCGGTAATTCGCCGCTTACCAGGTAAATCGTCGCCAGCAAGAGGCCCGCAAGGACCAGCAAACCGACGCCATACGTCCCGGCCAATGCCACGGACTTCGGCAGGCCCCGATGGATGAGGTAGTCGACAGGCACGCGGGCGGCCGCGGCAACAACCAGCGAGAGCAGGAAGATCAGCAGCGAGCCACGGAGTTCCCAAAACGCCACTACGCCCAGGAGCGTTGCCAGCACGAGCGCGGTCACTTTGGCCAAGCGGATCACGGCTCGCCCTCCACGTCGCTTCCGTCTTCCATCCCCTGCAACCTATCGGCCAGGTCGCGAGCAATTGCTTCGACCGCTTCGCCGAAACGGTCGCTCTTGGCGGCCGGCGGCTCGGCCTTATCGCGCAGGCGAATATCGCGGAGCAACTGCTGCGCGTCGTAGTGCAGCACGCTCACGACGCCACGTCCGCTCGGCTGCCGGATCTCCGCGGCCGCGTGGTTCAGCATGTAGCGATGTAACAACACCTGCACGATTGCCGCCAAGGGGATCGCCAGGATCGCTCCGGCGACGCCGAAGAGCGAGCCGAACGCCACGATTGCCAACAGGGTCACCATGGGATGAACGCCGACGGACTTGCCCATGATCGATGGAACGAGCAGATAATTTTCAGCCTGCTGCATCAGAACGGCGGCCAGCAAAACCCAGGGCGTTTTGCCGGCGGCGGTGAACAGCGTCACGCCCAGCGCTGGGATGGCGGCGAGAATGGGGCCGAACACCGGCACCACTTCCAGCAGACCGGCGACAAGGCCCAGCACGATTGCATAGCGCAGTCCCATCAGGCTATAGACGGCCGTGGCCATGCCGGCCATGGCCAGGCAGACCAGGCCTTGACCGCGAATATAGGCCCCCACCTTTCCTTCGATCTCGGCGATCGTGTCCCGCGTCGCGTCGCGCCTGGCGACCGGCAATAATAGCAACAGCCAGCGGATGGTTCGATCCCCCTGAAGCGACCAATAGAAGGCCAGCACCACCGCTAAGCAGGCCGTTAATAGTCCGCGGGCCGCCGTAGCCAGATAGGACGCCGTCTGGCCAACCGTTGCCAACGCCTGTTCCACCTCGGCGGCGCCCTTGCCAGAGGGGATCTCGGCCACCAATCGCCGGGCCACGTTGGCCCAAAGGGCATCGCCGGCGTTTTCCAGCCATTGGTGGGCCTGATTGCCGGCCCGAGGAACTTCGCTCAGCAGTCCGCGGACCTGACTCATCAAATAGGGAGCGACGACGATAATGCCGACGGCCAAGAGAAACGCGGTGCAAATATATACCGTACCAACTGCGACCGGCTGCCAGACGCCGCGCCGCTGAAGGGCGTTGATGACCGGTTCCAGGGCTGTCGCCAGCAGTACGCCGACAAACAGCAAAAGCAAAACGTCGCTCAAGAGGTAAGCGACTGCGAAGGCCGCGACGACCGCCGCGACGACCAGGGTGGCGCCGACGACCCGCCGCGGTTGATCGTGAAAAGGGCCCGGACTGGCCATTCCGACACGCCTTTCCATTGATCCCAGCCCCGGGAAACGTCCGGTGACGAACCCGGCCGGCTGAGTCCAGGAGTAAAGCGACCATCTTTCGCCGATCGTCAGTGACGGGCGGCCGCAACGCTCCGCGCAAACAGTTCCACCATCGCTCGATTGAAGGCCGGGAGGTCGGCGGGCTGCCGGCTGGTAATCCAATTGTCGTCCTCGACAGTCTCGCGATCGACCCATTTTCCGCCCGCGTTGCGAATGTCGTCTTGGATGGTGTAGTAACTGGTCAGCGTGCGCCCGCGCACCAATCCGGCCGAGATCAACTCCCACGGGGCGTGGCAAATGGCTGCCAGCGGCTTGCCCGCCGACTGCATCGCTTTGAGGAGCGACCGCATTTCCGGCACCATCCGCAGAGCGTCGGCATTGAGCGCGCCGCCGGGTAAGTGCAGGGCGTCGAAATCCTCGGCGCGGACATCCCGGAGCATCACGTCGACCTTGACTTTGTTGCTCTTGGTATCATGTTGGAAGCCTTGAATCTCGCCGCGCTTCGGTGCAACGATCATCACTTCGGCCCCGGCGTCTCGAAGCGTCTGAACGGGTTCGATCAACTCCGGTTCTTCAAATCCATCCGTCGCAATCACGCCGACGCGGAATCCGGCTAGCTCCGCCATCGATGTTTCCCCCTGTTTTGAAGGTAAGAACGAATCCGGCAATGGAGACAAGATGGTGCAAGTAGCGTGCCATTTGCTGCGGTTGTTCGGACCCGGCCTGCTAGGCCGTTTTCACCAGCGCCCGCAAAACTTCCGCCACGCTCCACGCTTGCGCCACGCAACCGCGCGGGGCGTGGGGCGGCTCAGCGTCGAAAATCTCGCTGATCGTGCCGACGCAAGCCTCGGCCAGGTGGGCTTCGAAGCCGTCGAGGAAGCGGCGGGCTTCCCGGGGGTTCTCGGGATGAACGCGAATCCAGGCATCGACAAAGGGGCCGATCAGCCAGGCCCACACCGTTCCCTGGTGGTAGGCCGCGTCGCGGGCCCGCAGGTCGCCATCGTATCTGAGTTTATAGTCCGGATGGCCTGGTGCCAGTGACCGCAGCCCGACCGGCGTGAGCAGCCGCTCTTGGACGACTTCCAGCACCGGCTGCCAATAGCCACGCTCGAGCACCGGGTGTTCCAGGGCGAAGGAGAGAATCTGGTTGGGACGGCAGGCCGAATCGTCGCCGCCGGGTCCGTCGATCACGTCGTAAAGATAGCCATTTGCGGCGGACCAAAACCGCGTGTTGAAGGATGTCTTGGCCAGTTCGGCCCAACGTCCCAACTCGGCGGCGGCGGCTTCGCCTTCCGCTTGTGCCACCCAACATTCCGTCAATCGCAAGGCGTTGTACCACAGGGCGTTGATTTCCACCGCCTTGCCGCGGCGTGGAGTAACCACCCAATCGCCGACCTTGGCGTCCATCCACGTGAGTTGATAGCCTTCGGCGCCCTGGCGCAACAGCCCGTCGGCCGGGTCCACGCCGATTCCGAAACGCGTGCCGCGGAGATGATGGTCGATGATCTCGCGGAGCTTCGGCAGCAGCATCGCGAGCGTGGCGCGATCCGCCGAGTAGGCCAGGTAACGGGACAAGGCTTGGAAAAACCACAGTGTCGCGTCAGCCGTGTGATAGAGCCCCTCATGCTGCCCCTCAGGAAACAGGTTGGGGATCAACCCGTCGCGGATATAATGCGCGAAGGTCCGCAGGATGTAGCCGGCGTCGACTTGCCGACCGGTGATTAGGGTCAGGCCTTCCAGGCTGATCATCGTATCGCGGCCCCAATCGGTGAACCAGTGATAGCCGGCGATGATGGTACGGGCTTCGTCGCCGGCGGCGCGGACGCGGGCCGCATCATTCGGCCGGCCGGCCGGCCGAATGATGAACTGGTCTGCGGCCAACACCAACTCGCCCGCCAGCGGATCCTGCGCGGGAACGCGAGCCTGCGCCAACAGCCGCGTGCGCCGCTCGGACTCGGCGCGAGCGATGGTCTCCGTGGAGATCGCCTCGATGGTTTCCCAGGTCTCGGTCGACGCCACCAGGCTGGCATCCTGTCCCTGGGCCAAATCGACGCGAAAGTAGCCCGGGCTCCAAAGGTCGCCTTTCGAGTCGTAGCCCCGGCTTTCTTCCAGGCGGTAGAGGAGCTGCGTCAGCTTCTGCGGCTCATACGTGAAGGCAGCCCGTTGGCCGTGAAGCGTCATTCGCATGGTGGGCAGGTCCGGTCCGGCCGACAATTCGTAGCGATTTTCGGAGGCCGTGAACGGAAAGCTCTCCGGCAAGGACGTGTTCACCGGGGCATCGTGAAACCGAAAAGAGAACGAAGGAAGCAATTTCAGCCGTATCGCCGCCGCTCCGGCGATCAGCCGATACGTGACATGCACCGTGTTTTGCTCGTGCGGCAGCAGCACCGATCTCTCCAGCACGATCCCTTCGACCTCGTACCGCCAAACGGGAAGACCGGTCTCCAGCCGAAACTCGGTCAGGTAGTCGGCGCCGTGAACCGTGAGGCGTCCGGTTCGCTCCTCGCCGCTGAAGCGGATGTTCCTGCCATCGGGAAGCCGAATCTGCTCGGAAAGATGGGCCAGCGTCAGCACCCGGCCCAGCGACCCCGGTAACGACGCGACCAACAGTCCGTGATAACGCCGCGTGACCACGCCGGCAACCGTTCCCGATGCATAGCCGCCGACGCCGTTGGTCACCAACCACTCCCGGCTCAGCAGCGGTTCGAGTTGGGCGATCTCCTGCCGGCCCCAAGGCATCCTGCGGATCAACTCACCCATCGTCGCTCCCTTGTCAAATGCAAAGCGATGAACTCAGGATCGCGGCGGTATTTTCTCCGCCGCCACCACCACCGCGGCCTGCCCGGGAAGCATCCAACCTTCGTCGGTTTCCGGGGGCGGCGTCCCGCCTCCTCCATAGGCCGGGTCTTCGCTCGACCAGATCACATGCCAGCGTCGGCCAGCCGACGGGGCTAAGAGCGGCTCGGGCGCCGGGTCGAGCCGTACTTCAACGCCGAAATTAACCAGCAACAGCCGGTCGTCGCCGGCGACGTCGCCGAAGAATCGCAACACAAAGGCGTCCGGCGCGAGCACGGCGCCGTCGATTGTTGCTCGGCCTGGCGCGGCGATCACGGGATCCTCGCGGCGCAGCCGCAACAGGTCGCGGTGCATGGCGTAGTACGCCTGGTGGCTGGTCCGCTCGGAAAAATCGAGTTTGCAGCGTTCGACGGTCGCCGGATCAGCCGGGTCGGGCAGGAAGGCCTGCACCTCGGGGTCGCCGATGCTGGGGAACTGCGTGAGGAAATCGACGCGCCCGCGGTAAACCCGGCGGGCCAAATCGGGCGGGTGATCGGCAAAGAAATGGAAACGCGTCGAGGCCGCGAACTCTTGGCCTTGGAAGAGCATCGGGGTTGCCGGCGCCAAGAGCAAGACTGCGGTCATGGCGCGGTAACAGCCGGCGGCGGCCAGCTCGTGGCAGCGCAACCCGTGGGCGGAATTGGCGATCTGGTCGTGATTTTGTATGTAATGGACGAACGCCGTGGCCGGCAGACCAAAAGCCGGAGTGCCGCGACGCTTCTTTTGCCACTGATAACGCTGTCCTTGGTAGAGCGTGCCGTACTTGACCGCGGAGATAAACTCCTGGGGCGCGCCACGGTAATCGGAGTAATAGGCCTCGCGGCGGCCGGATAACCGCACCATCGCGGCGTGGTGGAAATCGTCGTTCCAAAGGGCATCCAGGCCGTAGCCGCCTCGCTCCCCGGCCCGAACCAGGCGCGTGTCTTGCGGCTCGTTCTCGGCGACCAGCAACGTGGCCCGCCGCTTGCCCGCCGCCCGCACGCGATTGCCGATGGCGGCCAGGATGTGCTCGTCGGAAGCATCATGGATGCTTTGCGTGGCGTCCAGCCGCAGGCCGTCGCAGTGGAATTCGTCGATCCAATAGGCCGCATTGGCCAGAAAGAACTGCCGGACCGGCCCGGCATTGGCGCCGTCGAAGTTGATCGCCCGTCCCCAATCCGTCTTGTAACGGTCGGTGAAGTAGTGTTCCGAGAACGCACTGAGATGCTGGCCGGCCGGCCCGAAATGATTGTAAACCACGTCGAGAACCACCCCCAATCCGACCATGTGGGCGCGATCCACGAAGCTGCGGAAGTCGTCCGGCGTGCCGTAGAGCCGGGTCGGGGCGAACAGATTCACACCATCGTAACCCCAGCCGAAGCGGCCGGCAAAATCAGCCACCGGCATCAACTCGATGACCGTAATTCCCAGATCCGCCAATTCGTCGAGCTCTTCGGCGGCCGAAGCGAAAATGCCTTCCTTTGTGAACGTGCCCACGTGCATTTCATAGAGCACCTGGCCTTCCCGATGGAGCCCCGGCCAAGCGGCGTCTTGCCAAGGATATTGGCGGGGGTCGACGACCTGCGATGGACCAAATGGCCCACGTGGTTGAAAGCGGGAGGCCGGGTCGGAGTACAATTCGGGCTTGCCGTCGAGACGGAACAGGTAGTAATCGCCGGCATTGGCCTGCGGGACCAGCGCCGAGAAATAACCGGCTTCCTCGGGCGCAAGCTCGTAGGCATAACCGCCCGTCTGCTGGGGGTCCTCGCCAATGACCACCTCCACGCGATGGTTGCGGTCTGCCCAAACGCGGAAGCGCACGCCGCCACCCGACATCATTTCAGCACCAATCGGCAGAGAGCCGGTGGCGTGCTCCTCGAAGGACGCCCCGTGTTGGTGCAGCATCATCGGCCCCTCCGGCGATAAGCCCCGAGGCACAACCCGCATCGCGGAGAACGGGCCAGCATCGCAGTCTCCATGGTCCATTCCACTGCTGTTAGAAATGCTGTTAGAAACCTGAGCGGACATTGACGCCGGGCAAGGCTGCATCTCGCGTGCCAAAACGACCGCGGCACGGGCCGCGCCCGCGGCAAGAAAACAGAAAGGGGCCCGATCCTCTGATCCAGCCCCTCCCCACCGCCCAACGGTACAAGATGCGCTACCGCGTCGTCGACCCGCGTTCCGCTTTTCGGACGCCGTAGAACTGGTCGATCTTGGTCGTCCAGTTGGAGTCGGCGAAATCAGGCCAACTGCGATTGTCGAAACCGGGCGCGTTTTTGAGGGCCTCTTTGGAGACGTCCAGGACGTAATGCTCTTCCTTCTGCGTGTTCTCCGAAGTGGATCCCTTCGTGACCAATGACAACGAAGACCAAGGCACGGCAAAGAGCTTGTCGCCCATTCCCAACAATCCGCCGAACGAGAGCACCGCATAGCGGATTTTGCCCGACGAAGGGTCGATAGCAAAGTTCTCGATCTTGCCCAGATCTTCGTTCCGCGAGTTATATACTCGCAGACCGATCATGTCGGTCGCCCGGGCCACGGTGGCCGTTGAAGCCCGACGGGCTTCATCGCCATAAACGCCCGAAGCCAGCACCGACCCGACCGCCAAACTCAGCAACGAAACTATACCCAATAGTCTCATAACACCTTCCTCCTTTTTGGCAATGTGCCGCCACTCTGGTCCTTCCAAAGTGACCAGCATCATCGGCCTGGTTAAAATGGGACGCATTCGTCAGTCGCGATATGACTTCTCGAATTGGCTGATCTGACGCTCCGCCTCATCCTTGGCGAACCCGTAGGTTTCCTGTAGCCGACCCGCCAACTGCTCACGCCTACCCTTGATTACATTCAGGTCATCGTCGGTGAGCTTGCCCCACTGTTCCTTGACCTTACCCTGGACTTGCTTCCAGTTTCCAGCGATTCGATCCCAATTCATATTTCCCTCCCTTCTTGTTGAATACAGAATTGGAAAAACACTCGCTTGGGCGCAACCCGCCCCAACCACAACAGTCCACGAATCCTTCTATAGTCGCCTCGTAAGGAGCAACAAGAGAAGGATAATCACAACGATTCCAAACCCTCCGCTGGGGTAATATCCCCAAGACTGGCTGTATGGCCAAGCGGGAAGCGCGCCGAGTAACAGCAACGCCAGAACAATCAATAGAATTGTGCCTAGCATGATTGCCTCCGAGAAACACTTCCATAGAATGCTCTTCACCGCAGCCGTAAGGAAGCGATGGTCACGGCTGTCCTTGTCACCTCGCCTGTAAGTACCCACTCGCGTCCCGCGACCGATCGATATAGAAGCACTTTGTGTGCCAAGAGAAAAATAGCCGCGGGCGGGCCTTGCCGAGGTTCGGTCCACGTGCGCGGGCCGTGTGGTACTGGATGGGCCGCTGCCACGGCAGAGAAGACCGCGCGAACTTCCGGCGCATGATTTGCGGGAATTTTATTCTCTCTTGGCGCGGCGGGATCTCGCGTGACTGGCCGGAAAAATCAGGCAATTTGCACAAAATGGAGAGACAGCCATGCCGTCCGTCCTTGTGGTAGACGATTCTCCGGCGAGCATCCGGATTTTGCGGGGATCGCTTGCGGATATGGATGTGGAAGTGCTGGCGGCCGAATCTGCGGCCGAGGCGCTGGATTTGATAGCCGCCCGCCACCCCAGCGTTGTGGTGCTCGACATCGTGTTGCCCGACCAGTCCGGGCTGGCGAGTTTCGAGCAGATTCGACGCTTGGACCCGCAGTTGCCGGTGATCTTCGTCACCGCCTCGGGTACTAGCGATACGGTGATCGAGGCCATGAAACAGGGGGCCTTTGACTACTTGGTGAAGCCCTTGGACGTTTCCCAGGTCCGCCACTTAGTTGAGCAGGCCCTCAAGATCCGGCGTTTCATGTACGTTCCCGTTTGCACCAGCGAATTGGATGAAGCCGATCCGGGGGGAACCGATTTGCTCATTGGCCGCTGTGAAGCGATGCAACACGTTTACAAGGCAATCGGCCGGGTAGCTCAGCAGAACATTCCCGTGTTGATCCGTGGCGAAAGCGGCACCGGCAAGGAGCTCGTTGCCCGTGCCATCTACCAGCACAGCTCCCGCTGCAAAGGCCATTTCCTGGCGGTCAATTGCGCCGCCATCCCCGAGAGCCTCTTGGAAAGCGAGCTTTTCGGGCACGAAAAGGGGGCATTCACGGGGGCCAACGTGCGTCGGGTCGGCAAGTTCGAGCAGTGCAACGGCGGCACCTTGTTTCTCGACGAGGTCGGCGACATGACCCCGCTGATGCAAAGCAAGGTGTTGCGGGTGCTCCAAGACAGGCGGTTCGAGCGCGTCGGCGGCAACGAGACCATCGAAAGCGACGTCTGGATCGTGACCGCTACGAACCGGGACCTGGAAGCGATGGTAGCCCAAGGCCAATTCCGAGCCGACCTTTACTACCGCCTCAACGGCTATCCGATCACGCTGCCTCCACTCCGCGAGCGCGGCAGCGATATTCCGATCCTGGTCGAACATTTCCTGAAACTCTTTGGGCGCGAGTTTAACAAGACGACGTTGCGCGATGTCTCGTCCGACGCCATGGAGATACTGGCCCGCTACCCTTGGCCGGGGAACGTGCGGGAGTTGCAGAGCACCCTCAGGCAGGCGATGTTGGTGGCCACCGGCCCTGTCCTGCTACCGGAGTTCTTGCCTGCGGAACTGCGGAAATTCGCCGACGAGCCGGTGGCCGCTCCGCTGGACGCGGACAGTCCGTTGCGTGCATTGGACGGCTACTTCCAAGAGCAAATCCGCGCGGGAACGACGTCCCTGTACGCCGACTCGCTTGCCTGCCTGGAGCGCATCCTACTGAGTCGCGTGCTCCATCACACCGGCGGAAATCAGTCGCAGGCGGCGCAAATCCTGGGCATCACGAGGGGCTCGTTGCGGAACAAACTCCGGGAGAACGGCATTCGCGTCACGCAATCGGTTAGCTTGGACAACGAGAACGAGGAGACCGAGTCCCCTTTGTGCGCGTCGGGACCGTGAAGAATATCGTGGCTGGGTCGCGGCCACGCTGACCGATGGACGGCCAAAGCGGAAAGCGGCAACGGATGCCAGGGCTTGCGGAACCCCTTCCCGACGTTTTGCGCGTTTGGTATGCGAACTGCTTGAAATAACCATCGGCAGCGGCGGTTTCCCGCTCCAGGGAAGGGGGCGGCCGCACGACGCACTACAACTATATTACCCACATTATTGACGAAAGAAAGGGAAGCAAAATGACGCGTTTCATGACGAGCGAAGTGGCCGGCAGTGCCAAAAAGGCCGCCGGACAATTGACGGAAAAGGCCGGTGCGATGATCCACGACACCCAGGATAAGGTCGAAGAATTAAGCAACCGGGCTCAGGAAAGCCTGGACGACGCCCGGGCGGCTACGTCCCATTACGTCGAACGTGGCCGCGAGAAAGTCGAATCGCTGGCCCGTACCGTCGAAGGACAAGTCAAGGCGGCGCCAATCTCGGCGTTGTTGCTGGCGGCCGGAGTCGGGCTGTTGATGGGCGTGATCTTCTCGCGCCGTTAGGGGTTGATTCAAAAGCCAGTTAACGCCTCGCCCCCAGCCTCCGTCCCCGCCGGGGGGGTAAGCGGGTATGAAAGGGCATCGCAACGAACGCACTTCGTGTACCCGGAATTCAACGGAGAAGACCCATGATATCGGACACCGCTACCCGCGTCCGTGAGAATACCGCCGCCGCCACGAATGACGCGATCAAGCGGCAGACCGAGGAACGCGTGTCATATTATGCCGGCGCCGGCCGCGAGGCGATCGATTGCAGGCTGCAAGAACTCGACCGTGAATGGGACATCGAACGCGCCCTGGAGGCGCATGCCGCCGGCATTACGCTGGCGGCCGTAGTTCTGGGCGTGGTCAAGGACCGGAAATGGTTGTTGGTGCCCGGTGTGGTCGCTGCGTTTCTCCTTCAACATGCCATGCAGGGCTGGTGTCCGCCATTGCCCTTGCTACGTCGGCTGGGTTTTCGCACCGAGGCGGAGATCAATTTCGAGCGGTATGCCTTGAAGGCCCTGCGGGGTGATTTCCGAGAAGTTGAACCTGCGGTGGATGAGCAGGGCCGGGCGAAAGCGGCGGTAGCCCTGCGGGCCGTAGAGTAGCGTGGCGGCGATGGCTAGGATCCTTGACGAGCAGCCTCTCCTGAGCCATGATGGGCCGCAAGGAGCGAAACCATGAAGATGCGCGTATGGCCCGGACGTCCCTATCCGTTGGGCGCGACGTGGAACGGCAGTGGCGTGAACTTCGCCTTGTACTCGGAAAATGCCACCAAGGTGGAGTTGTGCCTGTTTGATTCGGCGGACACCGACAAGGAATCGTCCCGCATTCTAATGCCCGAGACCACCGATCTGGTTTGGCACTGCTACCTTCCCGACGCTTTGCCGGAGCAGATTTATGGCTACCGGGTGTACGGGCCTTACGAGCCGGCCAATGGGCATCGTTTCAACCCGCACAAGGTGTTGCTCGATCCTTACGCGAAGGGGATCGCGAGGGAAACCCGGTGGTCGGACAACGTCTGGGGATACAAGCTCGGCGATCCGCAGGCCGATTTGTCAGTCGACGAGCGCGACAGCGCGCCTTGCGCGCCGTTGGCAGCGGTGATCGACGAGGCCTTCACCTGGGGCGACGACCGGCCGCCGCAGACCCCCTGGAACAAGACCATCATCTATGAGATGCATGTCAAAGGCTTCACCAAGCTGCATCCCGAGGTGCCCGAAAGGCTCCGCGGCACCTATGCCGGGTTGAGTTCCGAGGCGTCGGTCCGTTACCTCCGCGACCTGGGAATCACGGCCATCGAATTGCTGCCCGTCCAGGACCACGTGGACGACCGCCATCTGGTCGACCGGGGACTGACGAACTACTGGGGCTACAATACGCTGTCGTTTTTCGCCCCCGAGCTGGAGTATTCTTCCACGCCGGCCGCTCAAGACTCGGTGCGGGAATTCAAGACGATGGTCAAGACCATGCACAGCAACGGCATCGAGGTGATCCTCGACGTGGTCTACAACCATACGGCCGAGGGCAACCACATGGGCCCGACGCTCTCGTTCCGGGGCATCGACAACGGCTCTTATTACCGTCTGTCGGAAAAGGACCCGCGCTACTACGTGGATTTCACGGGCTGCGGCAACACCTTCCGCATGCAGAATCCGCAGGTGCTGCAACTGATCGTCGACAGCCTTCGCTATTGGGTGCTGAGCATGCACGTGGACGGGTTTCGCTTCGATCTGGCCTCCACGCTGGCTCGGGAATTGTACGAGGTGAACATGCTGGGCGGATTCTTCGACATCATCCACCAGGACCCGGTGCTCTGCCAGGTGAAGCTGATCGCCGAGCCCTGGGATCTGGGCCAAGGGGGCTACCTGGTGGGCAACTTTCCGGCCTTGTGGTCGGAGTGGAACGGCAGGTACCGCGACTGCATCCGCAAGTTCTGGAAAGGCGACGGGGGCATGGTTTCCGAGTTCGCCACGCGTTTCACCGGCTCCAGCGACCTCTACGAATGGAGCAGCCGCCGGCCGCACGCCAGCATCAACTTCGTCACCTGCCACGACGGTTTCACGCTTAACGACCTGGTTTCCTACAACGAGAAGCACAACGAGGGCAACGGCGAGGAGAATCGCGACGGCGAAAGCAACAACAATAGTTGGAATTGCGGCCACGAAGGGCCGACCGACGATGCGGCCATCAATCAACTGCGGCAGACGAAGATGCGGAGCATCCTGGCCACCTTGCTCCTTTCCCAGGGCGTGCCCATGCTCCAGGCCGGAGACGAGATTGGCCGTACCCAGCAGGGCAACAACAACGCCTACTGCCAGGACAACGAGTTGACCTGGCTGCACTGGGACCCGGACGAGGGTAAGATGGGCCTCTTGAAGTTCGTCCGCCGCGTGACCCGCGTCTTTCAGGAACAGCCCGTCTTTCACCGCCGCCGTTTCTTTCACGGCAAGGCGATCCAGGGCGCGGAAGCCCCGGAGATCTCCTGGCTGGACCCTTCCGGCCAGGAGATGACCGAACAGGCCTGGAAGGATTCCTTCGTGCGCTGCCTGGGCGTGCAGCTCAACGGCGGGGCCATCGACGTGGACGACCACGGCGAACCGATCTTCGGCGACACCATGTTGCTGATGTTCAACGCCGATCATGCCAGCACCATTCCTTTCGCGTTTCCCAAGCCCGTAAACGGCGACCCCTGGGAAGTGGTCTTCGACACGGCTCGCCCCGAGCTGACCGGGGAATCGGACGTTCCGCCCGAGCCAACCCACGCCCTCGCGCCTTGTTCGGTGGCCGTCTTTCGTTCCAAGGTGCCGCGGGCAGAGGAGACATTGTGAGCCGACAAAGGCGAGCGCGCTGATGAGAGCCAGTCTGGCAGAGCAATGACCAATTCCCAGTCTCGCTCGGATCCTGCACGGCGTCACCGGGGCGAGACCGCCTTGCAGCTCACATGGATTTCTTTCTTGCGCGCCAGGGTCGCGGCCAAGGTCGGGTTTCCCGCCGAGACGGAGGGGAAGAACACCAGTTCGTGTTCTGGTTCATCTGCCTCCCCACGCCTGGGCGATCAACTTGCGACCCGCTATTTCGGGACTTGCCTGTTTCGAGTCTCGGAGGCATGTGATTTGCACCCCGACGTTGCCCGCGGTGCAGCCGCGGACGGGGAGGATCTCTCCGGATAAGCATTCTCCGCTGCTGGCATTGCTGTCAAACGGAGGTCGAGCATGAGCGATATGGGCCGAAAGGACGTCGTCAAGGAACCATCGGACGGATCCCAGCCGCCGCAGCGAGAGGAATCCGTGCTGATGCACGACCAGGACTTGCGCCGCCGGGTCGTCAACTTTCTGTTGGCCCATCAGATACCGGCCTTGCGGCGGGTCCAGGTCCAAGCCTCGGGGGGCTCCGTGATACTTTACGGGACTGTGCGGTCCTTCTATCAGAAACAACTCTGCCTCAACTGCTGCCGGCGAGTGGCTGGAGTGATCGAAGTGATGGACTGTCTGGACGTGGTCTCCGCCACGGAGAACCCGTTGCAATCACGTGGGGATTCGTGCGTTCGAAAATAGACCCTCGAACCGCCGCGACGTGACGAATGGGGCGTCCTTGAGCTCCTCCCAGCCCGCTTGCAACATCAGCAGGGCGCCGAAGAGATTGCCGCTGTCGCGGCTGGAGACAGAGGCGGGTTGGTGGGGTCGAAGCGGCGACTTTCGTGGGAAGGCTACCGCGGCGCGGAATTTGGCCGCCCGCGCTCGTATGAAGTGTCACGCGCCGCTAGCACGTGTCTCTCGATTGAACGGTATTGGACCTAGCTGGGCTGATGGATTTGCGGGCCCGCCGCCGGCCACAAGCCGCGCAGTGGCAATGGATCGCGAGGGGGCGGCAAAGACGCCAGCAGATCGCGGAGGGCTTCGAGGCTCACGGGCTTGACAAGATGGTGGTCGAATCCGGCGTCCTTGGCGCGTCGGCGATCGTTGTCTTGCCCGTAGCCTGTGAGCGCCACGAGCACGACTCCCGCCAGGCTCGGTTCATTGCGAAGTCGCTGCGCCAATTCGTAACCGTCCATTCCGGGCATGCCGATATCGGAGAATACCACGTCGGGCCGATCGACCCGTGCCGCTTTCCAAGCCGAGAGCGAATCATTCAAAGTGCGAACCTGTTGCCCGATCTTCTCCAGCAGTGTGCTGAGAATATACCCCGCGGCCGGCGCGTCATCCACGACCAGGATGCGGCGGGTGGGTAACGACACCCGGTCGCTAGGCGGCGCGATCGCCCCGATTGCGGCTTGTGGCTGGTTCTTGGGTAGCGGAAGGTAAAGCACGAACTCACTTCCCTTGCCCGGTCCGTGGCTGTGGACTTCGATGCGACCTTGGTGCATTTCCACGAACCGGCGGGCCAGCGCCAGGCCGATCCCCAGGCCGCCTTGGGCGCGGCTCAGGGTGCGATCCACCTGGGAAAACATGTCGAAGACTCGGGGGAGCATGTCGGCGGGGATGCCTACGCCCGTGTCGCGAACCGAAATGACAGTCTCGTCGCCGCTGCGCCGCGCTGTGAGCCAAATCTGCCCGCCTTTCTCCGTATATTTCGCGGCATTATTGAGCAGATTGACAAGCACCTGGGTCAGCCGGACCGGATCGGCCTCGAGCGTCAGCGGCTCGGCGGGAAGGGTAATCGCCAATTGATGGCCGGCCGCTTCGATCATGGGCCGACTGGTCTCGATAGCGGTGGTCACGATGGCGGCCAACTCCACGCGCTCCTTACGCAGCACGATCTTGCCCCGGGTGATCCGCGACGCGTCGAGCAGGTCATCTACAAGCCGGACCAGATGGTCTGCCTGGTTCTCCATGATAGCCCGCACGCGCTCCACGGCGGGGCTCAGGTCGCCGGACAACCGCAGCAGCTGCAGCGAATTACTGATGGGAGCCAGCGGATTGCGCAGCTCGTGCGCGAGGGTGGCCAGGAATTCGTCTTTGCGATGGTCGGCCTCCTCGAGCTGCGCATAGAGCCGCTTTGTTTCCTGATCCGATTGTTTCCGGGCCGTGATGTCCCGGGCGACTTTTGACGCGCCCACGATTCGACCCGAGCCGTCCCGAACCGGTGAACTGGTGAGCGACACGTCGATGCGCCGGCCGTCCTTGGTCAGACGCACGGTCTCAAAGTGCTCGACGCGCTCGCCCCGTCCCAGGTGGGCAAGAATCGAACGTTCCTCCTCCCACCGTTCCGAGGGAATGATCAACGTGATGGATCGGCCAATGGCCTCGGCGGCCGTGTAACCGAAGATCCGCTCGGCGCCGGCATTCCATGAGAGAATCCGGCCATCGAGCGACTTGCCGATAATCGCGTCGTCCGAGGATTCAACGATGGCCGCTAGACGGGCCTGGCTCTCCTCGGCCGCCTTGCGCTCGTTGATATCGACGAGTACATTCATCGCCCCGACGATTTGGCCCGAGCCATTGCGGAAAGAGCTGGCGTGGGCCAACACCGTGACGCGGCTGCCGTCGGGACGCTCGATCACGATTTCCTGCCCGTTGAATTCCTGACCCGTTTTCAGGGCCAGCGCCATCCAACACTGGTCGTGGTCGAGGGGCGATCCGTCGGACGCAAAAAGCTTGAATGAACCGCAAAAGCGGTCTTCCGCGGCGTTCAGCTTGGGAGTGCGGCCCCAAAGCTGGACGGCATGCTGGTTGAAATAGGCGATCTGCCCTTCAGCATCACACGTATACGCGGCTACGGGGAGCTTGTCCAATAACCGGTGAAGCTGCGATCGATTGTCGGATACAGTCGTTTCGCCCTTTCCACTGGCAACGAACGAGACCTCAGAGCTTGGGTCTTGCATGATCAACCTGGTACACCATTCGCGGATGTAAGGACCGGGACCGGAATGTGCGTCCGTGCAATAACCATACCGGTGCCCTTGTGCGGATTCTTTCAGTGGGGCAATCGCGCTGTAACCATGTGTATAACAACGTGTTATCGCAACGCGTCGCGGTAGATTCGGGCTGGCCCTCCACGCCACGGATCGAGAGGTGATATTGGCCCGTGATCGCCGGACGGCCACGCTTGCGTGGAATTACCCTATGCAAGCCGTGTCGCGGCGATGTGCCAACAGCGCCCGACACCTGCTAAGTTCATGGCTCAAAATGCGTCCACAAAGAATCCGCAGCCGGGTTCACGCCTGGGCGGCCCCAGATTCTGGGGGTAGATTGTGTTACCGGTACAAGGGCGAACGATGGTTGTATTTGATACCATATAACCGCGGGGTCTAGTGGGACAGCGGCACGTGGGTCGATTATCACGCGAACGCGGGTGTTTAACGCTCAGACCGGCCAGTGCTTACTCCCAATCTCTACGTTCGCGCCTTCGCTCACGCGAGTTGCCTTGGTTCAGCTCCCAGCGGGCACTCAGTGAGCACGGTTCTCAACACCAGGCACTCGCGCTCCAGTGCCTCGACGGCTTCCTGCGCTTCGGATAGGGCGCCGCTATACTCGCAGGATCGCTCCACGCGCAGGGCGGCCTGCGTGGCCGGTTCGGCGCCGAGGTAGACCACGGTTCCCTTCATCCGGTGTCCCAGCCGACTGATTTCCGCAAGGTCGCCTTTCTCCACGGCCGCATGCATTTGCGGCAACAGTCTGTCCACTTCGCCGAAGAAACACTGGATCATTTCCCGCACAATATCCGGGCTGTTGGAACACCGCTTCAAGGCCAATTCGGAATCGAAGACGGCAGACGTCGAAGCTAGAGATGCTTGGGGGGGCGTCGCCGGCGATAAATCCGTACCGGCTGCCGCAGAGAACGAACCGGCAGCCCAGGTCTCCACCAGCGCGATCATCTCATGACCGTCGATGGGCTTCGATAGGTAGGCATTCATTCCCGCCGCCAGGCACCGTTCGCGGTCGGCTCTCATCGCGTGGGCCGTCATGGCGATGATCGGCACCGGGCCATGAGTTTCTTCGTGCCTGCGGATCTCGGCCGTGGCTTCCAAGCCGTTCATGCGCGGCATTTGCACGTCCATCAGGATCACGTTGTAACGGTTGCGCCTCGCCAAGACGACCGCCTCTTGACCGTCCGGCGCAATCTCCACGAGATGACCCCGATCCTGTAGGATGTAGGTTGCCAGCTTCTGATTTGTGGGGTTGTCTTCCACTAACAAGATACGGAGTTGAGCAGAAGCCGTCGTGGGAATAACGACAGGGGCCTCGAAATCAGCAGGAAGTTCCGCCCCCGAAGGCAGCTCGACGGTAAAGGAGAACATGCTTCCCTTACCCGGTTCGCTTTCGACTCGGATCCCACCCCCCATCATCTCCACGAGGCCTTTACAGATCGAAAGCCCGAGCCCGGTGCCTCCGAATCGCCTCGCCATGGTAGCGTCGGCTTGGGCGAAGGGCTGGAAGAGACGTTCCTGGCCGGCAAGCGGTATGCCGATTCCCGTATCCTGCACGGCAAACTCCAGGTGGGTTTTGCCGTCCTCGGACGTGCCGCGGAGACTGATCCCAACTTCTCCGCGCTCGGTAAACTTGATCGCATTGCCGGCGAGATTGAGCAGGACTTGCTGCAATCGCATCCGGTCGCCGATCACTACATCCGGCGTTCCCTCGGGCATCCGGCAGTAGAAATACAGCCCCTTCTCGCTTGCACGCACGGAAAGGGCGCGGGCGATCTGGTCCAACATCCGTCGCAGGCTGAATGCGGCCGATTCCAACTCCAGTTTTCCCGATTCTATTTTTGCGGAGTCCAGCAGGTCATTGAGGAGCGTCAAGAGGAGATCGGCCGACCCCTTGGCAGTTTGCAGGCAATCCCGGACCGTCGGATCGGTCGCCTTCGGCAAGGCCACGTCGATCATGCCCAGAATCGCGTTCATCGGCGTGCGCAATTCGTGGCTCATATTGGCCAAGAATTGGCTCTTGGCGAGGTTGGCCGCATCGGCGGCTTCCTTGGCCGTTTTCAACTCGGCCTCTGCCCGCTTGCGCTCGCTGATGTCGTGTACGATCTTTGAGGCCCCGATGATCTGACCATCGTCGCCTTTCACCGGCGAAACGGTCACGGAGACGTCGACCCGTCTGCCGTCCTTAGTCAATCGCACGGTCTCCAGACGTTCCACCCACTGGCCGCTCAGCAATCGCTTGAGGATTTGTTCTTCCTCCCGAATCCGCTCCGGCGGCAGCAGCAGCGCGATCGGTTGACCGATAATCTCCTCCGCGCGGTAGCCGAATAGTCGATCTGCTCCCGCATTCCAGGTCTGGATGACGCCGTTGAGGTCCCGAGACACGATTGCGTCGTCGGAAGATTCCACGATGGCTGCCAGTCTCGCCAGCGATCTCTCCGCCTGCTTCTGTTCCGTGAAGTCCCGAAACACCAGCACCACTCCCTGTAACGTGCCGTCGCCATGGCGGATTGGTGCGCCGCTGTCGTCGATAGGAGTCTCCCGGCCGTCTTTGGCGATGAGTATGGTATGGTTGGCCAGCCCCACGGTCGTTCCCAGACGGAGGATTTTTTCCACCGGGTTATCTGCCGGCTGGCGAGTTCGCTCGTTGATGATGTGGAATACGGCAGGCAGCGGATGCCCCACGGCATCGCGGTTCGACCAGCCGGTGAGCCGCTCCGCCTCGCCGTTGAGGAACGTCACCCGGCCTTGGGCGTCGGTCACGATCACGCCGTCGCCGATGCTGGAGAGCGTCACAGCCAGCAGGTCTTTTTGCCGCAGGATTTCCATCGCCGAGCGCGCCAGTGCGTCTTCGGCCTCTTGAAGTTCCGCGAGATGACGATGCAAGAGGTAGACAATAACCCACACCATCCCCAAACCCAAAGCAACGGTGAAGAGGATGGTGAGAACGGCCACCGAATAACTGTGACGGGATTGTCGTTGCCGGGCACTGAGCAAATCCCGCTCCTCTTGCTGCATCGCTTGAACCTCTGCTCTCAGCGCGCCCATGACCCGTGTCGCTTCGCCCGTCAAAGGAAGGTGCCGCACAGCCTCGGGGCCTTGCTTCCTCACGGCGATGGTCCGATCCAGCTCGTTCAGTTCGGCCGAAATCTGTCCCTCCAGGAGCGGGAGGCGGGATTGCTGCAGGGGATTGTCGCGCGTCAATTGCTTCAGTCGTTGAACGTTTTCCCGGATGGCGGCCACTGCGGCGTTGTACGGTTTAAGATAGCGATCATCGCCGGTAATCAGATAGCCGCGATCGCTCGTCTCGGAGTCCCGCATTGTCGACAGGACGCCTTCGAGGGCTTCCAGCACTTCATGGGTGTGGATGACCCAGGCGTCATTCTCGCGTAGCTGGCCAATGTTGCGATACCCGAGCCCGGCGCTAAAGAGGAGCAGCACGATAATCGCCCCAGAGCCGATGATGAGCCCCTTTTGCAAAACAGGACGACTATCAGGCATCTTCCGAGACACAATGGGAGCTTTCATCGAACACTTTCCCGGGGACGTGAGCGAGAGGGGTTCCTCTGGTCGCGGCGCGGCCAAACTGGCCCAAAGCAAATCGGTACGAATCAAAAGCTGTGGTGGTAATACATAATTCGGGTGGTGGCAAAGCCTTCAACTGCCCCCTCCGAAGTGATTTGTACATTGGATGCGATACACGGGTGTCTCCGCCTGTAATCTGATCCAGCACGAGTCCGTTCCTGTTCGACGATCGAGCAGCGGCGATTTCACCTTCCGCCAGCCTCCCCCCTGCCCGCAGCATCACCAAGCAAAACCCATGCCTAGCCCACCCTGTTTGGGGTCGATCGCCGACCCTCGGGGCCGCCGCTTCAATTGCCAGCCGGCAAAATACTCGGGCCGTTGACTTGGCTCCCTCGACCGCGCGCACATCGGGGTTACGCAGTGCCAGCTCTCGCGCCCGGCGCCGGCAGACTTCCTGATTTTGCGGTTGCAACGTCTGCCCAAGCCGCCGCAGGGTATCGACGTTCACTTCACCGTTGGCATTATCCAGTAAGCTTATCAACGGTGGCCGCCCAGCGCCGTGGCATCGCGCACGGCGGTACGTGGGCGGGCCGTATCGCGCAACGCAGAGCGAGCTTTCTTGATTCGCTTGCGGGCGTCGTGGACCGCCTCGTCCGAAAGGGGATATCCACGCTGCAGTTCTTCGAGGGTCTTTTTCACTTGCCGCCGCAGAATCCGCAAGACCCCCGCAGTACCGGCTTCCTCCGCTCACAGTTCACTTGCCATGAGTCCTATCCCAACCACTGTGGAGTTTGGGCCGTGCTGTCGAAGATATTATTCGTCTTGAACAGTTCGTAGCGGCCCTCGGCTGCGGCCTGCTCGGTCCGCCGCAACAAGGCTGCCATCTGTTCGGTCGAGAGCGGCCGGAAGTCGCGAACCACCGCGAGATCCTGTTTGAGAACTTCCATACCGTCGATCCCCGTGATTACGACCGACGTCGGTACGCTCATCGCATCGTGAAAGCATTCTGTGGGCGTGACCGCGTTACTGTGGAGAATGATCCCGCTGCCAATTGGTTTCATTCCCAACACGCCAATTTGCTTTTTGAGCAGCAGCGGGAGTACGTGCCGGCCGAAGCTGCGGAAATGGGCGTCCATCCCGACGATGCCGAGATCCGCGGCGGCGGCTCGGCCATCCTCTGGGCCAGCTTGGGGCATCACGTCGAATTGGTCTCGGCCACCAACGGCGATGTCGGGCACTCGCAGATATGCGGCAAGCCGCTGGCCGCGCGCCGCTATGCCGAGGTGCAGGCCGCCGCCAAGATCCTGGGCACGACCACCCGCCTGCTCGACATCCACGACGGCGAGCTGATGCCCACGTTGGAGAACCGCAGGAGCTTCACGCGGCTCACCCGCCGGTGGCAAGCCGACCGGCGACAATCGCGGGAACGGCGGGCCGCTCCGACGGCGGTTCGGCCGTTCGAAGTCCGGCACCGGCGAGACCCGGCAGGAGGGGCAATGTGACCACCGTTGGCAGGCATACAAGATAGTTGTTCGCCGTCATCTCTTCTCTCTCCGATACCCAGGTGTTTTTCCAATGGGACGGGATTTCTCCCTTTCCTGGTCGCGTTCGAACGATACGTTCCAAGCGTCGCGACCGGCTGCTGATCCGTGACGATGACCAGGATACTCGGCCATGCCATGGAGCGGTCAGCGTGCTGGACGAACTGCTCCCGGCGACGACTGGGATCCAGCGAATAGCGGCTCGAATGAACCTACGGTTCCCCAGTCAATTTGAATTCACGGCCGCTGCTTGCGGATGAAGCTCGCTCGTAAGGTGGTACCTTCCCGATTGTAGTTCCAGCACCGCCCAACCGCCTTGCATGCCGAGGAACTTCACACCCTGGGCAAGCGCCAGCGATTGGCCCGATTCACGCACCGAGGCCGCGGACTCGGACGGCACGTAGGCGGTCGCGGTCACGTTGGCCGGGATGGTCACGTTCCACTGGAACTTCCCACCGCCGATGCGCCAATCGCTTACGATGCGGCCGCGGGGATGTGCATAGCTTGCCGTGACCCAGTCGATGGGCCTTGCTTCCGGGTGCGTGCAAAGAGGCGGCGCCGGCCGGAGCACCAGCCGGCGGAAGCCAGGGCCTTGCGTGTCGATGCCCGCCAAGTCGCGGTAGGCCCACTCCATCACCGCTCCAAAGGAATAGTGATTAAAACTGTTCATGCCGGCATTCTGCTTGCCGTTGGCCCCATTGAAGCCGTACTCCCTGGTGAAGCTGTCCCAGCGTTCCCAGACGCTGGTTGCGCCATTGACGACCTCGTAGCCCCACGACGGAAAGCGGCGGCTTTGGAACAACCGCACCGCCAACTCATGCTCCCCGCCTCGGGTCAGCACGTCCAAGAGCGGCTTGGTGCCGAGGAAGCCGGTTGCCATCCGGTAGTCGTTCTTGGCAATCTTCGCCGCCAGAATCTTCGTGGAGTGTGTTACAAGCTCTTCCGGGATCAGGCCGACCGACATCGCCAACACGTAGGCCGATTGGGTATCGACAGAGAGGGCGCCGTCTGGTTTCAGGTATTGTCGCTGGAACGACGATCGCAGCGCAGCAGACAATTCGCGAAACTTCGCCGCATCGTCGCCGCGACCGATGGCCCCCGCCATATCGGCCATTAGTCGTGCGTCCAACGCATGGTAGCAAAGATCGATGTACTGGATCGGCGTGGTTTCCTGCACATTGAGCCAATCGCCCCACGCGTTGCCGACAGCAACGCCCTTGAGCCGGGGATCGGCCTGATGCCGCCAGGCCATGAAACGGAGCATCGAGTCCCAGTGCCGGGCAATGATCCGCGTGTCGCCATAGACGAGCCACATGGTCCATGGGCAGATAATGCCCGCATCGGTCCAGGCAGTGGCCTGGGTGCATCCCGGCTTGCCATGTGCCGTGGGATACGGGCAGTAATCAGGATAGGCCCCGCTGGGGCGCTGTGCCTCGGTGACGTCATCGGCCCACTTTGTATAGAATGCGGCCACGTCGGCAAAGTAACTTGCCGTCCGCACGTAGATCTGGGCGTCGCCCATCCAGCCGAGGCGCTCGTCGCGTTGCGGGCAGTCGGTGGGCACCTCCATGAAATTCGCCCGCTGCGTCCAGCACGCATTCCGGGCGAAGTGCGTCAATACAGGGTCGCTGCAGGCGAACTCGCCCACCAGCGGCGTGTCGTTATGCAAGACCAACCCGGTTACGGCATCGAGCGCGGGTTTCGCCGGCAGCCCTATCAGTTCGACGAACTGGAAACCGTGATAGGTGAACCGCGGCGTCCAGGTCTCCCCCTGCGGGTCGCCACGCAGCGTATAGAAGTCGGTGGCGCGTGCGCGGCGGAGATTTTCGGTCATCAGGTGGCCGTCCGGGTGAAGCATCTCGCCATAGCGGATCTGCACGCGCGTGCCGGCAGGCCCCTTGACCGAGAGGCAGATCAGACCGGCGAAGTTCTGCCCCATGTCGAAGATCCAGACACCCGGCGCCGGCGCGGTCATCCGCCGGGCCTTGATCTCCTCGGTAACGCGGATCGGAGGAGCCGCATACGCTTGCATCTGCCGAGGCCGCTGGAATCCCAACTCCACAGCGCGCGGACCGGAGGGCTCATAGAAGTCTGCCTTCACGCTGCCGTTGGCTGCGGCGAGGATCGCGTCCTGCCAGCCTTCACCTCGCCAGAGCGGCCGATCCCAGCCGGGCATCTCCGCCCGAGCATCATAGCTCTCGCCCATGATCAGGTCGGCCTCGCGAATCGGACCTTGCCGGGTGACCTGCCACGTCGTGTCGGTGGCGACGGTTTCGTGCGCGCCGTCGGCATATTCGATTTCGAGCTGGGCCAGCAGCGCGGGCGTTTTGCCGTAAAGCGACCTTCCGCAGCGGTTGGGACCGTAGCCACACAGCAGCGCAAAGCCGGCATATCCCGCATACCAGCCGTCGGCCACGATGGCGCCCAACGCGTTGTCTCCCCGCTCGACGAGCGCCGTGACATCGTAGGCGCGGTAGTACGCGCGTTTTGAATAATCGGACCAGCCGGGGGCGAAGTAATCATCGCCAATGCGGCGGCCATTGAGGTGAAACTCGCAAATTCCCAACGCCGAAGCGTAAAGCGTCGCCCGCTTGACCGGCTTTACGGCGGCGAACTCTTTCCGGAAGTGACGGGGCGGAGGAAGAAAGAGCGACTTGCGATCGGCCCAGAGAGGCGAGGGATCGCCCTGGGATATCCATTTTGCCTTCCAGTCCTTCGGTTCCAGCAAGCCCATGCTCCACGACCCAGCTTGGCTCCAGACCGAGGGCACGCCGCGGTTGTCCCACACCTGGACCCTCCAGAAGCACCACTGGCCGGAAGCCAGCGGTTTGCCGGCGTAGGGGATATTCAGCGTTTCATCGCTTGCGATCCGTCCGCTGTCCCACAGATCCCCGTGGCCAGTCGCGAGCATACCCTCGTCGCCGGCCACGAGAATGCGGTAGGCGGTTTGCCGCTGCCCGCGCTCCGTTGACTCGACGCGCCAGGAAAGCCGCGGCGTTGTTGAATCGAGCCCGTGCGGGTTGGCGAGGTACTCGGTGCGCAGTCCCGTGGGGGTGAGACCGGCGACCGGCGGACTGGCGGCGGCCGCCGCCGGCGCGCAAAGGACCAGTGCCACCATCATCGATGACAGAAGAGAAGGCAAGTTCATCGCTCGACACCTCGCTTCAACGTTTGCTGGTGACATTCCGCTCGTACTGCCGGGCCGCGTCCATCCAGGCCATTCCGACGGGAACGTTTTGCGTCAGGCAATAGTAGTCCCACACGGCGCCGAGCGGCAGGGTCTTGATCTCCTCGACCAAGGCCAGGCGTTGGCTGAAGTCGCCGCAGAATTCATGCTCGCGCAGCCGGTCGATCGGTTCGACCAGCGCGGCCAGCAGGGCCTTGATCATGGCCCGGGTGCCGATCACCCAGGCGGCGATGCGGTTGATACTGGCGTCGAAGAAATCCAGGCCGATGTGCACGCGATCGAGGAACCCTCCGCGCACGATCTCCTCAGCCGTCGCTCGGAGGTCGTCGTTGAGGATTACGACGTGATCGCTGTCCCAGCGGATGCCGCGGCTGACGTGCAGCAAGATCTGATCGAGGTAGAGCATGACCGAGGAAATCTTGTCTGCGATCGTCTCCGTCGGGTGGAAATGGCCGGCATCGAGCGTCAGGAGCTTGCGGTTTTGCATGGCGTAGCCGAGGTAGAACTCGTGCGAACCGACCACGTACGTCTCCGAACCGATGCCGAAGAGCTTGGCTTCCACGGAGTCGAGATTGAGCCGCGGATCGATGGGCTCGGCAAACACTTCGTCGAGCGAGCGACGCAGGATCTCCCGCGGACCCTTGCGGTCGATGGTCACGTCTTTCATGCCGTCGGGAATCCAGACGTTGGTAACGCAAGGCGACCCCAATTCGCGGCCGATCACCTGGCCGATTTTGCGGCAGGCAATGCAGTGTTCGATCCAGAAGCGGCGGATGCCTTCATCGCGGCTGGACAGGGTAAAGCCGTCGGCCGCCTTGGGATGGGCGTAGCACGTCGGATTGAAATCCATGCCCAGGCCGAGATCCTTGGCCCAGTGGATCCAGCGGGTATAGTGCTCGGGCTGGATTTCGTTGCGCTCGATCGCCTTGCCGTCCGCCTCGCGGTACCAGGCGTGCAGGTTCAGGCGGTGCTTGCCGGGGATGAGGCGGTAGGCCTGCTCCAGGTCGGCCCGCAGCTCGTCGCCCGTTCGGGCCCGGCCCGGGTAGTTGCCCGTGACGAGGATGCCGCCTCCGGTCAGGCCGCCGGCATTCTCCAGGCCGTTGTTGTCATCGCCCTGCCAGCAATGGAGCGAAACGGCGATCCGGCCCAACCGGGCCAGGGCCTGTTCAACGTCGACGCCGAACTCGGCGTATTGCTCTTTGGCCAGGGTGTAACTCTTTTCCACGCGTGCGGTGCTCATGGCGACCTTTCTCGTTCATGAAGTGGTAATGGCTGAATGGGAAGGCTTACTGGCGGAACGGACGCAACCGGCGTATATTGTCTCAGATTGCGGCCGGGGATTGCAACGTAGATGTCCGACAAAATCTCCGCGGTTTACCACATCCGGCTGCCCGTAGCGACCCGCCGACGTGCTTTTCGCCTCACAGAATTCGTATGATAAGGGGCAATACTGACGTTGGCTCGATACCCTGAACCGGTCGGCCAAGGACCGACAAAGTTCCCGCCCAGTGAACGGCGACCCGAAAGTGGGGCAGTCCGCCGCGGGTTGTTTCGCCGGTCCCAGACTCCCTTCCGTGAGGACCCGCTATGAAGAATTGTGTTTGTGCGATTGTCGTTGGATGTCTGTGGATGGGGTCTTGGCTTTCGGTCGCAGCCGTGCCGTCCCGCGCGGAGCAGTTGCCGGCGCCGAGATGGCGAATCGTGGCGACCCGCTATCCGACCACCGATATCGTCGTTGCGGCCTGCACGGTCCAGGAGTTCGGCGCCAAAGGTGACGGTGTAAGCGACGACACCGCGGCATTCCAGGCGGCGTTGAAAACGATGGGGGAAAATGGCGGCGGAACGGTCTTCGTCCCGGATGGCCGTTACGCCATCCAGGGTAATCTCACGGTGCCGGCCACGGTGACGCTGCGCGGCGACCGCGAAAAGCCCTCGGCAGGCAAGCCGGTGCGCGGTACCATGCTCCTGGCGTATGCCGGACGGGGAGACGCCGAGGGCAAGCCGCTGCTGTCGCTAAAGAGCAATGCGGGAGTCAAGGACCTGAGCATCTGGTATCCCCAGCAGGACCCGGCCCAGATCAGGCCCTATCCCTTTACCCTCCAGTACTCCGAGATCGACACCATCGAGGACGTGACTTTGATCAACTCCTACCAGGGCATTGTCGGCCCGGTGGGGTCGACCTACGTGATCCGCAACGTGTACGGCACGCCGCTGTATACAGGCATTCAAATCGACAATTGTTACGACACCGGGCGGATCGAGAACCTGAGGTTCAGCCCCGATTGCTGGGCCAGTTCGGGTTTGCCCGGCGCCAATGGACCGCATGCGTCGTGGATGCTGGCCCACGGCACGGCCTTGCGTTTCTTTCGCATCGACTGGCAGTGCGCCGCCTTCATTCACATCGCCGGCTACAAGACCGGGGTAGAGATGCTCGCTTCGAAAGCCGGGACATCCTATGGACACTTCTACGGATCGGCGATCACCCATTGCCTGCACGCCGTTTCGGCCGTCGAAGCCCGGTTTCCCGGATTCCTCTTCACCGATTGTCTGCTCGAGGGCGACGACGCCGCCGTGGTCACCTCGGCCCCGTTCAACTCGTTTCTGGGCTTCCACTCTTGTACCCTCCGTGGCAAGAGCAAGGCTGTCGACATACGGGGAAGATCCGGCCTGGCGGCCCTCTTCCACCGCTGCACCCTGCAAGGCGAAGTGGCCCAGGAGACCGGCTGTCTCTCCTTGCTCGGCTGCACCTTCCCGACTCCCGGGAACCGCATCACGATGGGGCCCGGGATGCGGGCGGCCACCATCGCCGGTTGCAAATACAGCGGGCGACCCCCGGTCGTGACGGGCGGCGCGGCGGAGCGAGTCCAGTTCAGTAGCGACTCGGTGCCGGAATCCAAGCTGCCGAAGGTCCCGCCGCTTCAAGACAAGGTGCTCAAACCTGCCAAGGCTGCCCTGTATGTCGTCACCGAGGGCCCTTGGGGGGCGAAGAAAGACGCCATAACCGACGACACCGCGGCCATCCAGAAGGCGATGGATGCGGCGGCGAACAACGGTGGCGGCATCGTCTTCCTTCCCGCCGGCGAGTATAACGTGAGGGGACATCTGCGGGTGCCCTCCGGCGTGGAGTTGCGGGGGATCTATGACATTTCGCACCTCTGCACCGGCAAGGGCAGCGCCCTGCGGTTCTACGCCGGCAGGAACGACGAGTCGGCCGCCCCGGCTATCGTTATGCAGCGCAACAGTGGGCTGCGCGGCCTGACGTTCCTCTATCCGCAGCAGCGATACGACCACATCGTGCCGTTTCCCTATACGGTTCAAGGTCGCGGCGAAGGCATCTACGTGGTGAATATCGTCGCGATCAATTCCTACAAGATCCTCGACTTCATGACCTATCGTTGCGATCGGCACTGTCTCGACCGGGTCTTTGGCGCGCCGCTCAAGGTCGGCATCGCCGTAGGGGGCGGCAGCGTCGGCGGCGAGGTCCGCGACACGAATCTGAACCCCGGCTGGTGGACCCTCTCGCCGTATGCCGATTGCCCCGGCACTCCCGATCCCCGACAAGCGCTCAATGGCGATCCCAACAAGAACCCGGTCGTGAAATACGTGATGGAGAACCTCGACGCGATGGTCTACGGCGATTGCGCCGACGAGCTGGAATTCCAGGGCGCCATCTGCCCTTCGCGGTATGGGGTGCATTTCGTCAGCCAGCACGGCAGGGGCGCTGCGGGGGTGTTCCTCGCACACGCCAGCGATTCGTCCCAAGTCACCGCGCTGTTCGATGGGCTCGGACCCGCGGGAGTCGATTTCATCAACATCAATCTTGCCAACTATAATCCGGCCGAAAAACGTTACTGCGGAGACACTCTCCGCGCGGAAGCCCGCTTCTACAACATGGCGGCCTGGGGCGCGCCGGATTATTCGGCCGTCGTCAAGAGCGGATCGCTTGTCTTCGAATTGGCCCACCTGAACAGCTACGGACCGTTCGTCGTCAACGGCGGCAAACTGACGCTCACCAACGTGCTGTTGTCGGGCAGCGTCCCGGGAGGAACGGCGCTGCTGGTCCGCAATGGAGGCAAGGTGGCGCTCACCGGAAATATCACGCCCCACGGCCTGCGCGCCAACAGCGACGCGCCCCCCTCGGCCATCACTGCGAGGTTCGAGGCCCCATGCTCCCTCCCGCCCAAGGCCACCGGAGAAGGCCCCGTGGCCGCCTGGACCTTCGCCGAAGGCCGAGGAGAGATCACGCACGACATCACTGGCAACGGGCATGACGCAAGAATCGGGAATGCCCAATGGAAGAAAATCGCTCAGGGCAATGCCCTGGCCTTCAGCGGTAGCCGTTTGCCCCTGGTCGTCAACACCAAAGGCTTGCCGCAGTTCAAGGCGATCACCGTCGAAGCCTGGGTGTATCCGGAGCAGATCGGCACCGCCGCATCCCTGGTACATTGGGACCGCCGCCTGGAACTCCGCATCAATGACCAGCGCGAAGGGAGCCGCTTCGCCTGTTTCGTCACCTTTCCCGACGGGTCCATGGAGCCGCGGGCCAGCGGCCCGGTCGCGGAAGTCAACGCCTGGCAGCACGTCGTGGCCGTCTGGGACGGCGCCTATCTGCAACTCTGGGTGAACGGCCAACAGGGCACCGAATCGGAACGCAGCGGTTCTCTTTGCGGCGCCCCCGATGCGCCGCTCAACATCGGTTGGGGTTTTCACGGTTTGATCCGCGAGGTCAGGCTTTACAACCGGCCGTTGGCCGCAGAAGAGATCCGCACGCATTATCAGCGGAAATAGTGATTGTCGGCGGTTAGAAAGTTCTCGGAGGTGCTGAAGCTGGCCGGTGGAGAGCGGATTCCTCTTTCGCCTGAGCAACGTCGGCGGTTGGCGCAAAAAACGTCGGGGATCGATCCCGAGATCTTGAAACGGATCTCTGTCCTCGACCCTCAAGACGACCGGCTATCGTTCGACGAAGCAATTCAAGCTTCCTGCCATTGGCGCCGAACGTACTTCAACGCCCGCTCCAGGGCTGCGTCGGGATCGTCCGAGGCTTTCGATTCCACAGTGAGCCAACCGCAGTAGCCTGCTTTTTTGAGCGCCTGGAAACCGGGCCGGTAGTCGAACGGCAGCGACCCCGGCTCCGTCCGCTTCGCGCCGTCGGCCATGTGCACGTAGCCGGTATATTTTCCGTAGCGCGTGAGCGTTTCCCCAATGTCTTGCTCCTCCATCTGCATGTGGTAGAAGTCGCTCAGCAATCGCGCGCATTGGCCACCGGATTTCTCGACGATCCGGGCCCCGTGGCTCTGCAGGTTCATGTAATGCGTTTCTTTTTTCGACAACGGTTCCAGCAGGATCTTCACGCCGGTTCGCTGCACGTCGGGCGCCAATTGCTCAAGCGCTTCGATCAGCAAACGGTCTTCCACGGCATGCGGCCCGGGAGTTCCCGCCGCCTCGGGAAAACGGCAGGGGCCGAACGTGGGCACTTCGATCACGGCCACGGCGCCCAAGGCCCGCGCCATCTCCAGGCGTTTCCGATCCAACTCCACAGCTTTGGCTCGGACCGCGGGATCGGGATCGAGCAACTGGATGGAACCCACGATGGCGCTCACCACGATCCCCGTTCCTTTCAATTCCGACAAGATTGAGTCGACCGAGCGGTCGAGATACTCGCGTCCCAGCTCGATGCCGTCGTAGCCCAGACGTTGCAAGAGCAAGGCCCGCTTGCGCAAGTCGTTGGTCTTGAATGGGCAGCGCACTCCAAAGCGGACGCCCGTCCCCCGGTTCGTCGGCATCTCGGCGACGGCGACCAGCCGGTTGGACGCGACCGCCGCGGTAGCCAGAGCGGCGTGCTGCAAGAACTGACGGCGGGGAATACGATTCATGATGGCCTCCCTTGTTGGCGTTGCGCGGTTCTTGTAGATATCATTCTTAGCACAGCCGCAGTGTGAATGAAATCGGGCGGTCGCCGGCCCAATGCCCGCGGCCGACCGCATCCCCCGTCAAGGCCACGGCGGGCTTTTTCCTCAACACATAGCCGCCGACCTCCTCCGTCCGCGTCCGGCAACCGGCCGGCTCGAACAGTCGAACACGAGAAAAACGCGTTACGGTAAAACGGTTGCCGGGCACGCAAACCGGCGGTAAGTCCTATCTTGATTGGACGTTGCGCCCAGGCCGATTGCACCGCATTTTGCACACACCCGTTCGAGGGGGTTGGTGGAGCGACCACTGTGCGGCATTGATGCGATCGCGGGCGCGGGCTGGGATGGCGAAGCGGGTCAAGGATGTTCCTTTGCTATGCGCGATCAGCGGTCAGCCGAGATTCGTGCGGACATCCTACCGCGTCGGTTGGCACAATTACAAGGCAAAACACGCCCAGGTGCGGGATGGCGGGATGCGAGCGGACTACCGCTCTCGGACTGACTTGAAGACGGCATTCGGGCAAGCCATCGGCCCACGGGATGGAAGCACTCCACTTCCCGTCGGGCCGATCTGTTTACGCCGCGCGCGGCCGGCGCTTCGTGCGGGGCCGGGCGGGACTTCCGCAGAGAGCGGCGACGGAAACGGGCCCGCGATTTTGCTCAATCGATGACAATCGGCGTGGCGACGATCGAGTCATACTGCTGGCTCAACGTGGCATCATACATGTAGCCGGCGAGGTAGTAGGTTCCCGGAGCCACTGCGGAGGTGTTCCAAGCATACGAGCCGGAGCCGTTGGCCGCGGTGATGCCGGTCGCGATCGAAACCTGGTTGCTGTCCAGAGCGGTGGCATCCGGGTCATAGACCAGGCTGATGGTGGTGGGCCCCGCCACGTCGACGTTGGCCGCGGTCCATTGGATGGTTACGCTCGTGCCGGCAGTGAATGTACCCGTACTGGGGCTGGTGATTACAAAGGTGGGAGCGGCAGCGATGACGATCGGCGGACTGACAACGGAGAAATGCGCCTTGCTGGTCGAGAAATCAAACATGTAACCGCCGAGATAATAGGTTCCCGCGGCGACATTGGTGGTGTTCCAACTGTACGAGCCGGCGCCGTTGGCCGCTGTTACCTGGTCAACCTCGATCCAGGTTGCATTGCCGTCGATCGCGGTATCCGCATCGTAGTCCAGGCTGATCTTGGTGGGCCCGGCCACGTCGACGTCGGAGGCCGACCATTGGATGGTGACGCTTGTGCCGGCGGTGAATGTACCGGCAGTCGGGCCGGTCAGCGTGAACGCGGGGGGAGCGCCGCCGGTGATGACGATCGACGCACCGAGGTGGGATAAAACTTCCTTGCTGGTCGAGAAATCGTACATGTAGCCGCTGAGATAGTAGGTTCCCGAAGCGACGTCGCTGGTGTTCCAACTGTAGGATGCGGCGCCATTGGCCGCGATGACCCCATCGACTTCAATCCACTTCTGGTTGGCATCGAAGGCCGTGCTGTCGGGGTCGTAGCCTAAGCTGATCTTGCTGGGCCCGGCCACGTCGACATTGGTGGCCGACCATTGGATGGTGACGCTCTGCCCGGCGGTGAATGTTCCGGCAGTCGGGCCGGTAAGCGTGAAGGCGGGCGGCCCGAGGAGGACGATCGACGTGCCGAGGTGGGAGTACACCCCCTTGCTGGTCGAGAAATCGTACATGTAGCCGCTGAGGTAGTAGGTTCCCGCGGCGACGCCGGTGGTGTTCCAACTGTAGGCTGCGGCGCCATTGGCCGCGATGACCCCATCGACTTCAATCCACTTCTGGTTGGCGTCGAAGGCCGTGCTGTCGGGGTCGTAGCCTAAGCTGATCTTGCTGGGCCCGGCCACGTCGACATTGGTGGCCGTCCACCCGATCGTCACGCTCTGCCCGGCGGTGAATGTTCCCGCGGTGGGGCCGGTGAGCGCGAAGGCGGCAGGCGGAGCGGGCACGATGACAATCGACGTGCCGAGGTGGGAGTAGACCGCCTTGCTGGTCGAGAAATCATACATGTAACCGCTGAGGTAGTACGTTCCCGCGGCGACGTTGGTGGTGTTCCAAGCGTACGATGCGGCGCCATTGGCCGCGGTGACCTGGTCGACCTCGAGCCACTTCTGGTTGGCGTCGAAGGCCGTGCTGTCGCGGTCGTAGCCCAGGCTGATCTTGGTGGGCCCGGCCACGTCGACGTCGGCGGCCGTCCATTGGATGTTGACGCTCTGCCCGGCGGTAAACGTTCCCGCGGTGGGGCCGGCAAGCGTGAAGGCGGGGACCGGAAGGGGCAAGATGACAATCGACGCGCCGATGTTGGAGTACACCGCCTTGCTCGTCGAGTCATCGTACATGTAACCGTCGAGGTAGTAGGTTCCCGCGGCGACGCTGGTGGTGTTCCAGGTGTACGATGCCGAGCCATTGGCGGCGGTAACCCCGTCGACCTCGATCCACTTCTGGTTGGCGTCGAAGCCCGTGCTGTCGGAGTCGTAGCCCAGGCTGATCTTGCTGGGCCCGGCCGCGTCGACGTTGCCCGCGGTCCACTGGATCGTGACATTTGTCCCGGCGGTGACCGTTCCCGGGGTGGGGCTGGCGAGCAGGAAGGCGGGGACGGAGACGTCAATGGGCACCACCTGGACGTCGGCGTCCAGGCCTGCCTCGGCAAGGCCCTGGCTATAAGCCGCGCCGACCGTCATGCTCGCCACGCCCGAGAAGTTGCGCAACGGGGTGATGGTTACCAGGCCGTTCCAGGAAAAGGTGCTGATCGAGAAATCGTTGGCATATTGCGAAGGGACCGTCGCCCCATACGCGACCGTCTCTCCGTCGGTGGTGGTGCCCGTGCCGCCGGTGGCCGTGGGGATCTGGTAGGTGAAGGCCGCGCTCGAAGTGCCGACGGCGGCGGCGCTGGCGCCAAGGAAAGGCCGCGTGAATTCGGGCGGGTATGGGTCGGTGACGATGGTAACGGGAATTGTCTGGCTTGTCGTGTTACCCGATGCGTCGGTGGCCTTGACCGTGAGGTTGACAGGGGTGTTGTTGGCCGTTCCCAGCGGCGCGCTCAACAGCACCTCGCCATCCTGGGTGTCGCTGTACGTGGAGATGGAATTGATGACCACCGCTTTGACCGGCTCGGAATCTTCGCCTTGAGAGTTGTCCTCGACCTGCACTGCGTCGATGGCCTGGAGCACACTGTTGCCCGAGGTGAGGAAACCGATGATGGTGTAGTTGAAATCGTACTGGCGCGCCGCCGTGGTGGTGATGAAGAACTGCGAGCTGTTGGTGTTGGGGCCCGAATTGGCCAAGGCCAGGATGCCGCCGGTGGTGAAACGCAAGTTGGGGTCGAAGTAGTCGTCGAAGGTCGTGCCGCCGCTGTAGCTGTCCGTGTTGTTTGGTGAGCCCCCTTGGATGATGCCCGTCGGGTTTTGGGCCGTAGGGGCGATCACGCGAAAGAACTCCTGTTTCGCATCGGTGGTGCCCGGGCTGGTGCTGTTGTAGAAGTCATTCTTTATCAGGCTCTCGATCTGATCGACGGCGGGAGCGACGTCGCTGTCGTTGCCGTACAACTGGAACGTCATGGTGCCGGTGGCCGCCGCGTTCGTGTTGGTGGTCACCGAGATCTGCACCACGTTCGTACTGCTGGTCTCGTCGGTGGCAGTGAGCAGGTTCGCGTTGCTGGAGGAGTAACTGAAGCTGACCGCACCGCTGTCGTTGGTGTTGATCGCGAGGGGCAGGGGCGCGCCGGCGTCCACGGTAAGGCTGCTGGGAAGGTTCATGATGCTGAGCGAGAGCATCCGCCGATCATCGAGAGTTTCGAAGCGTGCGATGCGCGATAAGCGCCTCTTCGAAGAGGGGGAAGTTCGCTTCTTGGATGGACGTCCAAACATATTGAGTCCCTGCCGATTTTACGAAGATCGTAGCAACGGTTATTGCGGAGCGCACAAATGCCGCGCCGCGCAATAGAAGGGCCGTGTGCGCGGATGCGGCGGCGAACGGGGGAAGCCGTTTCCGGAGGAAATGTCGTTTGATTTTCCGACCCTTATCTTGATCGGGATCTACAAATGTGTCAACGTCAACATCAAGAAAAGCCGGCCCAAGCGATGGGGTCGCCCTCAGCCACGTACAGAAATGGCAGCGAACGATGGCTCCCCAGGCGTGGTTTTGGAGACGCCCAATACGCGATTACCGCAAAACGAAACCGGGGTGTTGATGGGCGGCTGCGACGACTCGGGCCCGCATTGGTGCAGCGCTTTCAGCGTCGCCGGGGAGATTCAACTGGAGCTGCGCGGGCGGCTGGGTGGCATGCCGTCACTCGGCGAAGCCGGGGGTCGGCATGTTCGTTTCCGGGGAGTACATGCCGACCCGCCGCTTTGCGTCGTGACGGCATGCCACCCATAAATCATCATCCGCGTGAGGCACAAGAGTAGCGCGGGGCGGGCGGCTCGCCCGCCACTGCTTCCGTCTGCCCATCTGCACGTTGTCTATTCCTCCCAAAGCTCCGCCGACGTTCCCGGGCAGCCGGCTTGGGCTGTGGCAAGCTCTTTTTGGCGGGGCCGGCCAGTAACGCTTTCATCCTGAACGCAGCGATGGATTTACGCCCGCGGCGATGCAGCGGAGATTCTTCGCTGCGCTCAGAATGACACGATTCATGGGCTTGCCAAGAACTCCCGCCAGACCCCCGGCTTGTGGGCCGGCGCAATTCCGGCTATCTTTTGACGGTTGCCCGGCAGGCGATTCATCCTCGATCCTTCATGTTTGGCGATATCCATGGACCTGAAGAACAAAACCGTTTTGGTCACCGGCGGAGGAAGCGGGATCGGGCTGGGGATCGCCCTGGCCTTGGCCGCGGAAGGCTGCCGCGTGGCTATCGCCGGCCGCAATCCGCAGACCCTGGCCGCGGCGGCGGAACAATTCCAGGGCCAGCCGCCGATCGTGGCCCAGTCGTGCGACGTGGCCGACCGGCAGGACGTGGGCCGGTTGTTCGACTGGCTCGACGCGCGGCTGGGCAGCCTCGACATGCTCGTGAACAGCGCCGGGGTGAACGTCGCGCGGCGGCAAATGAGCCAGCTCAATCCGGACGACTGGGACCGGCTGTTGGCCGTCAATGTCACGGGGGCGTTCAACTGCATCCATGCGGCGCTGCCGGGGATGCGGGCGCGGCGGTCGGGGTTGATCGTCAACATTTCGTCGATTGCGGGCAAGCGGGCGTCGCTGCTGGCTGGAGCGGCCTACTGCGCTTCGAAGTTCGCCATGACCGGCCTGGGCGCGGCGCTGGCCCTGGAGGAACGCGGCAACGGGATTCGCGTGACCAATATCTACCCGGGCGAAGTGAACACCCCGATCCTGAAGAACCGGCCGGTGCCGGTGCCGGTGGAGAAACAAGCGCAGATGCTGCAGCCGGAGGACGTTGCCGCGTGCGTGGTGACGATTGCCAAGCTGGATCCCCGGGCGGTGGTCCGCGAGCTGGTGATCACGCCGCTCGATCAGGAGTACGCCTGAGGGGAGGGGGGGCGGAGTTCCTTAGGGTTGGTCGAAAAATAACTTCCCGGTTTTGTTTCTTTTTCCGTAGCCCAGGCATTTATGCCGGGGACGAAAATCGCACGTTCGCGGACCGCCCGCTTTCCCCGATCCGCCGCCGCAGGCGGCGGATCGGGGAAAGCGGGCGTTGTATTGGGGCGCCGCCGTAATCCCAGGCATAAATGCCTGGGCTACGGAAATCGGGAAGCTATTCTTCGGCGGGACCTCATCGCTTCCAGCGCTATCGCTTCCAGCGCTTGCGGACTTCGGTCTTCATGAACTTCAGGGCGTCGCCGGCGAGTTGCCGCTCGCTCTCGAACATCCGCCGCCAGATTTTGGTGGCGGCCGAGATCTTCTCCAGCGCCAGGCCGAAAGCCTCGACCACCATCAGGCCGTCGTAGCCGATCTCGTGGAGGGTGTCGAAATTCTTCTTCCAGCGGACGTTGCCTTGGCCGGGCGTGCTGCGGTCGTTTTCGGAAATGTGCACGTGCACCAGGCAATCCTTCAGCGCGCGGATTGCGGCGGGGATGTCTTTTTCCTCGATGTGGGCGTGGAAGGTGTCGTACATCATGCCGCAGTTGGGATGAGCGACGTCGCGGCAGAAGCGGGCCCCGTCGGCGGCCGTATTGAGGAAATAGCACTCGAAGCGGTTGATATATTCCAGGGCCAGGGTTACGCCGCAGTTGCCGGCGTGCTCGGCGACCTGCCGCATGCTGTCGACGCCCCAGTGCCACTCGTCTTCGGTGGGGCCTTTCCCGGTGAAGCAGCCGATGGCCGAATGATACGGCCCGGCCAGCGCCGTGCAGCCGGCGGCCTGACAGCAGTCCAACACGGCCTTGGTGGCCTCGACCCCTTTGCGGCGGACGGCCGGGTCGGGACTGATGGGATTGTCGTCGCCGCCGCGGATGGTCACGCCGGTGCGGGCCAGCCCGGCGTTGTCGAGATGTTTGCCCCACTGCTTGAACTTCTTCAGGTCGGCTTCGAAGATCGGCAGCTCCACCGCGTCGTAGCCGATTTCACGCAACTCGTCCAATACCGGCAGGACGCCGTCGTGGAGGGTGTCGGTCCAGAGAAGAAGGTTCATTCCGTAACGCATGTTGTGGGTCTCCAGGTGGGTTGAATGTTTCGTCATTCGTCATTTACGGCCGTGGGCGTTCCTTCCAGGAGTTCCGCGCGGCGGCCGGCCACCAGGTCGCGGGCGCGGCCGAGGACGCCCGGGAAATCGGCGGGCAATTCCTGGCAGCGGACGCGGCGCATGACCTGGTTGAGGCGTACCATCAGTTTGGCATCCTCGGCGTAGTCCGACAAGATCCGCTCCTGGAGAAATCGCACTGCCATGATGGCCAGCCGCTCGGCCGGCCGGGGCGCGAGGCGGTTGACCGCCGCCTGGACCAGGCCGGCGTCGACGGAGCCAAGCACCCGGTAATACAGTTCCAGACGCTCGGGGGCCTCGGCGATGAGGGCCGCGTCCAAGAGCACTTCCAAGAGCAGGTGGCCGAGGAAACTCGGGCGAAAGCCGGTCTCGGCCCCCAGGGCATCGCGGACGATGACCGTCAGGGCCAGGCTGGTTTCGGCAAACGCCCGGGTGCCGTGGAACCGCGCGTCGTCACGGAAATGCTGCAATACCCCCCGGGCGAGCGCCGCTACCCGCGGGTCCGCGTCGTGGATCGCCGGCGCCACGCAACGGCTGCGGAGACGGACCTGGCGGTCGCTCACCGAGAGCCAGTCGGGCACCGCCGTGCCGGCCACGAAATACGGGTCGTCGAGGAAGTGCCGGGCGTGGGCGAAATAGTTCATTACGCGGGGATTTCCACCCATTGACCCTTGTGGGCGCTTTCCAGGATCGCGTCGCATACTCGCTGGGTCCGCACGCCGCAGCGGATGCTGGGCGAGAACGGCTTGCCGCCTTCGAGGCTGGCGAGGAAATCGGCCATGCCGTTGATGAAGGTATGCTCGTAGCCGATGGTGCAGCCGGGCACCCACCAGTTCTTCATATAGGGGTGCTCGAAATTGGTGACGTGGATTCGCTGCCAGCCGGTGAGATGGTCCTCGATTTTCTGGCCGGTCTTCGGATCGGCGTACTTGAAATATTGCAGGATGTGCGGATCTTCGAGGTCGAAATACACCGAGCCGTTCTCGCCGTTGAGCTCGAAGGTGTTGAAGTTCTTGCGGCCGCGGGCGTAGCGGGTGGCCTCGAAGGTGCCCATGGAGCCGTTGGCGAAGAACGCCAGGAACATGCAGGCATCGTCGATGGCCACGGGCTCGACCTTGCCGGTCTCGGCGTGCTTTCGCTCCTTGACGAAGGTTTCCGTGGCCGCCGACACCCGGCGGATGGGGCCGTTGAGCCATTCGGCGGTGTCGATGGAGTGGGCCAGGAGATCGCCGGTCACGCCCGAGCCGGCCACCTTGGCGTCGAGCCGCCAGAGGGCCATGCCGCCTTGGGGGACATCGGGCGAGATGGTGTAGTCCTGGTTGTACGTGGCGCGGTAGTGGAAGGGGCGCCCCACGCGTCCCTCCTCGATGACTTGCTTGGCCAGGGCCACGGCCGGCACGCGGCGATAGTTGAAGGAGACCATGTTGGCCACGCCCGCCTTTTCCACGGCGGCCGCCATTTCCTCGGCCTCGGCGGTGTTCATCGCCAGGGGCTTCTCGCAGACCACCATTTTGCCGTTTTGGGCCGCGGCGATAACGATGTCGTGGTGCATGAAGTTCGGCACGCAGACGTCGACCAGGTCGACGTCCTTGCGTTGGACGACCTTTTGCCAATCGGTCTCCATCGATTCGTAGCCCCAGGTCTTGGCGAACTTTTCCAGCTTATCGCGCTCCTCGGGGCGGGCGCAGCAGACTTTCAGCACCGGGTGGCGTTCGCGCTGGAAGAAATGATTGACTTGCGAATAGGCATTGGAATGGGTGCGGCCCATGAAGCCACAACCGATGACGGCAACGTTTAACGGCTTGGACATAAAAAAACTCCTCGTCGACAGTGGGGAAACATCAATGACGAATGACGAAGTGCGAATGACGAAAAAATGACGAAATTCGACATTCGTCATTCTCTCCACCCGTGCGCGTCGCGCACGGCGATCATTGCGGCCAGGATGGAATTCCACGTTTCCGGCTCGCGCATGACGGCGTTGGGGAACATGCAGCCGTCCCAGCAAATGTGACGGAAACGCTTCGTCGGCTGCCCGTCGTCGCCGCGCAGCCAGTAGCCGGCCTGACAGGTGATGTCGAGCTTGCCGCGGGGGTCGCTGGGCAGGCAGTGGCGGCCGGTCTTGTCGTGCGAGCCGGCGCCGTGCACCGTGGCATCGTTCTGGGCCACGTGGAAATCGATCGTCCAGGGACGCAAGGCGGCGGTCAAGGTTCGATAGGCCTCGTCGAAGCATGCGGCGTCGCTCCAGTCGAAATCGTGCGGCAACAGCGCGTCTTCGGCGGCGTTGCAGCCCAACAGGTAAAGGAGCGTGTGGGCCATGTCGGCCTGGAAACCCAGCGTGGCGGGGCGGTCGACCATTTCCAAGAGCTGAAGCATCTTTTTCCAGCTCTGCATGCCGCCCCAGCAGATCTCGCCTTCGGCGGCAAGCCGCTCGCCATGGTCGTCGGCGATCAGGCAGGCCTCGCGGAAGGTCTCGGCGATGCGGCGCTGGTTCCCCTCGGGGTCGGCCAGCCAGCCCTCGACGCTGCAGGCCGAATCGATCCGCACAGAGCCGTGGGGACGCACGCCCAACTGGCGGAGCACGCGGGCCACGCGGCAGCCTTTGCCGACCTGTTCGAGGAATTTCCGCCGCTCGGTTGCGTCGCCCATCGCGGAGCCGCCGCCGGTGGGCGGCCAGATCGGCGCGACCACGGTGCCGATCTGGAGGTTGCGCGCCGCGGCCTTGTCGGCCAGCTCGCGGATGGCGTCGTCGCTTTGCACCGTGGCGTCGATGTCGATGTGGGGCTGATAGAGGAACAGGTCGAAGCCGTCGAATTTCAGCCCGTCGACCTCGGCCGCGGCGGTCAGGTCGAGCATGGTATCGAGATCGATGGGCGGTTCGCCGTCGCCGCCCTTGCCCACCACGCCGGGCCAGGCGGCGTTGTGGAGCTTGGGGTAGTTATGGGGATGGACGTTGCTCATAACGTGGTCCCTATTTCTTCTGATGATCGCCGATCTGCGGCGTCGACTTGTGCACGTTCGGTCCGAAGTAGCGCAGCCCTACCAGCGGCTCGTAGCCGGTGTTTTCGATCACCAGGCCGTCAGCCGCGGCCGCGGCCGTGATGTACACTTCGTCGGCGGGTTCTTCGCCGAAGTGGATCATCGCCGGAGTCTGCAGCGGCAGGCTGTTGATGCGGCCGCTGCCCTGCACGGTGATCCAGCCGCTGGCGCCCGGATCGTTGATCACGCACTTAGCGCCCGCCGCCACAGTGAGCTCCTTGGCCGAAACCAACTGCTCGCCGTCGAACCCGCCGTAATCGATCCAGCGGTCGGTATAGCCGGGGCCGGAAAACGCTTCGTCGACGATGGGCTCGACGTAGTTGTGCTGCTTGAAGCAGGGGTCGACGTTTTTCTCCCAGTCGAGTTGGGAGACGATGAAGTCCAGGTCGTGGTGTTTCTCGGCGGGGACATCCTTGACCAGCAATTCCCAAGGCACTTCGCGCCCTTCGACGAGCGACTGGAACATGCCGAACACGTCGCTGCCCCATTGCGGCTCGTAGGTGCACATTGAGCCCGGGGCGTGGAGCACGCCAGCCGGGATCATCCAGCCGGTGCCAGGCTTGAGACGGTACGCCCGGGTGAGATCCAGAATCCCATTGTCGCCCTTGTTCCAGTTTTCCAGGCAGCGGACCACGTCCGCTTGGGTAGTGCCAGGCTCTAAGCCCATGAATGTGTAGTCAAAATGATTCTCGGCGGCGTTGAGTTGGGGGGGGAAATAATAGCACTCGGGCTTGCCCTGCTGGCCGGTCAACACGGCATGCTGGCTCTGCTGGTGCATGTGGTGGGGGATGGGGCCCATGTTATCGAAGAACTTGGAATACACCGGCCAGCGATGGTATTTGCTCCAGATGGCGTCGCCGACGACCCGTCCATGGCCTTCGTCGACGGCGTCGCGCAAGAGGAACCGCTGACCTTCGAAGACCACGTAGCTGAGCCCTTCGTCGGCGGAACGGCCGTCATTGGCGGCTTCCGTGGTGCTGGCAAACCAGCGTTCGTCGATGCCGCCGCGATGGGTGCCCAAGGCGTACCAGTCGGTTGGCGCCAGCTTGATCCGCTTGCCCGGGTGCAGAAAGCTGCGTGGTACCCAGTTTGGCGTCAACCGCAGGATTCCCTTGCCGGCATCCATGGCCCGATCCAGAATCCGCCCAACACTATCCTTCTTCACGATTTGAGATGCACACATGATCGTTCACTCGCTTCCAGGTCCAATGGTTTTTCCCCGACACAGCTAGAGTCCTTCGGTTTTATTCCTTGGCAGCGCCGCTGGCAAGGGGGTAGGGGAGGCAGAGGGGGAGAGGGAGAAACACGCATAACGACGCAATTTGCCGTTTCTCTCTTTCTCCCCCCTCCCTTTCTTTCTGACCCCTGGTCCCTGACCCCCACCCCTTGATACATTGAGGCGATTCGCGTTTATGGGTTAATCCCGTGACTTGAGGAGATTCTTCGATGGCGAAGCAGACTTGGACCCTCACCGACGTCGAGCAAGATATTTTCGTGGAGCATATTTCCCTGTCGGCGGAACATGTTTCCGGGCGTACCGGCGGCTATTCGGTCAGCAAGCGGACCCTCCGTGGTGGCCTGCGCGAGGGGGTGGATGTGATTGAGGTCAACAATGGGCGGTTTCGTTTCGTCGTCGTCCCGACGCGGGGGATGGGTTTGTGGCGGGCGGGGCTGGGCGACTTGCAACTGGGCTGGAAATCGCCCGTCAAAGGGCCGGTACACCCCGGTTTCGTCCACCTTGACGAGGCCGGCGGCTTGGGGTTCTTGGATGGCTTCGACGAGCTGTTATGCCGTTGCGGATTGGAGAGTAACGGGGCGCCGGAGCTCGCCGCCAACGGCGCGCTGCGTTACGGGCTGCACGGCAAAATCGCCAACACGCCGGCCCACCAGGTCGCGGTGACGATCGACGGCGAATCGGGCGAGATTACCGTGGCCGGCACGGTCGACGAAGCGCGGTTGTTCGGCAACAAACTGCGGTTGACGACGGCCTTCACCACCCAGGCCGGAGAGCCGGGACTGACCATCACCGACACGATCACCAATCTTTCGGCCGAGCCCAGCGAATTGGAGTTGCTGTACCACACGAATTTCGGCCTGCCCTTGATCGGCCCGGGGGCGAAGGTCGTGCTGCCGGTCAAGATCGGCGCCCCCCGCGACGCGGTGGCCATGGAAAACGTGGCCCATTGGGACAGCTACGGTCCTTTCAGCCCGGGCGTTGGCGAGGCGGTATTTTTCTTCGAGTTGGCCGCTGACGGAGACGGCCGCACGCAGACGCTGCTCTGCAATGCGGCCGGCGATCGCGGTGTGAGCTTGAAGTTCAACACCCGGCAGCTTCCCTGTTTCACGCTTTGGAAGAACCGCCAGGCCGAGGCCGACGGCTACGTGACCGGGCTGGAGCCGGCGATCAATTTTCCCAATGTGCGATCTTTCGAGAAGAGTCGCGGCCGGGTGGCGGTTCTTGCGCCCGGCGAATCGCGGACCTACGCGGTCACGCTGGAAGCGCACGGCGACGCGGCGAGCGTCGCTGCCGCGAAAGAGGCGGTGGCCGCGATCCAGGGTAACGTGAAAGCGGAGTTCCTGAGGCAGCCCAGACCGGAATGGTCGAATTAGCAAGGCGGAGTTGTAGTTGTAGAGTGGGGCGGGCGCAGCGAGCCCCGCCAATTGAATTATCGAAAGACGTGGTGGGGCTCGCTGCGCTCGACCCACCCTAGTTTGCCGAGGGTGTCCATGCGCAATTTTCTCGTCACCGGCGGAGCGGGTTTCATCGGTTCCCATATTGCCGAAGCGTTGGTGCGGCGGGGCGATCAAGTCCGCGTGCTCGATAATCTCAGCACCGGCTCGCTGGAGAACCTGGCCGGGTTCCGCGATGGTCTGGAATTCATCGAGGGGGACATTACCGATGCCGAGGTAGTTGCTCGGGCGGTCCGCGGCGTCGATTGCATTTTCCACGAAGCGGCCCTGGCATCCGTGCCGGCGAGCGTGGAGCGTCCGCTGGCCACGCACGCCGCTTGCGTCACCGGGACGCTGAATCTGCTGGACGCCGCACGCCGGGCGGGCGTGCGGCGGTTGGTCTATGCGGCCTCGAGCGCCGCGTATGGCGATCAGCCCAGCAGTTCCAAGCGGGAGAACGATTTGCCGGCCCCGATTTCGCCTTACGGTGCGGCGAAGCTGGCCGCCGAATATTATTGCCGGGCATTCACGGCCACGTATGGGTTCGAAACCGTGGCGCTGCGTTACTTCAACGTGTTCGGGCCTCGGCAGGATCCGAATAGTCCGTATTCGGCCGTGATCCCGCTGTTTCTCACGGCTCTGTTGGCCGGCCGCCAGCCGGTGATCTACGGCGATGGGCGGCAATCCCGCGATTTCACCTTCGTGGCCAATGTGGTGCAGGCCAACCTGTTGGCCGCCGACGCGGCGGACGTGGCCGGAGAGGTGTTGAACGTGGCCAACGGCCGCAGCACCGATCTGCTGACGCTGCTGGAGGTGCTCAATCGGCTGCTGGAGACCAACGTGGCCCCCATTCATGCGCCGCCGCGGGTGGGCGACGTGCGCGAGAGCATGGCCGACATCACGCTCGCCCGGCGATTGTTGGGATTCGATCCCCAGATTGGGTTCGAGGAGGGCTTGCGGCGGTCGATCGGCTATTACAAAGGTAGCTCGTAGGGAGTAGGTTGTAGGTGGGGTTCAAGGTTCAGGTTTTTCCCACCTTCCACGTGAACTTGCTTCATGATTGTTCTGGAAGTCCATCGTGATGGAACGATCCTTCCCGTGCGGGCGCAGCCCGGCGCGAGGTGCAACGAAATCCGCGGCGAACAGGACGGCATGCTCAAGGTCTCGGTGACGCAATCGCCGGAAAAGGGCAAAGCCAACAAGGCCCTGATCGAGGTGCTCGCGAAAGCGCTGGCCTTAAAGAAGTCACAAATGGAATTGCTCAGCGGCGAAACGTCGCATCATAAGCGGTTTTTGGTGCGCGGGGTTTCCCCCGACGAGTTGCGGAAGCGGATCGAGCCGTGGCTGGCGAAGTGAACCGTGCAAACCACCATGGATTGTGGTAACAACACGGGCGAAACCGCAAGCGGTCGTCTTTGTTCGACGATATCCTTCCGAACTCCGAATTCTCTAAGCGCCTTCGAACAGCGCCGAGCCGACGCGGACGATGGTGGCCCCTTCTTCGATCGCCACTTCATAGTCGCCGCTCATGCCCATCGAGAGATCGCGCAGCGAAACCGTGGCCGGCGCTTGCCGGGCAAGCCGGTCGCGGAGCACGCGCAACGCGGCGAAATCGCGGCGGGCCGCGCAGAGCCCGCCTTCCAGGGCCGCCATGCACATCAGGCCGCGAACTTCGATGTTCCGGTACGCGGGGAGCATTTCCAAGAGCGGTTCCACCGCGTCGGGCGGAAATCCATGCTTGGCCGCTTCGCCCGAAACGTTGATTTCCAATAGCAGCGGCAACCGCCGCCCGAGCTCGCCGGCCACCTGGTCCACCGCGGCCACCAGCGCCGCGCTATCGGCCGAGTGCATCAAGGCCACCAACGGCACGGTCCGCCGCACCTTGTTGCGCTGAAGGTGGCCGATGAAATGCCAGCGGACCGGCAGCTCGGCCAGGGCATCGGCTCTTTCCCAAAGCTGCTGGGGGCGGCTTTCACCCAAGACGGTGCAGCCGGCGTCAACGAGCGCGCGGACTTCGGCGAGGCCGACGTATTTCGTCACCGCCACCAAGGTGATTTCCGACGCGTCCCGGCCGCTGCGGGCGGCAGCCGCGGCGATCCGCCCACGGACTTCGACGACGCGGTCGGCGATGGATGTGCCGGATGGAACCATGGTTTTATGCTCTGCGCGGTTTGAAATGAGGCAAACCGCAACAATGGGGAAACGTTCGTGCCATTTCTAACCGTTCGCAGTATTATCCTGCTCCACGTGAACGGCCGCATAGGGCGCATTGGAGAGCACGATACAGGAGGGATGGCGGCGGACCAGGCGAACCAACTCGTCGGCCCCGCCGATCGCGGCGATTTCCAGATTTTCCAGCAACGACTCGTCCAGGTTGCTGAGAAAGAAGACGTTGCCGCGGTCGACGGCCGCGGCCAATTGGGCGGCCGCCAGGGCGTCGGCAGGCCGGGCTTGCCGAATCGCGACGAGCGCTTCTTCCCGCGAGCCCAGCTCGGCCAGGCACTGGATGGCGGGGCCGGGAGCCTCGGCCAGCTCGCAGCACAACGCGATCGATCCACCGTCTTCGACCAACCGGCCGGCGACCGAGAGCGCGCGGCCGACGCTCTGCCAGGTCTGCCCCGCGGCGTTGCCTTCGATCGTGGCCACCACCAGGCTGGCACGTTGCGGCACCACGCAGTGCCAGGCGGCGCGGTAAAGCTCTCGGCCGCGCTGGCGGACGGCCGCCGGTTGGCCGGCCAGCACGGCGAGAACACGGTCTCCGCCGGCCGGCACGACCTGGATGGTAAAGGCGAGGCCCAACAGCCAGGCCACCTCGTCCACCGTGGCGATCAGCCGCTTCTTACGGTCCCCCTTAGCTTGGAGCGACGTCAGGGAGCCGAAATGGGCCAACATTTTTTCGTTGGAGAAACTGGGAAAGATCGCCCCGTGAATGCCGAAGTAGCCGGCCGCCGCCTCCCGGCGTATTGAGCCGATGGGCAGCACCACGTCGGCGTCGGTCAGAGCCCGGTTGAGAAAAATCGTATCCCCGGACTCGGTCGTGGCCAGGTATGCAAGCTGGCCGTGATCGGCCGGATCGTGCCGCAGCCGGCCGATTCGCTGCTTCCAGGTTTCCGGCCAGCGCTCGTCGAGACCGCCGCCGGGAGCTTCGGCGTCGGCCTTGGTCTGGAGAATGCTGATCCCGTCCAACTCGACACTGCCGTGGACCAGGTAGTCGATCGCGGCGGCGACCAGCGCGGCGGCCTCCGGCAGACCTTGCTCGACGGCCAGCACCACGCGATCGCCCGGCGTCGTGCCCAGGGATAAGCGGGGGTAATCCAAAGGCTCGTCTAGGGCCGCGGTAAGCGCGGCGGCCGGATCGTCCAATGCCTTGCCTCGTGGCATGGCGCAATCGGCCAGTAACTCGCCATTAGCGAATTCCAGCCGGATCGACTGATCGCTACCATACCGCAGAACGGTTTTCATGTGTCGATTTGTTGAGATGGGGTAAATAGGCTGGCCGCAGTGGGGGCTCAACCTTCAATCTTATCGAGACAGTCTCGTAAGGGTCAAGAAGTCGAGCTTTACGTGGATCGCAACTTCGCAAATAATTGCGACCGACTTAAGCTCTCATTCTATGAGGATTTCTGGATGAATACGCCGCGAACTTGGAATCGCCCGGTGGCAATCGGGTATTGGGCTTTACTCTCGGCCTTAACTCTCGGCCTGGGAATGATAGTTTGCTCGGGTTGTAGTCAGAGCGAATCCAAGGCGGTTGAAAAGACCCAGGTTACCCAGTCTCCGGGCGGGTTGATGCCAGGGGGCGAGCAGATTCCGTCCAACACGGCGCAAGTGACGCCGGCTCTCAGCAACCAATCCGCCAATCCAGCCCGGCAGATTCTGGAGAACATGGTCGCTACCTACCAGAAGGCGACCCGCTATAGCGACAATGGCACCCTGCGGCTTCAGGCCCAGGTGGATAACGACAAGATCGACGAGCCGGTGCCCTTCGCGGTGACGCTGGTCCGGCCCGATAAGCTGTATATGGAAGTCTACCAGGCCGTGGTCGCCTGCGACGGCCGCGAGATGCGGGCGTTTATCAAGGATCTCCGCGACCAGGTACTGGTCAAGGAAATGCAATCGCCGTTGACGATGAAGGGGCTGTACTCGGACCGCGTGTTGAACATGGTGCTCAGCCAGGGCGTGGCTGGCGATCCTCCGCAATTGATGATGCTGTTGGGTGAGCACCCGGCGGCTTCGCTGTTGCGGCAGGTCAAAGAGCCCACGCTGTTGGCGCCGGCCGAGATCGACGGTCGCGAGTACGATCGCGTAAGCTTGCTGCGCCACGACGGAACGGCCGTGTTCTGGATCGATCGGCAGACGCACCTGTTGCGGCGGCTGGAATATCCGGTCGACGACTTACGGCGCGATCTTGCCAGCCGCGGACACGTGGACCGCGTGGTACTGACGGCCGATTTCGTCGGGGCTCGGGTCGACGAAGCGGTGGACGCCAAGACGTTTGCCCTGCAAGTGCCGCCGGGCGCCGAACAGGTGAAGACCTTTGTGCAGCCCCATCCGGCCCAACTGCTGAGCAGGAAAGTGCCGGACTTCAAGTTCGAAGGGCTTGACGGGAAAGCGATCTCTGCGGCGGACCTGGCGGGAAAACTGGTCGTGCTCGACTTTTGGGCCACCTGGTTCGCGCCCTGCCGGATGGACCTGCCGAACCTGCAAAAGGTGTACCAGAGCTACAAAAACAACGACAAAGTGGCCATCCTGGCGGTGAGCGTGGATCAGCCCGACGTGAAGAAAGAAGCCTTGGCCGATGCGCTGAGAGATTTGGGCGTCACGGTGCCGATCTGTCGCGATACCACGGGCGTGCTGGGCACGCTCTTCAAAACGTCCGACATTCTCCCCGCTCTGTTCATTATCGGCCCGGACGGTATTGTCCAGGACTACCATCGGGGCCAAGACGAGAACCTCGCAAGCACGTTGCCGCAGAAGCTGGAGCAAGTGCTTTCCGGCAAGAGCATCTACGAGAAGGGACTCAAGGAGTACCAGGAAGAGTTAAAAAAGCTGGAACAAACGCCGCTCGTGCCGGGTGGAGATGAGCAAGCCGCGGGGACACAGGTGCGGGAGATCCCCAAGGTCGCGATTGCCAAGGCGAGCGAGCCCAAGACCATCCGGCTGCGGCCGCTTTGGAGCTGCTCGACCTTGAAATCGCCGGGCAACATCCTGGTGGTCTCGGCGTCGGGCAAGCCGCAACAAATCCTGGTCTCGGAGAACTGGAAGTCGGTCGTGGAACTGGGGCTCGACGGCAAGGTCGTCGCCACCCACGAGTTGGCTATCCCGGCTAAGGAGGCCGTCGGCCTGCTGCGGTCGGCCGTGGGAGCCGACGGTCGTCGCTATTACGCCGGCAGCGCGAACGGACAACAGCAAATCCACGTCTTCGACGAGCACTGGAAGCTGTTGTTCAACTTTCCCCAAGACGCGTTGGAGAACAACCATCCGGGGATCGCCGACGTAGAGTTCGGCGACCTGGAAGGCGACGGCAAACTGGCGCTCTACCTAGGCTATTGGGGCAGCGTCGGGGCCCAGGCTGTCTCCCTGGAAGGCCAAAAAGTTTGGTCCAACCGGATGATGGAGATGGTCCTCCGGCTGGCCGTCTCCGGAGCGGATGCCAAGGGGCAACGCCAACTGCTCTGTATCAACGCGCGGGGAACCGTGGTGGCACTCGATGCCAAGGGGGAGCGGAAGAGCGAAATCGCCGTGGGCAACAGGGCTGTCCTGTGGGTGGCGGCCGCCGATCTGAACGGCAGCGGCCAAACGCAATACTGCGGTCTGACTTCCGCCGACATGTTTCCCGATATCGCCGTCGGTTTCAACCTGGAGGGCAAGGAGCTCTGGCGATACGAATTGCCCAAGGGGGTCCACCAACAGATGATTGAGCCAATCGTGGCGGGGCGGATGACCCCCAGTGGTCCCGGACAATGGCTGTTGCCGGCCGCTGATGGCTCGATCCACATTATTTCGGCCGACGGCAAACTGTTGGACCGTTTCAACTACGGTGCCACGCTCAGCGGCCTGGCCACGGTCCAAATCAACGGCCGGCCGGTGCTGCTGATTTCCAGTTTCAAGGGGACGGAACCGCGCGTGGAAGCCTTGCAGGTCGAGTGACAGGGAGGGCGGACGGGGGGGCAGCGAAGGGCGCACGTCGCGTGCCACTTTGCGGCGACTTTCCGTCGTCGCTGTTTATTTCCTCTTTCCTCGGTTTTTCGTTCTTCCCCCCTCCCTCTTCCGCCGTCGCTCCTCATACTTCCCCACGACTTGTCCAATTGCTATGCTAGGGGACTTCCGAGCGGACATTGAGAGAACGCCAAGGCATCCACCGAGAAATGGAGATGAACGATGACTGTAACTCCTGAATACATGACGACTTGGTGCCGCAGAATCCTGGGCGCCGATGCCAACTATCCGAAACTGCCGGTTGAGGATTACCTAAAGGCGATTCCGCGGCTCGATTCGTTGGCCGATCTACCCCATGGGACACCCGTCCTGGTCCGCGGCGACGTGGACGCCAAGCCGGGCGCCAAAGTTGGCGAAGGCGACATCCGCCTGCGTTCGATGTTGGAAACCCTGCGCTTCGGCCGGGAGAAGGGGTGGAAGCAGATCATTTTCGGGCATATCGGCCGGAAGCCGGAGGGTTCGTTGGACAAGGTCCGCAAGCGGTTGGCTGAATTGCTCGGCGCCGAAGTCGGTTTTATCGAGGATTGGTTTGACCCGCAGACCGCGGCGATCAAGGACGAGGCGGCCAAAACGATCCAGCAAAGCTCCCCCGGTAGCGTGATCGTGCTGCAAAATACGCGGAAATATGACGTCGAGCGGGTACTGTGGAAGGCCAAGCCGGAGGAGCTTCCCAAGCTGGCCGAATCGATGGCGCGGTTTGCCAACCAATTCGCGGAAAAGGTGGCAAAGGTCTATGTGAACGAGGCTTTCTCGGCGGGCAGTCTGGATGCCTCGACGGTGGTGGTTCCCGCCGCGATGGAGCGGGTCGCCCTGGGGCGCTACGTGGCCGAGCAGTTCGACCGCTGGCTCAAGGATTGCCTGGACGCCCAAATGGTGGTATTCAGCGGGCTGAAGGCGGACAAGCTGGACGACATGGAAGCGATGATCAACCGCGGCAAGATCCGTTGGGTGATCTCCGCCGGTTCGCTGGCGATGGCGCTGAAGAAGGCCGCGGCGGAACTGGAAGGTAAGGAGTTTTCGCTGGGGCTGGCCGAAGATCCGGCCAAGGCGGACCAGCCCTACTTCATCCCCCGCAGTCGCATCGAGCAGGCCAAGAAGATGATCTCGACCGGGCGGCAGAAGGGAATCGAGTTTGTGTTGCCGGTGGACTTCGTGCTGCAGGACGGCCGGGTTTCGGAGACGATTGGACCGGGCGATCAGCAGTTCGACATCGGGCCGGCGACCAGCGAGTTCTTCGCCGAAAAAGTTGGCGCCTTTCTCGCTTCGCAGAAGGGGCGGCAGCCGGTGGTGTTCCACAACGGCGTATTCGGCATGTTCGAAGATCCGCGATTCGAAGCCGGTACGCGGAAATTTGTGGAGCAGTTCAAGCGTTTGCAGGACGCCGGCGCGAAAGTTTACGTCGGTGGCGGCGAGGGCGGCACCGCGCTGGAGAAGTATGGCCAGCCCGACTGGGTCACGTACTGCTTCACGGCGGGCGGCACGGTCCTGAATGCGTTGGGGAGCGAGCCGGTTCCTTACCTGGTCGCGTTAAAACTGGCGGCCGAGAAGGGGAAAGGATGAAGGGAAGGGTGAAGGACGAAGTACGGGCGGGATTGCCGCCGTTTTCTAGTCCTGAGTCGGCAATCCGTAACCCCCGAACCTAGCGTCTCGGCGGGTTGGGTTGAGTTTTCCGGTTGACGGAACCCCCCGGAAAGTCGGCAAAATCGGCGGAACTGATACAGACAGATCGTGGAGACTGCGTGGCATGGCGGAAATGGGACGTCTGGTTAAGGACAGCGGGGACGTTGGGCCGATAAGCATTCGCTAGATAGGACCCAAGAGTTCTATCCGGGCTATTCTCCGCAAATATCCCACCAGGTTTTTTCCTCACAAGGAGTGTCTCCATGAACCGTCGTATGTTGTTGCCGGCGTTGGTTGCGCTTGCCCTGGCAATCAGCGTCACTGCCGCCCACGCGGCTTTGTTTGCCCCTGGCTGTTGTGCCCCGGCTTGTTGTGCCGCCCCGTGTGCGGCTCCCTGTGCGGCCCCGTGTGCCGCGCCCTGTGCAGCCCCGTGCGCCGCGCCCTGTGCGGCCCCGGCATGCTGTGCGAAGGCATGCTGCGAGAAGGTTTGCCGCTGCCGGCCTTGCCACGAGCGTTGCCACCGTTGCTGCGCTCCGAAGTGCTGCGCCCCGGCTTGCTGCGAAAAGGCCTGCTGCGCTCCGAAGTGCTGCGCGGCTCCTTGCGCCGCCCCTTGCGCCGCTCCGGCGTGCTGTGCGGCCCCGTCTTGCTGTGAGAAGGCTTGCTGCGAGAAGCGGTGCTGCAAGTTGCACCTGCGTCGCTGCTGCTGCGCTCCGAAGTGCTGCGCCCCGGCCTGCTGCGAAAAGGCCTGCTGCGCTCCGAAGTGCTGTGCGGCTCCTTGCGCCGCTCCGTGTGCGGCTCCTTGTGCCGCTCCGGCTTGCTGTGCGGCCCCCTCTTGCTGCGAGAAGGCTTGCTGCTGTGCGAAGCGTTGCTGCCGGCCGTGCCACGAGCGTTGCCACCGTTGCTGCGCTCCGAAGTGCTGCGCCCCGGCTTGCTGCGAAAAGGCCTGCTGCGCTCCGAAGTGCTGTGCGGCTCCTTGTGCGGCTCCTTGTGCGGCCCCGGCTTGCTGCGAGAAGGTTTGCTGCAAGAAGGTTCGTTGCTGCCGGCCGTGCCACGAGCGTTGCCACCGTTGCTGCGCTCCGAAGTGCTGTGCGGCTCCGAAGTGCTGTGCGGCTCCGGCCTGCTGCGCTCCGGCCTGCGGTTGCAGCAAGTGATGAGCGGTTCGAAGAGGTGAGCGGCTCGCCACTGCCTCCAAAGTTGGTTGAGTGACTCGCGCCTTTACAAGCAAGCAAGCGGCCTGTTTTTCAGTAAGCAGGCCGCTTGTTTGTTTTCTTGGGAAAGCCCGGGGGGTGACAACCCGCGGACGTCAACCACGGCGCTGTCGCAGCGATTCGTAAAACAGCACGGCCGCGGTCGCGGAGACATTCAGGCTGTCGGCCGCACCGCACATCGGCAAACGCACCGTGGTGACCCCGGGCGTATGCCAGGTTTGGGAGAGCCCATGGGCCTCGTTGCCCAAGACGATGGCCGTCGGTCCGCGATAATCGACTTCGTCGTAGGGGAGCGAGCCTTGCACGATCGCGGCACAGATGGCCATGCCGCGGTGGCGCAACCAGTCGAGGGCCAGCGCGGCGGTCGTCGCGCACACCGGCAGAGTGAAGATCGTGCCCATGCTGGCGCGGATGGCATTTGGGTTATAGAGGTCGGTTCGGCCGTCGGCCACGATCACTGCGGAAATGCCCGCCCCGTCGGCGCTGCGGAGCACGGCCCCCACGTTGCCGGGCTTTTCCACGCCTTCCAGCACGGCCACCCGCGGATTGTCGGGCAGCGTGAGTTGATCGAGTGCGCAAACGGGCATTTCGGCCACGCCCAACACGCCCTCGGCGCGTTGGCCGAACGTCAACTTGGCAAACACCGTCTCGGCCACGTGGAGCACTTCGACCCCGGAGCGGGGCAGCCATTCCAACACCCGCCGCGCATCGGGGCTGCCGCAGAGCGGCTCGCAGACGAAGACTTCCCGCAGGCGAACGCGCCCCTGGATCGCCCGGTCCAGCTCGCGGGCCCCATCGATCAAAATGTTTCCCCGCTTTTCGCGATGCCGGCGATCGCGGAGCCGCAAGGCGTCCTTGACGCGGGGATTCTGGAGACTGGTAATGGTGATCATCAGCGATCAGCTTTCCGCGGTCCGCCTTGGAGATTGCATCTATGTTCTTTACGGTTGGTTGTAAAAAATATCAAGCCCCGGCGAAAAACTCTGGCCGAGTAGCAAAGGCTGACCGCTGAAAGTTGACTGCTGACCGCTACTTAGGCAGCCACCGCGCGGCCGTGCCGCTGGGAAGGACCCGGCCCGTAATCGAGTGCAATTGCAACTCCTCGGCCGACACCTGCCCGGTGCCCGCCGCTGGCATCGACTCACGGAGCATCTCGCGGAGCCGGTCTGGACCGAAGCCCGGCGTGTGGGCGCTCACCAGGAGGAATCGCGGGCTCCCGGCCATGAGCCGTGCACACATTGCGAGCAGCTCGGGCAAGTGTTGCGAAAGCCGCCAGACCTCACCGCGCAACCCGTGTCCGTAACTCGGAGGATCGAGGATTACGGCGTTGTAACGGTTGTTACGTCTCAACTCCCGGCGGACGAACTTCATCGCGTCTTCCGCAATCCAGCGAATGGGGGCGGCGGACAGCCCGGACAACTCGGCGTTACGACGCGCCCAGGCCACGACGTTGCGCGCCGAATCGACGTGGGTTACTTCCGCGCCGGCTGCCGCGGCGGCCAGGGTGCTGCCACCGGTGTAGGCAAACAGGTTCAGCACCCGCAGCGGCGCTGCCGCGGCCCGGACTTGCCGGGCGATCCAGTCCCAATTGGCAGCTTGCTCCGGGAAGATGCCCAGGTGGCCGAACTGGGTCGGCTTCAGTTCCAATCGCAACGAATTCCACGCGATCGTCCAGCATCGGGGCAACTCGCGTTCGGAGAACCAGTCGCCCTGATCGTCGCTGTTGCGCTCGAACCGCGCGGCGGCCGCCCACGGCTGAGGCGTTGCCCGAACGAGCCGCTCAGCGGCCGGACAGGGCCGATCGAGCACGATCCCGGCAAAATTTTCCAGGCGGCGGCCATCGCCGAAGTCGAGAAGTTGATACTGATCGGGGGGAAACATCCCGGAAAATTATTTGCCCTTTTTCGCGGCATCGGGCCGGCAGTAGGAGAGCGACAGCAGGGCGTAGCCCGTCACCAGGCTCGGCTCGCCTTCGAGCCAGCGGGGGTTGTCGTTGACCCACGAGCCGTTGGGTTGTTGGCGACGGATCAGTTCGTCGCGGAGCTCGCGTCTCCAGTCGTGCTTCGCTCCGCCGGCATCGGCGACCTGATCGACGCCCATGGCGTCCAACGCCTTGCCGAACACATGGTAGTAATAGTACAAGCCGTTGCTGCCCATGCCGGGGTTGCTCTTCAGGTCGTAATACTTTTGAATCCAGGCGAAGGCCGCTTTGACCCGCGGATCGTCGGGCCCCACGCCGGCATAAATCATGCTTTTCAGTCCGGAGTAGGTCATCGAGCCGTAGCTTCTGAGGCCGCCGTTGGGAGTCTTGCCGGCCTCGCTCAGACCGCCGGAGGCGGCGGAGTAGTAGAAACCACCGTCGGGATTTTTGGCCGCGAACCCCGTGGTATTGCCGGGACCTTCTAAATTTTGGCAACGGGAGATGAAGACCAGGGCCCGTTTTACCGCGGGATCGTCGGGTCCGTCGCCGGCCGCGCGAAGCGCATCCATGAGGAAGCTGGTATTCGACAAGTCGGGCCGCTTGCTCTTGCCGTAGCCCGCTCCGCCATAGCTGAAGTTGCTCTGGTCGTAGCCCTGTTCTTCGCCCCACTGAACGCTCTTGAGGAAATGGTCGGCATTTTTGATGAGTTTCGCGTAGCGGCCGTCCCGATTGGCGGCGGCAAAGCATACCAGGGCCAAGGACGTCTCGTAATTGCGGTAGAACGTTTCCGGCCGGTAGACGCCACCGTCGGGCTGGACGAACTTCTCCAGGTATTTCAAGCTCTTCGACACGACGGGATCGTCCGGGCTGCGGCCATTGTGCAGGATGGCGGCGGCTACCACGGCGGTCACGCCCGGCCCGGAGGCCGCGGCGTAGGAACCGTCGGGGGCCTGGGCCTTGATCTGGAGGAAGCCGATCGCCCGATCCACCGCCTGCTGAAACGCTTGGGCATCGCCGGCGGGCGATTTCGCGGCCGGCTCGGCGGCGGGCATGGCGACCGCTGCGGCAACCACGAAAATCAACCACGAATATGCGAGTAGGGCGAATCTGTTCATTGGCAACCTCATCTATTCACTCTGTGCACGGTTCATAACGACACGATGTTCGAACGGCCACGGCACGCCCCATTTCCGAGCGCGAGGGCACAAAAGGGCCCGCTCTCAACCGAGAACGGCGAGGATATCGTCCTCGCTCATGATCAGCAATTCCTGACTGTCGACCGTTAACTCCGTCCCGGCCCAACTGCTGAACACCACGCGGTCGCCCTCGGAAACCTGGTGTTTCGCCCGGGTTCCGTCGCGGAGCAAGCGGCCGTCGCCGGTGGACAGAACGCGTCCTTGCTGCGGTTTTTCTCGCGCGCCGTCGGGGAGCAGGATTCCGCCGCGGGTGGTCGGTTCCGCCGCTAAACGTTTGACGACGATATTTGCGCCCAAGGGCACGACTTTCATCTTGATGGAACTCCGCGTTTCAATACCGATCCCCGAAGCGTTGGTCAACCGCCATCCTAATTCTCGCACGGCTTCCTCAGGTCTACAAGAGATGCCCGTTGCGGCATCGGTCGCTCAGCTCCGAGAATGCACGCCCTGTCACGAAAAAAGCCGGATTCGTGGGAAATTGGCGCTCAAATACATATTTCGGGTGGGTGTATGCCGTGTCTGCGCCGTTCGCCCCCTCATTTGGAGCAGTCGCACTGGATAGTTCGTATTCTGGTAGGATGGCGGTTGCACGAGGTCCAAGAGGCGAAGTCTGGACCGGAGTGGAAACACACGGGTTGGTGGTGCGTGGAAAGATCGCGGCATGGGGGGAAAACGGCGGCGACGGGGCGCCGCTTGGAGTTTCCCACGGCAAACCGAGGGGGGTTGGTTCGGCGATGGCAAATCCAGCAGCGCTGCTTGAATCGAGTCATATCGGCCGCCTTCATCCCGATGGGCAACGATGGTTACTCCGCGACGTGTCGTTGGCAATCTACCCGGGCGATCGGCTGGCGGTGGCGGGACCTTCGGGATCGGGCAAGACCCTGCTGCTGAGAGCGATGGCCGTGCTGGACCCCATTGATCACGGGCAGGTCGCCTGGATGTCGCAAGCGGTTCGGCACGACCGTGTTCCCCGGTTTCGCGCGAAAGCCATGTATCTGCACCAGCGTCCCGCCTTGCTGGACGATACGGTCGAGGCGGCGCTGCGACAGCCATTTGCCTTGCGGGTGCATCGGGATAAGCGATTCGCGCGGGAGCGGGCCGTCGCGCAACTGACGCGGTTGGGGCGCGACGCTTCGTTCTTGACTCAGCGTGTGGCGGACCTTTCCGGCGGCGAGGCGCAGCTTACGGCGCTGGTGCGGGCCCTGCAGTTGGACCCCACGGTCCTGTTGTTGGACGAGCCTACTTCCGCCTTGGACCCCGAGACGGCCCGGGCGGTGGAGGGCCTGCTGGTGGACTGGGTCGCCGAAGCGGCGTCGAGCCGGGCCTGGGCGTGGGTGACTCACGACGTGGCCCAAGCCGGCCGCATCGCGGAGCGCACGGTCCGTTTGCGGGCCGGTCGATTGATCGAAGCCGGCCAGGAAGCCGATGGAGAACCGGCATGACCTCGGCGGACTACGTCCAACTCGACTTCTGGCAGGTGGGCATCGCCGCCTTGCTGATGCTCATCAGCGGGATGATCTCGCTGGGGTTGGGGTTGGGATTGGAGCGGCGATTGTTGCTGGCCTCGATTCGCACGGTGGTGCAACTACTGCTGATCGGTCTGGTGCTGAAGTGGATCTTCGCCCACACCCACTGGTATTACCTGTTGACGATGGCGGTCGCCATGACCCTCATCGCCGGGATTTCCGCCATCCGCCGCACAGGGCGGAGTTACCCGGGAATGTGGCTGGATAGCGTGCTCTCGATGGGACTGAGTTCTTGGGTGATGGCCGCTTTGGCGGTGACGGTGATCATCCGCGTGCGGTGGGATCAGCCGCAGTACACGATTCCGCTGCTGGGGATGATTCTCGGCAACACGCTCAACGGCATCTCGCTGGGCGTGGACCGGTTGGGCGAAGAGTTGGGCGGCAAGCGCGACCAGGTGGAAACGCTGTTGGCGTTGGGCGCAACCCGTTGGGAAGCGGCCCGGGCGGCCGTGCAAGAGGCGCTGCGAACCGGCATGACGCCCACCATCAATGCGATGATGATCGTGGGCCTGGTGAGTCTGCCGGGTATGATGACCGGCCAGATGTTGGGCGGGGTTCCGCCGGTCCAGGCGGTGATGTATCAGATCGTGATCATGTTTCTGATTGCGGGCGGCACGTCGCTGGGCACCTTGATGATCGTGCTCCTGGGCTATCGCCGGCTGTTCACGACCGACCACCAGTTTCTGCCTGGGTTGTTGGTGAAAAGAGCGAAGAAATGAGACGCCGACGCGAAGGTGAATTTCACCGCAAGGGCGCGGAGGAACACAGAGGAGGACGCTCGGTTTCGTGGGATAGGTGCTTGCTGAGAACTATGATGACGCTTGTTTCGCCGTGACTCAGGTTTCTCCTCGGCCAGAGGGGTGCTGGATTTTCCGGGGTGGTGTGGTAAGCTACCGGAGGGAGGAGTATGCGATGATTGAATCCATCGAATCCATTCATTTCGAGAATTTCAAAGCGCTCCGCGATTCGACGCTTCCGCTCGGGCCGTGCAACATCCTCGTTGGCCCCAATGGCAGCGGCAAGAGCACCGTTTTGCAAGCTCTGGGGATTCTTCGGGAATACGCGAGGGAACCGCTATCCAGGCGCGCCGAGTTGTTTAGCGCTGCCCAACGCGACAACGAAAGTGCGGTCGTGCGGTTGAGGATCAAGTTTGCCGGGGTCCCGAGCCCCGCGGAACTTGCTTATGTCACGAATGATGGTCGCTTTCCCCAGGTTGTCGCCATGGAGCAAGTCGACTGGTGGTCGAGAATGGCCGTTTACAATCTAGACCCGTCGCAAATTGCACGCCCGGTAGCGCTGAGGAAAGACATGACCCTCGACCCGGACGGCGGCAACCTTGCGGGTGTTTTGGATGGTCTGCGAGACCGTGAGCCGGAGCGATGGGCGGCCATTCAGGAAGAACTTGCCCGGTGGCTTCCCGAATTCGATCGCATTCTTTTTGACACGGATGATTCCGGAAAGCGATCGATCGCATTGCGGACCCGAGAAGGGCGGCACGAGATTGCCGCCGCCGATCTCTCCCAGGGAACGCTGATCGCACTGGCGCTCTTGACGCTCACACACCTTCCCCACCCGCCTACGCTTGTCGCGCTTGAGGAGCCCGACCAGGGGCTTCACCCGTGGCTGCTGCGGAGGGTTCAGGATGCGATATACCGGCTGGCATATCCCAAAGACTGCGGAGAGAGCCGACCGCCAGTGCAGGTGATTGCGACGACGCACTCCCCCTATTTCCTGGACCTGTTCAAAGACCATCCGGAAGAGATCGTCATCGCCAACAAGGTCGGCGATAACGTGCAGTTCGAGCGGTTATCGGACCAACCGCACATGCGGGAAATCGTTGGCGACGCGCCGGTAGGCGAGCTCTGGTACAGTGGGATTCTCGGCGGAGTTCCCGCCTCGCCATGATCGTTGCCATTCTCAGCGAATCGCCGGCTGACGAAGCGGCCCTTCGTGTCCTGGTCGACGGGATCTTGAAGCAGAAGACGTTCCCGGCTGTTCCGCCGTTTCGCATTCTTGCCCGGGGATGGGAGGCCGTCTTGCAGAGGGTGCCATCGTTCGTAAAGCATCTGCACTTTCAGACGGACGCGGTTGGTTTTTTGATAACGCTGGATTCGGACCACACGACTGTTCACGACGAAACCCACGAGCGGACGCCTGGCGGCGATAAGGATTGCCGGCTCTGCAAGCTGATCGCCCTGATCGACGAAACGCAAGGCCATCTCAGCGCTCGGCCATGCGGCGTTCCGCTGAAGATCGCGTACGGCGTGGCAGTTCCGTCGATTGAAGCCTGGTATCTCGCGAATGTCGAGCACGGCGTTTCCGAGGCCGCATGGAAATCGGGTGCTTTCCCCTATACGAAGCCACAACTGAAGGAAAAAGCCTACGGCACATCGCGTCCGCCGCTTGACGATGAACAGCGTCTGGCGGTGAATCACGTCCGCGCGCTCGTGGAGAGCGGAAAGCTGGAACTCTTGGAGCAGCGATTCCCGGCGGGATTCGGCACGCTGGCCAAATGCCTTCGCTCGTGGTGAATCGGCCGTGCCTGTCGCGCTACCACTGCCCCGAACGGCGGATCGAAGTGGAGGTGATGTCCTCGCGGAACTTTTCGGCGGGAACCTCGGTGCAGAGAGCGGAGAGCTTCGGCGGCAGCTCCAGATCGCGGAAAGTGACAAAGCCCGTACCCAGGTTCCGGCCGAAGACCAGGAAGCGGCACCCCCGCGAGGCGATCAGATCGATCGCGGCCGCGCAGGCCGCCGGATCGTTGCCATAGTAACGCGGCGCGGCGATCCGCCGTAACGTGTCGATGCCCACGACGAAGGTCGACATGGGGAACAGTCGGGATTTTTCGGTGAAGCGGGCGGCCCGGCTGAGCCATACCGCCTGGTCCGGGCCGAATTGCGACACGCGACGCTGGATCTCCAAGTAGTCCAACGGCGGCTTGTCGACGTTGGTGATGGAAATCTCCAACTCCACGGGCACTCCCAGGATGTCCTCTGCGATCTGCGCCATGCGCTGATGGCCGACGTGCAAGGGGTTGAACTCGCCGGGAAAGACGGCCCGCTTCGCCTCGCGGGGCCGCGCTTGGCCCTGGGAGATCATCTCCACTTCGCCCAACAGCAGACTCTGCCATGGCGGCGGAGCGACGGTGCGGAGGTTCTCCACGGTCTCGTCCGGCCGCAGCCCCAAGTCGAGAGAGCCGTCGATGCCGCAGGCATCGGCCATGGCATTGAGCAACAACCGGCTGACCACGGTCTCTTCCTCGCGCCGCGTGCGGGCTCCTTTTTCCAGCAGCAGCGACCAGTAGGCCGTGACCGACGCGGTTTGCAGCGCAACGTGGGCACGATGCGGTCCGAGCTTTGGGCGATCGGTGGCCAGGCTGGCGGTGCAGGCGATCCCGGCGACGGGAGCGTGCGAATCGCGGTATTGGCATCCACGGCGAAAGGCGACCATCGCCATCGCCCGGGCCGTTCGCGATGAACAGAACTGGTCGGGCCGGCCGCCGAGCCAGGCGATCAGGGCTTCTTCAGAATAGGGGATGGCGGCCTCCAGCACCGTGCGGGATGCGCCGGGCATGGTTAGCAGGTCGGCCAACCCCACGACCCCCCCGCCGGAGAGTGTAATCACAAATTCCCGGGCGGCGTCGTGAATTTCTCGGACGAGATCTTCCACCGAAGAAGGCATGGCAATCCAGAGTAAGAGTGTTTTTCTTGGTCGGGTTGCGCCGCTGCTTTGCCCGTGCACTGGCAAGATGCCAGCGCCACGCGACGTTATCTTACACGGAGCGGTGGATTGCTAGAAGTGTGAGCAGTCTCACTTTCCCATCGATCGAGGGGGGGAATGAGTTTTTTCCCGGGGGCGGAAAATTTTTGCCGCCCGGCCAATATCCGTCGCGCGGCGACGAATGACTTTCTGGATTCAGACCCGGCGCAACGGGCATTGTTGGCCGCGCCGGGCGACTTTTCGCGACTCTGGCTGATGGGGAGAACCAATTCATGATCAAGCGACTCATTGTTGTGGGTGGGTCGGCACTCTTGTTGTCGACGATCGTATGTGGCCGTGACGTGTGGAGTTACGTTCGCACTTCGGCCGGCTGTCTCAAGGACTCGGTCAGCAACAGCGTACCGATGGAGTTCCAGTTGGAGCGGGCTCGGCAGATGATCAAGGACCTTATACCAGAGGTCCAGAAGAACATGCACGCGATTGCCAAGGAGGAAGTCGAGTTGCAGCGGTTGGAGTCGCAGATTGCCGATTCGGATGAGAGATTGGCGAGGGAGAAGGAGCAGATGAACCGGCTCAAGAGCGACTTGCTGTCCGGCGGCGGGGAATTCCGCTACGGCGGACGGCAGTATACGGTGGAGCAAGTGAAGCTCGATCTGGCCAACCGTTTTGACCGTTACAAGACAGCCGACGCCACGCTGGTCAGCCTGAAGCAGATCGAGACGGCCAGGCAGCGGAGTCTCGACGCGGCCCGGCAGAAGCTCGAGGGCATGCTCTCCGCAAAACGGCAATTGCAGGTCGAGGTCGAGAATCTCGCCGCCCGCAATCAGATGGTTGCCGCCGCACGGACCACCAGCAATTACAATTTCGACGACTCGGAGTTAGGGCGCGTCAAGGAGTTGATTTCCGGTCTTCGCGAGCGGCTGGAGGTCAATGAGCGGCTGGTCAACTCCGACCAGTATTACCACGACGAGATTCCGGTCGACAAGACCGCGCCGGACAACATTGTGGAGCAAATCAGCCGGTATTTCGGCCCGGCCAAGCCGGCGGCGGGCGCGAAGACCGCGGAACTGGCGAAGCATTGAGGATGCCGGGGGCCGTCGAACGGAATTCATTCCGCTTTACGAAGCGGCCCGAGACTGCGACACAACGTGGTATGATGATCAGCAGAGCCACAAATTACCGGGATTTCCATTCAATGGACGACCGCCACGACCACAGTGCCGACCGATTCATGTTGTGGGTCGATGCGGTGGGCGGATACATGGTCTGTCTGGGGGACGAAGTGATCCTGGGCCAGCCCAGCCGTGAAGGCGGCGTCCAGGTTCCGATCATGGCGGATATCTCCCGCCGCCACGCCCGGATTTGGCGGGACGGCGAGGGGTATCTCATCGAGCCGATCCGCGCCGTGCGGTTGGGCGATCGCGTGTTGCGGGGCGTGGCGTCGTTGGCCGACGGCGCGCGGATCCAGTTGGGCGACACGGTGCAACTGCTATTCCGTCGACCGCACGCGCTGAGCGCCACGGCGCGATTGGATTTCGTCAGCCCACACCGTACGCAGCCGCCGGCCGATGCGGTGCTGCTGATGGCCGATAGCTGCGTACTGGGGCCGAGCGGTTTTTGTCACGTCGTGTGCCGCGACTGGCCGCAAGAGGTGGTTCTCTTCCGCCGCGATTGCGAGTTATGCTGTCGCACCACGGGGACGTTTCAAATCGACAGCGTCCGCTGCCAGGATCGCGGGCCGGTGCAGCGGGGTTCGCGAATCGCAGGGGAGGGGTTTTCGTTGAGTCTGGAGGCACTGTAAGAGCTCTCAGCCTGCAAGCTGACTGCCTAAATCGGGGTAGCTGGGACCTCCCTGGCGCCTTTGTTAGAATAAAGGGGACGACGGTATCCATCCCGGTCAAGTGCTCCCATGCAAGAACACGCGGTTACCGAGAAAGTCGACGGCCAAGCCCAGATGCCGACTCCAGAGGGCCAATCGGGAGAGCATGCGGCGGCCGAGCGGATTCCCGGGCGGTTTCTCCATCCGGGCGGTTCGCGGCCGCTAGCCGGCTACACGATCAAACGCGGCGTCGGCAGCGGCGGCTTCGGCGAGATCTACTACGCCGTGAGCGACGCCGGCAAGGAGGTGGCGTTGAAGCTGATCCGCCAGCACCTCGACGTGGAGCTGCGCGGCATCCGCCAGTGCATGAATCTCAAGCACCCCAATCTGGTGGCGATCTTCGACATTCGTGAAGACGATCAGGGGCATTCCTGGGTGGTGATGGAATACATCCGTGGCCAATGCCTCCAGGACGTGGTCGCGGCACACCCTCAAGGCATGCCGATCGCCGAAGTGTTGTCCTGGTTCCACGCAATCGGGGCTGGGGTGGCCTATCTGCATGATCGCGGCGTGGTGCATCGCGACCTGAAGCCGGGGAATATCTTCAACGACGAAAGCATCGTGAAGATCGGCGACTATGGACTGTCGAAGTTCATTACGTGCAGCCGCCGGAGCGGACAGACCGAAAGCATCGGCACCGTCCATTACATGGCGCCCGAGGTGGCCAACGGCCGTTACGGCAAGGAAATCGACATCTACGCCCTGGGCATCGTGCTCTACGAGATGCTTACGGGCCGGGTGCCGTTCGATGGGGAGAGCGTGGGCGAAGTGCTGATGAAGCACCTCACCAAAGAGCCCGACGTTTCCATGCTGGCGGAGCCTTATCGGCGAGTGGTTACCCGGGCGCTGGCCAAAGATCCGGACCAGCGCTACCCATCGGTGGGCGAAATGCTCGCCGAGCTACCGCCGCCGGGTGGCGTCTCGCCGATGCGCGCCGGAGTCACGGGCGGTATGCCCGCGGCACCCGGCCATGCGGCCCCGGCCGTGATGGCCAGCGTGGTGGCGGACACCTTGGCCGACGAGCCGGTGCTCCGCGCGGTGAAACAGTTCTATCGGGATGCGAGGGGGCCGCGGCAGGTGCATGATCAGGGAACGAAAGTCCTGATGATAATCGTGGTCGGGCTGGGCGTGTTCTTCCTGTGGCCCGTGCTGCTGATGGTTGGTCTCCCGCTGCTTGTGCTGTATGCGGTTTATCGCGGCGTTCGCGAGGTTTGGCTGGCGATTCGGCCGGGCATAACACGAGCGACGGGCGGCGCTAGCGTTTCGTCCGTGCTCGACGGAAACAGGGGCAAGGTGCCTGCGCCACCCGGTGCGGGTGCCACGACCGGTTTGCCCAGCGGCGCCGTCGCTGCACGGGCGGGCAAGCCGCCCGTGGCGCCCATCGCCGCGAGGTTGGCGCTGAAACCGGCGCGGCAACGGCTGACGGAGTTGGTGCAATCGCTGTTCATCAGCGGACTGGTGGCCACGGTCGTGTGGATGGCGATGTTCGTGGTGCAAAGCTATCGGGCGGCGACGCCCCGCGCCGAGCAAGCGGCGTGGTTGTTGCTGGTCAGCATGGCGGGCACCTGGGCGGTGCTGATTGTCTCGAAAACGTGGGAAGGCATCGCGGGTGACACGGCCGTGCGGCGTTTCATTTTGATGGTGGTCGGCATGGGGGTGGGCCTCGTGGCCGCCGGGCTGGCCGATTGGCTGTTGGTCGAGCTACCGCCCGATCCCGGGTTTCCCCAGCCGGTGAATTACGCCATGCGGTCGAGCTTCTACGGCGATCACGGCACGCCCTTGACGCTGGCCTACGTAGCCTGTTTCGGCACGCTGTTTCTGGTGCTGCGTTGGTGGCGGCAGGCCGATCCGCTGCGGCCCTCGCGGTTCAGCCTGTGGTTCCTGGTGGTCTCGGCGTTTTTCGCGGCGATCGTGGCCGCGGCGTGGAGTTTTCCCGAGCCATGGCTTGTGATGGTCGCCGCCACGATGTCGGCCGCGCTGCAATTGTCGACTCCCTGTGTGGATCGCCGCCGCGGGCGAGGGTACGCCGGGAAGGAATGACGATGACACCTGCAGACGCGGTGGTTCTTCTTGTGGTGACGATCGTGGCCTTGGCGGGGGCACTTGCGCGACCAAGCGTTCGGCGACCGGCGCGGGCGATCTTGTTTGCTTTCGTCCTTGTGCTCATTGTGATGTCGATACTCCGCGTCCGCATCCGCGATTCGCGCCCGATCACCATCGAGCGTGGCGACGAATCAGACAAAGTAGAGTGGGTCGAGCAAAGCGAGCCCCACCGACCCTCACCCCCTGCCCCTCTGCCGCGAGCGGGAGCGGGGAGTATTCGGGAGTTCGCTTCGCTCGACCCACCCTATGCGCGGCGGCCGAAGCGACCGCTGCTATTGGCGTTGGCCGGAGGAAAAGCAAATGCGGCGAAGAAAGCCATGCCGGGCGGCACTGCCGGCTCGCCCAGCAGTGCCGCCGCCGCACGGGCGGAGAAGCCGCCTGTGGCGCCCAGTGCCCCCCTCACCCCCAACTCCTCCGCAAAGGGAGAGGTGAGCGATGAGCCGGCGTCGAGTCGCCCGGCGTGGGTCGACGCGCAGCCCGATCGCGTCGGCGATGTCTTCCAAATGGCGGTAAGCGTGGGTCCCTACCCGACGCTCGTGCAGTGCGATACGGAGTTGCCGGCGGCGATCCGCGATGCGATTCAGGACTACGCGGAGAACCACTTGGATCATCGTGCCCGCGGCGTGAAGGTGCAACTGGATAATCTGGAATCGCTGCCGCAGGGCGTGGTTGCCGAGACCTATGCGGAAACGGTGTCGACGTCGTTTGGCGCGATGCGGCAACTTCACGCGCGGCTGACGTTCGATCATCGGGCCAGCCAGTGGGTTCGCGAGCAAGTCCGCGACGCTTTGGTAGGGCAGCGATTGTGGTACACGGGCGGTGCGGCTGCGGGCGTGCTGGCTGGGCTGGCAGTGCTTTGGATGGGGTTGAGGAAGGCGGAAGGAGGAAGGGGGAAGGCGGAACTCGGAATGTAGGGTGGGTCGAGCGCAGCGAGCCCCACCAACATAAATCCGAATGACGAATTCGGGCTTCCTCGTTGTCTCGTCATTCGGATTTCGACACTCGGCATTACAAATGGTGGGGCTCGCTGCGCTCGACCCACCCTACAAATTAGGCTTACGAATGGCTCCGGCCAATGAATCCGACAATTTGCTCGTGCGCCGCATCCGCGCAGGCGAAGCCGAAGCCTGGCGGGAGTTGATTGCACGCTACGAGGGCCGGCTCTTGGCGTTCGTGCGGAGCCGCGTGCGCGACCGCGCGACCGCGGAAGACGTGGTGCAGGAAACCCTGGTCGGCTTGCTGATCAGTTTGCCCAACTACGACCAGCGGCGGCCGCTGGAAGGATACTTATTCTCCATCGCTGCCCATAAACTGACCGATCACTTACGGCACGAAGGGCGGCGGCCGCGCTTGCCGCTGGCCGGCGAGGGAAGCGACAGCGGTGCGTCCGGGTTGGCCGGCCGGGCCCGGCCGGCCAGCAGCATCGTCCGCAGCGGCGAACGTCGAGGGCTGGAGGCGGCGGCCTTGGTGGCCGCGCTGGCCGAAGCGATCGAGCATTGCCGCCGCCAGAAGCAGTGGCAGAAACTGGAGTGTCTGGAACTGCTGACCCTTCGCGGCTGGACCAATCAGGAAGTCGCCCGGCAACTGAAGGTTTCGGAGCAGGCGGTTGCCAATTGGAAATTCGAATTCACCGCTCGGTTGCGGAATTGTGTGCGTGGGCAGGATCTTCCCGCCGAGGTGTTTCCCGAATTGTACGAGTTGCCATGAGCAAGACGCCGCGAGCCGCAGATCTGGAAGCCTATTGCGACGAGGCCCTCCCGGCGGAAGAGATGGTCCGCATCGAGGCGGCGCTTCGCGGCGATCCGGCCTTGCTGGAACAATTGGCGGCGATCAGCGCGCGGCGCGACGCGGGCGTTCACGGCCTGGGCGCGATCTGGCGGCGTCATCGCCTGAGCTGTCCGCCGCGGGAGCAATGGGGCAGTTACCTGCTCGGCGCGTTGGAGGCCGACGTGGCCGACTATTTCCGCTTCCATTTGGAGGTTGTCGGCTGCCGGTATTGCCAGGCGAACTTGGCCGACCTGCAGGACCAGCAGGCCCAGCAGCGCGAAGCGACGGAGTCGCGCCGCCGTCGCTATTTCCAATCCAGCGCCGGTTATCTGCGGCGGAAGTGAGGCGCGGGAAAGGATGGGGTCGCACGCGCGCAAGCCACGCCCTTCGCTGCGCTCAGGGACGTGCCACCAATCGCTGCGCTCAGGGACGTGCCACTAATCGCTACGCTCAGGGACGTGCCACCAATCGCTACGCTCAGGGACGTGCCACCAATCGCTACGCTCAGGGACGTGCCACCAATCGCTACGCTCAGGGACGTGCCACCAATCGCTACGCTCAGGGGCGTGCCATTGGCGGCCCCTCGAATTTGGGTGTCAACAGGCCATCGATGATTTGCCGCTGAATCCCCTCGCGGCCTTCGGCCAACCGCGGCCCGTCTTCGTCTCCAAGCAGTTTGGCGAAGTAGCTCGAGAGTTGCGTCGGGGTGAGCAGATTCTTGTACTGATAGTAGCGCAACTCGGCCAACGCCGCCAATGGAGCGGCCGGCGGTTGCTCGGTGAGACTGTCGGCCCGTTGCCGGGCGTCCTGCGGGGTGAGAGAGGGCAGGTCAACCAGGAACAGCTTTTCTTCGAAAAAGGTCACCACGTCGTTTACCATGTCCAGCCCGGTCCGGGCGTCGGGTTCACTGGGTGGCGGATTGCTTCCGGCAACCGGACTGTCGACCGGTTTGACTTTCAAGAGCGTGTTGTTGCTGCCGACGTCGACGACGCTGATCGCCAGAGTCGACTGGGGTTGGAAACCTCCACGGACCTTCACGGCCTTGCCGGTGAGCACGGCCACGATCAAAACGTCGAGCCCTTCCTTGACTGCCAGACGCCGGGCCTGGGCGGCATCCATGATGCCCAGGTTGAGGATTCCGCCTTCGTCGGTGTACTGCGGGGCCGCCGCCTGGTCAGCCGGCGGCGCGATGGAGACGCCGGCATTGCTGGCTTTGGCCAGTTGCAACCACTTGCCGAATTTTCCTTCGCCCATCCGGGCTTGAAGATTGTCCAGCAGGGGCCGGCCCACGGCCTGCGCCCAATAGCCGAGCGCCTCGACCACCGCGGGCGAGGGCGGTCGTGAGACGATCACGCGCCCCTGGTTGCGGGCGATCGCGATTTCGGCGCTGGTCGGCAGACCGGGAATCTGCACGGCCACGCCGCACCGCAACACGAACCGCGGCCGCGCGAGCGCCGGCGAGCGGCGCAGCGAATTGAGCACTTCCTCATTGCCCAGCACGGCTTCCGCCGCCAGCAGCGTAAGCCCCCGTTTTTGGTTGCCTTGGGCGATTGCATCCAAGGCCGCGGTCTGACGCTTACTGATCGTAGCTGCGGGGAGTTCGGCCACCGTGGCTGCCGCTGTCGGACTGGGGGCCGTCGGGGCCGGTTCCACGGCGGCCACCGGCGAATCCGGCTTCGTTGGTACGAAGGTCGGCAGGCCGGCGATCCGCTGAGCCAGCTCCACTTTGTCGGCCGGGGCATGGCCCTTGGCGGTAAACAGTCCGCCGATCGCCGCCTGGTTGGCGCCGTTGGGGGCAATCACCACCGATTGGGCCGTGCCGTTGGCCAGGGCAACCAGGAAGCTTCCGCCGCGCAACTTGCCGAGCCCCATGGCGGGTTGAGCCGATGCGTAGTGCAGATCGGTGGGCCGCGTCCAGTCGACCGCGCGATCGGCGTCGGCCTCTACGACGAGCACGATTTGGTCGCCGGCATCGCCCGACGGACCGCCCGCCAGGCCCTCGCGCTGGCCGAAGATTGTCCCTTCTCCGGTTACCACCAGGTAGCAGGTTTTTCCGTCGGGGGGCCCGCCAAAGTTGCGAAAGCAACTGGGGATTCTGGCGATCAGGGGCCGGTTGTGAGGGCTATTCCATGGTTCTTGGAGGTTGAATTGCTGGTACAGGTCGTTTTCGCCGAGATAGGGGAGCAGGGCGACGCGCCAACTCAAGACGGGCTTGTCTTTGGCATAGAGGGCGGCCGCTGGAAAGTGGTGCTCCTTGTCGCGGTAGGCGGCCATGGCGGATGCGATTCGCTGAAGATTGCCGAGCGAGTCGACTTCCGCCAGCAACGGCCCCTGCTCGATGGTCGCGGCCTCCACGGCAGTCGGCGGCAGTGCCGATTGCGCGACGGAATTCGCGCCCCGAGCCGGACTGGCGGGGATGCGGGCGGGGGGGGGAGGCAGATTGTTCTCGCCACAGCCGGAAACTGCGACTGGCAGACAGAGCAAGGATAAACCCATGAGGTTTCTTGCCGTCCGCATCGCTTGGGCCCCGTTCGCATTTCACGTACCGCATCACAGCCAACCACCGATTTTCGCACGGTCCCGGAATCCGCGTCAAGGGTGGACGATGGACGGTGAACGGCGAAACCGCAAGCGAGGGGCGACGTGCACTGGTCGAAGGGTGGCCGCTTGGGATTTAATGATTCACTCTCCGAGACAACGGTTCTGTCCACTGTCTGAAACCCCTTGCCTGACGCTCGCCGGTCACGCTATCCTCGATTACGATCTTTCTTGTGGAGCGGCGCGGGATAAACCGGCCTGGGTGGCGTCTTATTGATGATGGAAGGACCAGATTCCAACGCGAGCGGGCCGGTTGGGCCGGAGCTGATCGGACGACTCCTCGATCGGCATGCCGCGGCCCTGGAGCTTTACGCGCGGCAGTTGTGCCACGGCCCGGAAGACGTTGTCCAGGAGGCACTGATCGAACTGGCCGGCCAACCCACGGCGCCGCGGGATCTGGTGGCTTGGTTATATCGGGTGGTTCGCAACAAGGCGATCAGTGCGGCCCGATCGGCCCAGCGACGCAAGCGGCATGAGACACAGGCCGCCGGGCACAAGCGGCCATGGTTTATCGCCGCGCCCGGCGATTTGATGGACGCGCAAGTCGTTGCGGCCGCGTTGGAAGATCTTCCCGTCGCACAACGCGAAGTGGTGGTAGCTCACCTTTGGGGCGGGCTCACATTTGAGGAAGTCGGCCGGCTTATGGGCTGTTCCGATAGCGCGGCCCAGCGGCGTTACCTGGCGGCCTTGTCGGCATTGCGGGAAAGGCTTACGAAACCATGTCTGAAGAACGCATGAATGTGGAACTGGCGGCCTTCGAGGCCGCGCTGGGCCGACTCCAGCCGCAGCCGGCCGTGGTGGATCGCGATCGGGTGATGTTCCTGGCCGGGCAGGCCGCGGCGGCCCGGGCCGCTTCGCCGCGGAGAGTCTTTGCGATTTGCTCGGGCCCTCTGGTCATCGCGGTCAATCTGTTGCTGACGGTCACGCTGGGCATTTTGCTCGCTGCACATCGCAACCGGCCGGTGGTGGAGCGGATCGTGTACGTTTCGGCGAGTCCGACGACGACCACCGCTGCGTCCGACGTAGCGACACCGCCCTCGAACCGCGCATTCGCCACGGACAGCGATTGGGGTCAATATCTGGAGCTTCGCCGCGAGATCCTTTCCCGCGGGCTCGACGCCCTGCCGGAAGCGGCTTCCGGTGGATCAGGCGAGCAGGAATCACTCACGCCGGAATCCGGGCGACGCGGCGCGCTCGAAAAACTCCTGCAAGGTTAAGGAATGTTGCCATGAAACGATTATTCGCGATCATCGTATCGACTGGGGTAATGTTCTGGGCACTTTCGGCCGCGGCGGCGACGAAGGATCTCGCCAACGGCGAGGTGATAACCCTCGCAGTCCATCCCGCGGCAGCGCCGCAACCGGCCCTGAAGTATCATCTGCTGCCCACGTTTCTGGAGCAGGTCCCCGGCAACGCCGCACCGCTTTATATGAAGGCGTTCCTGTTTATGGCCGACAGTAAAGCCAGCAACGGCGATTGGGATACCGTCGTGAAATGGATCGGCCTGCCCGTCGATAAACTCCCCCGCGCCGCGGCCCATAAGATGCTCGAGCGATTCTCGGGCACGCTGCACCAGGTCGAGTTGGCCTCGCGGCGTACGGAATGCGATTGGGGCTTGCCGTTGCGGGATGAACAGAATGTCTTCGCGATCGTCTTGCCGGAGGTGCAATGGTCGCGCAACGCCGCGCGGCTGTTGGCGCTGCGGGCGAGGCTGGAAATCGCCGAGCAGAAATATGACGATGCGATCCACACGCTCGGGGTCGGTTATGCCTTGGCCCGGCATGTCGCCGAGGCGCCGCTGTTGGTGAACGGCATGGTCGGCATCGCGAACAGCAGCCTGATGAATTCGCAGTTGGAAGCCCTGGTCCAAGCGCCGGGGGCGCCCAATTTGTATTGGGCGGTCGCCGCGCTGGGCGATCCGTTCATCCGCTTCGATAAGGCGCTCGAAGTCGAGGCCTCCATCATCTACCTGGTCTTTCCCGAGTTGCGCGACGTGGAAACCGCCAACCGCACGCCGGAAGAGTGGCAGGCGGCGGTTAAACGCGTCGTCGACAGGATTCGGTCGCTAACGGCCGGCGACGCTCCGCAATCCGACATCGATACACTGCTGACTGCGGCCGGCCTGGTCGTGGCGGTGCCGCGGGCAAAGAAGGATCTGGTCGTCCGCGGGTGGAGTGAAAAAGAGGTCGACGCCATGCCGGCGGGTAAGGCTCTCCTATTAAATATCCTGGGAACTTTCATCGAGTGTCGCGACGCGACGTTCAAATGGACGTACGTTCCCTACGCAGAGGGTAACGCGGGCATGCGCGCGGTGGAGCAACGGTTAATCGAAGGCAAGCAACCCGGCGACCTGACTTCGATCTTCTTTCGCGCGCTTCCCCGACTGTTCCTGCCCGCGGAGTCGCGGGTTTGCTTCGCCCAGGCCAAGTCGCAACGGCAGCTTGCCGCGCTGCGGTGCGTGGAGGCGATTCGGATGCATGCGGCGGCCCACGAGGGAAAGCTGCCGCGGAGCTTGAGCGAGGTCGCGGAAGCGCCACTGCCCGTAAATCCCGTGACCGGCAAGGCTTTTCCATACCGCGTGGAAGGCGACGTCGCGGTATTGGTGGCCGACAATCCGGGCGACCCGATCGCCAATCAGAAGACGTACCGCATCCGCATCGTCAAATGAGTGGAGCGAAATGAATTCCGCTGGACGATCACTCTGCCAGCGCGCTGAGGATATTGGAGAAATCGTCGGTCCACAGCGGAGTGTGCGGGCGGGGCAGCGTGTCGTTCCAGCCGTCACCGCTGGTCAGTTCCCGCAATAGGTCGGCCCGCCGCGACATCATCACCCAGTGCGAGGCGTAATCTTCGGGCGTGTTGGACGTGTCGTGCGAGCGATCGCGGCAGGCCAATCCGGCGTCTTGGGCCAGTCGGGCCACAATCGGTGCGAGATTGAGATAACGATTGGTGATGTGCATCGCCAGCAGGCCGCCGTCGGAGAGCTTGTCGAGATACAGCCGCAAGGCCTCGCGGGTGAGCAGGTGCATGGGGATCGCATCGGAACTGAAGGCGTCCAACACCAGCAGATCGTAACGGCGCGGCGGCGCGGCGGCGAGCGTGAGCCGGGCATCGCCTAGCACCACGTCGATCCCGGCCCGGCTGTCGGCGAGATAGCTGAACCAGCGGGGGTCGCGGGCGAGGCGGACCACCACCGGATTGATCTCATAGAACGTGATCTCTTGTCCGGGCTGCCCGTAGGCGGCCAAGGTCCCGGTGCCCAGTCCGATCACGGCCAGTTCGCGGAGCGAGCGTTTTTTCTGCATGGCCTGGATCACCTGGCCGATGGGGCTTTCGCGACCATAATAGGTCAGCGGCACGTCGCGCCGCTCCGCGGCACAGTACTGCATGCCGTGGTTGGTCGTGCCGTGCATCAGCATGTAGGCGTCGTCCTGGGGATCGTACTTGACCATCTCCACGCCGAAGAAGTTGCGCTCGACGAATACCGGCCGGTCGGGATGCACCAGCAACCAGGAGACGATCAGCAGCGCGCCGACCCCCAGCCCGAATCGCAACGGACGGCGGACAAAACCCAACACCAACAGGCCCGAAAGGGCCAGCACCGTCGCGCCCTGGTAGACCGACAATTCGGCGTGCCGCCGATCCAGAATTGCCGCCATCAGGCCGACGATCGCCAGCAGGACGGCCGGAAGGCCCACGTCCAGCCATCGCTGCAGCGGGGGAAAAAGGGGACAGTCCCCATTTGCCGGAACGGCTCGAAGGGTGCTTCGCACAAATGGGGACTGTCCCCTTTTTCCTTGCGACGTGGTGGCCGCCTCGGGGCGAAGCATGCAGGCGAGCATCAACATCAGCGGATACTCGATCACCAGGGGAAAGACCAGCGGTGCGATGATGGCGTTGAATACTCCCCCCAACACCCCGCCCAGCGACATGCAGAGATAGAACTCGGTGAGGTGGCGGGCCGGGGGCCGGCTGGCCGCCAATTCTCCGTGGCAGACCATCGCGGTGAGGAAAAATGCGGTCAAGTGCAGGCCGATCATGTTCCAGAGCATGGACCGGGCTGCGATGTGGTAGCAAGCTGCCAACACCATTACGGCAACCGGCTGAAGCCGCAGCATCCAACGGTGCGGCAGGGGCGGACGCCGGGCAAAGACCAGCACGAACGTCAGCAGATAAAGGGCTAGCGGGACGATCCACAACAAGGGCACCGCGGCAATATCGGTCGAGATGTGGGTCGTGACGCCCAGCAGCAGGCTCGACGGCGCCAGCGCTAGCGCCACCCAGCGGAGTCGCAGGCCGAGCGTGAGACCATTTTGGCTTTGGTTGTGGTCCAGGCGATCTACCGGGGTTTCCTCGGGCGAGCGAGACGCCTGCACCACAGATTTAGACTGCCACAGCGCCACCGCACAGATCCCGGTGAGTCCGCCGAGCAGGCCGAAAGCGGCGGTCCAGGCCCACGATTGGAAGATCAGCCGCAAGTCCGGTTCGATCAAGGTGGGGTAGGCCAGGAGGGCGACCAGGCTGCCCAAATTGCTGGCCGCGTATAAGAAATAGGGATCTTTTCCGGCGCGATGACCGCTGGCGGCAAACCAGGCTTGCAGCATCGGCGCGCTGGCCGAAACCACGAAGAACGGCAGCCCCACGGAAACGGCCAACAGCGAGAGCAGCCAGCCGGTGGGGTTCGAGTCGACCGGCGGACTCCACGACGCGCTCAGTCCGAAAGGGAGCACCAGCCAGGGGAGGCATAGCACGACCAGGTGCAACGCGGCTTGGCGCCGCGGCCCGAGCCAGCGGATGGTGAGGTGGGCGTAGACATAGCCGGCCAAGAGCACGGCTTGGTAGAAGACCATGCAGGTGTTCCACACGTTGGGCGTGCCGCCCAGCAGCGGCAGCACCATCTTGGCGAATAGCGGCTGCACGACAAACAAGAGCGCGGCGCTTATGAACAGCGTGGCGGCATACAGCAGCGGCATGACGGGCTGATCCTTTTGGTGGACGGTAAGGCGCGACGGGTGGGCGGTCGACAGTGAATCACTGAACCGCGAGCGAGGGACGGCGAGCGCCGACCGAAGGTCGATCGCTTGCGGTTTACCGATTCACGCTTCGAGACAACGGCTCCGTCCGCTGTCGATTTGCTTCATCCTTTTCTTTCGGTTCGGGGGCCCTCGTAGCGACCGAAGACCATCCGACCCGCGCTGGTTTGCAAAACACTGGTCACGGAAATGGCGACGACCGCGTTGATGTGGTCGCGGCCGCCCTCGATGACCACCATCGTGCCGTCGTCGAGATAACCGACGCCCTGCCCCTGTTCTTCACCCGCCTTGACCACGCGGACTTCGACTTGCTCACCCGGCAGAAAAAGCGGTTTAAGGGCATTGGCCACGTCGTTAAGATTGACCACGCCCACGCCGTGCAGACGGGCGACCTTGTTGAGATTGTAGTCGTTGGTGATCAGCTTACCGCCGAGGTGTTTGGCCAACAGCACCAGCTTCAGATCGACCGGCTGACCGGCGAACTCGGGCAATTCGCGGTCGTAGATCTCCAGGTCCACCTGCGGGTTGTTGCGGAGGCGATTGAGGATGTCCAAGCCGCGTCGCCCACGGCTGCGGCGGAGGCGATCGGCACTGTCGGCGATGCCTTGGATCTCGCCAATCACGAACCGCGGCATGATGAGCTGGGTATCGAAGATGCCGGTCTCCACGACGTCGGCGACGCGGCCGTCGATAATCACGCTGGTGTCGAGGACGTGCGGCTTGCGGCCCTTGACGTCTTTGGCGAATTCCACGTAGGGGATGATGAAGCGAAAATCGTCCTTGGTCTGGAGCAACAGGCTGATGCAGACATAGCAAAGGATCGCGCCAAGCACCATGTGGAGGACATCGCGGACTTTATCCGACAGCGGCAGGTTATTCAGGGCCAGACCGATGACGTAGGCCAGGAACAGCCCCACGATCATGCCGAAGTAGACGGCCGAGATGGTGTCCAGGCTCTTGCGCCGGGCCACCATGTCGAGAATGATGATGCCGACAGCCAGAAGGGACATGCCGCCGTAAGCCAACCACGGTCCCCAGGGGGCGTCGGCGGGGACGAGACCGGATTTGATGAAGAAGACCCCCAGTCCGGTGGCGACCATCAGAAACAGGCAACGCAGGATGATTAAGGCCATAACAAATTCCTAAGATCCTGCCAATTCGTGAGTCAGAAGCTCCCAAAGGGCGTCGAGCGATTGCGGAATCACGTTCACGTTGGCCAACATGGGCATGAAATTGGTGTCGCCGATCCAGCGGGGAACAATATGCCAATGGAGATGGCCAGGCAAACCTGCGCCGGCAGCCCTTCCCAGGTTCAAGCCGATGTTAAATCCTTGTGGCTGAATGACTTTCTCCAGTAAACCCACCATTTGGGTTAGCTTCCGTGATAACTCGAGATGCTCGTCCGAAAGAAGCTCATCGAGACGTCCCACATGGCGGCGGGGCGCCACCAACAGGTGACCATTATTGTACGGGTAGCGGTTGAGCACGGTGATACTGCGATCCCCGCGAAGAACAATGCCGCGGTGGTGATCGGCGGTCGTGTCGGCCACGGACTGACAAAGGAAACACTGCGGATCAGCGTTCGGCAAGAAGGCCAGCGGTCGGGGGTCCGATGGGGCTACCGCTTTCGTATCCCCGCGAATGTAACCGATTCGCCAAGGCGCCCAAAGTTGTTCGTGCGACACGCTTTCTGTTCCTTTTGACCGAGCGGCACAGCCACGACCGCGCCCACGGGGAAACGGCCGGTTTCGTGTAGCAAGTCTATATCTAACAGGCGCTTATAACAAGTGCATTTCGCTCGGGTGCTGTGTTGATCATCGAAACGGGAAATTCGTTCCGGTGCCTCCGCATTGTCCGGAAAACGGAATGAACTCCGTTCTGCGACAACAGCGCTGGCCGATCGGCCTCCGCCTTACTAAACTGAGGCTAGTGAAGTGTCGCATTCCCGAAACCGGGGCTGTTGATGGATTTTCGCGTAGATCTGGCTGTTTTCCGCGGGCCGATGGACCTGCTTCTGTACCTGGTGCGGAAGCATGAGGTGGATATCCTCGACATCCCCATCGCGCCCATCACGGACCAGTTCCTGGAATATCTCGCCGTGCTCCAACAGCTGGACGTGAACGCGGTGGGCGACTTCGTGGCCGTGGCCAGCATGCTCGTGGAGATCAAGTCGCAACAGATCCTGCCCCGGTCCGACGAGGTCCAGGAGCAGATCGACGATCCGCGGCACGAGTTGGTTCGCCGGCTGTTGGAGTATAAGAAATACCGCGACGCGGCCAGCATTCTCGAGGAGCGGAGCCGCAATTGGCAGCAGCATTATCCGCGTCTCATCGACGACATCCCGCCGCAAGAGCGCGATCCGTCGGACGAGCTGATCCAAGAGGTCGAATTGTGGGACCTGGTGAGCGCGTTTGGGCGGATCATGCGGCAGTCGGCGATCACCCGGCCTTCGAGCATCGTTTACGACGACACGCCGATCCACGTTTACATGAGCCGGATTCACGCCCGGCTCTGCGAAGTGCGGCGATTGGCGTTCAGCGAATTGTTCCAACCGGGCATGCACAAGTCGGCGTTGGTTGGCGTTTTTCTGGCGGTGTTGGAACTGGTGCGCCACCATCACGTATGCGTCGAGCAGAATGAGGCCTTCGCGGAAATCTGGCTCGCGCCGGATCGCGGGTTCAGCGGGCCGCTGGATTTGTCCGGCGTCGACAACTACGATCACGCCCGGCCGAAATAATCCCGCCATGGTCCACAATCTTCCGGTTCAAGCTCTTGTCCACAAGGACATCACCATCGAAGGCTACTCGCGGGCCGCGGTGCAAACCTATTGGCGGATCCCTGAGTGGAAGGTTGGCTTTGACTTCGGCGCCCAGCCTTGGTCGTTCATGGGCACGCCCACCTGGTTCGTGTCGCACGCCCACATGGATCACCTGGTGGCGCTGCCGGTTTACGTGGCGCGGCGGCGGATGATGAAGATGGAGCCGCCGACGATCTACCTGTTGGAACACATGATCGAGCCGATGGAGCGGATCCTCAAGTTGTTCAGCCGGCTGGACCGGGGGCGTTTGCCTTGCACCTTGGTGGCTTGTTCGGCGGGAAGTGAAATCGAGCTATCGCGGGAGCTTGTGCTCACCGTCTCGGCCACCCGGCACACGGTGCCCTCACTGGGCTTTGTGGTATGGGAGCGGCGGCGCAAGCTGAAGGCGGAGTATTTCGGCCTGCCGGGCGAGCGGATTCGCGATTTGCGGCTGGCCGGCGCTGAGGTGACGCACGAGGTCCGCATTCCGCGTCTGGCGTACCTGGGCGACAGCTCGCCGGAAGGCATGGATGCCTGCCCGGCGATGTACCAGGCCGAGGTGCTGATCATGGAAATCACGTTTGTGGCCCCCAGTCACCGCAAAGACAAGATCCACAAGTTCGGCCACATGCACCTCGACGACGTGGTGGAGCGGGCCGCCCGCTTCCAGAACAAGTTGATTATCGGCTCGCACTTCAGCACCCGCTACAACAACCGGCAAATCGAGCACCACGTGAAGAAAGCCCTGCCGGGGATGCTTGACGGCCGCTTGCGGCTGTGGCTGTAAGCTGATCGCTACTTACTGCCTGCTGCCTGTTTTCCGCGAGACGGCGGCGATGGTGGGGCGTGGCGGCTCGTGCGCCGCCCAAAGGTATTTCTGCGAAGCCACGTAGAGTACGCCGTTGGCGGCCACCGGAGTCGACCAGACTTGCGAGCCCAGTCGCACCTGGCCGAGGACTTTCGCTTCCCGGCCCGCGGCAAGGATCCAAAGGCCCTTGCGCGAGCCCACGTAGACCTTGCCGTCGGCGACCAGGGTTGAGCCCCAGATTTCCGAATGCGTGTCGTGGGTCCAGTAGCAGTGGCCGGTCGCGGCATCCAGGCAGTGCACTACGCCGGGGCGATCGGCGATGTAGAGCAGTCCGTCGGCGATGGAGACGGTGGAAAGGCTGCGGTCGAGCCGGTCGTAAGACCAGACACGGCCGGTGACTGAGATGTCGCCATGCCCCGTGGCGTCGATGCATTGCAGCATCCCGCGGCCGCGGCCGTGGATCGGATCCTGTCCGACCGCCACGTAGACGCGATTCTTGTAGAACACCGGAGTGCCGATGATTTCGCTGGGCCCGACGTACTTGCCGTCATCGTGATTATCACGATGTTTGCGGCGGTCGCCTTCCCAGTAGTCGATGGGCTTGCCGTTGCGGAACAAGTATTCCGGCGGATTACAGCGGAACGACCAGGCTTTCCGCAGCGGTACGACCTGCTGGGGCACCGATCGCAGGGCCTCGAAGGCATAGCACACGCCATCGCCGCCGCCGAAGAACACCAGTGTCTGGCCGCCGACGTTGCCTAACGATGGGGAAGACCATTGCCCATGGAAGCAGCGGCTGCCGATCTTCTCGTCGTCGCGGGCCACCAAACGCCCGGTTCGCTTGTCGAGCACGATCAGGCTGGGCGAATCGGGAAAAGGACATTTCTCGCCGTCCACGCCGTTGGCAGTGCCGACGTAGATCATATCGCCATGGACCAGCACGGCGCAGTTCGAGGCGTCGTGCGGCCAGACCGCGGCGCCGGTGATCATGTCGTAACGCCAGAGGATGTCGGCGTCGCTGGGACCGGGCGGGATCGGTCGGTTGCCCCAACCGGCCGTGAAGTGTGCTTCGTCGCGGAAAGGCCCGTCGTTACCGTTGGCCATGCCGTGAACGTCGAGGCAGACCACTTCGCAACGATTGGTCACCACGTAGACGCGATCGCCGTCGACCGTCGCCGCGGCGACAATGCCCAGGTTCATCTCGTCGAAACGCGAGCTCTTCTGGCGGGAGATCAGCTTGGGGACGACCAGCCGCCAGAGGACGTTGCCGCTGGCCTCGTCGAGGCACAGCAACAGCCCACCCTGTGTCGACTGGTAGCGGGGGTCGCCGATATTGAAATCGTTGGTGCCGATGAAGACGCGGCCGGCGGCGACGACAGGCGAGGAATAGGTCTCGGAGCCCAGTCGGGCCACCCACTTCACGTTGTGCGTGGTGGCCGGGTCAATTGCCAGCCCATCGGCGCGTTTTTCGCCGGGGACGAAATTGCCGGGCAGATTCTTTTCCGATGAGACCATATTGCGACCGTCGCGACCGCCCCATTGAGGCCAGTCGGCGGCGTAGCAGGTCAGCGCGGGCAGCAGCGCCCAACAGAATACGGGGAGGCGAAACGGCATGAAGCATCAAGGCGGGAATCGAAGACCTTCTATTTCGATCTTGAGAGGTGGCGCTGCCGCTGTCAAGCGTTTTTTGCGGCGATGACAGGGGAAGCCGGCCATGCGGCGTGCGGCCTTGACTTTCATCGGCAATTTAGCCGCCGACGAGCGATGCTTTTGCGGGAATTGGCAGAGCCCGGGCCGCTTCCTCGAGATGCGTTCCCTGGCACCGAAAAGCACCATGCCAGTGGGGGGGCGGTCGTTGAGGGAACGAAGTGCTGTATGAGTGGAGATTGAGGACGAAACGCCTCGCCGCTGCATGGGCAGGAGGTGGCACTTGCACTTGAGCGACAAGCACCGAATGGATCCAGGTAGAGAAGTCGGAAAGGGGGCGACAAATAAAACCGTCCGGGCCGCCATGGCAATGGCGGCCCGGACGCAACGCCTGCGATCGCGTCAATTCGGCGATCCGACAGGGGAACGTTTCGATCGACTACTAACGGCCACAATGGCCCCCGCCGCCACAGCCGTGGCTGCCACAACCACCGCCGAAGCCACCGCAGAAACTACCGCCGCCGCAGCCGTGGTTGCCGCAGCCGCCGCCCACACAACCGTTGCCGCCGTAGCCTCCCCCCCCGCCGCAGCCTTTGGCGCCGCACCCGCCACCGCCGCATCCGAGGATGCCGATGCCTCCGAGGATGCCGATGCCTTCGCCGCGGACCGCCTGGGCCTGATCATGGGTCAGAATATTGGCCTGATCGGGATTGATCGCCAGCAGGGCCGCCGGCAATTCGTCGGTCGAAGCCTGGACCGAGACGGCGGGCTGCGCCGCGTTGCAGGCCGCGCCGGTCGCAAACAGCATCACCGCCACCGCGCCAAAGATCCCTAGCACTTGCAGCATTCTCATAACAAAACTCCTCCTTCAATTGGGACAACCAACATCCGAGCAAGGTAGCCCGCGCTACGCTTACAACAGCGAAATTTTAGGGTTGGGCCACCGCGCGTCGAGTGGTTCGCGCCGAGCGCGGCTTGCCATAGCGGCCAGATGACGCGAGTTTTCCAGGTCGTAAGACTTTCGTGCGCAAGGGATATCAACACGCGTCGCCGACGCAAAGAAGAACCGGGAATTGTTTGTGGACACTTGTTTGTATTGTGACTGTGGTAACGGGAATACCGCCGGCATGGCGGTCCGGGAAGGATCAGTTTGCGCAATGTGCGCAAGCTGGCAAATAACCGGCCTATATCGGTGGTGAGGATCATGAAAATCGAAGGCTGATAAGAGCTGCCTTTGAGAGCGAAAATGTGAGGTACGTCCGCGGCAGTTTGTTGCCGGGCGGCCCAATGCCAGAAGTTCTTTCGCCGCGCGCGTCGATGATAGTCACGCCGCCGTCAGCGGAGACAAGGAATTGTCGCACGGAAGAGACAGTTTGCACGGAGGCCTTGAAGGTGTGCTACAAGAGGTGGCCATTCTGTGCCATGCTGGCGATCCAGTCCTGTCTGTCTGCCGGTGCGCAAACTTGGGATTCGCCGAGTGTACCGACTGCGATGGGGCAGTTGCGGTTCGTGCCGCATATTGCGCGTTTGCCGTCCGTGACGTCGCAGGATGATCTCGCGACGCCGGCCGCCGATGCTGCGGAGAATAACCGTGACCTGGCGACGGGCACGAGCGAATCTGCCGCGGGGCTTGCCCTGCCGTCAACGCCTAGCTGTTCCGCGACGCCGGCCGATCCGCGGTTCACGTCGACGGATCTCAAGACCGAACTGCCCGGCGACGGCTGCGCGGCCAGCGACCCAGGGTGTTTCCCGTTCTTCCGCCAAGAGCCCCCACCGGGCGGCGCGGGAGCTTTGCCGGCCGGCGCGAACAATCCCTACGCGTCGGCCGAAACCCGGTACTTCGCGCCCTATGCGAGCGGGCCGGCCACCGGCGCGGCCGCCAATGGATCACTCGACGGACCTTTCTCGTTTAATGCGGCAGCGGACGCTTCCGCGCAGCCGTCGCCGTCTGCGCAGGGCAGCACGGCGGGCGGAAAGCAACCGCTGGGCGAAGCGCCCGAAAACGTGGCCGATCTATTCCTCAGCCAAGCCACGGTGCTGTTGAAGCCGGGCGAGGTCGAAGTGGACGTGGGGGTCCAGTATTCGTTTCAGGACACCAAGAACGTGGTGCTTGTGGAGAACTCAAGCGGTCAACAGGTTCCGGCCATTGAGCGGATGCGTGACCGCATCGCCAGCACCCCTGTAGCGGTGCGTTACGGCTTGACCGACAAAATCGAGTTGTTCGCGTCGCTGCCATTGGGGGTCGCTTGGGGCGAGGATTCCAACGTCTCCGAGGTTATGACTGATACTCACGATGGTTTCGGCGACGCAAAGTTCGGGGTGCTATTCACGCTGGTTTCGAAAAAGGACCGCAGCTATCCCGACATCACCGGTTCGCTGTCGGTGATCGCACCCACGGGATGCTTCGATTACAGCGGAAACGATGCCTCGCTGGGACAGGGTTACTGGAGCGTCTCGGCCAGCCTGAATCTGATCAAGTCGTACGATCCGTTCGTCTACTTCGGCAGCTTCGGTTATCGTTACGATTTTGCCAGCGAGCACGAGAACCTGTGGATCCAGCCGGGCGGGGCGGTGACGTATTCGCTGGGCGTCGCGTTTTCGATCACCGACGATACGGCGGTGAGCGCCGAATTGGACGGCCTCTTCCAGAATTACACGGTGGCCAATGGCCAGCCGGTTCCCAATTCGTTCTCCGAACCGGTTTCGCTGCAACTGAGTCTGACGCGCCGCAATTCGAGCACGTTCCGTTGGGAACCCTTCGTGAGCATCGGATTGACCAACGACGCTCCCAATTTCGTGTTCGGCGTGATCTTGACCCGTGATTATGAGCAACCGGCGGCGACGCCGCAGACCAGCCCGGCAACACCGGCCACGCCAGCGTCGCCGAAACCCACGCCCATCCCGTCCCAGAACAAGCAGGCCAATATGATGTTCTTTCCGGACGGCGGCTCATGAAAGCGAAAACCAGAAAATTGACGTTGCTGCTGCTGGCGCTATGTATGGGGTTTCCCGCCGCACTTGCTTGGGGCCAGGCAGCGGGGCCGGCCGCGGCCGGCATCGATCCCACTTTGGCTCGCCCGCGGGAAATGGACATCTTCACCGGGCTGGACCCGTCCCGTGTGCTGCGGAGCCGGGTCCGTAGCTGGCAGGACATGAAAGACGAACACGTGGTGATGCAGCGTTTCGATTATTCATGCGGCGCCGCAGCGCTGGCCACGCTGCTACGCTACTATTTTCAGGACAACGTGACGGAAACGCAGCTCCTCGACGCGATCCTGGGGCCGATGAAGCCGGACGAGGTCAAGGACCGGCAGAAGAACGGCCTGTCGATGGACGATCTGTTTCGCGTTTGCAAGCAAATGCACTACCTGGTCACGGTGTATCGCTTGCCGCTGAAAAATGTGCCGGAACTGCAGGCCCCGGTGCTGGTGCGATTGGTGAAGAACAAGTTTAAGCATTTCGTAATCCTGCGGGGAAGCGTGGAGGACCAGATCTTCCTGGCGGATCCGGAACGCGGCAACATTCGTATCTCGGTGTACGAGTTCATTCACGAGTGGAGCGGCGAAGCGCTGATCGTCGGCAAACGGGGATTTGGGCTGCCCAAGGATTACCCCCTGGCGGTCGACAAGAACCGTACTCGCGTGCGTAACGAGTTGGATCCGCTATCGCAGTGGATCACCCGGCATCCTTGACGCGCTCGACGCGTCTTTTGGCGAGCTGCCTATCGACTGCCGAAACGTCGATCGTTTCAATACCGGAACCCCCCATGATAGTTATTGGTAGGTGCGCCATTTGCGTACCCTTAGGACTGCCATGTATAATGTTGCGAATGAGTTACAGCGTGTCATTTTGCGCCGTATTTTTGAGAAGGGGGTTTGCGATCCGATCGCATGCCTCTGTTCGGCTGTAACCCGCTCGATCGGGGGTGTCGTGGGATGGGGATTCGCTTCTATTGCCCCAATGGGCATAAGCTGAACGTCAAGTCCTTCTTGGCGGGCCAAAAGGGAATTTGTCCGTATTGCGGGATAAAGGTCGATATCCCCCTCGAGAGCACACGGGCGCCGGGCAAGCAACGGGCCGAGGATGCCGCGCCGGGGCTTTCGCCCGATGTCGGCACGTCGACTGCTGCCAGCACGGCCATGGAAGAACCTCTGGAGCTGGCCTTGCTGGACTTGCAAGGTCCGGGTGGGGCACAGCCTGCGATCCCGTATCCGGAGGCGAAGGCGGCGCAACTGTCCACGCCGGTTCCCGCATTGCCCGCGTCGCGAACTTCTCCGCCGCTTCCCATGGCCGCGCCGGTGACTGCGGCGCCCGTCGTTCCATCCGCTGTTGTTGCGGTACCGCAGACCTACGTGATGCCAGCGACAACGGCCCCTGGGCCGCCAGTGCCGCCGGCACCGCCGCTGCCGCCATCGGCGGGGCCGACTGATCCGTTGACCGAGGCGCCAGATTCGGTGTGGTACGTGCGTCCACCCTCGGGGGGCCAATTTGGGCCCGCGGCAAGCAGCGTGATGCGTGGCTGGCTCCAGGAAGGACGGATCAGCGCCGATTCGTTGGTGTGGCGAGAGGGGTGGCGTGACTGGCAGGAAGCCATCGGCGTGTTCCCGCAGCTTCGCGGTGACGATCTGGCCTTGCTCAATGCGGTCATTGCCAGCCCGATTCCGGCAATGCCGACCGCCGGCATGACGATCGCCGCGGCGCATCATCGCCCCGCTCCGCGGCAGCGTTCCAAGACCACCCAAATCGTCGTCGTGGCATTGTTGGCGGTGGTCGTGCTGGTCTTGCTCGTCGTGTTCTTGTGGGTTCTCCGCAGTGAGCCGACGGAGCCGCCGGCCGACAAGACGCCAAAGCCGCCGGTTGCGGCGAAGGCCACCACGATGTTGTCTCCCGAGATTCTGCAATGGCGGCGTGTGCTACGGCTGCCGGCGGAAAAGTCAGGCCAGCTCGCGGCACGGCCGGATGAGGCACAACCGGCATGAACATCCAACAGTTCCTCGAGCACCAGGGCATCGCCAGCAATCCCTTTGCGGATGAGGACGCGCAGACCGACCAGGTCTTCAAGGGCTTTTGCATCAAAAGCACGTACCATCCGACGTGGGACAAAATCTACGGCGACCCGGCGGACCCTTCCACGGCGGTGGTCTTCGGCGAGAAAGGTTCGGGAAAGACGGCCATCGGCTTGCAGATCATTGGCCATCTGGCCGACTACAACGCCAGCCATCCTGATCAGCAGGCATTGGTGATCCGCTACGACGATTTCAATCCGTTTCTGGATCGCTTCCGGGAGCGTTTTTCCGGCCGTCGCCGCATCGATCGCATACTGGGGGAGTGGAAGCTTTGGGACCACATGGATGCGATCCTCTCCGTGGGCGTGACGCAACTGGTGGATCGCCTCTTGGATGTGAAGCAGGCGCGGCACCCCGCTGCCGCCGAGGCTGGGCCGCTGTCGGTGCAGGCCCTGGATGCATCGCAACGCCGCGACATCCTATTGCTGGCCGCATGCTACGACCAAACCACCCGGGAAAATACCGAACTGCGGTGGGGTCGATTGCGCCGCAAGCTCCGGGTTTCGGCGTGGCGCTCCAAGTTGGACCTGCTGCTCGGGCTGGTCAGCACAGGCGTAGTCATCGGGGGGATCGGCTATCTGCACCATTGGGCCTGGCTGGGTACCGTCTGGCCCTATCTGGCGATCCTCGCCGGATGGCTTCCGCGGCTGTTCCGCACGCTGGCGTGGCATTGGCGCGCCGCGCAGATTGTCCGCAACGCCCGCACCCTGAACCATAACCCGAACGCGATTCGCCGCATGTTGATGCAGATTCGCGGCAAGCAGATCGTGGACCAGCCGCTGCCGGTCCATTGCCGCACCGATGATCGCTATGCACTGCTGGCCAAGTTTCAAACCGCGCTGCGCACGCTGGGATTCAGCGGGATCGTGGTGCTTGTGGATCGCGTTGACGAGCCGTACCTCATCAACGGTTCGCTGGAATTGATGCGGGAGCTGGTCTGGCCGCTGCTGGACAACAAGTTTCTCAAGCACCCGGGCATGGGCCTGAAGCTCTTGTTCCCGGCCGAATTGGTGACCTACGTCGATCGCGAGAGCCGCGAATTCTACGAGCGGGCGCGGCTGGACAAGCAAAACATGGTGCGTTCGCTGCACTGGACGGGCCAATCGCTGTACGACGTGGCCGAAGCCCGGCTGCGGGCCTGTGCGGTCGAGGGCGCGACTCCGTCGTTGGACAAGATGTTCAACGAAGCGATCGATTGCCGGCGGTTGCAGGACGCTTTTTCCACGCTCCGCGTGCCGCGGCACCTGTTCAAGTTCATGTATCGCGTGCTCACGGCGCATTGCAACGCCCATACCGATCAACAGCCGGAGTGGCGGATCAGCGAAGCGACGTTTCAGTCGGCGTTGGCGTTGTACCAGCGGGAGCAGGACGCTTTCGATCGAGGCGTCGGCGCGGTGTGAAGCGGGGGGCAGACCTCGCGTCCGCGTCCAGCATTTTTACTACTGCGGCAACGGCGGATCTGCGGGGTCGGTGGCAACGTCCGGCAAGCGGTTAATCTTGTGCCGCTCCGTGTCCACGTCGAGCGGCCCGATGGCGGCATGGTTTTCCGCCGGAGAGGCCGAGTCGGGCGATTGCGGCGGCAACGGCCCGTAGAGCGGCGGCCGCGCGACGGTGCGGTAATCGCGCCGGCCGTCCGGCAGATCCACCACGTTGGGTGCCGGTTGCGGCGGAGCGGGTTGCACCGGCGCCGCGGCCATATTGGCCGGCATGGCCTGGAGACGCTGCAACCATTGTTGGGCCTGGATCAGGGTCGGATCTCTTTGGGCTGCCATCGCAAACTGGCGGGCCGCCTCGCCATTCTGACCCTTTTTGAGCAACAAGTAGCCCAGGTTGTAATGGGCGATGGCCTCGGGATGCACGGAGGCGAGGTGGGAATAGGCTGTTTCGATCTGGCCCAAGTCGACCAGCACCATGGCGATATTATTGCGATACAGCACGATCGCCGGCTGAAGGCGGATTGCCTCGTCGATGGCCGCGGTAGATTTCTCAAACATGCCGCGCTGCGCGAAGCACAACCCCAGATCGTTGAACACGGCTGCTTCCTTGGGGAATGCCTTGGCCGCCGTTTCGTACAGCCGCGTGGCCTCTTCGAGTTCGCCGGTGTGGACCCGCAGTCGAGCCCAGCCGATCAATGCGGGCAGATATTTGGGATCTTCAGCCAGCGCCAGGCGATAGTGTTCGGTGGCTTCGCCGGGCAACTTGCGAACCTCGCAGAGCCGGGCCATGGCGACGTGCAACTCGGGGCCCGCCTTGGACTTGCTGGAGAGCGACGTGGGATCGTCGGCCGGCGTGTCGTGTGGTTTGGGCGTCAACGTGCCCGAGATCGATGTCAGGCCGTTCTTCACCTTGTCAGAGAAGTTGGTCCAGGCGCTTGTCTCCTGACCGGCGCAAATACGCGCGCAGAGCAGCAGCGCAAACGTGATTCCTGCGGCCCTGTTGAAGACCTGGGTCACCCCACACCTCGCTGGTGGGAATCTGCCTCACTGTGGGCGTAACTCGGCATTCCCGGCCAAGTTCGCTCGCCACACCGTGGCGGCGCAATATCGTCACCGTGTGACTTCCTTCTAATGATCGACCTCGGCTTGCACGAACCTGTAGCCGAATCGATCGACGGGAGAAGCTTTAAGCGATCTGCCGGATGTATGGCGTAAGTGGGTAAAACAGTGAGCCTGGGGCGCGATTGCCGCCGGAAGCGAAGAGACAACGGGCAACCCACAATCTTGTTCCTACGCAGAGTTCGGGAACGAGGTTGTGCAGAATGAGATGGCCGTGGCCGTTTAGCACGGGCTCTTAGGGCGGGGGTCCGCCCGTGCCGCCGCCACCAGCACCACTGCTGCCACCACCAGTCTGGCCGCCACCGAGTTTGGGCAAAATGGGCGGGGGCGACATTTTCAGGAAGTTGCGGTTCACGAGGTCGATCCGCTCCGCGGAATTTTCCACCGGGTCGAGCGTGGTCACCAGGATCGGAACGTTGAGTGGATCAGCGACCGTTTGCAAGACCAAACGCTGCACGGCGTCCACTCGTTGGGAGGTTGCCGGAGCATCGAGCGCCTGATGCAAGTAAATCACCCGGTGTTGCGCGGGCGCCTGCAGCAAAATCCAGCGGACTTTCAAGCGGCCGGATTCGCTCAAGCGGTTGTTACCTTCTTCGAAGTGCTGGTCCACGAGCATGTTTTGCTGTTCCCAGCCTTTGGCGACCATGGCAAAAAAAGGCGATTGCGCCGCGGCACGGTCTACCGATTCATAGGGCTCAGGCCAGCGGTTGCGGGCGTGGTAATCGTCGACGAGCCCTTGGGCCTGAGCGGCGGTTACCAGCATTGCAGCCCCGAAAAGGGCGAAGAAAGCGTTGCGGGGGACCATAGGTTCTCGGCTCCTTTCGGGCGCGGATCACACCCACTGGATGATGGGGTAGGCTTTCCGCAGCCCCTCGTTCATTATCGGCGGGCGAGTTCAAGGTCCGTGATCTGTTCCGCAGCCTTGTCGCAAACGACAAATTCGATGTATTGCGATGCAAGGACGGAAAGGGACCGCGAAGACGCTCTCGAAAGAAAGCGCGAACGGACGAGGGCCGAAAACGAAAAGGAACAGGAAGGCCCGGTTCCGTTCAGGACCGACGGGACGGCTACCCGCCCATTGCTGGGAACATTTGCCGGACCATGGTGATTGCGGCGGGACCGACGAGGACCACGAAGATGCCGGGAAAGATGAAGAGCACCAAGGGGAAGATGAGCTTGACCGCGGTTTTGGCTGCTTTTTCTTCGGCCAGTTGCCGCCGCCGCGTGCGCATTGAATCGCTCTGAACGCGAAGCGCTTGAGCAACGCTGGCGCCGAATCTCTCGGCCTGGATGAGCACTCCGGCCAAGGTCCGCAGGTCGGCCACACCGGTCCGCGCGCCCAATTCATGGAGCACCTGGGAGCGGCTGCGGCCCATTTGCAACTGGAAGTTGGCCAGGGCGAATTCTTCGGCGATCACCCGATAGTTCTTCATCATTTCGTCGGCCACCTTGCGCATGGCCTGATCGAGCCCCAAGCCGGCCTCCACGCAAACGACCATCAAATCCAGGGCATCGGGGAGGCCCAGGAAGATGGCCTGTTTGCGGCCGCGTCCCATTTGCCAGACGACGAGATCGGGCAAATAGAACATCACCCCCGCGACGGCGCCGATCCAAAGCAAGGTTTTTTGCACTACTCCGTAAAGTGGCAGGAACGTGCTGGCGCCGACGAACAGACCGAAGAGCAGGCCGAGAAATTTGAGTCCCAGAAAGATGCTGCCAGCGGCGTCGCTGCGGAAACCCGCGGAAGCCAGCCGCGCGCGCAGTCGGCCTAATTCGGCTTCGCTCTTGGGCCCCAGGGGCTTGGCCAGCGGAGAGGCCTTTTCCAAGACCTTGGCCATGGCGTCGTTACGCTTTGCCGGGCCGTCCTTTTGCAGGAGCGTGCTGTTGCGCTTGCGGGGGTTCTTCAACTCGTCGAGGCGTTCCAGCGCGCGGGGCTTTTTCGCGGAGAAGCGGTCCAGGACCCACCAGGCCAGGGCGGCGACCGCGCCAAACAAAGCCAGCGGCAAGAACTGTTCAAAGCGGATTGTGGCAGCGCCCAAGATCACGGCTGGTTACACCTTGATATTGACGATTTTTCGGATTACCAAAGCCCCGACGGCTTGCAGGAAGATAGCACCGAGCAACATTTTCTTGCCCAGGTCGTCGGTGAGCAGCACGATGAGGTAGTCGTGATTGAGGTGGTACACGGCGGCAAACAGCAGGACGGGCATCGCCAAAAGCACCACGCCCGAGAGTCGGCCTTCGCCGGTCAATGCCTGGACCTGGCCCATGATCTGGAACCGCTCGCGGACGAGGTGTCCGATCTTATCGAGGATTTCGGCGAGGTCGCCACCCGTCTGGCGTTGGAGGATCACGGCGGTGGCGAAGAACTTCAGATCGAGATTGGGAATTCGATCGGCCAGATTGGAGAGCGAATCCTCCAACGGCACGCCGAGGTTTTGTTCCTCGAACACGCGGCCGAATTCCTTACCCAAGGGCGCGGGGATCTCGCTGGCGGCCATACCCACCGCGGCGCCCATGCTCTGCCCGGAGCGGAGCGCGCGGGCCAGCATGTCCAAGGCGTCGGGCAACTGTGTCCCGAAGGTTTTCAATCGCTTTTTCCGGCGCATCAGCAGCCAAACGAGCGGGAGGGCGCCGATGCCCAGGGCCGCCAAGGGGAGCAGGGCCGGAGGGATCTGCAGCATGAAGCCGCCGGCAGCGCCCAGGGCGGCCAGGATTGCGGAAATTGCGCCCAGTTTACCGACGGTCATCGACACGTCGGCCTGCTCGAAGAGCAGGTTGATGTCGATGTTGCTCACCCGTTCCAGGAAGGCCTGGAAGAAGCTGGATTTGTCTTCCATGACTTGGGCCAAGAGGCTGCCCTGCTTGACGCCATCTTTGGCCGTCTGGGGGGAGGATGCGCCGGTCAACACGCTCAACCGATCTTCGAGACGATTGGACGGTTTGTCGCGGAAGAGCATCGCCAGGCCGCCCACCATGGCGGCGACCCCGAGGAACACGGCAATGCCCAACAGCAGCGGACTCATGTCAATCCTCCATCATCACGCGTTCGCGGAAAGCGCTGGACGGCAATCGCACGCCGGCTGCTTCGAGGCGCGGCATGAACGTGGGCCGCACGCCGGTGGAGAGGAAGCGGCCGAAGGCCCGCGTGTTTTCGTCGATCCCCTGTTGCTCGAACTTGTAGATGTCTTGCATGACCACGGTGTCTTGCTCCATGCCGACGATCTCGGTGATTTGGGTGATTTTCCGCGCACCGCCTTGCAAGCGGGTGGCCTGGACGACCAGGTCGATGGCGCTGGCGATCTGTGCCCGCATGGCCTTCAGCGGCATTTCGAAGCCCGCCATCATGATCATGGTTTCGAGGCGCGCGACGGCGTCACGGGGGGTATTGGCGTGGATGGTGGTCATCGAACCTTCGTGGCCGGTGTTCATGGCCTGGAGCATGTCGAGCGATTCGGCGCCGCGGCACTCGCCGATGATGATCCGTTCCGGCCGCATGCGCAAGGCGTTGCGGACGAGGTCGGTGGCGGTGACCGCGCCTTTGCCTTCGATGTTGGCCGCGCGGGTTTCCAACCGCACCACGTGCTCCTGCTGTAATTGCAGTTCGGCGGCGTCTTCGATGGTCACGATGCGGTCGGTGCCGGGAATGAAGCTGGAAAGGGTGTTCAGCAGGGTGGTTTTGCCCGAGCCGGTTCCGCCGGAAATGATGATGTTCAAACGCGCCTTGATGGCCCCTTCCAAGAGCATGACCATTTCCGGCGTAAAGGCCTTGAAGCCCAGCAAGTTTTCCAGCTTGAGCGGATTGGCGCCGAAACGGCGAATGGACACACAGGCGCCGTCGAGGGCCAAAGGCGGAATGATGGCGTTGAAACGGGAGCCGTCGGCCATGCGCGAGTCGACCATCGGGCAGGTTTCGTCGACGCGGCGACCCACGCGGGAAACGATGCGATCGATGATCTTCATCAAATGATCGTTGTCGCGGAACGTCACGCCGGTCTTTTCCATCTTGCCGCGGCGTTCGACGTACACGTGCCGGGGACCGTTGATGAGGATGTCGCTCACCGAAGCGTCCTTCAGCAGGGTTTCCAGCGGACCCAGCCCGAACGTTTCGTCGAGCACCTCGTCGACCAACCGCTCCCGCTCGTTGCGGTTGAGCAAGGAGTCTTCGCTGTCGCAGAGGTGTTCCACGACGGGACGAATCTCGCGTCGCAGCACGTCGGCTTCCATCTCGCCGACCCTGGTGAGGTCGAGCTTGTCGACCAACTTGCTGTGGATGCGTTGCTTGAGCTCGTCGAAACCGCCCTCTTTGCCTTCCGCAGTACGCGAGGGAGCGGCGCCCTTGGGGAGTGTTGCGTATTTTTCCATCAGATCCATCTCGTGGGTAATCAGGGTTTTTCGGCAAAGCTGCGGTGCGGACAGCCAGCGGCGGCCGGCTCTGCCGCCGCCACGCAATCATAGCTTACCGGTGGGGAAAGATGCGCAAGTGCAACGGGATCGCCCACAGCGCCGCTTCCGATGGTAGCGATTGTGCCGGAGATGAGCCCTGCGGGCGTGAAAATATCACGCGGCCGAGTGCTATGGCCGCAATCGCGTGGGCGGGCTTGCCGTACTTGCTTAACGGCCAGGATTGCTACTGAGGGTACAAGAGCCGCAATACCGGGCGACCGGCAAAGTCAGGGAAATCCTGGCGCACGACGGTTCGCCCCTTGAGACGCGATTCCGCTTGCGCAAGTTCTTCCGTGCCGCAGAATTCAACGTACCACGCGCGGCCTTGGACAATCGCCGCATCGGTTGGCAGTGCGGCGGATTGCAAGGGAGTGACCACGTGGAGGCCCGGTTCGGCGGCGGCCAGGTATCGTAACGGCCAATAGTTCCACCACTGGCCGGCGACGATCCAGACGTCGCCGGCGACGCGCTGACGGAGGATGCTTGCCAGGGCCGCTTGCTTCGGCTCGATCGGCCCGGTGCGGAAGGCGAGATGCGAGTTGCCCCCGGTTTGTTCTTGGAAGTCGAAATAGTGCCGCTGAAAATCGGCGAGCAAGGTCCAACCCAGGATCGTCGCCGCCAACGGCACGGCGACGTTCCACGCCGGCGACTTGGCCGCCAGCCGCGCGGCGCCGCGTGCCGCCAACAGAATCGTCGGGGCGACGAGGCTCAACGCAAAACGCTCATAGCCCGGCGTCAGGGCGGGAGTGCCTGCCAACATCAGGAACGCAGCGAGAACCAACGCCCAGGCAGAAAGCAGAACGCGGTCCGGCGCGGCGTGTTCGGCGTCGCGTTGCGGCCAAAGGATCGCCACGGCCGCGGCCAGGCAGCCCCACACGAGGATCACGTCGATTCCCCAATGGTTTGTGTCTTCGACAGCCGGCCACAAGAGCCACGAATGCGTGCCGGGAATATAGCGGTAGATCGATTCGCCCGTCAGCAGCCGTGGATAGAGGGCCGCGCAGCGAACCATGTTGGGGACGTTGAAGAGCTGTTGGACTTGTGCCATGCGTTGGGCCGCGCGGGGGAATGCCGACCCGTGCAGCCAGGGGACGGCGGCCGCCGCGATCAGGATCCCCAAGAGCGCGGCACCCCAAGTCGTGCGCCGCCGCAACAGGTTGCCGATACCGCGGCGGCGGAACTCTCGCCAGGGAGCTGCCGCGATGGCTGCCGCGGCGATGGCCGGGCAGATCAGGATGTTGGTGGGATGTACCCAGAACGCGACGATCTGGGCCGCGGCGGCGGCAATGAGCATGCGGCCGCCGTGCCGCGGGAATCGAACCGCCGCCAACGAAAAATACAACACCGGCAGAGTGGCCGCCAGCGACTGGCTGGCATCCCAGGCGAAACGGCTATAGGCGATATTCACCGGCAGCACGGCCAGGGCGAGCGTGGAAATTGCCGCCGTTCGGCCATCGAAAACCCAGCGGCATAGATACCAATTCAATAACAGCGCCGCCAGTCCACCGGCCACTGCGACCGACCGCAGCAGTACGATCGACGGCCGAAACACCAGGTGCAAAAGGATCGTAGGAACCAGGAACAAGAAATTGGGAGGATTGCCCGTCGGGGTGGCCACCAGCAGACGTTCCTGCCCGTGCAGGATTGCCATTGCCCGGGCACCGTACCAGGCTTCGTCGCCGTTGATTCCGGGGATGTTTTCCAACGACCGGCAACGGAACCACACGGCGCCAAGCAGCATGGCTACCGTACTAGCGATCAAGAACAGCCGAACCGCTCGCGCCGCGGGGCTGGGGTTCGGAAGCGAAGACGATGCTCGCATGGGGACCCACGCCGAACAGAGAACACGGATCAATGGATCGCGGAAGCGTGGCGTTCAATTTCCGGAATGCGTGCGCGGGCTTGCTACTTGGCGTTCTTGTTGGGCCAGAAGCTGAGCAGTTTTTCCAGCGGCGATTTTTTTCCGCCTGGAACCGCGGCCGGTTCCGCATGCTCTTCGCCGCAGAGGGCTTCGGCCAGGCCCACCATCGAATGCGTAATCGCCGCTTTGGGCGCGAATTCAATGAGGGGGATGCCGTTGTTGCGTACCTCGATCATCGTGCGATAGTCATTGGGAAGCTGCCAGAAGATCGGCTTGCCGATCGTTTCCTGGGCCTTCTTGAGCGTGATCTGGCCGTTGTCGAGGCCGGCACGGTTCACCACGATCTTGACTTTTTCGGCGATCCCCTCCATCTGGCTGAACGACATCATCAACCGTACCACGTTGCGCAGGCACGGCAAGTCCAACTGGGTTACCAGGAGGATTTGACTGGCCATCTCCAACGAGATCAGATCGATGGCGCTATAGCTCTTGGATAGATCGAGCACCACGTGGGTGAAAGTGGCCTTCAGCAGGCCGATCACCCGTTGCAAGTCTTCGACCGTGATCAGGCCGATGTCTTCCAACTGCACCGGGCGGGGCAACAGGTAGAGCCCCGAGGAATGGCGCGACAACGATCGCTTCAAGAGCGTGAAGTCCAGCCGGGTGACGTTCTGGGCCAGATCGACCAGCGTGTAGTCGGGGATGGTGTCGAGAAACACGTCGGCATCGCCCAGGCAGAGATCGAGATCCACGAGGGCCACCGAGTTTCTCTCGTCCTGCGCCAGAACGCAGCCGACATTCACGGCGATGCTGGTGGTGCCCACGCCGCCGATCGAACCGGCCACCGCAATCACCTGGCTGCCGCGAAGCTGTCGTTCTCCCTGACCGGCGCGGCGTTGACTGATCCGCCCCAACGCGCCCAACAGGTCTTCGATGCGGACCGGTTGGGTGAGGAACTCCTTGGCGCCGGCGCGAAGCGCCCGCAAGATCAAGTTGCCGTCGTTGGAAGAGCTCACCACCAGCACGGCGCAATCGGGAGAGTTCTGGCTGAGTTTGTTGACCAGTTCCAAACCCCGTTCGGGGTCGCGGTCAATGGCCACCAGGCCGATGTCGGGATGAGTCTGGGCAACCACGTCGGCGAAGAATTCGTAACGCGAGCACTCGGCCTCCAGCCAAATCATCTCCATCCCCAGCAGGATCGATTTGACGGCATCCCGGGTGGTATCGTTAGGATCAACGATCGCGAGTCGGAGAACGTTGCTCATTGCACTCAGTCGTCAGTGGCCGGTTGTCGTCGGCCGGTTGTCAGTGGTTTTGAATCTGTGTGCGGTGCATCGAGCGCGGCGAGAGTACCAATGCCGAATGCTCGAATCATCGCGGGGCTTGCCGCGCTCGGCCTAACCTACAACTTCTGCCGTGGCCGAAAGTTTCACCACAGCAATCTCTGCGTTATTGTAGGTCATAGCCAATGGGGCCGATGAGGCCGGGCGGATTGCCGGGACGCATCGAGGCGGAAAGCGGGGCCGGATTGTCGCTTCGCGAGGGATTGTAACGATTTTGCGGGTTTCCCGAGGAGCCGTTTGCCGGCGACGGCAGCGGCACGGTTTCCGGCTGCACGGTATTCATTCCCGGATACTGGGGCATACCGTTGTACGAGGCAGGTGCAACGGCAGTCGTGGTGACGCCGCCGTTTTCGCAAGCGGGGCCGCAATTGGGCACCTCCAGATGTCCTTTCCAGTACAGCTCGCAGTCGTTGGGGGCGTGAGAGTTCATGCCCGGACCGCCCGGCGGCACCTTGTCGGCATCGACCGCTTCGATCAACTCGGGAGTGACCAGAATCAGCAGCTCAACCTCGTTGTGCGTGTGGCTTACGTTACGGAACAGCGCGCCGATGTACGGCAGTTCGCTGAGGAAGGGCAAACCTTGGTTTTGGGCTTCGTCGCGGGTCTGCAACAAACCGGCGATGGCCAGCGTTTGTCCGGCCATCATTTCCACGCCGGTTTCCACCATGCGGTCCGTCAGCCCGGGTACGGTGGTGCCGCTGATGGTGACACTCGTGCTGGAGTCGATCTCGCTGATGCTGGGGCGGATCTCCAGGCGGATGCGGCCGTTGCCCAGCACGATGGGCACGTAATCGACCGTTGTGCCGTAGGGTTGATAGGTAACGCTCACCGTGCCCAATCCCCCCGGCTGCGGAACGGGGATCTGGCCGCCGGCGTGGAATTGCCCCGGCCGGCCGCTGATGCACACCAAGCTCGGCTCGGCAAGGATCTTCGCCAGGTTGTCCTGCCGCAGGGCGTCGAGGACGCCGAAGAACATCGCCTTGTTGCTGACGATGTCGAACAGGAAGGTGTTCGCCCCGGTGTACGTCGCGACCGGGGACCCGGCGACTAAACCGCCGGGGCCGCCGCTTGCGGGCGAGGATAACAGCCCACTGGCGCCAGACTGGATCAGGTTGCCGTCGCCGGCGATGTGGCCAAAATCGAAGCCCAGGGTCCGCAGCTTGGTCCGCGAGACCTCCATCACTTTGACGTGCAACAGCACTTGTTGCACGCCGCTGACGGTCATGTTGTTGAGGACTTTGGGATAGAATTCCTCGGCAATCTGCGTGATCCGCACGATGTGCTCGGGCTTTTCCACGTAGCCCGACAAAAGCACGCCGTTGGCCAGCGGAATGGCCTTGACGGAGGCCGTGGGAAACTCTGAGCGGAGAATCATCGTGAGCCGCTGCGCATCGCCGTAGACCACCACGTCGATGGTGTAAACCTGCTTGTCTTCTCCCCACAAATTGACTTGCGTGACGCCCGCCGTCCGGGCATAGACTTGTACTTCGTTGGGCGAGATCGCGTGCAGTTCGACAATATCGGGGTTGTTGACCTGCACCTGGGGGATCTTTTGATCCAGGGTCAGGATGCGGCTGGTGTTGACGATCAACTCCAACCGCTCGTTGGCGGCGTGGACCTTGTAGACCAGCGGATTACTCAGCGTGGATTGCGATCCCTGGAGCGAGGCCGGGTTGTTTCCAGCCGGAGCGGCGGCGGGTTGCTGAGCGGAGGCCGGACGGCCGGCGCCGGGCAGAAGCAGCGCCACGAAAATCGCCGCAAGCGGCGTCCAACGACGCTGAGACTTATGCGTGAACATCCTTGTATTCCTTCCCATGTTCCGCGTGCGGAACAGGTTCGTCCGTGTCGCTCTCAACACATTGGCGGGGCTCGCCGACCAACGCATCGCGTCGGTGCCCGTCGAGCCACCGCACTTCTACTTGGTGGGGCTCGCCGCGCTCGACCCACCCTACTTCTACTTGCTATGCCTTGCCACCTCCGGTGGTTGGCGACGCGTTCTTCGCTCCCGGTGGCGGCGGCCCATTTTCCGGCGGTGGGCTCGCTTTTGGCGGGAGCAGCTTCACCTTATCGGCCGAGGGCTGCACGGCCGTTTTCGGGCCGGCGCCGTCATCGGCGGATTTCGGCTCGTCGGTCGTCCAGCCTCCGGAATTCGCCGCGCCGTCGTGCGAATCGTACTTCTTCAATAGCACGTCCCGGATGGACGGTCCAATGTACATTCGCATGTGAAAGGAATCCAGCGGTTGCGGGTCACCTTCATGCGGCGTTGCCGCGGAGTCGGATCCCGTGGCGTTTTTTTGCAGGAAGTCGAGCAATTCCTTATCGCTCCCGGAATTCCCGGAGGAATTCTGGGCCGGGAGTGGGTCTTTCTTGCCGGACAGCATTTCCCGCGACGAAAAACTGGGGATGTCGACGCTCGTGTTCTCGTCTTCCAGGCCGCGTAACACCAGGCGAATCTGGCCCATCTCGCTGGCCATGGTCACCCGCTGCGCCTGTTCGGGCGTAACCAACAAGGAAATCGTCTTGGCGGCAATCGATTTGTCGCGGTCCAAGCCTTCGTTGTTCAGCACGTCATTGACGGCAAAGACCTTGATGAATTGCAGCAGGGTCCGCACGGTCGGCTCGCTGATGCCGGCCGAGGGGTTTGGCTGCAAATGGACGAGCACGTCGACGCGGTCGCCCGGCATGATCAAGCCGCCATTGGCGCTGACGCTGTCGACCCGCACCGCCACCAATCCCATTCCCCGGGGAATCTGCGGACTGGCGCCGGGCTCTGAAGCACCCTTGCCAAATATCTTGACTCCGAGAATCGGCTCGCCGGCGTAGATCCGAGTCTTAGTGCGGTGCCCGTCAACGTCTTCGAGCTTGCACAGCACGCCCGGCGGAGTCTTATCCTTTGGCCACTGTTCGAGTTTCACGTTCCCGGGGTTCAAAAGTTCGCCCAGCGGGACCTCCTTGGTGGCCACGAATACCGGCTCGGTTTCCGCGGCGGGGGCCGGATCGGGATTGCGTTTGATCACTTGGGTGATGCCGATGGATGCGACCAGGCCGCAGCCCAGTGCCAAGATCAGCAACGCCATTGATTTACCACGCATGGTCGTATCCCTGAAACCTACCGCCGCCTATGAAGATTGGCGTCGGAAGCCGATTGACTTGACGAAAAGGAAAGGAGACCGTAACAGCGGCAGGTTCGCCATAAGTGGCAGGGCTGGAGTTCGCGGACTTTATCGTCATTTTCGCGCCGCTGTTAACCATGGGAAACAAGTGCCGTGGGTGGAAGGGCCGCGTTGGCGAGGATGTCGCCCATCGGTTTTTTCGGCATAACCGGCAAAGTCTCTCCAATTTCACCTGCCGTTTGTGTCTGTTCCGGATAATTCGCCGGGTAAAACGTGCAGCGAAGACGCCCAAATGCCGTAGTCGATTAAATCTGGGTAATATTAGATGAACATTCCTGTCCAGGCAAAATAGGCAATCGTGCCTATCGCCAAGGGAATTCCGTATGGCAGGAGCAGCATGGAGCTCTTTCGCTGGGCGGCCGTGGCCGCGAGGACATTGGGATCGCGTACGACCAGGATTTCGTTGAGGATGGCGTAGAATTGTTCCTGATGACGCCGCCAAGCCCGCCGGTAGAGAACCATTCCCACCGCGATCAGACCACCGACGATTGCCGACACGCAAAAGGCGTAAAAGGTGGTGGTGGCCCAGACCCAAGCGCCCACGCCAGCCAACAGTTTTACGTCGCCGGCGCCCATTCCGCCGATGGCGTAGGCTGGCAGCAGCAGTCCCAGTCCCACGAACGTTCCGGCCAGGCTCCAGGCCAAGCCCGTCCAACCGAAGGCGATGGTGCTGTAGACCCAGCCGGCGACGATCATCGGCAGTGTGATCCAATTGGGTACCTTGAGCTTCCAGCCGTCGATCGCAGCCGCCACGACCAGCGTGGCGCTGAGCAGCCAAATATGCCAGTGCGAGATGAAAGCGGTCAGCAAAGCGTGGAAGTCGAGCATCGAATATTCTCCAACGAGGACGGAGTGCCTGGCAGCGATTGGGGTGGGTGGCGCCGCTGTGGCTCAGGGCCGCGGGCCGAGCATGAACGTGCAAAACAGCAGCAAGGTAGTGACCAGATAGACGACAACCTGGGCCGCACCGGCCGTCATGGTAGTGGGGATTACGGGGTACATGGCTGAACTCCAAACGCCCGTCGGGCGGGCGTCGGGTTGACTATAGTGATTTGGAAACCTTGTTGAACGTGGTCGAGGCATTGCTGCCGACCGACGTGATGGCCGCGAGGCAGACGATCACAATCAAGGCCAGCATCACGGCATACTCAACCGCCGTGGGACCTTGCTCGTCAGCAATAAATTGCAGCAACTTTTTTGCGAGTGTTTTCATACACGCAGTCCTGAAACGAGGCCTCGGCAAGGGGGGCTGCTCCCTGGGCGACTGCGCCACAGCGAGCGACCCTGCGGTTACTCGCGGGCCGCGGGTGCTGCGCGCGCCGCGGTGGGGCTGAAACATGCCCCCTCGGCTCCGCGCAACGCGAAAGCCGAGGGGACATAGCTCCGGCTGGTGAGTCGAGCGATCGAAAACCGATCGAATCGATCCACGCCCCAACTCGATTTCAGATGGATTTCGAGATGTTGTTGAACGTGGTCGACGCATTGGTGCCGACCGACGTGATGGCCGCCAAGCAGACGATGATAATCAACGCCAGCATCACGGCATACTCAACAGCGGTCGGTCCATCCTCTGAGACGAGGAAGCGGTGCATCATCTGGGCAAGCGACTTCATGGGTATTCCTCCGATACAGTGGCAGCCTCTGGCCGCAACGCTTGCGGCCTAAAAGAGGTCTAACCGGAAGCCTAACGTTTCCGGGCCCTCTCCAGTACGGCACCGGTTGCTCACACCGATGCTGCCTGCGAATGTACTTTCCAGGACCCAACAGGTTACACAACCCTCTTCTTCGTCGCTCGCCGATGGCATTCACCCTTTCGGCAACCAGGCTACCGGCGGACGTTCCACCGGCCCTTGGGCTTTGCGTCCCGACCTCTCAGTCGGTTTGCTCTTGTCGAGGATGAAGAGGTTGCAGGCCTACGATCGCACGGGGATCCCGCCCCTTCGATGAGACACACGAAGTTTTTCTGGGCGGAGAACTAGTCCCGTGCGGGCCCGGCCGTTTCCAGCCGTTCCCTCAAGGCCGGTGCGGTTGCACTGGCCTCTGTAAGGAAAGCTAGGTCGGAAACCTCGGATGTCAAATCGCGGGGGTTAGCGAATCCCACACGCTTGGGCGAAGTTGCCGGGCGATTGGTGCGGATTTGCCGAGGGTAGCGGAAGAAGGAAGGAGTTCGAAGTTAAGAGTTAGAAGGAAGAAATGTCGCAATCCCATTCCCAGATAGATTTTTGGGACGAGGTCACGAACGTCGCTTCCGGATCGTAACTTCCGGCTTCTAAATCCTTAGCTCTGCTTATCGGGGCTGCGGGACGCCCGGCGGCATCCTCGTGCCCAATGCCCGGTTCGGCGAACGGGATGTGCCGGCGAGGAGATTGTCTACCGAGGCCTCATCCTGGAGCTGCTCGAAACGTTGGGCCATGGCCAGCCGCAACTTCTTCTCGTGGATATCCGCGAAAAGTAGATCGCGGATGGAAGCAAAATCGACCTTCACCGGGTCGGTCAATCCCTCACAGTACAGGATCACGAATTTGTCGCCGGCCTGAATGATGCTCGAAAGCTCGCCTGGCTTCATCGCAAAGGCTTCTTTTTCGAGGATCGGCTGGCCGCCGTTTTTCTTGATCGGGGGAACTTCGCCCTGCAGCGCCCGGCTGCTGGCTTCGATAGAATATTGGGTGGCCAGCTCGCCGAAATACGCGATCGTGGGATTCTGCCGGGCCAATTCCCAGACCCGCTGTGCCTGACGCGCGTTGCCGAGCACAATCGCCCGGCACCGTACCCGCGGCCCATAATTAGCCTCGAATCCCTTTTGCAGGTCGTCGTTGGTGACTTCCACGCGGTTGGCCACCATTTTCCGCAATGCCACGGACGGCCAGACAGAATCGCGGCGGTAGAGATCGACGGAGATTCCCTGTTTTTGTGTGACCGCCTTGAGCCAGCCCTCGACGTCGGGCGAGCCATCCTTCTTCGGCGGAAGGGAGCTTTCCGCCGCGCGGGCGATTTCTTCGTCCATTTCGCGGTCGGTCACGACGAGATTCGCTTTCTTGCAGGCCTGCTCGATGAGCCGGCGATTGATGGTCCCCTCGAGCACCACTTCGCCATGCCGCTCGATGCATTGCTCGGCCAGCTCCTGGATCGTGATCTGCTGGCCGTTCACGAGCGCGGCGACGCCGGGCAGTTGGTCGCGGCGGACCGGATCGTTGAAGACGTTCTCGATGTGCGCATTTTTCTGCAACTGGAGGAAATAACTGCCGGCCACGGATCGCAGCTTGTGTTCGCGGATTAACTCTTCCAGTGGGCCTTTTGCTAGTTCGAAAGATGTACCTCGGGCGGGAATCAGACGGTCGCGCTTGAGAATCACGTAATTTCTTTGTTTCTCCAAAGGAATTACGTCGGAGATCTCGTTGTCTTGCAAATGGAAGGCAGTCTGCTCGATCGCGGGGTCGCCCGTGTGCATACGGATCGGCTGAATCTGCCCCTTGGCGGCGGCGCTATTGAGGTCCTTGGAGAATCGTTTGGCGAGGTTCCCGAAATCTTCCGGATGCGCCACGGCCGCGGCGCGCACATTCTGCGCGTCGCGGGGATCATCGAGCACGATGGCCCGCACGCAGACCGCGGGTCCACACTGTGTTTCCCAGGCGCTCTGCAGCTCTTCGCGGCTGACTTGGAGTTGGCCGCCGGCCAGTTTCCGCAGCGCCAACATGGGCCACACGATATCGGCCGCATATTGCGCCGGCTTGATTCCCCGCTCGCTCTTCAGCATCTTATACCACTGCTCGACCGGCAGACCGAATTTGCTCGCCATCCGATCGATTTCCTGGTCCACCTCGCTGCGGGTGACCTTGATGTTCTGCCGTTCGCATTCCTGCGCGATGAGCCGCCGGTTGAGCATGCCGTCCAAGATTTCGCGGCCATAATGTCGCAAGCATTCCTGCCCCAACAACTGGCGGGTGATTTCTTCGCCGTTGACGATCGCCACAATCGGCATCGCCACCGTGGCGGCATCGACCGCCGCGCTGTTGGTCACCTGGAGTTTGGGCAACGCGGCGCCCTGGTCGGCTGCCGGTGAACCGGCATCCGCAGGCCACGGCGAGCATAGGACGAGCGCCGCGGCCCAGACGGTGAACGTCCAGCCATGGCACAATATCGGGGGGGTGGAGGAGTGTCGCATCCTTGCAGTTTCATTGGGTCCAGACGTCATACCGGTTTCTCCATAAACCGTCTTGATATTTCCTTGCGTTCGCCGCGCGAGGGTTGCGGGGTTGGCGCAGTATAGGAGCACCCTCTTCGCGGGGTCAATAGCGATATCAAGGTCACGTTGGGTTGAAGACCGACGAAAACGTCTCGCGGTGGCGATGTCGGTGACGACACCCCAACTCAAGAAACGACGGCGGCCCGATCCACCTGGGATCGGGCCGCCGTTAAGTCACGACCAGACCTTCCTCAACTATCGCAAGGGAGGCGATATCTTGCTAGCAATCTCTGTCGCTCAGGTGCTGCAGCCTTGGCAGGTTGGGCAAGCCGGGGCGCAATGCGGGCACGCCGGCACCGGGCAGCAAACCTTCACCGGCACTTGGGTGCAAATTACCCTAGGCACGCATCGTGTCACGGTGTAGGGAACTTGCTTCGCCACCAGATGGCTGCAAGTAATCGTCTGCGGGCAGCACACGGGCTTGCAAACGGTGTAGGGGACTTGCTTTACGCAGGTCTGTGACACCATCTTGCACACCGGGCAGCACACTTGTTTGCTGCAAGTCTCCTGGACCATGTGGCAGACCTGGTAGTTGCAGGTTTGGACCCGCTGCTCGGGCACCATCCGGCAAACCTGGTAGGTGCAGGTTTTCACATGCTGTTCGGCCACCATGTGGCACACGGTGTAGCAGCACGTCTTCACCCGCTGCTCGGGCACCATCCGGCAAACCTGGTAGTTGCAAGTCTGCACGCGTTGCTCGGGCACCATCCGGCAGACCGTGTAGGGGGTCCGCTTTTCGCAGACTTCGCTCACCATCCGGCAGACGGTATAGTTACAGGTCTTCACGTGCTGTTCGGGCACGATTCGGCAGACCTGGTAAGTGCAGGTTTTCACGTGCTGCTCGGCCACCATGCGGCAGACGGTGTAATTGCAGGTTTGCACCCGCTGCTCGGGCACCATGCGGCAGACCGTATAATTGCAAACCTGGACCCGCTGCTCGGGCACCATCCGGCACACTTGGTAGGTGCAGGTTTTCACGTGCTGCTCGGCCACCATGTGGCACACGGTATAGCAGCAGGTCTTCACGCGTTGCTCGGGCACCATGCGGCAGACCGTGTAGGGGATCCGCTTCTCGCAGACCTCGCTCACCATGTGGCAGACCGTGTAGTTGCAGGTTTGCACCCGCTGCTCGGGCACCATGCGGCAGACCGTGTAGGGGATCTGCTTGACGCAGGTTTCCGGCACGTAGCTGACACACTCGACTTGCTTCTCGCAAACCTCCGGCACCCACTCGCGGCAGCACTTCTCGCAGCAGCAACCGCAGAGCGTCTTGCAGCAGACCTGGTGGGTTTCCCAGTGGCCGCTGCAGCACCGCACGGTCTTCATCGTCGTAACCGGCTTGCAGACCGTGTAGCAGCATTGATGGTAGCAAGTCTCATAGACCGGTTTGCAGACCGTGTAGCAAATTTGCTTTTGGCAGGTTTCGTAAACGGGCTTGCAGACCGTGTATTGGCAGACCCGCTCGTGGGCCTCGTAAACCGGTTTGCAGACCGTGTAGCAAATCTGCTTCTGGCAGGTTTCGTAAACGGGCTTGCAGACCGTGTAGGGGATTTCCTTGACGCAAGTCTCATAGACGGGCTTGCAGACCGTGTAACAAATCTGCCGCTGATGGGTCTCGTAGACGGGCTTGCAGACCGTGTAGCAAACCTGCCGCTGGCAGGTCTCGTAGACGGGCTTGCAGACCGTGTAGGGGATTTGCTTGACACATGTCTCGTAGACGGGCTTGCAGACCGTGTAACAAACCTGCCGCTGGCGGGTCTCGTAGACGGGCTTGCAGACCGTATACTGGCACACCCGCTCGTGGGCCTCGTAAACGGGCTTGCAAACCGTGTAACAGACCTGCTTCTGGCAGGTTTCCCACACCGGCTTGCAGACCGTGTAGCAAACCTGTTGCTGACGGGTCTCGTAAACCGGTTTGCATACCGTATAGGGGATTTGCTTCACGCAGGTCTCATACACGGGTTTGCAGACGGTGTAGCAGATCTGCTTCTGGCACGTCTGCCACACCGGCTTGCACACTGTGTAGTTGACGGTGCGCACCTCGGTCTCCCAGACGGGCTTGCAGACCGTGTAGCAGCACTGCCGATACTGGGTCTCGGGAACGTACTTCACGCAGTTGATCGTTCGCTGTTCGCACACCCGTTCCCAGCAGGTCTTGTAGCAGGTGTACTGTTCCTGCTCGAAGACCACCTTCCGGCAGGTCTTCATAACCGTGCAGCACTGCTGGGGGCAGGATTGCACTTCGCAGCAACAAGGGTCGCACCATCGATAGCGCGCTGCGCCGCAATAGCAGGCGTCAGCCGCGCTGGCCGCAATCGCAAGCAGCACCATTGCGATCACCGGCACTCCCAACAACCGTTTCATCTTCTGCCTCCTTCAAGGAAGTCACAATACGATAGGGCCTGGTCCAGCGGGGGATAATCCGCTTTAAGCTTAATTCGGCCCTCGCATCCACGCACATTAGCTGTGTTTCCTGAAATGCGCTTTTAACCGAATCGCCCTATATTACTTAGTCGTTTTAGGATGTTGCCGTCTAAATCATCTCTGGTACTTGTATCGGAAAGGTAGGGGTTTTGCTTGATATGGGGGGCACGGCATGTACGTAATGATTGTCCGGTCTTACCTCGGTTAACGCAGCTTTTTGGGTTATGCGGCTGCGACTGAGTGAGGTATTGGCCGGCCGATACTGGCCACACAATTCACTTCATCGGCATTTTCATGCCCCTACAGCCCGGTTTTTTGGCACACCCGCCTGCACTTGCGTATACTGCCAAGTGCTCGACTGGGTGCGCAGAACGACGTCATGGTTGGGTTGGATGGTTTGGCCGTGCAGACTTGCCGACCGTGGAATGCGCGCCGCATCGGCGTTTACGAACATGACGGGTACGCCCAGTTGACAGAATGCGGGCGAACGGCTTGGCCCGCATAACCGAATTTCTGCGTCAGTTCAGTCAGGCGGCTCCCCTTGCTTCGCCGGGCGATAAAAAATAGGATAGGGGAACTCACGCGGATGGTCCTTGCCGGGCGTGCTCGCCAGGCGGATTTGGGTGCCATCCGCACCCCCCGATACCCGGTGGTGTAATGGTAACACAAGGGACTTTGGCTCCCTCATTCCAGGTTCGAGCCCTGGCCGGGTAGCTTGTGCTAACGCTGGTAAACTGGTACTTTTAGAGTCTGCGCGGTCTGAAGTGGGACGAACCGTAATATGGGTCCGTGCCAGTTGCGGCCGTTCGCGGGATAAAAGGTTGTCCCCCTGATCGGTCCAGGGGAGCAATCGGTTTTTTCTGACCGTAACTCGTAAACACAACGCCGGACGCCCTGCTGCGGTGGGGACATCGCCGGTGTGCCTGGAAGGAGACCTATTCTTTGGCGACTATTCTAGTAAAGGATTTGATCGAAGCGGGGGTTCACTTTGGGCACCGTGCCAGCCGCTGGAACCCGAAGATGCGGCCTTATATCTACGCCCGCCGCAACCTCATCCACATCATCGACGTCCGCGAAACGATTCGCGGTATCTTGCGTGCCCGCAAGCACTTGCATCGCGTTGCCGGCCAAGGAAGCCTGGTATTGTTCGTGGGCACGAAGCGTCAAGCGTCGGAAACCATCGAACAGCAGTCGTTGCGTTGCGGGATGCCATTCGTCAGCGATCGCTGGCTGGGTGGAACGCTGACCAATTTTCGCACGATTCGTAGCCGGCTCTCCCGTCTGGAAGAACTGGAATCCCTGCGTGCCAGTAACGAAATTGCGAACTACTCCAAGAAGATGCAGTCCGCCCTGTCGCGCGAATATCGGAAGATGTACCGCAACCTGAACGGTATGCGGACGATGAACCGGCTGCCCGACTGCCTGGTGGTGATCGATCCGCGGAAAGAGAAAAATGCCGTCCGCGAAGCGAGAAAGATGGGCATCACGACCATCGCATTGATCGACACTGACTGCGACCCGGATACCGTCGACCTGGCCATTCCGGGCAATGACGACAGCATTCGCTCCATCGAACTGGTCGTCCGCCTGTTGGCCGATGCGGTTCTGGCGGGCAAGGCGGCTGCGGGCGAATTGAAGCAGGAGAAGTCGGAAGGGGCGATGCACGCGGCGGCGGAATAACAGTCGCCGCTGCTCATGATTGCCGCCGTGCGACTCCCGCCATAGGTGTTTGGCCGCGGCAGTCGTAGCGGGTTTTTCTTCCGGCCCGAAGCGGTCGGGTTGTAGAAGCGGGTAGGCCCTGCCCAGCACTTTTATCGTGCGAACGGTCAAGAAGAACACGAACATTTCCCGTTTGCTGCGGTTCGTAGCGGGCACCGACGGGCGCCCGACGAAGCGTGGTCGATCGGTCAAACGGGGCAGAGGATAAAATTCAACTCCGGAGGCATGCTAATGGCAGAGAGCACCACAATCACAGCGGGCACCATCAAAGAGCTTCGCGAGCGGACCGGTTTACCCATGATGGACTGCAAGCGCGCCTTGCAGGAGGCCGGTGGCGATCAGGAAAAAGCCGTGGAGTTGCTTCGCAAGGCAGGGGCGAAGACCATGGAAAAGCGGTCGGGCCGCGCGACTTCGTTCGGCCGGCTGGCCGTTCATGCCGGTTTCCAGGAAGGCCGTGGATCGATCATCGAACTGCGCTGCGAAAGCGCCCCCGTGGCCAGCCTGGACGAATTCGTGCAATTGGCCAAGGACCTGGCCCAGCAACTGGCAACCGGCCCGGGCGCGAAGACGCCCGCGGAGTTGTTGGCGCAGAAGTCGCCGAGCAAGCCAGGTGTGCCGCTCCAGGAGCAGTTCGACGAGCTTACCAACCGCATTCGCGAGGTATTCAAGCTCGAGCGAATCGAGCGGATCGAGGGATCGTGCGGCGGCTACGTGCATCACAACGGCGCTGCGGCCGTGCTGCTGGAAGTGCAGGGAGGCAATCCGGAACTGGCCAAGGACATCTGCATGCATGTTGCCGCGTTGCGGCCGTCGGTGGTCTCCGAAGCGGAGCTGGATCCGGCGCTGGTGGCCAAGGAGCGGGAGATTCTCGCTGAAGCCGCGCGCCACGAAGGTAAGCCGGAGAAGATCATCGAGAAGATGGTCGACGGCCGCATGCGGAACTTTTACGCCGAACGTTGTTTGCTCGATCAGCCCTACGTGAAGGACGACAGCAAGACCGTGGGCCAGGTCGCGACGGAAGCGGGCATGAAGATCCTTCGCTTCGTGCACTGGGAGATTGGCAAGGAGTAGGCCCATGGCTGACGCGGCTCCACAGAACGGCCGATCGGAGTATCGGCGCGTGATCCTGAAGATTTCCGGCGAGGGCTTCGTGCACCCCGGAGAGCGCGGAATCTCGACCGAGGCGGTGGTCCACTTGGCCGAGCAGACCTATCGCGCCGCGCAACACGGCGCGGAGATGGCGATCGTGATCGGCGGCGGCAACATTCTCCGCGGCGCGCAGTTCACCTCCCGCGATTCCTGCATCCACGAGGCCACGGCGCACTACATGGGCATGCTGGCCACGGTGATGAATGGTCTGGCCATGCAGGACGCCTTGGAATCGCTGGGCTGTGACACGCGGCTGATGACGGCCATTCGCATGGACGGCGTGGCCGAGCCCTATATCCGCCGCCGCGCCAAACGGCACTTGGAGAAGGGGCGGATCGTGATTCTCGCTTCCGGCACCGGCAGCCCCTTTGTGACCACCGATACGGCCGCTGCGCAGCGGGCCTTGGAGCTGGATGCGGATATTCTGCTCAAAGCGACCCGCGTCGACGGTGTTTTCAGCGACGACCCGGAAAAGAATCCCCACGCGATGCTCTACAGCGAGTTGAGCTACGAGGACGTGCGGCGGCAGAACCTCCGCGTGATGGACCACGAGGCGATCACCAAGTGCATGGAATACAATCTGCCGATCCTGGTCTTCAATTTCCGTAAAGATGGCAACCTGGAGCGGGCCGTGCTGGGCGAACGCGTGGGGACGTTGATTCGTAGCGGCAAGGAATGACGCGATTCTGATCTCGATCCAAGGAATCATCCCATGACGAGCGACGAAATTCTCTTGGACGTCGAAGAACGCATGGAGAAGGCCATCCACGTGCTCAAGGGTTCGTTGGCCGGAATCCGCACGGGCCGGGCGAATCCGGGGCTGGTGGATTCATTGCGCGTGGAAGTCTACGGCTCCGCGGTGCCCATCAAGCAATTGGCCTCGGTGGGAGCCCCCGAGCCCACGCAGATCGTCATTCGCCCCTTTGATCCCGGCACGATGAAGGACATCGAGCGGGCGATTCAGGCCAGCGACCTGGGTTTCAATCCGCAGAGCGACGGCCGCGTCATTCGTCTGAACGTGCCGCCGTTGTCGATGGAGGTTCGCCGCAAGATGGTGGCCCGCATCAAAGATCTCTGCGAAGAGGCGAAAGTGGCCATCCGCAACATTCGCCGCGACGGCAACAAGACGGCCGACCAGTCGGAGAAAGACAAGGATCTTTCGGAAGACGCTTGTGACAACGTCAAAAGCGAAATCCAGGAGCTCACCAAGCAGTACGAAGCCCAAGTGACCGATATGGGCAAGGCCCGCGAAAAAGACGTGATGGAAGAGTAGGAGTCAGGGGGCAGGAGAGAGCATGCAGTCTTCAGCCCCTGAACCCTTGCCCCCTGGTCCCTGCACCTCGCAGCAGCGTCACAAGCCGCCGCTGGAATTGCAGCGGCCGCGGGAGTTGATCGTGGCCTGCCCGCCGATGCGGAGCAACGTCAACCTCTCGCGGATCGTCCGTGCCGGCGGCTGTTGCGGAGTGCGGCGGATGATCGCCTGCGGCCACGCCAAGGTGGTGGGCAAGATCGCCCGAGACGCCGGCAGCTCGCTGGAGATCGAGATCCACCGCACGCTGCCGCCGATGTTGAAACGCCTGCGCGACGAAGGCTATCAACTGGTGGGGTTGGAGCAGACCCACGACGCGCAATCGCTGTTCACCTTTGCCTTTCAGCGCCGCACCGTACTGGTGATCGGCAACGAGCGGCTGGGGGTGGAAGACGAAGTGCTGCGGATGTTGGACCATACGGTGGAGATTCCGGTGTATGGCCTGCCTTATGCCCACAATGCGGCCACGGCGGCTGCCATGGCGATGTACGAGTATTGCCGGCAGTTTCCCCTGGGCTAGGAAGCCCGCGTCAGCGGAGCAGCGACGAGTGGACGTCGGCTCGGGCGACCAGCCACCCGGAGAGCACTTCCGCGGCCAAGCGATGCCCGGTTTCGCTCCAGTGGGGGTCGTGGCGAAAGGTAACCCGCTCGCAACGGCCGGATTTCTTGGCTTGGAGAAAATAGGGCAAGAGATCGATGGTTTCGATTTTCAGCGCGGCGGTACAGCGAAAGAAAGCGCTCCGGCAGGCGATTTGCTCAGGGCAGGGAATGTCTATTCGCCGCGGATCGTATTCGCCGAGATCTGCCGTGCCGGGGAGGTAGGCCACGACAAGGGCGACCTGTCTGTCGTCGCATGCTTTCTTCAGAGCGGCCAGATAAAACTTAGTCACTTGGACTTCGGGGCTATCGTCCGACATTGCGGCGCTGGCCCGGCCGGCTGACGCCGGTTTGTCGGAGTCGGGCGGCGTAGCGACCGCGCGAGACTGACCAAATCGATCGGCGCAGTACGTTACGAGGTTGAACAGATAGGACCAATCTTTCAACTTGTTTTTCAGCTTTCCGGATACGGCCGTACCGTCCGGCGGCACCGTGCGGATCGTGCCGTTTTCCACCTTCGCGTATAGGGTGCCTCCCATCGTACGGCCGACGTTATCCGCAAAATCGTTCACGTAAAACGCCAACAGTACGACATCACCCCGATTCATCCGGGGCATCACATAGCGCTGGAAGATCACATATTGTTGGACCGTGCCGGTGGCCACGAGCCCGAAGTTATGCACGCGGTATCCGGGCATGAGTAAGTTCATTTGATCGGTAAACTCGCGGCCCTGGGAAACGCCCCAGCCCCAGACGAACGAGTCACCCAGCACATAGATGTTCTTTGCGGCTGCCGGCACTGGGCGGACGTTGTCCTGGCGGCGGAAACCATTCTCATCGTGCGCAACCCAGACGTCGAAATCCTGCTTGTGAATACGTCCCGCGAAGTTGGGTTTGCCATGGAAGCCCAGCACGGGGTCGGACTCGTAGAACGAGCTGAAGGGATTGACGTAACTGCGGGAGTAGCCGCGGAGCCGCAGCCCTGCTTCCCCGAGCAAGCAAGCGATTGCCACGGAAAATAGCATCGCAAGAATCCGGGCAATCGCTTTAGCTCCGAACATGGTCCCACTCCGAACGGTTGAGGATGAGATGAATTTTTCCTTATTATCGCACCTGCAAGAGGTGCTCCTGACACAAACGGGTGGCGACATAGTCGGCAAATTGGTCGTTGGGATGCCAGGTATCGCCGGCCGTTTCCTGGAGTGGGATGCCGTCCCGGGCGGCCGCCAAGGCCAGCGGCTTCAGATCGAAGTGGCGGATTTGCAACTCCGCCAGGATGCGCCGGATCTCCGCATATTCGAGTTTTTCCCGGGGGCTCCATTGCTCTTCCGGTTTGAGGTAGGTGAAGATCATCACCGTGAGGTCGGCCGGTTTTGCGACTTCCCGAAACTGCTTCAAAGCCTCTTGGACTTCGCCGGCGATGCGGTGAAACGCCGGATCTTGCCGGGTGGTGAGACCCACGTACAGCCGGTACAAGTGAAAGTGCTCGAAGAGGTAGCGGTTGATTTCACGATTGGGGCAGTTGGGTGAGTAGACCACCAGGCCCCCGTCATGATCGAGAAAGGAAACCGGCGTGGTCTCGAAGTCGTTGAGGTGAAACTGCAGGACGATATGGTCGGGATGGATGCGGCAGTTGAAGAGCTTGTAGTACATCAGCTCTTGCACCGTATTGAACGACTCGACGCCTGCGTTCCAGTACTCGAACTGTTGATCGCCGTAGCGGCGGCGCAGCGCGGCGACGATTCTCCCCCGCGCGGTGACCGAATCGCCCACGAAGAGGACCCTCGCCCGGCCGGCTTGCTTTTTCAGCGGGTATGTATTGCGAAGCGTTCCGAACTCGGAGTAGACGGGCGAAGGCAGACGGGGACGAAAGCCCATCCGCTCGTCGATGACGAACAGGTCCGCGGAATTCTTGCCGGAATGACGCAGGTCGGTCAGTTCCCGCCCCGCATGGTGCCCGCGATAGGGGGCGATGGTGCGCAGCAACAGTTCCGCGCCGATGAGGCCCGCCAGGAGCGAGCAGCTCAACACCGCGAATCGCGGCATCCAATACTTCCAGGATGATCTCGCGCGAGAAGTCACGTGCGAATCCTTGCTCCCGATATTTCCCGGTTGCGATGAACCCGGCTCCGCGCTTCCACGCAGATCGGCACAAGGGGCCATTCAAAACAGGGTGTAAATAAGCGGGGCCGCTCCGGTCGTGGCAAATACGGCCAAGGCCCCGAAGAGCAGCAGCAACAACACGATCGGTAGCAGCCACCACTTCTTGCTTTCCATCAGGAACCGCAGCACCTCGGCGGCCATCGACGGCCGCTTTTGCTCGGCCATGGTTGCGAAATCGGTCTTTTCGGACATGGGGCACCTCGCAATCAAGATCGGTGTTGCACTTTCCGCAATCGCGGCCAAGCAGGGCCAGGCCCACGGTCGCTCCTACCATTGGCGGAAGTAATCCGCGGTGTCGGCCGGCTGCCGCTTGGGTTGCCAGTAAGTGGTTGCTTCAGGCTCGAATTTTCGCTGCAAACTGTCGCGCCCCAAGAGACGGAAGACCATGCCGATGGGCAGGAAGACGCCGTAGAACAACAGGGCCATCGTCAGTTCCGAGACGACCAGTCCGACGGGCAGCGCCAACAGGCTGAGCAAAACGAAGATCGGCCGCAGCGCCCGCGGACGAAACAGTCCCAACGCTGCCGACGCCAGGCCGGCGGCGGCCAGCGGCAGAACCACCGTGGGCCGGCCGCCCGACCAGAACCACGCCAGGGCCGGCAAGGCGACGAGCGCGACGACGCCGAATTGCCGCAGTTGGCGATCGCTGGGGTTCCAATTCATCTCGACGAGTTTCATCGCGGGCGATCCTCTGCTTCGCGTTAATCCAACTGGAATTGCGCCAGGTGCATGGTTCGTTCACGGCGGTCGCAACGCCGCGACTGCTGTTGCTTATGGAGGATGTGCCGGCCCATCACCAGCACGTCCATATCCGTGAGCATGAAGTTCCGGTAGGCGTCTTCCGGAGTGCAGACGATGGGCTCGCTGCGGACGTTGAAGCTGGTGTTGATCAGCACCGGACAGCCGGTTTTTTCGTGGAAACGCCGGAGCAGGCGATAGAGCAGGGCGTGGCGCACACGATCCACGGTCTGCACGCGGGCGGAGTAGTCCACGTGGGTCACCGCGGGAATGCTCGATCGCGGATAGCGCAGCCTGGCGATGCCGAAGGCCTGTTCCTGTTGCGGATCGGCGGGATAGCGCATCTCCTCGCGCAGTGGGGCCACGAAGAGCATGTAAGGACTATCCGCGGAGGGACGCATCTGGAAGTATTTGTCGACGTACTCGCGGAGCACGATGGGCGCGAAGGGGCGAAACGACTCGCGAAACTTGATCTTGAGGTTCATCAGCGATTGCATCGCTTCGCTGCGGGCGTCGCCGAGAATGCTTCGCGCGCCGAGGGCCCGGGGACCGAACTCCATCCGCCCCTGGAACCAGCCCACCACTTTCTCTTGGGCCAACAGCGAGGCGACCTCGTCGACCAGATGCTCCTCGCTCGCGCAGGTGTCGTAGACCGCCGCCTCGCGGTCCAACACCGAGGCGATCTGGGCATCGGAAAAAGCCGGACCGAGGAACGAGCCTTTCTGGCGGTCGCTTTTGCCGCCCTGGCGCGGCTTTTCCAAGAGTTGGTGCCAGAGAAAGAGCGCGACTCCCAGCGCGCCTCCGGCATCGCCGGCCGCGGGCTGGATCCAGATCCGCTCGAAGGGGCCTTCGCGCAAGATCCGCCCGTTGCCGACGCAATTCAGCGCGACGCCCCCCGCCATCACCAGGTTCTTCATCTGCGTGACGCGGTGGACATGCCGGGCGGTGCGGAGCATGATCTCTTCCGTGACCGCCTGGATCGATGCGGCGAGGTCCATTTCCCGCTGCGTCAGCTCGGTCTCGGGCTTGCGCGGCGGACCGCCGAAGAGCCGGTGGAATTTGGCCGAGGTCATGGTCATCCCTTGGCAGTAGTTGAAGTAGCTCATGTCCATGCGGAACGAGCCGTCTTCCTTGAGGTCCAAGAGATGGTTGAGGATCAGGTCGCGGAAGAGCGGGCGGCCGTAGGGGGCCAGGCCCATCACTTTGTATTCGCCGCTGTTGACGCGGAAGCCGGTATAGTAAGTCAGCGCCGCGTAGAGCAGTCCCAGGGAATGGGGAAAGCGGATTTCGTGGGTCAACTCGATGCGGTTGCCGCGGCCCGTGCCGTAACAGGTCGTCGACCATTCGCCGACGCCGTCGAAGGTGATGATGGCCGCTTCCTCGAAGGGAGAGGGGAAAAACGCGCTGGCGGCGTGCGATTCGTGATGGTCGGCGAAGACATAGCGACCGCGGTAGCGACCGCCGAGGGCCTTGTCGATTTGGGCGGGCAGATGGAGCTTTTGCTTCAGCCACCGCGGCAAGGCCTGCCGGAACGAGCGATAGCCGGCCGGGACCATCGCCAAGTAGGTCTCCAGCAGACGCTCGAACTTGGTGAAAGGCTTGTCGTAGAAGCCCACATAGTCGAGATCTTCCGCAGCGAGGCCCGCTTCGGCCAAACAGTACCGGACCGCGGCGTGGGGGAATTCGTGGTCGTGCTTCTTCCGCGTGAACCGCTCTTCCTGGGCGGCGGCCACGATCTCGCCATCCACCACCAAGGCGGCCGCCGAATCGTGATAAAACGCCGAGATACCAAGGATTGCCGTCATGCGGTTGGGCCCTGTTTTCAGCCGGAGTTAAGGGGCGCGGAGTGTACCGGCTGGGGCACTTTGTGTCAACGTGCGATCGACCACGCCAAAAAGGGGGGGGCTTCGTCGAACGGAAATCATTCGGCGGGCCGGGCAAAGGAACAGGAACGGAATGAATTCCGTTCTACCACGGTGTTGCGAGCTGCTCCGGGTTTCCACTTCTTTGGGGGGGTGGGGGGCCGGGCGTTGTCGAACAGTTCAATTCACGTGTCTCGGTAAAACGGCTATCACGCGTCGAGCTCGGCAGCAAGTCGTTTGATCAGAATGGGTTGCGAGGCAAGGGCGGTGCTCCGTTTTCGGTTGGTTGATCGATTCGGTGTTCGACACGCCTGGGCTGAAGTTACTGCTAATGACGGGATATCAATGTACTGGTTATTACTCTGTACCGTTCGAGGGGTGCGTACAAAGTGGCGACCGTGCGGGCCTAGGGCAAGTCGGACGTGCTGATCGCTGAATGCCGACCGCCTTTTGCGGGCCAGTCTACCGCGTAGGCTGGCACAGTTTCTACCGTGTTCCATGAGATTGACAGACGGGAATGGCCGGCGGAAGATCAATACGCAGGGGCGCGGCGGGGTGAAAACGGAGTGGGGGACAAAATGAAATGAGCCGATTGGGATGGATCGACGGCAAGCGTCGGCGAGTCATTCGCTAATTGCGGTGATCTCCTCGTTCCCATCCCCGAGCAAGCCGCGGCTCAGGAACCATCGCGGAAGGAGACCTGGCGTGAAGATATTCTCCGGGCAATACGTGCTCGCGGCATTTGTCTTCGCCGCGCCGTGCATAAGCGGCAATATGCCGAGCCTTGCCGCGGAGCCGCCTACGGCGGAGTCGCTCGAAAAGGACGTGTCGCGTCTGGAGGACGTTTGGAAGGCGGGCAAGCATTGCGGATACTTCGTTGCGGCGTGCGATGTAGCGACCCATTTCAGGCGCGGGGGCGGGCAGCAGGAGCAGGCGGCGATTGCCGCGCGGCTGCTCCAGACCCTGCTCGCGCGGGAGTTGAACGTCGCCGAATTTGCCGAGTACGTATATGCGGACAACGCGTCCATCGGCCAAGGGTCGGATGACATTGCCGCGATGGCTGACGTCGCGCTTTGGATGGACCCGCGTGGGCGCGAGGTTTCTTCGAACCGGGAGATGGTTCCCTTCGTGCCGGCGAAAGATCGAACGCGGTATCTGCTGTTGATTGCGGATCTTCTTGGCAGAATTCGCAAGGAGATCATCCCCAATTTCAAGCCGAAACGGGCGCCGCTGGATCCGATCCTGCGCGATGGTGGTGAAAGTAGCCCAGCGGGCGCGGTCCCCGGGCACATCGCCGATCCCGTTGCGCGGGCGAAGTGCATGACCGCCATCCGCGACGGCATTGTCGACGACCGGCAAGAGATTCTCCGGGCCGTCGAGTGCGAAGTCGTAAGCCACGTTAAAGGGATCGTTTACGTTACTTTGCGCGGGCGCAGGGACCGGTCGGCACTTTTTGCCGAGTGCGTCCGGCGGGCGCGCCTGACCGACGCCGAGCAAAAAGAGATGCTCACGGCCTTTGACGTGGATTATTTGCGCTCGCCCGGAGAACCGCATTCGACCGAGGCCAAGGCGACCTCGGTCGAGGCGGCCGAGAAGGAGCTGGCCCGGCTGGAGGGTATTTGGCAGTCGGGCCAGCACTGCCCCTATTTTCTCGCGGCGTACGAATTCGCAGAGCGATTTCGGGAGATGGGCGACCGGAAGACGCGGGCAAGGATTGGCGCGAAGCTGCTCCAGACCATGCTCTGCAGGCGTTGGCAGCTCGGCGAGACCACCGACTTTGTTCTTTATTCCCGAGGGATCGACGACTACGTGGCCCGCGACGACGAACGCTACGACCTCGACGCGATGGCCGATCTTGCGAGCTGGCTGGGGCCGTATTGCGCGGACGCGGAGGGCGCAACGGTGGGCGTCGATCCGCCATCTCTTCCCGCGGAGGAAAGGCTGCGGAACCTCATGTTGATCGCGGATCTGGCCGGCAGGGTTCGCAAGGAGATCGTTCCGAATTACAAGGAGCAGCCCGGCGAACTCGAACTATTGGCGCACGTCGACGGCATGTCATCCTCATACTGTTGGCGCGACTTCGAGAACTGTGCGGACCCGGTCGAGAGGGCCAGGTACAAGGCTGCCATCCGCCAGGGCACCGCGAGCATAATCTCATACGAAAGGCAGCAGCACCTGAAGGAGATCGATTCGATGGTCAGTTTCGGCCTCAGCGAGGCCATATTCATTGAGCTACGCTTGCAGAAAGGCCGCTCCGGCTGGCTCGCCGAGTGTGCCAAGCGGGCCCGGCTGACCGACGAGGAGCAGAAGAAGATCCTGAAGTCGGTGGAGGAGGCAAATCAAGAGACACAATAGTGATTGAGGCGGTCCGCCAGCGCGGGCGCCACGGGCTTGCCCGTGCTCTTCGGGCCTCCTCATGCGGCCCTGAAATGCGCGTGGACGTGAACACCGGCGTGGCGCCACGAGGACCGAAGAAAACGGCACGGGCCAGCCGGTGGCACCCCCGCGCATAGTCGGCAGGGAGGCCGGTTTACCCGAAGCGCGCACGTTCGCTGTGGGCACGGCATGTGGGTGCTGGTATAATCGAGGGGGGAGATTGCCATGACTGTACCATTGCCCGACGAACTTCGAACCGTGGTCATTGCCCACCCAGGTGTGCCGGTGGAACTAGTTGACGAGCGGACGCAGCGAGCCTATGTGCTGCTTTCGGCCGAAAGCTTCCAACGGCTGAAGGCTGCTGGCGACGACGATATTGGCGACAGCTACGCTGCCCAAGTGGAATCGGCGATGCAGGCTGGTTGGAATGATCCGCGGATGGACGAGTACAACGATTACGACGCACACCGGCGGCCGTTATGACCGTCCGACGCGGTGACATCGTGCTGGCGGACTTGCCCTACAGCGACCGTACCGGGAGCAAGACGCGGCCGGCGCTGGTCATTCAGTGCCACGCGCAGCAACCGCATCACTTTGGCGGCCGGACGTTGAGCTTTTCGGTGAGGAATCCGAAGATGTCCGGGTGCTTCACGCCGGCCGCGCCCGGATAATTGAACTCGAACTCGACCCCGGCCTGCTTCAGCTTTTCCACCAATCCCGCGCCGAAGTTCGCCGAGTGCGGCGGGTCCTTGTAGGGCTGACCGAGCGCGGGCGGCGAATCGTAAAAAAGGTAAACGGGCGGGGCAGCGGACGTGGCCAGGGCATAGGGGGAGTATTCCTGAATCCACGGCATGAGCTGCCCGCGCTTTTCCAGAAACTCCTCGTACTTGATCAACGAGAAGGCATGGTGGCCATAGTTGATATTGGGGATCCACTGTTTCATTTGCAGCGGGTCCAGCGAGGTTTGCGGGACAAACGTCATCGCGCAGCGCAGCCGCGTCGACTGGCGCGCGACGGGGTCGTCGCTATTCGGGTTGGCCATGTCGGGGTGAAATGCCAGCCACAAGACGATGAATCCTCCGGCGGAACTGCCGCACCCGGCGATACGCTGGTTGTCGATCTTCCACTGCGGCGCCCGGCTGCGGACGAATTGCAACGCGCGGGCGGCGTCGTCCAGGCAGGCTTTTACGGGCGGCGTGACGCTGGCCGCGACAGCGTCGGGGATGAGGCGGTAGTTTGTGGAGACCACGGAGATGCCCGACTTGAGGCAGGGGACGAGAAAGTCGGGCGTGCTTTTGTCGCCGCTCATCCAGCCTCCGCCATGGATGAAAAAGAGCAGCGGCGTCGGTTGGTTTGCCGCGGCCTGGTAGAAATCAAGCGCCTGCCGTGGATGCGGGCCGTAGCTGACGTTCGCGAGCGTGGGCTCGGGATGATCCGGTACGGCGGCCCTCGAGCTGGCGGGCGCAACGGCAACGAAGATAAGAACGCAGACGACACCGAGGCGGGTAATGGTGGTTTTCATGCTCTCGTGGCTCCCTGCGTCGTGAAGGCGACGATTGGTTGGAATCGTTGGGTTTGACATTGCGGATCGTTCGGGCCTTGTGCCATGTCCCGCGGTTGCGCGGGCATGGCACCGAGCTGTGCTGGTGCAGGAGTGAGGACGATCCCCGTCATGGCTGGCCGAATGTGTGCTCGTCTTGTTTTGGGCGCGCTGATTGTTGCTCATCTGCCGCGATTGCAGTCGCCCCAAAACGGATTTTGATCTCCCGTTCCAGCTTCCTGGTTCGCAGGTGCAATGCCAACAGCCAGCACCCGAGGCAGCCAGCGAGCGATCCGCTCAGACTCGTGACCCATTGCGAGATGCAAAGCTCGCGAACATGCTGTTTCGTCGATTCGACGTCGGTACGGGTTTCTCCCGACGGAAAGCGCGTTGCTATGATCCCCGCCTGGATGAAGAAAAGGACTCCCAGTATGAACAGGATCGAGAGACGTGGGGGCTTCATTTTTTCCTCCTCAACCGTGTTTTCGTAATTGTAACACGTTTCGACAACGCAAATGAGGTGTGGGTCGTGCCACATCCGTTTTCCACCGGCGGCCCTGAAACGCGCATAGGCGTTTATACCGGAGCGGTGACACAAGGAGCGAAGTAGACGTCACGGACAAGCCAGTGGCGTGCGGTGCGATGTCCCCAGCTCCTCGCTGGTATCGCCCTTTCTCCGCTCCAAAGCATTGACGATGCGCGCCTCATCGGCGAAGATTTCCCATAGGAAACAGCTTGTCAGCTTGCATCGATCGGGGGGAGAGGATGCTTCCGCTTCATCCCCAGTTTGTTGTCGATAAAGATCAGCAGCCTCAGGCGGTTTTGCTGCCGGTAGCCGAGTGGGAGCAGATTATCGAAGAACTTGATGAGCTCGATGATATTCGGGCCTACGACGAGGCCAAGCAAGGCCCCCAGGAGGCGATTGATTTCGAGCAGGCGGTGCGCGAGGTCCAAGAAGGGCACGACGCGTGACATACGCGGTCCGGATTCTGCGTTCCGCGCAGCGGCAACTGGCGAAGGTCGACCGGGAAACGCGGTCGCGCATCATATTCGCCGTCCAAGGCCTGGCGCATGATCCGCGTCCGCACGGTAGCAAGAAGCTCACTGGGCGAGATGCCTGGCGCATCCGCGTCGGGGCCTACCGCGTCGTCTACGAGATTCACGACGACCATCTGGTCGTGCTCGTTCGGCCCCTTGGAGTGCGGCGATTCATCGCCGCTTTGGAGCGCGAATGGACCCGCCGGGTGATCCGTCGAGGCAGGTGCGGACGATCGCCGCGGGGCAAAAGCGGCGATGAATCGCCGCACTCCAAAGCGCCGCCCTATTCTTTGATGAGTTCCCGGACGGTCATCCCGGAGGGGATCATCGGCAGCACGTGTTCCTGGTAAGGAACTTGCACGTCGAGCAGGTACGGCCCGGGATAGTCGATCATTTCCCGCAGCCCGTCCACCAGGTCGGCGCGCGCGGAGACCTGGCGGGCGCCCCAGCCGAACCCGGTGGCGACGCCCACGAAATTGGGATAACGCTCCTGGGGACTGATGCCGTCGCCGTGGCCGAGGGCTTCCGGATGATCGATGGGGCCGAGGTAGGTGTGGGCGCGATTCGAGGCGTGGAAACGGTCCTCCCACTGCACCACCATGCCGAGGTGCATGTTGTTCAACAGCAACACCTTCACCGGCACCTTCTCGCAGTAGCAGGTGGCCATTTCCTGGACGTTCATGAGGATGCTGCCGTCGCCGTCGATGTCGACGACCAGATCGTCGGGGTTGGCCACCTTGGCGCCGATCGCCGCGGGCAGGCCGAAGCCCATCGTGCCCAGCCCGGAGCTGGAGAGCCAGGTCCGCGGGCGGCGGAACTTGTAGAACTGCGCGGCCCACATCTGGTGCTGGCCCACGCCGACGCTGATGATGGTGTCGCGGTTCTTGGTGAGTTCCCAGAGCGTGTGGATCGCCTGCTGGGGGAGGATGCCGTCGAAATCGTCGTGGTACTGGAAGGGGTCGGCCTGTTTCCAGGCGTTGATTCGCTGCGTCCACGGGCCGAGGTCCTGCGGCGCCGCCGCCAGATGGTTGAGTTCGGCCAGCACCAGCTTGATGTCGCCCACCACGGGGACGTCGGGCTTCTTGATCTTGTTGATTTCCGAGGGATCGATGTCGACGTGCACGATCTTGCCGTGCTTGGCGAATTCGGCGACTTTGCCGGTCACGCGATCGTCGAAGCGGACGCCGAAGGCCAGCAACAGGTCGGCTTCGTCGACCGCGTAGTTGGCATACACGCTGCCGTGCATGCCGAGCATGTCCAACGACAGCGGATGATCGCCGGGCAGGGCCCCCAGGCCCATCAGGGTCATGGTGACGGGAATGCCGGTGCGCTCGACGAACTGGCGCAGCTCGGCGGCGGCGTCGGCGGCGATCACCCCGCCGCCGGCGTAAATCACCGGCCGCTTGGCGGCGCGGATCAAGTCGCTGATCTGCTTCAGCTCGCTGGCCGTGGCGCCGTGGTTTTCGATGCGATAGCCGGGCAGGTCCATGGGCACGTCATAGTCGGGCACGGTCAGCGCGAGCTGCACGTTCTTGGGGATATCGATCAGCACCGGTCCTTTGCGGCCGGTGGTGGCGATATGAAACGCTTCGCGCATCACGCGGGCGAGATCCTTGACGTCGGTCACCAGGTAATGGTGCTTGGTGACGCTGCGGCAGACCTCGACGATGGGCGTTTCCTGGAAGGCATCGGTGCCGATCACGGAGGTGCCCACCTGGCCGGTGATGGCCAGCAGGGGAACGCTATCGAGCTTGGCATCGGCGATGGCGGTGACCAGGTTGGTGGCCCCGGGACCGCTGGTGGCCATGCAGACGCCGACCTTGCCGGTGCTGCGGGCGAAGCCCTGTGCGGCAAACCCGCCGCCCTGCTCGTGGCGCGGCAACACCACGCGGATCTTGTCGCGGAACCGCGTCAGGGCCTGATGCAGGGGGATGCTGGCACCACCCGGGTAGGCGAATACGGTGGTCACGCCGTGATTCACGAGCGACTGGATGACGATATCGGCGCCGTGGGTGGGCGGGGCGGCAGTCGGCTTTGGGGCGGCGGTGGTCACGCGTAGATCTCCTCGGGGCTTTGGGGGTCGCGCTACGGGGTGCAACCCGATTCTACCAAATATTTTAGGATATGCTGGCGGCGCGGCCTTTTCAAGCGGTCGGGCCGTGGATTGCGGGGCGAAAAAGGGACGGAATGAATTCCGTTGCGCGGGGCAGGAACTTCCAGCGGAGTTGCTAGAAGGATGAAGAGCCGCGAAGAGGGCGGAGGGTTCGCGGGCGGGCAAGAAAGCGGCCGGCTTGCGGCACGGGCGGCGATTCGATCGAGCGGCTTACATATACCCTTCGCCGATCGCGCGACGGCGGACGGCGCGGGCCGGAGTGCCATAGGCCACCACTTGGGATGGCAGGTCGCTGAGCACCGTTGCTCCCGCTCCGACGACGGCGTGGGCGCCGATCTTCACGCCGTGAATGATGTTCGCCCCGAGGCACACCGCGGTGTAGTCGTCGACTTCCACGTTCCCGCCCGCGCAAGCATGGGGAGCGAAGCTGACGTAGTTTCCCAAGCTACAGTCGTGATCGACGGAGCAGAGCGTGTTGAGGATGCAGAAATCGCCGACGGTCGTATCACTGTTGACGACGCAGCCGGCCATCACGACGGTGCCCGGCCCCAGCCGAACGGTCCTTGCCAATTGCGCCGAGGGGTGCATGGCGGTGGGAAATTGGATAGCCGGCGCCAGGGTTTTCAAGGACTGGGAGATTTTCCAGCGCAACCAATTGTCGCCGACGGCCAGGAACAGGCCCTCGACGTGTTGCGTGCGGATTATGGCGGCCAGGTCGTTTTCGTTTCCGATCACGGGGTATCCCAGCACCTGTTGCCCACAGGGGATCTTCGCGTCCAGGATCCCCAGCACGTGGAACTGGCCGGATTGTTCGACAATGTCGATGACGACCTTGCCGTGACCGCTTCCCCCGAGGATAACGACGTTCATGCCCTTAGGCTCGATAGGGAGGAAAGAAATTTGGCTGCGGCAGCCAGTCCCGACCGGCGCGCTGGCCGTGGCGGCGGCGGGCTTCGATGAGCCGGTTGCACCGTTGTTCGTCGCGGATTTTGCAGCCAACGCGGAAGGAGACGACCCCGCCGGGCGCAAAGCCGCGCTTGTATTGGTAGATCCCGTCGTTGGGTTCGTGGCCGCCTCCGAGCACGAACCATTGCTTGCCCTGCGCGGTTGCCCAACGCATGATTTCGAACTTGAGCAGGTGGTTGGGACCGAGCCGGAAGGCTTCGCTGTCGGTGCCACCCAGGTAAGAATAGGCGGCATCCGCGGAGAGCAACACCAGTTCGCTGGCAAGAACGCGGCCGGCGCAGACGGCATGGAAGTAGACGAATCGGCCGCAAAGGTCGCGTTGGATCTGCGTGAAGAAGCGGGGTGGGAACAAGAACATGGGATCGGCGTCGCGGCGCCGCATGGTGTGCTCGTAGATGCGGAGAAACTCGGCGAGGGATTCGCCGTGCTCGTCGATCCGCACCTGGACCCCGGCACGTTGGGCGCGGCGGATGTTGTAGTGGACGTTGTGTGCGAATTCCCGCCAGATCACGTGTTGCGGCGGCCGCAGGTCGCGGACGATCATCTTCCGGTTTTCGCAAACCACGCCCGGATAGGGCAAGAGGCCTTCCTCGAACGGTGAGAAGCGCACGAATTCGGAGACGACGCGTTGGGCGGAGGCCCACGCGTCGAACGATTTCCAGAAGTCGCCGGCGAGGATGGCCGGATCGGGATTTCCCCAAAAGGCGGCGCCGCCAAAGCCATAAGGGGAGATCAGGTCGCAGGCGGGCCCAAGATCCGCATCGCAGTAGGGCTCGGCACTCAGGTCGCGAAGGAGAAAGGGGAAGAGCACCTTGCCCTGGCTGCTCTCCCAAGCGGCGCACAAAGCCCGGTCAGCCGGCTGACGGAAGAGCCGCACGTAGCTGGGGTGGGCGAAAATGTCGCGCGTGGGCGAGGAATTCCAGAGCCTGGTCCAAGCTGCATGCTCGGCGGCGTTTTCGGCGTCCCAAACGGCGAAACCCTTGGGGGCCGGGATGCCGCCGCCGACGGCTGCCGCCAATCGCGAGGTTCCGTTGTTGGAATCGGCCGGTGGCGTGGCGTGGGGAGGCTCATTCATGGTTGCAGGGTTGTTCATGGCGTGGATCACCAGTTCAGGCGTGCCGGTTGGGAGTCAGCGGGGATGCCGCGGCGGATAATACGATCGCACGGGCAGCATGTTGTCGAGCCACCGCGGAAAATACTGGCGCTGTTTGTTGACGACGACACCGAGGATGTTCGCGCCCGCACCCTCCAGAGCGCACTTGGTCCGCCATAAGCTTCGCCGCTGGACGCGTTCCGATTCGGTCACCAGGAGCACGCCGTCGAGCAACGAGAGCAGGTTCGGCGGAAAGACGGCATCGGCCACCGGCGGCAAGTCGAAGATCACGCAGTCGCAGGTCTGCTTGAGGATCTCGACGCGGGCGGCGAACGCGGTGTCGCCGTCGATGACGTCGGGCGGCGCGCCGGCGGTGAGCAAGGCCAGATGCGACGCGCCGGCGACGTGATGCGCGCAATCGGCGGGCGAGCGGCCGGAGAGGAATTCGACAAGCCCCGGGGAGAGTGGAAAACCAAAGATATTGTGCAGGCTGGGGTGTTCGAGGTTGGCGTCGACCAGCAGCACTTTGCCGACGCCGCCGGCCGCCGCGGCGATGGCCAGGTTGGCGGCCAGAGTGCTGACCCCCTCGCCGCCGAAGGAGCTCGTCAGGCCGATCGCGCGGGGGCGGGCCAGATCGTCGCGGGAGCGCCGCAGGCCTTGGAAGATCTCATGGCAGTAGGGCTGCAAGTGCCCATTTCCGGGAAGATGATACGATTTTACGGCATTCGAGATGGACATGGTTAATCTCCGTTGGAGGAGGCGTGGACGCCATTCATTGTGTGCCGCTTCCAGGCGCCGTTGGCGACGCGGGGAATGGCGGCCAGCCCGGGCAAGCCCAGGCTGTTGGAAACGTCTTCGCAGGTCCGCAGCGTCTGGTCGAGTTGTTCGGAGAGCATTGCCACGGCGAAGCTCGCCAAGAGGCCGCCGAGAATCGCCACCAGCAGGACCATCAGTTTTTGCGGGCGGACCGGCGTAGGAGCGAAAGTGGCGGGTTGAATGACATTGACGTTGGAAATCCGGTCGGCCCGCAAGGCCTGGTCCATGCGGGCCTCCTCCATCTTTCCGCAATAGAGGAGATACTTGTTCTCCAGGCGTTGCGACTCGCGGGCCAGCCCGTCGATGGCGAGCTCATTCTGGTTGAGCGTCACCAGGTTCTGGCGGAGGTCGCGCAATTGCCCGGCGAGGCTCTTTTGCTGCGCGTTCAGGGATGCCTGATTGGCCACGTCATGCGCGGACAGGGCGGCGATGATCTCGTCGCGGAGGGGATTCTCCTGTTTGAGATCCTCGTCGACTTCCCGGATCTGCCCGCCCATGGCGATGGCGGCCGGATGGCTGTCGGTATACTTGGATCGCACTTCCTCCTGGTGCACGCGGAGCTGGAAGAGCTGTTCGCGCATGTGGCCCAGTCCGTCGTTGGGGGTGCCGCCGACCATTTGCTGCAAGAGCGGTTCGGGAAGGGAGCCGGCGGTTTCCCGCATCGCGGCGATCTTGGCCGCCGTGGCGGAAATCTCCGCGGCGACCCGCTGGGTCTGCGTCTCGACGGCGCTCACCTGGTCTTCCAGGGCGGTGCGGCGGGCCTCGCTGGAAGCCAATTGGGCGTGGTTCTTGGCGTCGCACAATTTGGTTTGGGCGGCGAGCAACTGATCCTTGAGAAGCTGCGATTGCTCGAGGAAGAACTCGTAGGATCCCGACGAGCGATTGATCCGCATGTGCTCGTCGAGGTAGACATCCACCAGGGCGGCCACGATGTCCTGGGCTTTCTGCGGAGTCAGCGCCGTGCATTGCACGGTGACGACGGTCGACGCGCGGGGAGAAACCACGTAGAGGCGGCGCTCGATGTCGCGGAGCGCCGCTTCCTTCTCCTCGGGCGCCGCTTTCGCATTGCAGAGCTTAAGTTTGTCGATCACCTTTTCGAGGATCGCGCGGCTGCGGACGTGCTCGATGATCGAGTTCATTTCGGTTTCGCGAGTGCCGCTCAGATTGATCATCTCGCCGGTCGTGGCCGTGGGGTCGAGGGCCGCATTTTCGCGCCCCACGCGCACGAACAGTTTGGCTTCCGACGCGAACTCGGGCGACGCGAAGCGGAGCCAGAGCACTCCGGCGAGGATCGAAAGGGCCATTACCGCCATGATCCGCCATTTGAAACGGAAGATGGGCAGAAGGTAATCGCGAAGAGAGCGGGTACGTGGTGTGTTCATGGTTGATTAGCCCCCGCGGGAAGCAGGTTAAGGATGATGGATTTGGGTTGAGGGTTGAAAACAACCGCCGGGTGTATTCACCGTGCGACGTTCTCCGAGGCGGTGAGTGCCGCGGCGCGGCGCGCGGGCTTGACGACCCGGCGAACGATTTCCACAACGCGGGCCCGGTCGGCGGCGCTCAGGTCGGACCCGCTGGGCAGGCATAAACCGCGGCAGAACAACTGCTCCGCGATCGGACCGCCGCGGGTGCGGCAGCCGCGAAACACCGGCTGCAAGTGCATGGGTTTCCAGAGCGGCCGGGCCTCGATGTTTTCGGCCTCGAGGGCCAAGCGCACGTCTTCCGGCCCCGCCGCGCTCGCGTCGGGATCGAGGGTAATGCAAGTCAGCCAGCGCGTCGAACACCCGGCCGGGTGCTCGGGCATGAAGGCCAGGCCGGGCAAGTCGCCCAGCGCTTGCCGGTAGAAGCGGAAGTTGGCCCGCCGCTGCGCCACGCGCTGGTCGAGGACCCGCAGTTGCCCGCGACCGACGGCCGCCAGCAGATTGCTCATGCGGTAGTTGTAGCCGATCTGGGAATGCTGGTAGTACGGGGCCGGATCGCGGGCCTGGGTGGCGAGGTGGCGGACGCGGTCGGCGAGGTCTTTGCGCGCGGTGACCAACATGCCGCCGCCGCTGGTGGTGATGATCTTGTTGCCATTGAAGGAGAAACAGCCGATTCGGCCCAGCGTGCCGGCGGGCTTGCCGCGGTAGGTGGCGCCCAAGGCCTCGGCGGCGTCCTCGATCAGCGGGATCTCGTAGAAGTCGCAAAGCTTGCGGATCGGCTCGTAGTCGGCGCATTGCCCGAAGACGTCGACGGCCAATACGGCCTTGAGCGGGCGGCCGCGGCGGAGGGCGTCCTCGATTTCCTCGGCCAAAAGCGCGGGATCGAGATTCCAATTGCCGGGCTGACTGTCGATGAACACCGGCGCGGCCCCGGCGTAGCGGATGGCGTTGGCCGTGGCGGCGAAGGTCAAGGTGGCCGTGGCCACTTCGTCGCCGCTTTCCACCCCGAGCACCAGCAGCGCCAGGTGTAGGGCGGCGGTGCCGCTGGAAAGCGCCACGGCATGTTCGATGCCGAGCTTGGCGGCGAATTCGCGTTCGAAGGCGTCGACGTGGGGGCCCAGCGGTGCGATCCAATTCGAGTCGAAGGCATCCAACAGCAAGTCCCGCTCCTGCGAGGACATGTGTGGCGGAGAAAGATAGATCCGCGGGGGGGACTGCGAGCCGATGAACTCGTCCGTCTCGCCGCGGGCATTTTGATTGATTCCCTCGCGCAGCAGTACCTTGCGGACGGTCAGCAGGAGAATCCGCAAATCGAGTCCCAGGCTCCAGTGGTCGACGTACCAAACATCGAGGCGGAACTTCTCGTCCCAGGGGATGGCATTGCGCCCATTGACCTGCGCCCAGCCGGTGATTCCCGGACGGACCTCGTGCCGCCGCGCCTGTTCGGGAGTGTAGCGGTCGAGGTACTTCGTCAACAGCGGCCGCGGGCCGACCAGGCTCATGTCGCCGCGGAGGACGTTGAACAATTCCGGCAATTCGTCGAGGCTGGTGTGGCGGAGCAATCGTCCCAGCCAGGTGAGCCGCTGGGCATCCGGCAGCGGCTTGCCTTGGGCGTCGCGGCGATCGAGCATGGTGCGGAATTTGAACATCGTGAAGGGCCGGCCGCCTGCGCCGGGCCGGCGCTGACGAAACAGCAACGGGCGGCCCATGGTCAAGAGAATCGACGCCGCGATCAGGGCCAGCAGCGGCAACAGCAGGATCAGACCGACGAGGGAGGCGGCGATATCGCCCCAGCGTTTGAGCGATGATTGGAAAGGGTGTGGAGCGGCGCGGCCGCGGCGGGCCCCGCCAACACTCACCCCCGGCCCCTCTCCCGCGAGCGGGCGAGGGGAGAATACCGCGGGGGCTTGCTTCGCTCGATCCACCCTACTTCGCCTGACCGCGGCCCCGGGTCCCGGCTCCGCCAGGCCCGCGGCGCGCATCAGCCGGAGGAATTCCTGGCAGAGCGTTTCGCGGACCGTTTGCGGGTGGAAATCGCGAACGACGCGGGCATGGCCCGCCTGCCCATGCGTCTTCCGCAATTCCGGGTCCTTCAGGTAACGGCCAAGCGCCGCGGCGAGCGCCGCGACGTCGCCCACGTCGACCAGCGACCCGGTGACGCCCTCGACCACGGCATCGACCGTTCCGGTCGCGCGGAATCCGGCCACCGGCAGCTCCGCGGCGGCCGCTTCCAAGGGCACATTGGGCATGCCCTCGCGATAGGAAGGAAAGGCCAACACGTCCATGGCCTGGTAATACGGCGAAAGATCGTCGACACTGGCCGAGAGGGCGATTCGCGGATGCGCGGCCAGCGCGGCGGCACAATCGGCGGGGACCGGGTCGCCGGGCTCGAAGTCGCCGACCAGCAGCAGCCAGGCGTGGGGAATTTCGGCGGCCACCCGCCGGAACGCGTCGAGAAGATCCACGATTCCCTTATCGCGCGTGATGCGGCCGGCGAAGCCGATCACTGCCGCTTGTGGCGGAATTCCGAAACGCGCGCGAATGGCCAGGCCCAGTTGCCGCCGCTCGGCGGTGGGACAGAAGCATTCGGCATCCACGCCGTTGCTGGATCCGTCGGCGAGCACGACCGTCTTCGCGGCCGCCGCCAACTGCAACTTCAGGTAACGCTCGCGCAAGCTCTTGCTGACGCAAATCACCCGCGTTGCGCAGGCCGACGCGAGGCGCTCGGCCGCGGCAAGCAGCCATCGCTTCGAGCCCAGCGTGGTTTCCAGCCGCAGGCCGTATTGCAGGTAAACACGGACGGGGACGCCCGTCAGCCAGGCCGCCAACATTCCCAGCAGTCCGGCCTTGGGAGTTGCCGCCGCGACCACCTCCGGGCGAAGTCGCCACATAATCGCGACGAGCCGCCAGAGGGCCGCGCAATCCTTGGCGGGGTGGATTTCCCGTTCGATGGGCAACTCCAGCGCATGGACGCCTTCCCGCTCCGCCGCCAGCCGCAACTCCAGGCCCGGCGACGAAATCACGTAAACCTCAAAGCCGCGACGGCGCATGTGGCTCAACTGCCCGCGGAGAAACCGCACGGACACGCTCGCGGTGACCAGATAAACCAGCCGAGGAATGGTCCGCTCCTTGCAATGCATTTTCGTTGGTGAGCATCTACTGCTTCAGCAGATTCAGACCAGGGTGGCACGTCCCTGCGCGCCGCGAAGGGTGTGGGTTCGCGGCGCCACGCCCATCACTTCGTTCTGGGCGTGCCACCCCATGGGTCAACTCAGTTCCTCACAGTTCCTAAGGTGCCGGCGAAGACTAACTGCCCGGTTTCGCTTCCTTTTCCGTAGCCCAGGCATTTATGCCTGGGGCACAAATCCCGTGGGCTTGGGATTTGGGCATCGCCCGTAATCCCAGGCATAAATGCCTGGGCTACGGAAATCGGGAAGTTATTTTTCGGTCGATCGTAAGACGCCCTAACAGGACGCCAGAACCCCTCACCCCCGCCCCTCTCCCGCAAGGGGGGAGGGGAGTTGTGTTAGTGACTCACCCCCGGCCCCTCTCCCGCAAGGGGAGAGGGGAGTTGTGTTAGTGACTCACCCCCGGCCCCTCTCCCAAAAGGGAGAGGGGAGATCTTCGTTGCCGTCCGCTTATCGCCGCGGCGCTCGAGCCAGACCGCGGTCGCAGATCGCACGTGTTCGTAAAAGGTATTCCTGCGCTGGCGAAGGACGTCTTCCTGGTACTGCCCGGCGCGCTGCAAATTCCGCAGCGACATTTGCTGCATGCGCGGGCAGTCGGCCAGCACATCGCGGATCTTTGCCGCCAAGGCGGGCGCGTCGTTGGGCTCGACGAGGTCTGCGGCCGGCAACAGCTCGGGAATCCCGCCGACGTCGGCGCCGATGCAGGGCAGCGCCCGTGCCATCCCCTCGATCATGGCCCTGGGCAGCCCTTCCTGGCGGGAAGGCAACACAAACAGGTCGGCCTGATCCAACTCGGCTTGGATGGCCGCGCCCGCGGGAAGATGACCGCGAAAGTGCACTCGCTCGCGCAGTCCCAACCTTGCGGAGAGCGACTCCAAGGGCGCCCGGTGTTTCCCGTCGCCGACGATGACGAGTTCCGCGTCGAGGCCCTGTTGCCGGCAACGCGCGAGGGCATCGATGAGGAGGTCCGTTCCTTTGTAAAGCTGTTCCAGCGTGCCGACGGTCACCAGCCGCCAGGGCGACTTGGGCGTGACGCGGCGAAAACAGTCGGCGAGAAAGCCATCGAGTTGCACGTCGGAGCAGTGCAGCGCCGGGGCTCCGGGCCCGGGCGGATAGCGGCGTTGCAGCGCCGCGGCGGTGACATAGGCCGAAGCGCAGGCCCGAGCGCAGTGCCGCCGCAAGGCGCGTGAGAACCACCAGCGGAAAAACGGCCGCAAGGGATGTTTGACCGCTCCCGGCGAAAACACGTCATAAGGGTCGCCGACGACTTCCACGCCGTAGGGCCGCCGCTCATGCTGCAGCTTGGGGAAAACGACGGCGGAGAGTTGCGAAGGAACGCGAAGGATCACCGCGTCGTCGCCGCCGACGGCTTGCCGCACCGCGCGGCACACGCCGCGCCGATGGGCCAGGTAGGACCAGGGGCCGACAAAATGCGGCACCGCCGCGAATTCGACGCCGTCGCCATCGGCCCGATAGCCGCGCGCCGGCGAGCGCGGCACTTGGCGTAAGCGGGCCACTACGCGGACTCGATCGAAGACGGCCAGGTAGCGCTCCCAAAACGAGCGTGGAAAAACGCCGTCCGTCCAGACGACGCCGTCCGGCGTTTGCGAAAACCGCTGTTCGAGAACCACGCACACGCGCATAATTATTGCCGCAGTTCGACTTGCCGGTTTTCGAGGTAGAGGGATTCCCAGTCGGCCGCCATCCGTTCGGCGGTAAACATCGCACGATGCCGCTCGACGCAATTGCGCGACAACCGCGCCCATAGGCCGTCGGTATTCATGACCACGGCGATACAAGCGGCGATTTCCTGGGGCGAGTTTTCCCGCAGGATGTAGCCTTCGCGGCCGTTGCGGACGGTTTCGGCACATCCGCCGACGTCGGAGCAAATGCAGGGCACGCCACACGCCAGGGCTTCCAGCACCACCTCGGGGTGGCCTTCGCAGTCGGAGGGGAGCACGAGCAGATCGAGCGTGGGAAACACCCGCTGCTGCGGGTTGTCGACGTGCCCGGGCGCGACGAGCCACTCGGCGTGCTCGGCGGCCAGCCGCCGCAGTTCCGGGCAATCGGGGCCGTCGCCCACGATCGAGCAGGCCACGTCCGGCCCGCGGAGCCGCGATTGCCGCACCGCGGCGACGACGCGGCGCCAACCTTTGGCCGTGGACAGGGTGCCCACAAAACCGACGCGGAAGGGACGGTGCGGCTGGGTGCGGATTTCGGGGTGGCCCGTGGCCGGCGCGCCCGTGCCGTTGTAGACCACGCGAAAATCGGCTGCCTGGCCGCCGTACATCGCGGCGCAGTCGGCGGCGCTGCGGCGGCTTACGGCCACGAGCGTCAACCGCCGCTTGCGCAGTTGTTTCACGCCGCGGACGTGCATCCAGCGTTTGAGGCGGCTGTGGAGATCGCCGAACGATCCCCGCGACCCGTGGAAGGACACCAGCCAATTGCCGGCAGGCAATCGCCGCGGCAGCCGGTAGACCCAGGCGGTGTAAGGTCCGGTATGGAAGTGACAAACGACGTTGCCGGCATGGGGATCGAGCCCGAGCGACTTGATTGCCGCGATAACGTCGACAGGCGCGAAATAATAGGCCCCAGTGACGGCCGGCCGGCGGACCAGACGCACCGCGTCGAAGTACTTTGCCATGTCCGCGGCGACGGCCGGGCGGAGTTGGCCCACGTGGACACCCACCAGCATGACCTGCCAGCGAGGACGATGGAAACCGGCGAGGGTCTTCACGGTCGACCAAACGCCGCCATCGACGTTGGCCACAAAGTGCACGACCGTTCCCGGCTTGCGGCATGGGTTCATGAATAGCCCTCGAATCGCAAGGGCGGGAGAATGGTGGCAGTGCGGGGCGTTCTTGCGGAATCGCCGACCGTGCCGGCGGCGCGGTGCAGTCTGCGCGACGCCACGGCAAGGACCAGCAGCGGAAAGAGGCCGGCGCCCATGATGAATGCCGCGATGTTGTCGGAGTCGCCGATGAGGACTACCAGGCAGAGGTTGACCAGGAACGGCATGAGCAGCCAACGCACGTCGCGGCGGCTCCAGGCGGCCGCGCAACGGCGGACGCAGCCGACGGCCAGGCCCAGGAGCACGAAGGAAAAGGGAACGGCCAGCGGCCCGAAATTCAGCATGGCCTCGCCCGTCAAGCCGAAGACGGCGGAACAGGTGCCGATAAAGCGGTCCTTGTCGTAGGTCGAATTGAGCGGCCGTTCCCGATAGGAGCCGCGGCCGTAGAGCATTTCCGTGCCCTCGCGGAGCTTGGTGGGCGGGCGATTGCGCCAGACCGGGCCCGGCAGGACCGTGAGCGCTCCGCCGAGATAGGTCCGGCCCAGGCCATATTGGTAATCGCTGTCGGGACTCATCAGGCGATAGAGAACGACGGCTTGGACGTCGCTGCGGCCCATGTCTCCCAGAATCGCCGCCCGCAGCGGCCGGTGCGTCTCCTCCTCGACCTCTCGGCGGGCGTCGGACGATTCCAGCGCCCGCTGTAGTCCTTCCACGCCGCCGCTCTTGTAGAACCCGTAGAAATACATGAACAGGACCAGCGCGACGGTTCCACCGAGGATCAGTTTCTTCGGCACGGGGCGGATGCAGAAATGGACGATGCCCACGGCCCAGAACAAGGCAAACACGGTGTTCGAGCGACTTCCTTGCAGTCCGCCAAAGAGCAGCTTGACGGCCGTGAAGGCCAGCAACACGCAGAACAACGTCGGCCACGAAGGGGGATGGTGGCGGCGGCGGAGGATCGCGTAGCCCATCAATGCCAAAATCGGGAAGCTCTCGGCGACCATGGCGACCCAACTGCTTCCGAAGAACGCGTGCTCTTCCCGCTGGACCGCCGAAATATAGCCCCACAGGCCGCCGTAGCTGGCGTAGACCAGGGCTTGCAGCGCGGCGGCCAAGAGCAGCGCGCCGCCGAAGCACCATCCCCAGGCCTTCGGACGCACGCGCCACACCGTGGCGGCACGGGGAGCGGGCCGGGCGTCCGGGCCGAAGTAGACGCGGCTGGCGCGGTACACCAGGAGCCCCAGCAGGTTGAGCGCGGCCATGGCGCCGAGCCACGGACGCCAATCGGCGGGCGGCGGCGTTTCGTCGGTCCAGTATCCCCAACTGACGTGCAGAAGCGGAGCGAGGAGGAAGAAGTGGACACCGAACAGCCCGAGGATGCCGATGGGATCGAAAATGTCGACTTCGCCCGTGATCCAGCTCGCCGCATCGGCGCCGATCACGATGCCGCACAGCAACACCGGGATCATGAACCAGTGGAGCAAGTCGTTCGAGCCGGAGACGACGGCCGCGATGCCGAACAAGAAAACGACCGCGGTGCAGAGGACGCCGCTTACGTACCAGTGGTTATGTCGTTTCCGGTCGATCATCCCGCAAGGTGTCTTTGCGATAAGGTCATGGGATCTCCGTCGTGGAAAGCGCCGGCCGGGCCGGCGCGCGCGGCCCATCCGGCAGCCGATCGCCGGGGACGCAACTGGCATACACTTCCGCGAGCGCGCGGGCGGAGCGTTCGATGGTGAAATCGCTACGGCTGACCGCGGCCAAGGCTTCCGCGCGGCGGGCTCCTTGGCGGTCGAGCCGCAGGAGGATGCGGCGGGCCCAGTGTTCCGGCCCGTCGCCCAGCGGCAGACGCTCGATTTGTTGGGGCAGCACGGCGAATTCGTCGGGGACATTCTCGGACACCAGCAGCGGTAGTCCGGCCGCTTGGGCTTCCAGCAGAACCATGGGCAATCCTTCCCAGAGGGATGGAAGCACGAAGGCGTCCATGGCCGCGAGCATCAGCCGCGGCACGTCGCTGCGCGCGCCGGTGAAGACGACGCGTTTCGAAAGGCCTCGTTCCGCGGCCGCCTTCTGGATCGCCGCTCGAAGCGGCCCGTCGCCGACGAGGAGGAAGTGCAGCTCCGGTTGAAGGCGGAGACACGCGGCGATGACCTCCAGCAGAAAGGCGTGATTCTTCTGTGGCACGAACCGCCCGACGTGTCCGATCACCGGGGCGGCGGCGGGAAAGCCCCATCGCCGCCTCTCGGCGGGCACTTCGAACGGTTCGGCAAAGGGCGAAGGGTCGATGCCATAGTGCAAAATCCGCCAGCGCCGCTGCGACTCCCAATTCTCCCCATACAAGGATCGCGCGGCGTCGCGAGAGCAGGCCAGCCCGAGGGTCGCGTAGCGATCGATGCAGCCGGCCAGGACGTTGTTGTAGGCGCGGCGGATGGGTCCCGGGCGCCAGGGCCCCGCGCCGTCGCAGTTGTGGCTGTGGGCGATCCGCGCGGGGACGCCCACCTTGGCCGCCGCACGCAGCAGATAGCCGCTGAACTCCTGCATATGTCCGTGAACGATGTCGTAGGGGCCGTAGCGCCGCAAGATGGAAAGCAGTTGCCGCGGGTAGCGCGCGTAGCTCCAGGGGCGGCGCAGCCCGGTGGGCGGGCAGAATATGATGCGCGATCCCAGCGCGCGGACCTCCTCATCGAACACGCCAGCCTCGGCGGAATGGACGAGAAAGTCCATGCGGAACCGCTCGCGGCCGGTATGTCGCATGAAGTGCAACAGCCAGGTTTCGATACCGCCGTGGTCGAGACTACCGAGGCAGTGAAGGATGCGGATCATGGAGGTCTTGGTTAAAGCCCGTTCAAAGCGTCGCGTGTGTCGTCCCCTCTCACGCCAGGGGAGAGGGGAACGACGCGAGCCGGCGACCGGACGGCATGGGCGAGGATGAGCCCCGCGCCGACGAGTTGGGTCAGGGCCGCGATGAGCAGCGATAGTGCGGCGCCGAGCATTCCATACCGGGGAACGAGCCACCAGCAAGCGGCGGCCGTCGCCGCGACAACAGCCGCGAACAAGGGAATCTGCGCCTTGAAATACCGGGCCGCGGTGACGCCGTACCCGGCAAACGCCGCCACGTAGCCGAGACCCGCCGCCAGCATGAGCCATACCAGGATCGCGTTGTGTGCGGCATATTCCGCGCCGTAGGCCAGGGCCAGGATTCGCTCTCCGGCCACGATGGCCACCACGACTCCCAACAGCCCCAGCGCCGCGCCCACGCCGGTGAGTTGGAAAAGCAGCAGGTTGAACGCTTTTCGCTGCCGGGCGGCGTAGCACTGTGCCAAGCGGGGAGTCGCCGATTGGCCGATCGCGGCCACTGCGGTCGAACCGACCAGTCCCAGGTAACCCAAGGCGCCGAAGATGCCCAGGCACCGCGAGCCCCAATAGTGTTCGACGAAGTAACGGGGGATGCTGGCGCTGAGCCCGATCAGCATCATCACCACTCCGAGCGGCAAAGACAGCTTGGTCAAGGCCAGCGTCTTGCGAAGCTCGCAGCGCGGCAGCAATCGCTCGTAGCCGCGGCCGCGGGCATGGGCGGCGGAGGCGCCTCGGCGGATGATGATGGCGGCGCTGGGCATGTCGTATAGCACGAGCATCAGGGCGCGCGTGGCGGCAATGGCGAGGATACCGTAGAAGACGTTTCTGGTGGTCAGCGTGGCCGCGGCCAAGGCGGCCAGGGCGACCGCGCCGCGGACGATCATCGACAGCGCGATGCGGTCCATCCGCTCGCGCTGTTGCAATAGGCCGTAGACGACGTCGCTGATCGAATCGACGGCCGCCGAGGCCGCGGCGGCGAGGATGATCAGCGTGGTTGCCTGGTCGTAGCCCGAAGCCAGGCAAATCGCGGCCACGGTAACCATCGCCATGACCGCGGTGATCAAGCGTAAGCCCAGGTAGTCGCCGAAGCGGTAATCGCCTTGGGCATCGGTGGCCTGCACCGAGCGCAATTGCAGCATGAAGAATGCCATTACGGGCGTCGTCACGGCCAGGGCGAGCACGAACTGTCCGACCATCGCGGCGGTGCCCAGCTTCGCCAGGACCATCAGCATGGCCCACTGGCAGGCCGCATACACGGCGTTGCCGGCGAACATCCACGAGGCGTTCTGGCGTACCGAGAGCGGCAATGCGTGCGCCCGGCGGGCCTCGGGCAGGACGAGGGACTCGCCCCGCTGATCCAACAACAAGGTTACGGCGCGATCGCTGGTCACGGCTGTGTCAGTTCGCTTCCGGTGCGACGAGAGTAGGCTTCCACGGGCGTTGCTTCCGCGGCGGCCGAGCGGCGCTTTTCGGCGGCGGGCCGCGACGGCTGGTATTCGGGCACGACCTCGCGGAGGGCCTGGCGGAGAAACTCGTCCGACTGGTGAAGTGTTTTCTCCAGCATATTCAACTGTTGACGGATTTCCGCGGTTCCCGCCAGACGGTGCCGGGCCATCTGCACTTTGGGGTGCGCCGTGGGCAGCATCTGCTCGTCGTGGAAATACAGCTCCTCATCGAGTTTTTCACCCGCGCGGATGCCGGAAAAAGTGATGTCGATGGCGCCGGCCGGAAGGCCCGACAGGCGGATCAGGTCGCGGGCCAGGTCGACGATCTTCACCGGCTCGCCCATGTCGAGCACGAAGATCTCGCCGCCCTTCCCCATGGCGGTCGCCTGGAGCACCAGTTGCGACGCCTCGGGGATGGTCATGAAATAGCGGGTCATCCGCGGGTCGGTCACCGTAATCGGCCCACCGTGGCGGATCTGCTCCTGGAAAACCGGCACGACGCTCCCGGCCGAGCCGAGCACGTTGCCGAGGCGGACCACCACGAACCGCGTGGCCGACTTTTCCGACGACGCCTGCACGTAGCGTTCGGCGAGGTACTTGGTCGCCCCCAGGACGCTGCTCGGATTGACCGCCTTGTCGGTGGAAATGAGCGCGAAACACTTGCTGTCGTACTCGTCGGCCAGGTCCGCGACACACTTCGTGCCCAGGACATTATTCTTCACGGCCTCGCCGACGTTGATCTCCATCAGCGGCACGTGTTTGTGGGCGGCCGTGTGGAAGACGATCTCGGGCCGATAATGCTCAAATACGTGCCGCATCCGCTCTTCATCGGTGATGCTGCCGATCACCGCATGGAGCGTGGTGGCGGTATCGAGGGCCAACAGTTCGCGCTCGATGACGAAGAGCCGGTTTTCGCCCCGGCCCAACAGCACCAGCTCCGCGGGTTGGAAGCGGAGGACTTGCCGGCACACCTCGGAGCCGATGCTTCCGCCGGCCCCGGTCACGAGGATGCGGCGACCCTTGATGAGCGTGCCGATGGCATGCGTATCGAGATCGACGGACGCCCGCCGCAACAGGTCGCTGATCTCGATATCCCGCAGCGGAATCCAGCGGTCGCCGCCGAAGAGGTGTTCCAGCGGCGGAATGATCCGCAGCGTTAACTGCGCTTCTTTGCAGGTGTTCATCAAGCGGCGGATACGTCGGCCGGACAAGGTCCCGGCGACCACCAGAATGTCCTGAATGCCATGCGCCGCGGCGATCGGCCGAAGATCGCGGAGATGGCCCAGGACGCGAAGTTGCCCCAGTCGCTGACCTTCCTCGCCGCGGCGGGTGCAGAGCAGTCCGCAGATGCGATAGCGGAACGCGGGATGGCAACTAATCTGATGGGCCAGGACACCCGCGGAGTGGTCGGCGCCCACGAGCAGGGCGGCGGGAAACGGCTTGCGGCGAAGCGCCGGCCAGACTTGTTCGAGGAACATCCGCCCACTGCCGCGCACCGCCCCCAGGATCACGATCGTCATGAGACCGTCCAACAGCAGGACCGCCCGCGGGATCGAGTGCGGCAAGATGAAATGGTCGGCGGCCACAATTGCGGCCGAGGACAAGACGGCTGCCTTCAACAGTGCCACCAGATCGGCGAAAGTTACGTAGAACCACCAACCTTTGTAATGGCCGCAGGCGTAGAACACCGCCAGCTTGATCACAAGGACCCACGGCAGGGTCAACAGCAGCGGCTGCATCCATTCCTTCGGAACGTGGAAATCGAACCGCAAGTTGAATGCCAGCCAATAGATCAGCGCGAACAGCACGGCGTGGGCCATCGCCGGCAAGCAGGAGCGAGACTCCAGCAACACCCACCGCGCCAAGGGAATCCCACGGCGCCGAGGCCGGCTCGAACGGGAAGACGCGGCCCGCCCGTTGCCGCCGTTCTCGGATGGAACAAGTAGCCCGGACTGCCGCCCGTTGGTTTTATCGTGATCGTGCGGATGTGGCACAGGTGTTTTCTTCATTGGAGTTACCTGGAAACAGCGGACAGAGTGCAATGCGAAGACGAGTTCATCGCCCGAGGCTTCCCTCTCAAGCAGGTGAGCGTGGAGTACAGCAATGGGGCGGTTCCAGGCTCGGCGCGCACTTCGTTCTCGTGGGTGCCACCAACGACGAAGTTGGACTGACCCAAATCAGCGAGGTCTGTTTTGCTGTCAAAGGTCCCGACTTGTGGCGGCTCGTTCTGTCGGCCACTGTTTACGACCCAGACATCCTGATTTAACCAATATTCTCAACTTTCCAGTAATAGTCAATCTATTAAACATGTTTAGGTAAAATACGTAAAATAAGTAACAACCCGAAATGACGGTCAGGAAACTCCATACTGGTGGGTGTAGATTAAAACCCACCCGGTGGTAGTTAGCCGGACATGAAATCGCGAGGAAATACCAGACAATTGCCACCCTGAATGTCTTTGCTAGAATACTCAGGCTATCTATATTCACAGAATCGGGTTCCGTGGCGGCAGATCTCGGCATGGCTCTTCGACCATGAGTTTTGCCCGGCCCGCGTAACCGCATAACGTTGAGGAATTGCGGTCTATGTTGAAGCAAACCCCCCGGTGCCGCGCACCGCATTTCTACAAGGGCGACATTGTCGAAGTCCGCAGCGAAAGCGAGATACTCGCCACGCTCGACTCGCAGGGGACGCTCAAAGGAATCCCCTTCATGCCGGAGATGGGCAAATTTTGCGGGCGGCGCTTCCGGGTCTTGGGACGCCTGGAAAAGGTCTATCTTGACGGGCGCCGCTACATCGGCCGGTTGGCCGACACGGTGATGCTGGACGAGGTGCGTTGCGACGGCACAGCGCACGGCGGCTGCCAGGTGGGATGCCTCGTGTTATGGAAAGAAGCGTGGCTACGGGCGGGTCAAGGAGAGCCGAACCCACCGCCGGTGAAGCTACTTCCAATTGTCACCGCACCGCCCACCTGCGGCGGCGAGGGCAAGTTTTCGTGCCAGGCGACCGAGTTGGTCCACGCGGTGGTGCGGATTTCGCCGCTCGCGCTGTGGCGCTACGCCCGGGAGTATTTCTGGGGGGAGCGGAGCCTGGGGCAACTGCTGAAGATGGCGTCGCTGATGGCAGTGAACAAGGTTCGCCGGCGATTGCGGCTGCCGTTGTACGGCTCGACGCGCGGACATTTGGAAAAGACGCCCGAGATCACTCTGAACCTCCAGCCGGGCGACATGGTGCGGGTGAAAAGTCGCGAGGAAATCCGCGCCACGCTCGATCATCTGGGCCGCAACCGGGGCCTGGTCTTCCTGCCCGACATGGTCCGTTTCTGCGGCCAGACCTTTCGCGTAGCGCGGCGGATGGAGCGGGCGGTGATGGATCTCACCGGCGAGATGCGGCAACTCCACAATACGGTGGCTTTGGAGACTGTCCATTGCAGCGGCATTTCTCTGGGCGCTTGCGGGCGACGTTGCTATCACCTTTGGCGGGAGGCCTGGCTGGAGAAGGTCGATCCGCAGAGCAGCGCGGCGCCGTGATCCGCTTGTTTAGGCCGGTCGACCTTCCGGAGCTTTGCGGCATGCCGGAACAGCGGTCGGCTGGCTTTCAAATGCCAGGGTCGCTAATATAAGACGGCTTGGGCCTGTAGCTCAGCGGTTAGAGCAGGGGACTCATAAAGCAATCCAGCCGATTTTGTACACTACTCCGCAATATCGTAAGACACCGTATTTTGCGGGTTTTGTGCACACTTGGTCCTTCGGCTTGTACACTGCACAAGGGTACACAAACCGGTGGTATCGGGTGTCAAGACACCAGTAGTGTACAAGAAACGACGCGAGGGCGGCTTTTCATGCCGCCCTCGGTCCGCTTTCCGTTCGACGCCGCTAAGCTAACGTCGGGAAGAACTCGATTACGCCCTCCTCCAGATGCTTCCTTCGGCGCGAAACCGGCGGTGGTGGTGTTGCCGATCGGCGTTTCTCGAAAATGGCAATGCCGACCCTGTCGATCAAGTAGCGCGGCCGCGCCCCTAGTCGGCTCGCTGCATTGATCGCCGGCAACTCGCCCGTATGAATCCAGCCGAGGATCTTTTCGGGGGCCACACCCCACTCCTTCGCTAACTTCGGTGGCGTCAACTTGGTGCAATCCATCATCAACTCCCATAATACGTGTCGGCGTGCTAAGTTTTTCAGCACGCGGTAGCCGCCGCCCTGTAGTTAGGACGCCGGAAAGGGCCAGAGCCGCGCCTGCGATCTGCCCACCCCATGGCCCGTCGCAACTCACACGATCTCCCTACTCATGCTCCCCTCGCTCATAGCACCCCGAGGCCCGGTTTCCGCCATACGTCCCCGAGTAACCAATAGCGCCCGGTCTGGCGTCTATGGTGGTTCCCATCGGATGAATCATTGATTCCCACGCCATGCCGCATTGCCGGCCCGGGTTGGCCGTCCGAGGGTAGCCTTCACCAGAAACAGTAAAATTGCGGGTGATTTTACTGTCTTTATGGTGGTTTGCGTAAGCCCGGCCGCGTCTGCCGCCATGATTTCGGACTCGCTGTTCGATTGGCGTCCGCAGCCAGACGGTGTTTCCCATGTTCCTCCTCGGTTTGTAAATCTCTGGACCCCCGCGAGCCCCAGTGATTCATCTTCCAGCACTATTTCCCTCCGCTTTCCTCAACCTCACAGAGCCCCGGGAACGGCCCGCTGTGGGCCGATCGTCTCCAATGTCTTAGGCAGCGACCACCGACTCCGCACCGCACGAGCGGGTCCTCTGGGAGGTCAGTCGGCGTAAATCGGCCAGCGTACGATCCGCTTCCAGATTCGCCGGTATACCCAGTCGTCGGCGCATGCCCTGAGGCTATCCGGCTGGACCCAAAATGCGCCGCGTCATACACCACCCGGGGCCTTGCTTACGAAAAAGGGGGTGACTACCAGAAGTCCATTGCGGACTACACTGAGGCTATCCGGCTGGACCCAAAATGCGCCGCGTCATACACCACCCGGGGCCTTGCTTACGAAAAAGGGGGTGACTACCAGAAGTCCATTGCGGACTACGCTGAGGCTATCCGGCTGGACCCAAAAGATGCCGCGGCGTACAACACCCGGGGCCTTGCTTACGAAAAAGGGGGTGACTACCAGAAGTCCATTGCGGACTACACTGAGGCTACCCGGCTGAACCCAAAATTGGCGGGGGCGTATTTCAATCGGGGCCGGGCACGCCTCACGAGCAGTTATCTCAACGACGCCATCGCCGACTACACGAAGGCCATCCGGCTAGACCCCAAAAATGGTGAGTGGTATTTCTGCCGCGCCACGGCCCACCAGTTGAATGGCGATGAGTACAGGGCCAGCGTGGATTTTGACAGTGCCGAGAGGTTCGGGTTCGTGAAAGGGGATCAGTCGGCTACAACGGTTGAACCAAAGAGTGGAGAAGGGGAGGCGAAGGAGGTGTTGAACGAGGACGGCAGGCGGCAGGATAGCCCAGTGCCGGTTAGTCCTTCACCCGCGTCCGATGTGTACATCCTATCCGAGAAGGACCGAAGCATTGTTGCGGCCACGAAGCTCCTCTTGCGGAAGATTATTCGGCTTTCGTCGATCCGACCGAATGAAATGGAGGTTGTGGCAAAGGTTCTGGGGATTTTCGAGAGACTTCCTCGCGTTTCCGATGAGTTGAACGCCGTCATAAACCTTACTGGGCCCCGTCATCAGTATGGTGAGCACGAAATATATCACTACTGGATCGTCGAGGTGGAGGGAGCCGAGATCCGGGTGTCCTCCAACGGCCACTTCTATCGACCATCCAGCGGCGGCGACAGTTTCACGTGTATGCAATGGCGGGCTGTGCCTGGTTGTGAGACGTTCTACGGAGATTACCTCGATGGTCTTCGGATTGTGGACGACGCCCAGCCTTATGAGACCGAAGTAGCCCGGCTTCCAATCTCCGAGCCCGGGTATCACCTCTCCGTTGAATTGGAAGGGGAAAACGTCGACGTATCGGAAGATGAGGAAGAAGAGGACGAAGACCTGAATTCCGTACCGGACGAGAGCAACATCCAACCCTGCGACGAATCGGAGCAGATGTTGGCGGCAGAAGCGGATGAAGTCCGAGGCCAACGAGAGGGCACGTTCTCCGCGGACAACCCGAAGAAATGCGATCTATGTGGGCGAGACCTGACTGTGCGTAAGTATTACCTCGATGCCAGACATCTAGGCAAGGTGCTTTGGTCGAATATGTGCAGTCAGTGCTTTCTTGGGGTCGGCGAAGGCATCGGGTGGGGCAAAGGGCAACTGTTCAGCCGCCAGCCGGATGGCATGTGGTTACAGGTGGCTGGATTTCGTGACGCCGATGACGAATGAACCCGCGCAGCAACCGAAGGCCGACCGCGACCGAGCGTGCCGAGATAGGATGCTGCCTTGCACGAGCAGCACAGGTTACCCTCAAAACCGATGGTGGGATTCGCTCGCAACGTCCTTCTGGGGCCTCAAACGGGTCTACTGGACCTGGAACACGTCCCGACCGTGCAGGCCGTTTCTTGACCCCGTTTTCTGTTGACGAGCGGGAGCGGGGATAGCTGGGACCCTTCCGGCGAAGGCCGCCGGTCGTGGTTCAAAGCTGACTGGCCAAAGGGGACCCTAACTTTCCTCTGGTTCACGTTCCGCCGATCATCGCAAAAACTTTGCTGGGCCGTCGAAGCTGCCACCCCCGCCGCGATCAATCGGGACAGCCGCGGCCGGCAATTTTCTATATCGCACGCACACGCGGAACGTTGGGGATCGTTGAAGCCCTACACCAGCATGGTGCGGCGATCCGCGCGAATCACCGGCGCCCCATTCCGCTCCAGACCCAGTGTGTCGGCAAGGGCTCTACAGCCGCGTGGTTCGGTCCTAGGGCCTGCTTGTGCCGCCGTGACAGAAAATCGGCCGGGGCAGTTTTCTATGACGCGTTTGCGTACGCCGATCAATGCTGGTCGGTCCAAGGATCTGCAACCGTTGCAGAACCTGCGCGGCTTCGGCCCCGTCTGGCTTTCCACGTCCAGCTCTCGCTTGGCCTGCAACCCCTGTGCGTCAATCGGTCCGAGGAGGTGTAACAGTGTGTACCCCTTGTCCGCTATATCCCCGTGTCTAGGAACGATTCCGGCTCGCAAGGGCAAGAGGCTACCGGAAGACCAAAAGGGCGCGAGGCGCAAGCAACCGGCCGCTCAAGTTAGGATTTTGGGATAGGATGCCGCATTGGGAACACCTTACTGGTGCGTGGCGCGGCGCTACCCTGGCCGGCGTGAGAAGTGCGCAGGCCGTCCCATGAGCGCCTGGTGTCGCTCAAGGACCGTCTTTGACCTATTCATGCCCGCGGGCCATTGCCACAATGCCTGCCCGTAGCATCTCCGAAGCCCCGGCGAAGACCAGCATCGAGCCGCCGGTGCGAACGGCCGCCGGCCAGTCTGGGCACAGATAATCTCTTCCCACACGGCGCCATCCGGGGTGTATATTTCCGCGAAATCGGCCGCTGACACCCGCATCAAAGGTGTCAGACGCAGCAATGCGTGAACGTAAGTCATTGTTGTGTGATGTGTTGCATTTGGAAGGGCAGAGGATACCCTATCCATTGTGGGTCTTTTCAGCGGAAAAAAGCCACCCGTGAACGTGCTCCGTTACAGCTTGTAATCGTGAATCGTCAATCCGCTCGCGGTACACGCTTGCCATGTCGTCCTGGACGTGGCCCATGATCGCATCGACAGCAATCTGGTCTTTGGAGTCGCCGCCGATGGTTTCGAATGTGTGCCTCAAGGCGTAGAAACTCAAGCCGGGCCGCTTCAGCCCCAATTTTACGAGTACCTTGGAAAACTCCTTACCAATTGGATCGTCCGACCACATCTTGATTTTGCCCGTCTTCGGATCGGGCTCACCGACTACGGCTTCTGCCCACTTGCCGCCATACTTGGTGATGAAAAGCAAGTCGGCGTGCTGCACGTCCGTTGGCGATGGCCGATCCCGCAGCACTTCCTTGATCGCGGCAATTGTCTCGGGCCAGAGCGGGCACCGCCGCGGAATGCCTGTTTTTGGCCTGGGAAAGTCCACCCATCCACGATCGAGGTCCAAGGCCGCGATCGTCAGATTCGCGACATCCGAATTCCCAAACCCAGTATTCATCGCCAGCAGCGCCATGGCCTTGATTGGCTGTGAGGCCGCGTCGATGATCTTGCGGAGGTCCGTTGCTTCGAACATCCGCACCCCCTTCGCCTGCCGTGCCTTACGGAGTGTCTTTTTCGAAGGCTTCTTGAACTCGCTGCCGTAGCGGACCATCGTGGGGATCAACTGGTTTTGCTCCGCGTAGTGGAGCACCACGCGTACACGGGTAATCTCGTTGCCCAGCGTCACAGGGCTCCAGTTCTTCGCCATCGCGGCCCTGAATCGCTCGAAATCAATGGGGGCGAGGTCGGTAACCAGTTTGTTTGGCCCAAACGTACGGAGTATTCGAGCGCAGGTGTCGTGGTAGTCGGCGAAAGACACCGCTGCCAGTTCACCGGATTCCATTTTTCCCCTGCGATTTGTCAGGAACCGATTACACAGGTCATGGACTGTAAGCCCACCCGCGGTACCGCGGGGAGTACGGCCGGCCAGAAGATCATCCTTTTGGTCGAGCCACTTGTTCAGCGCAGCTACGCCTTCTGGGTCACCATCTAGCTTTCCGAAGTAGTGTGTTTTGCCACGTACCTTCTTGGCCCAGCGGCCGGTAGCGTGTGGAAATAGGGGGAAGTCCGGACGGGGCTTGCCGGGTTTTCCAGACGCCCGCTTCGTGGTAAACTTGGCCATGGATACCGCCTTTCGAGTAGAGATGTGAGGTGGTGTCTTAGACACCCGCTCGCACCACCGGGCGGGTGTCGTTTTTCCCATGGTTCAAGTATACGGAGGTGTCAAACGGGTGTCAAGCTACAGTGCATGGCGAAGAAAGATCGGTTTAACTTACTGTAGTGTAAGCACTTGGGCCTGTAGCTCAGCGGTTAGAGCAGGGGACTCATAATCCCTTGGTCGTGGGTTCGATTCCTACCAGGCCTACTTCCCTTCCCGCCACGGTTGGCTCTTCGAGTTCGCGTTCGTGGTGCCACCCACGCAGTTGTGGTCGCCCGCGGCTTAATGGTTACTATCACGACAACGTGGATTGTGTTTTTGCTTTGATCTACGCTCCACCCGAACAGACCGGTTAGCCATGGAAGCAACGCGCCTCGGTTACGGATGGAGCGGGCTGCGCCGAGATCTGGTGGCCGGGCTGACCGTGTCGGCCATCGCGGTGCCGCAATCGATGGCCTACGCGCTGATCGCCGGCATTGATCCGCGATTCGGCCTGTACTCGGCGATCGTGATTACGGCGGTGGCCTCGATCTTTGGCTCTTCCTCGCATTTGATCAACGGGCCGACGAACGCCATCTCGCTGGTGGTTTTCAGCGCCCTGGCATTCTTGGACCCCGGCGCGCATCTCCAGGCTTACGAGGCCACCTTCCTGCTGGCGGTGATGGTGGGCGCCGTACAGATCGTGATTGCGCTGACCAAGCTGGGGGATTTGACGCGCTACATCTCCGAATCGGTGGTGCTGGGCTTCATGGCGGGCGCCGGCTTTCTGGTCGCATTGAGCCAGGTCGGCAACCTGTTTGGACTTACGGAAAGGGGCACCGGGCACCAACACTTGTTGCTGCGACTTTGGCTCACCCTGTCGCAGGGGGGCGCGATGAATCCACGCGCTTTGGGCCTCGGATTGGGCACCGTGGTGGTGGTGGTCGTGGCGCGGCAGGTGTTCCGCCACTACCGCTTGCCGCGGGTGGACATGCTCATGACCCTGGTTTTCGCCGCCGCCTTGACCGCCGCGCTGGGGTGGTGTCAGCAAGGTCCGGATGGCAAGTCGATTGTCGCCGTGATCGGCGACGTGCCGAGACTCCTGCCGTTGTTTCACGTGCCGGCCATCAAGCCCCAGTGGATCCACGAGATGTTCGGCAGCTCCGTGGCTATCGCCTTCCTGGGCCTGTTGGAAGCGCTATCCATTGCCAAGTCGATTGCCAACCGGACGCGGCAGCCGCTGGACTACAACCGGCAGTGCCTCGCCGAGGGGCTGGCCAATCTGAGCGGCGGTTTTTTCCAGTGCTTGCCGGGTTCCGGGTCGCTGACGCGTTCGGCCATCAACTATCAGGCCGGAGCGGTGAGCCGGTGGTCGGGGGTATTCTCCGCGGCCGCGGTGGCGTTGGTGGTGATCCTGTTGGCCCCGCTGGCGCGTTACGTTCCCAAGGCGGCCCTGGCGGGAATTCTGCTGGTGACCGCGGCCGGGTTGATCGACGTGCCGCGGCTGCGCTATGCGATGCGCGCTTCGCGGTTCGACGCCGCGCTGGTGCTGGTGACCGCATTCGCGGCTATCTTTATCAGCGTCGAGTTCTCGATCCTCATCGGCACGGCCATTTCCATCCTCCTTTACGTTCCCCGCGCGGCGCGGCTCAAGGCCACCGAATTGGCGGCCTGCTCGGAAAGGGTGGTCCGCGACCGCCTGCCGACCGACCCTGTCTGCACGGTCATGGCGGTATTCGACATGGAGGGCGAGTTGTTTTTTGGGGCGGCCTGGGACCTGGACCGCCTCTTGGACGAACTGCGGAAGCGCGTGCTGGGCGGCGCCCGGGTCATCGTCCTGCGGATGAAGCGGACGCGCAATCCGGATATGGTTTGCATGGAGCGGCTGCAGCACTTCCTCCAGGAAATGCACGTGCGCAACGTGACAGTGCTGATGTGCGGGGTCCGCGACGACCTGGTCCGGGCGATGCAGAACCTGCACTTCGAGGATTGACTGCCGGTGGACCAGGTGTTTCGGGAGACCGACGTGAAGTTCTCCTCGACGATCAAGGCGGTGCGTCGCGCGTATGAACTGCTGGGTTCCGACCTTTGTACCCATTGTCCGCGTCGCAACGATTACGAGCCCAACGACGGGGCACTCTATTACGTGATCTAAGCCGCGCTGGCCGCAGCCTGTCGGAAACGACGGTTGGCCTGCGACGACGGCGTAGTCTGCGGAAGATCTTCGTGCCGTCGCAGCGGCAACTCTAATTGCGCAATCGCGCTCATGTTTCGCAGTTACGCCAAGCTACTCAAACTAATAATTATTTGGCGAATATTAGACGAAGTTAACCACGGACTAACTGAATGCTAATACTAAAGTAGGGGGTACGGGCCCGTCGACGCACCTCTTATTGAGTTCCATATTTTGGGAATTGCCAGGGTGGCAGCCATGCCCGGGAAGAAAACTGTGCAAGCGTTTTGGCAGGGTCAGGAACCGGTGAACGTTGCACCGATGGCGTTTCTGCGGAGCCAGATCCGTGAGGCGCAGGCTTCGGTGGAGGCCACGTCAGCACTGAAGGACGCCGCCGCTACGAATGAGGCGGCCGCGATCTGGGGGAGATTTCGATCCGCGCTGTCGGTGGCAGGCGACGTTCTTCCGCGGGCCGACGCGAAACGCTGCGGCAACCCGATTCGTCGTTTGCAGAAGCGGCTTGCAGCGGCGCGCGATATCGAAGCCCGCATCGAGACGGTGTGTGACGTGCTGGCGGAGTTGCCGGACGAGAGTTTTCCGCCGGGGATCACGCGGCTGATGGCGGTGCTCGACGGGGACCGGCGCGCGGCGCGGGCGAAAATTGCGAAAGCCACCCGTCGTTTGGTGAAGAGCAAGGCATTGGACGAACTGCGCGCCGCGGCGAAGCGAGCATCCAAACAGTTTCACAAGGACCATGGCGGAGAGAAGCTCGCGGTTGTGCGACGGCGGGCGTTGGAACGGGTTGGGCGGCAAGTCAATCGCGTGCTCGCATGCCGGCCTTCTCGGGAGGAACTTGCGGGCGGGAAGCACCGCCACGCGGCGTGCGCCGCATTGCGCCGGCTGCACGATATGCTGGAGATCTCGTCGCGGGCGTGGCAAATTGACGTGGATGACTCGATTACCGCGGTGAACCGGCTCCTGTTGCTTTCGGAAAAGGATCGCGATTGCAAAGCGGCGGGCAAGTCCTGGGCGAAGCTGTTATCGAAGGAGTCGACGAGAAAGGGCGGCGCGCGCCACAGCCTCACGCCATCGGAAACCGCGGCGCGAACAGCTTTGTTGCAAACGATGGAAGAGCGGCGTGGGCATTACGGCCGGAAATTGGCTGCAACTTGGGAAGATCTGGAGCGGCGGCAATTCTGGCAGACGTTGCACGCTGCCCTGAAACGCGACGCGGCCGGCGCCCTGCCCGGGGAGCCGGCGGCAATGGCCGACGCGGAAGCGGAACGCACGCTTCCGAAAGCGGAAGGTCTGACTGGTGACCGTCTTGTAACTTCTCAGGACACGCTGCCCGAGGCCGGAGAAGCTGCGACTGTGGTTGAATCCCGGGCCGCGGTGGCCGATGCAAGCGAACTCATGGCGGGGAAGCTGTGGTTTTGGGGGGTGCCCGATGGTGGCGGCGGCCCGAGAGATCCTCGCTTGACGATGCCCGATGTGGGCGCCGCTGCCAGGTCCGCAGGGCCGCTAACGGACGATGGTTTGATGGCAGGGATCGAGCCGGGGCCGGGCCTGTTGCTCTGGCCCTACGAAAATGGTCAGTCGCCCGTGGAGCGATATTGCCAACCATGGCCACGCAACGAGGGCCAGTGTGATCCGGGCTTGGGTACCGGACGATCTTGTCGGAGCCGGCTGGAATATCCACCCTCGGCCGAAATGATGATCCAATACCGGCGTCAGTTCTACCAGTTTCTGCCGCTGAATTGTAGTGAGACGGGCGACTGGGAACTGCTGGAGCGATACCTCCACGAAGGCATCGGCAAGCGCTGTACCCTGTTCTACATGCGCGACGCAATTGCCAGTTTCGGGGAATTGAATCGCATGCTCAATCCTGCGGCCGTCGCCGGTTGAGCGACCCACTTGAAATGCGGCGATTCAGCGCCATTTGTGTCGCGCATCGACCGGCCGGGACAGGTCGATGGCAGGGAATGAACTGCGTGCTAATGTCGTGCGCCAAAGTCGAGGGATCTAATTCGGGGCCGATTTCGTGTGCCGCTGGCTCTGTCAGTGGATTGCGTCGCGCGGCATTGCAGCACTGGCAAAGCCAGTGGCACACGTACAATAATGTCCCATCTGAGCGACGCACGACACTACGATGCGGTCTTTGCGGTTCTCCATGTCCCTCCGCGGCTCAAAGCGGCGATAAATCGCCGCAGTCAAAGGCGAACCACCAGCATGGCGGCGGTGTCCTGACACAGATGGCTACCTGTGGGGGGCGAAGCAGCGTTATTTGGAAGCCACGGGCTGTAAAAATTGGAGCGGTGCGGCCGCTGGCCCGTTGACGACCCCCACCTCCGCCAGTAATCTTCTGTTCTTGCAAAGCGTCCATGCGCATGGAGCCGCATCGGGCTCGTCGGAAATGGGCAGAGGTCTCTATTACCCCAATCGAAGGGTTCGCTACCCGTTGGCACATAAGGGCTAGGCATTCGCATGAACCAGCATCGAAAGCTTCAGGAATGGGTCGAGGAAATGGGCCGGCTTTGTCAGCCGGACGAAGTCGTTTGGGTCGATGGATCGGAAGAGGAAAAAGACCGCTTGACCCAAGAGGCCGTGGCGACGGGCGAAGTGACGCTGCTGAACCAGGAAAAACTGCCGGGCTGCCTCTACCACCGCACGGCCGTCAACGACGTCGCCCGGACGGAAGACCTCACCTATATCTGCACCACGCTGCCGGAGGATGCCGGTCCGACGAATAACTGGATGTCGCCCGAGGAGGGCTATCGGCGGGCGGGCGAGATCTTCAAGGGTTCGATGAAGGGTCGCACGATGTACGTGATACCCTTCTCGATGGGGCCGGTGGGTTCGCCGTTCAGCAAAATCGGCGTGGAACTGACCGACAGCATCTACGTGGTGCTGAACATGCGGATCATGGCCAAGGTCGGGGCCCCGGTGCTGAAGCAGCTCGGCACGGGCGGGGAGTTCACCAAGTGTTTGCACGGCAAGGCCGACCTGGACGTCAAGCGGCGGCTGATCCTGCACTTTCCCGAAGACAACGCCATTTGGAGCGTGGGCTCGGGCTACGGCGGCAACGTGTTGTTGGGTAAGAAGTGCCTGGCGCTGCGGATTGCCAGCCACCTGAGCCGGCGCGAGGGATGGCTGGCCGAACACATGCTGATTATGGGGGTGGAGAGCCCCAAGGGCCGTGTGGAATATATCGCGGCCGCGTTCCCCAGCGCTTGCGGCAAGACCAATCTGGCGATGCTGATCCCGCCGGAGGGCCTGAAGATCAAGGGCTACCGGATCTGGACCGTGGGCGACGACATCGCCTGGATGCGGATCGACACCGACGGGCGGTTGTGGGCGATCAACCCCGAATCCGGTTGCTTCGGCGTGGCCCCGGGGACCAGCACGAAGACCAACCCCAGCATGATGAAGACCATCGGCCGCAACACGATCTACACCAACGTGGTGCTGGGCAAAGATGGCACGGTGTGGTGGGAAGGCCACGACGACGAGCCGCCGGCCGAGGCCACCGATTGGCAAGGCCGCCCGTGGAAGCCGGGGATGAAGGACGAGCAGGGCAGGCCGATCGCGGGCGCGCATCCCAATAGCCGCTTCACGGTGCCGCTGTCGCAATGCCCGTCGGCCTCGTTCCGCCTGGAGCATCACCACGGGGTGCCGATCTCGGCGATCATATTCGGCGGGCGGCGGGCGCATCTGACGCCGCTGGTATTCGAGTCGTTCGACTGGGACCATGGCGTGTTCGTGGGGGCCACGATGGCTTCGGAGCGGACCGCCGCGCAGTTCGGAAAGCAGGGCGAGGTGCGCCGCGACCCGATGGCCATGTTGCCCTTCTGCGGCTACCACATGGGCGACTATTTCGAGCACTGGCTGAGCATGGGCAAGCGGATGGCCAGGCCGCCCAAGATCTTCCATGTCAACTGGTTCCGTACCGACGAGCAAGGCAAGTTCCTCTGGCCCGGCTACGGCGAGAACCTCCGCGTGATCGAGTGGATCCTGGACCGCTGCCGCGGCGAGGCCGACGCGGTGAAGACGCCCATCGGCTACGTGCCGATCTTCGAAAGTCTGGACTTGACCGGTCTTTCCGTGACCCGCGAGGAGCTGAACAAGCTGTTTGCCGTGGATCGCAACGACTGGTTCGAGGAGACCGACAACATCGCCAGCTTCTTCCAGCAGTTCGGCAACCGGCTGCCGGCCGACTTGTGGGACCAGCTCGAATCGCTGCGGCTGCGGCTGCGGGCGCCCATTTCGCTATTGCAGCCGGGCGCGGAAATCCGGTCCCTGGCGGCCGAGTTGAACGAGGTCATCGAGCGCGAGAATCCGCATGTCTACGGGGCGCTTTCGGACCTGGGCAAGCGGCTGTTTTTCCCCAAGGGCATTCTGGCCCAGAGCGCCGAGGCCAAGGAGAAGGCCAAGCGGTTCGACGCCACGATCGGCATCGCTCGGGAAAATGGCAAGCCGATGAACCTGACGTCGATCATGCAATATTTCAACGACCTGTCGCCGGCCGACGCGTTGACCTACGCGCCGGCGCTGGGTCGGCCGGATCTGCGGAAGCGGTGGCGTGAAGAGCTGTTGCGGAAGAATCCCAGCCTGGCGAAGAAGAGTTTTTCCACGCCCATCGTTACGGCGGGCGTCACCCACGCGCTCTCGCTGGTGGGCGACCTGTTCGTCGACAAGGGAGACATGGTGCTGGTGCCGGACAAGTTCTGGGAGAACTACGAGTTGCTCTATGGCGTGCGGTTCCAGGCCCAGATCGGGCTCTACCCGTTCTTCAACGCCGGGGGCGGCTTCAACGTCGAGGCGTTGCGGCAGGCGTTGGCCACGCGGGCCGGCAGTTGGAAGACGATCCTGGTGCTCAATTTCCCCAACAATCCCACCGGTTACTCGATCACCAAGTCGGAGGCCGACCAGCTCGTGGCCTTGCTGTTGGAAACGGCCAACGACGGCCGCGACCTGGTGGTGGTGACCGACGACGCCTATTTCGGGCTGTTCTACGACGACGACGTGCTGCAGGAGTCGCTCTTCGCCCGGCTGGCCGGGATCCACGACCGGATTCTCGCCGTCAAGGTCGACGGTCCCACCAAGGAGTATTTCGTGTGGGGCTTCCGCACCGGCATGCTGACGTTCTCCGCGCGGGCGTTCTTCAGCAGCGAAGCGTTGTACGGGGCTCTGGAGAAGAAGGCGGCCGGCGCCATCCGCAGCGCGATCTCCAATTGCTCGCAGTCGGCGCAGTCGATCCTGGCCAAGGCGCTGGCCGGCGGCACCGTGACGGTGGAAAGCCAGCAGAAGAAGTGCGTGCTGGAAGAGCGGGCCAAGAAGGTCCACGAGATCCTCGGCGCCCCGGAATATGCGGAGCTGTGGGAGCCGTATCCCTTCAACGCGGGCTATTTCATGTGCGTGAAGCTCAAGGGGCTCAATGCGGACGCCTACCGCAAGCACCTCTTGGAAAAGTACGGCGTGGGAGTGATCTCCGACGGCGACCGCGATATCCGTATCGCCTTCTCGTCGGTCGATCTGAAGGACCTGCCGGACTTGTACAGCACGATGGCGGCCGCCGCGCGGGACATGCTCCACGGACCGGCCGGCGGCAACGGCGGGAAGTAGAAAAGTGGCGTGGCATGCCGAAATGCACATGCCGAGCGCGACGCTGCGCGTCGTGACGGCATGCCACAGAACGCAAACTGACGGACCGCTGCGCGGAACAACCTATTCAAATCGCGGGGATGGCACGCCTGTTTAGAGTCCGTCCGCCATTCGAGGCATTAAACGGCAAGCAAATGCGGCGACTCTTTGGAGTGCGGCGATTCATCGCCGCTTTTGTCTCGTGGCGATCGCCGCCTTCCGACCCGAGGCGCTGGCTTGCGGCTCCTTCGCGCTTCAAAGCGGCGATAAATCGCCGCACTCCAAAGGCGGACAAACTCTTTACGGGCGTTTCTGCCGCAGCCGGCAAAGGGTCGCAAACGACCCTCAAGCACGAATCCGGGCTGGCCAAGCTGTCGCTCGGGTCGCATAATGTGTGCGGAGGAACGCGGCGAGATGGTCGAGACCGGGACAGAGAGCTCCGGGAATGGTGGGACCGCTGTTGGCCGTACGGCGGCACCGCCAAAGGGCGTCCTCGTCGCCCTGGCGATCGTGTATTGCCTGGTGGGCTTCGTGGCTGGACCATTGGGCGTTGCTCTCGTGCGCGTCTCCTATTGGTTGGCATATTTTTGCGGCGGAATGTTGGGAGCAATCCCCGTCCTGCTGGCGATCTGGGCTGCGCTCGGGCCGCCGCCGGCGTTGCAACGCATCATGTGGACGAGCGCCGCGTTCGTGGCGGCGGTGTATGCGTTTGTGATTGGGATCTCCCTCCAAGAAGGACGTCACGCGCCAAGTGAAGCGTTACCGCTTACGCTCGGTTCTCTGAGCCTTTTCCTGCTCTTCACGCTGCTTCTCGTTCCCATCCGCCTTATTGCCGGGTGGCAGATTTCGCACGCAATAGATGAATCCGGGGGTAATCCTGCACGGGCAAACCAGTTTCGGGTCAAGGATTTGATGGTCGCTGCCGCAATATTGGCGATCGCCCTTGGAGTGGGACGCTGCTTCATCGGCTTCGACAGTCCCCTATTCCTGCGCGATTGGAACGATTTCCTGCGCGATTGGAACGATGCGTATCGCCGAATGATTGAGCCGTTCGCGATCTTCGCGCTCACACTACTGCCCATGGCGCCAATCGGCGGGATTTGTCTTGCCCTGCAGAGTGGCAAGAAGCTGCTGACGTGTGGGTTAGCGGTGTCGTGGGGGATTGTTAATTTTGCTGTCGTGCTGCTATTAACGCACAATGGGCCACATGGTGGCACATGGAGCGAACTCGTCAAGCTGTTGTGCAGTCAGCAAGCAGGCTGTCTCATCGCCAGTTTTTTCAGTGTCATGACAATTAGCTCGGCCGGTTACCGCTGGTCCACCGCAAGAGAAAACCACCCGGCATCTTCCAGTGCGGCGATTCATCGTCGCTTTGATGCAACGATGCTTCTTAAAGGTGGCTTCTCGGAACAGCCGCAAGCGGTCGATTCGAAACAAAAGCGGCGATAAATCACCGCACTCCAAAGGCGCGGCAAAAATGCTCGTTAATGGTGAAATACTCCATGAACTGGACTGACCCCGCCGCGATCCGCGCGCTTGGCGAGCAATGGTGCCTGCGGCCCGGCGTGCACTACCTTAACCACGGCTCGTTCGGCCCCGCGCCGCGATGCGTGATCGAAGCCCACCACGAGTGGTTCCAACGGCTGCAGAGCGAGCCCATGGACTTCCTCACCCGGCAGGCCGAGCCGGCGTTGGACGAGGCCCGGCGGCGGCTGGGACGTTTCGTGGGGGCGCCGGCCGACGACCTGGTGTTTGTCGACAACGCCACGATGGCCATGAACGTGGTGGCCGCGAACATCCGGCTGGAGCCGGGCGACGAAGTGCTGACCAACGACCATGAATATGGCGCGGTACTGCGGATCTGGGAGCGAAAATGCTCGCGGTGCGGGGCCAAGCTGGTGGTGCAGCCGATCCCCTGCCCCGTGCGTTCGAGCGAGGATGTGGTCGCGGCCATCCTGGCCGGGGCCAGACCGCGGACGCGGCTGTTGGTGGTGAGCCACGTGACTTCGCCCACGGCGATCGTCATGCCGGTCGAGGCGATCTGCCGGCAGGCGCGGGCGTTGGGGATTCCGGTGGCGATCGACGGCCCGCACGCGGTGGCGATGCGGCCCTTGGATATCGTGGGGCTGGATTGCGATTACTACACGGCCAGTTGCCACAAATGGCTGTGCGCGCCGTTCGGGGCCGGGTTTCTCTACGTGCATCCCCGCAATCAAAGGCAGATCGAGCCGCTGGTGATGAGTTGGGGCACGACGCCCTGGGGTGGGACGAAGCGTTGGATCGACGAATTCACTTGGGCCGGCACGCGCGATCCGGCGGCCTTTCTGGCCGTGCCCGCGGCCATCGATTTCCTCGAATCGTTGGGGATCGAGGGGTTCCGCGAGCACACGCACGCGCTGGCGCAACGGGCGCGGCAGCGGATCGTGGCGCTGACGGGTCTGGAACCGTTGGTGCCCGACAGCCTGGACTGGTACGGCTCGATGATCGCGCTGCCGCTATCGGCCGGGGACGGGCCGGCGCTGCAAAAGGCGCTTTGGGAGAAATATGCCATCGAGATTCCGGTGGTTGCCTGGCAAGGGCGACGGTTGATCCGCCCGTCGTGCCATTTGTATACGCAACCGGAGGAAATCGAAGGGTTGGCCGCGGCCTTGGCGGAACTGTTATAGTTTCGTGAGGCAATAATGTGCCCTCACGTCCGACCTTTATCGCAATCGGCGGGCGCGGGGAGAGAATTGGTGGGGCTCGGCTGCGCTCGACGCACCCTACGTTCTCGCTTGCGCGTCGGGCTTAGGATGGGCCGCGAATCATCCGGGTTCCAGCTTGGCGGGCGAGGGGGTCAGAAAATCTCGGTTCCATCGCGGTCGGCCGCATTCAGGATGGGCACGGCCGACGCGCGATGAAACATGCTGGACGGCGCGGGGAGGGCGGCTACAATATCACTGCGTGGGGCCGGGCGAGACAAAGGTTTCCGGAGCCCCGGCGGGAGCCGCACCGCCTGCCGCACAGGCGGCGCATCCGCCGGTGGCGCAGGTTCCGCTGGCGCAGCCGCCTTCGCACTCGGCGCAGGGCGCACCGCAGCACGGCGCGCACTCGCCGGCGGGAGCGCCGCGGCGGAAGACACGGTCAAAGCAACCGCATCCCACCATGCTGCCGGTCAGCAGGATGATAGCCGTTAAGGTCAGTAGTTTCTTCATTGTCGGAATCTCCTAATGCTCTGCGCGGTATGCAATCGGACGGGCCTAGCGACACGGAAAGGTTCGCGTCATGCTTAACCGCTGGCAGTACAACACTTTCTCGGTTCGTGATGGAGCCAGTGCACAAGTAACCATACATCACGGCCCGTGATGTGCAAATGCAACATGGTGGTTTTCCGGAAACAGAGGCCGTTCATTTTTTCCAGCCGCTACGTTGATTACAGGTTACACTTGTCTAAGTGAAAATGAATCGATGAGGGAAAGTTTGACAGCGGCAGGCTGGACGGGTACGGACGAGCAGCATTGGCTGGCGAGTCGCACCAACCGTCGCCCCCTGCCCCTCTCCCGCAAGCAGGCGAGGGGAGAATACTGGTGGGGCTCGTTGCCTCTTACCCCCTCATACACTCAACGCGGGATTTCATCGGAGCAGGAGAAGATCATGCGTAGTGCGACGATCAAGGCTGTGATTGCCGCTGTCTTGCTGTGGACCATCGCCCTCGACCGGAGTGCTGCGGCAAGCCACGACATCTGGCTGATCAGCACCCACGGCGTCTGCGACGGTTGCCCGGGCGCTTTGGAAAGCCAACCGCTGCAAATCTGGCGGCTGGAAAACGAGTGTCAATGGATCGCCGCGGACTTGCCGGCGTTGCGGCACGGCGACGACCCGGCGGTGCCGACGGTGATCTTCGTTCCGGGCTACGATTCGGCTCCGAAGGACGCGTTGCCGATGGTGTGGCCGCTTTACGAGCAACTTTGCAGCGACGGCTGCGGGCGCTCCTTCCGGCTGCTGGTGTGGAGCTGGCCGGCGCAGCGGTCGATCCCGGGGATCCGGGCCGACATGCAGTCGAAGGCCTGCCGCACCGAAACGGAGAGCCTGCTTTTCGGGCAGTTGATCGACCGCATTCAACCTCAGGTGCCGCTGACGCTCGTCGGTTACAGCTTCGGCGCCCGGATCATCGGCGGTGCGCTGGAACTGCTGGGCGGCGGGCAGGTCAATGGTTGCGGGTTGGTGCGGCAAAACACGGCTCCCCGCGTACCGCTGCGGGCGATGCTGGTGGCGGCGGGCATGGACGCCGATTGGCTCTTGCCCGGCCATCGCGATGGCGAGGCCCTTTCGCAAGTCGAACAACTCTTGATCACCATCAATAGCAGCGACCGGGTGCTCAAGTGGTATCAGCGGCTGTACGAACGCGGCGGTCCGGAGGCCCTGGGCTACGTGGGGCCGGCCTGCGCGGGCTGTCTCGGCGCGGAACAGGTCAAACTGGATCTGTTGGACGTCAGTTGTAGCGTGGGCCGAGACCACCACTGGGCCAACTACGTGGCCTGCTCGGGCGTGTTGGGGAAAATCGGTCCCTACACGTTCCGCCAGTCGGCGGCCACCACCGTCGGCGCCGCCAAGAAGGAAAAGCCCACGGCCAGCAAGGCCGAGCCGGTCCAGGACCACAAGTCCGTGGTGGCCAATTAAGGCGATGCAGGACAGCAACCTTAACAGATTCAAGCCAGGGCGGCACGTCCCTGAGCTTAGCGAACGGCGTGGTTTTTCGGCCCCACGCCCATCACTTCGTTCTGGGCGTGCCCCCTAATTGGCCAACCCATTTCCTTACCGCCGCTGATCGATACCATGGACGTGCTGCAAGCCTTTTACGATGGCCGTTGGATCTCCGCGTCGGAACTTGCCATCCCGGTGAGCGATACGGGTTTTGTGCAGGGAGTCTGCGTTGCCGAACAATTGCGGACCTTCCGCGGCAAGCTGTTCCGCTTCGACCAGCACCTGGAGCGGCTCTTTCATTGCCTGGACCTGGTGGGCATCGATGCGGGGATGCCGCGGGGGCAATTCGCCGCGGTCGCGGAGCAACTGACCGCACACAACCACCACTTGATGGCCGCGGGGGACGACCTGGGGCTGTCGATCTTCGTGACCCCCGGTCCCTATCGCTCGTTTGCCGGCACGCAACCGGCGCGGCCCCTGGTTTGCATGCACACCTACCCGCTGCCGTTTCGGCTGTGGGCCGGGGTTTACCAGTCGGGGCAGGCCTTGGTGACGACCGCGGTGCGGCAAGTTCCCGGCGATTGCTGGCCCACCGAACTCAAGTGCCGCAGCCGCATGCACTATTACCTGGCCGACCGCGAGGCGGCGTCGATCGAGCCGGGCGCGCGGGCACTGCTGCTCGATCACGAGGGATTCGTCACCGAGGCCTCGACCGCCAGCGCGCTGGCTTACCGTGCCGGCGAAGGACTGCTCTCGCCCCCGCTGGGAAAAGTGTTGCGCGGCATCAGCATGGGCGTGGTCATCGAGCTGACGCAGCGATTGGGCATCCCGTTCCTGCAGCGCGATCTGCGGCCGGAGGATTTTGCCACGGCCGACGAGGCGATGTTGACCAGCACTTCCGGGTGCCTCGTGCCGGTGACGCGATTCAATGGGCGAGCGGTGGGCCAGGGCACGCCCGGCCCGGTTTTCCAGCGTATTTTGGCCGCCTGGAAGGATCTGGTGGGTTTCGATTTCACCGAACAGGCGCGGCGTTTTGAGGAGCGGGCGTGAGGGAAAGCGGTGCAGGGAAGATCGCTAAACCGAAAGTGACGGGCGATTGCGGTTTAGCGATTTTTCCGTCGAGTCCCGCGTCGATTGTCCCCCGCCTGCTACCCCGTCACCAGCACACAGCCCAAGAGACGGGCGTTGACGCTGCTCAACAGGCTCACCGCGCGGCCGGCGGCACGCCGCGGCGTCTGGCAGGGGATGACCAGCAAGTAGGTGCCGTCGCAATGCCGGGCGATCGGTACGGCCTGAGCGCATGCCAGACCGGTCGCGTCGAGGATCACCAGGCTGTAACGCTGTTTGAGCTGCTTGATGAGCGACTGCCAGGAGAAGTTCTTGGGCAACTGTGCCGGGCTGGCGTAACCCCGGCCGAGCAGCACGCTGATGGGGGGGCGCCCCACTTTCTGCACGGCCTTGGTGCCGCGACCGCCGCCGGCCAGGAGATCGACCAGCCCCCGTTCCGCGGTGATTCCGTAGCGCTCGGCGGCCGACTTGTTTTGCCAGTCGCAGCCGACGAGGAGCAGTTCCCCTTCGATCTGTTGGCCGAGCGTCGTGGCCAGCGAAAGCAGCGAGACGCCGCGCTGGATTTCCCCTTCAGAGCTCGTCAAGAGCATCACCGCGGGACGCGCGAGCCCCAATTGACCCAGGATGATTCGCCCCAGGTCGGCTACTTCTCCCTTGAGATGGCTGGCCAACTTGCTCAGGCCGGCGCGCGCCGCCGGCTGTGATGCGGTTGCCACCGCAGCCGGTGGAGGTTGATGGAGTGTCACGTTGTTCGTGAAATCGTGGACGCCGACGGTGGATTGCCCGCCCGTGCCCGGCATGGCACTGCTGGACAAGCCGGCAGTGGCACCCGCTTGGATCGATGACCGCAGCAATGGACTGACACAGGAGCGATCGGGCGCCATGGGCTGCCCGGAGAGCGCATTCGCGGTGCGGGTCGGATCGGCCATGAACCGCCTCCAGCGCTCGCCGTGGTCACCCGGCGGGGTCGAGGGCTGCGGTGTTTCGACCGCGGTGGCAGTGGGTTCGGGCGTCGGCGGCGATGGAAGTTCCGCCGGCGGTGGTTGGGTCGCTGGTGCGACGTCCGTGGCTGGGGAGACGTTGGGCAGGGAGACGGCGTTTGTTCCTTCTTCTTCCGCCTTCGCTTCTTCCGTTTTCCGCGATCCCCGTTCCGCGTCGCCGGTTCCGTCGTCTGCCTTCTCGCCTGCCTCTTCCGCGATGGCCCGCTCTGCGGCGGCCAATGTCTCTTCCATCTCGTTTTGAGAGCGAACCGGCTCAGCGGGCGACGGCGGCTCGGCCGGCCGCGTCGATTCGAGCTGTTGCAGCGCTTTGAGCATCCGGCTCATGACGATCCATTCAATAGCTGTGACGAAGCCGGGCGAAGAGCCGGCGATACTCCTGATGGCGGACGGGGGTGACAACTTGCACGGGGATCGGGCCCTGGTCCTCGTAGCTTTCCTCGACCACGATCATGTCGCTATCGTCGGCATCAGAGGTTTCCGCGCCCCAAGAGACGGGCGACCAGGCCGAACCGTCGCCGCCGATGCGGCCGTCGTAACGCTCGGCCAGGGCCGCGGCCTCGCGCCGCTGCGCCGCGCCGCGCGACGCAGGATAATCGTCGTTGGGTCCGGCTGAACCGCCGGCGATGCCGGGCGGCGGCGACCGAAGCGCAGCGGCGGCAGCGGGCCGCGTGGGGACCTGCCAGGGCACCACGGGCTGCGGCGTATCGTCGTGGGCCGGCGACCAGGAATGGCCCGCCGACCAGGCCGGCAAAGGCGCCGCGGCCGGCGCGGGGTGGGTTTCGGCGGCCTGCCAGAGCGGGTTTTTGGTGGGGTTGCTCCGGCCGGCGGCCGGGTCCGCGACCACCTCTTCTTCGGCGAACGATTCGCTGAAGGGATTGCCCGGATCGGTGAACACCAACTCGACCTCGGGGCCGATGGAACCGGCCGGCTGGAATTCCTCGTCCAACTCGGCGATCGAGTCCTCGATCTGACGGAGTTGTTCCAGGGGTTCGGGCGCCTCATCCTCGCTCTCCGCGACGCGCAGCAGCGGCAGGGCGGACGATGCGGCGGGAGCGGTTTGCGCGCTCGAGGGCTCGTCGTCATCGAGGCCGCCAAACTCGATCGTATCGCCGCCCGGCGAGGCCGACGGCTTTTCGGCAATCCGTTGCGCCGGCAATTGCTGCAAGTCGGCCCAGGCCTCGTTGACACACGGTGCGTCGACCGCGTTGCGGCCGCCCACGAAGGCCAGCAGCAGGGCATGGTCGCAAAGCTGATTGATCAACCGCGGCACGCCGTCGGTGGCACGGTGAACGGCGTCGCAGGCGGCGGTGGGGAAGACCTGCTCAGGCTGTCCACCGACCGCGCTGAGTTGGGCGTGGATATATTGTTCGGTTTCCGCGCGGCCGAGCGGCTCGAGATAGCGACGAGCCACGATCCGTTGGCTCAACGATTCGAGCTTGGGATTGGCCAGACGTTCCTCGAGGGCGGCTGTTCCGGCGAGAATCAGGCGGACCCGCGGCTGCCCCGCGGTGGCCAGATCGGTGAGCATGCGGATCTCGTCCAACAAGCGGAGCGAAAGCGTGTGGGCTTCGTCGACCACCAGCAGCACGCCGGAGCCGCATTCTTCGCTGTGCGTGATGTAATCGACCAAGGCCAGCCGCAACTCGCCTTCGTCCATGCCGCGATAGGGTTGTTTCAACTCGTAGAGGATTGCCTGGAGGATCGCCCGGCGGGTGGTGAGCTGTCCTTTGGACAACACGGCGGTGCGGAGCGAGTCGCGGAATTGCTCGGCGAGCCGCTGGCACAAAAGGGTTTTGCCGATTCCGGATGGCCCAATGACCACGCCCACGCCTTCGCCGCGCTCGATACAGCGGGCCAGGGTGTCGCGCGCGGCGGAGATTGCCTCGCCGGCGAAATACTGATCGGTTCGCGGCAACGGCGAAAACGGCCGGCTGCTAAATCCAAAGCAGGTCTCGTACATAACCCACTTTCTCTAGTCTCTTGGTTGTGCGAATTCACCCCATCCGTAATGGACCGCCGCCGGTCCATCGACACGAGTTCGATCTGTGCGTGGTGAGGGCGCACAGACCCATTCCCATCCATTCGGCAAGTGCATAGCGGCGGCTCCACTCGCAGACCGTGCGAACTTCGTTCGCCCGAGGCACACTAACGGATACGTAACTATGGCAACGCGGGCTGATTACGGTTTTTGCGATAAAATTTCGACGACGCGATGAAGCGGGTCGGTTACGCAGTGCAAGTCCCAAGGGAGATACGACGCCAAGTGGTCGACCTGCCCGGTCAGCAGGACCCCGCATCCGGCGACGAGCACCATTCCCAGCGCCAGGCACAACAGGCTCGCGGCGGCGTGCACGGCGGTGCGGCCGCCGATGGCGTCAAGGCCCGTTTCGTGCAGCACGCCGACCACGGGGAGCGACAACGCAGCGTGTATCTGGTTGGCCGTGGCGAACGTCCGTGCGCGGGGCATGCCGCGCAACAACAGCCCGGTTCCAAAGGCCATCGCCAACCCGGCCGCCAGCGACAACCGCAGGGGTTGCAGCCAAGCGTGGAATTGGGGCGCCGAAGCGGCGGCGACGTTGGCGGTGAATACTTCGATCAGCGGGAGCTGCTCTTGTTCGTGCCGGGCCTGAGATTCGGCCGCCGCCGCCTGCTCGACGGCCGCATTGGCTTGGGCCAACGCGTCGTTGAGCTTGCGATAGGCCTCTGTGGCCTGGGGATTCTCCGCGGTTCGCTTTGGGGGAGGGGGAGCGTTGTCGGCCAAGGCGCTGCGCTGGCGAAGGGGCGAATGCATGGAGCCGTTGATGACGACCGGCAGGTCGGCCGGTTGAGCGACGATTTGGCGGCGGGTGTTGGCCAACCGCTCTTCGGCCTGGGCAATGCGGCTGTCGAGGTCCTGGATCTCGGGATGCGCGGGGGTGCGTATCCCCAGCAGTTCGGTGCGGCGCGAGCGCAGCGACTGCAACTGCTCGTTCAACCTGGTCCACTCCGGATTGGCGTTCAACCGCAATTCGCGGCCCGGCGCGGGGGCTTGATTCGCGGCGCCTTCGCTCGGCGGGACGGCATCGTCGGCTGCCGCCCGTTTCCGCGCGGCGACGGCGAGATAATCGTCCACGGCCGTCTTGGCGGCCAACGCCTGTTGACGCGCCCGACGGTGGGCCGCAATCGCCGAATCCAGCAGCTGCCGTGCATCGGTCTGCAACTTCGCATGGCACTGGTCGGCATAGTGCTGGGCCAGGCCGTTGACGACCGCCGCAGCGTGCGAATCGTCGGCCGCACAGGCGATGGCGACGCGGACCTCGTTGTTGCCGGGCGTCGACTGTGCGGCGACCTGGAGTTTCGGGCGGAATTCTTCGACCAGCGCCGCCATGCCATCCCCGGCCACTGCGGGGGTGGATGTGGCCGGTGAGCCTTCCAGTGCCCGGCGGATATTGGCTGCCGAAGTGAGTTCCTGCCGGAGCAATGCGGGGTCGGGGGCCACGATGGGCCGGGCCGCGCTGGTCGCGCGATACTCGGCCGGCCAACGGACGACGACCGTAGCGGAGACCGGTTCGGAGGATTCCCGGAGCGGCCCGGCCGCTCTCCATTGCCGGACGTAGACGGCTCCCGCCGTGACGATCAGCACGAAGAGGCAGATCGCCAACGAGCCACCCCTGCGTGGCACGGTCGACGAGCTAAGTTCGGTCCGAGGCATAGCACGATTCGACGATGAATTAGACCTCGCAAGTGACGGCGTGAAACCTCGGCACTGCGCAGCCTCAGTTCCCAGATCGAACCATGGACCGCGGCGGCTTGAGCTTCGAGTGGGGCGATTGCCAAGGGCTTCCCGATCGGAGAGAATGGAGGGCGCGACAGGTGTAACTGCTTTGCGGACTGTCCTTTCTATTCGGCCTTTGACGAGAGCATGCCATGAAGATCGTCGCTTTCACCAAGAGTTTCCGGGACTGGCCGGTTGCGGTCGTCGGTCATCGATTCAAGCAAATCGGGCTCGACGGCATGGACCTCACCGTGCGCCGCGGCGGCCACGTCGAGCCGAAGGATGCGGCCGAACAGCTTCCCTTGGCCGCAAAGGCGGCGCTGGAGGCGGGGACCGAGATCCTGACCCTGACCACGGACATCACGGAGCCGACCGCGGAGGCCGAAGCGGTCTTGGCGGCGGCGGCGAAATTGGGAATCACGCACGCCAAGTTGGGCTACTATACCTACAAGCCCTTCGGCACTCTGGCCCGGCAGATGGACGTGGTCCGCAAGCAGCTTGCGGTGGTGGTCAAGCTTTTCAAGCGGTACGGCGTGCTCCCTTGCGTCCACATCCATTCGGGCACCGATATTCCCTCGCACGGGACGATGCTCTACGAATTGATCCGCGATTTCGCGCCCGGCGAGATCGGCGCTTACGTCGACATGCTGCACATGGTCCTGGAGGGGGGCGGCGACGGTTGGCGGCAGGGGCTCGACCTGTTGGCGCCTTGGATTGCATTGGTGGCGGTGAAGAACTTCGCCTTGGAACGCGACAAGCGCGACAAGCTGGGGCAGCTTCGCTGGCAACACAAAGTTGTGCCGCTGGCCGATGGGGTCTCGCCGATCCCCGACTATGTCGGCGTGTTGAAGAAGATCGGCTTCAACGGCACCTATTCGCTCCATAGCGAATATAAGGGGCGGGGCAGCTTCAAGGATCTCGACAGCGAAGCTTGCCTGGCCCAGACCGCGGAAGATCTTACGTATCTGAAGAAGGTTCTGGCCTGACCGTGTTTCACGTCAAGATCTGCGGAATCACCACTCCCGGCGACGCGGCGATGGTCGCGCGGGCCGGCGCCGATGCGATCGGGCTGAACTTCTACCCGAAAAGTCTCCGCTTCATCGGCGAGGAACAGGCCCGGACGATTGTGGTCGAGGTGCCCGAGCAAGTCGTGAAAGTCGGGCTGTTTGTGAACGCCGCGAGCGAAGTGGTTTGCCGCAGCTACGACAGCCTCGGGCTGAACCTCATTCAGCTCCATGGGGATGAACCGCCCGAGTATTTGCAACAGTTGGGCGATCGGCCGGTGATGCGCGTCTTTCGCATCGGCGGGGAAGGATTGCAGCCCACGATCGAATATCTGGACCGCTGTCAGGTGCTCGGGTGTACCCCCCGTCTGGTGTTGTTCGACTCGCAGGTGCATGGCACGTTTGGGGGGACGGGAGTGGCGGGGGACTGGCAGGCGTTGTCTGCGAACACGGTCCGGCCGCCGGATCGCCCGCCCATGGTATTGGCTGGCGGGTTGACCGCGGACAATGTGGCCGAGGCGATTCGCGTGGTGAAACCGGCGGCGGTCGACACGGCCAGCGGCGTCGAGACGGCGCCAGGCAGGAAATCGTTGCCCTTGGTCCTGCGTTTCGTGGCGGCCGCGCGAAAGGCGTTGGGGCTGCCGTGATCGGCCACCCCCTTGCCAGGCACACCCCGGATGGCTTATCATGCCGGACTGCCGAGCCAGTTGTCAGGCGTAGGGTGGGTCGAGCGCAGCGAGCCCCACCAGTTTGTTGCCTGGGAATGTGGTGGGGCTCGCTGCGCTCGACCCACCCTACAAGAGCCACCTGCTAATAAAGCCAGATAAGGAGTTACGCGTGTTGAAAGTTGAGACCAAGTTGCCTTATAAGGTCGCCGATATCTCCCTGGCCGAATGGGGCCGTAAGGAAATCTCCTTGGCCGAGCAGGAAATGCCGGGCCTGATGTCGTTGCGGACGAAATACGGTCCTAGCAAGCCCTTGGCCGGCGCCCGGATCGCGGGCTGCCTGCACATGACCATCGAGACGGCGGTGCTCATCGAGACGCTCACGGAGCTCGGGGCCCAGGTGCAGTGGAGCAGTTGCAACATCTTCTCCACCCAGGATCACGCGGCGGCCGCTATCGCTGTAACGGGTGTTCCGGTGTACGCTTGGAAGGGGGAGTCGCTCGAAGAGTATGACTGGTGCATCGAGCAGACGCTGTTCTTCCCCGGCGGCCAAGGCCTGGAGCTGATCGTCGACGACGGCGGCGATCTGACCGCGATGGTCCATGGCCCCAAGTACCGGCACTTGTTGCCCGGCATCAAGGGGCTGTCGGAAGAGACCACCACGGGCGTGCACCGCCTCTACCAGATGCACGAGCGGGGCGAGCTGGCCATACCGGCGATCAACGTCAACGACTCGGTGACCAAGAGCAAGTTCGACAACCTCTACGGCTGCCGCGAATCGCTGGCCGACGGCATCAAGCGGGCCACCGACGTGATGGTGGCCGGCAAGACGGTGGTGATCTGCGGCTACGGCGACGTCGGCAAGGGCTGCGCCCACTCGATGCGGTCGTACGGCGCGCGGGTGTTGGTGACCGAGATCGACCCGATCTGCGCGCTGCAGGCGGCCATGGAAGGTTACGAAGTTACGACCATGGAGGAGGCCGCTCCGCGGGGGCAGATTTTCGTCACCTGCACCGGCTGCCGCGACATCATCCTGGGCAAGCACCTGGAGGTGATGCCCAACAACGCCATTGTCTGCAACATCGGCCACTTCGACCTGGAGATCGACGTGGCCTGGCTCACCGGCCGGCGGGACGTTCAGCGGGTGAACATCAAGCCGCAGGTCGACCGCTTCACCTTTCCCGACGGCCACTCGATCCTGTTGTTGGCCGAAGGACGGTTGGTCAACTTGGGCTGCGCCAGCGGGCATCCGTCGTTCGTGATGTCGAACTCGTTCACCAACCAGGTGCTGGCCCAATTGGCCCTTTGGACTGAGGCGGAGAAGTACCCCCTCGGCGTACACTGCCTGCCGAAGATGCTCGACGAAGAGGTCGCCCGGCTGCACCTGGCGCACGTCGGCGCCAAGCTCACGAAGCTCTCGGCGAAGCAGGCCGAGTACCTGGGCATTCCTGTGGAAGGCCCGTTCAAGCCGGACATGTATCGGTACTAGGGGGCAGGGGCCAGGGGGCAGGGACCAGTGGAAGTAAAGGCAACATGATTCGGTAGGTACGTTACCCTCGGTTGTAAAAAAATTTGCCATGAAGCCGACATACTGCCGTCATAGTTGCCCCGTGTGCGGCCACATGGTGGGTTGGCGACGCCGGTACCTCTGGCCCTGGATTTGGGCGCGGTGGCCCTGCGAGTCGTGCGGCGCCCTGTTGCAGTTCCGTCTTGGCAGCCGACTTGTCGTGGCCCTGCTTATCGGGGCGTGGCTTGCCTTCTGCAGCGCCTTCCTTTTTTGGCGCGTCCCATTCTTGGTTACCCTCGTTGTCTACGGGGTCGGCATCTGCGCCGCCCTCCCGTGGGACCGAATTTGTTTGGCGAAGCCTAAGGGTTCGGCTCCGCCGCAAGTGCAACTGGAAAGAAATTAGGGATCGGACTCGAAGCGGCCCTGTTTTACAATCCCCAGCCCTTAATCCCTGGCCCCTAACCCCTTCTTCCCATGCCTGAGATCCAAGCCTTTCGCGGAATTCGTTATAACCTGGGCCAAGTCGGCTCGCTCGGCGACGTCGTCGCGCCTCCTTACGATGTGATCGGCCCTGAACTTCAGGATGCCTTGTACCAGAAGCATCCTTGCAACGTGGTGCGGCTGATCCTCAACAAGCAGGAGCCGACCGACGACGAGCAGAACAACCGCTACACCCGGGCGAAGCAATTCCTCAAGACCTGGCTCTCCGAGGGCGTGTTGTTTGCGGAGGGCGAAGCGGCGATCTACGTCTACCACCAGCAGTTCGAGAGCCTGGGCCGGACCTACACCCGCCGCGGCTTCATGGCCCGCATGCGGTTATCGCGGTTTGGCGAGGGACAGGTCTTTCCGCACGAAGAGACCATGTCGGGGCCAAAGATCGACCGGTTGATGCTGACGGCCGTGTGCCGGGCGAATCTCAGCCAGGTGTTCGGCCTCTACCCGGACCCGCAAGGCGAAGTCGATCGGCTGTTGGACGAGGCGATCGACGGAATGACGCCGCTCGAGGCGGTGGACCATCTGGGCGTGATGCATCGCCTGTGGGTCATCAACGACGTGAAGACGATTTCGGCGGTCTCGGCGGCGATCGGCGCGCGGCCGCTGTTCATCGCCGACGGCCACCACCGCTATGAGACCGCCTGCAATTACCGCGATCAGATCCACGACAGCGGGGCGCTGCGGCCGGAGCATCCGGCCAACTACGTGCTGATGCAGTTCGTGGCCATGGAAGATCCGGGCCTGGTGGTGCTGCCCACGCACCGGTTGTTGCGCGGCGTGCCGGCGATGACCTCCGCGGAATTGGCGGCGCGGTTGGGCGACTGTTTCACGACCCGGGTTGCCGGCCAAGGGGCCGATGCCGCGCCGAACGTGTGGGAGGACATCGAAACCTGCGACGACCAGGCGGCACTGGGCCTGTTTACCCAGGCGGACCGGCAATGGCTGATCGCCGAGCTGACCGATGCGGGCCGCGCGAAGATGGCCGAGGTTGCCGCCGAACACGGTCCGGAGTGGCAAGGGCTGGGCGTGGCCGTTCTCCACCGGCTGATCATCGATGCGCTACTGGGGCAGCACGATCTGCCGAAACCGACCTACGTGCACCGGGTGGACGAAGTAGTGGCCGGGCTACACAGCGGAGAATATCCCATGGCGGCGCTGGTGATGCCGGCCACCGTGCAGCACATCCGCGACATCAGCATCCACGGCGAGCGGATGCCGGCCAAGAGCACCTACTTCTATCCCAAGCTGCTGAGCGGCCTGGTGATCAACTCGCTGGAATAGGCCGTTTCACGTGAAACCGCACGCGCGGCAGGCTACAATGGTCGCTGGAAAGGCGGGGACCATTGCCATGACCGAAGAAACCCTGCGGCACCGTGTCGAGCGGCACAATTCGGTGCAGCTTCTCACGGCGATCGTTCTCTTTTCGGGAGCGGCAGTGTTCTGGTGGCTCAGTTTCTGGATCTTCCGCGGGCTGATGTGCTCTGGACGAAGATCGAGGACGGCAACCAATTGATGCGGATTCCGGCCGGCAGTCGACCGTCCGACTTCCAATGATCCGGTTTGGATGCGCGTTTGCCGGTTTTTCAAATGGGGTGTTTCACGTGAAACGGGCAATTCGCGGTGACGCGACGTTTCACGTGAAACTTTCCGCCTTTGCCGCAGATGCATCACAGTAGGGTGTGGGGCATGGCGAGCCGGCGCGCCACGCCCTTCGCTGCGCTCAGGGACGTGCCACCTACCGTGCATCGCGGCTCGCGCGTGCGTGCAAGCACGCACCCTACGTCGGCTACTCCCCAAGCCAGCCGTGCGTCCAATTGCCATTCCCCGCAGGGTGGAAAACTTCTACAATCCGCCGGCGCGGCGTGACAGGATGCACGGCGCGGTTGCGGCAAGGAGGCCAGGTTGTGGGTCGAGTCGTTTGTGTGGCGAACCAGAAGGGGGGCGTGGGCAAGACGACCACGGCCATCAATCTGGCCGTGGGTCTGGCCCGATCCGGCCGCCAGACCTTGCTGGTCGACCTGGACCCCCAGTGCAACGCCACCAGCGGCCTTGGCACCGAGCCCACCCGCAACCATCCGTTGGTCGCCGGCACGCCGCTGCGCGAGGCCATCCGCCCCACGCAAACCGCACGCTTGGAAGTCTTGCCGGGGAGCCGGAGTTTTCGCGACGTGGAAGCCCTGACCCGCTCGGGCAGCGGCTACGCGGCGCAACTGCGGGAGCACCTGGTGCGAAGCGCGAACAGCTACGATTTTGTGCTGATCGACTGCCCCCCCTCATTAGGGAGTCTGACGCAGACGGCCTTGGCCAGTTCGACGGAAGTGTTGATGCCGATCCAGTGCGAGTATTTTGCCATGGAAGGCTTGGCGCAGATGATCGAAGTGATTCGCCAGGTGATGCAGCAGCAACCCAGCCAGTTGCGGTTCGGGGGCATCGTGCTGACGATGTACGACCACAGCCTGGAGCTCACGCACGAGGTGGATGCGGAGGTCCGCGACTTTTTTGGCGACATCGTGTACACGACGGTCGTGCCCCGTGACGTGGCGGTCTCGGAGGCGCCGAGCCATGGACAATCGGTGATCGATTATGCGCCGCGATCCCGCGGCGCCCGGGCATACGTGGAACTTTGCATGGAGGTACTGGAAAGTGAGTAAGGAACGACGATTGGGCCGCGGACTAGAGGCTTTGTTGGGACGCATTCCGCCGGCGGACACGGGCGACGGGCCGTCGGCGTCCAGTGCGGCCGCGCCGCAACGGCCGGCCGAAGGTCCGTATGGCAGCCGATCGGAAGAACCGTATGCCGTGCCGTTCCCGTTCCAGCAGGCTCGCGCCACGGAGGCGGCGGCTTTGGGTCTTCCGCCGGTGGCCGCCGCGACGCCGCTCTCACCACGGATCGAGATTCAGCGGATCGACAGCAATCCTTACCAGCCGCGGCAGGATTTTAACGAGGCAGAGACGCAGGCCCTGGCCGAGAGCCTGAAGTCGCACGGCCTGTTGCAGCCGGTGGTGGTGCGGCGGCAGGGCGACCGTTACCAGTTGGTGGCCGGCGAACGGCGGCTGCGCGCGGCGGTCGAGGCCGGTTGGAGCGACGTGCCCGCGACGGTGATCGAGGCCGACGACCGGCAGGTGGCCGAGTTGGCGATCATCGAAAACGTGCAGCGGAAGGACCTCAACGCGTTGGAGAAAGCGGCCTCGTTCCAGCGCTACCTGGAGCAGTACGGCTGCACTCAGGAGGAGCTGGCCGGGCGGCTGAATATCGACCGCTCGACGGTCGCCAATTTGATCCGGCTGCTGGAACTGCCGGCGGCGATCCAAGACGCGGTTCGGCAGGGGAAGCTGTTTCAGGGGCATGCCCGGGCGCTACTACCATTGGGGGATGAGCCAGAACAGATCGCGCTGGGCCAGCGGATTCAGCGGGAGGGATTGAGCGTAAGGCAGACCGAGGCGCTGGTCCAGGAAATGATCGATCAGGCCGACGCCGAGCCGCTGGGGGTGATCAACCGGGAAGGCGAGCGGTCGCAGCCTGGCCAGCCGGCCAAGGTCGGCCGGGGGCAGAGCGAACACGTTGCGGCCTTGGAGCAGCAATTCCGCAGTGCCTTGGGGCTGCGGGTGTCGCTGCGTCACAACAGTCGCGGGCGGGGGAAGCTGGTCGTCCAGTTTCGCAGTCACGAGGAGTTCGAGCGGCTGCGGGAGCAGATTTGCGGCTCGGGCCGGGCGAAAGGCAAGAGCCACGCGGGCTGATGTGTTCATCGGTAGGGGGGGGGGCCGCGCGTGGTTGTTCTTTTTCGCCATGACGGGTACGATTAGGATTCTTCCGTCCGCTGGGGCGGGAACGATCGGGGCGTGGCGCAGTCTGGCTAGCGCGCCTGCTTTGGGAGCAGGAAGTCGGAGGTTCAAATCCTCTCGCCCCGACTTTCCTTAGAAAGAAGCCCTTCGGCGAGAACGTCGAAGGGCTTTCTCATTGTGGGGATTAGAGTTACGTCGTCGAGACGGCAGTTCAAAAACACAATATCGAGGATTCGACGCTTTGCGGCATAGTCGGCTGTAAGCCATTGCTGGCGAAGGGTTTGCGAAAGTTCAAAAACTTTTGCCGCCAACTCAGCCGTTTCGTCGTGCGACCGGTCCAGCACGTCCAGTTGCAGTTTGATTGACGCGAGCCGGTCCCGTATCTCCGTGTGCTTGCGGGCGAACGTCTGCTGGTCGATGTCTTCGGCCAGCCGCAGATTGAGCAAGCGATCCTGCTGTTGCACCAAAAGCGTCTCCTGACGCTGTAGCTCGGCACGTTGACTGAGGGACTCCGCCTGCGAATCGCGTGTCTGCGACGCCAGCACCAGGCGGAACCAGTCGCGGACCTTCTCGTCTTCGACTCGCATCTTGTCGAAGACGGCCAGCACCTGGCGGTCGAGATCGGCTTCCGTGACACGGATACGCGGATGACCCGGCTTGGTGTAATACGTGCAGCGGTAATAGGTGTAGAACCGCTCGCTCGTCTTCGTTTTCTTCCTGACCTTCTCACCCGTGATTGGATGCCCGCAATGGCCGCATTGAATCAGGTCGCCGGCATAGGTGATCGCGTGCGACTGGTAAACGTGCCCGCCGAGCAGGGCCTGCACGCGGTCCCAGGTTGCCCGGTCGATCAGCGGCTCATGCTTGCCGGGATACCACTCACCTTTGTGGAGGATTTCGCCAATGTACGCCCGATCGTTGAGGATGGCGTGGACCGTGCTTCGCGGGAACTTCGGCTGTGACGGCCGAAAGACCAAGCCTTCGGCGTTGATCCGCTCGACCAGGCCGTCAAGCGTCAGGTTTTCGTAGGCGTAGAGGTGGAAAATGCGTCTGACGTTCTCTGCGGCCTGCGGGTCAATCTCGATCATGCCGCGACCCTCCTTGCGGACGTTGCGGTAGCCGTAGGGACCGCGAGAGACGAACCAGCCCTCTTGTACGCGACGCGACAGCCCCTCGCGGACATCGACCGATTGCTGCTCGGTGTAGAAGCTGGCCATGTTGGCGAGCGTCCGCCGCATCATGCGGCCGGCGGGCGTATTCTCGGTCGGTTGCGAAACAGAAATGAACGGCAGGTCGTATTCCGACTCCAGCCGTTCGAGTTCGACGTAATCGAAGAGATTGCGGGCAGCCCGGTCCACCTTGTAGAAGAGCAGGCCATCAAGGAAGGCTGCATTCTTCTTGGCGTAGGCCACCAGCTCGCGGAACGTCTTGCGTTCATCGCCCTTACTGGCCGTCTCGGCGATGCGGAAGAGCTTGGCGATCTCGCCGCCCGCTTGCGTGGCGTAACGCTTGAGCGCGTCTTCCTGCACTTCCAGCGAAAAGCCTTCGCGTTCCTGTTCCCGACTGCTCACCCGTGCCAACGCGACGAATTGTTTCATGGCGACGACCCCGAAGATAAAGCCTGATACAACCGACCCACCGCCTGGATCATTGTAACGACTTCCTCGGGTGTCAGCATAGCCGGGTAGTACGGTTGCCAGACGCGGATCGTCTGCTCGATGAGTTCAGCGGTGATCCAGTCGGGGGTCCCGGCCGGGACGATGCTCGGGCGAGCACCTTCCGTGACTTCGCAATCTTTCTTTCGATTGCTTCGGGCCATGACTGGAATCCATTAACGCCAAGGAAATCGCCTCGTGACCGGCGCGCACGGTCCACCGTGCCCCGCCATGCGGGAAAAACAAATCGCACAAGAGGGGTTGCTGCTCAGCGACCGCGCAGCAGCCCCTCTCGCTGGTAGCGTTGCAATTCTTCATGGGAGATGACCCACGAGGCGTGGGCACCACGGCCACTGTGCTTCTTCTCCGCCTTGATGCGACCGGATCGGCACCACTCGCGGCAGGTGAACTCCGAGCGGCCCACGGTCCGGGCGAACTCCTCGACGGAGTACCACTCTCGCACCTGCTGCCGCTCGACCAGGACGACGAGCATGGCCTCAATCTTTTCAAGGTGTTCTTCGAGCGTCATGGCCGTACCCTGTCCTCTCCGTGTGGCGACGTGACCACAAGCAACATCAACGCAATGACGAAAAGCTCCATTACGCCGTGGGCTTTTGCTCGGGCTTTCGCCCAAGCATCGGAAGCAACACATGCTCGGTAACCGCCTTGACGGCTTCCGGGTTGCCCCGAAGGTGCTGCACCACCCGGCGGCACGCCAGCCACATCAGGCTGGCGTAAACACCCGTGGTCAGACTGAACGTCACGATGATTGCGAACATAACAACCTCCTTAAAAATAGGGGCGGGATGGACGATCCCTGCCCGACCGCGTTACTTATTCAACCACCACTTGGCCGCATCGAAGGCCCCCTTGACGACCTTGCCCATTCGTTCCTGGCGTTGGGCTTTGCGTTCCTGCTCCTCCTTGCGCAGCCGAAGCCAGTCATCCGTGCGGAAGGTCATCATGTAGAGTGCCCAGAGCACTGGGATGCCAAAGAGCGCCCAAAAGAAAATATCCCCACTAGTCTCGATAAGTGCTGCAAAAATGGTGAACATGTTAATCCCTTTCTGAAAATGTGGCGGAACGGTTCCGCCTGCCTTGGTTACGATTCAACCTTCAAACGCTACATCTCTCTGCCACCGTGCTCCCGTTCCTGGTCCGGCTCCATTTTCTGAACCTCGTGTTGCTGGTCGGCGTTATCCAGCTCCGGCGTTGGCGTGTATTGGCCAGGCCCGTAGGGAGTGAAGGCGGCCCCGTTGAAAAGGGTCTGCGCCATCTCCATCGCTCCTTGCGTGCCGAGCCGTGACAGTTCTGCCTTGACCTCCGGCCCGAAGTTTTCCAGTCCGGGAGCGATGGCCGTAATCGCTTCTTTCATCACATCCAAAAAATCTCGCTTTGCCATGACGCGCCTTCCTTTCTTGGTGGTTGTATTCGTTGCTCATCGCGGGCCAGCCGTTGCTGCGCGGCGGGCAGTCAACGCAAGTTCCCTGTACACACCATGACGAGGAACCCTGAAGTAATTAGCAGCAGTATCAGCGACCCAGCGACAACATTCGCCAGCGCCTTGAATCGCTCCCAGCGTCCCGGCCGCCGCGCCAGATTGCGTTCTTCAAAGTAGCGGATGCGCGTCGTCCAAATGGGCAGCACTCCCGGTGTGAACGTGATGACGATCCGATCCGATAACGCCAGGACTTCTTCGGGCTTGAGCAGTTTCCGGCCTTGCTGCGCCCAGTTGTCACTCGCATTGGACGAGGAGCCGTGGCTGCCACCGCCGTTATTCGAACTTTGCCAGGATTTCCCGGTACTCGTCCCGCCGTTGCGGACCACGATGGTTTCTTCTCCCAGCCGGTTGCTCACGTACTCCGCTGTCGGCAGGTCATTGATCCCAAAGAACACGGAGCTGACATTGCTCAACAACGTCATGTCTTGGCCATCCGGGAAACATTTCCTGAGTTGGGAAACCGATTGGAAATAAAACTGGAGGCGCACGCCAAATCCGCGATACTTATCCACCGCGTCGTCGAGCGCCTCCATGTGGCCGAGAGATGCAGCCTCGTCCAAAACGAACGTCACTTTTTGCTTCTCCTGCAATCCTCCCCGCACCACCGCGCGGAGCAGCGAGCCTATCCACATCCGCAGCAACGGCGACTGTGCGCGCTGGTGTTCCGGCGGAAGGATCAGGTACACCGTCATCTTGCCCTTCCGCAAATCCGCCGGATCGAAGCTGCTCGTCTTGGTGCTGTCGCAGACGGCCAGGGTATCGAGGAACCGCAGGAAGCGACTTGTCGTGGTCAGCGTCGAGCCAAGCTCCTTATCCTTGAAATGGGTGAGTTGGTTGCCCATGCGTGCCAGCATTCCGTCCCAGGCGTCCGAGGCGCACATCAGTTTGATGGCCATTTCGAGTTTGTCGGGACTCGACAACAGCGTCTGCAAGGTTTGCGCGGACCGATCGTTGGGTTCGCCGTAATAGACCACCAGCGCGATCAACGCCGAAATCCATGCCTCGGCGGAATCAACCCAATGCGGGTCATGTTCCTGTCCGGTGCGAATCACCAGGGCCTCGGCCAGGTCGCGGCATTCATCAATGGCCGTCGGCGAATTCTTGTCGATGAAGTCCAATGGGTTGAATGTCTGCGGAGTCTGCGAAACCAATTTGAACGGATCGAGTACGATGATCTGGTGGCCGAACGCCTTCCGCCTATGCTCGGAGGTCAGCCGAAAATTCTCGCCTTTGAAGTCCACCACGACGGCGGACTCATCGGAAGCCAGAAGGAATGGGATGACGCAGGAGACCCCCTTACCCACCCCTGTGGGGGCACAAACCATCGTGTGAACGACATTCGGCATCCGCACCAATGCCGGGTTCAACTTCGCTTTGCGCCGCAGCCGAATCGACGCCAGGAACTGCTCGCAGGCTTCTTTCGACGACACCCAAGTGCTAAAAAGCTCCTGTATTGCCGTGCGGAATGGCGGCTTTCCTCCGCCCATGACTCGCCCGATGACGAGGCCCGCGTTGGCATCGAGCATTCCGGCGGCGCGCAGGTCGTCCACATTGGCCCAGCGTGCCGTTCCAAAGGCAGACAGTCTTCCGTAACCGCGTTTGGCATAGAACGCGAACAGCACAACAGCGATTGTGATGTAGCCGATGCCGCCCAATTGCAGCGCAAATATCAACAGGCTCCAGATACCAGCCGCTACGCTCAAAATCAAAATAAGGCGCGATACTTTATACATGGGAATTCTCCATTGCTGTTATTGGACGTTCGACCCTCCCATCAAACCCTGTCCTTTGCCATTTCTCAGGCCGTTGCGACCTATTCCTGGCGCTCATCGCATGACGGCAACACCTCCTGGAGAGGCGTTTCATCCGTGACCGCTGGTTCGTCTCCAACCTCGGAGACAACAACCTCGTCAGCGACGTTCTTCTTACGGAACCGGCCCCGGGCAATGTCGATAGTCAGCCCGGTAACTATGGGGACAACGAAGAAAATGAACACGAAGCTCCACATGAGACCACTCCTTATCAAAAAACAGTGTCTGAAAAAGATGGGCGGGGACGGCGATCCCCGCCCATCGCGGTTGGGGTCACTTGAAGAACCGCGAGATCAGTTGAATGGCCTTGGAAGCCGCTGCTTTCCGCGCGGCGTCTTTGACCTCCGAATTGGCGTTAGCGAACTTCTTCGCCAACGTGATTACCACGGCGACGAACAGAATCATCATCATGAACCCGTGGCCGATTTGGTCGGCAAACCAGTTTCCAAATAGCGACATGTCGAATCTCCTTCTCGTAACGGTAGAAAATAGGGAATCTGTTACTTGGCCGACTTGGCCTTGTCTCTCATCATGCTCTGCCACGTTTTTACATCGAACTGGTCCGCCGCCTTGCGCGCTTCCTTCAGCGTTTCGGCGAGCAGGTCCACGACTTCGACCATGCTTAAGTCCTTGCCGCTGAGAACGACCGTCGCCTGCGGCATGGCGATCTTCACCCTCGACAACTTGACTGCCGGCCTGCTCCCGCTCCGGCTCCTGCGAGCAGCATGGGCCAGTTGGTCCCGCGACGTGCCCGACAGCTTGAGCCTAAGCAACTCACTCTGCTGATCCGCCGGCACCCGGCTGATCTCGTAGACGGCGGTGATCCCGAGTTTTCCCGCTAGCAGGGCGTTCTGCACCTCGGCCGTGCAGCGTGACGGAGCCTGATACTTCGTGACGGTCGATTCACTCAGCTTCAAGTGCTCGGCCAGATCCTTGTTGGACCAGTCGGGGTTGAGTCGCGCAAGTTCCTCGAACGCCCGCCATTTTTCACTGTCCCGCAGGTCGGAGCGGTGCAGGTTTTCGGTTAGCTGGATGACTTTGATCTGCGTTTCGCTCAGCGCATCCTCCGTGATGACCGCGTTCAACGTCGGCAGTCCCACCAACATGGCCGCACGCAGCCGTCTCTCACCAGTGATTAGAGTTCCGTTAGGCCGAGCCAAAACCGGCTGGAGTTGACTGTGGGCTTGCAGCGACTCCCCGAGTCGCCGGAGGTCGCCCTCGTCAAATTCCTGCCGCACCTGCGGCGCAACCTTGAACCAGGACAGCGGTTTGCTGACGAATGTGGGCATGGTCATTTCCTCCATTTTTTTGTCCGCTCTACATCGGCTGAGCCATTGTTTGGCTCTCATCTACACGTTAATATTAACTGCGACGACGCGGCCCAGAAACCGCATGCTTTCCGCATGCAAACCCAACTCAAATCGCCACGCAACCACCACCAAATCGCCACGAAATCACCATGACAGACGTCTTCGACAACTGGACTGGCGACATCACCATTGATGGACGCAAAGTGAGGAAGTGCCGAAATTCGCGGGGATTGTCGGTCGAGGCACTCGCCGAGAAAGCCTGCGTTGGCAAAACGACGATTGAACGATGGGAAGCCAAAGGCGTAGGCAATGCGGACATCGAAAAAGTGCGAAGCGTCATGGCTGTGCTCGAATATGACCTTCGCCGGGTGCTCACCCCGGAATGTCAGCAGGAAATGGAACAGATGTCGCAGGACTCGGGCAACGAAACGCTGGCGTCCGAACGACAGCGCACGGGAGAACCCGCAGCCTTGGTGTCCAGCCCACGGTTTCAGCTTCTGCCCGAACTGCGTGATTTCGTCGGCAGGGAGGAAGAGCTTGCTGAGATACTTGACCTGTTCCAGGGCAACGGAAGGTGCGCGGCCATTTCGTCTTTGTGCGGCATGGGCGGCGTGGGGAAAACGACGATCGCCATGAAGATTGCCCACCGTATCAAGGGTCAGTTTCCCGACGCTCAACTCTATATCGACCTGCAAGGCGTATCGGAGCGACCCGTTGCCACCGCCGACGCGATGAAGCGTTTCATCCGCGCCTTTGATCCGACAACGCCCCACCTGGAAGACGCCAATGTCGATTTGGCGGCGATTTATCGAAGCATGCTGGCGGGAAAACGCGCCCTTATCATCCTCGATAACGCGGGGAGTGAAGACCAGGTCAAGCACCTGATCGCGGGCGACACGACCGCATTCATCATCACCAGCCGCAATGCCCTGGCCCTGGATGGCGTTCGGCCGCTGAGGATTGATGTCTTTTCCGACAAGAAAGCCCTGGAACTTCTGCGTGCCATTGTCGGTGCAAAGGGATCGAATGCGGAATTGCACAAGGTCGCGGCATTGTGCGGACATTTGCCCTTGGCGTTGCGGGTGGCCGGCGATTTCTTGCGCCTCAAGGAAGGATGGACCGTGCGTGACTACATCGCGGCGCTGGAAAAGGAAACACTGCGATGGCTAAACGTCGGCAATGACCCGCAGAAGAACGTCGAGGCCGTTCTCAAATTGAGCGCCGCCCAGCTTGTACGTGATAACGTGGAATTGGCCACGCGCTGGCATTACCTGGCAGATTGGCAAGCGGATTTCGCACGCGATGCGGCTGCCGCCGCCTGGAACGTGGAAGATGAATTCGCGGTCCTGGATGATTTGGCCAATCTGGTCAATCGGAGCCTTGTCGAGTTCAACGCCGAAACAGGCCGTTATCGCCTCCATGACCTGATGAAGCCCATTGCGGAAGGGTTGTTCGCGTGACCGAATTCAATTACGGATCGCCACATCCACAGCAGCGTGACCTGCGTGCGGAAAAACACGAAGCCAATAAACGCGCTGCGAAGTGCTACTTGGATAAGCTTTCCCAAGCCAACGCCTTGTTGCATTCCGGCGCGGAGGATTCGGCAACAGGGCTTGTGCTTTTCGACCTGGAGTCCACGAATATCCGGCAATGGCAGTCTTGGGCGGACAACTTCAACGAGACAAATCCAGAGGACGAGTTCGTAGCAGCGTTGTGCCGTGGTTTTCCCCGCGCCGCTGCTTCAATGCTATTACTCAGATCGCATCCGACAGAGATGATCCGCTGGGCGATGACCTGCTTACGGGCGCGAGGGGATGGACAGGATGGCGCTGCGATAGCAACGGCCTATGCCATTCTCGGAAGCGCCTGGTTGTCGCTTGGCGATCCACATAAAGCGATTGAGTACCACACGCAATCGTTAACGCTCTCTCGCGAAATCAACGACTGGCGTTGGGAAAGCGCCGCCCTGCACAACCTCGGTCACGCGCACGTTGCCGTCGGCCAGTACCAGAAAGCGCTGAGGTTCCATCAACAATCGCTGGAGATTTCCCGCAAAGTGAACGACCGTTTCGGCCAGTGCAACGCGTTGGCGGCTTTGGGACTCGTGGCGTACCACCTCAGCAACGTGGTGGAAGCCATGAGCTATCATCAACTGGCATTGGCCATTGCCCGCGAGATGGGCGATTGCATTCGCGTTGCAGAATGTCTGGGCAACCTGGGACAGGCCAGATTCGCAGCGGGCGACCAGGAGACTGCCGTGGAACACTATCAGGAGGCCCTTACGCTGTCGAGAGAGACCGGCGACCGCCTCTTAGAATCGCATATGCTCGGCAGCCTGGGGGACGCTTCGTTAGCCAGCGGCGATTGCCAACAGGCGTATCACTACCACGAAGAGGCTCTGCATATCGTTCGAGAAATGGGCGACCGACGTGCCGAAGGACTGATCCTATCCTCAATGGGTCGCGACTGGGATCGTGCTGGAAATGTCAGTGCAGCAACCCGCTGTTTTCAACAGTCGTTGGAGATTGCGCGCAAGGTCGGCAATGTCATGGGTGAAGCGGATACATACTTCGATTTTGCCGAGTCGCTGCATGCGAACGGCTGGATTGATGATGCCATCGGCCTAGGCGAGCGCGCACTGCAACTTTACGAGAAGATTGAATCCCCATTGGCTAGATACCCCCGGAAAGCTCTGGCCAAATGGCGGCTTGAGCCAAACCCCAATCATAGCGTCACGGCTTTTCTCCTGCGCAGCGAAACTCCTGACGGCACCGCGATTTACGACTACGTGCTTATTCGTTCCGACAAGATTGAAGCTTTCATGGAATCCCAAAAACAGCCCGGCCCCTGGTGTCCCGACGATTACGGCATCGTCATCGAGTCGGGTGAAGGAGAGCCTTCCGAGGAAGTCAAAGCGCGCATGATGCGTGAATACGGCTTCAACACTGATGCAATGACCGACCCCCGTCTTCTTATTGCTGTGCGATTGTAAGGGCATTTTGACATCACTTTCTAAGAAATGTCAAAGCACCACCTCCGGGCGGTATGAGTGAAGGTAAGACATGGAATCGCCAACTTGGCAGGGTAGCGTAGTGAATTAGCCGATTTTCGCCTTCAATCTTAAAATGGCGTCGATTGTCGCGGATGATGCACGGCCAAACTCGCTGCTTTCACTTATCTCTGTTTCCAAAACACGCTGACCGGAGTTGATTCTCCGCACAATATCGCCCGTAATCCTGTGGAATTTGGTGTGTTCAGCCTTGAGCGCGTCAAATTCCGGCATCCTATCGTATTTTTGCGAATTGTTCTGCATCCATTTCCCAAACATGCAGTGATTGTCCAGCCCAACCTCATCATGATTTATTGAATTGTTAGGATGTGCAATATAGTTGGATAGTTTTGTTTTCCATCCCTTATGGGCCTTTATCGCGTCATCGAAATCCGCACTGTCTGCTGTGAGATTTGCAATGAACTTGCTGACTTCGGTATTAAGCATTTCCGACTGTTTCGATAGCATTTGAGCCGCACTCAGCACTTCCTTCGAGGCATGGTCGGCGTCCGCAGCGCTTTTGTTGATGTTGTTGAGGTTGGTGGTGACGAGTTCTACCCCTTGCGCGGCTTGCTGCATATTGCGGGAAATATCGTTGGTAGCAGCAGATTGTTCCTCTACCGCGCTGGCAATCCCGGAGGCATACTGATTGACTTCACCGATTGAATGCTGGATGACCTTGAGCACATCCACCACTTCTTTGGAGGCCTGCTGAACGCTGGTTATCTGTGCGGCAATTTGTTCGGTGGCCTTGCTGGTCTGCCCGGCCAGGTTTTTGACTTCCGAGGCGACAACCGCAAAACCCTTTCCTGCATCACCGGCGCGGGCCGATTCGATGGTGGCGTTGAGCGCAAGTAAGTTGATCTGCCCGGCGATATTCTGAATCAAATCCAGAATACCACTGATTTGCGTAACCGCCTCTGATAGCGTTTTTGTAGTTTTGTCTGCCTGCTGCGTTTTGTTTACGGTTTCTGTTATCAGCGAGGAAGATTTGCCAACCTGACTGGCAATTTCCCTGACCGAAGCGGACATTTCCTCCACCGCCGCCGTTACGCTTTGCACGCTGCTGGTGGTTTGCTGGGATGCAGAGGCAGCGTTTCCAGACTGTTGACTGACGTTGGTTACCGTAACCTGCATGCCCTCCGCCGTCTGGTACAGTTCGGTCGAGGCGGAGGCTACTGAAGTAATGATGCCCTGTACGCTCGATTCAAAATCGCTGGCGAGCTTTTTCATCATGGCTTTCTTTTCTTGTTCCGCCGCTTTCTTCGCCTCTTCCTGTTCGCGTTGCAGGCGAGTTTTCTCCAAGATATTGTCCTTGAATACCAGCAAGGACCTTGCTATTTCCCCGATTTCATCGCGGCGTTCAGTATCCGTAATTTCTATACTGGCATCGCCATCGGCCAGTTTTTTCATCCCTTCCGTTGCCTTATGCAGAGGACGCGTAATTATACCCGAGATGAGTAGCGAGAAAACGATTGCCAGCGCTGTTATTCCCAGCGAGACGCTGCCGGATTCAATCAATTGCTCGTGAAAGAGTTTATCGACATTATCTAAATACATGCCGGTTCCCACCATCCAACCCCAGGGAGTAAACGCCTTTATAAAAGATAATTTGCGAGAGGGTTGGGCTACTCCGGGTTTTTGCCACTGGTAGTAATAGAAACCAGAACCGCTCTTTTTTACTAGTGCCGCCATTTCCTGGAAAATATGACTGCCATCGGTATCAGTTATATCGGAGGCGTCTTTACCTTCCAATTCGGGTTTCGGCGGATTCAGGATCATGTGAAGGTCGTTACTGATAATAAAGAAATAATAGTCAGTGCCATAGCGCAATACTCTTAGCTCGCCGATCGCCTCCTCTTTTGCCTGCTGTTCTGTAAGAACCCCGGCGCGGACTTTACCTTCATAACGGGCGACAATGCCATAGGCCACGTCGATCATTTGCTCGGTTTTGTTTTCGCGGCTGTCAAACAATTCATGTCTGAGGGTAGTCATGGACAACCAGAAACTGATTCCTAATCCCACAAAGAAAATGAGGACGATGAACAAAATCTTGGAGCGTATCTTGAGGTTATTGAATGCGTGCATGCCCCCCCCTATTGCAATCAACCAATTGATTGCAATGCTAAGCTAATGCATTACCCAGCAACATACTACAACTATTAGTTAAATACTTGAGCGGTTTCCTCAACTATTCCATTGATTATTTACGTTTACATAATACGACAATGTTGTAGACCTAATATGGGTTCCTGTAATTGAAATGGCAATTGTCTCTTCATCACATTACAGTTAACACATTGGAGAGTATGATGACATCTGTGCGTCTTGCCATTCTTTCCAGCCTGTTATGCACCAGCATACTTGTCACCCAACCTGCTTTGGCGGAGAGCGACGCTGTAATTGCTCAGCAGTTGCAAGCCATGCAGGAGCAAATCCAGAAATTGCAGGCACAGATTAAGGACATGCATAAAACAATTGCGGGTGCCAATAACGCCGCTAAAGCTGCCACCGTCAAGGCAGATGCCGCCAAGGCAGCCGCGCTAAATCCTCCGGCCGTCAATAAGACAGATGCGGGGGCAATCGCCGATGCGGCTCCGCTTGCTCTCGCCGCTCCTGCTGCAACCGGTGGGCTTCAGAACAAAAATATCAAGCTAACCCTGGGTGGTTTTACCGAAGTAACCGCTATCGGCCGTACGCATTCGGAATCGACCGATGAGGGATCGGGCTGGACTACGGCCATTCCCTTTCCGTACCTGCCGGCCAACCATTTATCAGAATTCCGCGAAAGCGCCCGCTGTAGCCGCCTATCTCTGCTGGCGCAGGGAACGGTCAACGCTAATACCGATTTGACGGCCTACGTTGAGACTGATTTTACCGGAGCCGCGCATACTTCAAACTCAACTGAAGCCAACGGTTATGTTCCGAAATTACGCCAGGCTTTTGTTGCGATGGATCGCTATGACCTTGGTCTTCACGTACTGGGCGGTCAGGCTTGGAGCCTTATAACGCTTAATAGAATAGGCATTATTGCACGTCAGGAAAATGTTCCGCAGACCATTGATACGGGATACATTCCCGGCTTTAATTACACGCGCAATTCGCAGTTCAGGGTTGTCAAGGATTTTGATGATAATAGAGTGTGGGCGGGTATCTCGCTTGAAAGCCCGCAGGCCATCGTTTCTAACGGCCCCAACAACCCAACCGGCGGCGCGCCAATCTATACGCTCGCTGGTGGTTCAGGGTTTGATACCACCAATAGCTATACGACCGATTTAGCGCCTGATGTTGTTGTTAAATTGGCGTTTGATCCAGGATATGGTCACTATGAAGTCTACGGTTTGGGTCGCTTCTTCCGCGATCGCACCCACGTGGGTGGCACTAACGATACGATCATGGGTGGTGGTGCCGGCGTGGGCGCTATCTTGCCAATCATCGACAAGAAACTCGAATTCCAAGTCAGCGGTTTGGCGGGGCGTGGCATTGGCCGTTACGGTCCGGCTCAGTTGCCTGACGTTACAACAAGAGCCGATGGTTCTTTAGCCACAATTGGTGAAATCCAAGCACTTGTTGGTCTTAATGCTCATCCGACTGAAAAAATTGATCTGTATTTATACAGCGGGATTGAGCAGGCACAGAAGAACTACTCCTTCAATGGTGCTGGTGCTTCTCATGCTTTCGGTTATGGCAACCCATTTTATAACAACTCTGGCTGTGATACCGAAGGTGCAGCGGCCACTTCTTGCGTTGCCAATACCAAGTCGGTGGAGCAGATCGCCGTCGGCGGTTGGTACAAGTTCTATAAGGGCAGCTATGGTATGATGGAGATCGGCGCTTCGGACTCTTACACGACGCGTTATACGTTCAGCGGTATCAACAGTATTGCGCCTAGTGTAAATGAAAACGTTACCATGGTATCGTTCCGGTATTACCCGTTCTGAGAACTTGTAACCAGACCGTTAAACCTTCGCGGGTAATGGGTGCGGTAGCGGAAGTGCCTGCGGTGGCGCAGATGTTATCAAAGCGGCCAGAACTTACCATTAGTGAATGCCGAAGCTATAGTCAGCATCTCAGGCGCAACTATCAGGATGAAGAAAAGGGCGGAAATTGGCGCATACGACGAAGCTGCTGCGCTCAGAAAAGCCGCAACCGAAATTCACGAGGATTGGAAACTGCTTCACCAGGGGTCGATTGGAGAGGTAATCGCTTTTCTTACCTCGTAAACGCCGGGGCTTTCTTGTTGAGCCATTCCTTGAGGGCGGCATGTGACTCGAACTCCGCCACCTCAATGCTGTCGATGGTCGGCTCTGCCTGCCGGTGGGCATCACCTCGCAAACTCCGGGGCATGTTTATTGCCTCACTTCCCTGTTGCCAGCGGCTTGGCGTCCCTCAGTCACACGGCCGGCGCGTGGCTTTTGTCATCGGCACCTAGCTCCGGCGTTTGCCGGTCGGCGGCCTTGGCCTTCATTGTCTCATTCAGCATCTCGGCAACGCTGGTGTTATTATAGATGGTAGCCCAATCCCGAGGCGTCTTCCTGTAGTTGTCCTTGACGTTGACATCAGCGCCGTTTTTGATCAGTAGCAAAGCATAATCAACGCCCCCAACAAAGCATTCGGTAGCCAAATGCAGCGGCGTCGCCCCGTAGTTGTCCCTGGCGTTGACGTCCGCGCCGTTCTTGATCAGCAGCGGGGAGACATCCCAATGCTGATACTTGCTAGTCCGATGCAGCGGCGTCTGCCCGGAGTTGTCCTTGGCGTTGACGTTCGCGCCGTTGTCCATGAGCCACTTGGCGACATCAATGTCATGAGCCAAATGCAGCGGCGTCTGCCCGTCGTTGTTCCTGGCGTTGACGTCCGCGCCGCCTTCGAGAGCTTCTCGGGCGTTGCGTAGGTCGCGTAGACGATCTCCCACCGCGGCTGCAAACAGTTTGTGGTTGGCCTCTTCCGGTGTCATAGTGTCCTCCTTGGCTGGCTTGCCTCATTATCGTGGAAAATGGCTAACAGATACTTAACGCAGCCCGAGACGCAGGCGCAAGCAAGGAAATGTGACGTTTTTGTGACAATCGCTACGGGCAGAAGAGGGTGCTGTTGCCGGCTCACCGCACGAATGCCGGGGCCTTCTTGCTGAGCCACTCTTTGAGAGCGGCATGTGACTCGAACTCCGCCACCTCGATGCTGTCGATGGTCGGTTCCGTCTCTCCTACTTGGTTGATTTCTGCTTCCGACATTTCGCGGACCCAAAGCAACCGATGCCTTTGGAAGCCTGCGTGCGTGAGAGTGACGGCCCCTTCCTTGAGTGGCTGGTCCAAGTTGCTGCCTTTGATGAGTACCAGGTACACGACATCGCCGGAGAATTTCAGCAGCAGGCCCTCAGAAGGATTGAATTGCCAGGTTCCCAGCCAGTTATACGGGAACCACGTACTATTGCCGTTCCGGAAGCGGAATTCCACCGCTGCCGACTGATCCCGGATTCCGCGTAGATACCCAAACGCGCGGCACGAAGACTCTGCGACTTCGGTGTCTGCTTCTTTTGACTGCAAAATCCCGCTGAGTCCCTTCGGAGGCGGGTTTCGCTGCAATCGGTCCTTGTGTGTGATTTCATCCAGCATGGTCCAGTCCTCTTTCGTTCATGTGCTCGTCGCCGATTCCCGGCTGCGAAGAATTCTGCCGCCCATCAAACACAGAAAAGCCACGGTTGAACCCCAGACGCCGCATCAACTGAGCCGGCAAGGCCGGGTTCTGTTGGGGAGACTCGGAAAGCTCCGTTGCCGACAACGGCTCGTCCTTCCGGCTGACCGCCTTGAGAAGTTCATTCCTGTCGTCGGTGTAAATCTGCGCCTGTTCCCGCCCGCGTGTCAGCGCCACATAGGCCGTCCGCTGGTAGGTCGCCGGGAACGATTCGCTCGATACGCCGACGAATACCTTGTCCACGGTAACGCCCTGGCTGGCATGGCTGGTGACGACATAACCGTGGCTCAGGTGACCGAAATCACGGTCGATGACCCAGCCGTGATCGACGATGATGTCGCCCCGTTTCGTAAATCCCTCAACGGTCATAAGCGACCCGTTGCTCAGGCGGTGGTTGCCGTCCTTGGTCTTGCCACCAGCCGTGATGCGAACCCGGTCGCCAACGCTCAGGGCCAACTGCGTCGGGCGGTACGCCTCGAACCGATTGGCCAGTTCTGTTGGCGGTCTGGCCCCATCGCCCACAATCAGGCGTGATCCTTTTTTGTGGCCCGGTGCATTCTGGTGAAACTGGAGCAGGTCGCCCGGCTCGTATTGGGTCGCGTCGGATTTCTGATCGTCCGTCAGATGCGTCGGAGTCCATACCTGGATCATACGTTCATCGTCGAGCTTGCCCTGAGTCTTCAGGCCAGCACGAATCGCCAGCGTGATGCGGGCTGCTTCCGCGTGCGTGGGCGAGACGACGAGCGCCGACTTCGGCTTCCCGTCCTTCTTCATTTCAGCGGCGGCGGAAAGATAGGCGGCGGCCAGTTGCTGGTAACGCTCCGCATCCGGGACCTGTTTGATCCAGCCGAGCTTATCAAGCTCCTCGATGGCCTCATCGGTCCGTCCCTCGCTGAGCGCCTGTGCCGCCATCTTGTAATCGCCCTTCTGCCGGAGGATTTCGGTGACCTGCGCAACACGCAACCCCGCTTTTTCCTCCAGGAGCTTGAGCGGCTCTCCCGCCGTCACGCTGCGATGTTGCCTTCGATCACCGACGAGAATCACCCGCGCCCCAACGCCTTCGGCCACATCGAACACCCGCAGCATATCCCGCGTGCCTAGCTGGCTGGCCTCATCGACGAGGATGACGCCGCCCTTTGCCGATGCCTGCATTTCCTCGTCTTTCAAGAACCGCGCCACGGTATCCGCGCTGGCGAATCCTGCATCCTCGCGCAACACTTCCCGGCTGGCCTTGACGGACTGGGCCAGGGCAACGACGGGCTTACCGGCTTCCGCCAGAGCTTCACCGATCTCCTGTTCGAGCGTCGTTTTCCCCGTTCCGGCGACACCGCGAACAATCATCACCCGGTCACGCGAACCGAGCACATGGGCGACGGCCGCCTTCTGCCCTTCATTAAACCAGTCGCGGGAGCAGGGCCGGTCGGGATTGCCCAGCGGCCGGCAACGCCCACGCCCGAGGCGTGCGAAGTCGATCAGCTTCGATTCCAGGGCCACCATTTCTTTCGTCGTCGCCAGCTTGCGACCCTCGACTTCACTGCGGATCAAAGGCCGCTCCTGCACCTCGCGGGTGACGCCCTCGACCGTCACGGCACCGAGCCCCCGCTTCAGGGCTTCGGTGACGAGCTTGCGTTCCGGCACTACCGCGTCACGCACGTAGCTGTGCTCAAGGGCGTGATCCACCGAAGCTGCCTCACCACGCTCCTTGCGTGCAACCGGACGCTCGCGGCGGTGTACCGCCGCCAAGACCTTGCGATCCTGATTGCTAAGCCGCGTGTCCCATTCCTTGCGCAACACCTCCCAACTCAGGGCCTTGGCTTTCTTTTCGCGGGTCTCGGCCCCAAGTTCCGCCTTGCGGTCGGGATTGGTGATGCCCTTCTCCTGGGCCAGTCTCTCAATCAGGGCCGTGCGCCGCGAGAAGCGTTTCAGTACATCGGCCGATATTCCGCCGATCTCAAAGTCGTCACGCTTTCGCTCGACGCCAAAGCCCTGGTCCTGAAGTTTATTGGCCAGCCGCACCCGAAACGCCGCCTGGAAGTAGGGGGCGTCCCGCTTGAGTTCGCGGAACTGGCCCGCTTTCCATCGCTTTTCTTCCTCGTCCCAGGTGGTGTTGAACACGAAAACGTGGGCGTGCAATTGCGGGTCAGGGATGCCCTCAACGGGCCGCGACGTGGTGTGAATGAATTCCGCCCAGGTCATGTTGCCCGTGGTGCGATTCACGTCCTGGCGTTCTCTACGCACGCGAGTTTGCATCTCCGCCTCCATCTCACGCATCGTCTCATCGACGGCGCTGCGGAACGCATCCATGATTCCCTCGTCGCCGCTCATGGCGTACAGCAGCGAAACCGACTTGGGCACCGAGAAGGTGAAGTCGTAGCCCACCGTCCGCTCAGTACGCGTTCGCACCGTCAGCGGTTCTCCGGTCCTTGGATCGAGATTGTCGCACAGCCGCTCAAACGCGAATTTGTCTACCGTGCCTTCCAGTCCAAGCCGGGCGGCACCCTTTCCGCCCCAGGAACCCACTAGTTCCTGGCCTTCGCTGTAATAGTCCGCCGTCGCGTAATAACGCTTGGCGTCCTTGGCACTATCCTGTTGCGTGATGCGGATCATGCCTTATTTTAGGCTATCACGCATTCGTTAACCCTTCGTTAAGAAATCCTCGGAAAGCCGCAGCCAGCCTACGTTTGCCGAGGTTCGCTTTTTCCAAATGCCACCGGTGCGCCACCGAAATGCCACTCACTGTTGCGGCCTTCGTTTATCCACCGGAGATTTTTTTCGGACGAGCCTTGCCTTCGCTTGCTGGACACTTGGTACATTGCACCGGGCGTGATTTCTTTCCTGTCTGACGCGATAGCCACGGCCTGTGCTACGCACGTCAACCGGCAAATGCTCGCAAACGCCCTGTCAGAGCCACTTTCAGAGGGACATAATGTTTTATTTCTGCTAAACTGTTCTTGAAGTGGATTACGCTTCGACAGGTAAAAGGCAGATTTATGGCATCGCTACGCACCGAGGATAAACAACTGCAAGGTATCTCGCTTGAATCCGTCTTGGAAAAACGCCGTTTGGATCAAGCTTTGAACGCCAAGGAGTTTGCCGTCTGTGCCGGTGTGTCCTATTCGATGGCGCGTAGCTGGTTTCATCTGCCTGGCTTTCCGGTCTTTCATGGCGTTATCTTCTGGCGGGATTTCATCCAGTGGCGCGCACATCACAATGGACTTGTCGAGCCGCCTGAAACCCCTCCACAACGCAACGTTGGCCAGCCAACTACTGGCCTCCCTCCGCGTGCTGCACAAATTCTGCTCGAAGCCCATTAGCACGTGTTTCAATCACAGCATGAAGTCAGCCTGTGACACAGGGGCGTGTATGCCTACGTCTTATGTTTCGGCCCACCAATTCGGTTGAACCCCACCTTGTCTGTCCATGCAGATAACTTGCACTTTACTTGCACGCGCTTATAACCCATTGATTTATAATGGAGCGGGTGAAGGGAATCGAACCCTCGTTTCCAGACAAGTGGTTTATTGTGGTTATAGATCGCGATTTTCCTTGGCAAATTGCACGAACCGTTGTACGGTTACTTGCACTACTTGCACTGGATATGGCTTAGGATATGGCTTATTTGTACCGCAGACCCCGCTCCCCTTTTTGGTACGTCGTCTATTTTGACGCCGACAAGAAGGAGGTGCATCGCTCCACCGGGCTTCGTGCCGACGATCCGAACGATACGGCCAAAGCCAAGGCACTGCGCGCCGAATTGGAAGCTAAGGAACACCATCGCGTCACCGTCGTCAACAGCCAAGGCTGGGATTCGTGGGTACCCAAGTATCTCGAACGACACTGTGAGACCAAGCAAACGCTAAGACGTTATTCCGGTAACTGGAAATGGTTGGCACTTTGGCTGCAAACCCAGCGTCTGCATTCGCCCCGCGCCATTACCTACCGCAACGCCCTTGAATACATCGACTGGCGCACAGATTACAAGAAGAAAACGGGCAAGAAGGCCGGACTCAACACGGCCATCATGGAATTGAAGCTCCTAGCCATGATTATGGGCGAGGCAGTTCGGCTCGGCCATGCCGACTCAAACCCGCTGGTGAGCCTCAAGCTGCGGCGGGACAAACCGGCTAAAAAGCCGGAGCTGACTGACAAGGAACTCCGCATTATTCGGGAAGAGTTGAAATCGGAGCCGGAATGGATGCAAACCGCGTTTGAAATCTCCCTGCACACCGGCTGCCGGTTGCGGGAAACGCGATTGCCGCTTAACTGCATTGATTTTGCGGAGAAAAAAATCACGTTTCCCTCACCGAAAGGCGGCGAGGACCGGGCGTTCTCTGTGCCAATGCCGTCAGCGCTGCGTCCGTTGTTTGAACGCATTCGGAAGCAGAAACGTGAATTCACTGTTGAGTTTCCGTTCCAGCCGTCGCGCCGGTGGCAGCAATTCTTCATCAAGATCAAAATGCCGCATTTGTGTTTCCATTGTCTGCGGGTTACCTACGTCAATCGTCTGCGCCGCGCCGGTGTACCCCGTGAAGCCGCAATGCGGTTGGTAAATCATTCTTCCGAATTGGTCCATAAGGTCTACCAACGTGAAAGAGTCGAGGACGTAGCACAGTGGCGGGACTCGGTGCAATTTCCCGAGTAGGCTTGGGCACTACCTCCAGCCCGAGGCGGGACGCGGCCTCATGAGTTCTTGCCCTTCGCTGCCATAGCCCGCCGTCGCGTAATGGCGGTCTTGATTCCTTTCATGGACAACCGAGGGCACCCGGCTGTTGAGTTTTTCTTTTGGTCGCTGTGCTTTCAGGATTAGCCGCCGTTCCCCATCGGCGTGCTGGAGCATCGTGTCGCCGGCATGGCATAGCATTCTCCTCCCGCGTCGAGCGTCCCCGCTGTCGCCGGTATTCACCAGGCAGGCACCACCTGAGCCGAGGATCACGAGAGCCATTCGTGGTTCAGTATGGATCGGCTGTTCTCCCCGGTTTTTGCCAGCACACCCCACGGCCTTTCTGATTGGCAAGCTAAAGCTGCCGCCGGTCCGCTCAAGCAGAAAATCGGTTCCCCCTGAAGGTCTCCCCCGATTTTCAGCTTGCCCGGTCGCTGGCGCTCGCTTCGCCCCGGACTGAGGCGGCTTTGTGCGCCATGCCATCAGGCCGCGATGGGCGTGGCCGGAAATACAAAGAAGGAGACCAACCATGTCTGACACCAAACCAACCGAAGGCACCACCTCGAAATCCCCAACCCACGTCGCCTACCAGGTACGCGACCGCGACGGACAGAAGGGCTTCTGGACGCGAATCGGCAGCGCATGGGTCCACTCGGATGGCAAAGGCTACAACATCCAACTCGATGTTGTGCCGCTCGACGGCCGGATCACCCTCCGCGTCGCCACGGAAAAGAAAGACTAACGCAACGGGGCGGGTGCTGCGGTGCCCGCCCCACCACCTGAAAGGATTCAGATCATGCAAACCATCACCGATTACGACGCCATCACCTCCCGCTTTCACCAATTGGCCGACGAACTTTCCGCAGGCTGCGACGCAGACTTCGACACGGCCTACGACGACCTCGACCGCGAGTTTCAGGAACTCCGCCTCCAGCTTGGCAACCACAGATAAGGGGGCAGCCATGAAACTCCGCATCGAGAATATCCAAGATCATCGCAATGGCATTTCCGGCGCTCCCTTCCACGTCCTGATCTTTCGCGACCCGGACGAAGGCCGAATGCTAGGTATCGTCTTCCAACAGGAACACCACATCGCAGTGTTCAACCTCGACAAACTCGCCCTTGGCAATATCGCTTTCGGCGTGAATTCATGGCGCGGCGACCAGTACGAACCGCACCTGCGAAAGGCCATCGAGGGGAGGCGGCCATGACAACAGACCTGTTCATCCCGCAACGGGTAAAACGATGCCATGACGCGATCGCCGGCTACTCGGACGACAGCAGCTTCATCAGCCTCATCGACCTGCTGGCCGACGCCAGGCATTGGTGCGACGCCAACGATCAGGATTACGCCGATCTCGACCGCATCGCCTACCAGCACTACCTCGCAGAACTCAACGACGAGCAACAAGCCGAAAGGAGAATAAATCCATGAACCACACATCCCACACCGCCAATCCCTTCTATGCCAGCCGCCTGAAACGGGTCGCGCCTCGAACAGAGGAGCGTGACCGACCCGTCTATGCGCGGCTGCCGCTCGCACCCCGCAACGCGAGTCCTGTCCCCCACCTGACCAGTCTCTACCATTTCCACCGTGCCGGTGAGTATGGCGAACGGAGCTATCCAGGCAATTGCGGCGGCAACCTCATCAAGGATCTTCTGCTTTATTTCCGTCCGTCCCTTATCTGCGACCCGATGGCCGGGAGCGGCACTTGCCGCGATGTCTGCGATGAACTCGGCCTGCCATGCTTCTCGTGGGACATTCATCAGGGTTTCGACGCCTGTGACGCAACGGACTTTCCGTCATCACCGGCGTTCGACTTTATCTGGAGCCACCCTCCGTACTGGCGGCAGAAGCTGTACGCTGACGACCCGCGTGATTTATCCCGCAGCGCTACGCTTGACGACTTCCTTCGCCGCTACGGCCAGTTCATCCGCAACTGCGCTCGCAGTCTCAGCCAAGGCGGAAAGCTGGCCATCCTCATGGGCGACTACGCCGACCGGGAGGCGGGTTTCGTTCCCCTGACCTACCATACCAAGCGTCTGGCGTTCGCAGTCGGTCTCCGCCAATACGGGACCGACATCATCCGTTTCAGCCACGGTGCGAGCAGTTCACGGAAGGTCTACCGGTCCAGCTTCATTCCCGGCCTACATGACGTGTGCATGATCTTCGAGAAACAATCGTAATTTCCAACCAGAGAAAGGCGTCCCACATGAACAGTCTCGACCAACTACTAAACAACATCGCCAGCAAGCATATCGGCATATCGACTCTCGATACACGGAGAAGCGATTCGCTCGATTTCCACAATGTTGCCGTATGGCAGATCAAGATCGCCCTGGAAGCTGCATACCACGCCGGAAAGGCTATGACTCGGGATTCGACGGCCCGGACCCTGGCCACCCGCTTTGACGGATATGAGATTCATGGCGTCCGTGAGTTCGACGACGGAGCCGGAAAATATTGCGAGCAGGTTCCCGACGACGAGGCTATGTTCTGGAGCCTTTACGGCCACATTCCTCAAGCAGGACTGGAGTGCATCGGGGACTTCAAGACACGGGCTTTCGCCGAAGAAGTTTACGAACGGATCACTGGAGAGCGGTATGCCACTGGATGACGACATCCTGGCTAAATGGCAATTGTGGCAATAAATGCTTTCCCCTCCGTAATGCCGGGAAAACCCGGCTTTGCGACCGGCTCAAGCCAATGCCGGAGCAGGAATCCCGATACTCACCCCGCCTTCAGTATCGCTTTAACGTCACCATGTTGCGACCGGCTACGGCGATCCGACTTAACGGGCGATTGGCCACCTCACGCGTAACATCCTCGACCGTAACCGCACCTATCCCGCGTCTTAATGCCTCGGTGACCAGCGTGCGTTCTGGCACCACAGCCTCCCGCACGAAACAATGCTCAACGGCATGATCGACCGCCAGAGCTTCTCCGTTGATCTGCCGGGCGTAAGGCGTCTCGCGGCGGTAAACCGACGCCAACACTTGGCGTTCCTGCCCGGTCAAACGCATGTTCCATTCTTTCCGCAGCGTTTCCAAGCCACAGGGAGCCCCCTTGTTTTCGCGCGTCCTGGGTCCGATTTCCGCTTTCCGCGTGGGGTCGGTTATACCGCGTTCCCGGGCCAATTTCTCGATCATCGCTGTCCGCCGCGAAAATCGTTTGCGCACATCTGACGGTATCCCCGCAATCTCAAAATCGTCCCGATTGCGCTCCACGCCAAAACCCAAATCCTGGAGCTTGTTCACCAGGCGGACCCGGAAGGCGGCCTGAAAGTACGGGGCGTCCCGCTTGAGGTCCCGGAACAGGCCCGCTTTCCAGCATTCGTCCTCTTCATCCCAGGTCATGTTGAATACAAAAACATAAGCATGCAACTGCGGATCGCAAAGACCGCAAACGGGCCAGGAAGTAGTATGGACGAATTCCGCCCAGACCATGTTGCCGGTCGTGCGGTCGGTGTCCTGGTGTGCTTTGCGGACGCGGGTTTTCATCTCCCCTTCCATCTCGCGCATGGTCTCATCGGCCGCTGCCCGGAATGCATCCACGATGGCGTGATCGCCGCTCATGGCGTGAAGCAACGAAACCGACTTCGACACCGAGAATTTGAAATCGTAACCCGCATTCCGCTTGGAGCGCATTCGCACCGTCACAGGATTTCCGGACCGTGGGTCCAGGTTGTCGCACAACCGGCGGAAGGAGAACCTGTCCACGATACCGTTGAGGCCGAGCCGGGACGCGCCCTTGCCGCCCCAGGAACCCACTATCCCCCGTCCTTCGCGGTAATAGTCGGCCGTCGCATAACAGCGTTTTGCGGACTTGGCATTATTCTGTTGTGTGATGCGTATCATGCTTTTTTTACGCTATCGCACAATCCTTAAATATTGACTAACGATCCTCGCTAACCCTTATTCAGTGCGGTGTACATCGTTCTCTCATGTCTGCCGATCTTTGACAACACCGACGACTTGCGCTATCATCTTCCTATGATCTTTGCCGCGTCCTATACCTCTCATCGTGAAGCGTTCGTCTTCAGGAACGTGCTTTCCCGGCGCTATCACTTTGCCAGCGAACTCGTCCGATCGCCGCAGTGCCTTCTGGAAGAGTACGACCGCAATCGCCAGGGGCAAGATGGAGTGGTTGCCGCAGCAAATCCAGAGATAAATATGCAGCAGCTCTGCATCGATAACCAACATGATTGCCAAGCGCCGGGTGTCATCCGTCGCTTGGCTGCATTATCCCCGAAACTTCAGCGCGACCGCCGTACCTGGCGGACGGCGGCTTGCCGCGCCGGAGGCTCTGCCTCCGGCAAGGACCGCGCCCCTCGCCATCCCCCAAAACTTCAAGCTCTCCGCTGTTTTCCAGAACATGGAAACTGAGCGTTTCTGCGAGCTTGAGAGAATCTTTAGAGGTCAGGCGTCTTCCCTATGCACAGCATAGGCCGGGTTTCCCGGGGAAACTCGCTCAATCGCATCCGCTCATGACCGTATTTCCGCTTCGACGCCTGAGCGCCTTTGGCGTGTTTGACGATTCTGGCAAACTTCGAGTACATGAAGTAGATCGCAACTTACACAAGCCAAGGGGGACGGGTGATTGCTTTTTCAGTCGATTGTGATGTTCCTATCTTTCAGCGTTATCCGCACGCATTCCCGGCTGATGGAATCGACGAATCCAAGGGCCACCAGGCGATCCGCCAGCAACCGCAATGTCCAGCGTTTGCGGCCCTTCGGTGCCGGGCTCCGGGCCAGTGCCACCAGATGATCCGCCTGTTTCCTGGTCAACTTGCTGTACTGCCGGCCTTCCGCCGGTTTCCGGGCAACGGCTGCCGCTAATCCCTGTACCGTGAACCGTTGCCGCACATTATGGACCGTCGATACGCACACTTTCAAAAGGCGAGCAATGTCCTCGTCGCTCCATCCCGGCCCCTTTGCCGACGCATCAGCCATGAGCAACACCTGCGCCCGTTTCAACACCGTCTCGGACAGGGATGATTCGCGGATTATCGCTTCCAGGTATTCCCGCTGGCCAGGCTCCAGCCGCACCGCGTACTTTGCTTCCTTACCCATAATTAACCTTTCGATTGTGCCACCTAAGTTGAATGCATGGCGTTCAGAGTCTGTTCTCGTTCAATGACTCAAGGGAAAGTGCTGCCAAGCGAACCTATAAACTCAGGTTTGACGATTCATTCTAACTGTGATACAATTCTTAACAATAGTTAATGGTCAGCCGCAATAGCACAGGGAGGATAAAATGTCATCACGTAACCGTACACCGGATCAAGAATCAACAGAAACCACCACAGCCGTCGCCGAGCCGCCGGCAGCCGAAACCAAGCCGGAAGGCCAGAACTTTGCCGATAGGGTTGGACAAAGGAAATGGGTATCCGCCCCCGATCCGTTCGGCATCGCGACAGATAACCTCGCCGGTGTCCGCCTCTTCGAGAGTAAGCGGGATCGCCAGATGGCGATCAAGTTTGGTGATGGCCGTCCCGAGGACAAGCCGAGCCAGGCCGTCATCGACAGGATGAAGGACGCAGGATTTCGGTGGAACCCGGCAGACCGGATATGGGCACACCCGGTCCGGCCTGAATCGGCCATGAGGACCCGGATTGAAGCGGAAAGGCTTTATCAGGAAGTGCGCCAGATGATCCGGCAGGAGAAGGGGATCGAGGCGGGACAAGAAATACCATTCTAATCATAAAGGCGTCGTTCCATGACCGTACCTCCAACATACTTCTTTCATGACCTTGCCCCCCAGGCCCAGATGATGTCGAGGAATTGCAACAATGAGCGATTGGCGATGGTCCTGCAATATGTCGCTGTCGGCTGCATGATCACCATGACGGGAATAGCCGCAAGCCAGGTCTTAAGAAATGCGTTCGGGTCACCGGATCGTGACCGGGGCCGGGGCCGGTAGAGGCGGCCATGCCGAGCGAACCCCGCATTGAACAAACAATTCAATCGGCACGGTACGCAAGACGACATTCTCTAACGGCTGAGGGCCAACCGCTTCCCTTCAGTCATCCGATGCGTCGGGAACGCCAAAAAGTGTTGGGTTCCTGACCATGCCAAAGAAACCACCATATTGGCGACAAAGCTCGCTATTCCCACCCGACCAGGCCGACTTGCCCGAGTCGCAAGGCCACGGTATCATTCAACCCGAAGGAGGAGATCACCATGCAGTACAAGACGATCATCCACGAGATGTTGCAAGAACGACCGCAACTCCGCGAGCAACTCCGCAAGAGCCACAAACTCCTGCCGACACTGGAACTCTACGCCAGGGAGTTGAAGACCAGCCACGAAGCCTGGAAGGAAATGCTCACCCAGGTGAGGCCGGAGAGCGACCCGAGCCAGATCGCCAGCGAAGCACTGGAAATGGCCCTGAAGGAAATGGGGGATCGTTTGCCTTCCGGGTCTCATCGGGATGGCAGCGCAGCGCAAGTCCTCGACGCGGCAATGTTGTTCGTTCGCCAACCCATGTCGCGCGTCTAAAGGCGTCACGAAACCAGCCGACGCTGTTTGATTCTCTTTCCGACGAACACCCTTCTGCCGCGCCGCCACCGCATGGGTCTGCAAACGGCGGCACGGCGCTCAGCACGCCGGGTCGGAACGGAAATTCGGTTCCCCCCGCCCAAGCGTCGGCTGGCCCGGCCGTTGCACCGCCAGAGCCGGGGCAAGCGCAGTCGGCAGCGATCGCCAGCGGCGAAAAGTCCAAGGCTCGCGACATCATCGCCGCCATACGCACGTTGAAGAACATCGAGGAAGAGAAGCGGCCCGCCACGTCCGAGGAACAACAAGCACTCGCCCGCTTCGCCGGCTTCGGGCCGGTCGCCCTCTCGATTTTCCCAGACCCCGTGACCGGCCGCTACAAGGATGCAAGCTGGCAGGCCGTGGGCGAAGAGTTGAAGACGCTGCTTACGCCAACGGAATATGACAGCGCCAAACGCACCACCTTCAATGCGTTTTACACGTCACCCACCGTCATCACCTCGATCCACGAGGCCATCGCCCGCCTGGGCGTGCCCGCCAACGCCACTATCCTGGAGCCGGGATGCGGCACCGGCAATTTCATGGGGCATGGCCGACCGGGCGCACGCTTTATCGGCGTTGAAATGGATTCCATATCGGGGCGGATTGCGAAAGCACTCCACCCCAGCCAGGACATCCGCATCGAGAATTTCCGCGATACGCGATTGCCGGAATACCGCATTGACGCGGTGGTCGGCAACGTGCCATTCGCGGACGTAAAGCTCGATTACCGGGGCCAGAAACTCTCGCTGCACGATTACTTTTTTGCCAAATCCATCGATGCCCTGAAGCCCGGCGGCGTGCTGGCCCTGGTCACCACCCATTACACCCTCGACAAACAGAATGCCGCCCTCCGCGAGCACCTCGGAGGCGCGGCCGATTTTATTGGAGCTATTCGTCTACCGTCAGACGCCTTCAAGCGGGAAGGAACCGCCGTGGTGACCGACATTATCTTCTTACGCAAGCGGGCACCCGGCCAGGCACCCAATCACGTCGATCCTGAATGGCTGGGCGTCGCGCCCATTGCCATCGAGGGCAGGGACATCCCGGTCAATCGCTATTTCCTAAACCATCCTGAAATGGTCCTCGGTACCTGGAGCCGCAAGGACACACTCTACGGAGGCGAGGGCTACAGCGTTCTTAGCAACGGCGACTTGCCCCGGCAGCTTGCCGAGTCAATCCAGCACCTGCCGCAATTCGCTCCGTTACAGGCATCTCCGGCCGAGGAAACGCCCGCCGCCACTTTCGCACCGCCGCCGCCGGAACGCCACATCACCGAGGGCAGCTTCTTCGTCGAAGGTGGCGGCAAGATTTGCCAATCTGTGGGCGGGCAAGCTGTGCCCGTTGTTTATGGCGGCACTTCCTTACGGGCAGACGGCACCATGACCGGCAAGCGTTTGGCCGCCCTGATTGGCCTACGCGACCACGCCCGCCGCGTCCTGCAATCGCAGAACGAAGGCTGGCCCGAGGCGAACCGCCGCGACGCGCGTGGCGATCTCAATAGGGCCTACGACAGCTTCGCCCGCAACTATGGCCCGATCAACAAGACCACGTTCGGTGAAACCGCCGACGGCAATGTCATTCGCCGCATGCCCAACCTTGTTAAATTCAAGGAAGACCCGGACGCCATGCTGGTCATGTCGCTGGAGGATTACGACGAGGTGACGGGAAAGGCGGCCAAAGCCGCCATCATGACCAAGGACGTAGTGGGCAAGACCCCACCCATCACCCAGGTGGGGAGCGCCGAGGAAGGCTTGCTCGTATCGCTCAACCAACGTGGCACGGTGGACTTGACATACATTGCTACCCTTTATGGTAAGCCCGAGAACCAAGTCATTGCCGAACTGGGCGACCTGATATTCCGCGACCCGGAATCCAAAACGTGGCAGACGGCCGACGCCTATCTCTCCGGCAACGTCCGGGAAAAATTCGCCAACGCCAAGCGAGCCGGTCCGGTTTACGCGCGCAACGCCGAGGCGCTACAGGCCGTGCAGCCGGAAGACGTGCTGCCGGGCGACATCGACGCCGGGTTAGGTGCGCCGTGGATACCGGTTGCGGACATCCAGGCATTCGCGGCCGAGCTTTTCCACGTCGATCCATCTTCCGTGCCGGTCGCGCACCTGCAAAAAGATGCCGTCTGGCATCTTGACGCCGACTACGCCGCCGAAAGGTCGGTCGGTGCGACGAGCAAGTACGGCACCGCCCGCGCCAACGGCACATGGCTGCTCGACCTGGCCCTCAACATGAAAACCCCGGTGATCTACGACACGATCCAAAACGGCGACCGCGAGGAGCGCGTCGTCAACCAGCAGGCAACATGGGCCGCCCGCGAGAAGCAAAAGCTCATCAAGGAGCGGTTCCGCTCCTGGGTGTTCAGCGAACCGAACCGCACCGAGCGCCTTGTCCGGTTGTACAACGACACCTACAACAACCTCCGCCCCCGCCTGTTCGACGGCTCGCACCTCGACTTCCCCGGCATGAACCAGAATATCAAACTCCGGCCGCATCAGGACGACGCCGTATGGCGCGGCATGAGTTCGGGCAACACGCTATTGGCCCACGTCGTCGGAGCTGGCAAGACCTTCACGATGGCCGCCACCGGCATGAAGATGAAACAGGCGGGACTCATCAAGAAGCCCATGTACGTGGTCCCCAACCACCTGTTGGAGCAATTCTCCCGCGAGTTTATGCAGCTTTACCCCAATGCCAAGCTGCTCGTCGCCGCCAAGGAAGACCTGACGCGCGACCGCCGCAAGCTGCTGACGGCCAAGATCGCCAGCGGCCAGTGGGACGGCATCGTCGTCACCCACAGCAGCTTCGAGCGGATCGGCATGTCACGCGACTACCAGGAGAAATTCCTGCGCGAGCAAATCGAGGAATACGAAGAACTGCTCCGCGAGCACGCCGCCGACAAGGCAAAGAACCGCAACCTCATCAAGACGATTGAAAAGCAGAAAGCCGCGCGGGAAGAGCGGCTAAAGAACCTGCTCGCCGAGCATAAGAAGGATGACGGGCTCGTATTCGACGAACTCGGCGTCGATCATGTCTTCATCGACGAGGCCCATTACTTCAAGAACCTGGAAACCCCGACCAAGATGGACCGCGTTGCCGGCATTCAGACCGGAGGCAGTGAGCGGGCTTTTGACGTGTACATGAAGGCGCGCTACCTCGGCGAACAGCATCCCGGCCACGGCGTAACCTTCGCCACCGGGACGCCAATTTCCAACACCATGATGGAAATGTACACGATGCAGCGATTCCTCGACCCCGAGGGACTCAAGAGCCGGGGTCTGGAGCATTTCGACGCCTGGGCGGCGACTTTCGGCGAAGTCATCGACACGATGGAGATTTCCCCGGACGGGAATGGCCTGCGGCCACGCAGCCGCTTCGCCCGCTTCACCAACCTGCCGGAACTTCAGCAGATGTTCCGGGCCTTCTCCGACGTGCAGACGGCCGAGATGCTCAACCTGCCACGGCCCCGCCTTCAAGGCGGCAAGCCGATCATCGTTGCCTGCCCGATGTCCGACGAGCAATACGCCCTGCAACAGGAGCTAGTGGAGCGTTACGAACGCTTGCGTTCACAAAAAGTCGATCCCAGGGTAGACAACGCTCTGAACATCACCACCGACGGCCGCAAACTCGCCACCGACGCCAGGATGCTTTCGGCCACGGCGGAGGATTTTCCCGAATCGAAGGTCAACCGCCTTGTCGAAAACGTCGCTGCCATCTGGGAGCGAAGCAAAGACAAACGCGGGACACAAATGATATTCGCCGACATGGGCGTCAATCCCACGGAATGGGGTTACTCTCCCTACAAGGACATCACCCAAAAACTAATCGCGGCCGGCATTCCGGCCGAACAGATCGCCGCCATCGGCGATGCCGAATCCGACGCCAAGAAACAGGCCCTCTTCGAGAAGGTGAGGCAAGGTTCGGTGCGCGTGCTCATTGGCAGCACACAGAAGATGGGCACCGGCACCAATGTCCAGAAACGCCTGGTCGCACTGCATCACCTTGACGCCCCGTGGAAGCCAGCCGAGGTCGAACAACGCGAGGGCCGCATCCTGCGCCAGGGCAACGAGAACGAGGAAGTGGCGATCTATCGCTACGTCACGGAAGGATCATTCGATGCCTATATGTGGCAGGCACTGGAAACCAAGGCCCGGTTCATCGGCCAAGTCATCACCGGCGACAACGCCGCACGCCACGCCGAGGACATCGGTGGGCAGGAACTTTCCTATGCCGAGGTCAAAGCCATTGCATCGGGTAATCCGGCCGTGCTGACGCTCGCCGAAGCCGATGCCGAATTGCAACGTCTCACCTTGCTCAAAAAGAACCACCTGGACGAACAATACTTGGCCCGCTTCAACGTCCGTAAGTTGCCAGACACCATTGCCAGCCTATCCGGTCGAATGTCCAATCTCATGGCGGACCAGGCCACAACCACAGCCCATGCCAATGACCTTATCAAGATTGGCAGCCGCCCCTGCGGCCGAGATGAGGTATCTGCCGTCCTTGGCGGCCAACTCGACTCCCTGCCGCTGCTCGTCCGCGAGACGACCCGCGTGCCTCTCGGCACCTACAAGGGTCTCAATTTCGGCATTGTCCTGCATGAGCAAGCCCCGCCCGACGTGTACCTGGAAGGTGCCATCACGCGCCAGTCAGCCCTCTCGCCAGAACACCAGGGGCCACGGGCCGTGCTCAACGCCCTGGAACGCCTGGCCACCTATGGCCCCGAATGCGACCGCATCCGGCAAGACCTCGCCATTGCCGAATCCCAGTTACGCGACTATCAGGCCCGCCTGGGTGCGACTTTCGTCCACGACAATTATCTCCTGGAACTGACCACGCTCCGCGACCAACTCAAGGCCGGGCTTTCCGGCAAGACACCGGAGCCAGGCAGCGAACCGCCGCCCAGCGTGCCCGAACTGGCCCACCGGATCAAAGCACTCAAGTCTGCACACAACATCGAGGCCACACCACAGCGCATCCGGCAGAAGCAGTCGTCCGCCGAGGAACCCGTCACCGCCCGCATCCGCCGCCGGACTGAGGCGAATGCTGTTTCCGCCCCGGTGATTGAGCCCGATGCACCCGAGCCGGAGGCACTCGCGCCGGTCGAATCCAATGGCCAAGCCATTGCCGACGATCAGACACCTACCAGGAATTCTTCCGGCCACGCCAGCAAGTTCCGGCAAGGAGCCGTAAAACCCTCGATGACTTTCCAGCAACGCCTTGCAATGGAGCGGCAACGCAAGGACCTGGAGCCGAGCCTGTCGTGAATCCTCACTTCGTGGGCCCGTTTCGCAAGGTCACTATAGGCGCTCGCGGCCTTTTATATCTTGCGCTGCCGAGGAGACTGCCGTAAGGTTAACTATCATTAACCAGACCACGGCTTCATGTCCCGATCCGCCACACACCCGCCTTCCAAAACATCACTCGAAAAAGGCGACTTGCTCGTCAGCCGCACCAGCGACAACCCCGGCGCATCCGTCCAATGGCTTGTTTACGAAAAACGTAAATTCGGCGAACTGCTCTCGGACTGGCAGGAGTCCGTCTCGCCCGGTAATCCGGAAGGCTTCATCCGCGACCACCTGCATCTTGAGAGCGCCATATCCAGACATGATTTCATCAATCTTATCAGCGGCAACGCCATCGCGTCAAAACCGCTTGCCGATTTTATCTCGGCCTGCGTACCCCCTCACATATCTACGCCGCTGGTTATGCGCAACCGAGCCTACACGGCGATTAATAGGGGGAAATCCATACCGCAGCTTACCGCGAACGACCAACTCATCAAGGCGGCGCGGGCGGCAAAGCTTTGCGAGTTTGCCAGCGCCGCCGATGAGACAGCGAACCATCTCTTCGACTCCTGGCGCACAGACCTGATCGACCGCTTGACCGATGCTGCACACGGCGAAGTTATCAACGTGCCGGAGACATTTAACCGGCTCGCGGCATTACTTGGGATCGACCAGGAAGTGCTGGCGGGACACAAGTTATTGACTGCCGGGCAGGCAAGCCACGTCGGCAACCAACTATCGCAGATGTTTGGGCTTGCAGGCGACGAGTTTGACGGCTTTGCCCAAGTGTCCGCCGGTGCTCTCGCTGAATCGGCTTCTTCCGTGGCCACGCCAGTTCACAATACCTACCGCAAAACCCTGCGCTTTCTGACGGAGAGTGCCGGTATGCTACAGGAAGACCTTGGCAAACGCCTGCCTGCCGCATTGCGCGTTAATTTGACCAATGTGATACCTTCACGGCAATTACTTGAACGCTGCCAACAGGTATTCCAGTTGCGCGACGACGAAGCTACGCTCCTGCGCAAGCAGGCCGAACGCCGACAGGATGAACTGTCGGAGCGATTTGCTCCGGTGGTCGAACATTTTGCCGATGATGGGCTCACAACCCAGAAATACCTCAAAGCCGCGATCAGCCAGTCGGCGCTGTTCGCCCAGCGGCCTGAAACGCTGATCGGCAATATCGAAGGTGTCGTGAAGCACTTTGCCAGTGACGGTCTTACGACGCAGCAATACCTCAAAGCAGCATGCAAGCAGCCGACGCTTTTCTGTCAGCGTCCGGAAACGCTGATCGGCAATATAGAAGGTATTGCCAAGCACTTTGCCGGTGATGGCCTGACGACGGCGCAATACCTTAAAGCTGCTGTCAAAAAGCCGCGTCTTTTCACCCAGCGTCCGAAAACGCTGATCGGCAACATCGAAGGCGTCGCAAATCACTTTGCCAGTGATGGCCTGACGACACAGCAATACCTCGAAGAAGCATGCAAGCAGCCGCAGATTTTCACCCAGCGTTCGGAAACGCTGATCGGCAATATCGAAGGTGTCGTGAAGCACTTTGCCGATGATGGCCTCACGACGCAGCAATACCTCAAAGCCGCGATCAGCCAGCCGACGCTTTTCACCCAGCGGCCTGAAACGCTGATCGGCAATATCGAAGGTATTGCCAAGCACTTTGCCGATAATGGTCTAACGACGCAGCAATACCTCAAAGCCGCATGCAAACAGCCGTCGCTTTTCTGTCAGCGTCCAGAAACGCTGATCGGCAATATCGAAGGTGTCGTGAAGCACTTTGTCAGTGACGGTCTTACGACGCAGCAATATCTTAAAGCCGCAATCAGCCAGCCGTCGCTTTTCGGTCAGCGTCCAGAAACGCTGATCGGCAATATCGAAGGTGTCGTGAAGCGCTTTGCCAGTGACGGTCTTACGACGCAGCAATACCTCAAAGCCGCGATCAAACGCCCGCAGCTTTTCTATCAGCGGCCGAATACCATCCAAGAACACATCCACATCCTTCAATCAATGGACAAACAAGGACTCCTGCCGATCAATAAATCGGCCGAGGCGCTGTGGAGCTTTATCACTGCATACCCATTCTTACTTTCACTATCTGTAGATAATCTCTATTTCCGCCAGTGCGTTACAACTCTTACCGACCGCCAGCCGGATACTCGGCAGTTCGTAGAAATCCATAGCAGGTCTGAAGCCAGATTGCGGGCGGCGTTGGCAAAAGAACCCGACCTGAGCGATGCGCTCCATGCCGAACAATATCCGGAACGAATCGGCCATAAGAATCCCAGGCGATGGGTTGAGCGAGCTTTGGAGCAGGAGGAAGGCTATCTTACGCCCACAGGTGGGAAGAAGCCCTCCCGCTAACTCCTGACGCCCCACGACAGATCCAACACCAGGGCACATCGCCTGTGGCGCTGATGTACCTGCCTTGAGTTTGGGGGTGAAATCCCCCGCGCCGTCAAGGACAAGCCTCCGGCGGACGATCGCGGCCTCCTCCCAATCTTCCTACGCTTCGCTCCGTGCAGACTGGTGCCCTCCGCGCCGTCCGTCCTTGACTGCTTTCCCCCCTTTCACGTTTGGGCCTTCGTCCCCCCTGCCGCTGAAAAGTGCGCTTGCTTCTTTTCAAGCAACAGGGGGGTCTTGAGCAATTTCACGGACATGGAACCACAGGAACCACCATGCGCCACCCCAAATCGGGGAGGCGCGGCCAGCATGGCATGATTTCGCAACTTCTTACCGTTCATGGGCTTGTTGTATCCCCCATCCACCAAAGGTAGAATGACGATTTATTTGCAGTCACGAACTTACATTGGAGGGTGGTGCCCCAAATATGGGGGTGTAACCCACGGGAACGGAGTGCGCTCCGAGGGCAAAGTTACCCGCCCCCGTACCGCCTGCGCGTTGACTTGTAATCGCGTGCCTGTTATCCCCATGACCTGGATTGAAATTAAGATGGGCAAGGCAAAATCTTGGCGACACTAGAAGAAATCACACGCGGATCAGCTATCCGGGGAATCCTGCCGGACGGTATTGTCATGGTTTCCGACGTGCGTTGGATCGGCACGGTCGCCATTGAGGTCACGTACAAAGACACCGCCGGCCGACTCGGCAACGAATTGCTTTACCGCGACCGCGAGCCAACTCTGGAGATCGTTGACGCGGGTCGTCCCTGGAGTTTCGACGGTGACAGTGCCCTGTTTCGGCTGCTGTCGGAGGCGAATCGCATCCGGCTGGCCTATCTATTCGATCCCCTACTTGCCGTCCACACGTCGCTCGTCGAGCCGCTTCCCCACCAAATCACGGCGGTCTATAGCGAGATGTTGTCGCGGCAGCCGCTCCGCTTTCTCCTGGCCGACGATCCGGGGGCCGGCAAAACGATTATGACGGGACTGTTCATCAAGGAACTGATTGCCCGAGGCGATTTGCAGCGTTGCCTTATCGTCTGCCCCGGCAATCTTGTCGAACAATGGCAGGACGAACTCGACCGAAAGTTCCACCTGCCGTTTGAGATTATGACCAACGACGCTTTGGAAGCCGCCCGAACAGGCAATTGGTTCAACGAAGTTTCGCTGGCCATTTGCCGGCTCGACAAGCTCAGCCGCGATGAAGATGCCCAGGCCAAACTTCAGCACACCGATTGGGATTTGATCGTTTGCGACGAATCCCACAAGATGAGCGCGACGTATTTTGGTAACGAGGTCAAGTACACGAAACGCTATCGACTTGGCCAGTTGCTTTCTACGCTGACTCGTCATTTCCTTCTGTTGACGGCGACACCGCACAATGGCAAGGAAGCCGACTTCCAGCTATTCATGGCCTTGCTGGACGGGGATCGATTCGAGGGCAAGTTCCGCGATGGGGTTCACGTCTCCGACGCGAACGATATGATGCGCCGGCTCGTCAAGGAGCAATTGCTCAAGTTCGATGGTACTCCGCTCTTTCCCGAGCGCCGAGCCTACACGGTCAATTACACTCTATCGGACGGCGAAGCCGAGCTTTACAAGGAAGTCACCGATTACGTCCGCGAGGAATTCAATCGCGCCGAAGCGTTGGAAAACGATGGCCGGCGGGGGACCGTCGGTTTTGCTCTGACCATCTTGCAGCGCCGACTCGCATCGTCACCCGAAGCAATCTATCAATCGCTCCGTCGCCGCCGCGAACGCCTGGAAAAGCGGCTGCGCGAAGAGCAGCTTCTAAAACGCGGCGACGAAGTGAACTTTGAGGTGAACAAGGGATTGCCCGTTCTCACGATGGATGACCTGGAAGAACTCGACGACGCACCCGACGCCGAGATCGAGGATACCGAGGAAAGGGTTGTCGATCAGGCATCCGCCGCCAGGACTATCGCCGAGCTACGAATCGAAATCGGCCAATTACAAGACCTGGAGCGAACCGCCTACCGCGTTCGCCAGTCCGAAACCGACCGCAAGTGGGACGAGCTTTCCAAGTTGTTGCAGAACAACACCGAAATGTTCGACGCCGAAGGACATCGCCGCAAACTTATCATCTTCACGGAGCACCGCGATACGCTGAACTATTTGACCGAGAAGATTCGGGCGCTGATCGGCCGACCCGAGGCGGTTGTCGTCATTCACGGCGGAGTGGGGCGTGAGGATCGTCGTAAAGCCGAGGAAACCTTCAAGCACGATAAATCGGTCGAGATTCTCGTGGCAACCGATGCCGCCGGCGAAGGCATCAACCTACAACGTGCCCACTTAATGGTGAACTACGACCTGCCGTGGAACCCAAACCGCCTTGAGCAGCGGTTTGGCCGCATCCATCGCATCGGTCAAACCGAAGTCTGCCACCTGTGGAACCTCGTGGCCAAGGATACGCGAGAGGGCGAAGTCTATCACCGGCTGCTGGAAAAAATCGACGAGCAGCGAGCCGCGCTTGGCGGTCAAGTGTTTGACGTTCTCGGACAACTTACATTTGAAGACCGACCGTTGCGCGAACTTTTGCTGGATGCCATCCGATACGGCGATAAACCGGAAGTCCGTGCCAGGCTCTTCACGGTCGTCGATAAGGCCCTTGATCGGGACCATTTGCGCGAACTCGTGGAGGGTCGGGCGCTCACACATGATTCGATGGACGTATCCAAAGTCCGTGAAATCCGTGAGGAGATGGAACGGGCTGAAGCCCGCAAACTTCAACCCCACTTCATCGCGTCATTCTTTATCGAAGCTTTCAAGCTGTTGGGTGGCACGCTCCACGAACGCGAAACCAATCGCTATGAGGTCAAGCACGTCCCGGCAGCCATCCGCAACCGTGATCGGGAAATCGGTCATGGCAACCCGATTTTGCCGCGATATGAACGCATCACATTCGAGAAAGAACTTATCAGCGTCACCGGCAAATCCTTGGCCGCCTTTGTCTGCCCCGGACATCCCCTGCTTGATGCCACGATCGACCTAATCATCGAGCGCTACCGCGATTTGCTAAAACGCGGTGCAGTTCTCATCGACGACACCGACGAAGGAGATCAACCCCGCGCCCTCTTGTACTTGGAACACGCAATCCAAGACGCGCGAACCGACCGTGCCGGCAACCGCCGCATAGTGTCCAAGCGGCTGCAATTTGTCGAAGTGGACGAGCACGGCAAGACTTCTAACGCCGGTCCGGCTCCGTATCTCGATTATCGTCCGCCGACCGACGCCGAGGCAATAGCCCTTCAAGGAAATCCGTCGCCGGAATGGCTTCGCGACAACTTGGAATCGCAGGCAATGGAATACGCCGCGATTCATCTTGTGCCGCAGCACCTCGACGAGCTTCGCCGTCGCAAGGAAGAGATACTCGACAAGACCAAGGCTGCCGTACAAGACAGGCTCACCAAGGAAATCAACTATTGGGATCATCGCGCGGCCACCCTCAAAGATCAAGAATTGGCAGGTAAGGTCAACGCCAAGCTGAATTCCGGCTTGGCACGGCAGCGGGCTGACGAACTCTCCGCCCGCCTGCAAAAGCGACTCAGCGAGTTGGAGCAGGAACGAAAACTCTCCGCCCTTCCACCCGTGGTGCTAGGGGGTGCGATGATTGTCCCCATCGGCTTGCTTCGGAAGTTCCAAGGCGAAGCCGCCGCTCCGCCGCCGGACTTCGCGCTCAATACCGAAGAATCCGAACGACGCGCCATGCAGGCCGTCATGGACGCCGAACGCCGACTTGGCTTCCAGCCCCGCGACGTGAGCGAACAGAATCTGGGTTACGACGTTGAATCGTCCATTCCCAATACCGGGCTGTTGCGGTTTGTCGAAGTAAAGGGACGGGTTAAGGGGGCCAAGACCGTCACCATCACCAAGAACGAGATTTTGACGGGACTCAATAAGCCCGACGAGTTCATTCTTGCCGTCGTCATCATCGACCAGGATACGACCGTGGTTCGGTATTGCCGAACTCCCTTCGAGAAGGAACCAGACTTCAAGGCCACCAGCGTCAACTACGACCTCGATAAACTGCTGGCCCAGGCCAAGGAGCCAGCATGAGCAAAGCACCCAAAAAGGCCACGAAACAGGGCATTGCCCGGCAAGCCTCCACGAATCCACCGTCGCCAGCCGACTTCGACGAAGTCCTTCGGCTGATCGACGCCGCACGGACACGTGCCGTTGCTGCCGTCAACACGACGCTGATCGAGCTTTACTGGAGCATTGGCGAGTACATCAGCCGCAAGATCGAATCGGCGGCCTGGGGTGAAGGCGTGGTCGATCAACTGGCCGCCCACATCGCCCGAATGCATCCCGGCCTGCGGGGATATACCCGCCCGAATCTGTTTCGGATGCGGCAGTTCTACGAGAAGTACAGGGGAGACGAAAAAGTCTCGGCACTGCTGAGACAATTACCTTGGACCCACAATCTGCTCATCCTGGGCAAGTCGAAGCGGGCCGAGGAGCGCGAGTTCTACCTCCGCATGGCGACTTCCGAGAAGTGGTCGAGCCGGGAACTGGAACGCCAGATCAACGGGGCGCTTTTCGAGCGGGTCGTCATGTCCCCGGTGAAAGTCGCAGCACCGCTGCGACAATTGCACCCCGATGCCGTCACCGTCTTCAAGGACAGCTACCTCGTCGAGTTCCTCGACCTACCGCCGGGGCATTCCGAGGCTGACTTGCAACGCGGTCTGGTCGAGCAACTCAAGAAGTTCCTGATCGAACTCGGCCGCGACTTCTGCTACGTCGGCAGTCATTACCCGGTCCAGGTCGGTGGACGAGACTTTGAACTCGACCTGCTCTTCTTCAACCGGGCGCTCAACTGCCTGGTCGCGTTTGAACTCAAGGTCGTTGAGTTCGAGCCAGAACACCTGGGCAAACTCCAGTTCTACCTGGAAGCCCTCGACCGCGACGTGAAGAAGCCGCACGAGCGGCCTTCCATTGGCGTACTCCTTTGTGCGACGAAGAATCACGAAGTCGTCGAATATGCTTTGAGCCGGGCGTTGTCGCCCGCTCTAGTCGCAGAGTATCAGACCCGAATGCCCGACAAACATCTGCTCCAAGCCAAGCTTCACGAGTTCTACGAACTGGCCCAGGAACAAGCGGCACCACCGGCCATTGAGGAAAAGAAGGCGGCCAAGCCGCGAAAGGGCCGCAAGAAATGACTGTACCTTACCGCAAGAAGCTGATTGAGGTCGCGCTGCCATTGCCGGAAATCAACGATGCTTCGGCCTACGACAAGATGCCGGGTATCGGCGCACATCCCAAAGGGATTCATCAATGGTGGGCACGGCTCCCGCTACCCACTGCCCGCGCTATCCTTTTTGCTTCCGTCGTCGATGACCCTTCCGAACACCCGGAACAATTCCCGACAGAGGAGAAGCAGAACGCCGAAAGGACACGCTTATTTGACATCATACGCAGCTTGATGGCCAAAAAGCTCCATGACCAGCCGAAGGTGTATGCCGCAGCACATACGGAGATGTTAAAGCAGTGCGACGGGAAACTGCCAATCGTCTTCGATCCCTTTGCAGGAGGCGGCACGATCCCGCTTGAAGCAAACCGATTGGGATTCGAGTCTCACGGTGCAGATCTCAATCCAGTGGCGGTTCTGCTCAATAAGTGCAACCTGGAGCTTGCCCCCCGCTGGGCCGGCTCGCCTCCAGTGAATCCCGATGATCGAAAGACAATTGGTGGCACCGATTCCTGGCGTGGGACGCATGGGCTTGCCGCCGACGTGCGGCACTATAGCTCGCTCGTCCAACAGCGGACGATAAAGAGCATCGGGCATCTTTACCCCAAAGTGCGATTGCCCAAGGATCAGGGGGGTAGCGAGTCGAACGTCATAGCTTGGATATGGGTGAGAACTGTCGCAAGCCCCAACCCTGCTATGCAAGGCAAGTACGTCCCGTTGATGAGTACCTATTGGCTTTCTTCAAAGTCAGGAAAGCAGTTCTGGCTTGAGCCAATTCTGGACCCCAAGATTCCAGAGGGATGGCGCTTCGCAGTGCGAACCGGAGTCGCAACCAAGGAGCAGATCGCAAAGAACAAGCTTGGAACACGCCTGGGCAAAGCCCAAGACTTCTTCTGCCTTCTTAGCAAGGAACCAATCTCACGCGACTACGTCCAGACTGAGGGAAAAGAACAGCGTCTCCGCCAGGCGCTCGTGGCTATAGTCGCCGAGCGCAAGGGAGGCAAACTGTATCTCGACGCGACACCGACTCACACCGGAACTGCTGCGGTTGCAGCCGAAGCAACCGCCATCGAGTCAGCCCGTTCGACATTTCTCGCCGGGACTCTTCCCGACCGGGCGAGTATCACCGGAGGTGTTTGCTCCGCCTATGGGCTGAACACATGGGGGCAACTGTTTACAGAACGGCAGTTATCCGCACTCATTACCTTAAGCGACACTATTAAGGCCATACTACCCGAGGTCGAGAACGATGCCCTATCCGCTGGTCTGACACCTACCGCTGCCAAGTCCTATGCCAAGGCAGTAACGACCTTTCTCGGGTTGGCCCTGGATCGCTGTGCAGATTTCAACAATTGGTTGTGTCGCTGGAGTCCGTCCAACCAGAAGGTGATGAATCTTTACAGCCGTCAAGCTCTGCCAATGGTCTGGGATTATGCGGAGGCGAATGCGCTTGGTAGTGCCGTAGGAGCCTGGAGTACATGCTCCGAGTATGTCGCGGATTGTGTGAAGGTTCTAAATGTTGGGACGAAGCTCATCGGAAAGGCCCACCAGATTGATGCTGCGATGGGCATAGACGGGATCTCCGACCTACTCGTCAGCACTGATCCACCTTACTACGACAACATCGGCTATGCGACGTTGTCAGACTTCTTTTACGTCTGGCTTCGCCGCACCATTGGCGACCTGTACCCGGAACATTTTGGAACCGTTTTCGTACCGAAGCTGCCCGAATTAACGGCATCTCCAGGACGTTTCGGTGGGGACAGGCACAAGGCCAAGGAGCATTTTGAATCGGGCTTCCGCAAGGCGTTCACCGCGCTTCGGTCCAAGATGGATCACCGCTTTCCGCTGACAGTGTACTACGCATTCAAACAATCGGACGAAGAGGCCGGGAGCGATCAGGAGGAAGTCGAAGGGGAAAGTCCGGCCGTCATCGACCTGACGACCGGCTGGGAGACACTCCTTGAGGCACTCATATCGAGCGGCTTTCAGATCACTGGCACTTGGCCCGTCCGTGCCTCACAGAAGTGGCGCATGGTTGCAATGGGATCAAACGCCTTGGCCTCTTACATCGTTCTCGCCTGCCGCGTCCGTTCTGCGAGCGCAGCGATTGCAACGCGAAAAGAGTTCATGAGCGTACTCCGAAATGAACTTCCTCGGGCTTTGAAGAACCTCCAACAGGGCAACATTGCCCCAGTGGACTTCGCCCAAGCAGCCATCGGACCTGGGATGGCTGTGTACTCCCGATATGCCAAAGTCATCGAATCTGCCGGTTCACAGATGTCAGTGCGAACCGCCCTTGGCATCATCAACCAGGTTCTCGACGAAGTGCTGGCGGAGCAGGAAGGCGATTTCGATTCCGACACTCGATGGGCACTTGCATGGTTTGAACAGCAAGGTCACCAAGAAGGGATATTTGGCGATGCCGACGTTCTGGCCCGCGCCAAAAATACGGCGGTCAACGGCCTGGTCGATGCAGGCATCATCAAGGCCAAAAGTGGCAAGGTGCAACTCGTCAGCCGACCAGAATTGCAAGAGGATTGGAACCCCGCGACGGATGAGCGACTCACCGTCTGGGAAACCACCCAACACTTGATCCGCACCCTTGAGACCAAGGGGGAAGGCGAGGCTGCAATCTTACTTAACAAGCTGGGTGGCAACGGCGAATCCGCGCGTGAACTGGCCTACCGGCTTTATTCGATCTGTGAACGCAAGAAGTGGGCAGACGAGGCATTGGCCTATAACGGCCTCGTCATTGCCTGGCCGGAACTCTCGAAGCTTGCGCTTTCAAGCAGAACCCGGCAACCTGAGAAACAACAAGACCTCTTCAATTGACGGACCCTGAGCTATGGCAGTATCAAACCGTGAACGTGTGGGCAAAGGACTGGACCTTCTGGCGTCCGGCCTGCGCCCATTTGTCGAACGCGAACTGAAGTCGCAACTCGGCGACAACTGGCAATCCGCTTTGCCGGACACCACGGGACGCGGCCCTCGCGCCAAACCACAGCCAACCAACCTGGACGATCCGCAGATTCTCCTTGGGCTGCTTTGGGACCAGTGGAACGCCGTGTTCAAGAACACCCTGGGTCACGTCGAGCGAAGCATCGTCAGCGAGTTACGCGACGTTCGCAATCGCTGGGCACACAATGAGCAATTCAGCAGCAACGACGCCATTCGGGCGCTCGATTCGATGGAACGGATGCTGAACGCGGTATCGGCGGCCGAAGCCGGGACGGAAGTCGGCCAGATGCGCATGGACCTGATGCGGACCATGTTCGACGAGCAGCGCCGGCAGGAGATGCGTAAGAAGTCCGTCCAGCCGACCGAGGGCAAGCCGCACGGTGCCCTGAAGCCCTGGCGGGAAGTCGTCACCCCGCACCCGGACGTGGCCTCTGGGCGCTATCAGCAAGCCGAGTTCGCCGCCGACCTCTGGCAGGTTTACCAGGGAGAAGGATCGGACGAGTACAAGAATCCGACCGAGTTCTTCCGCCGGACATTCCTAACGGAGGGACTACGCCGACTCCTGTCGCAGGCCGTGCTGCGGTTGTCTGGCAACGGTGGAGACCCGGTCGTCGAGTTGCAAACCAACTTCGGCGGCGGCAAGACGCACTCCGAACTTGCGCTCTATCACCTGTTCTCCGGCACCGCCATCGGCGAACTGCCCGGAGCCGAAGAACTGGTGAAGGAACTGGGCATTGACCTACCGAAGAACGTCCGCCGGGCGGTTTTCGTCGGTACGCAGATTTCTCCGGGAAAGCCCCACAAGAAGCCAGACGGCACCACGGTTCGCACCCTCTGGGGCGAGATTGCCTGGCAACTTGGCGGCAAGGAGGGCTACAAGCTCGTCAAGGAAGACGACGAGAAGGCAACGAACCCCGGCAATTCGCTCAAAGAAGTCTTCAACAAGTACGGCCCTTGCCTCATCCTGATCGACGAATGGGTTGCCTATGCCCGGCAACTGCACACCACAGCCGACCTACCAGCAGGCTCGTTTGAGACGCACTTCACCTTCGCCCAGGCCCTGAGCGAAGCTGCCAAAGCAGCCAAGAACACGCTGCTCGTGGTGAGCATCCCAGCTTCGGAAAGCCCGCACCAAAAGGCCGAGCGCGGCGTGACCGACATTGAAGTCGGTGGAGAACGAGGCCGGGAGGCGTTGGCCCGGCTCAAGAACGCCGTCGGCCGCGTCGAAGCATCCTGGCGTCCGGCCAGCCCCGACGAGGGCTTCGAGATTGTCCGTCGCCGACTGTTCCAGCCGCTCACCGGAGATCAGTTCGTTACCCGTGACGCCGTCGCCCGTGCTTTCGTCGAATTGTACGGCTCGCAGCAGCAGGAGTTCCCGTCTGAATGTCGGGAAGCGGACTACGAACGCCGGATCAAGATGGCCTACCCGATCCATCCAGAGATGTTCGACCGGCTCTACAACGATTGGTCCACTCTGGACAAGTTCCAACGAACCCGAGGCGTGTTGCGGTTGATGGCCGCCGTAATCCATTCCCTTTGGGAACGGCAGGACAGCAGCGTTCTCATCATGCCGGGCAATGTCCCCATTGACGACCAAATGGTGCAATTCGAGTTAACCCGCTACCTCGAAGACCACTGGGTGCCCGTCATCGAGAAGGACGTAGACGGGAGTAACTCCCTGCCGCTAAGCCTAGACCGTGAAAACCCGAACCTTGGCCGCTATTCCGCCTGTCGCCGCGTTTCACGGACAATCTACATGGGCTCCGCCCCAACCTTTCGGGCATCGCACCGGGGCATCGACGACCGGCAGGTAAAGCTCGGTTGCGTACAGCCCGGCGAGGCCGTAGCCACCTTCGGTGACGCGCTCCGTCGGCTCACCGACAGTGCCACCTATCTCTATGTGGACGGCAAGCGCTACTGGTACTCAACTCAACCGACCGTAACCCGCTTGGCTGACGACCGTGGTGGCCAGCTATCGGACGACCAAATCGGCGACGAGATCATTAAGAGGCTTCGCGAGCAAGCCCGTACACGGGCAGACTTCTCTAAGGTTCATGCCTGCGTCCCAAGCAGCGACGTGCCCGATGAACGCGAAGCCCGGCTGGTCATACTCAGCCCTGAATTTCCACACGCAAACCGCGATGAAACGAGCGCGGCCAGGAAGGAAGCAGCGGCAATCCTCGATTCCCGTGGAAGCTCGCCCCGCAACTTCAAGAATACGCTCGTCTTCCTCGCCGGTGACGGCAACCGTTTGCGAGAATTGGAGCAGGCCGCGCGGCAATTCCTTGCATGGTCCTCTATTTCGGACGACCATGTGACACTGAATCTGGACGAGTTCCAGAAACGCCAGGCCGAGACCAAGAAGAAGAGCGCCGACGAGGCGGTCGATTTGCGAATCGCCGAAGCCTACCACTGGCTTCTCGTGCCGGGCCAGCCCGACCCGAAGGGCGAAGTCACCTGGACCGACCTGAAGCTCCAGGGGCAGGACAGCCTTGCCACGCGAGCGGCTAAAAAGCTCAAGAACGAAGAATCACTCGTTACGCAAATGGGCGGAGTACGGCTTCGGACGGAACTCGACCGCATCCCGCTCTGGACCGGTAACCACGTCAGCATCAAGCAGCTTTGCGAGTACATGGCACGTTACCTCTATCTGCCGAGGCTTCGCGACGAACAGGTTTTGATTGCCGCGATCCAGGAAGGGGCTGCCAGCCTGATGTGGCAGAGCGATACCTTCGCCTATGCCGAAGGATGGGACGAACAACGCCAGCGATACCAGGGCCTGCGATCCGCCCAGGCAATCCGCGTTGTCGTTGACGACCGCAGTCTGCTCGTCAAACCGGAAGCAGCACTCGCCCAATTGGAGAAGGACCGGCAGGCGGCCGAGGCCGCTACGAAGGCGCAAGGATTGGCTACCGCTGGCGATCCCGTTACGCCTACCGCTGGCCCAATTCCTGCGACCAGTGGCACTGCGATAACACCGCAGACGGGCCAACCGGGGCCAGCCCCGGCAAAAAAACTATCGAGGTTCCACGGTTCCGTGCAGGTTGACCCGCTCCGCCTTGGCCGGGACGCGGCCCGCATCGCCGAGGAAATTGTTCAGCACTTGACCGGTTTGGTGGGATCGAACGTCGAAATCACCATCGAAATCCAGGCCGACCTTGCCGACGGAGCCGGTGACAAACTGGTAAGGGATGTAACCGAGAACTGCCGGACCCTGAAGTTTGGAGACTACGGGTTTGAGGAGGAGTAACATGCGTCCAGACAAAGCCTACGAGACTTGCAGCGAAAAAGGACAAAGCTGCCTATGATCGATCCAACCATTACCTGCCCAAACTGCAAAACGCAAATCAAGCTAACCGAGTCGCTGGCCGCTCCGCTGATCGAAGCCACACGCCAGCAATACGAACGCAAGATTGCCGATAAGGACGCGGATGTCGCAAAACGGGAAGCCTCGATCAAGGAACAGCAGGCAGCCATCGCGAAGGCCAAGGAAACCATCGACGAACAGGTTGCCGAGAAGCTGAAGACCGAACGGTCAGTTATTGCCGCCGAGGAGTCAAAGAAAGCCCGTACACTGCTCGGCGGAGATTTGGACAGCAAGACCAAAGAACTTGCCGACCTTCAGGAAGTCCTGAAACAGCGAGAGGAAAAGTTAGCAGAGGCTCAGCAGGCCCAAGCTGAGCTTATCCGCAAACAACGAGAACTTGATGACGCCAAACGCGAGATGGACCTGACTATCGAAAAGCGCGTGCAAGAATCGCTCACGACTGTCCGGGACAAAGCCAAACTGGAGGCCGAGGAAGGACTAAGGCTTAAGGTCGCCGAAAAAGAGCAAACCATATCAGCAATGCAGAAGCAGATTGAAGAACTGAAACGTAAAGCTGAACAGGGGTCGCAGCAGCTTCAGGGCGAAGTTCAGGAACTCGATCTGGAATCATTGGTTCGGGCGGCCTTTCCAATGGACAGTGTTGAGCCGGTGCCAAAGGGTGAACACGGCGGCGATATTGTTCACAGCGTTAAGGGGCCGATTGGGCAACACTGCGGAAAAATGCTCTGGGAGTCGAAACGAACGAAGAATTGGAGCGACGGTTGGTTAGCCAAACTCCGAGAGGACCAGCGTGCGGCAAAAGCGGAGATTGCCCTGATCATTAGCCAGGTACTTCCCAAAGACGTGGATTCATTTGGCCTCATCGAGGGAGTTTGGGTTACCAGCCCACGGTGCGCCATCCCCGTCGCAATTATGCTGCGTCATTCTTTGATCGAGCTTGCCAATGCTCGTCAGGCAGGAGAAGGCCAACAATCCAAGATGGAATTGATTTACCAATATCTCACCGGCCCCCGCTTTCGCCAACGAATCGAAGCTATCGTCGAGAAGTTTTCGGACATGCACGAAGACCTTGAAAAGGAACGCAAGACAATGACCAGATTGTGGGCAAAGCGCGAGGAGCAAATCCGCGGTGTGGTCGAGTCCACCGCCGGTATGTATGGCGACATGCAAGGGATTGCGGGACGAACTCTTCAGGAAATTGAGGGACTGGAATTGCCGCTTTTGGCGGCGGACGACGTGAAGTTGAAGGGAGAGGCATAATGCCAGATACAATCTTGAGCAGCGAACTAGCAACATCGGTCGATGCTCCCGAGACATCAGATGCTCCCGAGACATCAGATGCTCCCGTGCTGCCCAGTGATATCCAGGATGTACGCTTGCCTTGTCCGTATAGTCAAGCAACTCGGTTGCAACAAGCATTGTCGTCGGACAAAATGCGCGTCGGCTTTTTTCTTGGAGCCGGTTGCCCCGTATCAATACGAGTACCAGACGACGACGGAACCCGACCCCTGATTCCAAACATTGAGGGATTGACCGATGCCATCCGGAAAAAGATACAGGACTTGAAGGAGCACAAAGAGCATTTCGCAACGATTCTCAAGCATCTGGAAGATAGCAATGCGAACAAACGGACCATCGAAGACATCTTGACCCAGGTAAGACGCCTTATTGATGTTGTGGGGACGACACCCTACGATGGAATGTCCAAAGACGACCTTACAAAGCTTGATAAGACACTGTGCGCTGAGATAAGCCGCGTTATGGATGCACGTCTGCCTGATCGGAAGACTCCTTACCATGATCTGGCTTCGTGGATCGGCTCAATCCCACGCACATATGGGGTAGAAGTGTTCACAAGCAACTACGACCTTTTGATGGAGCAAGCCCTAGAGGAATGCTGTGTACCATATTTTGACGGATTCTCTGGGTCCGACCGCACATTCTTTGATAATCCATCAATGGAGCAAGACACGCTCCCATCAAGATGGGCACGACTCTGGAAGCTACATGGCTCCGTTAACTGGTGGCGAACGCCGGATGGAGAGTTTCAACGAAAAACGGGGCCTAATGAGGGGGATTCTCAGATGATCCACCCTTCCCATCTAAAGTATGAACAAAGCCGAATGATGCCATATCTCGCGATGCAGGACCGACTGCGTGCTTTCCTATCACGCGGGCAAGCTGTTCTGATCACATGCGGTTATTCATTTGCCGATTTACACCTTAATCAAGCCATTCTTCAAGGGCTTGGAGGAAACCCAAAGGCTGTCTGTTTCGGCCTCGTATTTGGAGACAGGGCAACGGCAACTTCGGCGATTGCGAAAGTTGGATTCCGAGGCAACCTTCGGCTTCTAGGTATCGACGGGGGAGTGATCGGCACAATCGACCGAGATTGGCATTCAAAAGTGAATGCTGATCATGAACTACATGGCTGGGCCGTTTGCAACGGCAATTTTGGAGATCGGAGCAAAGCCCCTGACGAACGCTGCAAGTTTCTGCTCGGCAATTTCAAAACACTGGGAGAGTTTCTCGCAGATCAACTCGCGCGTCGCGGCGAACATGAAGAGGACAAAGATGTCAACTGACCCTACCTTCATTGGCACCGTGCAGAATGTAAATGGTGCGACGGTAAGCGTTGAGCTTATTAGCGAGACTGCGACTGGTTTGAGCTTTGTTGATGGAGAAGGCTATCGAATCGGGCAGGTGGGCAGCTTCGTCCGTATTCCTTTGGGGCATGTGGAATTGTACGGTGTCGTTTCCCAGGTTGGTGCGGGAGCAGTACCAATCCGCGAGGGTGAAGCGAACCCCTATGGTAGGATGTGGCTGACCGTTCAGCTAGTTGGCGAAGGACGACGAAGAGGCCGATTTGTTCGGGGTCTTTCGCAGCATCCCACAATTGATGACCGCGTCCACATCGTAACCGAGTCTGACCTGCGATCAATCTATGGACCCGGAGATCTAAATGCCTTCGTTCAGGTGGGACATTTGGCGAGTGCGGAATCAATCCCCGCGCTCGTCGATATTACGAAACTCATCACTCGCCACTCTGCCATCGTGGGAACCACGGGTGCGGGAAAATCACACACAGTGGCGGGCATTTTGCACGCGCTAGCGGACAAGGACAACTATCCGTCTGCTCGGATTGTGGTACTTGATATTCACGGCGAGTACGGGCGCGCACTCAAATCAAAGGCGTCGCTCTTTCGTGTTGAAGCCGACACACAAAAAGGCGAAAAGCAACTATTCGTCCCTTACTGGGCTCTCGATTTCGACGAGTTCCTCAAGATCGGCATGGGTGTTTTTGAGTCTAAGGATTTGGGACTAATCCAAGACCGTATCGTTTCATCAAAGAGGGCTGCTTTCACGAAGTTTCCAAAAGATGGATTGACTCAAGATCGAGTAACCGTGGATTCGTTGGTTCCGTTCAGTGTTCACCAGCTTTGGTATGATCTGCATTGCGAAATGTCAGCAACGTTCGTTGAAACGAAAGGAAAGCCACAAAGTAGAGCCACATGGGCGGTAGAGAAGGACCCAATATCGAATGAGCCACTCCTCGGGGATGCAATGTCGGTCACTCCACCAACGTTTCGTGCAATAAAGGACGTAAGAGACGACCCTGACAAGGTCAGGTTGAGCACCAGCCCTCTCTCCATCCGAAAGCAAGTGGACACGTTGGCATCAAAGCTGCGTGATCCGCGATTCGACTTTATGTTTCGGCCAGGCGACTGGTTGCCATCAACGGATGGATCGGTCAAGGCGGACCTCGACCGTTTACTCGAAGACTGGGTAGGAGGCCCTGAACCGATTGCGGTCCTTGATCTATCTGGTATCCCCCCGGCGATTCTTAAGGATCTTATCGGAGCATTACTCAGAATTCTGTACAACGCGATGTTTTGGGCCAGGGAGAGGTCGGAAGGAGGGCGCGAACGTCCTCTCTTGTTTGTCCTTGAAGAAGCACACGCCTATCTTGGCAAAGACCAAACTGGTTCTGCGGCCGATGCCGTCAAACGGATCGCGAAAGAGGGACGCAAGTATGGAGTTGGAGTCATGCTCGTCAGCCAGCGCCCGTCAGAAATCGACTCGACGATCCTCTCTCAGTGCGGTACGATCTTCGCAATGCGTTTGGCCAATGACACTGATCGCGGCCATATCACGGGGGCTGCGTCAGATAATCTGAAAGGATTGTTCGATATGCTTCCGGTTCTTCGAACTGGCGAAGCAATAATCGTTGGCGAAGCTGTGAGTCTACCGATCCGTACTCTGATCGATCGCTTGCCCGAGGACCAACGCCCTCACAGTGATGACCCGCGCGTGGTTGACCAAATGACGTTTGAAAAGAAGGATGGCAAGAAGGTTACAGGTATTCCGGAGGGTCCAGGTGGCTGGAACCGAAAACGCGAACCCGGAGATTACGCAGGCGTCGTCGAGCAAATGCGCCGGCAGAATGCACATTACCAACACCCCCCAAAACAAGCTGACGGCAAACCGGAGGCTTATCCCCTAGCAGGAGCAGATCAATGAACTGGACTGAAACACCAGAATCCTCGAACATCGCACGCTTTCGGTACATTAGCGAGTCCAGCATTCTTGAAATCGAGTTCAAGAAGGGGGGCCTTTATCAGTACTTCGATGTGCCCGAGGCCATCGTTGAGCAAATGAAGATAGCTAGCTCTACTGGCCAGTACTTTGCGCAGAACATCAAGGGAGTTTTCCGGTTCGCTCGTGGATAAGGAGGATAATCGACGATCAACGCAAGAGAGGAGCGACCATGCCAGATACATCTCGACTCGTGAGGATGCAAATCTGCAATCTGGGCTTTATCGGCCCGGAAGGGTGCGAGGTGGCTCTCGACAAAGTTCTGTGCCTCGTGGGGCGTAGAAAAGCCAACGTCGTTGGGAGTACGCCATGAAGAAAATAGACCTTCACATTCACACGGTCGCAACTGACCGCGACAGCACATTCACTTTCTGCATGGAGACGCTGAAAGGATACGTGCAGACGGCCAAGCTTGACGCTATTGCGATAACCAACCACAACACATTTGATGCCGCTCAATTTAGGGAAATACGAGACTCGCTGCCAATTGTCGTATTCCCCGGGATTGAGATCAACCTGGATGATGGCCACATATTGCTGATAGGCGACGGTTCAAACGTCGGAGACTTTGAATCCATGTGCAATGAAGTCCGCGTGTCTCAGATCGGCGACAGAATTACCGTACGTCGTCTGAAGGATATTTACGGCAATCTACAGAACTACCTGCTTATCCCACACTATGACAAAGACCCATCCATTCGGAGCCAAACACTAGAGGAACTCTCGCCCCACGTCACGGCGGGTGAGGTCGATAGCCCGAAGAAGTTCATCCGCGCCATAAAGGATGCGACAAAGCTGACCCCTCTTCTATTCAGTGATGTCAGGGTGAGCGATGAACTGCCCAGGCTGCCAACAAGGCAAACGTTCTTGGACTGCGGCGAGCTGACTCTCAGCGCCATCACGGCGTGCGTCGCCGAAAAGCGTAAGGTTTCTTTATCAGAGGATGAAGGAAACTCCCTGTTTCAGGTTTTTGAAAATGGTCAAAGGATGTCCACCGGGTTGAATGTGCTTCTTGGCGAGCGATCGACTGGCAAAACGTACACCTTGGACAGGATAAGTGAAGCATGCGAACGGGTGAAGTACATCAAGCAGTTCTCGTTGGTTCAGCAAGACGAGGCGGCATACGAGAAAGAGTTTAATGACGACATTCGGAGAAGACGAAGCCTGGTCGTTGATCGGTATCTGTCCCCGTTCAAGGCAATCCTCGAGGATGCTATGAAGGTTGACCTAGACGGCAACGAGCGGAGTGTTGAGACATACATTTCCTCGCTACTTAAGTCAGCCGCAGAAGCAGACAGACGCGACGCGTATTCCAAGGTCGCCCTCTTTGATGAGATGACTTTTCCGGATAGGGACGACAAAGTTCTAAGAGATCTCATCGCATCCGTTCGTCAGGTTATAGAGAACGTTGAATACCGTGAGATTATCGAGAGGCACGTTGTCAAACAGGCACTGAAGAGGCTTGCATGTGAATTGATTGAATTGCTCTGGAGCAAGGCACTCGAAAACAGGAAAATGCGACTCGTCAATGGACTAATTAAAGACATAAAGGCAGGTCTGAAGATACGCACATCCGCCGTTCAGGTTGATGATGTTGATCTGTACCGAATAAGCATGGAGAGCAGAAAGGCGGCGCGATTCGCTGACATCGTGAACAGCTTGCGAAAGGAGTCTGTGATATTTGAAGAGAGCATTCAGGGATTTCGCGTTGTCGCTACGAAAGGCGCGTTCACCAAGGCGGGGGAGATTAAGTCTGCAAGCAGCGTGAAAACATCATTTAGCAACGCAATGAAAGAATATAAGGAGCCGTACCGGTATTTGCGGACCTTGATGTCCGATGCCAGCTTGCCCGAATCAGAGCTGTACAGGCTATTCGCCAAAATCGAGTACAAAATCCTGAACCGTGACGGCTTTGAAGTTTCAGGAGGAGAGCGGTCGGAGTTTCGATTGCTACAGGAAATCAACGATGCCCAAAACTATGACATCCTACTCATTGATGAGCCAGAGTCCTCATTCGACAATATGTTTCTAAAGAGCGACGTGAATCAGATCATAAGGGAAATATCGGAATCCATGCCTGTGGTTGTGGTTACGCACAACAATACGGTAGGGGCGTCTATCGGGGCTGATTATCTGCTATACGCCAGCAAGAGGGTAGAGGGCGGGAAGCCAACCTATAGGATCTACTCTGGGCATCCGACGGATAAGACTTTAAGGTCCACCGACGGGCAGTGTATCGGGGCTCACGAGATTATGCTGAATTCACTTGAGGCCGGCAGGGAAGCCTATGAAAACAGGAGACGTGGATATGCAGCTATTGAAGATCGAAAATAACGTTGGTCAGTTCCTTGACGGGGCCGGCGACCTTCAGCCGATTGACAAGATCACAAAGGAGGACCTGTTACGTCTTGTAGATGTGACGCTTAAGGAGGAGGTAGAGTTCGATGAGTATGATGAGGAGAAAATCAAGAACCAAGCTCATCAGATCGTCTACAGGAGTATATACGAGAAACTTCGAGAACTCAAAGGCAGAAAGCAAGAGTTCATAGACGAATCGGAGAGATTGTATCTCGCGGAGTATGAGAAGTATAAAGAGGAAGCATCACAACAAGGCGCTTAACCGCAACGCGGAAGTGAACCATGCCGGGCAGACGCCAGGCCGACACCCGGCCGGCATCGGACCTTTGGCCGTCATTTTTCGCATGAAAGCGTTTGGAAAGGCACGATTCGATTCACTTTACCCAAAGCCCCCAGACTCCTGGCGTCAATGCCGACGTTGTGCCGGTGCCGGATCAGCCGTCAGGCAGTCTCGCATGGCCGACCTCTGGCGTCGGTGGCGCGTAGTGTCGGCGTCGATGCTGGCTTTGGTGCGGGTCGGCGGCTATACTGGATCGGCGGGATGGGCTACAAGCCGAAAGCGTGCCGCATCCTGCTGACTGAAAAGAATCAGGAGGTCAAGCTGCTGCCCTACCGGCACCAGCGGTGGGATGGCCCGTGGTGGTACGGGCACACAACATGATTGCGGTGAATCGTAAGTATCAATCCTATTTCGACTTACCGTCATCTATCCGCCGCCACAACCCGGCTTCCCAGCCCCGGACGCCGGCCAGAAAAAGTTCAATAGCCGTCTTGTTGCCCCGACTTCGCGGGCGTATTTTGCGGCGCATGGTAATGGGCTTCGATGGGCGCTGCCCCCCGCAGGAAGAGCTTTGGGAGCGCCGCCTTGACCTTGACTTCGTTGGTTGCTACCTGGGCGGTAGCCTGCAAGACTTTATGAGGCGGCGCGCGATTCGGCGGACGGGACCTTTTAGCCATGCAAGTTCAACGCACCGTAGAAATCCCACAGACTGTTCTGGCCAGCGCCGAGAGTCTGGACGACCTGGAAGACTGGCTGGCCGCGCATGATCCAGCATTCTTGGACGAGGTTCGCCGCATCCGCAATGAAGAAGACCTTGCCGGGAAGGGTAAGGACATCGCGGAGATCTTGAAACGGTGGCCTATCGAGTAAGCTTTCTCCCTTCGGCCGCGCGCGACCTCGAGCAGCTCGACGCCGAGGTTCGCGGCTGGATTCTCCGTCGCATCGTGTGGCTGGGCGAGAACGCTCCGCAAATCGTCCACCACCCGCTGACCAAATATGCCCAGCGAGTTGCTTGGTCTTTGCCGCCTCCGGGTCGGCGACTATCGGGTCCTCTACTGGCCCGATCACGGGCGAGAGACGCTGAAGGTCTACCGGATCCAACACCGCGCAGAAGTGTATCGGCGTTTCTGACCAGCGGAGTGCCCGGAGGGCCGAGATCGCGCGGAAGCGGCGGCGACGGCGGCGGGTCAAGTTCCTCCAGATCGCCGTTCACCTGGAGGAGGACTTGCGGAAGGGGTTCGCCTGATCCGTCGCCGTCCGCTTCGGCGAGCGGCTGCCGAAGACCTGACAATCCAGAAGTTATCGCCGGAAAAGTTCGGGGCTGGTTCCATCGGAGGCGGGGTTCTTGGTGGTCATGCGGTCGGCTTCTTTCTACCGATGACTCTGGGACTCCTGCGTAGTCACGCCCGAACTCCGAATCCTCATCACGGAGCGTCCAATCCCCGGATGACCCTGAGAAAATCGGAATGAGCGACATATCGCCGCCGACCCCTCCACAAGCAAACGGGCCGTTATTTCTTTTGGGACGGCGCCCAGCGAGTAGCTGATGCTATGGGGGTGGGGAGCTTGAAACGGCGGTGGAGGTCGGTATCATAGCCGTTTGGGAGGGAGTTCTGATGGTAAGAACTGAAAATCACGTTGTTGGGTAAGGTACGCTGCTCACGCTTATGTCCGCAATTGCATCATTCATCAAATTACCGAAGACAGCCCTCGACGGTTTGCGTGATGCGGCCATCCCAAAGAAGAGGCTGTTTGGCTCACCACACGACACCTACCACGATTATCTGCGGCAGCACGGGCAGGAGGTCGCTGATTACAAGTGGTCGGGCTACGTGCTCGCCACGCTGTTGGTATGTTTGCAGGAGCAGCACCAGATTGATTTGATGCATTCAGAGTATGACCAGCTTTCGACATTTCTCACCAAATCACGAGGAAATACACATTTCATTTTCACGGACTCGCACAAGCAAGCTTACCTGCCCAAGCTTGATGGAGGGTTCTCCGAGCAGTCGCTGTGTGATTACTACAATAAGTTCAACGGCTCCGCTGAGACGGAGGCTGGTAAGCCTATGCTGGACGGTGTGTGTGCGTTCAGGCAGAGTGTGAGCACCTTGGATGAGGGTTCAGTTGTCGTGTTTGGCATTGGATAGTATTCCAGGCCATCCTCTCCTCGGTTGGTCCGTTCCCTTCACGCCGCCATCACCAGTTGTTTCGTATCCTCGTCCCACCCCTCTACGGAGCGGCAAAAAAGTTCTATTGGTATCCAGTTACGCCGACTTTGCGACGCCGTCGGAGTTTTGAACGATGCGAGTGATCGTAACATTGCAACGCGATGAAACGGGAACGATCGTAGTCGAGTGCCCGGCCATCCCCGGTTGTGTCTCTCAGGGGCAGGATGAGGGGGAAGCGATCCGTAACATCCAAGAGGCGATCCGTGGATGCCTGGAGTCCCGTGCGGCGCGCGGCATGCCGCTGACGGCCCGGTGAGTTTGAAGGGCCCCTGAATGAAGTTCACCGAATGATCGAACTGCCTTACTCGCTGGTCATCGAGGGGGCTTGATGTGAATGATGCGTCCATCGGCGCGCCAACTCATGCGCTGGCGTTGCCAGTATTGCCCGAATTGCTACTGGTGTTGGCAATATCGCTCATGGCGACGATGGTGGTTCCCTGCGTGTTTTCCAACGTAGCGACCACCGAATCCACAAACTGGCTCAAGGTTTCCGGGGGAGTGCTCTTGAGTTCCGTTGCTTCTGTTTGTGTCAGAAGCTTTTGCGGAAAAAGGGCTCCCATGCCCACGCTGACGGTGCCGCTGTTACTGCCCAGCGCGTCGGTTAAGTCGCTGAACAGCGGGTCGAGTTGGCTCGGGGTAGCAGCGGGCGCACCGCCTGTGCCCATGTGGCCGAGATCGCCGAAGCCGTTGATGCTTGCCATCATGGATTCATAGGCGCTCGCCGCGCTATCGCCGCTCGCCATGGATACCGTGGCAACACCGTCACCGCGGCTATCCTGGCCATTGGCGTAAAAACACACCTCGTCGGAGCAAGCGCCGTTCTGGCCGACCTGCTGGGCAAGCGAGAGACTGAATGTCTCGCCAAAGCTAGTGTAGTGAATCAGAATTGCGGGATATTATGGCTGCGAAGATGGCGAAAATGGGTGGCATGCTGTCACTCGGCGCAGCCGGGGATCGGCATGTTCGTCGCCGCAGGACACATGCCGACCCGACGCTTCGCGTCGTGACGGCATGCCACCCATAAGGTCCCATCAGTCTGAATCACTATACTAGCGCAAAATCGATTTTGCAGAAGCCAGTCGCGGCAGCGTCGCCCGCGGGACCTGGGAGAGCATTCCAGCACGGGCAGCCTCGGTTGCGGAGCGATCGAGGCCTCCACGAGTTGCCGAGCACGAGCACGGGAGAAGCGGTGAAAGAAACGGGAACCAGGCGAACGGCCGAGAAGCTGCGCGTCGTGCGGTCGCCCGTGCCTTTGAGACACATTGTGGCTGGCGGGAATCGTGGTTATAAATGACACGATGGCAACGATTCCTGAAGCATTTGCGATCGCGGTGCAACACCATCAAGCCGGCCGTCTGCAAGCCGCGGAGCAGATCTACCGGCTGATTTTGCAGGCCGAGCCGGATCACGCCGATACGATTCATCTTCTCGGCGTGATTGCTTACCAGGTGGGCCAATACGAAATTGCCGTGGCCTCGATGGAGCGGGCGATCGCGTTGAACGGCAGTGTGGCCGCCTTCCATAACAACCTGGGCAATGCCTGGAAGGAGCGGGGAAATGCCGAGAAAGCGGCGGCTTGCTACCGCCGCGCCTTGGAGCTGAAAGGCGACTTTGCCGAAGCACAAAGCAACCTGGGCAATGCGTTGCGGGACCAGGGCCAGTTGGACGAAGCGGTGGGCTGCTACCGCCGGGCCTTGGAACTGAAAACCGACTTCGCCGATGCGCACAGCAACATGGGCATTGCGTTGAAGAAGCAGGGAAAAACGGACGAAGCGGTGGCCTGTTACCGCCGGGCCTTGCAACTGCGGCCGGACTATGCCGAGGCGCACAGCAATCTGGGCGTTGCGCTGAAAGACCAGGGAAAGCCGGACGAAGCGGTGGCCTGCTACCGCCGGGCCGTGGAGCTGAAAGCCGACTTTGCCGATGCGCACAGCAACTTGGGCAATGTGCTGAGGGACCAGGGGAAGCTCGACGAGGCGGTCGCCTGTTGCCGCCGGGCCGTGGAACTGAAAGGCGATTTTGCCGAAGCCTACAGCAACCTGGGCAACGCGTTGAAGGACCAGGGGGAACTGGAGGAAGCGGTCGCTTGCTGCCGCCGCGCGCTGCAACTGAAGCCGGACTATGCCGAGGCGCACTGCAACTTGGGCCTGGCCTTCAACGACCAGGGGAAGTTGGACGAAGCGGTGGCCTGCTACCAGCGGGCCGTGGAACTGAATCCGGACTATGCCGACGGCCATGCGAGCCTGGCGGTCAACCGACTTCTTCGCGGCGATTTCCAGCGGGGATGGCCGGAGTACGAATGGCGGTGGCGGACCAAACATCTGTCACCGCGGCTTTTCGAGCAACCCCTCTGGGACGGTCGTTCCCTGGCCGGAAAAACCATCCTGCTGCACGCCGAACAAGGGTTGGGCGACACGATCCAATTCGTCCGTTATGCTGCGCTCGTCAAGCGATTCGAAGCAACGGTGATCCTGGAGTGCCAAAAGCCGCTGCTGGCACTGCTGGCAAGCTGTCCGGGCATCGATCAACTGGTGGGGCAAGGAGACGCGATTCCGGAATTTACCACCCACGCGCCGCTGTTGAGCGTGCCGGGCATTGTCAAGACGTCGTTGGATACGATCCCCGCCACGGTGCCCTACCTGTTTGCAGCCCCGGCGTTGATCGACCATTGGCGCGAGAAGCTCCGCGAAGTGGAGGGCTACAAAATTGGAATCAATTGGCAGGGGCGTCCCGGACTCGGCCCCTGGCGAGCCCGCAACATTCCCTTGCAGCAGTTCGCGGCACTGGCGGAGATTCCCGGCGTTCGTCTGATCAGCCTGCAACGGGGCCCTGGGCGCGAGGAATTGGCGCGAGCGGGTGAGAGTTTTCTCGACCTGGGCGACGCGGTGGACCAGACCGGCGGCGCGTTCATGGACACGGCCGCGATCATGATGAATCTGGACCTGGTGATTACGTCGGACACGGCCTTGCCGCATTTGGCCGGAGGCCTGGGGATTCCCGTGTGGGTGGCCCTGCCTTTTGCTGCCGATTGGCGATGGTTGTTACAACGTTCCGACAGCCCGTGGTATCCCACGATGCGACTGTTCCGACAGCGGGAGCGGGGGAATTGGCCAGGCGTGTTCGACGACATCCGCAAGGCGTTGTGCGCGCAGCTTTCATCACCAAAGCGAGGATAGGGGACGGGGTCGCGAACAGGCGGAACCCCGCGATTGGCCATCACCCGGCTGGTTGTTTCGGTGGAAATGATCTTCCCGGCCGGTAACGACCTTTTTGCCACACAAGGCGGGGAATGTTGCGCCGCTGCGACGGCCGCGGTCCGGACGCCTGACGCCATGGTCGACTTGGGTGGGGCCGGAATCTGCCAGGTTCATTGCGCGGCCGTGCTTGCTTCGCTCTGCGTAGTTCGGTTGGCCAGCATGACGCTGTGCCGCAGTGGGGGCCCCTCCACGCAACTGCTACGCTTATAACCCCCGCCGCAGAAAACGCGGCGCTTCACCGCAAAGGACCTTTTTGTGTGGCGGAAGTATTTCCGCTTTGCCGAGACTAACGGAGACGTTCTCGAGCGCTGTGACCAGGCCCGATATCTCCGTAACCGCCGCCCGGATATCAAGATAATCCGAAGAATCGGATTCTGCGGAGAGAAGCTCGAACGATCGCGCTCGCCGATGAGACTTTAACGACCCGACGTTGCGTGTGACGCCCTAAACCGTTTTTGTTTGACAGAGATTCAAAATGCTATTCTCGCTCAAGACATGGCTGCATTCATGGTTCGAACCGCGCCGTCCGGTTCGCAGGCGGAAGACAAATTCGCGTTATTTCGCGCCGCGGAGCTTCCGGCTGGAATGCCTGGAAGATCGCACCATGCTGAGCGGGGTGTCCGTGAATCTGGATACCTCCTATTTGCAGGCCAACGCCACGGCCATCGTGATCAATGGCTCCGGTTTCAGCCCGATCGTTGCCAAGAACACGGTGACCTTCGATAACCATGCGATGGGCACCGTCACCGCCGCGACCACCGGCGCGCTTACCGTGGCGCTCACCACGGACCCGACCTCGGCGGGCCCGCTGGACGCGACGGTCGCCGTCACCGGCGGCGGCAGCGCCGCCAATCAGGTGGCCACGATCCAGCCGGTGGTGACGACCTGCTCCGACAGCCTGCCCGCCAACGCGACCACGCTCACCATCTCCGGTTTTGGTTTCGACCCGACGTCCGATGGCAACCACAATTCGGTGTCGTTCGACAACGGGACGTCGGGTACGGTGACGGGTACGGTGACCAGCGCGACGGCCACCGCGCTCACCGTAGCGGTCGACCTCAGCAGTTCGGCCGCAGGCCCCTTGAGCGCCACGGTCACGAGCAACACGGTGGTCGGCACAGAGACGCCGGTGGCCACCATCATCCCCGTGGTGACGAGCAGCATTACCAGTCTCGACGCCAGCTCGGGGGGCACACTCACGATCAATGGCATCGGTTTCGACGGGAGCATCAACAACGACAACCAGGTCACTTTCGACAACGGGGCAACCGGCACCGTGACCAGTGCGACCGGCAACGCTCTCACCGTGACCGTCGACGCCAGCCAATCTGTCGCGGGGGCGTTGAACGCGGTGGTTAGCAGCAACGGCGTCAGCAGCGGCGTGCCGGTGCAAGTGGCCACGATCCAGCCCGTCGTCACCGTTAACTCTGCCAGCATCGACGCAGACGCTGCCACGCTCACCATCACCGGATCGGGCTTCGATCCCACGGCCGGCAGCAACTTGGTGTCCTTCGATGACGGGGCCAGCGGCACGGTCATTGCGGCGACCACGGGTTCGCTCACCGTATCACTCGACACCCCCCCGACCTCCGCCGGCGAGATGGACGCCACGGTCACCACCGACTACGTCCCCAGCGCGCAGGCCGAAGTGGCGGCGATCCAGCCCGTCGTCACCAGCAGCACTGCGAACGTAAGCGCCGGTACCGCCACGCTCACGATCAACGGCTTTGGCTTCGATGCAGGCGGGGGCACCAATACGGTTACTCTCAACGGCGGATCGCCCATCACCGCCACCAACGTGACCTCGACTTCGCTCGACGTGGCTCTTCCCAGCAATCTGCCGGTGGGCGTCGTGAGCGCCGTCGTCACGACCGACGCGGTCGACAGCAACAGCGGCACGGTGGTTCAGGTGGCCACGATCGTGCCGGCAGTGACGACCGTCACGACCGGGATCAACGCCGACGCCGCCACGCTCACCATCAACGGCTTCGGCTTCGATACCACGCCCGGCAACAACGCGGTCGCTTTCAACAACGGGGCGCTCGGGCACGTCACCGCCGCGACCGCGACGACGCTCACCGTGACGTTCGACACGCAGCCCACCGGCGGCAACCTCTACGCCGTGGTCACGACCGATACCTCGTACAGCAGCAGCACGCCGATCCAGGTGGCGACGGTCGCCCCGGTGGTGACAACCTCCTCCGGCTCCTTGCCTGCCGACTCGACCACGCTCACCATCCAGGGTACCGGTTTCGATCTGACGCCGAGCAACAACGTCGTGTCTTTCGGCGATTCGGCGGTAGGCACAGTCACGGCCGTGAACTCCACCGGAACCGCGCTGACCGTGACGTTCAGCACCATGCCGGCCACCGCCGGCGACCTGGACGCCCTGGTCACGACCAATTCGCAGCCGAGCAACGGCGGCACACTGCTGAAGGTGGCCACCGTCACGCCTTTCGTGACATCCAGCGAGGCTCTTCTGTCCGACGACGCCGCCACGTTGATCATCAACGGCTATGGCTTCGATTCGACGGCCAGCCAAGACACGGTGCTATTCAACGACGGAGCGGCGGGCACCGTGGGACCGGCGACCGCAACGTCGCTGACCGTGACGCTTACCACGCCGAAGACCAGCGCCGGACCGCTGACGGTCGTTGTAACCACCGATGGCCAAAAGAGCAACGGCAACACGCCAATACAGGTCGCCGCGGTCTCGCCGGTGGTCTACGACAACACCGGCTATCTCTTGCCGATTACCACGCCGACTCTGACGATTTACGGCAGTGGCTTCACGGGCTCCAACACGGTCGCCTTCAACGACGGAGCAACCGGGCACGTCACGGCGTCGGCCTCGGATCACGTGGACGTGACGTTTGACTCCCAACCGACCACCGCCGGCCCCTTGACTGCCATCGTCACCAGTTCGCTCGCTTCCAGCGGTACGGCCGTGACGGTGGCCACAGTCGCCCCGAGCGTGACCCCCAGCAGCGGCACCGCCGTGCTGGCCAACGCGACCACGGTGACCATCGGCGGTTCGGGTTTCGATCCAACGGCCGGCAACAACAGGGTCCAGTTCAACGACTCGGCGGTTGGCACCGTCACCACGTCGACCGCCACCACACTCACCGTGTCGCTCAGCACCCCGCCGACCACCGCCGGCCCGCTGACCGCAGTGGTTACGACCAACAACGCCTCGAGCGGCGCACCGGTGACGGTGGGCACGGTCCAGCCGGTAATAACCCCCACCAATACCAACATCCTCGCCGGGACCAGCACGGTCACCATCACCGGTGCCGGCTTCGACATGGTTCCGTCCCGCAACACGGTCAGCTTCACCGACGGGGCGACCGGCGTCGTCACGGCGGTGGCCTCGCCGAACTCGCTCACCGCGACGTTTTCCGTCAAGCCGACCACGGCAAATCTGTTGACGGCCAGCGTCACGACCGACTCGGTCAGCAGCGGCACCAAGGTGGAGGTAGCGGCGCTCCAGCCCGTTGTGTCCACCAATCCCAACTACGTCGTGGCCGCCAATGCAGGGACGGTCATCATCAACGGTTCCGGCTTCGATACGACCACGGGCCATGACGTGGTCACCTTCTACGACGGGGCGACCGGCTCGGTTGAGGGGGCCACCGCGAATGCGCTCACGGTGACGTTCAACAACCCGCCGGCCGTTGCCGGCCCGCTCACCGCCACAGTGTCGGTCAACAATGTCGGCAGCGGCGCCGCGGTGACGGTAGGGAAAGTCACTCCGGTGGTGACGCCCAGCAGTGGTACTGGCGTGGCGGTCAACGCCACCACGCTGACCATCGCCGGCTCCGGTTTCAGTACGGTGCCCACGAACGATACGGTGGTCTTCAACGATGCGCTGGGCAATACCGACGCGACCGGCCACGTTACGACGGCAACCGCGAACTCGCTCACGGTGGCGTTCGACAAGAATCCGACGATCGCCGGGTTGCTGTCCGCCATCGTCACGACCAACACCTCCTACAGCAGCGGCGCGGCGGTCGGCGTGGCCACGATCGATCCCCTGGTGACTTCCACCCCCGGCAACAGTGTGGCCGCCAACGCAACGACGGTCATCATCACGGGCTCCGGTTTCGATACCGTGAAGTCGCACAACACGGTCACTTTTGACAACGGCGCCGTCGGCACGGTCACCGCGGTGAACTCAGCGGGGACATCGCTGACCGTGACGTTCTCGGTCGACCCGGGTAAGGGCGGCGCGTTGGACGCTGCGGTTACAACGGATGGCGCTAGCAGCGGCAGCCAGGTGCAGGTGGCGTCGGTTGTGCCCGCGATTACGACCAATACCGCCCTGGTGTCCGCCAGCGCGGCATCGGTCACCATCAACGGTTACGGCTTCGATTCGGTGAAGGGCAACGACTCGGTTACGCTCGATGGTCTGGTCGCCAGCATCGGCACGGCCACCGCGAACCAGCTCATCGTGGCGCTGCCCGAGGGCGTGACGGCCGGCGCGCTCGACGCGGTGGTCACGGTCCACGGCGTCAGTAACAGCACGCCGGCGCAGGTGGCGACGATCGCCCCGGTGGTCGACACCCTCACCACCGGCATTGCCACCAATGCGCCATCGCTGACCATTACCGGCTACGGCTTCAATCCCACCAGCGACACCGTCTCCTTGAACGGTGGCGTGGGCATTGCCGCCACGAACATCGTCATGGGCACCAGCGGCAACCCGGACTCGCTCCAAGTGGCGCTGCCGGGCAGCTTGCCCGCGGGTAACCTGACCGCCGTGATTACCGCCGCCGGCATCAACAGTGGCAGCGCGGTGCAGGTGGCCACGGTCGATCCCGTGGTGACTACCACCGCCGGCAACAGCCTGCTCGCCAACGCGGCAACGGTCACCATCACGGGTATCGGTTTCGATGCGGTGAGCTCTCACAACACGGTTACCTTTGATAATGGGGCGGCCGGCACGGTCACGGCGGTGAATTCAGCGGGGACATTGCTCACTGTGACTTTCACCGTCAATCCCGGCGTGGCCGGCGCGCTGGACGCCTCGGTCAGCAGCGATGGCGCCAGCAGCGGCGGCCTTGTGCAGGTGGCAACGGTGGCCCCCGTCGTGCTCTCCAACGCTTTGCAAATCGTGGCCGCCGACGCGCCCACGATCACCATTAACGGCTTCGGTTTCGACGCGGCCGACGCGGACACAGTCACGCTCAACGGGATCAGCGGCACCATCAGCTCGGCCACCGCGAATCAGCTCATCGTGGACCTCCCCAGCGGTGCGACCACGGCCACCGGCGTAACGGCCGGCGCGCTCGACGCGGTGGTCACGGTCGACGGCGTGAGCAGCGGCAACGCCGTGCAGGTGGACACGATCATACCCGTGGTGACGCAGGCCGTTACCAGCCAAGGCGCCAACGTCAACACGCTCACCATTACCGGCTACGGCTTCGATCCCAGCAACACCAACACGGTGGTTTTGAACGACGCGGCGACCGTCAGCAACGTAACCGCGACGGACACCCATACGCTCAGCGTGACACTTTCCAAGACGCCGTCGCTGGCGGGGAATCTGACGGCCACGGTCATGACCGACTTGCAAAGCAACGGCGCCGCCGTACAGGTGGCCACGATCACGCCGGCGATCACCAGCAACCCGGCCAGCATGGCCCCCAACCAGACCACGCTCGACATCCACGGCTACGGCTTCGATACGGTGTATTACGACAACGCGGTCTCCTTCGACGACGGCGCGGTGGGCGCCGTCAGCGCCGTGAACTCGTCCGGGACCGACCTTACCGTGACGTTTTCCGTCGAGCCACCCGCGGTCGGCACGATGGATGCCGTGGTGACGACCGATTCGTTGGTCAGCAACAGCGGCACGGCGGTGCAAGTGGCCACCGTCACGCCGACCATCACCAGCAGCACGGCCTCCTTGGCCGCCAACGCCGGTACGCTCACCATCAACGGCCTGGGTTTCATCCCCTCGCCGAACTATTCCGAAAACCTGGTCAGCCTCGACAACGGGGCGGCAAGCGGCATCGTCACCGCGGCGAGCGCGACTTCGCTCACCGTGTCGCTTCCGGACAACTTGCCCGCGGGCAGCCTGACCGCCGTGGTCACATCCAACAGCTTCAGCAATAACACCGCGGTGCAAGTGGCCACGGTCGTGCCGGCCGTGACTTCCAGCCAGACTTCCATCGCTTCCAACGCGACCACGCTGACCATCAGCGGCTACGGCTTCGATGCGACGCCCGGCAATAACATGGTCTCGCTCGACGGCGCTGCGGCGATTGCCGCCAGCAGCGTCAGCGTGGGAAGCGGCGGCGCTGCCAGTTCGCTCACCGTGTCGCTTCCGGGCAACTTGCCCGCGGGCAGCCTGACCGCCGTGGTCACCACCGACACGAGTTACAGCAGCGGTTCGGCGGTACAAGTGGCCAAGATCACACCGTATTTGCCCATCAGCCTGTCTCCTATCGCTTCCAACGCGACCACGCTGACCATCAGCGGCTACGGCTTCGATGCGACGCCCGGCAATAACATGGTCTCGCTCGACGGCGCTGCGGCGATTGCCGCCAGCAGCGTCAGCGTGGGAAGCGGCGGTGCTGCCAGTTCACTCACCGTGTCGCTCCCCGGCAACTTGCCCGCGGGCAGCTTGACCGCCGTGGTCACGACCGACACCACTTACGGCAGCGGCTCGGTGCAAGTGGCCACGGTCGCGCCGTACGTGAGCATCAGCCTGTCTCCTATCGCTTCCAACGCGACCACGCTGACCATCAGCGGCTACGGCTTCGATGCGACGCCCGGCAATAACATGGTCTCGCTCGACGGCGCTACGGCGATCGCCGCCAGCGGAGTGAGCGTGGGAAGCGGCGGTGCAGCCAGTTCGCTTACGGTGTCGCTCCCCGGCAACTTGCCCGCGGGCAGCCTGACCGCCGTGGTCACGGCCGATGGCGCCTCCAATAGTTCCACGCAAGTGGCCACGGTCGTGCCGGCCGTGACTTCCAGCCAGACTTCCATCGCTTCCAACACGGCCACGCTGACCATCAGCGGCTACGGCTTCGATGCGACGGCCGGCAATAACATGGTGTCGCTCAACGGCGCGACGGCGATTGCCGCCAGCAGCGTCAGCGTGGGAAGCGGCGGTGCCGCCAGTTCGCTCCACGTGACGCTGCCGGGCAATCTGCCCGTCGGCAGTCTGACCGCCGTGGTCACCACCGACACCACGTACAGCAGCGGCCCTGCAGTGCAAGTGGCCACGATCACGCCGGGCGTGCCCGTCAACCAGGCTACTATCGCTTCCAACGCGACCACGCTGACCATCAGCGGCTACGGCTTCGATGCGACGCCCGGCAATAACATGGTCTCGCTCGACGGCGCTGCGGCGATTGCCGCCAGCAGCGTCAGCGTGGGAAGCGGCGGTGCCGCCAGTTCGCTCACCGTGTCGCTCCCCGGCAACTTGCCCGCGGGCAGCCTGACCGCCGTGGTCACCACCGACACCACGTACAGCAGCGGCCCAGCGGTGCAAGTAGCCACGGTCGCGCCATACGTGACCCCCAACACCAGCAACCCCGTGCCCGCCAACACGGCCACGCTGACCATCACCGGTTACGGCTTCGATTCGACGGCCGCCAATAACACGGTTGCCTTCAACGGCGGCACGCCCATTGCTGCCAGCCGCTTTACCGCGGGAAGCGGCGGTGCGGCCAGTTCGCTGCAGGTGACGCTGCCCGGCACCTTGACGGCCGGCAATCTGATGGTCGTGGTCATGACCCATGGCGTCTCCAGCAGTTCCACGCAAGTGGCCACGCTTACGCCGGTGGTGACTTCCAGCTCGGCCACGGTGGCCCTCAACGCGACGAGCGTCGTGATCAATGGTTACGGCTTCGATCCGGCGAAGGCCAACGACTCGGTCCAGTTCAACGGCGTGGCGGCCGGCACCGTCACCGCGGCCACCGCGAACTCGCTGACCGTGACCTTCGGCACGAAACCGGCCGCCACCGGCAGCCTGACGGCCATCGTCACCACCGGCACGCAAAACAGCGGCAGCGCAGTGCCGGTGGCCACCGTCGTGGCGGCCGTTACTGTGCCGACCGTAACCAACGGTGCCACCACCACCTTGCTGGCAAACGCGAACTCGCTGACCATCACCGGCTCGGGCTTCGACGCGGTGGCTACCAACAACCGGCTTTCGTTCAACGACGGGGCGGTCGGTACGGTCACGGGTGTGAATTCAGGCAAGACGGCCCTCACCGTGCAACTCACCACCCTGCCGACCACCGCCGGCGCGCTCAGCGCTTCCGTCATTACCGACGGCGTCAGCAGCGGCGCGGCCGTGCAAGTGGCCACCGTCAAGCCGGTCGTGAGCTCCAGCGGCGCCGCCCTGGGCATCAACGCGACGCAGCTCACCATCAACGGCTTCGGCTTCGATCCGACGAAGGGCAACGACTCGGTCACTCTTTACAGCGGCGGCTCACTCACCGGGGTATCCGCAACCATTACCGGCACCCCGACCGCGACGTCGCTTACCGTGACGCCACCGGCTGGCATGGCCCTGGGCAACCTGACGGCCGCGGTCACCGTGGACACCGAGAGCAGCGGCACGGCAGTGCAGGTTGCCACCGTCCGACCGGTCGTGACCGCCAGTGCGGCCAGCGTCGCCGTGGGCGCGTCGGGCATGACGATCAGCGGCTTCGGCTTCAGTACGACGGCCACCAGCAACGTACTATCCTTCAACAACGGGGTGACCGGCACGGTCAGCTCGTCGACCGCGAATACGCTCAACGTGACGTTCGGCAGCGTCAAGCCGACCACGCTGGGACCTCTGACCGTGACCGTCTCGACCGGCGGCATCGCCGACAGCAGCGCCACGCCCGTGACGGTGGGCACGGTCGTTCCGGTGGTGACCCTTAACTCCGGTGGCACACCGGTCCTCGGCGCAAACCAGATCACCATCAGCGGCTCCGGTTTCGATCCGGCGAACAACGGCGCTAACAACTCGGTACAATTCAACCTCGGGGTAACCGGCACCGTCACCGCCGGGACTGCGACGTCGCTCACCGTGACGTTCAACAGCAACGGCAAGCCGGCCCTTGCCGGCAACTTAACGGCCACGGTCACCACCGACACCAGCTATGTCAGCAGTACCACGCAGGTGGCCACGATCGCGCCAACCGTTACCCGCAACACCAGCAACCCCTTGCCCGCGAATACCACGTCGATCACCCTCGGCGGCTCCGGTTTCGACCCCAACGGCACCAATACGGTCTCGTTGAACGGCGGCACGCCTATTACCGCCACGAACGTGACCGGCACGTCGCTCCAAGTTGCCCTTCCCAGCACCTTGACCGCGGGCAACCTGATGGTTGTGGTCACGACCAATGGCGCTGCCAGCACTTCCACGCAGGTGGCCACGCTTACGCCGGTCGTAAACAGCAACACCAGCAACCCCTTGGCCGCCAACGCGGGCACGCTTACCATCGGCGGTTCCGGCTTCGATACGGTGAAGACCAACGACACGGTCACTCTTTACAGCGGCGGTTCACTCACCGGGGTAACCGCAACCATTACCGGCACCCCGACGTCGACGTCGATCAGCGTGACGCCACCCGCCGGCATGGCCGTCGGCAACCTGACGGCCAAGGTGGCCGTGGGCAGTCAGAACAGTGGCACCATCCCAGTGCAAGTGGCCACGGTCGTTCCGGCGGTGACCGCTAACCTCAGCAACCCGCTGGCCCTCGGCGCGAGCCAGGTCACCATCAGCGGCGCCGGTTTCGATACGGCGAGCAACGGCGTGAACAACTCGGTGCAATTCAACCTCGGGGTAACCGGCACCGTCAGCGCAGCGACCGCGACGTCGCTCACCGTCACGCTCAATAACAAGCCGGCCATTGCCGGCAACCTCACGGCCACCGTCACCACCGACAACAGCTATGTCAGCAACACCGCGCAGGTGGCCACGATCGCGCCAACCGTGAACTCCAACGCCAGCAACCCCTTGCCCGCCAACACCGCGTCGATCACCATCAGCGGCTCCGGTTTCGCCAGCAGCGGCACCAATACGGTCTCGCTGAACGGCGGCACGCCCATTGCCGCCACCAACGTGACCGGCACGTCGCTGCAAGTGGCCCTTCCCACCACCTTGACCGCGGGCAACCTGATGGTCGTGGTCACGACCAATGGCGTTGCCAGCACTTCCATGCAGGTGGCCACGCTCACGCCGGTCGTGACCGGTAGCCAGGCCGATTTGCCTTGCGGCGCGACATCGATGGTGATCAATGGCTTCGGTTTTGATGCGACGACCGCCCACGATACGCTCGCTTTCAACAACGGAGTGAGCGGCACCGTCAGCTCGGCGACTGCGAACACGCTCAACGTGACGTTCGGCGCCAGCGCCAAGCCGACCACCGGGGGGTCGCTGACGGTAACCGTCATCACCGATCAGCAGAGCAGCGGCATCACGCCAGTTCAAGTGGCCACGGTCGTGCCGGTCATCACCAGCAGCAACGCCACCTTGGCCTTTAACTCGTCTACCGTCACCATCGGCGGCACGGGCTTCTCTGCCACAAAGTCCAGCGACATCGTTACCCTGGATGGAGTGGCAGCTACCGTTAACACGGCGAGCACGACTTCGCTCCAGGTGGCGCTGCCGGCCGGCTTGACCGTCGGCAACCTGATGACCGTGGTTACGATCGGCACGGCGAGCAGCACGTCGACGCAAGTGGCCACGCTCACGCCGGTGGTGACCGGCGGCACCCCGAGCACTCTGGCCCTCGGTGCGAGCTCGATCACCATCAACGGCTTTGGTTTCGATACGACGAACAACGGCGCTCACAACACGGTACAATTCAACCTCGGGGTAACCGGCCAAGTCAGCGCCGCGACCGCGAACACACTCACCGTCACGCTCAATAACAAGCCGGCCACCGCCGGCGACCTCACGGCCATCGTTACCACCGACACCAGCTACAGCAGCGGCACCACGGGCGTGCAGGTGGCCACGATCGCGCCGTCCGTGACCGGCAACACCAACAACAAACTGGCTGCCAACGCGGCCACGGTCACCATCAACGGTTCCGGTTTCTCGACGACGCTAACCCTCAACTCAGTCAAGCTCAACGGGGTGACCGCCGCCATCAACTCCGGGAGTGCCAGTCAGCTCGTCGTGGCCATCCCCGCCGGCCTGAGCGCCGGCAACCTGATGGCCGTGGTCACCAGCAACGGCGTTGCCGGCAGCTCCACGCAGGTGGCCACACTCACGCCCGTCGTGACGCCCAAGACGACGAGTGTCGCCCACACCGTGGCAACGCTCACCATCTATGGCTACGGCTTCGACACTACTACAGCCAGCAATAACACCGTCGTATTTACCTTCAGCACCGGCGCCACGGTGACCGGGCATGTCATCGCGGCGACGGCCGCCACCTCGTCGGCTGCCGGCACGCTCACCGTGACGTACGACACCAAGCCGACCACTGCGGGCACCCTGTCTGCCGTGGTAACCACCGATCTGTCGTACAGTAGCGCCGCGACGCCGGTGGTAGTGGCCACGATTACCTGAGAGCTCTCCACCCGACCGACCGCCCTGGGCAGCCTGACGGCGTTGGTCACGACCGATGGGGTGGGCAGCGGCTCGGCGGTGCAGGTGGCCAACGTAGCCTAGCACCGCATCACCAGCGCGACGCGGGCCGACGAACGTCGTCGCGGCCCGGCGTGGCTGTCTGGAGCAGTGGCGAGTGTTCACGCGTGCGCCGCCGCGGCGTGGCAACACGAGCCGGCGTTTTGAGGAAGCGACTCGTATTCGTCGTGGCGGCGCATCCAGACGCCCGTCTCGTTGCGCCCTTTGGGGGCGCGGTCGAGCCATTGGTACACGCCCCAGAGGCCGTCCAGCCCACGCGCATAGGTGGAATAGGTGTGGTAGACCACGCCGTCCTGGAGCACGAACGCGCTCATGCCCGGCCTATCGCGGGAGTAGGTGGGCGCGTCGGTTCCACATACGGCTGCCAACTGAGCGACGAAATCCGAGGCCGGCGCCGCGTCCATCGCGTGGCCGCCGCGGCGGTAGTTGTACTGGACGACCCCGTCGCGCTGTTGCTCCTCGCTAAAGGAGACGTTGAAGTCGAAGTTGAAGTCGTTGCCGAGTGCGGATGCCCAGGGAAACGTCCACCCCATTCGCCGCTTGTACGCCTGCAGCTTGGCCAGCGGCGCCCGCGACACCGCCGAAAGCGTGACGTCGTGGTTGGCCAGGTGGACGACGAAGCCGTTGAACCCGTCGGCGATCGCCGAGCAGGACGGACACCCCGCCGCGTAGTCGGGGCCGAACATGAAGTGGTAGACGAGGAGCTGCGAGCGCCCTCTGAAGAGGTCGGCCAGCGAGGCGCTTCCCTCGTCGGTGTCGAATCGATACTCCTTGTCGATCCGGACCCACGGCAGCTCCTGCCGCCGCCGTGCCAGCTCGTCGCCGCGCCGCGTCAGCTCCTTCTCCTCCTTGAGCAGCGCGAGGCGGGCTGCAAGCCACTGCTCTCGACTTGCTATTGGATGTTGCATCGTTCGGTCTCCTTTTTGAAGTAACTGAAGATGGCTCTTGTGCGATCGAGGCGTTCCGCAATCAGGAAGAGCAAGGAGGCGACGCAAAGCAGCAGCAGCACCCAGCGGAGGCAGGCTGCCGTGGAAAGCGACAGGCCGAGTCCGGTCCAAAGCGCCACATGCGCTGCCAGGCAAGCGGGACACTTGGGTACCAACACCAGGATTGCACTGGGGAGCAACCATGCAAAAATCCTTCGGACTCTTTGCGCCCAGGTCGGCGTTTTTCGCTCGCCGGCCGGATCGCAGCAAGCGCTCATCGTGGTGTCTCCTTCCGATTCTTGCGTTCCGCCAGCATTGTGCTTTGCGTCTGCTGTAAACACCGTCAATTTTACGTTTGTGGCGATGCAAACTCAGATTGGTCGAACGGCCGCGGCCTGGAAACAAATGCCCATGATTTGTCGTAAATCGAAGCGCCGCAACGCGACAGCGTTGGGCGGCCTACCGGACCTGGTGCTGCGGAAAGTTCCCGCGGGGGGCCGGTGGACAGTCTGAAAAGGAAAGGCGTTGGTGGGGAAGCAATACCGCGGCGGATGTTCCTGCCTTTTGCGCCTTCGCGTTCGGTGGCTTGAGGCCTGCGCGGGTGCCGTGTGGGGTAATTGCAGGGCAGCCAGCCGCGGATAACCGACGCGGGCTGGATCAGCGGCATGCCACCCATCCGCCGCGATGGCGGCCAGGCCGAATGGCTTTCAGGCGTTGCGATGAGCCTGTTCCAGGATGCCTGGCCCTCGCCCCTCGCGGGTGGCTTGGGTGTTGAAAAGTTCGCCGTGCGCGGTGAAATCTTCGCCACCCCAGTGTTTCAGCCGATTCGGCGCGTGCGACATAACTCGTCTCTTGCACGACGGTTACCACAAACGGCAACATTCCTGGCAAGCCGGCATAGCGGTTGCGTACGTGGCAGTGTCCGCCGGAGCGACTGGCAAGCAAACGCTCTGGGAGCGGAGCGCCAGGCGCCGGCGTACATTGATCGGCGGCAAGGACGTAAAGGGAGGTGATTCATGCGGCGAGAACGTGGTTTTACGTTGGTGGAACTGCTGGTGGTGATTCTGATCGTGGGCATTCTGGCCGCCCTGTTGTTGCCCGCGGTGTCGTCCTCGCGTGAGTCGGCCCGCGGCGCGCAGTGCAAGAACAACTTGCAGCAGTTGGGCTTGGCATGTCTGCACTATGAAGGCGCGCACGGGGCGCTACCCCCGGCGAGCGCGTTTCCCACTTCGGTCACCAATCTGCCGGCGTTTGCCAGCAATCCCAGTTCGTTCGGCGACAGTGGGCGCACCGGTTGGGTGTGGTACGTCTTGCCTTACCTGGAGCAATCGAACATCTCCGATCAATACCATTTCGACGTTACCTGGTTCGATCCGACCGTGCAGCCCTTGATCGCCAACCGGCTTTCCGTAATGGAGTGTCCCAGCGATCCGATCGCTGGAAACACCATCAACGTTGCCACCACCGATCCCGTGTCGGGCAACACGGTGAATTTCAAGGCGGCCGCGAGCGATTATTTCGCCATCGTCTCGCTCAACACCAACGTGGCGAGCTTGGGATGGACGCCTCGCCAGACGGAAAAGTATACGTCGGCCAATAACCAGGCTTATTCTTACCTGAGCACGCTGCAAGACGACCAGCCCACGAAGACCGCGGCGATCCGCGACGGGCAGTCGAACACGATGATGCTTTCGGAGATGTCGGGCCGGCCGAACGCCTACATGACGGGCGGAGTGCTCAATCCGAACATTCCCGCCAAGACGTATGGATATGGCGCCTGGGCGCACAACAATAAGCACGTCGTGGGGACCTACACCTACGATGGAGTAACCACTCCGGGGCCCTGCCCATTGAACTGCTCCAATCAGTTCGCGATCTACAGTTTTCACCCCGGGGGCGCGAACGCCGTATTCGCCGACGGGTCGGTGCACTTTATCGCGCAGACCATCAATTTGTTTACGTTCTTCAATCTGGTGGCGCGGGCCGACGGCGACGTTATTCCGGGCGGATCGTTCTGACTCCACAAAATCATGGTGGGGCTCGTTGTGCTCGGCCCACCCTACGGTTAGGAGGATCACGAAGTGAGAATTTCCCGAATGCGGTCGCCGGCCGGCATGTTGGCCCTGTTGGCCGCGACGCTGACCTTTTCCGGGTGCGGCGGCGGCTCCGCGACGTCCCGGCCCCAATATGCGGTTCACGGCAAGGTGCTGCATCACGGACAGCCGGCCGCACAGGCGATCGTGGTGTTGCACCCGGTGAATCAGAGCGATCCGCCTCTGTTTCCACCGCGGGGAGTGACCGGCCCGGACGGCGCGTTCGTGATCGGGTCGCGTTTGACGGCCGATGGCGCTCCCGCAGGGGAGTATGCCGTGACGGTCGTTTGGCCCGAGGAACAAAACCCGAAGAACCCGCCCGAGAATACGCCGCCGGATCGGCTGAAGAATCGCTATAACGATCTGAAGCACGCGAAGTGGCACGTCCGCGTGGCCGCCGGGAGCGACAACGTGTTGGAGACCTTGAACATTGAGTGAGTCCCCTGTTTGCGGCCTGGGTGTAGAACGGAGTTCCTCCCGTTCGCTTTCGTGTCGTTCGGCGGTCGCGGCGCAAATCGTCGCCCTGGCAGGGCTGTGCATCGTTCTGGGGCCGCTGTTCGCGGCGGAGCCGAAGGATCGGCCTATTGGTGCAGGCGTGTCGCCTGCCGGTGCAGCCGGGACGGCCGCACCACAAAGCTCCAAAGGCCTCGCCCCAGTGGTCGCCTTCACCGGCCTGCACGGTGGAGTGTTCGAGGTCCTGCAGCGGCTGGCGAGCCAGGCCGGTCTGCGGGTGGAGTATGTCACCGACGCGCAGATCGCCGCCGAAGCGGTCGATCTGTCCGGCTATCGAATCGTGTTCATCCAGCACGCCCGCGGCGAGGACGCCGACCACTATCAACGCTTGATCCTCGCGGCCAAGGCGCGGAAGCCGGACCTGCGCGTGATTTCCATATCGGGCGCGGCGGAGCGTTCGCTCCCCGCCGCGGGCAAACAGCGGCTGATCGAATTCGATCCGCAGTTGGCCGCTTACTATGGTTCCTTGGCGGAGAACTTGCGGCGGATGCTCGTGTATATCAGCGTCCGCTATTTGCACGGGCCGGGAGCCGTGCTCCCCCCGCAAATCGCGGAGCACCGGCTGACCATCTATCACCCCGACTACCCGCGGCCGGGGCTTTTCGCGCGGGTCGACGATTATCTGAAATGGTCGCGCACGCGAGGGTGGGATGTTGCGGCGGCCCCGCGGGCGGTGGTCACGGTGCATTCGTCGCACCTGACCTTTCAGCAACCGCAGGTGGTGGATGCGGTGGTGCGGGCGATGGAGAAGAAGGGGGTCTTGACGGTCGCCATTTTCGACCTGGCGGAAGACTACGTGCGGGGAGACTACGAGCAGCAGATGCTGGAGTTCCATCCGCAGGTCGTGATCCACACTTGCCACAGCACCGATTCAGTGGCCTTTCGGGAAAAGCTGGGCGTACCGCACATGCACTCGATTTTCTTCCGCACGCAATCGATCGCCGCGTGGCGCGAGGGGCAGCAGGGGCTGGCCTCGAGCGAGGTCGCGTTTCACATCATCGGACAGGAGTTGTTGGGGGCGATCGAGCCGCAAATCGGCGCCGGTACGCAACACGGTGGGGGAAGCGACGAAGCGTTCACGCCGATCCCGGAGCGGATCGAGCACCTGGCGGCGCGGGCTGCCGCATGGGTTCGGCTGGCCCGGTTGCCCAACGCGCAGAAGAAGGTGGCCTTCGTGTATTACGATTGCGACCTGGGTAAGGCCGAATTGATGCGCGGCACCGCGACCGGGATGTTCATGAACGGGCCGCGGAGCATGGTCAACGTGCTGCGGCGGATGCAGCTCTCCGGTTACGGCCTCTCCGCCGTTCCGGCCGACGAGAACGAGTTGCTGGGCTGGCTCAGCGAGCGCGGGCGGCAGATCGGCCTGTGGGCGCCGGGGGTGTTGGATCGGCTGGCCGCCAGCGGCAACGCGGTGCTCGTGCCCCTGGAAACGTACCGGCACTGGTTCGAAACGAAGGTGCCGGAGCGGCAGCGCCAGGCGGTGATCCGGCAATGGGGGCCGCCGCCGGGGAAGTTTCTCGTCTGGCAGCGGGAGGGGAAGTCGTTCATCGTCGTTCCCCGCATCGACCTGGGCAACGTGATCCTGCTGCCGCAACCGCTTCGCGGCGAGGCGCAGCAGACCACGTTGATCCACGACAAGCTCGTGCCGCCCCCGCACAATTACCTGGCCACTTACTTCTGGCTCCAGGAAGCGTTTCACGCGGACGCCCTGGTCCACTTCGGCACCCACGGCACCGAGTTCATTCTGCCGGGCAAGGCGACCGGGCTCTCCGACGTGGATTGGCCGGACATCGTGCTGGGGACGATGCCCAACATCAATCCCTGGATCGTCGACAACCTGGGCGAATCGTCGGCGGTCCGCCGCCGCGCGTATGCGGTGCTGATCGATCACCTCGTGCCGCCGTCGGTCAACGCCGAACTGTCGGACGGGCTGTTGAACCTGCACAACGACATCGAAAAATGGGAGGCGCTGGAAGAAGGAGCCCTGAAAGAGAAGTTCCGCGACTCGATCAGCCAACAGGCCCGCGCGGCCCACCTGGACCGCGATCTGCACCTCGCGTTGGGGACGCGGCCGCTGCTGACGGTGGAAGAAATCGGGCGGCTACAAACGTATCTGCACGAAATTCATAACGAAACGACCCCCATCAGCCTGCACGTCTTCGGCGAGCCGCCGCCCGACAAGCTGCTCGTCCCCTGGCTGGTGACCTGCCTGGGAGCAGGCTTCCTCGACGCGCTGGGCGAAGTGGTCGAGGTGCCGCGGGGGGCAGCCCGCAGTCCCGAAAGTCGCCAGAAATATCTCCGCGCGAAGGCGGAAGAGGTGCTTCGGCCGTTTGTTTTCCAGCGATTGTCGGCCGCGGAGTCCGTGCGGGCCGCAGGCTGCGCGGCCGCCGCCGATCGGCTGACGCAGCGGCTCCGCGACGGTTTTCAGCGGGCGCGGCAGCTTCAGGACGGATTCGCACAAACACACCAGGAGCTTGATAACCTATTGGCCGCCTTGGCCGGCCGCTTCATTCCGCCGGGACCGGGAAACAGCCCCGACCGCAATCCGGGCGTGGTGCCCACCGGGCGCAACATGTACGTGATGAACCCCGAAGAGGTCCCCAGCCCTCCGTCGTGGGAGATCGGCAAGCAGCTTGTCGAACAACTCCTGGCGCAACAACTCAAGACGAAGGGCCGCTACCCGCGGAAGGTGGCCTTCACGTTGAACAGTTTCGCCACCTTTCAAGATTACGGGGTGATGGAATCGCAGATCTTGTATTTGCTGGGGGTCCGCCCGGTGTGGGACGATCGCCACCGCGTGGTCGACGTGGAATTGATACCCGCGGCCCAACTCGGCCGGCCGCGGGTCGACGTGTTCATCTCGGCCCTGGGATACTATCGCGACATGCTCCCCACGCGGATGCGATTGTTGGACAAGGCGGCCCGGTTGGTTGCCGCGCTCGACGAGCCCGGCAACCCGGTCTATCGCAACAGCGTCGAGGCCCGCCAGGAACTCGAGCGGCAGGGGATCGATTCGACGCGGGCGGAGGCGTTGTCGCGGGCGCGGATCTTCGGGGCCCCGCCCGGCCAGATCGGCAGCGCCGGCTATTACTATCTGGTGGAGCGCTCGGGCCAGTGGGGCAGCCGCGACGATTTGCTGAAAACCTACCTGGGCTACTCCCGCTACGTGTATACCGAAAATCTCTGGGGCCACGACGCGCCGGAAGCCTACAACCGCCAGATCCAGGGAAGCGAGGTGCTGTTGCGAAGCTGGTCGGACCGCACCCGCAGCCCGCTGTCGAACAAGTACGACTGGTTTGTGGGCGGCAGCTTGTCGCTGGCCATCCAGAAGCTCACCGGGCAGGAGCCGGAGTGGTTTCTTTCCGATGTCCGCGATCCGGACCGCGCCGCGCTGCGGGTTGCGGAAGACGCCTTGGCCCGCGACTATCGCGTGCGGCTGTTCAATCGCAAGTGGATCGAGGGGATGATGCGGGAAGGCTATGCGGGGGCCGACCAGATTGCGATCCACGTCTCCAACACGATGGGTTGGAAGATCATGCGCAACGGCAGCGTCAGCGACGAGACCTGGAACGAGATCGCCGCGATCTACGTCCGCGACAAGCTGGGTTTGTCGCTACGGCAATGGTTCGAGGCGGAAAACCCCTTCGCATTCCAGGACATGAGCGAAGTGCTGCTGGAATCGAGCCGCAAGGGGTATTGGAAGGCCGAGCCGGGCATGATTCGCGAAGTCGCCGAGCGGTACGCGCGGTCCGTGATGCGGCACGGCGAAGGGGGCGGATTGCGCGGCGGAGGCAATCAACAACTGGAACAATTCGTCGCCCAGACGCTCACGTCGGCCAATACGGCCGAGCTGGCACAGTTGGCCGGCCGGTACGAAGAGCGGCTCAAGGAAGTTCAAGGGGCTGCGATTGCTCACGGCACGGCGCCGGGCCCGGGGGCTGTGGGTGGTACTGGCTCAGCCAGTGGCACGCCAACGGCGGGTGGCGCTGGCTCAGCAGGTGCGGAGAGTGGCACTGGTTCCGATAGTGCGAAGAGTGCCACTGGTTCCACCAGTGTTGCGCCGGTACCGCATGGCGCGCGGAAGCTGGAACCGGTGGCGGCCGCCGCGCCGGTCGATGGGAAGGCACTGGCTGAGCCAGTGGCACTCGCAGCCGGCTCACGCCGATGGCGGTTCATCATGGCAATCCTTGCGGTTTCGCTGCTGTTGGTGGCCGGCGGGGCCCTGTTCCGCAGAGGTGTGCCATGAGCGATTTCCTGGTCGACGTGCTCTACCTGATCGCCGGTGGATTGTTGTTGCCAGTGTTGCTGGTGCTGTTTGCATTCATGGCCGGAACTCTGCTTGGGCTGGGCGGTTTGGCGAGGGAAGCCCTGGAGCGTCGCGCGGCCGCGGCCGTCTGGCGGCGATTTCTGGCCGAATTGCGCGCCGGTGCGGTCGATCCCGACGAGTTTTACAAGTTGCCCTTGGCCGGCTATGTGCGGCGTTTTCGCCACGAGACGGCACGCATCCAGGAAAGCCCCTTGGTGCTGAAGAAATGTCTCGACGACCTGGAGATCGACGTCGCCCGCCGCTTGGCCCGGCTTTCGCTGGCTACCCGCGTGGGACCGATGTTGGGCCTGGTGGGAACGCTGCTTCCGTTGGGCCCGGCCTTGACGGGGCTGGCGGCCGGCCGCGTCGAAGTGCTGGCCGGCAATCTGATCATCGCGTTCACGACCACGGTGTTCGGGATCCTCATCGGCGGGTTTGCCTACGCCATGGGGTTGGTGCGCCGCGCGTGGTACGAGCAGGATCTCTGCGACCTGGAATTCCTGGTGGCGATGAAAGAGGCGGCCCAAGGGCCGAATGCGGCCGCGTTAGGATGGGCCGAAGAATGATTTTCCGGTTTTGTTTCCTTTTCCGTAGCCCAGGCATTTATGCCTGGGACGCAAATCGCCCTTGCGCTGGTGGCCCGAGTTCCCCCATCCGCCGCCGTAGGCGGCGGATGGGGGAACTCAAGCTTGGTAATTGGGCAACCGTAATCCCAGGCATAAATGCCTGGGCTACGGAAATCGGGAAGTTATTCTTCTCCCAATCCGTACTGTCCGAGGAGCCCGACTTTGCCTGACAAGCGCCGCCGCCGCTGGGATGCGATCGTGGAAGACGATCCGCTGGCCGGACTGATCAACCTGTTCGACCTGTGGATGGTGTTTTCGATCGCGCTGCTGTTGTCGTTGGCCGTGTTTCTGAAAAGCCCTCCGCCGCCGGCCGAGTCACAGCGGACCGCCGCGGGGGTTTCACCGCAAGAGCTGATCTCCCGCCGCGCGAAGCAGCTTCCGCATTACCGAGAGAGCCGAGAAGAGCTCAGCGGCGAGGGCGAACGGCTGGGCACCGCATACCGTTTGAAATCCGGCGAGGTGGTCTACGTTCCCGACGGGGCGGCGAGTGGCGCGCGGTGAACGTTTGGGTGGCACGCTCTGAGGCACGAAGGGCGTGCGACCCACCGCGGTCGTTCAAGATTGACAGCCCCCAAAACGGTGGTACAATCCATCTGTCGTCGTTTGCCGGGTTTGGTGGTTCCGCGCCTACCCGGAAAGGCGCCGATTACAAGGTGAACAACATGGGCGAAGTGGCAATTCGGCTGCACATCGAGCCATTGGAGGAGGGCGGGTACGTCGCCACGAGTCCCGACGTGCCGGGATTGGTGGCCGAAGGCCGGAGTATTGTCGAGACGGTGGAAATCGCGCAGGGCCTCGCTCGCAAGATCGCCGAATCGTGCTTGGAGCACGGAGATCCCGTTCCATCATCTCTCTCGCGGCTTGTCGATGGCGGTGCTACCGATTTTGTGATCCCGGTTGGGCTGCTTTGATGGGACGGCTGTCGGGTTTTTAGCTACCGCGACGTGGCCCGGCGACTGCGGACTTTCGGCTGGGCTTTTGACCGTCCCGGCCCCGGCAGCCATGAAGTTTGGCGGCACGCGGCAACCGGGCGCCGAGTGACCCTTCCGCATCATCCCCGAGACATGGCCGAAGGAACGCTGCGGGCCATCTTGCGCGAAGCCGGCATCAGCGTCGACGATTTCCTGAAGGCGTAAAGTGTCTGGCCCGTCGGTTGTCGCGTGCGAGCCCCACCGTTTCTAATGACGAATGTCGAAAGTCAAACGATGGAACAATGAGGAAGGGGCGAATACGCCGTTCGGCTTTCTATTGGTGGGGCTCGCTGCGCTCGACCCACCCTAGAATCTCCGTCAGCTACCCAGCCGCTTCCGCAGCGTTGCTCGATGGATGCCCAGCACGTCGGCGGCGGCGGAACGGTTCTGCGAGGTCTTCTGCAAGGCGGCGTCGAATAGCGGCGGCTCGACTTCGGCGAGAAAACACTCGTAGAGATCGTGGGGTAGCGCCGCGGCGGAAAGCTGCGCGGCGGCCCAGGCCCGAACCGCCTGCTGCAACGTGGCCGAGGGGTCGTGCGACTCCGCGGCGGCCAGTTCGCGGGCCGGGGGCAGGTGTTGCGGCGCGATCGGTCCGCCACGAGCCAAGAGCGCGGCATGCTCCACGGCGTGACACAGTTCGCGAACGTTTCCCGGCCAGGGTCGCGTGGTCAGCTCTGCGAGGGCTTCCGGAGTGAATCCGGTGGCCGTGGCGCCGGCCGCCAGCGCCAGGCGGAGGAAGTGCTCGGCCAACAGCGGGATGTCTTCGATCCGCGCGCGCAGCGGCGGCAACGCGATCTCGAAACCGGCCAGGCGAAAGAATAAGTCTTCGCGGAATGCGCCCTGTGGCCCGCGATGGCCCAGCTCGCGATTGGTGGCGGCGATCACGCGGAACCGGGTCTCTCGCGGCGTGGTGTCGCCGACGGGGGTCACTTCGTGCTGTTCCAGCACGCGCAGCAGTTTGACCTGCACGGCGGCGGGAATATCGCCGATCTCGTCGAAGAACACGGTGGCCCCATCGCCCAGTTCCAGCAGGCCGCGGCGACCGGTCTCGGCGCCGGTGAACGCGCCGCGGACGTGGCCGAACAGTTCGCTCTCCATGAGCGTGGGACTGAGCGCCGCCAGGTTCACCGACAACAGCGGCGACGATGACCGCAGCGAGTGGCGGTGAATGGCGCGGGCGACCAGCTCCTTGCCGGTGCCGCTCTCGCCGGTGATCAGCACGGGAATATCGGAGGGGGCGACGATGGCGATCCGCTTGAAGACCTGCTGCATTGCCGGGCTGGCCCCCAGCAGCTCGTCGGGAAGCGAGGGGAGGCTCGCGGCTTCCGCAGGCAGCGGCTTCACCTGCGCCTGCGCGATGGCGCGACGGATGGTTTCGGCCGCCTGCTGCAAATCGAAGGGCTTGGTGAGGTACTCGAAAGCGCCGTTGCGCAACGCCCGGACGGCGGTATCCAAGTTGCCGTGGGCGGTCATGACGATGACGGGAATCGCGCCGGCCGCGCCGCGGAGGGAGTGCATCGCGGTTAGCCCGTCGACGCCGGGCAGGCGGATGTCGAGCATGATGGCATCGGGAGCCCGCGATCGAGCCAGCACCAGGGCGTCTTCCGCCGAGGCGGCCGTGGCGGCCGTGTGACCCAGCTCGGCGCAGAGCCGGGCCAGGCACCAGCAAATGCTCTCTTCGTCGTCAACGATCAGCAGGTGAGCCATGGTCGGTGTCTGCCACGATCAGAGGCAGCTCAATGGAAAAACAGGTCATTTGGTCGAGTCGACGCCAACGAATCGAACCGTGGTGGGCTTGGGCCACTTCGCGGGCGACGAACAGGCCCAGGCCGGCCCCTTCCGGCTTCTCGCTGACCAGGGGCTGGAAAAGGTGCTCCTCGAGCGGCGCGGCCGGCCCAGCGCCCGAGTCTTTGACGTGCACGACGGCCCGATCGGCGGCCAGGCGGTCGAGCTCTACCGCGACCCGCGGCTCCGCGGCGGCCGGCCGCGTGGCCGCGTCGACCGCGTTCAAAACGACGTTCATCAGCAAATCGCGCAACGAATCGGCGTCGCCCCAGACGGCGAATTCACCGGGCGCCTTGCGAAAGCCAAGATCGATTCTACCATGAACGCAGCGGGGGCGGAGCAACTCCAGGACTTCTTCGAGCAATCGCGACAAATCGACCTTCTGGAAGGTCAGGCTGCCGCTGCGGCCGATCCGCAGGAATCGCTGCAAGTAGGACTCCATCAGCCGTAGTTGCCGCAGCGCGACTTCCAGGGACTCGTGGTCGTTGCCCTGACGGCACTCGCGCTGGTGCAGCTCGACCGCCATGCGGGCGCCGGTGGCCAGGTTGCGCAATTGGTGGGCCACGGCGGCCCCCAGTTGCCCGAGCGTGCGGACCCGCTCGCTGGTCCGTACGTCTTGCTCGTATTGGCCCAGCTTTTCGGCCATGCTGTTCACGGAAAGGGCCAGGTCGTGGATCTCGTCGTCGCCCGTGGGCACGGCCACGGGCAGAAAGCACCCCTGGGCGATCCGCGCGGTTTCCACGCCGAGTTGGCGGATGGGCCGGACGAAGCGCCGCGCCAGCATGGTGGTCAGCAGAACCACCGCCGCCGCGGCCACGGCTGCGGCCAACGCGGCGGGGTAGATCGCCTGCCGCACCGCGGAGCGCCAACGGTCTTCCTGGTAGAGCACGACGAGGGACCCGGTCGCGGCGGTGTCGGAAAGCCGCACCACGGGCACGCGGTGTCCCAGGTAACGCCGCCCAGCAACTTGAAGCACGAGGTCGCCGGAAACGCGCGACAACACTTTCTCGACCGCCATTCGCCGCAAGGACTCGATTTCGGCGAGCGACATTTCCAACGTGCTGGCGGCGATTTGCTGTTTGGGGTCCAACAGCACGAACTCCGCTCCGGAGAGGCCGCTCATCTGCCGCAAGACGCGATCGGTCAGAGGGAACGTGGCCTCGGTGAGGGTGGCCACGACGCGGCGGAGGTTTTCCTCTTGTTGATTCCGCGCCCGTTGGGCGCCGAGGTACCCGCTGGTGGCGCTGGTCAAGCCGATGCCCAGCGCGGCGATCAGGAACATCGGCAGCAGCAGTTGCAAACGGATCGGCCAGCGCATGACCGTGTTCCTAAGACAGGCGAAGTGAGGGCCAATAGCTGGAGCTTACGGCAGCAGCCCCAGTTCGTCCAGGGAGCGGTGCAATTCGGCCGCATCGCGATAGACGCGGAATGCCCCGGCGCGGCTCAGCTCATCCTCGCCGTAGCCGCCGCTGAGCAGGCCGATGCTGAGCATGCCCGCCCGCCGCGCCGCCAACAGGTCCCAGACCGCATCGCCCACCACGTAGCACTCGCCGGCCGGCACCTCCAACCGCTCCTGGCAGGCCAGGAACAGGTCGGGTTCGGGCTTGGCACGGGCGACGTCGCCACGTTCGATGACCACCATCTCGGCGGGCACTCCCAGGGCTTCGAGCGAGAGGTTGATATCGGGGCGACTTCCCGAGGTGGCGATGCCGTGGCGTATCTCGGCCGTGCGGAGGAAGCTCAGCAATTCCACCGCGCCCGGCAGCGGGGGACGCTGGGGCATGAACTGGCGAAATACCTCGCCGTGACGATGTTGCAGCGCCGCGGCCTCCTGGGCGTCGAGATCGCGTCCCAACTCGCGGGTGACGGCCCGGGTGAATAGTCCGCCGCTCATGCCGATGCGGCGGTGAATTCGCCAGCCGTCGATCGCCAGACCGGCCTCGGCAAAGGCCCGCTGCCAGGCGAACACATGGGCGTAGACCGTGTCCACCAGCGTGCCATCGAGGTCGAAGATCAGCGCCCGCATGCGGTTCTCCGGATGCAGCGGCCGAAGGGGACAGTCCCATTTTCGCGGCAAAATGCGATTGCTATCATGGCTACGTGGTCCCCTCCGCGAAAGTTGGGACAGTCCCCCGCTGACGGTTACTTTTTGGGCCGGACCTGGGTGGCGTGGCACTTCCGGCAGCGCATGACCTGGGTGTTGAGCTTGGCACCGCACTTCGGACAGCGCCGGGCCTTCAATTGGAGGACAAAATCGGTACGAGGACGCTTTCCCATCGTGGGCCCTTTCGATCGCTAAAACACTCTCTCAGCGGATTATGCTACTCTCTGGCACGATTCAGGTTGCCGAAGACCCTCAAGTGTAACCGGTTTCCGGCGATCCAACAATCCGGGGTCGAGGGGGGAGCGGCGCGGGATTTGGGCGATTTTGAGCCGCACTCGTGTAGTGCGTCGAAGTTGAGGAATCCTATTCGGGACTGATTTCGTGTGCCACTGGCTCTGCCAGTGCCCTTTCGCGCGGCGTCGCGGCACTGGCGGAGCCAGTAGCACACGCACAATGTCGCGGCACTGGCGGAGTCAGTGGCACACGCACAATAACGTCCCATCTGAGTGACGCACTACACTAGGGCGTCATCGCGACGAAGGCTGCGGCCAGGCCGGGTCGAGGAAACGGCCGTTTTCGCTGATGAGTTGGCCATCGGCGAAGATTTTCCCACCCTCCCGCAGGTCGCACACCATGTCCCAGTGCAATCCGGACTGGTTCTTTCCACCCGTTTCGGGGTATGCGGCGCCCAGGGCCGCGTGGAACGTGCCGCCGATCTTCTCGTCGAACAGGGTATTTCGGGTAAATTGGCGAATTGCGTAGTTGGTGCCAATGGCGATTTCGCCCAGCGTCCGCGCGCCGGGATCCTGGTCGAGCATGGCGTGCAGGAAGGCTTCGCCCTTTGCGGCCCGAGCATCGACGACGCGGCCTTCGCGGAACGTAAGCCGGATTTCTTCGACCTCGCGCCCGCCATGGACGGCCGGAAAGCTATAGCAGACCACGCCTTCGGTGGCGTCTTCCACGGGGCCGGTGAACACTTCGCCATCGGGGAAGTTCTCGTGGCCGTCGCAGTTGATCCATGTTCGCCCCGCGACGAGGACCTTCAAATCGGTTCCTTGGGGGGTCGTGAAACGAACTTCGTGGCATGGGTTGAGGTAGTCGGCCACCCGTTGTTGCTGCCGGCTGATTTCGCGCCACGCCGCGGCCGGGTCGGGGAGGTGTAGCAGGCCGGCCTCGAACACGAATTTCTCATAGCCGGCCAGCGACATCTGAGCATCCTGGGCCGCCGCATGGCAGGGGAACTGGGAACCCACCCAACGCAGTTCCCCCTTGGCGGCGCGTTCCAAAAATCGGGCCGTCAAATGCTTGCGAGACTGGCTGGCGGACGCCTGGCGTTGGGGATCGATCTGGCTGAGCGATTTGGTGTTGTCCTGGCCCCAAAGCGAGATGGACGCGTTCACCCGCTCGACCATGTACTTGTCGACGGGGTCTTCGAAGCGGAGTTGCTCGTCGGAGCCCAACTCCAACCGCATTTCGGCGCACTCGTCGGGAGTCATTTGCATGTGGGGATGCCCGTGGGCCAACAGCACCGCCTTGTAGAGGGCGGCCAGCAGCGGCCGAGCCACGGGCGGCCCGGCCAATCGCACGAAATCGCCGGGGCGGACCGCCGTCGAGTAGTTTGTGAGGACGTCGGCCAGTTTTTCCAATCGCGGATCGAACATGCTCGGTTTTCCATGCCACAGGGGTACAGTGCAACGGCCTCGGTGATAAAGCATCCGAAGGAATTTGGCAATGGGGCCCACCCTGCAGGATGGGATTCCGTGGGTCGCCGTTTGGCGCTGAATCGAACGGAATGAATTCCGTTCTACGAAGAGCGATGATATTGCCCTGCGGGCGCGAATCTGTTAGCAAACGAATCCGTGTACGAACCGGCTCCGCGTAAATTGATCGATCTGCTCTCCCGGCTTGGGGTTAGCGAAGCCCAGGTGGCCGCGATCGCACCCCGCGCGGGGCGGCTCGCGCGGGGATTGCCGTTGTTCGAATCGGTGTGGGTCGACGCGCTGGCCCAAGCCCGGCTGTTGAGCGGTTACCAGGCGGCCGAGATCAACGCGGGCCGGGGCGAGTTGTTGCGGGTTGGGCCCTATATCGTTTGGCAGCCGTTGGAGTGGCCCCTCTACGCGGGCTCTTTTCGCGCCCGCAATGCGGTGACCGGCGTTTGGGTGCGGTTGGTGGTCGCGCAAAAGCCGGTTGGCCAGGCGGCCGATTGTCTGGGACCGTTGGAGCGTTTGGCGGCGCGATCGAGTACGCTTCAATCCGATGAGATCGCTCCAATCACCGCGGTCGGCGTGGACGGTGATCGACGATGGGCCGTTTCTCCCTGGGTCGAAGGGTGCTCGGCCTCGGAGTGGCTGATCCACAACGGCCGCTTCCCGCCGGAAGTGGTACTGGAGGTTGCCCGGCAGACGGCGGAGCGTTTGGCGGCCTTGGAAAAGTCGGGCCTTGCACATGGCGATCTGGGCACCCATGGGTTGATTCTCCGTCGTGGCGGCGAGGTTGCAATCGTGCAGCCGGGGCTGCGGGCGGTCCTGCGGCCTGAAGAGGGCTATGCCCACGGGGAACTGGCGCCGGAGGCCTACGACTACCTGGCGCCGGAACGAGTGAGCGAGGGGACGCCGCCCGACGCTGCGAGCGACCTGTACGCCTGCGGCTGCACGTGGTGGCACATGCTGACCGGCCGGCCGCCGTTGGCGGGAGGCACGGCACTGGCGAAACTCCGTTCGGCTCAGATTGCCGCGATCCCCGAGGTGCGGCGGTTCGCGGCGGACACTCCGCCCACGTTGGTGGCCGCGATCGCGGCCTGCACTTCCCGCGAGCCGAAATGCCGGCCGGAGTCGATGGCCCGACTTGCCGCATTGCTGGGCCCGTCGACACGAACCGGACGGGCCGCGCTGGCCCGCTGCCTGGTCAATTATCGTCGCAAAGGGCCGAACTGGCTGCAAACGGCCGGCCTTTTGCAGACATCCCCGGGCGCTTCGCTGCGCGTGGCGGTGGCCGCGGGACTACTGGTGGCCCTGGCGGCGCTCGCCATCCCGCTGGGATATGCGTGGACCAATCTTCGCGCCGGGAACCATCGTGCACTGGCATCTGGCGCAAGCCCCGCACACGATAAGGGAGAAGCTTCACCGTCCGCCGTGCGGCGCCCGCTGTCGACCTCGACCTCGGTTGTGCCCGCAACGGCCGTGACTGCGCTGCCGGATTCGACCCAGGACGACAGGCCGCCGGAGCTGGTGCTGAGCGGCGAGCGGCCGATTTTGGCGGAAAGTCTGATCCTGCGGCCGGGACAGTGCGTTCGCGCCGCGCGGGGGCGACGCTCGTCGGTCGTGATCCGCGGCGACGGCCTGCGGGTGGCGGTAGAAAACGTGAGCTTTACGAATGTCGACTTTGTCTGGAAACCATCGGATCGAGCCCGCGCCGCGCCGGCGTCGATGGCGTCGATCATCCGGCTGGAGGCGGGCCACGCGGAGTTCCACGGTTGTCGTCTTCAGTCGGACCCCGGCATGGGGAGACGGCCGATCGCGATTCGTTGGACGCATCCCGCGATCCGGTCCGAGGCGGCGTTGTCGCTGCCTAGCGGCCGCGTCGAGATGAGCGATTGCGTTTTTCGCGACGTGGAGACGGGCATCGATTGTCATACGATCGGGACAACGGCCGTGGAAGTCAGCAACAGCTTGTATCTGGGCAGCGGGGCGATGATCCGGGTGGACCATTGCCCGGCGGTGGACGAACCGTTGGTGGTGGTGATCAGCCGCCTGACGCTACGCGAGTCGGGGCCGTTGTTGGAGTGTTCGTATGGGGAAGTTCCGGCCCAGCCGGGCAGCATTTCCGTGCGGGCCCGCCAATGCGCGCTGTTGCCGGCCGCGGGCACTCCGTTGCTGCGATTCCGCGGACAGGAAGCGCCGGATCGATTGCTGGGAAATACCCAATGGACCGGTCAGGACTCGTTGGTTGGGCCGAAGACGCCGGTGGCCGCCTGGTATCCGCCCGAGGGGACCGGGAGAATCCTCGACGATTCGGTGGTGGCGATCGAAGGACTGGTACGGAGCGAAGTCGGCTTTGCGGGCAATGCCCAGTCGGAAGCGGCGGCGAGCCGGATCATCCGCTGGCAGGTTCCTTTGCATTCGCCGGATCCGCCGGGGCTGGATCCGGATACGCTGCCGGACGGGAAGCCTTAGAGCGGGTGGGGTGGACGGATCGATTCCGGCCGGCAGGGGCGGGCTCATTTGCCGCGGCGGAATTTGTCGTAGTACAGCAGGCCCGCCAGGCTCTTGGCGTCCTGGATGCGGCCATCGCGGACCATCTCCAAGGCCTCGTCGAAGGTGACCAAGAGCGGCCGGATGTCCTCCTCCGCATCGAGATCGGTGGCGCCGGGCCGGATCCCCGTGGCGAGATAGAGATACATCCGCTCGTCGAGGATGCCGGGTGACGAGTAAAACGCGGTCAGCCGTTGCATGGCGGCCGGACGGTAGCCGGTTTCTTCGATCAGTTCGCGGCGTGCCGCGCCATCCGGGTCTTCGTCCGGCTCCAGCGTTCCGGCGGGGATTTCGATCAGCGTGGTGCCCACCGAAACCCGGAAGTTGCGGATCAGGCAGATGCGGCCATCGTCCAAGAGGGGCAGGATCGCGACCGCGCCCGGATGACGAATCACTTCCCGGGTGCGCTCGACGCCGTCGGGATTGGCGTGCGTGGCTCGCACTACGCGGAAACGCTCGCCTTGGAATAACGGTTCGGAATCGGTCATGGATCAGCTACCCAATCACTGTAGACATTTTTCGCGGTCACTCGATTTCCACCACCGGCTCGACTTCGCCTTTTTCGGTGAAGCGGCCGATCATCGTTTCGCTGGAGAGATTATGTCCCAGCAGCGTGCGATTCGCCTTGCGGGCCAAAGCCCGGTAGATCAGCCATTGCCGGCCACCGATCATCACGCGATAGCCGGCCGCGGCGTCGGACCGCACAACGGCCCGGTTTTCGGCCACGGTGAGTTGCCGCCAGGTGAGCGGGCGGGCGTTGCGCCGCGGGTCGAAATCGAAGAACAGCGGAGCCAGCATTGAGGTGCCTTCGCCGGCCTGGCAGAGTTCCAGCCCGCGGGATGTCGATTGCAGCTCTCCGCGTCCCGTTTCCGCCCGCCACTCGGGCAGAGCCAGCGGCAGGCCGAGCACGCGGCAATTCGGCCCCTGGAGAAATCCTTCGCGGGATTCTTTCTGGCCCCGCCAGGCGATGTCGCGGGCCAACGGCAGGCAACTCCGATAGGTCAGCTTGCCGTGCCGCCGGCCGAGGATCGCGTCGCCCAGGTAGAGAAAACGATCCTTGGCGGCCAGCAGGAATTGCCGCTGCAATCGCAGATCCTCGCCCAGCCGCAGCTCCAGTTCCAGGTAGCAGCCCTCGTCGTCGGACACCCAGCAGACTTCTTCCCATTTGCCGGCCAGCTGAGCGGGGCGTCCATCGCGCTGGATCTCGAATTCCCAACAGCCTGAGCAAAGGAGGGTGGCGCCGACGTTCAACTCGACGCGCAGCGATTGGCCCGGATAGGCCACCGCGAGCCACTCGCGCGACTTGGACCAAATCGGTCGCAGCACGGCCATGGCCGCCGATTCCAGGTGCAACGGCGCCTCGGGCAGCGCAGCAGCGCGGGATGACTTCTTCGTCTTCCCGAGAGCCGGCTTTTGCATGGCGGCGGCGATGCGGCGATTAGGATCGTCGCCACCGAGCCGCAGCGCGGCCGCGAACAGCTCGTCCATGGATCTCGTGGCCGAAGCGTGCGAAAAGGCCGGCATGCCATCGGCGCGGCGCAGTCGCAGGGCGTTGCGGACGAAGCGATCGTATTGCTGCCGGGCGGCCTCGGTAAAGCAACCGCCGTCGATCTGCTGCCCCAGGGCGGCCGCGCGGGTCCAGCAGGCCAACAGCGGGCCCAGCAGGTCCAAGTACTGGGCAGGGAGGACGCCCTCGTCGTGGAGCAGGTTGGTCAGCCCGGCGGACAAGGCACGACGGGCAGGGGCGGAAAGCTTGCGGCAAGACGGCATCTCCGGCAGCAAGTACGCCAAGGTGAGCCGCAATTCGCCGGCCAGCAGTTGGTGCATCAGGGGATCGCGTTTGAGTACCGTGGGCGGCGTGTTGCCGGCAAGCCGCAGCAGTTCCTCGAACAGGTCCCACCAAGACGTTGACGATATGGCGTTGGCCAGCTTCGGCAGTGCATGACACCAGGCGATCGCCTGCAGGGCCCGCAAATTCATGTCCGCGGGACTTGGGCTTTGGCCGATCGCTGGCGCGGCGCTGTCGAGCCATTGCCGCAGCAAGGCTTCCATGTCGGTGCCCGGCATACGCCGATTGCTCGAAGATCGCTCGATTGCCGTCAGCAGCGCAGGCTCGGCGGAATGACCAGCCGGAGTGGGAATCGACCACGCCGGCGGCCAACACTTTCCCGGCAGCAGGGCCACAATCGCCAGCGGACGCTGCCGGAGAACCAAGTGGTCGGCCCAAATCTCCCAACTTTCCGCGTCGCGACGAGATCGCACGGCTTTTCGCGAGGCGGTGGCCATGGATTCCTGAGAGCCGGGCGTTGCGGCAAAGCCATTGCCCGTGGCGTGCAGGCGGCGGAGAAGCGAATCACTTGCGGGCATCGAACGCGTCATCGTGGGTTTATTTCAGGTGCAGGGTCGGGAATAATGCAGTGGGCAGGCGGCATCAAGGATGCAGCACGGTTTATGCTTGGCAATCGCTCTGGCGTTGGCCGGCTATTGTGTCGAGCAGCGATCAGGAGTTATCTTATCAGGCTCATTGCCGCTTGGCTCCCCTGGGACCGTTTTTTTCTCATTCTTGCGAAAGTGAGACTTGTCATGAGATCCCGAAAGCGACTCTTTTCGTTCTGGCTGATTGGGCTGGCCGTGGGGGCGCTCGGTGGCTGCCAAGGGTCCAGTGCACCGCCATCGGGCGACAAGGGACCGGCCAAGACAAGCTCGGCGCCGGTTGCCACGCCGGCCACGGAAGCGGCGGCCAAGAGCCCGGACGCGGGTGCCACTGGCTTGTCCAGCAGCGCCCGAAATCCACGGGTGGACGAGTCACCCAAGGCACCCGCGGAGAAGAAGGCGGATACCGGCCCCGAGCCGTCGGCCCCCGCAGCGGCGAAGGCAGACGCGCAACAGGGCCCGGCGAAATCGAGCCGTTTCCCCACCTCGCCGTCCGGCGAAATCCTCGTGGAGCCGCCGAAGATGCCCGACTTGGGCCCGCCGCTGGTCGACCACCCGGAGAATTTGACGCGTCTCGATCCGGTCTACCCGGTCTGGATCGATAAAGTCCACCACCAGGTGGTTCTGGTGGGCCAGGTTTCGCAGCCGGACTATCGGCTGGAGTTTTTCGCCTGTTCCGATCTGGGCCGGGGCTACGAGTCGGTGGTGGTGGTGAACACCCGGGCCTCGATTGTCCATGCGGCGCTGCTCGGCGTGGGCGCGGAGCCGGGCCACCCGGTGCAGTTCGATCCGGAATACAAGCCGCCGGCGGGGCAGGAGATTGCCGTCGAGGTGGTGTGGAAGGACAAGGACGGCCGGCGCCGCCGCGATCGGGCTCAGGATTGGGTCCGCAACACGCAAACCAAGAAGCCGATGCAGGAAAGCTGGGTCTTCGCCGGCAGCGGATTCTGGCGCGATCCGACCACCGGCAAGACTCGATACATGGCCGACTCGGGCGATCTGATCTGCATGCTCAGCTTGCCCGGCGCGATGATGGATCTGACGCTGCGCACGCCTTCGGACCTCGAATCGCGGGTGTTCGAGGCCGATAGCCAGCGGGTTCCGCCGCGTGGCACGCCGGTGACGCTGCTACTGACGCCGCGGAAATAGAACTTAGAACCAAGAACCAAGCACTAAGCACTTGCTTCCTACGCCACCCCACAGTGCTGGAGGATTTCGGCCGCCGTGGAGAGGTAGCCCACGTAGAACGGGCCGAATTCGGCGTACCGCGCGCTGGCTTCGTCGAACCGCATGCGGTAGACGATGTCGCGGAGAAACTCGGGATTGCGGGCCCAGAGCGTGACGCCCCACTCCCAGTCGTCGAGCCCCATGGCCGAGGTGATCATCTGCGTTACCCGGCCGCCGAACTTCATGCCCGACTCGCCATGCTCGCTCATCAAGCGTTCGCGCTCGTGGAAGTCGAGGAGGAACCAGTTTTCCCCCACCGCGCGTTTCTTGTTCATGGGATAGAAGCACATCGCCGGCCAGACGGGCAGATCGGGCGTGAGCCGCTGGCGGCGCATGATTTCCAGGCGCCGCGCGTAGGCGTCGAGCTTGCTGCGGTAATCGTCGCTGTTCGGGTCGATCCCCTGTCCCACGAGCCGCTGGCCGAAGTGCTCGACCGTGGGAAGGTACTCGGAGATCTCGGTCATGGAGATGAACGACCAGACTGGCTCCAGGGCGGGCCCCAACGGTCCGGCCATCAAGCGATGATGGAGCCGATTGATCAGCAGCGGATCGGGATCCAGCAGCAACAGTCCGAAGTCGGCCTTCTGTCCGCTGACCACGAAACTCTGCAATCGCAGCGGGGCGCCGGGGCCCGCGGGATCGAGCGCCGCGCGGAAGGCGTCGAGGGCCTCGCGACGCTCGTCGGCCGAGAGCCGCTCGAGCGCGGCGCGCTGGAACCGGTAGTATAAGTGGCTGCAATGCCAGCCGGAGAGCGGTTTGAGCGAGATTTCGTGTCGCGCTTCCGTGGACATGGGGACCTTTTGTCGGGAATCGATCGCGTAAAACCCAGTCGTGTCGCCGTTCTTGGCGAACCAACGCCTGTTTTGGGCAGGTGCTACGCCAGCAGTCGCGAAACGCTCTCCATCAGGCGATCCATCGCGAACGGCTTGCGGATGTAGTCGTCGACGCCCAGCATCTCGGCATACGCCTTGTGCCGGCTCCCCTCGTTGGCGGTAATCATAATCACCCGGAGTGGCACGGGGCGGGTGCGGCGCAACTTCTCCAGCACCAGAAAGCCGCTCCGCTTGGGCATCATCATGTCGAGGATCACCAGGTCCGGGTTTTCCCGTTCGGCCATGGCGAGGCCCTGGTTGCCGTCGCGGGCGACCAGCACCTCATAATGGCGGGCTTCCAAGGCGATCCGCATCGACTCGATGATCTCGTAGTCGTCGTCGACCAGCAAGATCCGCTTCTTTTCGCCGGTGGGAGAGGGCGGTGCTTCGCTCTGGGGTTCCTTGCTCATTTCGTCGGTCATGACCTTCGCCCTCTTGATCGGGGGTTCGCGCGACGCGTGCCTCCCGAAGGGCAGCGTCAGAACATTGACACACGACAACTCCTTATAAGTAACCGAGCCCGCCTCGCTTTTCAAGGTGGGGGCTCGTGCGGCCATCGCAAAATTGTGGCGTTGACGGCGGGCGCCGGTCGTGCGATCTGTCATTTCCCACAAATTACTGCCGACCCCCGCTCATGCGGGCGTGGCGGACGCCTCGGGACGCTCATTGCACCGGAGGGCGCCGTCGCGCAGCAGCACCGTTCGCTGGGCGCATCGCACGGCCTGTTCTTCGTGGGTGACCAGCAGCACCGTGCCACCCTCGCGATGGAAACCGTCCAACAGCCGGAGCACCTCGGCACTGCTGTCCGGGTCGAGATTGCCGGTCGGCTCGTCGGCCAGGAGCAGTGGCGGATGATTGACCAAGGCCCGGGCGATGGCCACCCGTTGGCGTTGCCCGGCGCTCAATTCGGCGGGATGGTGCCGCAGCCGGTCAGCCAAGCCGAATCGCTCCAATAATTGCGCCGCGGCGGCCCGATCGCCGGAAACCTCGGCTACGGCGACGTTTTCCAGCACTGTCAGATACGGCAAGAGGTGGAACATCTGGAAAACGAAGCCGACCTGCCGGGCACGGAAACGGACCCGCTCGGGCGAAGATATCGCGCAGAGATCCTTGCCGCCGACGACCACCCGGCCCGAGGTTGGCACGGCCAGACCGCCGATGATGGTCAGCAGCGTCGATTTACCGCAGCCGCTGGGGCCACGGACTGCGACGAACTCGCCCGGCCGAACGTCGAGGCTCACCTCCCGGATCGCGTAGATCGCCCCTTCGGACCGGGGATAGACTTTGCTCACATTTTCCAGATGAATCATGGTAGAGGTTTACCACTGGTTTTGCGGCGTACCAACATCAGACCGGCGGCCAGAACCACCAGGGCGGCCGATGCGACGCCAATCTCGTAAATCAAATTGATTTGATACGACATCGACACCAGCGCACCCGGCGGATCACGTCGCGCACGGCTCGTAGACGGGTTGGGTACCACAGTTGGTTTATCCAGTCGCGCAAGGGAGGCACCGCTGGGCAAGCCAGCAGTGGCACCCGGGACGGCACCCCCGGCACTGACTTCGCGGTAACCCCCTTGGCCGCCGTCGAAACCCTTGTCGTCGGCCGCCAGGGCGTCGGCCGTGGCTTGCCAATCCCATCGCATCGGCAACTCGACGCCGGGGTTTTCGTCCTTCACCTGGCAGGAGCACGCCCCGCCGAGGAAAGCCGCGCAATCCAACAGGTTAGCGACGGTGATGCCTTTGCCCACAAAGGGCGGCAGCACCTGGCCGCGGCCATAAACGGCAAAAACCATGGGTTGGTCGGGGTATTTGCCGAGGTCCGACTCCACGCTCAGAATCGCGCGGATCGGCCACACCTCCGCCTTGTCGGTTCGCGACACGGCGAGAGTGGCCATTTTCAGTGGAGCACGCGGAGGCGAGCTGTCCCCGTCGCCGGCCGCTCTGGAGCGGGGAGCGTCGGAATCCGCCGCATTGCCCGGCGGCGCCACGCTGATCTTGCCCGCGTTGACTTGGGCGATCGCCTCGCTGACGACTTGTTCGGCCTTTTGGGTGCGTTGCCGATCGGGGCAATCTAGCAGCAACAGGATGGCCGCGTGTCCTTGCTGGAGCAACTCGCCGATCCGCGTCCGCAGGGGCGAATCGAAGAGCATGGCCACGCTGGCCCTGTCGAACCGCCCAGCGAACAAGAGCGCACCCCGGGGGCTTAACAGGACGTGCAAAGCGGCGGCGCCGGCCGGCCGGGATTTCCAGGCGGCCTTGACAGGGTCGGGCAATTGCCCGAATTCTTCCTTCGCGGCGGTGTTGACGGAGAAGAATGCCACATTGGCGACGGCCGCCGACGGCCCCTTCCGCGACAGCTCTTGGTTGACGTCGCGATCCCCGCCCACCGGCTGGCCGGCATGCAGGTAAAACACCTGGTATGGGGCGGGCGACCAGTTATACATGGCGTAACGGTAGACGGGCGTGTCGCAGGCCCAGGCAGCAGAAGCTGCGGCCAAGAGCGCGATGGCAATGGGCAGGATTGGCCGATCGATCATCCGCATGATAACCCCATACCACACCTTTATATGGCCGGATGGTCTTCGAGGCAAACCAGCTCGCTGCCGAACGTGACCGGCAAGGCCAAGGCTTCGTCGAGCCGCCGCAAGTACTCGCTTCGTGGGATCTCCACCGCACCGAATCGCGCGGAATTGGGAGTGAGCTGCTGGATATCCATCCACGGATAACCCCGCGCCTGGAGGTGCGCCGCGAGATGCACCAACGCCACTTTGGAAGCGTCGGTGACGCGATGGAACATCGACTCGGCGGAAAAAAGTCCGCCCATCGCCAACCCGTAGGTACCACCTGCCAACACGCCGTCGGACCACGCTTCGACGCTATGGGCGTGGCCGAGGTCGAAGAGCTGCACGTAGGCATCGATCATTTGGGCCGTAAGCCAGGTCTGGCCTTCGCGTCCGGCGGCCGTCGCACAGCCGCGGATCACGCCGCGGAAGTCGCGGTCGCAAGTGACCGTGAACCGTCCGCCGCGGCAGGTTCGCCGCAGACGCCGGGAGACGTGGAATTGATCCCAGAGGATTACCGCCCGGGGATCGAGCGACCACCAGGCCAAGAGCTCCACGCTTCCGGTGATGGGCCAAGGGAAGATTCCGTGGCCATAGGCGTCGAGCAGCCAATCGGGAGTGAGTTGACCGCCGACTCCTAACAGGCCGTCCGAGTCGGCCATTTCTGCGGGGGGAAAGAATCGGGATGGTTTCAAGGGAGTGGGCGGTGGACGGTAGACGGTAACGCTCTAGGTAAAAATCAAGTATACAGGAGTTGCGCGGGGGGGCAATTCTTAGGTCCGTGGTGTGATAGGGGCCCGCACGACCTCTCGTTTTTGGACGGCTTGCCATGGCCCCCCAACGGAGCCCCAATTCAAAAGCTGTTACGATTTGTTACAATGACCCACTTTAGCCGTCATCCGTCTGCGGATTGGACCAATGAAGCGATTAGGCTGCGTCGCCATCGTGGGGGTCGGGCTGATCGGTGGCTCGATCGGTTTGGCGCTACGTCAGCGGAATTTGGCCGATAAGGTCATCGGCATTGGGCGGCGCCAAGAGACCTTGCGGGTGGCCCGCCGTGTCGGCGCGGTGACCAACACCAGCATCGATCTGCCCAAAGGGGTGGCGGATGCCGAGTTGGTCATCGTCTGTACTCCCGTCGGTCGAATCGTGGACCACGTGCGGCAGGTGGCCGCGAACTGCCGCGAAGGGGCCTTGATTACCGATGCCGGCAGCGCCAAGCGGGCGATCGTGGATGCGTTGGACGACGGCTTGCCGCGGGGATGCCGATTCCTGGGCGGCCATCCCCTGGCGGGCAGCGAAAAGGCGGGGCCCAGCCACGCGGATGCCAACCTGTTCGAAGGACGCATCGCAATCGTCACTCCCACGCGCAACACCCGCGCCGAGGATTTCGATCTATTGGAGCAGTTTTGGTCGAGCCTGGGCTCGATGGTGGTGCAGATGACGGCCGAGGAACACGATCAGACCTTGGCGTTGACCAGCCATCTGCCGCACGCCGTGGCGGCCGTTTTGGCCACGATGGTCCCGGAAAGCCTCTTCCGTCTGGCCGGCTCCGGTTTTCTCGACAGCACGCGGATTGCCGCCGGCGAACCGGAGATGTGGCTGCAGATTTTTTTGCAGAACCGCGGAAATCTGCTGTCCGCGTTGGAAGCGTACGAAACCAAGCTCAAGGCGTTTGCCAATGCCTTGCGGCAAGGCGATGAGGGCGAAATGGAAAAACTCCTGACAATAGCAAAGACCAATCGCGATGCTCTGGGAAGTTGATATTTATCCGGCCCACGGTCGTCCCGACCTGGTGGCCAAACGCGTGGTGGCGGAAGCCGCCGATCTGGGACTGCCCCACAACCTGGCGGTTACGGCCGGCTGGGGCTACCTGATCCAAGGAACGCTCGACAGGGCGGCCATCGAGCGACTGGCCGGCGAATTGCTGGCCGATCGGGTGGTGGAACGGGCGGCGATCGCGCCGATCGGCGACCCGCAGTTGGCCATTCCGCCGCAGGGCCGCGCGCGGCTGATCCACGTGCTGCCGAAGCCGGGCGTGATGGACCCGGTGGCCCAGAGCGTGCTCTCGGCGATCGCCGATTTCGGCCTTCGCGCCGAGGCGGTGCGGACGTTGAAAAAGTATTGGGTCGGCGGCCTCAGCGACGCCGAGCAGGAACTGTTGTGCTCGAAGATTCTGGCCAACGACGCCATCGAGCAGGTGATCGTCGGGCCGCTGTCGTTCGAGCGGTTGGAATTCGGGGCCCCGTACGCCTTTTGTCTGAAGACCGTGCCGATCGGCGGCATGGACGACGCCGCGCTGTCGCGGTTGAGCCTCGCAGGTCAGCTCTATCTCTCGCTGACCGAGATGCAGACCATCCAGGCCCATTTTCGCGCGCTGGGCCGCGATCCGACCGACGCCGAATTGGAATCCGTGGCCCAGACCTGGAGCGAGCATTGCAGCCACAAGACGCTGGCAGGGCGGATCCGCTACCGCGATGGGGCGGGCCAACGGGTGTTCGAGAACATGCTCCGCGAAACAATCTTCGCCGCCACCCAGGAGATCCGCCGCCAGGCCGGCGCGGCGGATTGGTGCGTGAGCGTGTTCGAAGACAACGCGGGGGTAGTCCGCTTCGACGAGCAGTTCAACGTCGTGTTCAAGGTGGAAACGCACAATCACCCCTCGGCCTTGGAGCCCTATGGCGGGGCCAATACGGGCATCGGCGGCGTGATCCGCGACCCCATGGGAACCGGCATGGGCGCCAAACCGATCTGCAATACGGACGTTTTTTGCTTCGCCCCCCCGGACACTCCAGCCGGGGACGTGCCGGCCGGCGTGCTGCACCCGCGCCGGGTGATGAAGGGGGTTGTGTCCGGCGTGCGCGATTACGGCAACCGGATGGGAATCCCCACGGTCAACGGGGCGATCTATTTCGACCGCCGCTACCTGGGCAACCCGCTGGTCTATTGCGGCAACATCGGCTTGATTCCCCGCGACAAATCGCGCAAAGAAACCAAACCCGGCGACCTGATCGTGGCGTTGGGCGGCCGCACCGGCCGCGACGGCATCCACGGCGCCACCTTCAGCTCGGCCGAGTTGAACAGCCAGAGCGAAACGGTCTCCGGCGGCGCCGTGCAGATCGGCAACGCGATCACCGAGAAGATGGTGCTGGACGTGTTGTTGGCCGCGCGGGACCGGGGGCTGTACCATGCCGTGACCGATTGCGGCGCGGGCGGCTTCTCCAGCGCGGTGGGCGAGATGGGCGAGCACATCGGCGCCGAGGTGCAATTGGATCGCGTGCCGCTGAAGTATGACGGGCTCTCGTACACCGAAATCTGGATTTCCGAGGCCCAGGAGCGGATGGTGTTGGCCGTGCCGCCGGAGCGCTGGCAAGAGTTATCGGCCCTGTGCGCGTCGGAAGGGGTCGAGGCCACGGCGATCGGCACTTTTGTGCCCAGCGGCCGGCTGGTCTTGAAATACCGCGAGACGCAAGTGGCCGACCTGGCCATGGAATTCCTCCACGGCGGGCGACCGAAGGTGGTGCGGGAAGCGGTTTACATGCCGCCGGCCGTGCGGCCGCTGCCGATTCCGGCAAAGCATGGCGGCGATTACAACGAGGAATTGCTGCGAATTCTCGGCTCGCTCAACGTGGCCAGCAAAGAATGGGTGATTCGCCAATACGACCATGAAGTGCAGGGCGGCAGCGTGATCAAGCCGCTGGTCGGCGCGGCCAACGACGGCCCCAGCGATGCGGCGGTGGTGCGGCCGGTGTTGGGCAGTCGCCGGGGCATCGTGATCTCGTGCGGGATGAATCCGCGGTACGGCGATTTCGACACCTATTGGATGGCCGCCAGCGCGATCGACGAGGCGCTGCGGAATTGCGTGGCCGTGGGGGCGGATCCCGCGCGGATCGCCATTCTGGATAACTTCTGCTGGGGCAACACCGACCGGCCGGAAACGCTCGGCTCATTGGTCCGCGCGGCTTTGGCCTGCCAGGACCTCGCCGTGGCGCTGGGCACTCCGTTCATCAGCGGCAAAGATAGCCTGAACAACGAATTCCGTCCCCGCGACGCCAAGGAGCCGATCGCCATTCCCCCGTCGCTGCTGATCAGCGCGCTGGGCCAGGTCGACGACGTGGGCCGCTCGGTGACCATGGACCTCAAGGAGACCAACAATCATCTCTACCAGGTCGGCGTGACCAAGAACGAATTGGGTGGGTCGCATTTCGCCCTGGTGCAATCGCTTTCGGGCGGAACGGCGCCGCAAGTGGATGCCGTGGTGGCCAAGAAGACATTTGCCGCGATCCATCGGGCGATCCGCGGCGGCCTGGTGCGGGCCTGTCACGACATGAGCGAGGGTGGCCTGGCGGTGGCGGCTGCGGAGATGGCCTTTGCCGGCAACCTCGGGGCCCGCATCTTCCTGGCCCGTGCGCCCCACAGTCTGGACATTGCCGTCGACGGAACCCCGGCCGACGTGGCGGAAGCGGTTGCGGTGCTGTTGTTCTCGGAATCGAACACGCGATTTCTCTGCGAGGTCCGGCCGGAACACGCCGCGGCGTTTGCAACGGCCATGGCCGACGTGCCGCATGCACTGATTGGCGAAGTCACGGATGCGGGGAAGTTGGAAATCCTGGGCATCCCGCGTCTTAGCGAGCAGCGCCCCGGCGACGACCCCGGCGAAATCATCGTGGCCGCGGCGGTCCACGCGGAACTCGCGGCACTCAAGGAGGCATGGCAGAAGCCGTTGCGGTGGTAGGTGTTGGGCAGCAGGCAGTAGGCAAGGCAGCAGAATCTCTGAGGCGGCAACGGAGATCCTTCGCTGCGCTCAGGATAACACCAGTGCGCTCAGGCTGATGCCGACGGGTAATCGCAGTTAGTACAACGAATAGATGAACGGTCCGGCGCCCGAACTACCAACGGTGATCATCAGTCCGACCAACAGCATCGCCATCACGATGGGAATCAGCCACCACTTTTTGTTCTGGAGCACGAAATCGATGAACTCCCGCACCATGCCGGTCGGCGGCTGATCGGCGAGTTGCCGGAAGACGTCGACTTGCAGCCGCCGGGTCTGGGGTTCGACAAATTCAACGGTGCGGGGGCGTCGGCGGCGCGTTGCGAGGGCGGATGATTGCATGGTGGGAACCGAGGAGGTGAGGAATAGGCGGGAATTTAGCCGTGCCCATGCAACCGTTCAAGGGCAATGTGTGCGGCCGATCGATAATTATCTTTACTCATTTATCCTGTCTGCTCAAATTAGCAGCCGGGTATTTAGTGTTCAATTTTTCAGCACTGAACACTGAACCCTGAAAACCCCAAATTATTATGACTCAACCACGCGTTTTGATCCTCCGGGCACCGGGCACCAACTGCGATGCGGAAACCGCCTATGCGTTCCAAGTGGCGGGCGCCAAGACGGAAGTGCTGCACATCAACCGGGTTCTGGAAAGTCCCAGCCTGCTGCTGAACTATCAGATCCTTTGTGTTCCGGGCGGCTTCAGCTACGGGGACGACGTAGCGGCCGGCCGCATCTTGGGCAACCAAATCCAGCACCATTTGGCCGATCCGATTCAGCGTTTCAAGGCCGACGGCAAGCTGATCCTGGGGATTTGCAACGGTTTTCAGGTTCTCATCAAGACCGGAGTGCTGCTGGAGCCCGACCCGCGGCATGGGCCTGCGGCAACGCTGACTTTGAACGACTCGGGCAAGTATGAGGATCGCTGGGTACGTCTGCGGGTGATCAGCTCGCGATCGGTGTTTTTCCGCGGAATCGAGACCATGGACCTGCCCGTGGCCCACGCCGAAGGGAAATTCGTTACCCGGGACGAGACCGTGATGGAACAACTGGCGGAGGGCGGGCAGTTGGTGTTGCGCTACTGCCGGTTGGGCTCCCCGGCGGGCGGGGAGGAGAATGGTGTGGTGGGGTATCCGGACAACCCGAACGGCTCGGCGGCGGCCACGGCGGGGATATGCGACACGACGGGGCGAGTGATGGGTTTAATGCCCCATCCGGAGCGGTACATTGATCCCACGCAGCATCCGCGTTGGACCCGCGGCGAAGCCAAGCCCTCGGGCGACGGGCTGAAGGTGTTCACCAACGCGGTCGAGTACTTCGCCTGAGCGGGCGGCTTTTTGATAGCCAGGCGCAGCATTGTCGCACAAGCTGGCCGCAGGGGCGAAACCGCAAGCGGCTGTGTCCGGGCTTTTCGGGAGCGGCGCGTAGCGGCTGGCGCTTCGGCGGCTATTCGAAAATGCCGGCGCCGAAGCCACCGTTGTTCCGTGGCGGCTCGACCGGTTGTTGCGCCGGCCGGTGTTGGGGAAGCGCCGCAGCGGCCGACCGCTGGGGGATTTTGTGCGGACCACGGGGTTTTTCGGCGCCCTGGATCTGCGTGGATTCCAGCGCCGCCGGTTTGGACGACGCGGCGACAGGCGTCTCTTCGCCGACGTCGAAATCGTCGTAGCTCTGCGGCACGTAGCCGGGCAGCATCGATCGCGATTTCTCCTCCTGGTAGGCCTGGATGACCCGCGTTTGGATCATTTCGCGGCAGGCCGAATTGATGGGATGGGCGATGTCGGCGTAGAGCTTCGCGCGCCCCTCGTCGTCTTTGACCGCGATTTGCTCCTTGAGCCGCGCTCCACATTGGTTGCAGTGGCCGGCTCGCAAGTGATTCTTGCAGCCGCAATGCGGACAATGGGCGGTGAGCTTGCGGCTGGGCATCGCCACGAAGGGGCCGCTGGTCCCTTCGATGATTTTCAAGTCGCGGACGACGAAACAGTCGTCGAAGGTGATGGAGCAAAACGCCTGTAAACGTTCTCCGGGCTCTTCCATGAGCTTGATGCGAACCTCAGTGATCTCCACGGCCGTTCTCCTTCGGTAGCGGCGGTTCAGCGGCAACTCCGTACGGCGAAGACGCTGCCGACGCCGCATGAGAGTAAACGTCGTGCGACGCGCAGAGCGTGGCGTGCATGACGACAGAGCCCAAAATAGGAAGTGCCACTTCCGCTCATTCCATGTCCCAGACAATCCATCTCGGTGAATTTCCGCCGCAGCCGATCGATCCAAGGGGAGAGGGATTCGGCGGCGGGCTGCAAACGATTGAAGAGCAGTCCGCCCATGCGTTTCCCGTCTCCGCTGGCAAAGGCACCGAGCAAAGGGGCCAATCGCCGCGGCTGCGCAGCGGGGCGACAAGCCTGATACACGTCGCGCGTCGATAATCCCTGGGGCGGACGGACAATGACGAAATGCAGTTCGCCCAAACCGGTCAACGGCTCCACTTGCTCACCTCGTCCCCGGCAGATCGCCGGCCTATTGGCGAGAAAGAACGGCACGTCGGACCCGAGTTCGCCGGCCAACTCGCTCAACTGGCTCATCGACCAGTCGAGCCGCCATCCGGCGTTGGCGGCCACCAGGGCCGCCGCCGCATCGCTGGATCCGCCGCCGAGGCCGGCGGCCGTGGGGATCCGTTTGACTAATCGCAACTCGGCGCCGCTCGGGACTCCCGCGCGCCGTTGGAGCAATTCCACGGCGCGGACAATAAGATTCGCGGGTCCATCGGGCACCTCGGAGAGCCAGGTACGGTTCGGCCTCCAAAACCCGGATACTTCGCCGTAACTCAGCCTAATCCGCCCACCGGGTTCCTCGCGGAACCAAATCGTGTCGTAGAGGTCCACGGGACACATGAGAGTTTCGATCTCATGATACCCGTCAGCGCGTTTGCCCAGCACCTCGAAGAATAGATTCAACTTCGCCGGCGCCTGGACCACCATGCCCATCTCGGACCGGTGGATCTGCATCCGCTGGCATCCTTTGTGCTCAAAGATGGAATTTCGTGGTTGTGCCGTTCCAATCCCGCGCCGGACGCGTCCGGCCGTATCACGTAATCATCGGTGGCGATTTAACGCCTGCGAATTCTATTGCTGTCCATGGATTGTGTCAACGCGAGGCGATTTCGGCTTGCGACAACGGGGGTGGTCCACGGGGGGGAACGCAACGAAGAGACGCGCTACGGAGCTCGCTGGCGACGAAAGCTCGGCTAAGTTACCCAATCTGACGGGAAACCGATGTGCGCTGGGAAATCGGGCAGACGGCGCAAGCTTTAGCAGCTTTTTTCCGGTGGCAGCGGCAGGGCGTCCAAGGCGGGACTGCCGCCATCGCGGGGCCGTCGCGACCGGCTCCGCAGATACTCCAGCACGATCGGCAGCACGGAGATCAGGATGATCGCCAGGATCACGAAATGGAAGCGCTCCTTAACGAACGGCAAGTTGCCGAAGTAGTAACCGAGGAACAGGCAAAGTGCCACCCAAGCGGCGCCGCCGATGATGTTGTAGACGATGAATCGAGCGTAGTTCATCGCACCGATCCCGGCCACGAAGGGCGCAAAGGTGCGGATGATGGGGATGAAACGGGCGAGGATGATGGTCTTGCCGCCGTGCCGTTCGTAGAACTCCCGGGTGCGGTCGAGGTGTTCTTTTTTGAGGAAGCGGACATTGCCGCGAAAGGCCCGCGGGCCGACGCGGTGGCCGATCCAATAATTGACGGTGTCGCCCAGAATCGCGGCGGCGGCCAGCAAGACGAACAACTCGCCGAGGCGGATATGGATAATTCCTTGGGCCGAGAGGGCTCCCGCGGCGAACAACAACGAATCGCCGGGCAGGAAGGGAGTGACCACCAGGCCGGTCTCGCAGAAGACGATCAGGAACAGCAGCGCGTAGGTCCAATTGCCGCAACTGCGGGTGACGGCGGCAAGGTACTTGTCGAGGTTCAGGAACAGGTCGATCGCTTGGCGAATCCAGGACATGATGAAGGACTCCTTTCCGCCGATCCTAGGCGCGCGTCAATTCGTGGAATCGAGCGCTGAGCCGGCTGGTGATGGGGCCGGGAGTTCCGTCGCCGATGAGGCGGCTATCGACTTTCACCACTGGCACAACCTCGGCGGCGGTTCCGGTGAGGAAACATTCGTCGGCGATGTACACGTCGTGCTTGGTCAAGGGGATCTCGGCCACTTCGATACCGTCGGCCCGCGCCAGTTCCATCACGGCGCTGCGGGTGACGCCCTCGAGGATCCCGGCTTCATTGGGCGGGGTCAGCAGCTTGCCGTGGCGGACGAGGAAGATGTTGTCGCCGGTGCACTCGGCCACTTCGCCCTTGTGGTTGAGCATCAGCGCTTCGATGCAACCGGCCTGCATACCCTCGATTTTGGCCAGGATATTGTTGAGATAGTTGAGCGACTTGATTCGCGGGCTGAGCGCCGCGGGGTGGTTCCGCTGCGTGCTGACGGTGACGATTTCCAGTCCCTGGCGGTAGATTTCTTCGGGGTAGAGCGCGATGCGATCGGTGATAATGATCACCTGCGGATCGCTGCAATGATTGGGATCCAATCCCAGCGTGCCCGCTCCGCGGGTGACGACCGCGCGGATGTAGCCGTCGCGGATGCCGTTGACGTTCAGGGTTTCTTCGATGGCGCGGGCCATTTCGGCCTTGCTGATGGGGATTTCGAGCCAGATGGCTTTGGCGGAATTCCAGAGGCGATCCAGATGTTCGCCCAGACGGAAGACCTTGCCGCCGTAGCTGCGGATGCCCTCGAAGACCCCGTCGCCGTAGAGGAAACCGTGATCGTAGACGCTGATCCTGGCGTCTTCCTTGTCGTAGAGCTTGCCCGAGATGTAGATCTTGAGTGCCATGGTTGTTCCAGTAGTGTTGAGCGGCGAGTAGCGAGTGGCGAGGATCCGAGCCCACATGGCTCGTCACTCACCAGTCGTCACTCGCCACTTTCCCTGCCTCCCCCTACACGTCTTCGATCCGCCCCCCCGCTAAGCGGACGATGCGGTCGGCCTGGTCGGCGATCGCCGGATCGTGGGTAACCATGACTATAGTGAGGTTCTGCTGCCGGTTCAAGGTTCGCAGGATTTTCATGATTTCTTCGCCCGTGTCGTGGTCCAGATTGCCCGTGGGCTCGTCGGCCAAGAGGAGTTGGGGGCTCATGATGAGGGCCCGGGCGATGGCGGTCCGCTGCATTTCGCCGCCGGAGAGTTCGGCCGGCAAGTGCTTCACGCGGTGCTCCAGGCCGACCATCCGCACGAGCTCCTGGGCGGCCGCGCGATGGGCCCGGCGGTGGCAGAAGAACTTCAGGATCCCCTCGGAGATCATCCGCGGGGCGAGGATGTTTTCCAGCGTGTTCAGTTCCGGCAGCAAGTGATAGAACTGGAAAATCATGCCCAAACGCTTGTTCCGCAGGCTGTCGCGTCGCGATCCGACGAGATTGTCGACGCGTTGGCCCGCGAAGAAGATGGCCCCGGCGTCGGGGGCGTCGAGCGTGGCCAGCAGGTGCAGCAGCGTGCTTTTTCCGGAGCCGCTTTGACCGACGATAGCCAGGAATTCACCGCGGCGCACGGAGAGACTGACGTCGTGCAGCACGGGGACTTCGAGGTTCGCCTTGCGATAACTCTTTTTCAGGCCGAAGGCGGCCACGAGGGTGTCGGCCGACGCGTCGCTCGCGCCGTCGATTGCTTGCGGTTGAACCACGACAGTCGCGTCATTCATAGCGGAGGGCCTCCACGGGGTGCAGCATGGCGGCGCGCAAGGCCGGCAACACGCTGGCCAACACGGCGATGGCCATCGCGCCGGCCACGATCCAGGCGATGGTGACCGGGTTGATGATGGTGGGGATGCTGTAGAAGTAGTAGATCGAGGGGTCGAAAACTTTTTGGCCGGTGATGGCTCCCAGCACGTTGGCGATGGCGTTGATGTTCTTGACGATCAGCAGCCCGATGGCGAGCCCGGCGCTCGATCCGACGAGCCCCAGCGACAAGCCATAGGCCAGGTAGATTCCCAGGATGCCGAAGCCGGAGGCGCCCAGCGACTTGAGCACGCCGATGTCGCGGGTTTTCTCCACCACGATCATGAAGAACACGGCCAGGATGCCGAAGCCGGCGACGGCGATGATCATGAACAGCAGCACGTTGAGGATCGCGGTTTCCATTTGCACCGCCGCCAACAGCGCGCCTTGTTGGTCGCGCCAAGTGTAGATGCCGTAGATTTGCGGGTTGAAGGCTTCCCGCAAGCGGTCGCGGACCGCGTTGAGATCGGCCCCCGGCTTGAGCTTGATCTGGATCTTGGTGACCATGCCCTGGCCGCTGGTGGGATCGATCATGCCACGCATCTGCTGGAGATGGTTGAGGGGGACGAAGACGAAGCTGGCGTCGAATTCGCTCATTTTGCTCTCGTAGAAGTCGACGACGGTATAAGTGTCGCTGACGACTTTCGGCGGCATTCCCGCGGTGGGAAACGAGACCTTGACGTCTTCGCCGGGCAGGACCAGGAAATGGTCGATGCCGTCCTTGTCGCGGTGGGAGCTGAGCGCGATTCCCAACACGATCCCGGTGCTTTGCTTCTTGGCCGGATTGAACTCATAATCCGCTGGACCGGTGCGGAAAGGATCGACCGACTTGCCATTGGCCGTCGCCGCGGCTGCCCGGGCGAACGGATCGACCGGCCCCGTTGCGGCACCGGGATGGGGAGCGGGGGGGACGAACCGCTGGTGGTCTTCCAGAAGTGAGCGTTCCAGGGCGATCGCGCGACGTCGGGGCCAGCCGGCATGGGCCATCTCGGTGCGGTCGGGAGCTTCGGGGCCGGCCTGGTGATCGCGGACGTCGTAGCCCGCCTCGCGCAGCTCGAAACTCATCTGGCGGCGATTTTCCGGATGTTGCAAGTACTTGCCGAAGTCGCTCACCTGGGCTTGCGTCCGCTCGTCGATGCCGATCAATTGCACTTGCTGGATCAAGGCGCTTCCCCGCGCGTCGATGCTGATCATCGCGGGGACCACGACCGTGGGGGTCATGCCCGCGATGGCGTCGCCGGCCACGCTGCGGATCTGCGCCATGTGCCACTCGGGGTCGCGAAAGCCTTCCAGGCTGCGGGACTCGAACACCATGTCGGAGAGGATCCCATGGATGCGGTTTTTCATCTCCGTGGTGAATCCAGCCATCACGCTGTTGACCACGATCATGGTGGCCACGCCCAGCATCACGCTAATGATCGATGCCAGGGCGATGTAGCGGGTCCGCAGGTAGCGCCAACAGAGGAGGAGTTTGTACATAGTTCTTCGTGCTTAGTTCTTAGTTCTAAGTTCTTCCTTCTTCCGCTTCCGGTCGCAGTAATGGAAAGAGGATGATTTCGCGGATCGTTTGCGAGTCGGTCAGCAGCATCACCAGCCGATCGATGCCCACGCCCAGCCCGCCGGCCGGCGGCATCCCTTGCCGTAGGGCGCGGATGAAGTCGCGATCCATGCGAGCCATGGAATCCTCTTCCGGCAAGCCTTCCAACTGCTTGCTGAACAGTTCTTCCTGCAAGTCGGGGTCGTTGAGCTCGGTGTAGGCGTTGGCCACCTCCATGCCGCAGATGAACAGCTCGAAGCGCTCGGCAATCGCCGCATTGCCGGCCTTGCGCTTGGTCAACGGGCAGATGTTGGCCGGATAATCGGTGACGAAGATCGGCCCGGCGAGCTGCTTCTCCACCACCTCCTCGAAGAGCGTGTTGCGGAGCACGTCGACGTGCCGGTTGGCCGTCTCCAGCCCGAGCCGCTTGGCGTAGGCCTTCAATGCTTCTTCGTCGTCGAGATCCAGGCCGGTGAATTCCGCCAACAGCTCGTGGTAGGTGCGCCGCGCGAAGGGAGGGGTGAAATCGATCTCCGCCTCGCCCCAGCGCAGCTTCAGCGATTGCCCGGTGGCTTGGATCGCATCCACGATCAGCTTTTCGGCGAGATCCATCATGGTGTGATAGTCGCCGTAGGCCTGGTAGGCTTCGAGCATCGTGAATTCGGGATTGTGGCGCGTGCTGATCCCTTCGTTGCGATAGACGCGTCCGAGTTCGTACACGCGTTCCATTCCGCCCACCAGCAGCCGCTTGAGGTGCAGCTCCAAGGCGATCCGCAGATAGAGGTCGATATCCAGGGCGTTGTGGTGGGTGACGAACGGCCGCGCCGCCGCGCCGCCAGCGATGGCGTGTAGCGTGGGGCCCTCGATCTCCACGAAACCTTGGCCGGAGAGGGTGTTGCGGATCGAGTGCACGATCTTGGTCCGACGCAGGAATCGCTCCAGCACGCCGTCGTTGTGGATCAGGTCCAGGTAGCGCATCCGCTGCCGCCGCTCGGGATCGGTCAACCCCTTATGCTTGTCGGGGGGCGTTTCGATGGTCTTGGTGAGGAAATGCACCGCCGTGGCGAAGATCGTGATCTCGCCGGTTCGCGTGCGGTTGAGTTCGCCGTCCACGCCAATGATGTCGCCGAGGTCGAACGCCTGCACCAACTCCCAGTTGGCATCGCCGACCTGCTTCTTGCCGATGAGCACTTGGATGGTGCCGGTCCAGTCGCGGATATCGAGGAACACCGCCTTGCCGGCGGTCCGCAGACGCATGACGCGGCCGGCCGCGCGGACCGGGGGGCCATGCTGCGGGGACGCTTGTGCGGGTGCGGCGTCGGCGGGCGGGTGGACAACGATCTCATTTTCGCGGGCACGGATCGTGTTGATGGGGCTGTGGCCATCAAAGCGGCCGCCCCAAGGATCGATGCCAAGCTGCTGGATCTTGCGGAGCTTGTCGCGGCGCGCGGCTTCCAGCGCGGCACCGCCGACGAGTTGTTCGTCGTTCTCGGAGGGGTTGTTCTCGGTGCTCATCTGCGGGTGGTGACGGGAGTGGTCTGGAAATCAATAAACCGAAGAGCCGCAACATTTTAGTGAAACTTCTGGATGGGTCAATGTCAGCTCGGCCCCGCGGGGGCGGTCGGGTGCAAAGCAGCTTCCGTATGGCTTTTGTGTGCCTCCAAAGTGTCAATAGCACAATTCCGTGGATTTCGGTTAAGATGGCGAGGCATTGGAGGGTAGGAAGACACATTGGGCCCGGGAGGTTT